>Ga0207426_1000022_pt1 | contig 547377 bp, 477 predicted proteins | sample AraplaMF_Cvi_mMS_FD_184265 | JGI IMG/M metagenome (GOLD analysis project Ga0207426, IMG submission 184265) | Arabidopsis root microbial communities from the University of North Carolina, USA - plate scrape MF_Cvi_mMS (SPAdes) (version 2) | ecosystem: Host-associated > Plants > Roots >... | reverse complement strand
GGCATAACGACAATCCCAAACCTTACCGATGGACCAAGTCCGCCGACGAAATCCTCTCATCCGTCAAACGCTTCTGCCAAAAGGCAGAGCGAACATTATGCCGCGAACTTTAGATTCAGGTGACTAGACATTATGAGTGTCATTGACGCCTTAGAATAGAAATGAGAATAGAAATGCTCTTTTCCGCGCGATTGCGGGAGTCGATGCATTGCTTGAACTGTTTATATCCTTTACCTTTGCCGTACAGATTTTCATTCTCGCCCCGTTGGGTGTGGTCGCCGTCAACAATGAACGCTCGCCAATCTCCATTCATGATTTGTTTGGGTGGCCGTTAGGCGCAGCAGCAATTGCCACGGTGGTTATTTGGATAGCCCTCCGGGCCGCTCGCAGTATCGTCGGTGGCCGAATAACCTCGGCCGCGGCGGCGGTCGCATTGCTTCTTTTAGTTCAATACCACTTCCTCGTTTGGGACTTCGGCCTTTTTGATGGTCATCTGATCGACTTCAGCGCGAACAAATGGCTAGCGGTAATCGAGGCGGCGATATGGTTGTTTGCCCTCGTCATCTCAGCCGTTTTCCCCTCCCGTTTTTCGGCTTTTGCCTCTCGTTTGGCTGTTTTCTTCGCAATTGCTATGCTGGGTTTCCTGTCGTGGCAGGCGCTTAACCAGACGCAGCCCGAAGTGACTGATCGAGCGTCTTCAGCAGATTTTTTTAGAGATAAGAATGTTCACGATGTGCTCAGTGTCGGGAAGCGAAACGCGATCATCTTATTGGCCGATACAATGCAATCCGATGCGTTCTCGGAAACATTGCGGGCATCCGACGAGATAAAAAGCAAGTACGAAGGTTTCACGATATACGAAAATGTATCGGGTCACTTCCCTTACACCGGCCTCAGTGTGCCAGCTATTTTGAGTGGCCAGCCCTATGACGGCGAACGCAGTTCAATCCCTGAATACCTGCAGCAGGCCGGACAACAACGCTTAGACGCAGTGTTCGAAAAAAACGGACTCCGTTGGGGCCGTATACCGTTGCTCGGTCTGGCAGATTTTTTGGACCCTACGGGATCCTCATGCCGTCGCTATGGCGCAGCTTTTGATGCCGCGATGTTTAGGCAGCTGCCGATAGCTCTGCGCCCAAGCTTTTACGCTGACGGACAGATGCAATTCGAGCGGCGCTGTAGCCCTTCCATCCCGAAGCAGCCCTCGGCTCTTGATTTAGATGTTCTTAGAAAGCTCTCTAAGAGCACGACTGCAGACGATGGGCCGCCAAAGTTCATATACGTTCACCTTTGGGGAGCCCACCCGCCTGCAAGCTTGAGATCCGACTGCCAGATTACTGAGCCAGATCCTGCAGTTGAAAGCTATAAAGCGCAAATACACTGTGTCGCTAGTCGCATCGGAGACTACATCGAGCGCCTCCGTGAGGTTGGAGCGTTTGAGCAATCACTGATTCTGATTATAGCCGATCACGGCTCCAGATACGGGCCAATGACTACTGCCCGGGAGGGAGTGGTGCCGAATTTCGTTATGTCCGCAGCAAATCCCACTATAGCAATTCATTTCCCGAAGGAAACTGGGCCCGCTAAATTCAGTGGCGCGCCGGTAACTCAGTCCGATATCTATTCAACGATCCTGAAGGATTTTGCCTTGGGTGGTCATTCAATTGGCCGCGATATTCAGTCTATAATGCCACATGAGCATAGGGAGCGAGGCTTTCTCAACTATAAACGACCGAAAGACGTCTACAATGATTATCTTCCGCAAGCCGAACGGTTTCTAGTGGCTGGCGACGTGCGCGATCCATCGGCTTGGAGTAGCCTCGGCGTCACCTCTCACATAGCTTCGCCTGTCGACTTCGTTGATTTTGTAGATACCGAGCGCGAGTACCTTCTCAATATGGGATGGTCGGCCGAACCTGCCGGCGCGTCTACATCGTGGATCACTTCCAATCCTGCCACGATTTCCGGACTTGCTTTGCCCAGCGGGTTGGCCACAGTCAAAATGCGGATCATGAACCCACATCCAAATCAAAAACTGACGTTTAGAGTTAACAACAGAGTAGTGGGCGAACTGTTCGAGCCCCAACCCTTTCTGTGGGCTGAAAGGAGTTTTTCATTCTCGACCAATGGTTTTTCCCCCGGCCAAGCGACCGTTTCCATCCAAGCCTCTGAAATTAATCCGGTGTCCCCTGGCCACCAACCGGTGGGGATCGCTTTCGACTGGATCAAGTTCGAAGCTGCGAACCCCTAGGTTGAGATGCTTGTGACAAAACGATGACGAATAATTGACATAGGCGGCCTATGGCTGCACAGATGGTTCTAACTGTAGTTTCCTTCGGAGTAGTCATATGAGATATATTCTGCCTGGAGCGCTTTTCACTGCAGCATTTGCAACCCCTGCTTATGCATACCTTGATCCTGGTACTGGCAGCATTGTCGTGCAGGCTATAATCGGCGGCCTAGCGGTCGCGTCAACGACTGTTTCGGTTTTTTGGTCGCGCATTAAAGCGGCGCTCCTGTCTAAGCGATCGTCCCCAACTGACCGAAAGCGCTGACTGAGGTGATTTCAAAGTGGCTGCCCTTCGTCGTATACCGGGTTCATTCCGTGATCCCGCCGGTTCCGTGTATTCATCCGACGGTCGGGTCTTTCGAATACTGTCACCGGCCGCTGCATCCCAGTTCGAAGCCTGCAGGCATGTTCTGCGAGATTTAGCGAGCCGTGGCGTCCTTGTTGATTTTGCAGAGCGGACATCGTCGGAGCTTGGAATTGAAGTTGATAAGGGCACTCTGGTTCTAGAGCATCCGGTAGTCGGGCCGTGGACCCATCCCTACGAATGGTCCTTTGCTCTTCTTCGTGAAAGCGCACTTTTCCACCTCGATCTTCATCTCGAGCTGCTAGATAAGGGCTTCACCCTATCGGACGCGTCAGCGTACAACATCCAATTTGTTAATAGCGCTCCGATATTTATCGACCACCTTTCTGTTCGGCCTTACAGCGAAGGAGAGTTTTGGACGGGACATACTCAGTTCTGCCAACAGTTTCTCAACCCGCTGCTTCTTCGATCATATTTCGACATACCGCATAACAGTTGGTATCGCGGCAATCTCGAAGGCATCCCCACGGACGCTCTTGCGAAAATGCTGCCATTCAAGCGTCGGTTGAGTTGGAAGGTACTCGCAAACGTAATCTTGCCAGCTCATTTCCAGAAGGGTACTACGAGTGATCGCGAAATAGCGTTCTCAAAGCGTGAGCGAAGGCTTCCATTGAAGGGGCTGATCGGGATGTTGACGCAGTTGAGAAGATGGATCGAAGGGCTGACTCCTGCAAACATCAGCCCGACGACTTGGGCGAATTACGCAGCTACGACGACGTATGATGACCATGAGGCTTCCCAAAAAAAGGAGTTCGTCGCCTCCTTTGTAGCGGAGGCCAAGCCCGACCTGATGATCGACCTCGGCTGCAACACAGGCGATTACAGCAAGGTGAGCCTTGAAAATGGTGCAAAGCGGGTGGTCGGCTTTGATTTCGATCAGCAGTCACTTGATCAAGCTTACCATCGCGCAAAGCGAGAGAAACTGAATTTTCTTCCCCTCTACCTAGACGCTATGAACCCTTCTCCCTCACAAGGCTGGCTGCAGATCGAGCGCGCGGGGTTCGCAGAGAGATTTCGGGCCGATGCCGTATTGGCGCTGGCGTTTGAACATCACCTAGCGATTGCTCGGAATGCACCACTTGACCAAGTTGCTAACTGGTTGAGTTCGCTTGCCCCGAAAGGCGTGATCGAGTTTGTCCCAAAGAGTGATCCAACGGTGGTTAAGATGCTTGCCCTTCGAGATGATATCTTTCCGGACTATTCGCTCGAATCCTTTTTAGTGCATCTGTCAAAGGTGGCTCGTACCGTGAAGTGTCAGCAAGTATCACGTGCTGGCCGTACGATGATTTGGTTTGAAGACGCGACAGGATCGGTGGAGTAAACGGCGGTTCTGAACGTTCGAGCAGACCGGTTGCGGACCGTTTCATTGGACAGAAGTGGAACAGGCGCGAACAAACGACGCATTTGGGGCAGAGCGGCTGCCAGGATCGAGTTCCCTTCGCTCTCGAACAGCCCTATCCGATACACGGGGAGGTCGCTGCAACGACGTGCCTTCCAGATTGTCGGCAGAGACAGTCGAGACAGTGTCGTCGGCTTGTTCGATCGTGTCGCGTCACTCTCTCCTGCAGCGATCAGAAGATCCAGCGCCAGTTCGCGGTGCGTTTAGTGCTTTCAAAATTAGCTCTTTGTGTTTAGGGTCGCCCGCCGGAGGAGGAGCTGATGATGCGACGGTACAATCTTCGACACGATGTCGACGGTAAGTGGCTGGTGGTCGATGGACTGACGGTGCAGCCCGCAAAGCTTGATGACGTCCCATTGACCGGCATGGGCTGGCCGGAGGCTTGCGATATGGTTGCTCTACTGAATTGCCTAGATGCAATTGAGAGTGCAGCAAGGGACTACGAAGCTTTAGCAGCCGCGGAATAGTTGTCATTCGCCGCCGGCGGCGCTTGGATGGCTGAACCGAACTTGTTCACGCGCCACTTCGCGAACTCGTCAGTAGTGAGATGGATTACCGTCGACTGTCGTCCGGCTGTCCGCTCGCCGGTGTGGTAGGGGCGACTAAAGTATCTAAATGACGCCTGTTGCCCTGCTCTTGCAAATTCCAGTTCCAGGTAGTGCCGGACAAGCAAAATAACCTAACGTCCGCCTACCGGCACCGGCGGAGGGATATTTCGTCGTTGTGGCGCTAAGGGGTCACCTTTCCGACCCTCAGTAGATTTGAAGGGGTCCTCGTTTGTCCACTCGTTATCTCCAACGGTTCGGTGCAACTATCCCGGCGGCCGAATTCATCGATGCATCGATGACCTGCCAGCAGCTCATCTTGCCGATCGATTGCGAGCGATTGTTGACACGGGTACGACAGGCCTGCCACAACTCCAAGTTCGCTTTGCCACAGGACTTAAGGAATCTTTCGAAGGTTATTGAAATGCTCTTCTCAGCTGGCCTTACAAATCCGCGAGGGCAGGGTGAGCACTGCCATATTTTAGCTACCGTTCCGTGCGGGATACTTTTTTCCCTGCGACCGCAGGTATGCGCGAGCGGCAGGATTGACTTTGGATGCCGAGCATTGCGCTGGTCGCCCCGCCCATGGTGAGGAAGCTCGCTTTGCCAACGATCACTCATCAATCAAAGCAAGAAGATGGTTCAGCGGTCCCATCGCTTGGGGGGATTCGGCAAAGCCACGCAGAGACTGGCAAGCATGGCCGGCTGCGTTGCCATCAATGAAGCGAAATGCTCCTCTTGGCTCTTGTCCATGATTGCTCTTTTCCATTGTTCGTAAGACAAACTGTTTCCCGTAGGCCTTGACGCGCCTTGATCGACTGTTATTCAGATAACAGTCGTTAAAGTAGTTTTAAGCCTGTCGGGAATTTGAATTATGAAAACCATTAGAAAGCGGCTCGGTTATTTTGTAAAGGCGGTTTTCTCCGATCAAGCGCCGCCATCTCCAGTGGAGAAGGGTGCGAATCAGCAACGAACGGCGTCGACGTTCTCACAAGCTGACGTTGAGTCCGTAAGGCCGTTCTTTGATGTGGATTTCTACTGTTCGCAAAATCCAGACGTTGCAAAATCTGGGCACGACCCGATCGAGCATTATCTCATGTGGGGATGGCAGGAACGGCGCGATCCTTCGCGGGATTTCTCGACTCATTACTATCTCGAAGCCTATCCGGATATTCTTCAGAATAGACTTAACCCGTTGGTCCATTACGCCATTGCCGGCCGAAAAGAAGGGAGGCGGGCTAAACCAAATGGGCCTTTGGCTGTTGCGTATTCCCAAGACGCTAAACCAGTGCAGGGCTATTTAAGCGCGATTGCGTCACTGAAGGAATATAAGGGGAAGCCTGCCGTTCACGGGAAACCTGAAGCCGGCCGCCTTGATATCCATTGGGTCATCCCAGATTTCAGCCGCGGCGGCGGTGGACACATGACCATCTTCCGCATGGTTCATCTGCTTGAAACATTGGGTCACAAGTGCACGATCTGGGTATTCATCGGGGATCTTCATAAGCAGCCTTCAGACGTATATGACGATATCGTGAAGTATTTCCAGTGCGTAGGAGCCGAGATAAAAATCACCAATGACGGAGTGATTGACGCCGCCGGCGATGCTCTGATTGCCACAAGCTGGAACACGGTCTATCCGGTGGCGGCGGCAGAAAAGTTCAGGCAGAAGTTTTATTTCGTTCAAGACCATGAGCCGGAATTCTATCCGACAGGCTCAGACAGCTTGCTTGCACGGGAGAGCTACAGTTTCGATCTCGCGTGCATTTGTGCCGGTGACTGGCTGAAAGGCTTGATGTCTAGGCGATACGGCCGTTGGGCGCGTAGCTTCGATCTCGCCTATGACCATGAGGTTTACAAGATAAAGGCTTCTAAGCCGTTCGGCGATGGTAAGAGGACGAAGATCGCCGTCTATGCTCGCGAAGCCACATCCCGCCGGTGTGTCAATCTAGCGCTGGTGGCACTGGATATGCTTGGCAGGGAACGCGATGATTTCGAAGTTCATTTCTACGGTCAGGAAAGGCTTCCATTCAACGAAGTGAACTATCCGGCGTGGAACCACGGAGTTCTGGACAGTGCGGCGTTGGCAGACCTCTATAACGTCTGCGATATCGGTATCTGTTTCTCTGCCACCAATTATTCCTTGGTACCGCAAGAAATGATGGCGTGCGGACTACCGTTGATAGAGCTGGACGGCGAAAGCACAAGGGCCGTTTTCCCGGAAGGGATCGTTTCTCTCGCTGGTCCTCAGCCGGAAAGCATCAAGAACAAAATAAACGAATTGATCGCCTCACCTGAGGAAAGACGGAGGCAGGCAGCGAAGGCGTTTGAGTGGGTCGGCGCCCTAACTTGGGAGAAGTCCGCAAGGGCCGTTGAAGCCGCGATACTGGAGCGCTTGGATCTTGCGAAGGCGCCAAATGTCGTTAGGTCGCCTGAAAAACTGCTTGATGTGGTTATACCGACCTATAACGGCATAGGCGAGATCGAGAAGGTCGTTGAAGCGCTTCGCTCGCAAAGCCTGTACCCGCAGATGGCGATCTATTGCGTTGATTCAAGTTCAAGGGACGGGACGGCTGAATGGCTGGCAGCTCAAAAAGATATCAAGACCACGACAATTCCACAGCGGGAGTTCCAGCATGGGCGCACCCGAAACTTCGGTGCTTCATTGGGGAACAGCCCAAACATCGCATTTCTAACCCAGGATGCAATCCCGGCAACAAGCTATTGGGCAAGCGATATCTGTCAAATGATGGACCATTTCCCATCCGCGGCGGGTTTATTTGGCCGGCATTTGCCGTATCCGGAGCACCCGCGACATATCCGAGATGAAATCAACAAGCATTTCGATGAGATGCTGAGATTTCCTCTACTGCTGTCAAAGGATACGGACCCCGCAAAGTGGGCCTCCGGCGATATCGGTTGGCGACAGGTCTTGCACTACTACAGCGATAACAATTCGTGCATGCGGCGAACTGTCTGGCAGGAAATGCCGTACCCGGAGGTTGATTTCGGAGAAGATCAGATCTGGGCGAAGGCGATTATCGAGGCGGGGTATTCGAAGATCTACGCGCCTACAGCGACGGTTTATCATTCCCATGATTTTGGGCCAAAGGACACATACGAACGATCGGCAACGGAGTCCCGGTTCTTCTATCAATTTTTCGGCTACGAACTGGCGCCAAGCAGCGAAATCGAGCTGTCGAAGATTGTCGAGAACGAGCAGCTTGCTTTCAGAAAGGCGGCTGCACTTTACAATCTGGACAAGGAGGAAACGAACCTCCGAAATGCAATTATCGCTGAAAAGTATCGGGGATGGTTTGATGGCATGTCTGCTGCCAAACGATTGATGGGAAAGGACCATTAAGGGGCCCCTGACCTCATTTGCCAATTCTAGAATCATTGGCTACGTTCACGAAATCGGGAGCCCATACTAAAAAGGTATATTAGTGAGCGTAATATTTGAGGATACGGTCAATCATGGAGTTCGCGTAAGATATTCGCAGACACCGCTTTCCAAAATTCCCTTGGATGATCTGCGCCTGATAATTCAGGATCTCAACAACGTATCCCATACCTTGGGCTGCGTTGTTTTTGAGGGCAACGGGGAGAGCAATACGGATCTCATTATTTTCGCGGGGAATCTGGAACGGTTTTCCATGCTGTCCGCGGCTCGCTCGGTTGGCTCTCGGGTGTTTTACTTTCAAGACACGATTAGCTGGTGGTATGGCGGCTCTGAGATCCTGCCAGATATCTCAGGGATTGCTTCGTTTCTCCGTGAGCATGTGACTGGCCGGCGCAGCGTGGTCTTCGGGCAATCGTCCGGAGGATATGCCGCGCTGGCAATCGGTGGATTTATTGCAGACAGCGACGTTCTGGCTTGCTCTCCTCAGACATTCTCGGATGCGGGATTAAAGAGGAAGCTCCACGTTTCACCGTCCTTGGCCGTTCAATATGCTCCAGATTATTTGCTTGATATGGAAGAGCACTATGCCTCGTGCTCGAGAGCGGGACTAACCGCGGCGATCTTCGCGGCATCGGAGTTCAACAACCCATATCAGAGCCATTTCTGGATTGATCATTTGCACCTTGCGAAATTATCTCGAGTCCCATCGATCGATATTTTCATCGCGGCTGCAGCCAATCATTCGATCGTGTTTCGTCGTGCGGCAGCATTTTCCGATTGTCTGCAAAGGCTTTTGCAGAGAGCCGAGGAGAGCCTTGAAATCAAGCGGTCAATCGTCAGTGAGCTTGTTTTGGGCATTCAAGAGTTGGAAGCCGTAGAGGGATGATCCCGGCCTTTGTGCAGTGCTTCATGAAGGCATGCGGGTTTGGCTCCGTCTTATGTCTGAATCAAGATGCTACGGTACTCGCGGTTGAGCTTCGGAAGTTCGGCCTGATTGCATCGACAGATAAGCAGTCAGAAGAGCATTTTGATTTCGTCGTCATGGACCGGTGGTCTAACGATGGTTCTGAAATGCAGCGTCTAGTGTCCAGCGTCAGGAAAGCAATCGTTCTCGCGCTTCCAGGCGGCGAGGGCATGGCAGCTCATCTTGACGATCTTTACGGCATCGGTTTTAGGCTCCATCCGAGGGCATCGGCTTTCGAACTATTGAGCCTTCGAAATGATTGCCAATTTTGCGTTGTCGAGCGAGACACGGACGCAGCGGACCCAAGAGACCGTGCTTACTTGCAGATGGCAGGCTCCCTTTGGGCAGAGATCGGAAAGCTGGTTTCGCCACGTGACAGAGTTCTCGCTCTCGGTGAGCATGCCAGCTTCACCCGCCGTGTGATCTCCGGCAATTCGCTTGCGAGGGAGGTTTTGACCGGCGACAGACCGGATGGAACGGCAAACGACCAGTTTGATATGATCGCGCTGTCTGGTTTTGACTGCACCGAGAATGTGACTGCGGAGCTTTTAGATGCCCTTGCCGAACAATTAAATCCGGGTGGACGCCTCGTGCTTGGAATATTTTCGTCGGATCGACAGGAGATTCAGAATAAGGCGTGGCTGTCTTCGGCTCTGCCTGGTTCCTTGATTGCTGAGGCTCTGTATGTACCGAACGAGAGCCCCACGGCTGTCAGAGAGCCGATATGGGCTCGATACGATCTCAAGGACCAACAATATTGGACCGAGGGATGGCAGGCAGTGGTGATGATGAAATCGGTGACGGCCACCAGTGTGGAGTTTCCGGCATCAGAGTTTCCAGATTTCCCATTCGATGACTTCCGCAGCCAGTACGACACCCCTTGGCTCGTTCGGGCGATGGTCTCTGTACAAAGCCGCGTGATGAGCGCTCGACAACTGTGGTTGCTTGCGGATGAGATTATCGCGGCCTCTAGACAGCGTTCAGACATAGCCGCTGCGTACTGCGTGATGGCATATCTGATCTTGGGCCAGCAACAGCCGTGGGAGGCCGTACAGGCGTTTACCGCCGGCTTTGAGGATCTTCTGGCTATCACTGATGAAACCCGAGCCGTAGACGTGCGGTGGGCGGTTTCGTTGCTGTACGTCAAGGCTCTGCTGGAACAAAAACACGGGCAGAGGGACAAGGCGCACGATTCATTTCGGCGATGCGCGGAAAGTCCCTTTCTCCGATTTGCGCCGATGCTGGCCACCAAGACGATCTCTGCATGTCAGCAATTGGCGTTCATGTGCCTTGCAGAAGAAGACAAAGCGGGAGCGGAGGGCTGGTTTAAGCTCGGGGTCATGCAATCGCGAACGGCGATGGGCGACGGTCAATTCAGGTCTGATCCGCCATATCCGTTATATGTTTTGCCGGAGCTTTCTCAGGTGCTCGGCCTTGGCGCACAATGCAATGGTGCTTTGATCGCCCTACGGCAGAATGGAATTTCGCCGCTCGTCTGGGATATGATGAACTGCGATATGTCCAGCCAGATACAGGACGAACGGTTGACGTCTTCCGCGCTTCGGCAATTGCTCCATTCGCGGGTCTACGCCTCGAGTAGCTGACGCCTAAATACGCGTTCGACTAACAGGCCGGCGAAGAGGGTTCCGACACCCCAAGCAAGTACATATTCCGGGCTGACGAGCTTATCGCTGTAGGTTTCATAGAACGCTGTCCGCATCCACTCGACACAGACTAAGAGAGGATTGTACGCGAGCGCGTGGGCAAGCGGGTCAGGGAGGTTCGACGCGACGAACATGGTGCCCGACGAGATGTAAAGTAGAATGATAATCAGCGCATATGCGGTGACGATTACTGGCATGAACATAGACGCCACTCCAATCAAAGCACCGCAGCCGACCGCCAGTAGAATTGTCGCCAAATAGCAGCATACGGCCCGCTCAAGATCGAATGGAAACGGGTTTTCCCCGAGCGCCCATAGGATGGCGACGATCAAGAAGAGCATGATGCACGCTGCAATTATCTCGAGAAACGCGCGGCCCATCATCACGTCAAAAACCTGGACCTCCGGGAATGCGAGCATCGCCTTGTTCATGACCAATGAATACCCCATGAACCGGGAAACATACATAAACGTCAGCGTGGGAACGAGCCCGGTCGCGTAGAAGACCGCCGTGCTCTCTCCATAGGGTGGCTTCCCACCCGACGCCGTGTGCATAAGAATCAGCACGCCCATATGCACAAGCGGCCAAAGCGGAACGACGATAAACCCCAGGCCGTGGTTGAAAAACCTGGTCCGCATGTCGCGCAGGATCACGGCGGCCATGACGTTTTGCTTGCGGGCGAGAGCCCGGAGCATTGGATGCTGCCTGTTGCTGTGATCTGTCCTGGCCATGGCGAAGTCGTCTTTCCCCAAATTGGATGCGGAAGACTTTTTACGGGGAATTTCGCACTGCGCAATGGTGCCGCGAGTACTTAAGTAAATCCGGAAAAAGGAAAAGGCTTATGACCGATTTACCTTGGATCTCCAAGGCGAAGAAGCATGTCGGTTTGCAGGAGGTACGCGACCGCGTGAAGCTGGTGGCCTACTTTAAGACCGCCGGCCAGAATTACGATCCATCAAAGACGCCGTGGTGCGGGATTTTTCAGGCGACGGTATTTCATAGCGCCCTTCCGTCGCAAAAGCCTGTGGTCAATCCTCCTCCAAACTGCCTAACGCATTTTGGTCAAGGTGCGATCGGGACACCGCTTACATTGATGTAACTATCGCCATATCCCATTGCCAAATGAGAGTGACCTCAGCTCTTCGTATTGCTGCCGCTTGCTCTCCATCCAGCGATGCAGTCAGCATAAGCGCGCTGGGTTTGGGAAACTTGAGCAAAACGTCATTTCAGAATTGCAAATTTTCCAGCGCTCTCTTCCTCACCCATTGAGCTTGATCTGCCGATGTGCGGAATGGGCTGGCGATCGCTTCCCGCAATCGGACATGGGCGCCCTCGCCTGTCGTCTCCACGCAAGGAGGGGCTCCAATCATCTCCGCCACAGCATCCATTTTTGGCGTATTACCGGGGCTATAGACAATTGGAGCGGAAACGGCTGCCGCCGCAATAAAGTGATGGAAGCGGCCGGTAACAACAATCTCAGCTGACTTGATCCATCCCATCCACTCCCCGAGTGAGGCAGGATTTATGAATTCCATTTCGGGAATGACTTCCTTCATCTTGGCAAAGTGAACCGGATCCTCCTCAGGACCTCGCTTAAAGCCGCCCGAAAGGAATATGATACGCCGATTTCTATCGATACCAGCCTCAAGGAGATTTTTAGCGAAGCTGGCTGCTCTGTGAGGCTCCCACCAAGAGGCTGCGCCAATAACAATCGAAGCATCCATCGACGGAATTTGCTGAAGGCCGCATACAAAAGCCGGTAGACAATCAAAGCCTACCGAATGCGGTAAGCCAAGTCGATCGAGGTTCAACGAAGAAACGGTGTCTCGAACCACAAGCCTCTCGGCGTCTTTCAAGCACTCTCTGTAGAACTCCTCCACGTGTGGAGCCGCAGGATCGCCTCCGCCGGACGGATAACACGAGTGATTGATGAGATGCACTCGTTTCCCAATGCTGGTCGCGAACTTGATCGTCGATAGAAGCGCACGGGGCCCTTGATGAAATCTATGGATTGTCCCTTCGCCGTTGACGACAACAAGATCGCTGTCGCAGATCGCTCGGTAAGCCATTGGATTGACCGACGCTAGCTGTTCGCCATATGCGGCGATGACCTCGGGGGTACATGTTTCTGGGGCCGAACCGAAGCCCAGGTGCGTCGTTTCAACGTCGAAGCTTACCACTGAGTAGCCAGCATTGATTAGTGCTTCGTAAATTGCCATGGAGGTCGCGTAGCATCCCCAATGATAACTTGCAGCGGTGTTATTAATGAAAACGGCTTGTCCGCGCCGCCCGAAGGGTTGACCAATAGGTGAGGGAACCTCTTTTTTTTTCTGCAAGCGCCTAAGATAACGCAGAAACATAGGTTCTTCTGTGAGAAGCATGCATCCTCCCTATTCCTGTGAGAGGCGTGCATCCTCCCTACCGCGGCCGACGGCATAGCGGACATGCATCGATAGCGTCAACAAAACGGTTTATCTACTGGCACGGAATCGCTCTGTTCGTCGCTCATACCGTTACCGTTTCCATCTGTATCAGACTTCGCGGCGTACGCCGCACAAGTGGTGTTGCAGTCTTTTATTTCAAAAGTCCTGTACTTCGTCTGCCGACATGGCGCCTATATTTGCCTGAAATAATGTCGCGTTTTGGCGAGTTGTTTCCTCGTCCAATTCCACCATTGGATTTCCAACTCTGTGAATGTAAGCGCTTCTGTTGCAAAAATACACGCCACTCATCAAAAGCGAGCACGAATCGACGCTGCGGCAATTCTAACTATCCGTGTGTCGAACGAAGTCTGTTATTGAGCGGGTCAAGCCGATGACCGGCCGCACTGTCTCAGGTGCTGTTTCATGAATTTGATGATTTCTCAATGAGCAGGAGCTGTCCTGCTCAATCGAATAGTTTTGACCTTAGGAAGCTTTGCATGACGTTTGCCGTTTTGAATGACATGTTTTCCGTCAAGAATTTCGCATCTGTAATTCTGGTCTCATCCGTCCTTTATGCATCATCCGGCATGGCTCAAGAGCAGCCTGCTGCAGGTGCAGCCGCGCCGGCCAATACAGGCGCTCAGCAGGACGCTACCGCGGCGCCAGCCGGACAGCAGCAGCCGGCACCGCAAGCCCGTGTCCAGAAGTTTGACGACTGGTATTATCGCTGCGTTGATGGCAAGGCAGCCGACGGTTCGGCGACAACGAGTTGCGAAGTTGCGCAGATCGCGACGGTAAAGCAGGGTGAGCAGAGCGTGAACGTTCTGACTTTGGCGATCGCCAAAACGCCTGCGACGTCTGCTCCCACACAGAAGGGCGGGAAGCCGGTGGCGAGCGATCTCGTGCTGACGACGGTTGTACCGCTCAACATGTATCTGCCGGCCGGACTTGGCATCGATGCTGGCGATAAGCCCGTCGTTCAGCTTGCCTATCGCAATTGCAACCAGGCTGGTTGCTGGTCGCAGCAGAAACTGGACGCGAAAATGGTCGCGGCCCTTACGAAGGCGGCGGATGGGGTCGGTCACGTGCAGATGATGAATGGCCAGAAGGTCAACATCAAATTCTCGTTGAAGGGATTGGCCGCGGCATTGGACGCACTGGAGAAGCCTGCTTCCAACTGACGACGCGACCTGAACGATCCCATGACAACGGCCCGGCGACCGACGGCTGCCCAGCGTAGCCTTGCCTTCACGACGTCCTCCTTCATCATGCGTGCCGTTGTGTTGCTCGTAACAGCTTTGGCGGCATCGTTAGCGGCTGCGCAGCAATCGCCAAATGACGATTTTGCGCGCCGGCAGGCGCTGCAGAATGAGCAACAGCGCCTCGACGCACTTCGCAAGAACACGCCGAAACCGTCGGAGGCGCCGGCCGATCAACGGCAAGTAGATGGCGCGCAAAAAGGGGGCCCGTGTTTCCCGATCACCGATGTTGAGGTGGCGGGGGTCAAACAATTCCCAGCCGCTGATGTCGACAGGGTCACGGAACCCTATCGCAACCGATGCATTGGCGTCGGCGAAATCAACACCTTGTTGCGCGATCTGACCTATCTTTATCTCGACAGGGGTTTCGTCACCTCGCGCGTGTTTGTGCCGGCGCAAGACATTGCCAAGGCCAAGATGTTACGTCTGGTCGCCGTCGAAGGCACGCTTGCCGACATCTACATTAACGGCAAGCCGGCGCCGGGCTCCGGCATGCTTGCCACCGCATTTCCCGGCATGAAAGACCATATCGTCAATCTGCGAGACATCGAACAGGGTCTCGACCAGATCAACCGGCTGAATTCCAACAACGCCAAGACGGCGATGCTGCCGGGCAAGATCAACGGCACATCGATCCTCAACATCGAAAACAACCCCAGTCATCCCTGGCATGTCTCGGTCGGCAACAGCAATCTCGGTCAGCAGCAGACGGGCTATTCCAAGAGTTCGGCCTCGTTCGGCTATGACAGTCTCTTCGGCGTCAATGATCAGTGGAGCTTTGGCTACGAGCACACAGGCCCGGACTATCCCTGGCACGACGACGGCCAGGGCAGGAGCGATAGCTATACCGGCAATGTCAGCGTCCCCTATGGCTATTGGACACTCTCTCTAAACGGTGCCTGGTACGGCTATGACAGCTCGGTTCCCGGCAATTTCGGAACGTTGCACACCTCGGGCAATTCCAAGCAGCTTGGCGTCGGTGCCGACCGCGTCATCTTCCGCGACAAGGATTCGATCACCACCTTCAACAGCGGACTGACCTATAAGGAAACCAACAATTTCCTGCTCGGCAGCAAGATCGAGGTCGGCAGCCGCAAATACACGGTGGGCGACCTCGGCCTTTCGCACTCGCGACGCATGCTTGGAGGCCTCTGGGTCTTCGATCTTTCCTACGGTCAGGGTCTCAACCTGTTCGACGCCGTCGACCCGGGTGATGTTGGGGCAGGCGACGCCGATCCACGGTTCTCGAAGTTCACCGGCACGATCACCATGACCCGGCCGTTCCAGCTCGGCGAACAGCGCTTCGAAGTCGATTCCATCCTGACCGGACAATATTCGCCGGACAATCTGTTCGGCGCCGAACAGATCTCGCTCGGCAACTATTCCACCGTCCGCGGCACGCGCGAGACCATGCTTTTCGGCAACAACGGCTTTTTCGACCGCAGTGATCTGGTCTGGCGTACGCAGCCCTTTGCCGACGATGCCGCCCTTTCAAAAATCTTCGGCGAGTTGCGTCCCTACGTCGGGCTCGACTACGGACGGATCGCCTCACAAGCACGGTATCAGATCAAGGGCGGCGACATGCTTGGCTGGACCGTTGGTGCGAAGCTCGCCGGCGGCAATCTCAATCTCGACATCGGCTATTCCGACGTGCTGGCCGGCACGGTCGATAAGAAGGATGCGGGGCTGTTTTTCGTCAGCTCCTCTGTTCATTGGTAATTAATATTTAGAGGAAAATCATGGGTTTATTCATTCAGAAAGACAACAAGACGGGACCTTCGGCATCGCTTCCTGCGGCGGCACTTCTCTGTTGTGCCATTGCGCTTTCGAGCTGCGGCGGCCGCGAAGCGCACCCGATCGCATCGACCAACGTCAGCGACAGCGGGATGGATTGTGGCGGGATCTCGCGCGAATTCGAGGCCAACGAACGCCAGATCCTCGTGACTGTTAAGGAGCGCTCGCAAGCTCAAGGCAAAAACGTCATTCTCGGCGCCACCGGCGTTCTTCTCTTTTGGCCGGCGTTATTCTTCATGGATCCCAAATCACCAGAGAAGGTCGAGATCGACGCCTTGCGCAATCGCAACCAGGTGCTGACCGAGCTTGCCCGTTCGCGGAAGTGCCCGGTGCCTAAGTCGCAATTGGGCGAAGTCTACAAGAAGCTCGACGGCGGTGTGAAGACGACACCGGCCAAGAGAGACGGCTGAGGTGGCGTGATGATGTCCATGTGTTTGATGTCCGGTATCAGCAACTTCAGTGTGCGGTTGATGCGGTACGCGTCTTGCGGGATAGCCTTGCTTCTCGCGACGATGCTTGCCTCCTGTGTCACCACCGATCCACGGCTGATCGCGGCCCTTCAGCAAACTTCGGTGCGCGAAATCCGTATCGAGACAGCGCCTGACGTGAAGATGACGGGCCTGTTCACAGAAGGTAAACCCGATCCGCAGCTTTCTCTCGTCGTTCGCACACTGAAGAACACGATGGAGAAGGAACTGATCGGTCTGCCGGGTGGCCCCACGCGCGGCCGCCTGATCGTCACATTGCATGTCGTCGACTTGAGCACCAAGGCTGGCCGCATCCTCATTCAAAGCAATAGCGACATTGTCGGAACGGTCAGGCTGGAAGACGCGAAGACGGGCAAGTTGATTGCAGAAAAGCCGAATGTGTACGGCCGAAATCCTGCGGTGAGGGGTGAGGGGCTCGGAATATTCGTGGCCATGGCCGTCAATGCCGCGGAGGCGGCCGGACCGGAGGATATCCTCGCGCAACGCCTCTCGAATGCTTTCACCCGACAAGTCAAGCAGTGGCTGCTGGTGAAGAAATAGTGAGAACTCGGGTTGCCCTGCCAAAGCCAGGGCGCCTGAAGCAGAAAATTGCACGTTTTTGTTTTAAATCCATTTACCTCAACCACATGCCGACGTTGACTCCCATCCCGAAGCCATGGTCACGCTCGGCATGCCACCACAACCACGGCGATATTCAGTCGCCGTAAGAATCAAGCACCGGAAGGCGTGCCATGAGCAGGATGATCGTGCGGCGTAAGCTCGCGACAGCAAAACGCGGCATAGAAGCAGGCGAGGGCGGATCGTTCCGCCGGCTCACGCGCCTTGCCCACCAGTCGCTGGCGCTGCTGTTGAGTGGGCTGCTTGTTCTTCAGCCTACCATCGCCAATGCCCAGTCGGTCTCCGCGAGCACCACCGCGCCCGCCGCCAACCAGCCAAGTGTCGGTGCTGCCCCGAACGGCGTGCCGCTGATCGATATCGTCACGCCCAACGCCGCCGGTCTTTCACACAACAAATATGACAACTTCAACGTTGGCACCCAAGGCGTCATCCTCAACAACTACAAGGGCGAGGTCGGCATTTCCAATCTCGGTGGCGCAACACCGGGCAATCCAAACCTCAATGCGTCGAACCCGGCCTCGGTCATCCTCAACGAAGTCACCAGCGGCAACCGCTCGGCGCTGAATGGCCCGACGGAAATCTTCGGGACCAAGGCCGACGTCGTCATAGCGAATCCGAACGGCATTACCTGCGATGGCTGCGGCTTCATCAACACGCCGCATGCCACCTTGACGACCGGCGTGCCTAATATCGGCGCCGACGGAAGCCTGACGGGTTTTACCCTCAATGGCGGTGACGTCACGTTTCAAGGCAATGGCGGCAACTTCGCCGCCGGCCCCGGCGCGGTCGATCTGTTTGATGTCGTCTCCCGCAGCATTCACGTCAACGGCCCGGTCTATGGCAAGACACTGCGCCTGACGGCCGGCGCCAGCAAATATGACTATGCCACCGGCGAGGCGACGGCGCTTTCTGCCACATCCGGCACGCCGGAATACGCGATCGACGGCACGGCGCTCGGCGCCATGCAAGCCGACCGCATCAAGGTGGTCGTCACCGAGAAAGGCGCTGGCGTCAACATGAGCGGCGACATGGCCGCCAATGGCGGCGAACTGTCGCTGTCATCAGACGGCAAGATCTCGATCGGCAACGCGTCGGGTGCCCAAGGTGTCACGATCACCTCGAAGTCCAAGGTGACCGCTGCCAAGGTGAGCTCAAAGGCAAAGATCGCTGTTCAGGCCGATCAGGGCATCACGCTGCAATCGGTGGCTGCCGACAGCGATATCGTTTTGTCGAGCGGCTCCGGCCTCTTGAGCGTGGCGAGCGACACCAACAGCGCCGCCAATGTGCAGATGACCTCTGCGGGCGGCATCTCCGCCGCCAATGTGACGGCCGGTGGTACAGCGGCGCTGTCGGCCTCGGCCGGTAATGTCAGCCTCACGGGTGCTGCCAGCAGCAATGGTGAGCTTTCGATCGCTGCGGCATCCGGTACGATCACGGCTGCGTCGCTCTTGAGCCATGGCAATATCGGCCTCAACGCCGGCCTCGACATCGCCGTCTCCGGCAATGTGTTTGCGCAGGGCAAGATTGCGGCCACCGGTCGTTCGATGTCGACCGGCATGATCGCTTCCGGCCTCGATATCGCCGCCACACAGGCGGCTGCGAACGGCAAGACCGTGCTTGCGAGCGCCGCCGACCTGCAATTGACGGCCAATGGCGCGATCAGCACGGCCGGCTTGCTGTCATCCGGCAATGTGGCGATCAACGCCGCCTCGCTGTCAGCCGACAGCCTGACGGCCCATGGCGCCGTCAGCATCGATGCCGCCACCGGCACCACAACCGCCAGCGGTCGCGTGGATGTCGCCGGCCAGCTCCTCGCCTCCGGCGACATCTCCATCGACGGCAAAGGCATACAGGCGGCGACAATCGCTTCCGGCGTCGACTTTGCCGCCACCGATGCAGCGGGTGGCAACATTGTTCTCGGTCCCGCCGGCACCCTCGATCTGACCGCCGGCGCCGGCACGATCGTTGTCGACACGCTGCTGTCAGCCGGCGATCTTAATGCCCAGACCACGCTGCTGCAGGCAAACGATCTCACGAGCCACGGCAATGTCGACGTCGACGGCGGCGTCGATGTTTCCGATCAGTTGCTCAGTGCCGGTGATGTCACCATCAATGGCAACGGCAACGGTGTCAGCGCCGATCTTCTCGCCTCCGGCGTTGACTTTGCAGCGACCAAGGCTGCCGGCGGCAATATCGTCCTGACGCAGAGTGGCGATCTGGCCATCAACGACAGCGCCGGCGCGATCCAGGCGGGAACCATGCTTGCGGCCGGCGCGATCAATGCTGTCGGCCAGGCAATCACCGCTGATACCATTACGGGCCACAAGAACATTTCGCTCACTGGCGCCACTGGCACGACAACCACGAGCGGTCGCGTGGATATCAGCAGCCAGGTGCTTGGAGCCGGTAATGTCAGCGTCTCCGGCTCGAGCATTAAGGCCGACGCCATTGTCTCCGGCGTCGATATCGCCGCTACCGATGCCGCCGGCGGCAGGATCGTGCTTGGCCCTTCAACGGCCGGAACCGGCAATCTCGCACTGTCGGCAGCCGGCACGCTCGAGGTTGGGACGTTGCTCTCCGCGGGTAATTTCACCGCCCATGGAGCGGCCATCACAGCCGACAGCGTTACGGCGCATGGTGATCTGGCGCTTGACGGCGCCACCACCGTTAGCGGCCAGATTCTCGGCGCCGGCAACGTTCTGATCACCGGCCAGAGCCTTTCCGCCCAGACGGTCGTTGCCGGCATCGATTTAGACGCCACCAATACATCCAGCGGCAATATCGTACTTTCGTCAGCCGGCGATCTGACGGTGCTGGTCAACGGCGACATTGCGGCGTCGACGATTGAGGCCGCCGGCAGCATCGATGCCAGTGGCACGACCATCACCGCCGATGATGTCACCGGTCATAAGGATATCACGCTCTCCGGCGCTATCGGCACGACGGCCGCAAGCGGTCGCGTGGATGTCAATGATCAAGTCCTCGGCGGAAGCGACATCAGCATCTCCGGTTCCAGCATCAAGGCCGGCGCCATCGTTTCCGGCGTCGACTTCACCGGGACGGCTGCTTCTGGCGGCGGCATCGTGCTTACCAACAGCGGCGATCTGACGCTTGCGGCCTCCGGCGCGCTCAACGCCGGCACGCTGCTGTCAGCCGGCGATCTCAAGGCTATCGGTTCGAGCATTACTGCCGATAGCGTTACGGCCCATGGCGACATGACGCTCGGCGGCGCCGGCACGACGACCGCAAGCGGTCACGTGGATGTCAACGGTCAGATTCTTGGTGCCGGCAACGTGCTGATTACCGGCCAGAGCCTGTCAGCGCAAACCGTCGTCGCCGGTATCGACTACGACGCCACCGATGCCGCCGGCGGCAACATCGTTCTTGGCCAGGCCGGCGACCTGACGGTCGCGATCAACGGCGCGATGGTGGCTTCGACCATTCAAGCCGCTGGCAGTATCAACGCCAGCGGTGCGACCATCACCGCCAATGCTGTCACGGGTCATAAGGATATCACGCTTTCCGGCGCCACCGGCACGGCGACCGGAAGCGGTCTCGTGGATATCAGCGGTCAAGTCCTTGGCGGCGGCGACATCGGTATCTCCGGCTCGAGCATCACCGCCGGCGCAATCGCTTCCGGTGTCGACTTCGCCGCGACGGCTGCTTCTGGCGGCGCCATCGTGCTCGCTGGCCGTGGTGATCTGACGCTTACGGCCTCCGGCGCACTCAAAGCCGACACATTACTGTCGGCCGGCGATCTCAGTGCTACCGGTTCGACCGTTACCGCGGACAGCGTCAGCGCCCATGGCGACATGACGCTCAATGGCGCAATCAACGTCGCAGATCAGATTCTCGGCTCCGGCAACGTATCGATTACCGGTCAGAGCCTGACGGTCCAGACGCTTGCCGCCGGCATCGACTTCGATGCCACCGATGCCGCCGGCGGCAATATCGCGCTTGGCCAGGCCGGCGATCTCACGGTATTGGTCAACGGCGCCGCGGCGATGTCGACCGTGCAGGCTGCCGGCGCTATCGATGTCAGCGCGACGACCATTTCCTCGGACGCCGTCACCGGCCATAAGGACATCACGCTTTCCGGCGCCACGACCGCCAATGGTCAAATTCTCGGCGGCAATGACGTCAGCATCTCAGGGCCAAGCATCAAGGCCGATGCCATCGTTTCCGGCTTCGATTTTGCCAGAACAGCCGCTGCCAATGGCAGCATCGTACAGACGACAAGCGGCGATCTGACGCTTGCCTCGAGCGGAGCAATTGACGTCAGCACGCTCCTGTCGGCCGGCAGCCTCAGTGCGATCGGTACGGCTCTTGCTGCCGACAGCGTCACCGCCCATGGCGATCTGACGCTCGGCGGCGCCACTGGCACGACGACCGCAAGCAGTCGCGTGGATGTCAGTGGTCAGATTCTCGGCTCCGGAAACGTGCTGATCACCGGCCAGAGCCTGTCAGCGCAGACCGTTGTCGCCGGCATCGACTTCGGTGCCGCCGAAGCTGCTGGCGGCACGATCGTGCTTGGCCACGCGGGCGACCTCACGGTGTCGGTCAGTAATGGCATCGCTGCTTCGACCATACAGGCGGCCGGTACCATTGACGCCAGCGGCGCGACCATCACAGCCGACGCTGTCACTGCCCATAAGGACATCACGCTTTCCGGCGCCACGACTGTCAATTCTCAAGTCCTTGGCGGCAACGATGTCAGCATTTCCGGGCCAAGCATTAAGGCTGGCGCGATCGTTTCCGGTGTCGATTTTGCCGGGACTGCTGCCGCCAACGGCAACATCGTGCTCGCAAGCAGTGGCGATCTGACGCTTGCCTCTGCCGGCAATGTCAATACCGGCACGCTGCTGTCGGCCGGCAGCCTCAGTGCTACCGGTACGGCTGTTACCGCCAACAGCGTCACCGCCCATGGCGACCTGACGCTCCAAGGCGCCGCCACCATTAACGGTCAGATCCTCAGCGCCGGCGATGTGCTGATCACCGGCCAGAGCCTTTCCGCCCAGACCGTTATCGCCGGCATCGATTTTGATGCCACCAATGCCTCCGGCGGAGAGATCGTGCTTTCGCCGTCAGGCGATCTAACGGTATCGGTGAACGGCGGTATCGCCGCTTCGACCATTCAAGCTGCCGGAGCGATCGATGCCAGCGCCGCCACCATCACCGCCGATACCGTCACTGGCCACAAAGACATCACGCTTTCCGGCGCCACCGATATCAGCGGTCAGGTCTTGGGCGGAAGCAATGTCGACATCTCCGGCACGAGCATCGAAGCCGACGCCATCGTTTCCGGTGTCGATTTCGCCAGGATGGCGGCTGGCGGCGGCAATATCGTGCTGGCCGGTGGCGGTGGTCTGAGTCTTGCCTCTGCGGGGGATATCACTATCGGCACGCTGCTATCCGCCGGCAGCCTCAGTGCTATTGGCGCAAGCGTCGCCGCCGACAGCGTCACGGCCCATGGCGATATCACACTTTCGGGCACCGGTACGACAACCGCAAGCGGTCGCGTGGATGTCAATGGCCAGATCCTTGGCGCCGGCAATGTGCTGATCACCGGCCAGAGCCTTTCAGCCCAGACCGTTATCGCCGGCATCGACTTTGATGCCACCAATGCTTCCGGCGGCACTATCGTGCTTGCTCAGAGTGGCGACCTGACGGTTTCTGTGAACGGCGGTATTGCCGCTTCGACCGTACAGGCGGCCGGTACCATTGACGTCAGCGGCGCGGCCATTACTGCCGACGCCGTCACGGGTCACAAAGGCATAACGTTTTCCGGCACCACGACTGTCAATTCTCAAGTCCTAGGCGGCGGCAACGTCAGCATTTCCGGGCCAAGCATCAAGGCCGGCGCCATCGTTTCCGGTGTCGATTTTGCCGGAACTGCCGCTGCCAATGGCAGCATCGTGCTTGCAAGCAGTGGCGATCTCACACTTGCCTCCGCCGGCAATGTCAACGCCAGCACGCTGCTGTCGGCCGGCAGCCTCAGTGCTACTGGCGCAACAGTTGCCGCCGATACAGTCACGGCCCATGGCGATCTGACGCTTAAGGGCTCCACCACCATCAGCCAGATCCTCAGCGCCGGCAACGCGCTGATCACCGGCCAAAGCCTTTCCGCCCAGACCGTTATCGCCGGCATCGACTTCGATGCCACCAACGCCTCCGGCGGCGATATCGTGCTTGCTCAGAGCGGCGACCTGACGGTTTCGGTGAACGGCGGCATCGCTGCTTCGACCATACAGGCGGCCGGTGCCATTGACGCCAGTGGCGCGACTATTACCGCCGATACCGTCACAGGTCACAACGACATCACGCTTTCCGGCGCCACCGATATCAGCGGTCAGATCTTGGGTGGAAGCAATGTCGGCATCTCCGGCCCGAGCATCAAGGCCGCTGCCATCGTTTCCGGTGTCGATTTTGCCGGGACTGCTGCTGCCAATGGTAACATCGTACTTGCCGCAAGCGGCGATCTGACGCTTGCCTCTACCGGCAATGTCGACACCGGCACGCTGCTGTCGGCCGCCAGCCTCAGTGCTACCGGTACGGCCGTTACCGCCAACAGTGTCACCGCTCATGGCGACCTGACGCTCAAAGGTTCCACTGGCACGACGACCGCAAGCGGTCGCGTGGATGTCAGCGGCCAGATCCTCAGCTCCGGCAATGTATTGATTACCGGCCAGAGCCTTTCCGCCCAGACCGTTGTCGCCGGCATCGATTTTGATGCCACCAATGGCTCCGGCGGCGATATCGCACTGGCGTCGAACGGAGACCTCACGGTCGCGGTCAACGGCAACGCCCAGGCGTCGACACTCCTTTCCGCTGGCACCATCGATGCCAGCGGTTCGACTATCACCGCCGATTCCATCACTGGCCACAAAGACATCACGCTTTCAGGCGCCACCTCCGTTAACGGCCAGGTCCTTGGTGGCAGTGATATCAGCATCACAGGCTCAAGCATCAACACCGGCGCCATCGTTTCCGGTGTCGATTTTGCCGGGACCGCTGCCGCCAACGGCAGCATCGAGCTTGCCGCAAGCGGCGATCTGACGCTTGCCTCCACCGGCAATGTCAACACCGGCACGCTGCTGTCAGCCGCCAGCCTCAGTGCTACCGGTTCGGCCGTCACCGCCAGCAGTGTCACCGCCCACGGCGACCTGACGCTCAAAGGTTCCACTGGCACGACGACCGCAAGCGGTCGCGTGGATGTCAGCGGCCAGATACTCGGCGCCGGCAATGTGTTGATCACCGGTCAGAGCCTTTCCGCCCAGACCGTTATCGCCGGCATCGATTTCGATGCCACCAACGCCTCCGGCGGCGATATCGCGCTTGCTCAGAGCGGCGACCTGACGGTTTCGGTGAACGGTGGCATCGCCGCTTCGACCATACAGGCGGCCGGCAATATCGATGCCGGCGGGGCGACCATCACAGCCGACGCCGTCACAGGTCGTAAGGACATCACGCTTTCCGGCGCCACCACCGTCAATGGACAGGTCCTAGGCGGCAGCGATATCAGCATCTCCGGCCCGAGCATTAAGGCAAGCGCCATCGTTTCTGGTGTCGATTTTGCCGGGACTGACGCTGCCAATGGCAACATCGTGCTTGCCGCAAGCGGCGATCTAACGCTTGCCTCCGCAGGCAGTGTCAATGCCGGCACACTGCTGTCGGCCGGCAACCTCAGTGCTACCGGTTCGGCCGTTACCGCCAGCAGCGTCACCGCCCATAACGCCCTGACGCTCCAAGGCGCCACCACCATTAACGGTCAGATCCTCAGCGCCGGCAATGTGTTGATCACCGGCCAGAGCCTTTCCGCCCAGACCGTTGTCGCCGGCATCGATTTTGATGCCACCAATGCTTCCGGCGGCGATATCGTGCTTGCGTCGAACGGAAACCTCAAGGTCGCGGTCAGCGGTAACGCCCAGGCGTCGACACTCCTTTCCGCCGGCACCATCGATGCCAGCGGTTCGACCATCACCGCCGATACCATCACTGGCCATAAGAGTGTCGCGCTTTCAGGCACCGGCACGACGACTGCAAGCGGTCAGGTGGATGTCGGCGGACAGATCCTCGGTGGAAGCGATGTCAGCATCTCCGGCTCAAGCATAGAGGCCGGGGCCATCGTCTCCGGTGTCGATTTTGCTCGGACTGCTGCAGCCGGCGGCACTATCATCCAGACGGCAGGCGGCGACGTGCGGCTCGCCGCCATAGGCGACATCACCCTCGGCACGCTTCTCTCCGCAGGCGATCTTACCACTCAAGCCGCCAATCTCACGGCGGGCAGCATCACCAGCCATGGTAATACTGAACTGGAGGCCAGCGGCACGACAACCGCAAGCGGTCAGGTGGATATCGACGGCCAGGTGCTGTCTGGCGGCAACCTCGCGATCGACGGCGGCAGCCTCACCGCTGGCCTTCTCGTTTCCGGCGTCGATTTTGCGGCGACCGAGGCGAGCGGCGGCAATATCGTGCTTGCTCCCTCCGGCGCCATGGACCTCACAGTCGCCGGCAACGCCGTTGCCGGTACGATCCTTTCGGCGGGCGATTTCGAGGCGAAGGCGGCGGCTCTCAAGGCGGGTAGCATTACCAGCCACGGTGCTGTTGGTATCGTCGGCGACGTCGATGTGACGAGCCAGATTCTGGCCGCCGGCGATCTCGCGATCACCAGCGGCAGCATCAGCGCACCCGTTCTGATCTCCGGCATCGATTTTGCCGCCACCAATGCGGCGGGCGGCAATATCGTGCTCGCGCAGTCCGGCGCGATCAACCTTACCGCCACCGGCAATATCGCCGCCCAGACGATGCTTTCAGCCGGCGACTTCCTGGCCCAGGCAGCAAGTCTCACAGCCGATAGCATCACCAGTCACGGCAAGGTGGCTATCACCGCAAATGGTAACGCCGGCACCATCGCCGTCAGCAATCAGATTCTGTCGGCCGGCGATCTCGCGCTCGACGGCGGTAGCATCAGCGCCCCGGTGCTGATCTCCGGCGTCGATTTTGCCGCCACCACGGCATCCGGCGGCAATATCGTTCTTGGCCAGTCCGGCGACATGCAGCTTGACGCCTCTGTGGGCATCGCGACCTCGACCATGCTGTCGGCAGGCACTATTGACGCCAATGCCGCTACGATTGCAGCCGGCGCCGTCACCGCACACGGCGACATCACCCTTGCCGGCGGCAACGGTGTCAACGTCACCGGCCAGCTCCTTGGCGCCAGCGACGTCTCACTCTCCGGCCCAACCGTTCAAGTCAACCAAGCTATCACCGGTGTCGACTTCGCTGCCACCGCCCGGTCCTCCAACGGTGCGATTGTCCTCGGGCCGACGGGCGCCCTCGACATCAATGCAGGAAGTGCTACAGCCGGCACGCTGATTGTCGCGGGCGGCCTTGACGTTGCCGCGAGTAAGTTCACGGGCGGCAACATTACAAGCCACGGCGGAGTCTCGATCGGTTCGTCCACCGCTCCCGGCGCGCTTGCGATCAACGGCCAGCTGCTCGGCGCAAGTGACGTCGCAATCACCGGCTCGGATATCAGCGGCAACGTTATCGTCGCCGGCGTCGATTTCGCCGCAACCAGTCAGTCGGCGTCCGGCAACATCGTCCTCGGCCAGGCCGGCGATCTCACCTTGAAGGCCACATCCGGCAACGTGACCGTTAACAGCCTGCTTGCCGCAGGTAGCATCAACGCCAATGCGGCGAACAATGTCAGCGCCAATGCCGTCGCGCATGGCGACCTGACGATTGCCGCGGGCAATGTGATCACGCTCACCGGCCAGTCGCTCGCCGCTCGCAACGTCAATCTGGCTGCCAGGTCGATGACAATAGACACGCTGGTGTCCGGCGTCGACTTTGCCGCCACCAACGCTGCATCCGGCGGCAGCCTGATGCTGCAGCGGACGGGCGCGATGACCCTTGCCGCCTCCGGCGGCAGCATCAGTGCGAACGCGCTGCTGTCGGGCGGCAATCTCGCCGCCTCGGCAACGCAGAACATCGGCTATGCCAGCCTGCAGAGCCTCGGCAACGCCGCGCTCACCGCACCCGGCACTATATCCTATACCAACACCACCCGCGTCGGCGGCAATCTCACGATCAACACCGGCGCCATCGATCTGTCCGGCGCCAGGGGCAGCCGGATCGCGGGCGGCGGCACGTTGATCGTCAACGCTTCCTCCGCCAATCTTGCCGGCAGCAGTCTCGTCTTCGGCGGTCTGGCGCTCAATCTTTCCGGCAATGCCGACCTCTCCAACGCCGACGTCAGCACCGTCACCAATGCCGGCGGCTCCGGCGATATCGCCATCTCCGCCGCGGGCCTCATCACTACCGCCAATACATCGCTGCTTGCTGCGCACGATCTGACGCTCACGCTGCCGTCGCTTGCCAATACCGGCCAGCTCGCCGCCGGCAACAATCTCACCTTCAACGTCGCCGGCGATTTCTACAACAGCCCTTCCGGCCTCGTCTTTGCCGGCAACAACGCCAACCTGTTCGTCGGTGGCGTGCTCACCAACGATCAAGGCGCCATCCTTGCCGGCAACGGCCTTGCCATTGCAGGGCCGGGTGGCGGCCAGCGCAACGGTGCCGTCGTCAATTCCGCCGGGCTCATTCAATCCGGCGGCAGCATGTCGATCCTGACCAACGGGCTGACCAACACCACGACCTCCGGACCGACGATCCAGCGCAATGTGCAGATCTCCAGCACCCTTCTCAGCGCCTACGACCTGATCACCGAGACCTACAAGTGCGAGACACGTTGCGGCACTGGCTCGGGACAACATGAGCCGACCTACGGCTGGACGGAGACGATCGATCATCTGGTGAGCCAGATCGTCACCGAGGATCAACTGATCTCGGGTGCCGGCCCTTCAGCCAAGATCCGCGCCGGCGGTCCCCTGACCATCAATGCGATCAATCTGACCAACGCCTACAGCTCGATCAAATCCGACAGCGACATGCTGCTCACCGTCGCGGGCGCGCTGACCAATGACGGCGCGACGCTGAACCGCGCGACGCAAACGATCTGCGATAGCAGTACACCTTGCCAATATTATCCGGACGTCATCAAATCCGACACCACCGATGGCGGTCCCGACTGCAGCGGCCCCAACAATCCTTGCGTCGGCAGCAACGACTCGTCGTTGACCTATTCGGATAACCCCAACGGCAATCGTGACGCTTCGAGGGATCTCGCCGCCGGCACCACGGTGACGGTGCAAGCGATCGGCGTCCTGTCGGGCGTCATCCAGGCACGCGGAGCCCTTGCCATTAACGGCGGCGGCACGGTCAACAATGTCGCCGCCAACGGTTCGATCGCCGGCCAGGTTACAATCGATGCTCCGGCGACCGCGAGCAATCCGCTTGGCGCCTTGAACAGCATGACGGCGGGCGGCGCCTTGTTCAACGTCAACGCCGCGCTGGCAGGCGTCGCGGCCAATGGCGGTGCGACCGCCGCAAGCGGCCCGTCGATTGCAGGTGGTGGCCCGGCGATCGGCAGCGGCCCGGCCATCAACGGCAACAGCCTGACGGCTGCTGGTGGCACGTCGATCAGCGGCAATAATTTGACGGCAGCGGGCGGAGCTTCCGTCAATGGCAACAACCTGACGGCGTCCGGCGGCGCTTCGGTCAGCGGCAATAATTTGACGGCGTCCGGCGGTGCGTCGGTCAATGGCAACAACCTGACGGCGGCAGGCAGTGCTTCGATCAGTGGCAACGGCTTGACGGCAGCCAGTGGTGCTCCGGTCAGTGGCAATAGCCTGACGGCTGCTGGAGGCACCGCGGTCAATGGCAACAGCGTAACCGCGGCTGGCGGTGCTTCGGTCAGCGGCAATAGCCTGACGGCGTCCGGCGGTGCTGCAATCAGCAGCAATAATCTGGCGGCGGGCAACACTTCGGTTAATCCGAATAGCCTGATGGGCAAGCTCACGGCTGCCGTCGGCAACAGCGGCAATCTCGCCCAGGTCCTGCAGGTGAACGGCACCCAGCTCGCCTCGCTCGCCAAGCCGCAATCGGGCGGCGTTGGCGGCACGGTTCCGGGCCAGGTCTTCCTGTTCGAGACACGGGCGGCCTTCCTCGACGTGTCGACGTTCTACGGCTCGGGTTATTTCATCGACCGGATCGGCTATACGCCCGAGACCCAGGTTCCCTTCCTTGGCGACGCTTATTTCGACAACCAGCTCATCGACGAGCAGTTGCGGCAACTGGTCGGCGATGGCCTCGGCGCCGGCTCCTTCATCCCCGGCAACAACGCCACCGATCAGATGAAGACGCTGCTCGACAATGGTGTGGCCTACGCCGAGGCCAACGGCCTTGCTCTCGGCCAGGCGCTTACCCCCGAGCAGGCGGCGTCGCTCACGCAATCGATCGTGATCTACCAGACGGAGATCGTCGACGGCGCGCAGGTACTTGTGCCGGTCGTCTATCTCTCGGCTGCCGATCGGGCCAAGACCACGTCTGCGGCCACCATCGCCGGCAACACGGTCAGCATCGATGCCGGCTCCGTGGACAATTCCGGCGCCATTGCCGCCGCCGACGGCATGACCATCAATGCCACCGATATCAAGGCCAATGGCGGCGCCTTCCTTGCCGGCGGCAACATGAACCTCAATGCCACCAACGGCATCACGCTCGCCGCGCAGACCATGAATATCGGCGGCCAGACGGTCGTCACCGCCAATGGCGGCATAACAGCCGGCGGCAATCTGAAGGTCGATGCCGGCGCCGGCAGCCTGACGCTGTCCGGCACTAAGGTCGCGGCCGGCGGCTCGGCTCAGCTTTCCGGCCAGACCGTGACGGTCGGCGCCGTCAAGCAGGACAATGGCGGCGTCCAAACGCTTGTTGGCACCACGGTGACGACGGGCGGCAATCTCAACATCTCCGGCACGAACGGCGTCAATGTCATCGCAAGTTCCGCCAAGGTCGGCGGCGACCTCTCCGTTCTCTCCTCCAACGGTTCGGTCAACATCATCTCCGCCGGCGTGGAAAACACCGTCCTCAACAAGGACCAGCTGAGCCTTGCCCAAGGCGGCACCATCACCACGACCACCAGCCTGACGCAGCAGGGATCGTCGCTCATCGCCGGCGGCGCCATGCTGGTGTCCGGCGATCAGGGCATCCTGATTGCCGGTTCCTCGCTCAATGCCGCGGGCAATCTCGGCCTCGTCTCGACGAACGGCAATATCGCGATCACGGCGTCCGAAGACCAGACGACGAGCCAATCGAAGACGATCGCGGGTGCTGCCAACGGCTACAAGAGCGGCCAATCGTCGTCTACTTCGCTCACCAGCAACGGCTCTTCGATCACCTCGGGCAATGGCAGCGTGACGGTCGAGGCCGACAATGGCAATGTCAGCGTCATCGGCTCCGATATCGCTGCCCAGGGCGGCACGGCAAACCTCATCTCCAAGGGCGACATCACCATCGGCGAAGCGACCGACACTGCCTCGTCTTCCAGCCAGTCCGGTTCGAAGAAGAGCAGTGAGGCGACGACTACGGCAGACGGCTCTTCGATTTCCGGTCAAACCGGCGTCAACATCGCCTCCACCGGCGGCAACGTCACCATCTCGGCCTCCGACGTCACCGCCGGCGACGCCACGCACACCGCCGATGCCAACATCCAGGCCGCCGGCAACATCATCGTTGCTTCCGGCAAGGATACGGACGAGACCACCTCCGACAGCAAATCGAGCGGCTTCCTGTCGTCGTCGAAGACGCATACGCAAACTTACGACGAGGACACCGTCGGATCATCGATCTCTGCGACGGGGGATATCAATTCCAAGGCTGGTGGCGTCAACGTGCTGTCCGGCTCCAGCATGGATGCCGGCGGTTCGGTCGACATGTCTGGCTCAAGCGTTGCCATCATCGGCGCGCAGGAGGAGCATGAGAGCGACAAGACCGTCAAGAAGTCCGGCATCGGGGTCGGCTCGGGCGGCGGCTTCCTTTCCATCTACGGCAGCCATGACAAGACGACCAGCGACAGCGAGAGCCTCAACGTCGGCTCGTCGATCACTGCTGGCAGCGGCGACATCACGCTCAAGGCGACCGGCGGCGATCTGAACATCATCGGATCATCGGTGACGGCGACGCAAGGCAATATCAACGGTAGCGCCTCTGGCGACATCAATCTGTTGCCCGGCCACGAGAGCGAGGGTTCCTCGAAGAAAGACACTCGTTCCGGCTTCGGTATCCAGGTGTCGGCGAGCGACAGCAGCGCCTCGATCGGTATCGGCTACGGCCGTCGGACCGATGACGTGAGTCAGAGCGCCGACACCAATGCGGTGACGACGCTGTCGGCCGGCAAAGGTATCGCGCTTAACGCCGGTGATGAGTTTAACGACCAGGCGGCGCAGATCACAGCCGGCGGTGCAGTCAGCATCTCTGGTGCTAACGGCGTCAACATCCTGTCGGGCAATGACATCAGCAATTACGACGAGGTGGCGACGAACTTCTTCGCCGGCGTCACTCTCGGCGCGCAAGCCCCCGTAATCAATGCCGCCAAGGATGCGATGAACCTCGCGACCAAGGCCGCAGACATCTCCGACGGCTATTCGGCGGCGAATGCAGCCTTTGCCGGCCTGGCGGCTTATGATGACTACAAGAACATCATGAATGGCGGCAATCTGGTCTCCATCTCGCTGACCGCGGGTTTTACCTATTCGAAGACGGAGACAGAGCTTTCCACTTCGACGCCGGTGACGCCGACCATCATCGGCGGCTCGGTCGATATCTCGACCAACGGCGATTTTGTGAGCCGCGGGCTGCAGATGGCGGCCACCGGCACCGATAGCGACGATCCGAATAATGGCGACATATCGATAACAGCCGGCAACATTGACATGGGTGGTGCCTGGGCGATGGGCCAGGCTTCGTCCAGCAGCGAGAGTGCGGGTGCTAGCATCGGGGTTTCGGTCGGCGTCGGTATTACGGGCGTAAATGCCGGTGTAACCGGCGGCGTCAGTGCCGGCGAGAGCCAGTCGGATTCCAGCTCGCGCACGGCAGAGATGTCGACCGTGAGCGCGGCTAACACCATTACCTTCAACTCGACCGGCAACACGACGCTCGACAACACCATTTTCTCCGCAGGTTCCGTCATCGGCAACGTCGGCGGCGATCTCGATATCATCTCGACGCCCAGCACGGGTGGCCAGTCGAACAGTTCGGCATCTGCCGGCATCAGCTTTGGCAGCGGCGGTATCGGCGGCATCACCGGCGCCAATGTCGGCGGCAGCACCGGCAAGGGTTCGACCAACTGGATCGATCAGCCCTCCGGCCTCTATTCCACCGGCGATCAGGACATCACTGTCGGTGGCAACACCAACCTAGCGGCTTCCGGCCTGATCTCCACCGAAGGTACGGTCGATCTCACCACCGGCACGCTGACCTGGTCGGATTTCGACGGGTCGAAGGAATATAAGAATATCGGTGCCGATCTCGGACTGGATTTCAGCACTGGCAAGGACAAGGACGGACATTCGACCGCGAACGAGACGCTGTCCGGCACCTATCAGCTCGACGACGAACGCCAGGACGTCAAGGCGACGATCAGCGGCAATGGCGGCCCAGGTAACGTCACGATCACCGATCCAAACAAGCAAGCTCAGCTCGAACAGAGTGGCGCGACCAAGCCGTCGGATCAGATCAACACAGATCCGACGCAGCAGAACGTCATCACCAAGGATGTTCATCATACGCTTGATGTGTATCTATCGACGCAAAGTCTGCAGGCTGCCGTTAAGGCGGGGCAGACGATCACGCAAGTGCTCGGCCAGGCTTTCGGAAAAATGTTCGCTGATGGCACTTTGTCTCAAAGCGACCGTCTCGGTGTTGCCTACATCCTCGCGCACCTCAATGATCCAAGCGTTCAGCGGCAACTCACCGGCTGCGCCGGCAATCACGCCGAGAACGAATATAATTTCTTCGATTGGCTGATCACTCCAGCTTATGCGGATGTGGAAAGCTGCCCCATCACCGATCCACAGACGGGGATAACCTACACCACAAGTAAGACGGCAGCCGAGACGTGTTTGGAGGCGTGGCAAAAGGCAACGGCGTCTGGCGTTGAAGTCGCCGAGAATGACGATCCCGAAGACGATATGGCGCGAATTCTGGCGCAAATTCCGGGTGATCTGTCTGAGGAAGAATATGAGGAACTACGCGCCACCGGGCAATTGAACGAATATTACAATGAGAGAACGCGTCTTCAGCTTGAGGGCTTGGATAAATATTATGGCGTGGGGGATGAAGCTGAGGGGGGTACGAACGCCACGCGAGGGGTTTTGCCAGCTCCTGCTTATGAAGTTCCTAAGGGTTATTCCGCTACTGGAAACTACACGGCTGACGGCAGACCTATTTTCAGTGACGGGGATGGAGGATTTGTCGCACCAGATCCAACTATGCCAACTTCCACTGGTTCAACTGTTGTTGTTAATGCAAACGGTCAAGCCGTTACAGCCAGCGAGTGGTCAGCGACAAAAACATTGTCAGAAACGGATAATGCCCTTGGTCACGCAGATAAACATTTGGTGGAATTTCCCGAATATAGTAATAATACCGAATATATAAATGGAGCGCAGGATTTCGTTTCCAATCCGCCTTCTGGAACGTTGACAAAAACAAGAGCCAATGGAGATACTCTGTACTATAACCCTTCAACCAATACATTTGCTGTCTCAAACAGCTCTGGTGTTCCTAGAACCATGTTTAGGCCATCAAACGGGATAAATTATTGGAACGTTCAATGATTAGAAATGAATCAACTTTGATGGAATGTCTGTGTTGTGGCAGCCTTACCATTAGCGAACCAAGGCAATGGGAGATTTGTTCAGTTTGTGGTTGGGAAGACGACCCGATACAGGCGGCGAATGAAGACTATTCTGGGGGCGCCAACAAACTTAGCCTTAAACAGGCGCGTGAACAGTGGCGTAAAAAAGCGAACCTGTAGCCAGAACAGAAAGTACTCTAGCCAACTCGTGCGATTGAGGCAGAAGGCGGAGAAGTTGTTTTTGACGGCACGCCAGGAAATCCAAATCATGCAACCGTAAACGGACTAACGGCAGAGCAACTAGAAAAGCTTTTCACGCCAACAATAGAGAATCCAGTTCCAAAAGAGCAGAGGGGTCGCTAATAGGGAGACTTTAATGATTTACGTTGATTTCAATGAGATGATAGAGCGAAATATTGTGCTTCTCTCCAGAGAAGATGTTAAAATTGATCGAAATGGTAATGAAGTATTTCTCGAAGAAGGGCTGAAAGTTACTGTCTACATGGACGATCTTGATGACAATGGAAATGTTGACGACTTGATAGCTAACGGAACAGTTGTGAAGAATACGGGGAACAATTGGGCCAGGCATGTCAAATGGTGTTGCCTGATAGATTCAGACGGAATTAGACTCCAATCGGAGATATCCTGATCCGTCTATTGGCGGCCTCGAGATCTTGTCGGGCACAGAACTTGGTGGCGCCATGCCGGCATCGATGCTCTCATTCATAAAGGGCAATGACGTTGTGGTTACTAAGCCGAACGGAGAATTTGTTACTATACTGAAAGACGGCATCAACAGCATTGGCTCAAGCTAACGCCGGTCAGGCAAAGGTAGTTATAAATGCCGCAGGCACGACGAATTGGAACAATCCCGATAATGTCATGACCTTCATGGATCGGATAGCAAACAGTCCCGATTTCACCCATATGAACCAACTCACCGTAATTGCCAGTCAGGGGCCAATTACCTGGACGAGGCCATGAGTCAAGACTATCACGTTTTCTGCATGGGCTTTGGTGAGCACCTGACAATCGGAAAATCCGTAAGGATCCACGATAATCGCCTAGATCAAACAGTTTATGGTTTTGCTTTTATCGGTGACAGCCATAGCAACGATTACAGCCGAACAACGGAGGTGGGGCGGAATCAGTTGCACAGGTATTGGCGCTATCTGGACCATTTTTTTATGCGACATCGAGGCCACGAGCTTCGCTTCCCGGAGAATTGGCTGATCGTTTTGAAAACGATATTTTTCCACACTACCCACCGGAAGATCCGACGATCATCGACGGCGCTCCGGAAGAGAATTACTATCTAACGCCAACGGGCGTACCGGACCAAACGCAGGATACAGCCCTGACATCGGAAAGCGTCAAACGGCGACTACGAGAACTTTCCGAAGGAATAGACGTGGGAAAGCCGATTTGGGATAGCGAAGAATAACAGCGTCACGGCATTTTCTGGATATTATTTGTGAGCACCATGTTTCTCTGCGGGGATCTGTTTTTCTATCGGTAAAATCAAATGGTGCTCTTTAGGGAGTTTAGATCTTGAGGCAGGGTTATTATCTAGTCTGTATGCACTGCGGTGAACGGCTAAATGTTGGAGAAGCTGTGGAGGTCCATGAGCCTCGCCTCCAGCGGGATATCCATTGTTTTGCGTTAATCACTGACAACCACGATGACCAACACCACAACTGGCCTGAGGCCGAACTCAATGAACTGCGCGAGCATTGGCGTTATGTGGACCATTTCCTAATGCGCCACCGCGGGCATGAGATCCGCGTCTTGCCCGAAAAGTTGGTTAGAGAGTTCGAGAGCGATACCTTCCCGCAATATCCGGCGGCGGAAAGAGCGATCCTCGATGGCGCAAACGAAGAGAACTACTATCTGACACCGACCGGTATCCCACATCAGGCCAAAGAAGCGGCGTTTATGAAAGAGAGTGTCGGATGGCGGTTGAATGAGCTTACGCAGGGAATCAACATGACGAAGCCAGTCTGGGATGACGAGACGTAGAGAAGTGCGGCCGCTTTAATGTCTTTTAGTTACTTTTGTGGGTCTTTGCTCGGGGTTGGGCTCATCAACCCACCGAGTTCACTGCCATGACACACAACGAAAAGATCGAGCGCGCGTTGAGCTACTTGAATGAATTGAGGAGCATCTACCACGACGAAGGTGGTGGGCGATTTGTCGGTGGAATATCAGCGGCAATCAGATATCTTACAGATCAGTCCCTTGCGGAAGAAGAGCGTTGGTCAAGCGCGCGTTCAATATACAAGACGATGGCAGGGTCTAAATCTGGATTTGCGGACGTTTATATAGAAAAGCCAACGATAGAGCAGATATTAGTCGCTAATCGACGACTGGACTATTTAAGAGATGAGCTTTGGCGAATATTTGGTTGATCTGTTAGGAACGCGAAGCAAAAAGGGCTGCGGCGCCTCGATCGGTATCGGCGCCGAAGGATTTTCTGCTCGACCCGCATCACGGCCCTATAACGTGCTTTGCGACGGGGAAGACGAACACGATGCTGTTTAAGCGTCGGATTAGGATGATGGCGGCCCATCAATCTGGCAAATCCGTCCTAAGGATGCGGCCGATTTGACCTGACACGCTGCCCCGACAACAGGATTTTCAATCACTCGCTAGATAGCCCTGCCGCTGTCCGCTCTCGGACGCTTTCTCGATTGCGTCTATCATCTTGTGCCGCAACAGGCCGTGGCCGAAATCGGGTACCTCGGCCGTACCGTTCAGTAGGTCCGAACGGAGCAGCGCATACGTGTTGGCAAGCGTGTAATGCATGTTGCCCGGCGCCGCATCGGCAACCAATCTGTAGCTATCGGGTACTTCTATGGTTTCAAGTTTCCCCGCCCCGGAAGCGAGGCGGATCTGGAGATCGCTGTATTGAAGACGGCCGCTATCTGCCGTTATGACCAAGTCGCCCTTACTGCCGTTGATCTCCCAGAAGAAATTCGCCGCGGGAGAAGAGCCTGACCGATAGTGAAGCGAGGCAACCGCACCGTTCTGAAGCAGGCCGTCGACGGCTATCTGATCGGCAATGGTCTTCTTGACCGTTTCGCCGTTGTCGGTGCGCTTGGGCAAAGGATACCGGGTCGCAAGTGTTGCGGAAAGCGAGGAGAATTCGCCAAGACACCAGCAGAACCCATCGATCAGATGACCGAATTGCACCGTCAGCATCGAAACGCCATTTGCCTTATCCAGCCCATAGACCAAACGTGGTTCCACCGTGGCGCCCCAGGCGCCGGCCGAACCGACGACGGTGCTGGATATCACGTCGCCGATGTGACCTGACGCAATCAGATCACGAATATAGCGAAGTGGCGGAGATGCGTGCCCTTGCAGGCCGACGAAGGTCCGCACGCCCTTGGTCTTTGCGCGTGCGGCCATTTCCTCGGCCTCACTGAGGCCATTGCCTAGAGGCCATTCGCAATAGACAGCCTTGCCGGCATTCAGAGCGAGATCGACCAAGGCCAGATGATGAGGAACCTTGACCGCAATGACCACAAGATCGATATCCGGCCGGGCAACAAGCTCGGCCGGATCGCTGTAGAAATGCGGGACGCCATATCGTTGGGCGGCAGCGGCGGCCGATTCCTGCCGCGAGGTCGCCAAAGCACGGATTTCGTAACCGGGTACTGCCTTCAAAGCCGGCACATGCGCCCGCCCGGCCCAGGATTCATCTGAACTGAGACCGACGACACCAAGTCGTATGTTATCTTGTACCATTTAGTCCTCCGTGCCGGCGAACCGGGATAATGCCTAACAACACGCTGCAGGCCGCTCAATGGTGAGAAGCCCTCGCGTCTGGTGCTCCTAATCCCCTATGGGCGTCGGAAAACGGCCGGTATCGTTTCGGGATTGACTTGATTGCCGGCGGTCATGACCTGCCAATAGGCTTCGTCGACGGCATGAATGATGGAATTTTCGATACTGCGCGCGACCATGTTGCCTTCCGCTGAATGGGCTGCCGCGACATGAGCGACCTCCTCTGGCAAGCCGACACTCAGGCAAATATAGACTCCGTAGGCCGGATGCCTTATTGCCGGCCGCCCGGTGTGGCGCGAGGATGCCCAACGCTCCCGGTTCACCGGATCGAATTCCCACGGCTTGCCGATGTCATGGCAAAGCGCGCCTGCGACCACCAGATCCCGGTCTATCTCCAACTGCGGGAAATTTCGGATAAAGTCATCCGCCACGAGAATGGCCTGGCGTGTGACAGCGCGCAGATGATCTGTCTGATTGCCGCTCTTCGCTTCGAATATGCCAGGCACGCCGCAAGCCGGCATGTCGATCAGCGAATCATAACTGCTTCCGGCGAGCGAGAAAGCCCACGCCTCGGCGACTTTTGCGCGGAGATCCTCGTTCTTGATCTCCGCAATTTCAGGCAATTCCCGACGCACTCGCTCGCGCAACTCATCGGTAATTGGACGCTGCGGTCTCGCCCCCAAAGGCGCGTTGGCCGTTTTAGACTTGGTCTGCTCCATCGATTGAACCTCATTTATTGTTGAATTTGCGGATTTGGCCCGTGCGGTCACGAAGCGGTTGCATTGGCCAATTCGATCAATTTGGGTGGGAAGAGATCGGGGTTGCCGGTGAGCACCGATGCGGTCTTGGCTCTGAACGACTCCCGATCCACGTCAGTCGCGACCTGAAGACCGTTGGCCGCGAAGAAGGTGTAGGATTCCGATTCCTGCTGCACGGTCAGTTGCCTGACGTGGTCATCGGCTGCCTTTGATGCCTTGTTGAAAGCTGCCTGCTCCGTCTCCGAGAGCTTGGCATAGGCATCGGGATTGATGACGATGTAGGCAGTCGTCAGTACATGGTCGGTTTTGGAGACGAACTTCTGGACTTCATAGAGTTTGGTGGATTTCACAACAGGCGCCGGCGTGTCCTGACCATCGGCGACGCCCTGCCGGAGCGCCAGATAAAGCTCGCTCAGATCGACGGCGACCGTCGAGGCACCAAGGGCCTGTATGAGGGCGATATAGGCGCGTGAATTGGGTACGCGCATTTTCAGACCCTGCATATCGTCCGCCTTCAGGACTGGCTTGACGTTGTTGGTCATGCAGCGAAAACCCAGATCAGTCCAGCCGACCAACTTAAACCCCTTGTCCAGGGATAGCTTCCGCAGATCATCGCCGAATTCGCCGGCGAACGCATTGTAGGCTTGCTGGCGCGTCTTCCAGAGGAACGGAGCATCCGTAATGGACATTTCCGGCACCCACCCCGAAAGACCAACGCCGATACCTCCCATCTCGACAGAGCCGCGGCGGACTGCCTGCGCGATATCCCGCTCTCCTCCCAATTGGGCGTTCGGAAAGATCTGCACGGTCACACCGCCGTTTGTCAGCGTTTCCATCTGCGATTTGAATTCCAACGCCCAGAGATGCCAGCCGTGCTCGGTGGGAGCGGGATGGGCGAGCCGAAGCCGCTTTGCCGATTGCGCTCTGACCAAACCGGCCGGCAGAAGCGACGCTCCTGCAACGGCGCCCCCGAGCTTCAATATCTGTCGCCGCGACAGGACGTTGGAGCGTGCACTGTTTGAATAATCGAATGCTGACATAATAACTCTCCTCTCGTTTCCCCTCGCTGCCCCATCAACCCTTGATGTTGAAAAGTCTAGGCAGGATTGTTGTTATCGATGGCACGGCGACCAATATGAGCAGGCCGATTGCAAGAACGCTCAAATACCAAAGCAATATGCGGCTGGTGGGTTCGACCCTGGCGCCAGTGATCTTGCAGGCGACGTAAAGAGCGATGCCGATTGGCGGAAGAACGACGCCAATGCCGAATGCCTCCGCCATCACGATGCCGTAGTGCAGCGGATCGATGTGAAGCGACATCGCGACAGGCATGAGCAATGGCGCCAAGATGATGATCGTCACGAAACTCTCGAGAACCGCTCCGACCAGGATGAAAATGACGACCACCGCCAGCAGAAATCCTGTCGGTCCGAAGCCGCCGACGAAATCCGCAAGCGAGCTGGTGACGCCTTCCAACGTCAACGCCCAGGAAAAGACCGTCGCCATGCTGACTGTAAAGAAGACCATGCCGTTCAGCATCGAGGCGTTCGTCAGCGTCTGCCAGAAGGTTGCAGGCGTGAACTTGCGGTAGAGCAGGCCCAGAAACAGCCCGTATATGACAGCGAAGGTGGAAACTTCCGTGGGCGTTCCGAAACCGCCAATGATGCCACCGATGAGGATCACGGGCAGGAGCAGTGGGAAAAAGGCGCTGCGTCCGGTTGAGATCACCCGGCTGAAGGGCGCCCGTTGTCTCGGCTTCCATCCGAACATCGAAGCGCGCACGCGGATGAGCAACATCTGGCAAAACGCCAGCGTCGCAGCCGGAAGTACGCCTGCGACGAATAGGGCGCCTGTCGATATGCCAGTTGCCGATCCGATCAGAATGAGAGCAATGCTTGGGGGCACGGATTCGGACATTGCCGCCGCCGCCGCCAGCACCGCGGCCCGCTCAGGAGCGGGATACCCTTCCTCCTCGAGCTGCTTGGACATCGGGATGCCGATCATTGCCATGTCGGCCGCCTTGGAACCGGAAATGCAGGACCCGAGGTAGCAACCCACCACCATGACCTGTAGCAATCCGCCGCGAATATGGCCGATCAGCGCAACGATCAGGTTCACTATTCTGGAGCCGATATCGGCGCGGTCCATAATGAAGCCGGCAAAGATGAAGAACGGCAGAGCGAGCAGAATGAACCCGTCCGATCCGCGCTGGGCATTCATGACAACTGCCACCATGTCAGCAGATTGCGATGACAAAACACACACGATACCCGTCGTGGCGAGGACGAAGCCGATCGGAATTCCAAGGATCAGTTGCACCAAGAACATGCCGGCAAGTACGGCATAGAGGGCCGGAAGATTTGCACCGAGCGCATCTTCGCCGATAAGGAAAAGCGCGACTGCAACCGCCGGAATGAGGAACATGGAAACAACGGCCGCAAGGGGAAGCCGCAACAAGCGGACCGCTGCGTGCGCAACGAAGAGCACACATCCGATCGTGATCGGTAGAGTCAGCCAGGCGTAGCCGATGCCAAGGACGATCGTCGTCTCTTCCAGGTTGGAAAATAACAGGGGGACGGAATAATAGGCGGTAAGTGCCGTCACCAGGATCACCGTCCACTCGACGAGCGCGGCGAGGAACGGCTTTACATGTGCCGGCATCCTGTCCGACAGGAAGGTGATGGCGACGAAATTACCGCGGCTGTAGGAAACGGCGCCGCCCAAGAAGGAAATGGTCACCAGAAAAGGATGGGCCGTTTCAGCCACGCCAACCACGAGCGGGGAGTTGGTGTAGCTGCGCAGAATGGTGGCTGCGAAAATCAGCAGAACCTGGCCGATCAATGACATATTCAGGACGGCGATCGCGGCCCCGTCGATCCATTGAAGCCAACGTGGTATCGCAGCCAAATCGTCGGCGCCGTGAACCTCGGTCCTGTCGACCGATGCCATTTCAACTGTCATGCGTTCCTCCCAGGTGCAAGCACCATACGGGCAAGGCCCCTCCGCCAAACGCCGTATTATCTCCACGATGATGTAATGGATTACATCCGTTTCCGAGAAGCGTCAAACGGAATCTCGCGAACATGCCGAAGGGAGCAAGGCTGCTATTGAATGAAGTTTCCGATTGCGTCTGTGGAATTTCCGCCACTTTTCGGGGCGAAAATATGGATAGGTTGCTCGGCAAAGTTTACTTGTAGCTTGTCAACGCATGAGGGCAGCGTTTATAAGATTGAACATGATGACGGAAAAAAGAAAACGATTACAAAAAAACCAAGGCGACGCTGTTCGCGTGACCGACGTAGCCCGGCTGGCGGGCTGTTCCACAGCAACGGTCTCACGCGTCCAGAATACGCCGGATCTTGTGTCAGCGGAAACGCGCGAGCGGGTCCAGGCGGCGATACGTGCACTCAGCTATATGCCGAACAGTGCAGCCAGAGCCTTGCGTTCCCATCGTTCGCGCATGATTGGCATCGTCATTCCGACGCTGAACCATGCCATCTACGCCAGCTTGGTTGATGCAGCGCAGCAGCGCCTCGCCAGCGAGGGATATTCTGTTCTTGTCGCTACTTTCGACTACGACCTCGATCGTGAGAAAGAACAGACCGCAATGCTGGTCGAGCGTGGCGCGGAGGGACTCGTGCTTGTCGGAGAGGCCCATCACCCGGATTTCTATCCAATGCTCGCGGCGGCCGACATACCCTACATCAATACATACGTATTCCGGCCAGACGGGCCGCACCCTTGTATTGGCATAGACAACAGGCATGCCTCTTTCGAAATCGCTGACTTCCTATATGGCCTCGGACACCGCACTTTCGGCATTATCTGCGCTTTCATGGAGGGCAACGACCGCGCGGCGACGCGCGTCCAGGGTATATGCGAGGCACTTGGCCGCAACGAGGTCAAGATCAATCCGGCCGCCATCGTCGAGCGGCCCTACAGCATCCCAAGTGGTCGAGAAGGGCTGCGTATATTGCAGGCGCTCAATCCGCGCCCGACGGCGATCATATGCGGCAATGATATTCTGGCCTTCGGAGCGCTTATAGAATGCCGTGAAATGGGCCTCGAAGTACCGGAGGACGTATCGATTGTCGGATTCGACAATCTTGATTTCACCGCCCATATCAGCCCGCCATTGACCACAATGGATGTTCCCGCCAAAGAGATGGGAGACGGCGCGGCACGATTCCTGCTCGATACGCTCAAAGGGCGGACGACGATGCGCAAGACTCGGCTCGAACCTCAGTTGATTGCCAGACGGACCACAGCTCCAGTTCCGGGTTTTATCTTTCCGGTCGATCTGCGTAATGCGGTGGATTGAGGATCGAGGCCGCTGCGGTAATATGCCAGTCGGCGTAGTTAGTCACGCTAGCGAATCCAATCAGCAAAAGCGGCGGGTCGTCTGGTACCTTTGCGCTCGATCTACGCCACACGCTAGGCCGGTCTATGAAGCCGGGGCTTGCCGTTATCGAAGCTCCGACGTCCATTTTTCCAGCCGGCAACCACGCGGGCAATCTCGCGCACCGCCGCGCGCGGGCCGGGGCTGTCAAGCAACACGATTGTTGCCTCGGCGCCCGGCTGCATTTGTCCGGCGACTCCGAGCTGGCGCGCCGCCGCTTCGCCCACCATCGCAAAGACCGAGGCCATATCCTCGTCACGCAAGAGCTGCGCGACATTGGCATAAAGATTGGCCATGCGGATCAACGAGGCATCGCCAAAGGGAGTGAAGGGATTGAGCACATTGTTGGTCGCAATCGAGGTGACCACGCCGCGGGCCGCCAGCAGATGGGCGGGCGCGACGCCGCGCGGAATTAGCTGCTCGTACCCGCGTCCGTTAAGGAAAAGATCGGTGGACGGCAGTACCGAAAGCGCGATACCGGCGTCCGCTAGCCTTTCGGCGATCGATAGGACGTCCTGCTGCAGCATGGCCGAGAGGTTGGTGACGTGGCCGATCGCCACACGACCCTGCCAGCCGTGACGGAGCGTCTCGTCGATCACCGCCGGAAGGTCGGTCCGACCGGGGTCGAGGCTGAAGTCGAGATGGAAGTCGACAGGCACGTTGTGCTTTACTGCCAGCGCGAAGATCATCTCCACATGCCGGCTCGGGTTGGGGTCCGTGTAAGGACAGCCTCCGACCAAATCTGCGCCACTTGAAAGGGCAGCGTCGAGCATGTCGAATGTCTCGGGCTCGTTCGTCAGCCCGTCCTGCGCGAAGGCGCAGATTTCGATGTCGACGGCGAAGGCATATTCGTCGCGGATGCGCTTGATAGCCTCGAAGGAACGGAAGCCGGCGCGGGGATCGATCTCGACGAAGGTACGCATCCGCACCGTGCCATGTGAAATCGCCTTCTCCACGACACGTGCCGCGCGGGCATAGACTTCACCTTCCGCGAAGCCGGCCTTGGCTCTGGCTGTCTCCCGAACGGCTTCGGCAAGTGTGCCCTCACAAATTTCGCATCGATCGAGAATACAAGCCTTGTCGAGATGGATGTGCGTGTCGACGAAGCCGCCGAAGGCGAAGGCGCCTTCGCCATCGACACTCTCGATCGCCTCGCAGCGGAGGTCCGGCTCGATGGCCGCGATCCGCCCGTCCCGAATAGCGACATCGACGAGCGCGCCATTTTCTTCGATGCGGACATTGCGGATGACGAGATCGAACAGATGATCGGTGGAGTTGCTCATAGTCGGATCGAACCTCTATCGCTGCGCGGGTCGTGAGCTCCGTTGATCAATGGCCCTGGGGACCGCCCAACGGCCCTGGTCGTCTGTTTGCCCGGATGGGACATCAGCGGACAACGGCGCCATTCTCGGCCACGAGGCGCCCTTCCTTGAAAACGCGTCGCGGCTTTGGAATAGCGACCACAGCCTCCGGCACGTGCTCAGCAGCAAGCGTCACGAAATCGGCCTTCGCACCAACGGCAATGCCGTAGCCTTCCAGCCGCAGCGCCTTGGCACCGCCTGACGTCACTGTCTCGAAGGCGGCGCTGAGGTCCGGGTCAGTGTAGAAACCGGAGCGGTAGGCGATGATCTCTGCCCGACGCAGCATGTCGCCATCACCGAATGGCCACCAGGAATCGCGGATATTGTCACTGCCGCTGAAGACGTTGACGCCGGCTGCGCGCAGAAGTGCAACAGGCGGGAAATTGTGATTGCCGGGTGCGTTCGTCATGATCGAGACGCCACTTTTCGCGATTAGGGCGGCAATCTTCTTCGCTGCCTCCGGAGCGAGATCGCCAAGGCCATAGGCATGGCTGACGGCGACATGCCCCTGCATGCCAAGCGCTGTTGTGCGGGCGCAGATTTCCTCGATCGTCATCGCGCCGAGCGTGCCCGCGTCGTGAAGATGGATATCGACGTCGACGCGGCGCTTCTCCGCAATGCCGAAGACCACGTCCAGGTGGCCCTTGATATCGCGATCGAAGGAGAGTGGATCGAGCCCGCCGACGAGATCGGCGCCCATTGCAATCGCCTCGTCCATCAGTTCCGACGTGCCGGGGCTCTTCAGGATGCCGCTCTGCGGGAAGGCGACGAGCTGGATGTCGATGATATCACTATATTCTTCGCGAACCATCAAAATGGTTTCGAGCGACTTCAAGCCAACCGAGCCGTCGACCATCACGTGGCTGCGCATCTGGAGCGTGCCGTGTGAGATGCAGAGGTCGAGCTGGTTGCGGGCGCGTTCATCCATTGGTGCGGCAGCGGCCATATTCTCGGCCTGAAAGGCGACGCGCTCGTGCACGTCGAAGCCATTGGTGCACGGCTTGTGCGGGATCCACTTATCGCCATAGAAGCTCGTGTCGAGATGGATGTGACCCTCGACGAAGCCAGACACGAGCAGGGAACCAGTGATATCGACTAGGTTCGCGGCGTCGTCGCCGGAGCCCGCCGGCTTGATTGCGGTGATGCGTCCATCATGCACTGCGATGTCGTTGAGCGTGCCGTCGGGTAGCTTAGCATTTGTGAAGAGTGTTTCGGTCGAGCCCACCGGCGTTCCTTCCCCTTAGGTTGTGGACTAAGCCCCACCGGATGTGGGGCCTGGTGTCTGTGTCAATGATCTCTCGCGATTAGTTTCGTGGCACTGTACCCTGCAAGCCTTCGATCAGCCATGCCATGCCCTTGATGTCGTTTTTCGGACAGCTCCTGGCCGGCGGCGACCTTTACGTTGCCGTTCTGGCCCTTGATCTCGCCCGCAAATTTGAGCTTGCCGCCGACAATGGCCTCCTCGGCCGCCTTCATCTCCTTGGCGACGGATTCGGGCAGTTCGGAGTTGCTGGTGGTCATCTTGACGCAGCCTCCTTGGCCGACGCCGAGCCAGGTGCTTTGCGGCTTCCAGGTGCCGGCCATCACGGCCTTGGCGGCATTAAAACTCCCATGCATTCGCGTTGCCCTTCGACATTATCAGTCGGCGACCAAATTTAGATTTAAATTTGGAAAATGTTTCAGATGGCTTTCAATCTCGGCTGTAAGAAAATGTGAGAATGATTTCCAAGTGTACGTCCCGTAGCCCGAACTGTTCTCAAAAAGTTGAAATACTTCTGGGTCATCCATTTCATGAGCTTTAAAATATTCGATTTCATAACCTTGGTGCATTGAAAACACAAACGCATCCTTCGGTAAAAAATCTGGAATTCCCAATTCCTCCAACAGTTGAGCTGCTGCATCTGAAAGGCTTAAAATACTAGGAAAGAATATCTCTGTACCTACAAACAGCCGACCGGCTCCCCTTCCAGCAATGTTTAAAAAATCTAAATACTCAAGCGGAAGGAGAGTTTTACATTGCCTCTCTATTAAAGAAATTTCTTCAGGGGAACAGCCGATAAGATATCGGGCATCAATTACTTTGTTATCCACCAAGTCGGCAAAAATTTTCCTTGTTTTCGTCATTATCGGGGCGCTCCGGTCGAAACGACAATTTTCACATTTGGAAACTGCTTAATGAGTTCACGACCTAAAATCTCGTATGGCCTTGGAAAAATCAGATGCGAGGATCATAGTACCAGCGCTCGATGATGGTTGCCGTCTAACGAGAAAACCAGCGGTCCCGATTGCCCCCACAACACCAGCGCTTCGTCTTGCTCCGCAAGACGTTGGGCACACGGATTGGTACAAAGACGATCATTCGATCATTCTGGATTTGGAGGAGCCGTTTCGAAAGACCGCCGATAAAACAGACGTGCCATTATATTGCAGCGGGTTAAAAGAGCCCTCGATGAGGAAGTCGCTGGAAGCTAATTCCACGGGAGGAAAACCATGTTGATAACAGATCGGGAATGCCAGAGAGGTGGAGAGCGATTTGATGTGCCGACGCTCGGTGAAGTAGAGGGAAAACCCATTGTTTCGGAGGTTATCGCCACAAGCTGATGTCCGCTGCGGCACAGATGTGGCCGGCGTGAAAGCGCAGTGCGCGCCAAACTTCGCCAAAGCCCGGATGCTGCTTGGTTTTGCAGATTTATTCCGTCGGCCAGAGGCGATCGAGTGGAGCGTTCATCGCCAGTTTAATCTTCTTGATCGCGCGTGCTTTCAAACGATGCTTGAGCAACTGGAAGACGTTCTTCACTGCGTGCTCGCTATCCGTGCCATTTTTAAATTTTGACCGCTTCTCAAATTGCGTGATGAATTCATTCTTGCTTAGACATGGCGGAAACTCTTCTGGCTGCCAATTTTCGTAGACCTTCCCCGGAGCAGGAGAGGCGGTTGAGCTGAGAAGTCGGCCGTCGCTTTCTGGTTCATCGATCCCGAAGGTGTGCATAACTGAACGGAGACAATCGTATGCTTGCCGGCGTTCGTGGACTTTGCGAGAACCATAACACCGTGAGATCAACGCATCAGACCTGAGAAGGTGATCGGGACGAAACGTCAACCATGCGTATGTTTGGTGACAGGGAGGGTGCTTTGCGCAATGCCGGTTTCTGCTTCCATAAGTTCTTCAAGACGCCTTGACCGAGGTTCGATACCGAGAATGGCCACCACGATTATCTGGACCGCCAGCAAGCCGATCATCAGAACCAATACCCCTGATATGCCGTGGGATTGGAAAAGCGATACGACGATGAAGGGTGTTACGATCGTCGCACCGCGACCAAAAGTCTGACATATGCCGGATGCACGCAGACGCACCTCAGTGGGGAAGAGTTCGGGGATATAGATGCCGAAAAGAACCGCAACCAGAATATAGATCGGTACGGTCAGTGCGAAGCCGACCATCGGCAGCCATACGGGATCTGATAGTTGCGGATAGATCATGCCGAAGACGATAGCGAGCAGTGATGCGCCTATGATCGTCGGTTTGCGGCCCCATGCATCCGAGGTCAGAGCACCGATTGCCGAGCCGACAGGCGCGCCGAGCCCCATGAGCAGGGCGAAGCCGAAGGATTTCGCGGTGCTGAGACCCTGGCTCACGAAGAAGGTGGGCAGCCATGTAACAAAGCCGTAGAGCAACGTATTGACGACCACGAGTGTCACGCAGCCGACGATCATCCTGGACAGCATCGGTGGGCGAAAAAGTGCAGACAGCTCGATGCGGGGAAGGGTGGCCGCCGGGGTCGGAGGAGGAAGTTGCCTTCCGGCGGCAACCTCGGCTTCGATCTGGGAAACCAACTCCTCCGCCTCTTCCATCCTGCCGACCGATTCCAGCCACCGTGGCGATTCCGGCAGTTTCTTTCTCATGTACCATACGGCAAGAGCCGCAACGCCGCCGATGATGAACATCGTGCGCCAGCCGAAAACCGGGATGATCAGATAGCCGAAGAGGGAGGCGACCGGCAGACCCGTCACGACAAAAACGGCCATCAGACCGAGCCAGCGTCCACGTGAACGCGACGGCACGAATTCGGTCATCGTCGAATAGCCGACAACGTTCTCGGCGCCCAGGCCGACGCCGATCAGGAAGCGCAGGAAGATCAACACCTCCATATTCGGTGCGAACGCCGCAGCGATCGACGCAGCGCCGAAGAGAAGCAGATTGATCTGATAGGTGAAGCGCCGACCATAACGGTCACCGAGAAAACCCGTCCCGAACGCCCCAAGCATCATGCCGACGAAGGTTGCCGAAACAAAAATGGCATTCTCGCCCAGTGTCGAGAAGCCGCTCGCAAGCGTCGCGCCCAAGACGGTTGCGGCGACGTAGATGTCGAAGCCATCGAGGAACATCCCGATTCCGATGAGCCACATGACGCGATAATGGAATGGTCCTACGGGCAGCCGGTCGAGGCGCCCACCCGCGTTGACGATGGTCGACATTGTCTCCTCCTAAGATCGATCGTGGTCGCGAGGCGGAGCGAACCTCCTGCTGGCGCCTCGCCATGTCTGTCAGTTCAGACGAGTTTGCGTCGCGGTCGCGCTGTACCAATCAAAAGGCTTGTCTTCCGTCGCGACCATGACGCTCTTGACGTTGAAATGGTCATTGAAACTCTCCAGGCCGAATTCGCGGCCGACACCGCTTTCGCCCACGCCGCCCCATGGCGAGGCTGGATCCAGACGGTGGTGATCATTGATCCAGACGATGCCAGCCTTTACGCGTGCGGCCACACGATGGGCGCGGCCGACGTCGCGCGTGCGGATCGCTGCCCCGAGACCGAAGGGGGAATCATTGGCCAGGCGCAATGCATCCGCCTCATCCTTGAAGGGCGTGACGCTGGTAAAGGGACCGAACACTTCTTCCTGGAAAATGCGCATGTCGGCATTGACATCGGCAAACACGGTCGGCTGAACGAAGTAGCCGCCTTCGAACCCAGCAACTGTCGCAATGTCGCCGCCTGCGACCGCACGGGCCCCGGCGTCGCGGCCAAGCTGCGAATAGGTAAGGACGCGCTCACGCTGCTTGGCCGAGATAACGGGTCCGAGCTGCGTCTCCGGGTTGAAGGGGTCGCCGATGCGGATGGAGCGCGCCTTGGCGGCGAGCTTCTCGACAAAGGCGTCGTAGATCGTTTCCTGAACCAGATGCCGGCTACCACACACGCATGTCTGGCCAGCGCCAATGAATGCACCGAACGCGGCGTAGTTCACTGCCTGATCGATGTCAAAGTCATCGAAGACTATCACGGGTGTTTTGCCGCCGAGTTCGAGCGTCTGGTGCGCGAATACCTTGGCGGCGGCGCTGCCAGCGATCCGGCCGGCTTCTGTACCGCCCGTCAGCACCAGCTTGTTGATATCGGGATGCTCCGCCAGGAGCCGGCCCGCTTCGGCGCCGTAGCCGAGAACGACGTTGAATACGCCTTTGGGTAGGCCCGCTTCGAAGAATATCTCCGCGAGCTTCAAGGTCGTCAGCGGTGTATATTCAGAGGGCTTTACGACGGTCGTGCATCCGGAAGCGAGGACCGCTGCCAGCGACTTGCACATGATCATCAGCGGATGATTGAACGGCGTGCAGTTGGCGACGACACCGATCGGCGTGCGCAGGGTATAGTTGAGATAAGATCCTTCGACCGGGATAACGTCGTCGCGACGAGCAAGCGCAAGACCGGCAAAATAGCGGAAGAAGTCCGGAAGCCGAGAAAGCTGAGCGCGCGTCTCATTGATCGGCCTGCCGTTATTGAGCGTTTCCAGACGATACAGCGTCTCAAGATTGGCTTCAAAGGCATCGGCGAGCTTGTTGATGAGACGAGCGCGGGCGCGGATATCCATCCCACCCCATTCGCGGCCTTCGAAGGCCAAACGCGCGCTCTTCATGGCACGATCGACGTCGGCTGGCGTCGAATTCGGAATGCGCGCGATCACCATACCGGTTGCGGGATTGCGCACATCGATCGACGTCCCCGTTCCGGCTTCGATTTCCTTGCCGTCGATGAAATTGCCGTGGGTCTCAACTGCTGGCTCGCGGGTAGCCTGGTTCATGGGTCTTTCTCCAGATTAGGGACGGACAGCGCTGCGCCCGAGGGCGGACGCCACGCGTTTTTGGCCGGAAATTATGTGAGCGCTAATGAGCTTGCGCGCCGTTCGGGAATCGCGCCGCTGCACGGCGTCGATGATGTCGCCATGCTCGGCAACGAGTTTCTGGGGATCTCGCCCCTTGATGGTGCTGACAGACAGGCGAACCAGCCGATCCGCCTGATCCAGGACGTCCCTGATGGCAGCCTCCATTCGCGCGTTGCCCGATGCTGCCGCCAGGGCATCATGGAAGGCCCGGTTGTAATCGATGAAGTCCTCTTGCGCGCCAATAGACCGAAAGCGATCTAGATCGGCCAGTGTCTGATTGCTCGCGCTTTCGACGGCAGCGGCGACGCATGCAGGCTCGAGAGCGAGGCGAAACTGAAACAGATCCCTGACGTCCTTCATGGAAATCGGATTGACCTGGTATCCCTGGCGCGGCTGCACGGTGACCAGGCGATCTTGCTGCAGCCGTAGAAGCGCCTCGCGGATCGGCTGCCGGCTGACCTCATACCGTGCGGCGAGATCCTGCTCGTGGATTTCTTCACCCGGCATCAGTTGACAGGTCAGGATTTCGGAGCGCAGAGCGTCGTATATATTTTCTCTAAGGAGCATATGTCGTAGACCAGGCCTATCTTGGAATACCGTCGTGATATTTCACTAGCGATTCATACACCCGTAAAATAAGGAATTGCAAGACACAAAAATGGCATCTATGAAATGTCAAACCTGTTGAAAGTTAGGAGTGGTGATGAACAAGAAGCTGAACTTGTACGTGGCTGGCAATGGACGTCCGCTCCTCCTGCTGCACTCGCTGCTCTCCGATCGTGAGAGCTTCGATCGGATTTTGCCTGCACTGTCTGCGAACTATCGCGTGATCGTTCCCGATCTACCGGGTTTCGGTGCATCGCCGGCAAGCACAGACCTTCCCGAAACGGCCGATCGTATCGCGGGACTGATCGATGCCTTCGCTTCCGATGGTGAGGCTATCGTCCTCGGAAATGGATTTGGTGCGTTTGTCGCCCTTCAAACCGCAATTCGGCATCCGGCGCTTTTGCTGCGTCTCGTGCTCGTTGGTTGCGGTGCCAGGTTCTCCGACCAGGGACGGGAGGCTTTTCGAAAAATGGCAGCTGCAGCCAGGGCGGGCGGCCTTGAAGCCGTTGTGGAAACAGCGATGAACAGATTGTTTGCCCCCAAATTTCAAGCGGACAATCCGGATTTGATGGAGGACAGGCGTAAGGCATTTCTCCTTATGGATTTGGAGGTTTTCTGCAACGCTTGCTCAACACTCGCCGAACTTGATCTGTCGACTGAAGCTGCAAAGGTTGCCGCTCCGACACTCGTTGTCGTCGGAGATGCCGACCAAGCAACGCCGCTTCCGATGGCACGCGACCTGGTCGAGCGACTTCCCGACGGCCAGTTGCGCGTCCTCAAAGGCTGCGCGCACGTCCCTCCGCTGCAGGCGCCGGACAGGCTTTTGGCGCTGGTTGATGAATTCCTTGGCTGCTCGGTACCCGCTGCTCTGAAATAAACCGTAGGATGATGGGTGCTGACGATGCAGACGCCCACCGACGGCCCTGATGTCGGAATGTGGATGTGTTTGAACCCACATTGGAGAGCATCATCAGCGTAGTGAGCACAATCGGGTTGGATCCGACGAAGAATGAAGCGGCGCACGGGCGGCGTTCATAGTCCGCGCGCGTTAACTTCTGATCCGACAGCCAACCAAATCATCAATGCGTTTCGTGGCCATTTGGCGAAGTTCGGCGAGGTGGTATCACTGGGAAGTACCATTTGTCACCGAGCCTGCCGGCTGATCGCTTGCGGATATCATTGGCGAAGCGCCTGCCGAACTTTGCGGCCCACAGTCTTACGGTTTGGTGAGAGACGATGACACGAGGGGCTGCCAGCATATCCTCGACCATTCGTAGGCTGAGCGGAAACCGGAAATAGAGCCATACGGCATGGGCCATCACCTCCGCCGCAAACCGGTGACGACGATAGAGACGATCACGTGCAGATCTGATCATCCCCCAGATTGATCGGCGCTCGGTTAACGTTACAGTGACTTGCGCCTAGCCGACCCCAATGGGCGCACTGTTCAACTCTGCCGTTCCGCTGTTCGAAGAGGCTGGGCGGTGTGTCGCTCACAAGGCCGAGGTCCAACTGAAGATGGTTGCGAGGCAGGTCACAGAATTCGCGCGATGGACACGCCTGACATGCCAATATGTGAGCTGATGCCGGCCAATCATTTTGGCACTGCGCTGTCGGCAGGCCAGGCATTAACAAGAACGCCGCTATGAAGTCGTGCGGTCTGTGAGGCTTTTGCCGTGCCCGACGTTATCTCAAGTCCTAACTACGACCTGTGCAATCGTCCCGATGATAAGGTTGATACGGAAATCTCGCGACATGGGTACCCTGAGCAGTCTACCGACGCGCGTCACGACCTATTTCGGTGAGATGAAAAGAAGCATCAAAAAATGACGCCGAGCAACACCTCGTTACCATTGCCGAAGCCTCACAAGGCGGATCAGGTCTAGATCGGGCATGAATTGACGGCTGCGACGTTCGTATCCCCGCAAGGCATGGAATTGGTTTAGCCTGTCCAAAAAATGAAGCAGGCTAAATCCGCAGCCAATCCCTAAGCTGATGCGATCAGATTACGCTGACGTTTTCGGCTTTCGACTTTCCGGTCTTGCGATCTTGACCCAATTCGTAGCTGACCTTTTCGCCTTCTCTGAGCGAACCGCCCCGCTGCAAAGCAGAAACGTGAACGAACACGTCAGCTCCCCCATTTTCGGGAGAAATGAAGCCAAATCCTTTGTCCTCATTGAAAAATTTTACAGTACCCGTAGGCATGACAGTTCCCCCTTCATTTCCGGGATCGTTTGATTCGCCTGCCGAACTTACAGTCGAAGTGCTTCGTTATCAACGTTCCACGACTTTCCCGCAGTTTCAATATTTGCCGGAAATCTCAGCCAATGAAGTATAGCCTTGATGAACATCTGCGGTCCAGGCTTGCTAAGGCAGGCCCTTTAGGCCAGCCTCACAATCTGTCGCGTATCCGCGTGCGGTGGCTCTACGGCATAGCCGGCGTCGGATAGCGCATCATGATGGAATGGGAGAAGAGGGAGGACTTCGAGCCATGCCATATACCGCCGCCCAACTGATGGATCGGCTGTTGTCGATATCGCGCGCTTTTGCCGGACATATCGATCCGGCCGCGGCGTTCCGCGCCATCGCCGTCGAGATCGAAACGCTGCTGCCGCATGATCACATGGATATCGCGGTGGTATTGGATGAGGGCCGCAGCCATGTCTGTTATGAGGCGGGTTGCTACACGAGTTGGAGTGCGCTTGCCCAGCATCCGCTGCCGGTCGATATCAGCCCGATCCGGGATGTGTTGCGCGGCGATCTCCCTTATCTCATCGCGCAGGATGCCTTGGAGGACTCGCGTTTTCATTTTCCTGGCGCCCTAGACGGGCCGATTTTTGCGGCCAATCTTCGCAGTCGTATCGTTGTGCCGCTCAGGGCTCGTGGCAATATCATCGGGGCGCTCAATATCAGTCGGCACGAACCGGGTATCTACACCCAGTCCGACCTTGAGGTTGCGCAGCACTGCGCCGAGTTCATCGCGCCCTACATCTTCGCGCTGATCCAGAGCGAGGAAGCACGTCGGGCAATGCTGGCGGAAAGCGAGGCGCGTAGTCGCGCCGAACTGTTGCGGGTCGGCGCAGCGCGGTTGACCGAGGGTATGGAGCGTGAGCGGCGGCGCATCGGCATGGATCTTCACGACCAGACGCTGGCCGATCTTTCCCGTGTCGTGCGCCAGGTCTCAGCGCTTCATCGTCAAGGCGTTGCAGGGGCCGCACAGCTGGCCGAGCTGGAGCGTGAGGTGGTCAACTGTCTGACGGAACTTCGCCACATCGTCGACGACATGCGGCCGAGCGTGTTGGAATTGTTCGGCCTTCGCGATGCGATAGAAGCGCATCTAACCCGCAGCGTCAGTCGTGCGACGCCGTCGATCGCGGTGCGGATCCAGGACACCAGCGATGGCGCAGCCGACGAGCTTCCGGAGCGGATATTAACGGCGGTCTACCGGATCGCGCAGGAGGCCATCAACAATGCCGTCCGGCATGGTGCGCCGCGTTGCATCGAAGTGCGGATGGAAGCCACGCCTTCGACACTACGCGTGGTCATCAGCGATGACGGCATCGGATGCGGCACCGTCGATCCCGAGGTCGTCGGTGGCATCGGCCATATGCATACCCGCGCCGCACTGATCGGGGCGACGCTGAAGCTTGGCCGCGCCGGCCGCAAGGGTGGCACGCGGGTTGCAATCGAAATTGCCCGCCATTGCGGTCAGATGATCCCGGCAGCGACCGACATAGGTCTCGAAGCATTGGAGAGCCTTTAAATGCTAGTGATGGTAGCTGAGGATGATGGTCTGCACCGCAGCTTCGCGCGGGCAACGATCGAGCATTTGTGGCCGGGCGACGTCGAGGTGATCGAAGCCAGCAGCGGCGATGTGGCGATCGACCTCGCCCAAAAACGCAAGCCGCCCTACGTCGTGCTCGACCTGCAATTGCCGAAGGCGACCGGCATCGAGGTCGCCCGGTCGATCTGGGGGATGCGGGCTGACACGAACATCCTGTTCTGGTCGAATTTCGCCGACGAGTCCTACGTTCGCGGCGTGGCGCGCATCGTCCCGCCAGGTACGGTCTACGGCTATGTCCTGAAGTCGGCGTCGGAGGAGGGGATGCGCCTGGCACTGCGCGGTGTGTTTGCCGAGGGACATTGTATCATTGACCGTGAAGTGCGCGGCATCCAGCATCGTGTGCAGAACCGGTTGGAAGGCATTACCGACAGCGAGTATGAGAGCCTGATCGACGTTGCGCTCGGCCTGACGGACAAGGCGATCGCGGCACGCAGAGGGCTTTCGACCAGGGGAGCCCAGGCCCGCATCCGGCATCTCTACGAGAAGCTTGGCGTGGCGGCACTTGAAGAGCCGGCCGACAATAACCTGCCCATATTCAATTCGCGGACACGCGCAATTTATCTCGCCCTGGCGCGTGGCCTCATCAATGTCGACGCGCTGCGGCGCGAGCAGCAAAGTCTTGAGACCTGGCTTGATCGGATCGACGAGCCGGAGAGGAAGCAGTGACTAAGTTGTCATTGCGAATGTGTAAACACACAGTAGGCACTGCGTCTTGAAACGTATCGTGCCGGCCGGGATTGTGGCTACTCTGACGGAAACAAAGACGAAAACGCGAGGGAGGAGTGTTCTATGCCATTCGTCAATATTCAAATTCTCAAAGGCCACTCCCAGCAGCGCAAGAACGAGATTGCGCGCCGCGTCACCGAGGCGGTCAGCGAAGTCGCCGAGCTGCCGAAGGAAGCGATCTGGGTCGTGTTCGAGGATGTCGCGGCTTCCGATTGGTATGTGGGCGGCAAGACGGCTGAAAAGCCCGCGAGCTGATCATGCCGAACACTTCGCGCAATCCCGGCTTTGCCGACGTGGTGGGTGATGCCACGCTTGAGACGCTTGCGAGCGGCCTTGGCTTTACCGAAGGGCCGGTGTGGCACCCCTATGAAAAATGGCTGGTCTTCAGCGACATGCCGGAAAACCGCATGTATGTGCGTCAACCATCGGGTGTCATTGAAGATTTTCGCCGACCAAGCAACAAGGCGAATGGCAATACGCTCGATCGTGAGGGCAGGCTTTTGACGTGCGAACACGCGACAAGCAGCGTCACGCGTCTCGAGGCCGACGGTTCGACGACGGTGCTTGCCACGCATTACCAGGGTAAGGAATTGAACAGCCCGAACGATATCGTCGTGGCGACCGGCGGGGCGATCTATTTCACCGATCCCATCTTCGGTCGGATGGAATATTATGGCATCCCGCGCGAGCCCGAGCTTTCCTTTCGGGGGGTCTATCGGGTCGATCCGGATGGGTCGCATCTGACGCTGCTGGCCTCGGATTTTGGCCAGCCGAACGGGCTATGTTTCTCGCTCGATGAATCCCGGCTGTTCGTCAACGACACGGAACGTCAACATATCCGTGTATTCAGCGTCACGCCGCAGGGCGAACTGACGGGAGGCGCCGTTTGGGCGGAAACCAAGGGCGACGAGCCGGGAGCGCCCGATGGCATGAAGATCGACAGCCGCGGAAATCTCTATTGCTGCGGTCCTGGCGGCATTCATGTCTTCGATCCCTCGGGCAACGTGCTCGGTGTCATCCGCACACCGGAACCCTGCGCGAATTTTGCCTTCGGTGACGAAGATCTGAAGAGCCTGTATATTACCGCGTCAAGCTCGCTGCACAGGCTGAGGGTGCGCGTGCCGGGGCTGAGACTGTTCTGAGGCCGGAAAACCGGCGCAAGGGCGTCGCTGATTGGTGGATCGGTGATGAGAGTGCCTTCGGGGTCGCGGAGAGCGAAGACATCGGAAGAGGAGCCGATGGCCGGAGGAAGACGGAAAGAAGTCAATTACTCTAGGGAGGATCGAAATGCGTAAACTATTCGTTCTTGGCGTGCTTGCTGCGACGCTTGCTTCCGGCACGGCTTTTGCCGATACCAGCGGCAAGAAGATCGCCTTTTCCAACAACTATGCCGGCAATTCCTGGCGGCAGGCGATGCTGAAGAGCTACGACATCGTCACCAAGAAGGCCGTTGCCGACAAGGTCGTCGGTGCCGCCGATGTCTTTACCACGGCGGACCAGGAAGTGCCGACGCAGGCAGCCCAGATCCAGAACCTCATCCTGCAAGGCTATGACGCCATCGTTATCAACGCGGCCTCGCCCGACGCGCTTAACGGCGCGATCAAGCAGGCCTGCGATGCCGGCATCGTCGTCGTATCCTTCGACGGCATCGTCAATGAGCCCTGTGCTTACCGCGTCGTCGTCGACTTCGAGGACATGGGCAAGCAGGAAGTCGAGCAGATGAAAAAGATTCATCCGGACGGCGGCAATCTGCTTGAGATCCGCGGCCTTGCCGGAACGTCGATCGACGACGCCATTCACAAGGGACTGCTGGAAGGCGTCAAAGCCAATCCGCAATTCAAGATCGTCAACTCCGTGACCGGCAACTGGGATCAGACCACCGCGCAGAAGGCGGTCGCAACCGTGCTGCCGTCACTGCCTGACATTGTCGGCGTCGTCACGCAAGGCGGCGACGGTTATGGCGCTGCCCAGGCCTTTGCCGCGGGCGGCAAGCCGCGCCCGACGATCATCATGGGCAACCGTCAGGACGAGCTGGAATATTGGAAGGAGCAGAAGGCGAAGGACGGCTACAAGACATGGTCCGCATCGATCGCCCCTGGCGTATCGACGTTGGCTTTCTGGGTCGCCCAGCAGGTTCTCGATGGTCGTAAGGACATTCCGCACGACCTGCTCGTTCCTTATCTCGCCTTCACTCAGGATGATTTTGAAAAGCATCTTCCGGACATTCCGGTTGGAGGCGTCGCCAGCAAGGAATATTCGCAGAATGATGCCATCGAAGCGATCAAGGCGAACATCAAGTGATGGCAGCCGTTTCGTTCTTTGCCCTCTATGATGACGGCTTCGGACATGCCGGTGCTGGCTGACGCTCCTAAAAGCTTCATCAGGTTGAACGACGCCGAAAAGCATTTCGGCGCCGTTCGCGCTCTGGATGGGGTTAACTTCACAGTCGGACGGGGCGAATGTGTCGGGCTCGTCGGCCATAATGGGGCCGGCAAGTCAACCTTGATGCATATGCTTGTCGGAACGCTGTCGCTCGATCGGGGTCGGATGCTGATCTCCGATACCGCTGAGGATAGCTATACCGTCAGCCGGGGTAAAAAGCTTGGGATACGCTGCGTATTTCAGGAACTGTCGCTGTGCCCCAATCTGTCGGTTGCGGAGAATACCCGCATCAATCATCCGTCACTGCGTGGCTTTGGCTGGCATCGCCGCGCCGCCGCACTCATCGGTGCCAAGCTGGATGAGATCTTTCCCGATCACGCCATCGACGCGTCAGACATCGTCTCGGATCTTTCGATTGGCCGGCGGCAGATGGTGGAGGTCGCGCGTGCCTTCACGGTTACCGAAGATCCGCTCAACCTTGTGATTCTGGATGAGCCCACCTCCTCGCTTGACGCGCATACTGCCGGACAACTGCTCGCCTTTGTGCGCCGCTTCGTGGCAGGTGGTGGTAGCTGCATTCTGATTTCGCATATGCTTGGCGAGGTGTTGCAGAATGCCGACCGCATCGTTGTCATGCGCGACGGCAAGGTCGTTGCTGCGGATGCTGCAAAGGCCTTTAATCGTGACAGGCTGGTTGCGACCATGGGCGGCGCCGGGCATCGCGAGAAGGTTGCCGCCGAAGCTCAAACCGGCGAAAGGACGGTTGGCGCGCTTCGGGTCAGGGCCCGAGCAGCGAGGCAACGCGATGGCACGGAGCTTGTCGCGCATGCGGGGGAGATCATCGGGCTTGCCGGCCTTGCAGGACATGGCCAGACGGATCTCCTTCTTGATATCTACAAGGCCGCCGATCGCCGGAAGGCCGGCATCGAGGTCACGGCGCCAGTGGCGTTGGTCGCGGGGGACAGGCAGTCGGACGGCATCTTTCCGCAATGGTCGATCGCCGAGAACATCGGCGTCCGTTCGCTTTCGCGGCTGCGCAACGGTCTGCTAATTTCGCCCAAAAAGGAAGAGGAGCTCGCGGCGGTCTGGCAACAGAGGATCGGTATCCGCACGCCCGACATGAACAACAATATTCTTTCGCTTTCCGGGGGCAATCAGCAGAAGGCGCTTTTTGCCCGCGCGCTTGGCTCGGACGCGGATATCATTCTCATGGACGATCCGATGCGAGGCGTCGACATCGGCACGAAACTCGAGGTCTACGACCTGATCCGGCAAGAAGCGAAGAAGGGCAGGACGTTCATCTGGTATACGACGGAGACCGAGGAGCTGGACAACTGCCACCACGTCTATGTCTTCAAGAGTGGCAATATCGTTGCCGATCTCAGGCGAGATGAGCTCACTGAAGAAAAGATCATTCAATCCTCATTCGTGGAGGCCGGCTGACATGACGTCCTTTTCCAGCCAGTCGCTCGTGAGGACGCCGGCGCGTGGATCCGCTGGACGCGCGCGTGCCTTGCGTGCGTTGTTGCCAGCGCTTTCGCTGGCTCTGGTGTTGATCGCAATCGCCTGGCTCAATCCGCGTGCTATTTCCTATTTTGGTTTCAGCCTGATGCTGAACCTTGCAATCCCCATCGCGCTTGCGACGATAGCCCAGATGTTCGTCATCGCCGGCAACGAGCTGGACCTGTCGATCGGGACCTTCGTGGGCTTTGTCGGCTGCGTCACCGCGACATGGTTGCGGGACGCGCCGTTGCTCGGTGTCGTCGTTCTGTTGGCATCCATCGGTGTTTATGCGCTGCTTGGCGCGTTGATCTATTTGCGCAATCTGCCCTCGATTGTTGTCACGCTGGGAATGAGCTTCGTCTGGCAGGGACTTGCCATTCTTGTTCTGCCCAAGCCGGGCGGCAAGGCGCCGGAGTGGCTGCAGGCGATCACCTCTTTCAAACCACCCTTCATACCTTTCCCGATCGTTGCAGCCATTGTCATTGCGGCTGTCGTGCATTTCGGGCTGATGCGCACCTCCTATGGCGTCATCCTGCGCGGATCGGGTGGCAACCCTGCCGCGCTCAGTCGCGCCGGCTGGTCGCTGCTGCGGACCAAGGTCACTCTTTTTGCGTTGGCGGGGCTCTTCGGCGTGTTGTCCGGCATGACGCTGATCGGCATCACCTCCTCGGGAGATGCAAATATCGGCAACGGCTACACGCTGCTGGCGATTGCCGGCGTCATTCTCGGCGGTGGCGAATTCATGGGCGGGCGTGTGTCGCCGATCGGCGCGGTCTTGGGCGCCCTGACACTTGCGCTTGCGGCCTCTTCCTTGCTGACTTTTATGCGTATCCCGCCCGATTGGCAGGTCGCGGCCAATGGCGCAATCCTGATCATTGTGCTTGCCGCTCGCGTGCTCATTAGCCGAAGGGAGGCGTAAGGCTCATGCAGCAGATCAAGGCGCTCGCCGCAAAGCCCTGGATATGGTCCTTCGTCGGCGCACTGCTGGTTTGGCTTGCCACGATCATCTTCACCGGCGGCTACGGCGCTGGAGGCATGATAACGGCGGCATTGTCGCTCGCCGTGTTCATGGTGATTGCCGGCACCGGCCAAATGTTCGTCATCACCCTGGGGCCGGGCAATGTCGACCTGTCGCTACCCGCCAATATTGGTCTCGCCAGCGCGGTCGCGATGAAGGTCATGGACGGCCAGGACAGCATGATCGCGGTTGGACTTCTGGCGGCTCTTGCCAGCGGCGCGGCGATCGGCGCTGTCAACTACTTGCTGATATGGGCGCTGCGCATCCCGCCGATCATTGCCACGCTGTCGGCAAGCTTCATCATCCAGTCGATCGATATCAGCTACGGACGCGGATTGCAGATCAAGCCACCCCCGGGCTTTGCTGCATTCACCAATGTGCAAGTTCTTGGCATTCCGCTGCTTGCGATCCTGATTGCATTGTTTACCGTCGGCGCCGCGATTGTTTTACGCCGAATGATCTATGGCCGCTCTGTCCTCGCCATCGGGCAGAACATCCGTGCCGCCTGGTTGGCTGGCGTCCATGTCGGGCGGGTCCGGTTCCTCACTTATACACTTTCTGGCACGTTGGCGGGTTTGAACGGCGCCTTGCTCGCCGGCTATTTCCGCGGCGCCAATGTCGATATCGGCAACGAATATCTGCTGGCGTCGATCGCGGTGGTGGTGATCGGGGGAACCTCGGTTGCCGGCGGCAAGGCGAACGTTCCAGGCGTCTGGGGTGCGGCGCTCTTCCTGGTGCTGCTTTTGACCATGCTCAACACGTTCGGCGTCAGCGCAGGCATTCGCCTCCTGCTCACCGGCCTGATTATCGTCGGAGTGATCACGGTCGCGGGCGGCGAAAAATCTCCGACGTGAAGTCCTGCGATAGTTCGGCAACTTGGCGGCACCATCGCCTTGCGGGTCGATGTCGCGTAGAAGCGAAGGCAGCCGCCGGACGTTGGAAAAGCGCTTGCATCCGATATCGAAGGCGCCGGGGAGACATGGATGTCCGTTATGCGTTGTCGAGAGCTGAAGCCAGATCGGCGATCAGGTCGTCGGGATGTTCTATACCGATTGACAGCCGGATCGTTGATTCCAACACGCCAATGCGATGGCGCACCTCCGTCGGAACGCCCGAATGCGTTGTGGTCGCGGGGTGGGAAGCAAGCGACTCCGTACCCCCCAGGCTAACCGCCAGCTTGAAGATCTGCAGCGCGTTCAGGAACTTGAACGACGCCGGCTGACCGCCCAGGATATCGAAGGAGAAGGTGGAACCTGCCCCGCTGCACTGCGCGGCAAAAGTCCGGCCAGTCGCAGATGCCGGGTCAGTATAATGCAAATAGTGGACCTTCTCGACCTTTGGGTGGTCGCGCAGGAAATCGGCGACTGCCCGTGCATTGCTGTCTGCTCGTTCCATGCGTATTTGCAGTGTTTCCAGCGAACGGCCGAGCATCCAGCAGGAATGCGGATCGAGCTGTGTGCCGATCGCTCCTCGCAATGCCTTGACCTGCTTGATCAGCGCCTTTGGGCCGAGCGCCGCACCGGCAATCAGATCGGAATGGCCGCCTACATATTTGGTTAGCGAATAAAGGGAAATATCGGCTCCATGTTCGATCGGGCGCTGGAAGACTGGACCCAGCAGGGTGTTGTCGCACGCGATAATCGGTGTATGGCCCTGCTTCAAGCCGATTGCATCGGCTACGCGGCGGATCATCGCGATATCGACCAGGCTATTCGTTGGATTGGCGGGCGTTTCCAGAAGAATGACAGAGACGCGGCCTTTTGCCATTGCTTCCTCGGCCCGAGCCATCACCGATGCTTCGCTCACCCCATCCGCGAAACCGACTGCTGAGACGCCGAGATTGAGGAATGTTTTTGCAATGAGCGTTTCAGTGCCACCGTAGAGGGGCTGGGAATGCAGCATGCTATCGCCAGGGCGGACAAAGGCCAACAGAGTTGTGGCGATTGCAGACATGCCCGAGGAGAACAGTGCGCAGCTTTCCGTGCGCTCATAGACGGCCAGGCGGTCTTCGACGATTTCACTGTTCGGGTGATTGAAGCGCGAATAAACGAGACCTACGCCTCTACCTTCCGGCGGTTCGTTGCGACCGGATATGTAATTGAAGAAATCGCGCCCATCCTCGGCTGATTTGAAGACGAAAGTCGACGTCAGGAAGACCGGAGGTTTGACCGCACCCTCCGACAGTTCGGGGTCGTAGCCGTAATTCAGCATTTGAGTTTCGGGGTGCAGGGGATGGTTGCCAATATGGGTTTTCGATGGATGTGGTGCTGTCATGACGGTCTCCTGGTCGATGACAAGAACTTCAGATTGCAGATGTGGACGGCTCCTCCCTCGTCAGGCTTTGAGTATACGGACAACGCGATTGCTTGCAATCAGATGTCCGGCCTATTGATGCAGATTAAATCTGCTGGCCAAGATGGTGTTCGCTACCCACGCCCCAAACACATACGCGACAATTTTTGTGCCAGTGCAATCTACGGACTGTCGCGGGTACCGACCAATCGGTCGTTCCATCTACTCGTTCCTGCAAGTTCGGTTACTCGGCCGTTCGCTCTGGAAAGCTGGCCGGACTGTTTAGTCTATGCCGCAGCAGACAGTTCAAGATCGCTCGGCCTTTCATAGACACCCCCGGAGATCATGAGCCGCCAAGCGATACGGGCGAACTTGTTCGCCAGCGCGACCGCGACCAATTTCGGCGGCTTCCGCTCCAGCATTGCAGCCAGCCAACGCGAGGGTTTAGTTCGTCCCTTTCTGACATGTCTCAGTAGCGCAGTTGCGCCGACAATCAGGGTTGATCGGATCGACGGATCGCCTGCCTTTGTGATACCACCCAATTTAACCCGACCACCGGTCGAGTGGTCTTTGGGTGTCAAACCAAGCCAAGCAGCAAAATGGCGGCCAGAGGTGAAGTTCTCGGCCGGCGGTGCTTTAACGCTCAACATCGTTGACCCAATAGGCCCTATGCCTGGAATGGTCGCAATCCGCCTACTGACATCATCGTTTCGATGCCATTTCATGAGCTTGGCTTCTACCTCTTCAAGCCTAGCTTCCACTGCCTGGTATTCTTTCGCCTGAAGGCTGAATAGCTCTCTCGCGAGCTGAGGAAGCGTATCATCTTCAAGAGTTCGTTTGATCAATGCGGTGACGTTTTGGCGACCAGGCGGACCAATGATGCCGAACTCAGCCGCATAGCTACGGATTGCGTTCGAGAGCTGCGACTTCACGCCAACCATCCGTTCCCGAACGCTCATCAACATGCAGGCGGCCTGCTGCTCCTTCGATTTTATCGGAACGAACCGCATCGACGGGCGGCTGACTGCTTCACATAGAGCTTCAGCATCCGCTGCATCGTTCTTTCCTCGTTTCACATATGGCTTGACGTATTGCGGCGGGATCAAGCGGACGTTGTGACCGAAAGTGGTAAGTAGACGCCCCCAGTGATGTGAGCTGCCGCAGGCCTCGATGGCAATCAAAGTCGGCGGCATATTTTCGAAGAATTTCATCATCTCCCGTCGCCGAAGTTGGCGTCGCAGTACAGGCTCTTCAGCTTCATCGACACCATGCAACTGAAACACGTTTTTAGACGTGTCCATACCGATCCTTACAACGGGTTTCATGAAGCGCTCCTCTCGCTCGTAATTCCATGGCGAGTATGCCATGGATCGCCGAGGTCTCAGAGCCGTCCACACCAACACATTATAACACTAGCAATGGGTGTGAGTGCATGGATCAAAGTCCAATGGCTACCGCCTATGTGGCTGATGCCACATAGGCATAACGTCGCCTGCCGCCGTCACATCGGAAAGATGAAGTTCAAGGTGACGAACCGGCGGAGGTATGAGGAAGGTCTTTGCAGGCGTGGTAGCTGACATTGTGGCTGACGCCCGTCGTGCTGACGATGCACCGCACTGTGAAGAAAGACGCGCGGTGGTTACTTTGATGGCAAGATTTGATGCCATGCGCCACATTGGCTACGGCGACCCTTGAGACTGTGTAATCTCAGGGATTGCCGAGCCAGCGCTTCCCACCGACATCTTGCATGTGTGATACAGCCGCGTCGCCAAAGGCTTTCAGCTGCAGCGGTCATGCCGAAGGCATAGACTATATCGACAGCAGCTTCCGCAACCGGGCAAACAGGCTCGGTGGCCTTCCGGCGAGCAGCGGACGAATAGAGCGTGCGACTACGGCAGAACTGACCGTTTCGCCAAAATGGCAATAGCAGACAATTCCGTGCAACTCATGATCCGTGAGTTCGAAGAAGCGCTTGGCCTCCCCGTAGCTGTCACCCTCCAAACCGGCGGCGCGAAGAACCGGATCGGCAAAGGCAACGGAGATCGGGGAACTGTCCGTCCGCATCGCCGCCCGCGTCTCACTAGGCTGAAATTCGGTTTCGCGCAAAGTGGAAAGAAACTGCCGAGGACTCCGCTCAAGGAGATCTATCCAACGTTCGAGCCGTTGGCTTCGCGACATCTCTCGATCAATGAAATCCTGATCAACTTTTGCAATTTTCTGCAGGTCATCGCGTGCATGCTGCTTCATCTCGGCCTCCTATTTGGCGATAGTTGGTCCCCTCAGATGTAACTTCAGCCCACAGTAATGGTGATCCCAAAGCGACAAGATGTCCAGTCACGTTGGGCTGCCGGATGATCTGCAGAACGAGAAATATCACCCACACTGCATGCCCCCGCTCATGTCGGGCGATCGGAAGTTCGCGCCTCACGTTGAGGCTTGTCTTGCGACAAGCGTCTTTTTCTTTCGGGATGGCCGTGGGTTCATCTGTTTTCGGCCGCAGCCTTATGCGAAATGATCGCGGAAGGCCTGTGGCGTCGTTCCGAATGTTTTAAGGAAGCTCCGGCGCATCGTCTCGTCCGAACCGAAACCGCAGCGGATACGTGCCTGGCGAAGTGAAAAACCCTGCTCCAGCAGACGCCGTACAGCCTCCACACGGATATCCTCGACCGCCCGGGCAGGTGTGCGCCCGGTTGCCTGGCGATAATGCCGCGAAAAGCTGCGCACGCTCATGTTCGCCTGCTCGGCAAGCGCCGGCAGCGAAAGGTCTCTACTGAGATTGTCGAGGATCCACGCATGCAGGCGGTCGAAGCGATCACCGTTTTCCTGTAGTGAGAGCATGGTGCTGAACTGTGCCTGGCCGCCCGGCCGCTTCAGGAAGACGACAAGTTCGCGTGCGACGGCGAGCGCCAATTTGCGACCGAGATCCGCCTCCACCAGCGCAAGTGCCAGATCGATGCCGGCCGTAACGCCTGCCGATGTCCATATGTTGCCGTCCTGGACAAAGATCGGATCGGGCTCCAACCGCACATTGGGGAAGCGTTTGGAAAACTCGTTGCACCGGTGCCAATGGGTCACCGCACGTCGTCCCTCCAGAAGTCCGGCCTCGGCGAGAAGAAAGGCGCCGCTGCAGACCGATGCAGCCCGGCGGGCTCTGGCTGAACGTTTTCGGACCCAGTCGACGAGGGCCGTATCCTCACAGGCTTTATTGACGCCGATGCCACCGGCGACAATCAAGGTATCGATCGGCTCATCGTCCTGGGGCAACACCGTCGTTGCAAGCATCAGACCCGAGGTCGTCCCAGTCTGTCGGTTTATTGCAACCGCGATCGCGTCATAGGGCTTTGGCTGACCGGTTGCGAGTGCCGCCTCGTTGGCGCTCGTAAAGACCTGCAGTGGCCCGGTTATGTCAAGCAGTTGGGCGTTTTCGAACGTGAGGATTTCAATGCGGCGCATGGTTGGCACAAAATGTGGGGACTTTGGCAAATACGCCAGATAGTGATCGCGTAAGCTTGCCGAAGTCAACCATTGGAGCTGCAATATGACCATTCGCTTCGGACTGCTCGTTTTTCCCGGCATTCAACAACTCGATCTGACAGGTCCTTACGAGATCTTCGCCTCCACGGAAGGCGCGGAGGTCCATCTGATCTGGAAGGACACATCACCGGTCGTCTCCGCAACGAAACTGGTGCTTCAGCCAACGACAACATTCGATGATTGCCCTCAGCTCGATGTCCTCTGCGTGCCTGGCGGTGGCGGCATCAATGCACTGCTTGAGGATGAGGTCGTACTGTCCTTTATTCGCGTGCAGGCAGCGCAGGCACGTTTCATCACCTCCGTCTGCACTGGCTCACTTGTCCTCGGCGCTGCCGGTCTGCTCAGGGGCAAGAAGGCAACGACGCATTGGAATGCGCACGATTTCCTCGCAAGCTTCGGCGCCATTCCAACCGCAGGCCGTATCGTTAAGGATGGCAATCTCATCACCGCCGGCGGAGTGACGGCCGGCATCGATTTCGGGCTGGCTGTCGTTGCGGCCCTCCTTGGCCGGGAGGAAGCGGAGACGGTTCAGCTCTCGCTGGAATATGCGCCGGCACCGCCGTTCCATTCGGGCACGCCACAGGACGCGACAGCCGATGTGATTGCGCGGACGAAGCGGCGTCTTGCCGGCTCACGGACGGCGCGGGAAGCCATCATCGCCCGCCTGACGGCGGCTGCGCGCGTTCGGACTTAAGCAGGCTTCGCCGTATCTTTCGTGATTGCTTCGTGCTGACGAGAAAGGTTTCGAACCGCTGACGATGTCGTCCAGGTGCAATCGAATGGACATGTTTTTTGCCCTTGGACAGTATCCAAATCTACGCTGCCGTTCGCTGATGACAGGAACGGCGGTTGAAATCACCTTCGATGCGGCGTCTGCCGATCTGATACCGAATGTCACGCTGGCAGGAGTGAACCACCAGGAGCTCAACAAGATCGGCGGAGCGTCGTTCTCAAACAGCGAGAAGGAATACGCGGCGACGATCCAGAAGACTTTTGCCCGGGACGTTCAAGCTCGCATCGAGAAGCGCGGTACGATCCTGTCCGAACACGTCAACGAGTTCGCAGAAAAGCCGACGTTTCTGCACGGGTCGACAGACGTCGGCGACGTCAGCTGGATCGTTCCCACCGGACAGGTCTCTATGGCGACGGCCGCATACGGAACACCTCCGCATAGCTGGCAAGTGGTTGCACAGGGAAAGACCTCCCACGCTCACAAAGCAATGCTTCAGGCCGGGAAGGTCCTGGCCGCCGCAGCTGTCAGATGTCTTAAGGATAACGAATTGATGGCCGGGCGAAGCAGGAGCACGTGAGGGAACTCGGAGGAGGCATTTACAAGCCTCTCATCCCGCTCGAGACGAAACCGATGAAGGTCCGCTAGGGCGAACGAAGATATAGCGATTCCGTTTGAGACATCCTTATCCAGCACAGTGCCATTGGTGGGCCTAGTCGTCCAAAATGCAAACAGTCAGTTGTTGTCTTGGTCCTGCAGGCAATTGTGCTCGATGAAAGTCTCAAAGAATTCCGGCGCCGCCAGCCACCAGGTATTGTTCCAGTAATAGTCGCGGGCGTTCAGTCCGTGCATGTCGGACTCATCGTTCTGTCTGTTGCCCGAGCCGTCGGCAAAGTGCTGCCAACCGCGGGCTATGTCGAGCGTGCCGTAGGCAAGCGCGTCTCGCGCCCGGCCCGCCGCACCCGCGCCGGCCTCATTGTTCCAGTCATCGATGTCCCAAAAGGCGCGAGCTACCTGGAGCGGAATGCCTCGGTTGTTGCTGCACGTGGCGTTGGTGGGCGTGGCCGCATCGAAGTTCACCGACCAGCCGACTGGATTGCTGGCACTGTTGTTGGGGTCGAACCAGCTAACGACTGCGACATAGGAGGCCCAACCCTCGGTGGTCGCCCCGGAATCGAATTCGTCGCTTGTAAGGCTCCATCCATTGCCGCCCTTGCTCACATCGTCGGTGAGCGAATCCTGGCCGAATATCTGCATTTGCAACACATGGCCGAGTTCGTGCGTCGAAAGTATCCCATCTCGGCCTTGCGTCTTGAAGATATGATAGTTCTCGCGGTCCGTCGCGCAGCTCGTCGTGCAATCGTCCTTGCCGGGAAAGTGGAGTTTCACATTGCGGTTCATCAGATCGCTGTAGACCTGCAACATGTGCTGGGCGGAATCGAGCGTCATGATCCGCTGCGCGCGTTCCGACGCCACATCCGATGTCGGAAGAAGATATCCCGACGGAAACATGTAGCAGGTAGACCCTGCGCTACAGTTGTTGGCGACGTAGCGGTCGGGGTCGCCCGGCTGACCGTTGCGCCAAGTCGTCGCCGGGTGCGCGCCTCCGTCCCGCCGGACGACCTGAACGAACACGTAGTTCGAAAAACCGGTCTGGTTCACACGGTTGATGTAGCGCATGTAGACGTCTGGATCATGCTCGCCCAGGCTCGCGGCCGATCGTTCCCACTCGAACGTTGCGCATTGCGTGCCGCCGCCGTTGACATACCAGGTGCCAATCAGGTCATCCGGGCTGTTCTGATCCTTGTCCCAAAGTTCGATCTGATGGCCGATCGCATCCACGTCCGACCCTGCCTGGCATCCGCGCAGCACACCGTTTGCGGGAGCCGGACAATTGTTGCGGTCGTCTGCGAAGCGGAGATTGAAGCAGACGGTGCGAGTTGCTGCCGTCGCGACCGTTGCAAACAGGAAAAACGTTGCTATCGCGATGAAAAATCTGGCCGCGATCGTCATGTCATGGCTCCTGGCTTTCGTCGCGTAGGCGCAACTGGCGTTGCTCGCCTGGTTGCTCCTGAACAGCACCACCCCCGAGGCCAAGCGCCGGAGCCTGATGATGCTCCGTCTTGTCGAGCGGAACTTCAGCTTTGCCGGCCGCGCCGCCGGAGAGAAGGACGCGCTCGCCGGCTGCATCGACGCCAAGTTCGACTGGATCCGTGGCTCCCGAATATTCCTCCTGCGTTACGCGATGGACGCCGGACTCGGAGACCACAACATGTACCCACTGGTCGATCCGTAGAGGTTCCGTTGTCTCGCCCTTTGCTGGCGTTTCGACAACAATAATTTTCACTGCATAGTAGCCTGGTTTGAGGTTGGAAAGCTCGTCGAGCCCAAGCGGAATCTCGGCCACGCGTTCTTCCTGCGAGCCCTTCTCCATCTGGAAATCGAGGCGTTTCTCGCGCACGACCTTGCCGTGATCGTACAGAGTCCAGGATGCCGACAGGTCGCCGCGTTCCTGCGGGCCGATCACAAGGTCAAGGCGTTCAAACGAATCGCGGAAAGTAAGCGGGACGTCCGGGCCTATCGCAGCGGCCGGCACCGCGGCAACAAGCTGGAGACCGACGAGCATGGCGAATACCGGTAAGGGCGGCGGGAGAATTCGCATGGAATGCCTCCAATCGCGGTGGTAGCCGCTTGGCGGCAACCTCGACAAAACTCAACCTTCCTTAGAATACTAACATATGCTTCTACCTTACGCCAACAAAACCGTTGTTTTCGCGCATAGATGGATGAATTGGCATCTTTGTTTCTCGGATGTGGCTATGTCGGTCGTGCGCTCGCGGAGATGTTTCGTCTTATATCTGCGATCTAGGCCGGTGAGGGCAGCGTCACAGGCGTAGGCTATTCTGACACCGTTGGTGGTTTGCGTCGAAATGCTGCGGGTGATGATGGGTTCAGCCAGGTGTCAGCGTCGTTAAATATGGGATGCGGGATCTTGCCAAGGACGATGTTTCGATGACTGCTAAAGCCTACATCATTGCGATGCTGTTGAGTTCCATCCTGTGGGTAACGTCGTTCGACGTCGCACGGCACGCCTATCGAGACGCGCAGAAAGCAGGAGCCATACCCAATCTGCACCTCAAGGACAGCGTTCGCTGGATATTCGACGATGACGGCGTTTAGAGCGAGCGGCACATCCTAAACTAACCGGCGACGATGCTTGCAGGCACGGCAAGGCCGGTATCGACGACCGATTTCTGTCCGGTAGAGATAGCCTCCCTGACCGCCAGCTCCGCCATGGCGAGAGCAGCCTCGCGGGTCTTGGCGGCGGCGATGAAGCGGCCATTATGGCAAAAGCTCGCACCAGCAATGCCGCATGCCGCCTCCAGATCACCATTGGCCAAGCCCGCCCACGCTTGAGGCAGATCCGCCCGTAGCTCAAACCCGTCGTCTGCGCGACGAATGCCGGTCAAGCACCAATCCTTTTCGCGCGGGTGAACGACAAACAGCAGGTGATCAGCGCCTGCCTTCACGACGGCGGGGCGAAAGGGCATACCCATCGGGAGTTCAAGAATTCGCCCTTGGCCCGCCTCCTCGATTGCCTGGCGCACAAGTGCCTCGGCCCGCAATTTTGCGGCGTTTTGGGCGATCCTTGCTTCGACGAAGCTACGGGCAATGGCGAGAGCGCTTTGGAATCCGCGGTCCTCTGCCTCAGGATCGACCTCGTCGAAAACGGGTTTCAACGTCTCCAGCAGAACCGGCAGCGTGAGCCCGGCGAGTGGGCCTGCAACGGAGGGACTGAGCGCACCATTGTCCGTCAGATCGACCGGCAGGACGAAGCTGGCATCGAAAGAGGCATGTACGGCCTCGATATGAGCTAGGGGAAGTCCTGAGGCAGCAAGATAGTCACGGCCGTAATGCTTCCAGATCAATCCGAACGAACTGTACGGTTGGCCGTCCTCCCTGAGCGGCGCGCCGCGTTGATGGTGATCGAAAATTCGCGCTGCAGCGTCATATGCGCCGCCGACATCGTAGATGATGCGGTCGGCGCCGGGTGTGATCCATTCCGGCGCTCTGCTGCGGATCAGACGAGCCTGCGGGAAAAGCCGGGTCAGAACAACGCTGGAGAGCAGCTCGTCGGCATGGAAGCCACCGGAATGGGTGACGAGGAAATCTGGAATCATGCCGGTCTGTACCTTGTTGTTCGCGCAGCGGCCGCTTGGGCTGGCACCAGATAGCCATTGTTCGATCCTATCTCAACCCATCATTCGGCCATTTGAGTGCGTTGTCCGGCGTTGATATCAGGCGCGCAATGCTGCGTTCACGCTTGCATTGAGGAACGCAGATGGGTGCCATGCGTTAATTGCATCAGAAAGCCGTTGTAGTCGAAGGCAGTCATCGCCAATTACATGGCAACGAGAAACAAGCGTTTCTCTCCTTTTAAGGAGATCAGTTATGGTTGGATTCAAGTCCATCAACGAAATGACAATCGATGAACGGCAGGAGATATTGTCGGCGGTCGTAGATACGCTGGAAGAAAGCTCCACGGAAGCTTCATTAGAGGGCGAGGCTACTTATGCCGAAAACTCTCGCCATCTTGCTTTGACTATCAGGGGTTCCTCCGACGAGCTGGCGACTGACGAAATTGAAGCTGCTGATGTCCTGCTGCAACAGGCAATGACCTTGATATCGCAATTCCGTTTGAGGCATCCTTATCCCGCGCAGAGCCTTTCGATACACTGATTGAGCGATAGCGGGCTATCGAAAGATCCAATCCGATGCAGTCACCTACTGGCTGGAGTGTGACAGCATATGGGTCTCCTGGCAGGGAGATTGATGAGGAAGGGAGCGGCGCGAGCTGCTCCCTTTTTCCGTCTTGGCCTCTTGGGATTGATTATCGTCCCATGCCGACAACGGCTGGCGGTTCGATCATGATGGCATCTATTCCTAAGGCCTCATCGTCGAAGAACGAGCGCCGGGCTTTGCCCAGCCGATAGTCGTCCCATTTGTGTTCAGAACAGAACCACTGGGTGCCCTGGTCGACGTCGTAACCGAGCCCGCCCCACTTCACACATCCGGGATATTCGCAATAGTGATCCTCCAGCATCTGCTCCTCTGCAGAGCGTGAAATCCTTGCAGTATCGTCAGCCATCCGAGTGTCCTTCGCACGTTCACCGCCGTCGCTGCTTAAAGAGCGAAGGCGCGGTTCCATAATGGACTCACCAGAGACGAGGGTAGAAGCGGGTGGTTAACCGATGGTTTCAAGTCGCTGGTTTCAGCGCTGAACCAGCTCGTTTGATAAGGAGCTGGTTCTCTGCCAAACGCACACTACGGCGTCCGTTATCAGGTTGAGGGTGCCGGGCCGAGCATTGCCTGGCACACGCCTGATCTTTTCGTCGACCGCTGCCAGCTGCTTGCCATGAATTTGGCCGGCCGTTTTTTGGCCGCCGAGGTCATCGGCGGCTATTCGCCAACTGTTTAGACGATCCCGACAAGCTTGAACTCGCTTCGGATAAGGCCGCAAAAAAGCAAATAGACCTACGTATAAGTCATCCTGACCTCTTTGGTATGCGATCCGTCCTCCCGGTCAATAGTCAGGTCGGTGAGCCCACTGTTATGGTTGAACTATATACTTTCGCGGGACGGTTCCCCAGAAAGTGGCCTTCGAATGGGTCAACATACCGCTCGACACGACCAGAACCAAAACCGCCTGATACGGCGGAGAGATTGTTTACGGCGGCCAAAACCGGATCGAGGAAAGCTTCGAAATCGAAGTTGCCTTTACTCAGAGGTACGGATCATGAGCAAGCCAGCAGCTATTCTTTTTGCAGCCATGACCGCTGCCCCGGCAGTGACGCAAGATGCGACGCCAACAGCAGCAAAGCCAAACGGATGGAGCTATCCAGTTTCGCGCAGCAACGGAAATGCCTGGGCCTTTTGGGTGAAGCAATATCGGCGCACTGAGCCCGATCGCATCACCTGCTGGAGAAATCACGAGGGACTGGCGACATGACCGACCATACCCTTGAAGAACTCAAGCGCCAGATGGAGGCCGCACGCGCCGACAAAGCGCAGGCTGATACACGCTACAATGCGATTGCCAAAAGCTACCACAGAGCACGTTGTGATCGGTCTGGTTTAATCGGCAAGTTCGCTTCGAACCATCGCTACGCGATCCTTATTCAAGACATCACCTTCACCGGGGACCAGGCGTTCTATTTCACTGGCCAGAAGATGCGAAAGGACGGAACACTGGATCATAAAACCGGCATCGTCTACGCGCAGCACGCCAAGATCTTCGAATTCATCAGCCATGAAACGGGCGCTCTGGTTTAAGCCCGTCTATCCAAGCAAATAAATACGCAGCCGAAGCATGTCGCGGAAATCGCCGAGTTCAGCGCTCGTTTTCGCATGAATCTCGCCACTCCCACGCAGGTGGATTTCCTTCTGCTGTTGAACGCCACCCTCAGTTGGAAGGCTTCACAAGCGGTTCGCCTTTGCGCACGACGTAGGTCGCCAATTCAGAAGCCGCGCCGCTGCCGACATTCCTTGCCGAGTGAACAACGCCGGAAGGAATGAACAGGGACTGGCCGACTTTGAGGGTCACAGCTTGCTTTCCCTCGAGCTGATATTCCAGGGTTCCTTCGAGAACATAGGCGATCTCCTCGCCGGGATGAGAATGCTTGGCGGCAACGACGCCCGGTGCGAAATCGACGCGCACCTGCACAACCTCATGGCCGGGTACGTCGATGTCATTCTTGAGCAGATCCGTGCGCTGCAGCGGTTGCCCAGCCTGAGCGTCCGCGAGTGAAACTGCTCCGCCGCCTAGAACAAGGGCGAGCGCGATAGCCTGGATCATTTTCATTGAGACATCCTTCCTTAATTTACAGCGTTTTTGGCCCGTTGGGTCGCATCGGGATTTCAGTCGATGAATGAACCAAGGATGTGTCTGCAAACTCCCATTTTTGTAATCGAATGTATCAGTGGTCGCGGGGGGAAAGGCATGAGCACATGTTGGCGCCTACCTTAAATAAGGGCTGATGGCGCGAAACCGCAGCCAAGGTGCGTTGGCGATTTCAAAGGCTGCGCTGCGATCGGATTGTATCGCAGAGAAAACCGCTCTCGCCAGGCGCGGACAATGCGAAATTAATTCAGGGTGCTATCAGGATTAACCGGAGTTTCAAAATTCTGGGCGTCGATCAGCGCTTCTAAGATGGCGAATGTGAGCCGAACGACGCACTGGTCCGTGGTCCAGCGAGAGTTCGGGTCGGTCGAACGCAGCAAATCCAGTCCCTGATTGGACACAATATTTTCTGCCCGGTTGACTGCCCAACCGGTGAAATTCTTCGCCTTCGACATCTTCATTCCCGATAACGCACAGCTATCCGCATTTTGGTCGTATCGGTAACGGCGTTGGAAAAATATTTGGTTAATGCGAAGTCGATCGCTGGCCATATTCCGCTACGGCAGACACGCCGACATCGTCGACTTTGGACTTGTTACGCGCACGGCCGCGACGTCGCGATGGAGGTGAAGCGACGCAGATCCGTTTTCCGATCTTGCTGAACACCAATTCGTGACGTGTCTCAATCGTATAAACTCGAATAAGATGCGTCAGATTTTTCGCTCAGGGAGGAAATGGGGATGGCTGATTTCAAGACGACAGCAAGGTTGCTGGCAGTGACGGCTGTGATGGTGGCCCACCAAGGATTTGCTTTCGCACAGATGCCACAGCAACAGCCTGATGCGAAGGCCTTCAAACTTGGGAAGTTCGACATTGTCGCCCTACACGATGCCCAGTTTGTCCAACCCAATGACGGCAAGATATTTGGTCTTGACCATAGCCCAACCGAAGTCGCGGATTTGCTTAAAGCGGCGGGCGCACCGACCGATACTGTCACCCTTAGCGTCGACGCTCTGCTGGTCAAGTCGGACAGGCACCTCATCCTGATCGACACCGGTGTCGGCGGCGCCCTTCAGGGCAGTCTGGCAAAAGCCGGGTATCGCGCGGATGCGGTCGACGAAATTCTGATCACCCATTCTCATCCGGATCATGTTGGCGGACTGGTTTTGAATGGAAAGCTCGCTTTTCCAAATGCCACGATCCGCATGTCGGAAACGGAATGGTCCTATGCCAAGGCAAACGAAAAACTGGCCGACATCGTCAAGGTCATCGCGGACCATGTGAAGACGTTCAAACCTGGAGGTGAGGTTGTCCCCGGTATTACATCCGTGGCGCTCAGTGGTCACACGCCTGGCCACGTCGGCTACCAGATCAAATCGGGAAAGGAGCGGCTGTTCGATATTGGCGACACTGTTCATAGCTCCATCATTTCGCTTGCCAAGCCAGAGTGGGCGATATCCTTCGACGGCGATAAGCCGGAGGCCGAGCAGAACCGTGTCAAAACTTTGACCACGCTCGCCAAAGGCCACGAGAGGATCTTTGCGCCGCACTTTCCGTTCCCTGGCGTCGGATATATTGCGGCCGAGGGCGACCACTTCAAATGGACTCCGAATGACAAGTCCGAGTAGCCGGACAAATATGTTGGAGTCCCAGCTGTAGAAACCAACGTTCTGAGCAGACCGCGAGGCTCTGGCCTGAGAAATTCGGCATGCGTTTCGCCAAGGATATCCGCAAGCAATCAGGCGGCGGCCTCGCGGACAAATGGCACTTCGACGAGGCCGTCGTGACGATCAAGGGAAGGAAACACTTGCTCTGGCGTCGCGTCGATCAGGAGGCCTTTTGTTCTCGAAATGCTGGTGCAAAACCGCCGCAGTGCCAAGGCTGCAAGACGCCTGATCGAAAGATTCAGCGTTTCGTTTTCATACACGACCCGATTGCCGACCTCTTTTACATTCACCGCCGCCACAGGCAATCTGGCCCATCATCGCGAACCGCGCGACGCAGCCATGAAAACCTTTGGCGATATCGCTCGCTCGCCTCGACGCCGCCCGACCCTAAGCTGCAATCTCAAATCCTGTTTTCGAGGCGCTAAGTCAAAAGTGCCGTGCCGGGCAATCATGTTGCGCGGCCCTTTAGGGCCTGCGGTCAGCCCATACAATTTTCCGCGATACGGGGTGGCGCCAAAGCAATGGGGATACCACTGCCGCATCGGTTTGCGTAAAAGGACGAGGTCACGATATTCAAGCGAAGGGATAATGATGAGAAACCATGCATTGGTGCCGCTTGCGCTCGCCATGACAATGTTTGCGGCGACTGCCAAGGCGGACGATACGGCGCCGCCGTCCTACGCTGAAACGACGCTCACCGGAGACTGGCACGGCTATCGCAACTGGCTGCGGGATCATGGTGTCACTTTCACGATGTCGCAGACTAGCGATGTGCTCGGCAACGTCTCGGGTGGTCTGAAAAGGGGCGCGGCCTATGACGGTGTCTTCCAATTGCAGGGCGACTTCGACATGGGTCGACTGACCGGCTGGAGCGGCGCCAACATTCACATTTCCGGCTATGCCATTCAGGGCCAGGGCTTGTCTGGGAAGGATATCGGCAATCTACTAGCGGTGACGTCGGTCGAGGCAGACCCTGGCTTCAGGCTCGGAGAATTCTATCTCTCGCAAAGTCTTTTGAATAACGCGGTGACGGTAAAGCTCGGCCAGATTCTCGCGGACCAGAATTTTGCGATCAGCAACACTGCCAGCCTTTTCGTCAATTCGACATTCGGGTGGCCGGGCATTTTTGCCGACGATCTTCCCGGAGGGGGGCCGGCGTACCCGTTCGCCGTTCCCGGCGCTCAGATTATCGTCAAGCCGGATGATGCCTGGACGGTCCAGGCCGCCGTCTTCAACGGAAGTCCAACCGGATCGGATCCGAACGGCAATTCCAACGGATTGGGATTTCCAATTGGAGATGGCGTGCTTGCCATTGCCGAAGCGGCTTATGCCTATATGCCCGGGAAGGGCGATCCTGGTTTGCCGGGCACATATAAGATCGGTGCGTGGTACAATTCCGAGGAGTTCAACAGTCTTTCCACCGCATCGAACGGCGTTTCACTGGCCGATCCTTTGTCAAGCGGAAGCCCTCGTCGGCTCTCGGGTAATTATGCGATATATGCCGTTGTCGATCAGACCCTTTGGCAGGAGCCCGGCAGCAGCGACAATGGTCTCAACGGATTTTTCCGTCTGGCGGTTGCGCCGCAGCAGGATCGCAACAGCATGAACTGGTATTTTGATATGGGGCTTGCCTACAAAGGGCTTCTGCCCGGGCGCGACAACGACACGACCGGCGTCAGCTTTGCCTATGCCAGCATGAGTTCGGGCATGTCGGATCTGGTAAGGGCTCAGAATGCGTTCACCGAGGCGTCACAGCCGGTTCCAAGTTCCGAGGCTGTGATCGAGGCTACATACCAGGCCGCCATCACGCCATGGCTGTCGGCGCAGCCCTTCTTTCAATATGTCATCCGGCCCGGCGGCAATGTGGCCGATCCAAACAAGCCCGGTTCGCGGATACAAAATGCCGCGATTTTTGGCCTCAGAGCCGTGGCAACCTTCTAGGAGCTAGCAAAAAATAGGGTTCTCCAGTTCTGCCCGACATTCGGCGGCGGATGAGAATTCTCCGCCGGATTGTTGCGGCTATTATGCGAACCATGCTCGACGCCGGCATGGTCTCCCGCTTCACTGCCACCATCAGATCGAAGCTTGTCAGTGATCATCAAACGCGGCGAATGACCTTGCCTTTTCAAAGGCTTTCGCGTCAGGCGTTTTTGCAGCCTTGGTATTGCGGCGGCTTCGCGCTAACCTTGAACGGGCTGCCGTTAAGTAGCTGAGTTCACCGGAAAATTGACGTGGTAGATTGGGCAGTCATCGGCACCGATCCTGACCCACCCAATTTTTCATTTTCTGTTGAAAATTAAAACTTGGCGCTCAAGTCCCAAGCGGCGCCCCTTCGGTGCCGGCTCACGGTCGGTCCTTCCAATTTACCTACGATCCTGTGTGTTACGTGCGCTATGAAAGGCTGCACTATAGCTTACGTTCGGCGTGAGACCCTGGTTGTCGCCCAAGGGGCTTTGTGACTCTGTCCTATCGCAGGCACTACGCTTGACTCAACCATCATTTCTGCGACCGTGGGCGTACGATATTGCGTCTGGTCTCGGCGGTAGAAAGGTTGATCGCATGAACGAATTTTGGTCACTTCGCTTCATGCGCTTTTTGGTGACAATGTTGATCGCAGCACTCGCTATGGCGTTTTTGCCGGCGCTGCTGGCGTCGGACGCTCAAGCGCTGGATGCTGCTGCGCAGACGAAAACCTCGAATGAGCAGATTGAGAAACTCATTGGGGTCCTGCGTCAGAACGACAGTGCCACTCAAAATCTTCGAAAGCGGCGCGCGGCTTTCGAAAGGCTTATGGCATCCACGCCTGATCCGACGCGCGTCCAGATCCGTCATGTCAATGCCAACGGCGTTGAGGCCGACCTGATATGGCCTGCACGACTGCACCATCCGATCGGTCGGCGCGCGATCCTCTATCTCCATGGAGGCGGATTTTACAGCGGCTCCCTGAGGACGCACCGGAACATCGCGGGCTCTCTTGCCAAGGCCGCGTCCGCCGATGTCCTGCTGGTCGATTATCGACTGCTGCCGGAACATGAATTTCCAGCCCAGATCGATGACGCTCTCGCTGCCTATCGTTGGCTTCTGAATTCAGGATACAGGCCTGAGAATATCGTGATCGCTGGCGAATCCGTGGGCGGAACCCTGGCTATCGAGGCAACCCTAAATCAGCTTCGGATCGATGGACCTTTGCCGGCGGCGGTGGTCGCGATGAGCCCGGTGACCGATTTCGCCGCAACGGGTGCGTCCATGACCACGAACGCCGAGAACGATCCGTTGATGGGCAAGGCCGAGCTGGAGGTCATCCGCAACGCCTATATCGGCGATAAGTCTCCGGTCGATCCGGAACGGTCACCGCTCTACGCCAATATGACTGGCTTTCCGCCCCTGCTTTTGCAGGTGGGTTCGCGGGAAACGCTGCTCGACGATACTCTCCGGCTGGAAGACAAGGCGCGCCGGGCAGGGGTCGACGTGACTGCGCAAGTGTGGCCGGGCATGATCCATCAATGGCAGATCTTCCCATTTTGGCTTGACGATGCGCGCAAGTCGAACGGAAAAGTCGCCGAGTTTGCTATTTCTCACTTTGCCGACAGGCCCGAGGAATAGGTATTATAATCCATATTAACGGCAAGCGTTCCCGCGACTCGCCATCGCCGATGAAGATCGATTATCGGGAATGATTTCAACGCGGCGGTTTGTCGTCGCTCCGAACCTTTTGCGCATCGAGGTAGCCATGCTCGAATGCCTTGGCCCGACTGCTTTCTTCGGGATAGGGATTTTTGTCGGCTTCAGCCTCCCGTTTGCCCGCTTCCGCTCCACGCGCATAGGCCGCTGCATCATCGTCGTCTGCGCCAGCATCGTCGGCTGCACTTTCCCTGGCTATTGCGGGTGGCTCTACCGATGGTGGTTGGATGGGATTTGGGAGCCCAGCTTCCGGCGCGGGGACCGGGGGTAACGTTGAATCATATTTTGCCATGGTTTTTTCCTCCTATGGGAAAACGCCATGGCAGCGTCGCGGTTCCCTGAACGACTCCGATCCGCCTCGTCGCGTCCTGCTTGTTTGGCCGGCAGCTCACGTGCAGACATTTGCCATCCGCGGGCGGTTTTGACGTCCGCGATCGCCGCCGATGCAGCTTTCAACCCGCATCGGTCGTAGCTCATCGATCAACGCGAGGGAAAGCGAGGAGCAACCATCGCAGGGATTTATGTCATGCCTATCAAAATCTTACCGTTTTTCAACGCCTGCCGGGACTAATGGCGGGTACTTCCGTGGATAGGTAGCCAGCGCAGTTCGATAAGTGTCGCTCCAGAATTCCGCAGCATCCCTGGCGTCGAACAATTGCTTGCATGTGACCATGGCGGCTGCGCGCATCGCCATATAGCCTTGATAGTCATTGAGGATCGCCTCAAGTTTTCGCACGCTTTCGACCGCCATGCGCTCTATTTCATCCCGATACATTTTTTCGAACTTCGACGTTTTTCTGTCATTCGTTTCCGGACCCCAGTGGAATAGTCCAGGCGTCAAAGCCGGGGCGATCATCAGGCCGTTGGTTTTGTCGGAGACAAATTCCGGCAGGGCACCTTGGGCGGTACAGAGGACCGGCGTTCCTCTCGACATGGATTCAATGACGCTGAAGCCAAAGGTGTCAGAAAAGGTTGTCAGAAGGGAAAAGTGGCTCCGGTCGAAGAGTGCCAGGACATCGCGGTTCGGCAATGTCTTGTAGTATCTGACGTTCGGCAGGGTGAGCATCTTGACGAATGGCTCTAGGACCCCACCGTCGAAAGGATCGGTCCATATTGCTCGGCCCATCTGAAGCTTTGATATTATGTTGACCCGCAGAGGAAGATTGTTTTCATGCGCGAGCTCCGCAATTCTTGCGGCCACACATCCCCCTTTTCTTCCGAAGTGGCTTCCGACGAACGTCAGCTCCAATAGGTCGGAGCGTCCCTGAAACTTGGGAGGCGTCCCAGAGTCAATTCTAATATTGGGATAGCGGGTTGTCGTCTTGGAAATGAGGAGTTCGCGTTCCTGTTCTGGCAGTCCGTCCACATGCAGTCCCGTAAAGAAATTCTGCTTTGCAAAATTGGAGATGGCAACGATCCGCCTGCATCGTTCGGAAAGCAGCTTCTTGTATAGGAACGACCTGTAGTATTTTCCGTCCGGTGAGAATGTTCGAGGCAGATGCGATTCAAAGCCGATGACGTAGGGAGGACCATTCAGAGGGATTCTATTAAACGCATGAATAAGGTCACACCTTAAAACATCAATCGGATTGAAAAAAGTAAAGCCGTCCCATCCCTGTCTCAGCCTGTCGAACGGTATAAATTTCCGTCGTAGTATTTCAAAGTCTTGTATCCGTGGACCAGTGAATTCCCAAGGATAGCCAACAGGAGCGAGTATTCGTATGCCTTCGGCCATTCTCCAGTCCCTCCAAGGTCTAATTGGGGCTTCGATTGACGAACCAGGGGATTGTTTGGCGAGTGCTCAGATCTTGAGCGGCAGCTGTTGATACTCTCCGTATATCACGAAATACTCACTTACGCGATAGTTGATCCCGGAAACGGCGCGTTCCAAAAGGGTTACATCTTGGCCCGAACTACTGAAGAAGGGTGATTTGGTAGCGCTGCACACCATCCGGAAACGGCGGCGATGGAGGCGGCCGGCATCGTTGCATGGCGCCCATTGCGGGTGGCTCTACCGATGGTGGTTGAATGGGATTTGGGAGCCTGTTTCCGGGCGCTGGCCCCAGGCAGCTTCGTCACGTCGTTACCTGTTTGGCCAGCAGCTTACGCTGCGGGTATCTGCCATCCGCGAGCAGCATCGCAAAAACGGCATCGATGTCCATGAGCGCCGGCAATGCAGCTTTGTACCCTCATTGGGCGCATCATCGGTCGAGCTTGAGGGAAAGTTGCAAGCCACGCGGTAATGGCGGTAGTGGCCGGCTGATATCGACACGGCGTTTCCAGGCGGCGCGCCGTTCCTGCTCGCGTTCCCTAAGCGCTTTCGAGACCGCGACAAACGTCATGGCACGCTCGATGACTTGTTCGGATTTCGTCATGGATACCTCCATCTGTTCCCTAAATGTTCTCATATTGGGCGCCGATAGTCAAGTCGCTGACAAAGTCTCTTGCCTACGAAAGCTGCATGCCGATTGAACTATAGTGCGTTTGCGCCTGTCCCTATTGAAGAGAGGGGGCTCCAGAACAAAACCAGCCGAGGTAACGGAACAAAGCCCGGAAGATTTCGTTCAATTGCATTGGCTTCACCCGGAGATGTGTCGATGTCGCCGCGTGCGCAATGGAAAGGTTATTTACAATTCGGTTTGGTGACTTGCCCGGTGGCGCTTTATACCGCGACGTCGACATCCGAGCGTGTGTCTTTTCATACCATCAACCGTGCGACCGGCAATCGTGTCCGGCGTGAGTTCATCGACAGCAGCACAGGCAAACCCGTAGGGCGCGAGGATCAGGTCAAAGGCTACGAAGTCGGTAAGGATGACTATGTGATCTTTGAGCCGGATGAAGTCGCTGCCGTTGTGCCGGGAAGCGACAAGACCCTTCATCTGCAAGCATTCGTCGGATACTCCGATATCGACGACGTCTATTTCGATAAGCCTTATTATCTGACACCGAGCGATCGCGGCGGCGAAGAGGCGTTTGTGCTGATCCGCGAGGGAATGCAGAAAAAGCAGGTGGCAGCCATCGCGCGGACGGTTCTTTTCCGGCGAATGCGGACCTTGTTGATCCGTCCCTACGACAAGGGCCTGATCGCGACGACGCTGAATTTCGATTACGAGGTCCGCTCCGCGGACAAGGCTTTCGAGGATGTGCCCGACATTAAGATCAAGGGCGAAATGCTTGATCTGGCAAAGCATATCATCTCCACGAAAAACGGCACGTTCGACGCGCAAGCGTTTGATGATCGCTATGAGGCCGCAGTTGCCGAGTTGATCAAGGCGAAGCTCGAAGGCCGCAAAATTCAAATCCGCAAGGAGCGCAAGCCGGAAAAGGTCGTGGATCTCATGGAGGCGCTCCGCCAAAGTGCCGGCGTCAAGGAAGACAAGAAACGCACCGTTTCCAATGCCTCCCGACAGCGAAAGGCGGGTTGATCCATGGCGCTTGAGACCTACCGCGAAAAGCGGGATTTCTCGAAGACATCCGAACCCAGAGGCCGCACGCGCAAAACGGCAGCGCATAATAGTTTCGTCATCCAGAAACACGCAGCCCGCCGTTTGCATTATGATTTTCGCCTGGAGCTTGACGGGGTTTTGAAGAGCTGGGCGGTTGCAAAAGGTCCGAGCCTGGTTCCAACTGAAAAACGCTTGGCTGTCCAGGTGGAGGATCATCCGCTCGATTACGGCGATTTCGAAGGCACTATTCCGAAGGGCGAATATGGCGGCGGCTCGGTGATCGTCTGGGATCGTGGTACCTGGGAGGCGGAGGGCGATCCGCACAAGGGTTTCAAAAAGGGTCACATCGAACTCGAACTGCATGGCGAGAAGCTGCACGGGCGCTGGCATCTGGTCCGCATGGCAAGACGTGCGCGAGAGACGAGGGACAATTGGCTGCTGATTAAAGCCGACGACGAGGCGGCCCGCCCGGAGGGTGCGGATGACATTCTCGAGGAGCGGCCGGAATCGGTGAAGACCGGCCGGCTGATCGAGGAGCTCGAAGGAGAAAAGCCCGGATGGTCTTCGAAGACGGGTAAGATAGAACGACCGTCGACCAATGGCAGGCAACCCCAACGGTCGGCAGCGAAAAGTCTGGCTGATCCCTCATCTGTGAAGAACGCCAGGAAGTCGCCTTTGCCCGATTTCGTCGAGCCGACATTGGCGACGCTCGCGAAGAAGCCGCCGAACGGCAAGCAATGGCTTCATGAGATCAAGTTCGACGGCTACCGCCTGCAGGCCCGCATCGAGGACGGGCATGTCAAGTTGCTGACACGCAGCGGGCTCGACTGGTCTGATAAGTTCGGGAAAACACTTCTGACCGAGTTCGCCGCTCTTCCGGTCAAGACGGCGCTTGTCGATGGCGAACTGGTGGTTGAGACCAGTTCCGGCGCATCGGATTTTGCGGCCCTCCAGGCCGATCTTAGCGACGGCCGGAGCGATCGTTTCGTCTTCTATGCCTTCGATCTCCTCTATCTCGACGGATATGATCTGCGTGCCGCCCCTCTGATTGAGAGAAAAAAGGTACTGGAGAAAATCATACCTTCGGGGACCGGCAAAATCCGCTTCAGCATTGATTTCGATGCCGATGGCGATTTGATACTGGAGCAGGCCCGCCTGCTGGGCCTGGAAGGCATCGTGTCGAAGGAAGCCGACGAACCCTATCGCTCCGGCCGCGGCAGAGGCTGGCTGAAATCGAAGTGTTCTCTCCGGCAGGAATTCGTGATTGCGGGCTATGTACCGTCATCTACGGCACGCAAGGCGATCGGCTCTCTCGTACTCGGCATTTTCGATAAGGGCAGGCTGCAATATGTCGGCCGCGTCGGCACGGGATTTACCAACAAGATTGCGGAAGATCTTTATTCTCAACTTGAAGGCATGCGCTCCGATGAAAGCCCGTTCGATCAACGCCTCGGCACCGATGAAGCGCGCGGCGTCCGTTTTGTGCGCCCGGAACTGGTTGGCGAAATCGAATTTCGTACTTGGACGGGGGACGGCCTGCTGCGGCACGCCGCATTCCGCGGCCTACGTGCGGACAAGCCGGCGAGCGAGGTTGTTCGAGAGACATCAGTCGGCGCAGTCACCGAACCCGAGCTGCCGAAGCGGACGGTGGTTCTCACACATCCCGACCGCATTTATTGGCCGGACGAAGGCGTTACCAAGGAAGGCCTCGCCGATTATTACACCGATGTCTGGAAATATATGGCGCCGTTCATCGTCCAGCGGCCGCTGGCGCTGCTGCGTTGCCCCGATGGCATTGGCGGCCAGCACTTTTTCCAGAAGCATGCCTGGAAAGGTCTGAACAAGAACATTGTCCTCATCCATGATCCGAAGGATAAGGACGACATCCCGCTGGTCAGCATCGATGATCTCGATGGTCTGCTCGGTCTCGTGCAGGCGGGATCGCTCGAGCTCCACCCCTGGGGCATCACGACCGCCGATTGGGAGCATCCCGATATGATCGTTATGGACCTCGACCCTGGCCCGCGCGTGCCTTGGGACAAGGTGATCGAGGCGGCGGAAGAAACGCGCGATCGTATGAAGCAGGCTGGCCTGGAAGCCTTCGTCAAAACATCGGGCGGCAAGGGCCTGCATGTCGTGTCGCCATTGAAAGCAACAGCAGAATGGCCTGACGTCAAAGCCTTCACGAAATCCGTCGCCGACCAGATGGCCGCCGACAGCCCAGAACGCTATGTTTCCACCATTACCAAGTCGAAGCGTGCAGGAAAAATCCTGATCGACTACCTGCGCAACCAGCGCGGCTCGACGGCAGTCGCTCCCTACTCGACGCGGGCGCGTCCGGGAGCCGCGGTCTCGATGCCCCTTACCTGGGAGGAGCTCAATCCCGCGATCGGGCCAGCTTATTTCACGGTCACCAATGCACCGACCCGGCTCGCTGCCCTTCGCTCCGATCCTTGGGAGGATTTTCGAGCGGCTGCAGCGCCGATAGAACAGGCAAAATCCAAGAAAGGCAGAGCGCGCTAAAGGTTCAGCGTTTCAGGCAGTCACGGGACGGCTCTGTTGTCGTCTTTTGGCAATTTGAACGGAATACCGAGCCGTTCCTGGAATTGGTCTAGTTTTTGTTTTTCGAGGCAGCGGCAAGGCTCTTTTTTAACGCATCCATGATGTTGATGACATTGCTCGTCGGTGCTTCGGCTGCCTCCGGCTTGGCTTTGGCCGGGCGTGTCCGGCCTTTCTTTTTCGCAGCAATCAGATCGTGCAGCTTGTCTTGTACCGGATCGCTCGCCATCGACGGGGTCCAGGGCTTCGTCTGCTCGTCGATCAATTGCAGGACAAGCGACATTAACGGCGGATCGGCCTCGTCCGCCTTGATCGTTTCGAAATAGGTGGCCTGATCGCGAACCTCGTCGCCATAACGCAATGTCCACAACACGATGCCTTTGTCGCGGGGCTCGAGCATGACAGCCCGCTCTCGGCGATACATCACCAATCGGGAGATGCCGACCGTCCGGGTCGCTGCCATGGCGTCGCGGATGACGCAGAAAGCTTCTTCGCCAACGGGGTCGTCCGGCGTCAGATAATGCGGCTGGTCGAGCCAGATCCATTCGATGGAGTCGCGCGGCGCGAAAACATCGATATCGATCGTGCGCGTGCTTTCGAGTGCGACGGACTCCAGTTCGTCGTCTTCGATCAGGACATAATCGCCCTCGCCACGCTCATAGCCTTTAACCTCGTCGTCCTCCTTAACCGCCTTGCCGGTGACGGAATCGACATATTGGCTGATGACGCGGTTGCGGGTCTCGCGATTGAGGGTGTGGAAACGGATCTTCTCATTTTCGGATAAGGCCGGCACCATCGCGACCGGGCAGGTCACGAGTGAAAGTTTGAGATAACCTTTCCAGAAAGAACGCTGAGCCATGCCTCGATCTCACAGTTTCCAATCGAACGGGAGGCATGGCGATTTGTTCCATGTGGTGATTCGTGGCCCCGGTTGATGATTGATCCAGCAATTGCAAAGCCGCCGCTATCCATTGTGTGAAAGCACAATCTTTTCGGCCGTCAATATATTCACATCTGACGCGGCCTGATCTGTCTGATGCGTGCTGGCCAGTTGCAGACACGGCTAGCGGTCAGCGCCGAAAATCCCGGGGCTATCCGTTTTTATCACCGGGAAGGCTTCTCCGAAGTCGGAAGGATCCCAGGCGGGCTCTTGGAGGGCGGTAGGGAAGTTGACGACCTCATCATGGTGCGGCGACTGAGCGGATGATCTGCAGCGTTGCTGAAATCGAACCCACGATGGTTATCTACTCGGCGCTGATAATAGTTGATAAGTGCTCTATATTGGAACCATTGTGACCGATGGAGAAATTCACATGATCAGTGCCGATCTTGGCAAGCAGCTCGAAAGCTATATCCAGACGCTTGTTGACGCGGGCCGGTACGGCTCCAAGAGTGAGGTTCTGCGGGAAGGCGTACGACTGATCCAGGATCGTGAAACGAAGCTGGCCGCGCTGGATGCATCAATCATGCGTGGTATAGCCGATGCTGATGCCGGTCGCACGACACCTGCCAGCGAAGTGTTTGCACGGCTGGAAGACAAGTATCGTGCGATGGCGGAACAGGCTGAAAAATCGGCATGATAGTCGAGTTTTCGACCGAAGCGGAAAGCGATCTGGAGCGGATCGCGGACTACATTGCAAAAGACAATCCACGCCGCGCGCTTTCATTGGTCCAAGAGCTGCGCGGCAAATGCGAAAGCCTCGTTGACGTTCCGCTGGGGTTTCCTTTGGTGCCCCGCTACGAACGGCACGGAATCCACCGCCGCGTGCATGGAAATTACCTGATTTCCTACCGGGTGGATGGAGAAAACGTTGTCGTCATCCACGTTCTACACGGAGTGATGGACTATGCCGCCATATTGATCGAGCCCTAGAAAGGGTGAAATCTTAGGATTCCCGATTCAGCTAGAAGCACACTCACCATCAAAATGGATTTGACGCGCAAGTCGCCTTGATTGACCCTTTTGATGGATCAATTAATTCCTTATTGCGAAAGAATCGACCCATTAGAATGGGTCGATAATTTTATCCGAGTATCACCTTCGAAATCCCTTTTCTGAGGCTAAAGCGCTTCTGCTTGGCCGAATGTCTCAAATGTTCACTTCCGCGCTATCAAAACATTTGGTGAGGTTCTCATCATACCTCAGTGTCCAAGGCTTGCGCCTCTTTTGGGATCCTGCCTCTGTTGGACTAAATGTTCAGTCAAGCCAGTTTTCGAGCTGAAGGGAGCGGATACGCTTAAACTCTCCAGTATTGGCCGTTACCAGCACTGCATCTAGCGCACAGGCGTGGGCCGCTATGAACAGGTCATTTGCGCCGATGGGCTTGCCAGCAGCCTCCAGCTCAGCTCGGATGCCGCCGTATTCGGTATCGGCAGGAACATCGAGCGCGAGTACTGCTATGCTTCCGAGAATGGCCTCGATCTGCGCCAGTAACTTCACTGATCCCTTTTTCGCGCAACCATAGCGCAACTCTGCGGCCGCAATGATGCTGACGCAAACTGCATCAGGTCCAACCTCGGCGATGTGTCTCGCGACAGCGCCCTGCGGGTTTCGCGCAAGTTCAGACACGATATTGGTATCCAGCATGTAGAGCTTGCTCAAAGGTTGATATCCTTTGCCGGCAGCAAGGTGTCATCGATATCGGGAAACTGATCATCTGGTCCGAGTGGTTCCAGACTGGCCAAAACATCTAGCAGGTTCTTGCGGCGCACCGGCTCGAGAATAAGCCGATCTCCCTCGCGGTGGATCATCACCCGGTCACCGGAAAACTCAAAGTCAGCCGGGATACGAACAGCCTGGCTCTTGTTGTTGCGGAACAGCTTGGCCTCTCGTGGCGGTGTGGGTTCATAGTTGGGGAGATGGGGCATACTGGCCTCCTTTGCATATCCATATGTATATGCAAAGGAGGCCAGATTTCAAGCTTCAGCTGGTTCAGGGCGCGCTATATGCCGACTGCGTATTCCGGCAATGCCGGACGGCCCCCTCAATCTGAAGCCGGACGGTGCCTGGTCGCTACGGTGCCTCACGACATCGGCTTTTTGAAGCGTACGCCGGCACCACCGCCATTTTCTCGGATGAATTCTATTCCTGCTTTTTGAAAGGCCGCAACGATACTCACGAGATTGTTGCTTATCGGCAGATGTGCCCCGCGTTCAAAATCAGCGATAGTTTGACGAGAGACATTAGCTGCCTTTGCAAGCTCTGCTTGGCTCCAGCCCAACATAGCTCGTGCTCCACGGCATTGCTCCAATGTAAGAAGGTGGTTATTCAAGGCAAACTTTCTGATTGACTTCTATCAAATTGTAAGAAACATTGTTGCTCAACGATCGGGTAAGTGGGCGAACACTTCCCGATCTAACCACAACCCAAGCTATCAGGGGCTCGGATCATGGCTGATTCCGACAATAGCAGAACTTTGCCTCCGGTCACCCGGAGAGACTTCCATTCCTTGGTGGCGGCATCTTTACCCACATATCCGGAACTTGCCGCGTCACTCACCGAATCTCTGGATGTTTGCAATGACGATCTCGCCTTCGCGATCTGGCGCGAATGGAGCACACGCCGGCAGCGGGTGATCGAATCATGCCTGCGGCAACAGGGGCTCGAAACCAAGCTCTTTTCGATGGTCGGCTCACCGCTTGAAGCGCCCGAAGCCTGGAAGGCCGCCGACAAGGAAGTCGGATACAGCGAGGCCCTCGAAGAACAAGAGCGTGCATTCACCGCGGAGGACGAGGTAGCGGAAACCTTGTGGGACACGCCGGCGAAATCGATCACCGGCGCGACCGCGAAGCTCCACGCCATTGTCACCAAGTGGCAACCCTCCCTCACCAGCGACGAGTATCCCTGGCCGCAAATCCGCTCCGTCATTGCCGACCTGCTAAAGATCGACGCGGAAATGTCCTTTCGCGGAAGCCAGCCTCGTCACGTGTCGGCGTACGGAAGCTCAAGGGCATTTCAAGGTGGCTAGCATGGCCCAAGAGCAATATGGCATGCGGTCGGCTTGCCGCCCCGCCGTGCGAAAGTGCGGAATTGGTCATCTGTTCGTATCGGTCTTGAAGAAGTCTCGTAGCCTCGATCGGCGATGAGGGCCTTGGCCGCCGGCAGCGCGTCGAGCACGAGGCTTGCGCCCGTGTGATCGCTCATCTGGCCTTCCGAGAGCAGAATGAGGATCGGGCGGCCTTCGCCGTCGCAGACGGTGTGGAGCTTGGAGTTCAGTCCGCCCTTGGTGCGCCCGATACGACAGGGAAGGGCCCCTTTTTGAGCAGGCTCGCCGCCGTGCGATGCGCCTTCGAATGCGTCGCGTCGATCATGATCCGCTCCGGCTTCGGCCCTTCGCCGGCGAGCCCGGCGAAGATGCGGTCGAAGACGCCGAGCCGGCTCCAGCGGATGAAGCGGTTGTACAGCGTCTTGTGCGGGCCATAAGGCCCTGGGCGCGTCCTTCCACTCTAGGCCATTGCGGATCACGTGGACGATCCCGCTCACCACCCGCCGGTCATCGACGCGCGGCACGCCATGCGACAACGGAAAATACGCCTCGATCCGCGCCATCTGGCGACCGCTTAGCAGAAACAAATCATCCATCACGGCATCCCCCCAGACACCGTGAATCACATCTCAAACCAAATTAATAGGTCCTGAGCCTAGCTCCCCGATGGACGTATGCGCTTGACGAATTCCCAAATTGGCAAGGCCGCAACACCTCCGATCATGCCGGCGATATAGCTCGGGATCGGAAACCGAAAGGCCCATTGCCAGAGGAGGCCAACGAGATAGCTCGCGGCAAGCATGGCAATTACGGTGATGATCAGGCGCTGCCAGAAATGTAGTTTTGTCTCCATAGGTCCATGCCCCTATTTGGCGTCTTTTATGCAGCGTCGTCTTGGCCTAAGTCGATGACCAGGTCGATGCGATAGGACGCTCCCCGCCTCATGGCTATACCATATTCTTGGCATCCTGACCTTCATGAAGATCGGTAGGGGCCACATCCAGGTGCCCGGTGGCTCATCGCAACGGACCGCCCTAGTTCGGTCCGCTATAGGGATGAGCGCTATTCGCTCCTTGCAAGGGAGGCACGCAATTCTAGGTGTTCATTAGGCGCCGCTGATCCACTAAATAAGCGCAGTTCAATAGCAAAGGACCAAAATGTCTGAACATTCGCGCTCGCTGGAGTCGACAAGGCATTGCATCTCGGATCGAAAGCCAAAAGGAACCATTATTTACATAGTGGTTGCAATCGTCGCGGTTATCACCGGGTCGATTTCGGCGCGGCACGAAACCCCTGTGTCGCCGGAACCGCACATTGCGAAACTGGTTCATTAAATTGGCTAGTCGGCCAAGCGCTCGATCTCATTGTGCTCACGACGAGCAGGCCACGGCCGCCTGAAGAGTTCACGGCAGCTGGGCCGAGCTGACGACGTAGCAGATCCAAAAAGCTGATCGCCCTTCGGTTGGTTGCTTGCCGTCAACGCCGCTTTCCTCCCGCCGACGGCCGCCCAGGTTCTTTCCAGCGTGCACGTCGGCGCATTTGTGAGCGCCCCGTCGCAGCAAAGCGGCGACATACGCCCCTCTGATTATTCATGGTTTTCTCAAAGTACGTTAGAGTAGTTTTTGGGCTCCTCTAACCGAACCATCCGTATGCCGAAGGGAAGACGGGTCAGGGCGTCAGAGAACTTGCAGCTACAAGCGAGCATATCGAGCCTGAATCCGATGTCCCGCAAACGTCTGGCCAGAGATCGCTGCTTTCAGGTCGCCTGCGGAAAACTTTGGCCCAAGGGCAGCCAATTGCCCTGAGCAAAGCCCGTATCCGGTCATTATTGGGGTTTGTTACTGTAACGTACTTACAGTTTTCGGCGCCTGCGCTCATGCTTCGCTACAACACTGGGTGAATCGTCACCGGGTGTTCGGCCATGCATTGCGGAGGCTGCGGCGCAGCAAGGGGATCGACGCCTTTTCGACGGCAAGCAGTCCTCCCAAGGATGGCCACTTCAGACACTTGCATGGTGGGCTCGAGGCACAAAGTGAATTGCCTCGAGCCATGATCAATCCTGGAGGGGACATGACGATGAAATTATGCCTCGGCTATCTGTTGACGTTTATGAGCGCTATGACGGTCAGCGGGTTGCTGCACGCTGCCGATCTGACGCCGCTTCTTAATCCGGAATCCAAACCCGTAGCGACCCAAAGTGGATGGACCTTCACGTTCGCGCCGTATTTCTGGGCCGCTGGAATGAAGGGCGATGTTGCGCAATTCGGCTTGCCTGAAGTGCACGTCGACTCGAGCTTCAGCGATATTTTTCAGGATCTGGATTTCGCGATCATGGCGACCGGCGAGGCGCGGTATGATCGTTACAGCATCTTCGGCGATATCATCTATGTGAAACTCTCCCAGGATGCCGACACGCCCAGAGGTATTGTCACGAACAACATCGAAGTCACGTCGAAGACGTTCGCCGGCCTTTTGGGCGCCGGTTATGCGGTCATCGACGAGCCGAACGGACATCTCGACATTGTTGGCGGCATCAAGGTGTGGTCGGTCGATACCAACATTTCCTTCAATGGTGGCCTTCTTGGCGGCGTTAGCCGCGACGACAGCGCCACCTGGGTGGATGCGGTTGCCGGGGTCAGGGGCAACTACTTCTTCACGCCGCACATCTATCTGACCGGCTGGGGTCTCGTTGGCGGTGGTGGAGCGGACATCGACTGGGATGTCGCCGCAGGTCTTGGATACAAATTCAACGACAGTATTTCGGCGGTTGCGGGCTATCGCGCCTTGGGGGTCGACTATAGCCACGACAGTTTCGTCTTCAATGTTGTGCAGCAGGGGCCGATCCTGGGGCTTGCGATCCACTTCTAGGGAAAGATTGCCCCTGGGCCGCGGGGTCAGCGCGCGTACTGGCGCGACAGGGAAGTAGCCTCTTCCCGCCAAACATATGCCTCCGTTGCTCGACCAGCCTCAGCAAGAGGTGCTGAACGGACGCAAGCAAGCTGGATCCGATGATGGGGCACACCGAGCGCCCGTCCGGATTGACGCCGATCGATGCCAACGGGGGACAAACACGATGACCATAACCAGACGCGAATTCACGAAGGTATCCGCATTGACCGTCGCTCTCGCCGGATTTGGCTTCAAAAGCGCCGACGCCCAAGACGTCACGCCGGATGAGGCCCGAAAGATCGCCAAGGAAGCCTACATCTACGGCTTCCCGATGGTGGACAGCTACCGCATCCAGCACGCCTATTTCGTCGACACCAAAAATCCCGAATACAAGGGACCCTGGAACCAGATCATCAACACGCCGCGCGTTTATACGCCAGCGGACACGGCGATTCAAACGCCCAACTCGGACACGCCATACTCGTGGCTCGGCCTTGACCTGCGCACCGAGCCGATGGTGCTCACGGTGCCGCCAATCGAGAAGGATCGTTACTTCAGCGTCCAATTCATCGACGCCTACACTTTCAACTTTGCTTATATCGGCAGCCGCACGACCGGCAATGATGGCGGCAGCTTTCTCGTGGCCGGACCTGGCTGGAAAGGCAAGACACCCAAGGGCGTGAAAAAAGTGATCCGCTCGGAAACCGATTTTATATGGGCAGCCTATCGGACACAGCTCTTCAATCCGGAGGACCTCGACAACGTCAAGAAAGTCCAGGCCGGATACAAGGCAGAGCCGCTGTCGAAATTCCTCGGCAAGCCCGCGCCAAAAGCCGCACCTGCCGTTGACTTCATCAAGCCGCTTTCGCCAGAGGAAGAGACGAAGTCGCCGGAGTTCTTCAACATCCTGAACTTCATCCTGCAATATTGCCCAACCGACCCTTCCGAAACCAAACTCATGGCGCGTTTTGCCAAAATCGGAGTCGGGGCGGGCAAGACTTTCGATGTAAGCAAGCTCTCGCCGAAAATGAAAACCGCCATCGATCAGGGAATGGCCGACGCCTGGGTTGACCTCGCTCATCTGGAAAAAGACAAGATCGACACCGGAAAAGTGACCTCGGGTGATCTGTTCGGCACGCGCGCTTTCCTGAAGAACAATTACCTCTACCGCATGGCGGGTGCAAAGCTCGGCATCGGGGGCAATTCGAAGCAGGAGGCGATGTATCCGGTCTATGCCATCGATTCCGACGGGCAGAAGCTGGACGGGGCTCACCAGTACACCCTACACTTCGCGCAGGGCCAGCTACCCCCCGTCAACGCGTTCTGGTCACTGACCATGTATAAGCTGCCGCAGAGCCTGCTCGTTGCCAATCCAATCAACCGCTACCTCATCAACTCGCCAATGCTGCCGCAATTGGTGAAGGACGCCGATGGCGGCCTGACGTTCTACATCCAGAATGAATCACCGGGCAAGGACGAGGAGCCGAACTGGCTGCCAGCACCCGAAGGTCCCTTCGTGGTCGTCATGCGTCTTTATTGGCCGAAGGAAGCAGCGCTTAACGGAACGTGGAAGCAGCCGCCAATGACGCTGTCCTAGCGACCGAAAGGGCAGGGATCGCCGGGACGCGGCGCACGCTCTGCGATGTCTTGCGGGGCCAGCAAGCGTCTATTCAGCCGCAGTCGCAAGGCATCCATCGATGATCCCACGGATTTCGGCGCGACAGGAGCCGCAATTGGTCCCGGCGTTCAGCATTTTGCCGACCGCTTCGACGCTGTGGCAGCCATTGCGAACGGCGCCGACGATCTGGTTGATACCGACACCGAAACACGAGCAGACCGTCGCTCCGGGATCCGGGGTGTCGGCACCCGGTCGGCCGGCGACAAGGGCGAAGCGTTTGCGCATGTTGCTATGCGATGCGGATAGTTGCGCGATCGCCCAGTTGCGGGCGACGGCCACCGGCTGACGGGCGAGAAACAAAGCGGCAAGCAGCCTGTCTCCATCGAAAAAAGCAAGACGCAGATCGCCGGAGGTTTGATCGGCATAACCGAGCGGTTCGACGTCCGGCGGAATATCGAACGTGGCGCGACACCAATCCGCCCAGTCTTCTATGGTGTCGTTGAAAGCCAACTCCATCCGCCATCCGCCATCGGCCTTGGCGAGCGCCCAATAGGCAGCTTCCAGCCGCTGCGGCTTTGCCATCGAAACGGCAAAGCCATAGCGGGATACCCTGAAGGGGTGTGCTGCAACCGCGACATTTTTCGAAGCCGGCTGGCCGGAGATGGGATCGGTCAATGGCGCAACGACGGCGTCGATGCGTGCCTTTGCGGCGAAGTGATCGTTCCAATGCATCGGCACGAACAGGCTGCTACGTGCCTGTCGCTCTGTCACCAGTGCCCGAACGATCACCTTGCCATGCGGGCTTTCGATTTCGATCAGACCGGCGTCGCTGACGCCGATCTCGATCGCATCGCGGGGATGGATCTCGGCGAAGGGCTCGGCGATATGTGCTGACAGCCGAGCGCTTTTGCCGGTGCGGGTCATCGTATGCCATTGGTCGCGAATGCGACCGGTATTGAGCGTGAACGGAAATTCCGCATTCGTGCGGTCGGACGCCTGCGCTTTGACGGGTACGAAACGGGCCTTGTGATCGGCGTGAAAGAACCGGCCTTCGGCGAAGAAGCGTGTCGTGCGCAGTCCTGATCCCATGGGCTGGGGCCATTGGAACGGCGAAAGCGCGTCGTAATCGTCAGCGGCGATTTGTTGGTAAGCGCCGATATCGAAATCCCGGCTGCCGTCATTTTCAAAGCCGGAAAGAGTGGCATGCTCGGCAAAAATATCAGCCGTCGAGGCGAACGAGAAAGCCTCGGCAAATCCCATGCGTCGGCCCACTTCAGCCATTTGCCACCAATCGGACTTTGCCTCGCCGGGAGAGGTGAGAAACCGGCGCTGCCGGGAAATCCGGCGTTCGGAATTGGTAACCGTACCATCCTTTTCTCCCCAGCCAAGCGAGGGCAGCAACACATCCGCGTGCCGTGTCGTATCCGTCTGCCGCAAGACATCGGAAACGACGACGAAAGGACAGGCCTTGATGGCCGCTTCGACGGCATCGGCATCCGGCATCGAAACCACCGGATTGGTCGCCATGATCCACAAGGCTTTGATGCGGCCGTCGGCAACGGCGCGAAACATGTCGACGGCCTTCAGCCCGGGCCGTTCGGCAATCGTCGGGGATCGCCAGAAGCGTTGTACACGATCGCGATCGTCAGCGTTTTCGATCGCCATGTGGGCGGCAAGCATATTGGCCAGCCCGCCGACTTCGCGTCCGCCCATGGCGTTCGGCTGGCCGGTCAAGGAGAACGGCCCCATGCCGGGACGACCGATGCGGCCGGTCGCGAGGTGGCAATTGATGATGGCGTTGACCTTGTCGGTGCCGGATGACGATTGGTTGACGCCCTGGCTATAGCAGGTCACCACCTTTTCCGTCGTTTCGAACAGGCGGAAGAATTCGCGCAGTTGCATCGCAGGCAGGCCGGTCTTGTCGAGCAGATCACCGAAGTCCAGCGCCGAGGCTTCGGCGAAGGCTTCGGAAAAGCCATCGGTATGGTTCGCGATGAAATTCTGGTCGATGGCAGAACTCTGGGCAAGGCGCGCAAGCAGGCCCATGAACAGCGCGACATCGCCGTCCGGGCGGATCGCCAGATGCAGGTCGGCGATATCGGAGGTCATCGTCCGGCGTGGGTCGATGACGACGACCTTCATACCGGGTCGTGCCACCTTGGCGGCGGCGAGGCGCTGGTAGAGGACGGGATGGCACCAGGCAAGATTGGAGCCGGTCAGGATCACCAGATCGGCGAGCTCGATATCCTCATAGGTGCCGGGCACGGTGTCCGAACCGAAGGCACGCCGGTGGCCGGCAACCGAAGACGACATGCAGAGCCGCGAATTGGTGTCGATGTTGGCCGACCCGATGAAGCCTTTCATCAGCTTGTTGGCGACGTAGTAGTCTTCGGTCAAAAGCTGGCCGGAGACGTAGAAGGCGACCGAATCCGGACCATGGGCGGCGATGGTTTCTGAAAAACGCCGCGCCACCAGATCAAGGGCATCGTCCCAGCCTGCGCGTTGACCGCCGATTTCCGGATAGAGAAGACGGCCGTCAAGATCGACCGTCTCAGCCAGTGCCGAACCCTTGGAACAGAGGCGCCCGTAATTGGAGGGATGGTCCGGATCACCCTTGACTGACACTTTGCCATGGTCATCTGTGCTGGCGATAACGCCGCAGCCGACGCCGCAATAGGGACAGGTCGTCTTGGTTTCAGCGGTCATGGAGATGGCCTCCACGAGCTGAAGATGTTGCTATCCACAAAACCATCTATTCCGCCGCCATCATCAGGCTATCAAGAGCGATCGATAGCAATCCATCCTCGTTGCGCACCGGTATGGTCCGAACCGAACCTTCATCCGCCCCAAGCGCCTTGCCGGTCTCGAGCGAGATGACCCAATTGTGCAGCGGGCAAGTGACGGCCGTACCGTGCACGATCCCCTGCGACAGCGGCCCGCCCTTGTGCGGGCAATGGTCCTCGATGGCGAAGACTTCGTTTTCGGCGGTGCGGAAGACCGCGATCTTGCCCTGCGGGGTCTTCACGCAGCGCGCGCCGCGCAGCGGGATGTCCGAGATGTCGCCGATTGGATGCCAGTTTTCTTTGGGCCAGTTCATGTCCATCTCCTCACTCGGCCGCCTGCGGGTAACCGATCGTCGCCATCGGCTTGAACTCGTGCTTGTCCTTGCCGGAGACGCGCTCCGACCAGGGGTCGACCTGGGCGAATTTCTGGCTGAAGACGAAACGGTCGTAATAAGCCCTGCGCTTTTCGGCATCCTCCATGATCTGGCGACGGATCTCGTTAAGGCCAATGCGCTTCGCCCATTTGTAGATGCGCTCGAGATAACGGCCCTGTTCCCGGTACATCTGCGTCAGCGCGACGATATGCTCCAGCGCCTCGTCCTCGGTCTTGACGAGCCCGAGAACTTCCGTGCCCTTGATGTCGAGACCGGCGGCACCAGCGAAATGGATCTCGAAGCCGCTATCCACGCAGATGACGCCGATGTCCTTGCAGGTCGCCTCGGCGCAGTTTCTCGGACACCCCGACACGGCCATCTTGAGCTTTGCCGGTGTCCACGAGCCCCACATGAATTTCTCGATGCGGATGCCGAGGCCGGTGGAATCCTGCGTGCCGAAACGGCACCAGTCGGAGCCGACGCAAGTCTTTACCGTGCGCAGGCCTTTGGCGTAGGCTTGGCCGGAAATAAAACCGGCCTTGCCGAGATCGGCCCAGACGGCCGGCAGGTCTTCCTTCTGGATGCCGAGCAGATCAATGCGCTGGCCGCCGGTCACCTTCACCATCGGAATTTCGAACTTGTCGACGACATCGGCGATGGCGCGGAGCTCGTTCGAATTGGTGACGCCGCCCCACATGCGCGGCACGACCGAATAGGTGCCGTCCTTCTGGATATTGGCGTGAACGCGCTCATTGATGAAGCGCGACTGATAGTCGTCGGCATATTCGTCCGGCCAATCGCAGACGAGATAGTAATTCAGCGCCGGCCGGCATTTCGCGCAGCCGCACGAGGTTTTCCATTCCAGCTCCTGCATGACGGCGGGAATGGTCTTCAACCCCTTGGCCTTGATCAGGCGGCGCACGTCGTCATGGCCGAGTTCGGTGCAGGCACACATAGGCTGCACAGCCTTGGGATTGTAGCTGTCGCCAAGCGTGATCGTCATCAGTTGTTCGACCAAGCCTGTACAGGAGCCGCAGGAGGCGGACGCCTTGGTGTGGGCGCGCACATCATCCAGGGATGTCAGACCCTTGGCGGTAATTGTTGACGTGATTTTGCCCTTGCAGACGCCGTTGCAGCCACAGATTTCCGCATCATCCGGCAAGGCTGCAACGGCCGCCATAGGGTCCAGCGGTGACCCTCCCTGATAGGCCTGGCCGAAGATCAGCGTCTCGCGCATCTCCGAAATATCGGTCGCCTTCTTCTTCAGGTCGTTGAACCAGGCGCCATCTGCCGTTTCACCATAGAGCACAGTACCGATGATACGATTGTTCTTGAGTACCACGCGTTTGTAGACGCCGGCTGCCGCGTCACGCAGGACGATTTCCTCGCGATCGTCACCATCGGCGAAGTCTCCGAGAGAAAAGAGATCGATGCCGGTGACCTTGAGCTTGGTCGGCGTGTCGGAATGCACGAAGGCGGCTATTGTCTCGCCAGCAAGGTGCGAGGCGGCGACACGCGCCATCTCATAGAGCGGTGCCACCAGGCCGTAGACCATGCCTCCGACTTCGGCGCATTCGCCAAGAGCCATGATGTCGCCATCGGATGTGCTCATGCCATCGTCGACGACGATGCCGCGGTTGACGGCCAGGCCCGCCTCCTTCGCCAGTCCGACATTCGGGCGGATGCCGACCGCCATGACCACCAGCGTGGCGGGAATGACGCGGCCATCATCGAGTTCGATCCCCTCGACCTTGCCGTTACCGACAATCGCCTTGGTATTGGCCTTGGTGATGACCTTGATGCCGCGTTCCTCGACGGCCTTCTGCAGCAGGTAGCCGGCGGCTGGATCGAGCTGGCGCTCCATCAGCGTCGGCATGACGTGGAGAACCGTCACGTCCATGCCGCGGGCGGCAAGCCCCGCGGCCGCTTCGAGACCGAGCAGGCCGCCGCCGATGACGATTGCCTTTTCACGCGACTGGGCAGCAAGCAGCATAGCCTGCACGTCGTCGAGGTCGCGATAGGTAATGACCCCTCGCAGTTCCTTGCCCGGAACCGGGATGATGAAGGGCACCGAACCGGTGGCGATCACCAGCTTGTCGTAGCTTTCGGTCACACCATGATCCGACGTCACCGTCTTGGCGGCGCGGTCGATGGCGATGATCTTGTGGCCCTTGTAAAGCGTGATGCCATGTTTGATGTACCAGCCATCGCCATGAATGATGATCTGCTCATAGTCTTTTTCGCCGGAAAGGACCGGCGACAGCATGATGCGGTCGTAATTGACGCGCGGCTCGGCGTTGAAGATCGTCACTTCATAACGATCGGGCGCCTTTTCAAGGAGGTGTTCCAGCATGCGGCCGGGCGCCATGCCGTTGCCGATGATGACGAGTTTCTGGGTCATTAGGGGACTCCGATCCAAATTATTGGGCAAAGACGCTGGCGCTTGCGCTCGATGCGCTGTTCCGCTGCAATTGCCGGATGGAGAGATGCATCCAGACCATCGAGATGGCGACGATTGCAAAGAGCAGCATGAAACAGCTCGACCAGAGGCCGGTCATATCCTTGAGCAGCCCGAAGGCGATCGGCAGGATGAAACCACCAAGGCCACCCATCATGCCGACGATGCCGCCGACAGCGCCGACGGCACCGGGATAATAAGCCGGAATGTGCTTGTAGACGGCCGCCTTGCCGAGGCTCATGAAGAAGCCGAGGATGAAGATGACGACGATGAAAATAGCCGGAGTAATGCCGAAGGCCGGAGCTGTTGCGGTGGCGGCCGGCAGCGAAAGGATCAAGGTGGCGAGTGCCGACACCGCCAGCATCGTATACATGACGCTTCGTGCCCCCTTCTTGTCGGAAATCACACCGCCGAAGGCACGAAAGATGCTGCCAGGAATGGAATAGGCAGCGGCGATCATGCCGGCAGTCTCGAGGTTGAAGCCGTAGACGCCGACCAGATAACGGGGCAGCCACAGCGACAGGGCGACGAAGCCGCCGAACGCGAAGAAGTAATAGAGCGAGAAGCGCCAGACCTGCACGTTCTTCAACGGCTGAAATTCCTGCAGCAGGCTCTTGGATGTGCCGCCGCCGTTGCGACGAGCGCGGAAGGCTGGATCATCTGTCGTGGTGAACCAGAAGACGATCGCCATCGCCGCCAGCACCAGCGCCCAGATCTCAGCGACTGCCTGCCAGCCCCACGCAATGAGGACGAAGGGGGCTGCGAACTTGGTTACTGCGGCACCGACATTGCCGGCACCGAAGATGCCAAGCGCCGTTCCCTGCTTTTCTGGCGGGAAGAAGGGCGAGACGTAGGCAACGCCGACCGCGAAGGAGCCGCCGGCAAGGCCGACGCCGAGGCCGGCGATCAACATCTGCGCGTAGGTGTGGGCATAGGAGAGCAGGAAGGTCGCCAATGCGGCGGCCAGCATGGTGAGGGTGTAGACGAGCCGGCCGCCATAGCGGCCTGTCCAGATGCCGAGGACGATGCGGACGAGCGAACCGGTCAGGACCGGGGTGCCGACCAGCAAGCCGAATTCGGCCTCGTTCAGGCCAAGATCCTGTTTGATGCGAATGCCGATGATCGCGAAGATTGTCCAGACGGCAAAACAGATGGTGAAGGCGGTCGTGGAGATCCACAGTGCGCGCTGCGGCGCGTCAGCGGGCGATGGCGGCGTTTGGTCAAAAGCGGGCATAGCTTCTCCGTGCGCGAACGACGTCGCGCCTTTCCTCGGTTCGAATTAAAACAAAAAAGCTGCCGGCCAGGGTTCGCGCACGCTGACAGCGTGTTCGTCAATCCTGATCAGCAGCTTTGCCTGAGACGCCCCACGTTGGACGCCAATCAATGAGCCTTATCGGCCTCAACAATAGCAACGCAAGTTGCGTGCCAAATCGAATCTGGCTGAAAAACCTTGCAATATCAATGGGGGAAATGGAGCCGGTTATTGGCTCAACGAGAGATTGGTCAAATCTTGGGCGGCCATTGCTGCGGTGCACATTAATCGAGCAGGGTGCTCAGCCAGCCTCGGCTGTCCTCTGCGCTTCGATATACGCATCGATCTTGTCCGGATCAAACAGGCCGCCATCGAAGAAGCCATCGGGGCCGAGTGTCAGGCTGGCGCCAGTGGAACCGACCGGCGTTTCCACGCGCAGAGCGCCTTCGACCTTGGCACTGGCGCCGGGCAGGGGCACGCCGAGCGGCTGCAACGCCGATCGGTATAGGTCCGGCCTATAGGTGTTGCGGGCAATGGTCTCGTTAGCTTCGTCGTGAGCGACCTGGCCCCAGCGCACCATCTGCGTATAGAACCACAGCGCATGGCTTTTCCATGGAAAGGTTGCCGCCTTGGCGCGGGGAACGAAGAAGTCTTTGACGGTTGTAATTTGACCGCCGCCAACCTGGAGATTGCCGGAAAGGGCCGGCAGCAACCAATCGATGGGGCGGCTGATATAGGCCGGCTTAGCGAGGATCGATGCCAAGCTTTCCCTGTTTTCTTGTTCGGAGCACCAGACAGCCGAGCGGTATAAGGCTCGCAGAAGGGCGGCCATCGCGTCGGGGTGATCGTCCGCCCAGCCGGCATTGGCGCCCAGCACTTTTTCCGGGCTGGATTTCCAGATCGCGGCTTTGACCGTTGCCATATGGCCCTTGCCGCTTAGGACACCAGCCGTATTCCACGGCTCGCCGACACAATATCCGTCGATCCGTCCGGCACCGAGCGCATCGGCCATTTCCGGCGGCGGCAGGATGATGATGTCGATGTCGCGATCGGGATTTATGCGGCAAGCCGCGAGCCAATAGCGCAGCTCGTAATTGTGCCCGGAATGGGGATGGACGACTGCGAAACGGAGCGGGTGTTCCGCGCGGCCGAGGACGACCCTATGAAGGGCTTGGCCGTTGCGGCCGGCATCGAGGTCATCTGTTGCGCCGGCAGCAGTCATTTCGGACCAAAGCGCTGACGATACCGTCACCGCATTTCCGCCGAGACCGAGCGCCATCGGCACGATCATCTTCGGTGCAAGCGGCGTCAGCCCGAGATTGCAGGCAATCGGCATCGGGGCGAGCATATGCGCCACGTTGTAACGGCTGACCGCGAGCCGGTCGCGAATATTGGCCCAGGAGACCTCCCGCACGAGCTGGAGATCGATCGCCTCGGCCTCGGCGAAACCCTTTTCCTTGGCGATGACGAGTAACGCACTGTCGAGAAGGGGCAAGAACCCGGCGACGATCTCGTGTTTCTGCGTCATGCATTTTCTCCTGGATCGAGCAGGCCGATCGCGGTTACCAGACTTTGCGCGATGTCTATGATCTTGCGGTTCTGGTTCATGGCCGTCCTGCGCATCAGCGCATAGGCCTCTTCCTCGGAAATGCCCCGCGACCTCATCAGCAAGCCTTTGGCGCGGTCGATCACCTTGCGGTTTTCGAGTTCGCCCCGGGTCTCTTCCAGTTCGCGATTGAGGCGCGCGAATGCATTGAAGCGGCTGATGGCCATCTTCAGGATCGGCCGCACACGTTCCTGTTTCAACCCGTCGACGATATAGGCCGAAACGCCGGCATCGACGGCCGCTTCGATCGAGGCTTCGTCCGAGCGGTCAACGAACATCGCGATCGGCCGGTTTGCGGCTCGCGAGAGCTGAAACATGTTTTCGAGCATGTCGCGATTGGGATTTTCCAGATCGATGACGATCACATCCGGATTGATTTCGCTGATCCTGCGGGCGATGCCGTTGATATCATGGACGATCGTGACGTTCCCATAGCCGGCCTCGCGCAATCCGGCCTCGATGATCGACGCGCGAATGCGGTTCTCGTCTATGACCAACACGGCAAGGGTCTGAGATTTCATCGTCGCATATCGCCTCCGGCCCAAGCTCACAGGCTGAAGTAACCCTCAACCGCCATAGCCGCCGTGTGTTTCCTTACGATCGGTTCGCCGCAACCGCAAGGCAAGCAGACTTAAAATCCCTTGACGTTCTCCGGACTTTCTAGCCGCCGTGTTCTGTAAGGCGTGTGGGAAGACGGGCTCGGGCTTGCGGGCGAACACGGCAAAGCCATTGCGGAAAGCCCACTGCCGCCCCATAATCAGGGCAAGGAGACCATGATGCGCAACCGCCAAGCCCTATCTGACCACGATGAGCAGTTCATTCAGCGCCAACTCGAATCGGGCCGTTACCACGACCGTAACGAGGTTATTCACGCTGGCCTGCGCATGCTCGAAGACTTCGAAGATGGTCTTGAGCGCTGGATCCACGATGATATCCCGGGCCGTTACGCGGAGCTGCAGATCGAACCGTCCAAGGCCACTTCGCTCGATGATGCCCGAGCTCGTTTCGAAAGCAAACACCGCGACGCACTGGCGAAAGCCAAGTAACGGATGGATTTCCGCATCCAGCTCCATGAACTGGCTGAGGCCGAGCTCGATAAGATCTTTGACGATATCAGCGCCGAGGCCGGGCCTGTTACCGCCGGCAATTACGTCGGCGGCATTTATGAGTTTATCGAAGGGTTTGCGACGTTTGCGGAGCGCGGGACCGCGAGGGACCGGTGCCGGGGTTGCGTATCGTCGGCTACCGCCGCAGCGCATCGATCGCTTTCATCGTGGAAGGCGACCAAGTCACGATTCTGGGTGTTTTCCGGCGTGGCCGGAATGTCACGGCGGACGTGCTGAGAAACCGCCTGAAGTGATCGCATTTGCTTTCGTGGCGGCAGGGGGCCTGCGTCAGCGGTAAGCAACCATAACTTATCGCCCGTTGAAGCCGACGGGATTCGCTTCCACGGTTTCCCGCATGACATATACGGCAGAGTAAATCATGGAAACCCGACAGGTCGTGGCTGAATGGCTAGCGGCCATCGATGAGGTGCACTCGAATGACGAGCTGCCGCTGACGTTGCGATGAAGGTCCTCACCAGAAGACGGTTGCGTTTTAATTCCGTCGAGCTTTCGGCCGAAAACTGAGGCTCGATCTTCAGCCGGCTATCGGATCTTTGCATCACGGCGAGGCGGGTTCGTTAGATCCCCGACCCGTCGAGCTGCTGGGCGTCGTCGCCTTCCCAAGGCGAGGGCATGGAGGTGCGATTGAGATTGGCCGAGGGCATCGGCATCCAGCACTTCAATTCCGGTTCGGCATATTGGACGAGGCGGCCGGGCGAGGAATCAGAAGCACGCCAGCCTTCTGCACCGAACTGATCGCCATTCGACCAATATGCGAGGTCAACTTCGGCCGGCCCCTGTTCAGAAGGGCGGATCGTGACGAGGATCCGACTGCCGTCTTTCGGCGCGCTTGCCATGTGGCGCCAACGGTCTGGCTCGTCCATCGTTTTTCCTCCTGCCTTGCTGCAGATTGAAGTGTCGCCTCGCCATTGAAAGCGGTCAACCCACACTTTTGCACATCCGATCCTTTTTCGGTTGGCTGTGCGATCCCCGCGTGTGTGGGAATGCGCGGTTCTCACCGTCCTTGGCTTGGAAACAGTGATGCAGACAGGGGAACATCTTGGGCAAGATCATAGTGTGACTGCTGCCTAGGCCGATTTGAGCTTTAGGTGGAAAGAGGATTGCTTTCTGCAATTCTCTTTCCTCTGTTACTCCAGAAGAAAAGCGTAATTGTATCCTGGTGTTACCATTTCTTGCTGAGCTTGAAGGTAATGGTCCGCGCCTCGCCATAGCCGCAGACATTTTCACCCGCACAACCAGCGACATAGTCCTTGTCGAAGAGGTTGGCGACGTTGAGCGAAGCGCCCCAGCCCTTTTTCTCGTAGCGGATGCCGGCATCGAAGAGCGTCGCGGAAGGTACACGCAGGGTGTTGGCCTCGTCTGCCCAGGACTTGCCCTGATAACGCACGCCGGCACCGATGCTCAGACCGTCAAGCGCATCGCTCGTAAAGGCATAGTCGAGCCAGAGTGCAGCGGTGGAGTTCGGCACGAGGTAGGGCGAATTGCCGACGACGGTTTCGTCGAGATCCTTGGTGATTTCGAGATCAGTGTAGGAGTAGGAGCCGAGCAGTTTCCAATTGTCGTTAAGATTGACCTTGCCTTCGAACTCGACGCCGCGCGACCGGACCTCGCCGATCTGGCGCTGTAGGAAAGTGACGGGGTCGGTCAGCGCCATGTTCTTACGGTCGATCTCGAAGATCGATGCGGCAAACAGGCCGTCGATGAAATCGGGCTCGTATTTGACGCCGGCTTCATATTGCTCACCCTTCTCAGGCGTCAGGCCGCCGCCGCTGACGCTGGTACCGATCAGGGGATTGAAGAAGGTACCGGCGCTGACATAGGGCGTGATGCCGTTGGAGAACTCGTAGGCGAGGCCCGCTCGGCCACTCGCCGCCTTTTCATCGGTGCTGTAGCTGGTGCCGACCTTCGCATCGGAATCGATATCGACAAAGTCGTAACGGCCATTGAGCGTCAACAGCCATCCGCCGCCGAAACGCATCTGGTCCTGCGTATAGATGCCGAGCTGCTGCTGCGTCAGCACCTGGTTGAGGTAAACGAAATTGGCACCCTGCGGCGTGCCATAGACCGGATCGGTGGCGCTGATGGGATTGGAGCCGCAGCAAGCCTGGATCTGGTCGAGCCGGTAGATCGAGTAGTCCGAGCCGATCATGAAATTATGGCTGATGGCACCGGTGTCGAATTCGTTTTGTGCGCGGGTGTCGACCGAGAAGGTATCGACCTTCGATCGTTCGAAGAAGCCGATGCGATTGAGCATATAGTTCGGATCGTCATAGGACGGATCGAGCGGATTGCCGTCCACATAGCCGTTTAGGTAGGGCCCTTCCTCGCGCTTGTAGAGATGGCCGTAGCGCGCATTCTGCGACACGGTCCAGCCGCCGTCGAGTTCATGCGAGAACTCGTAGCCAAGCATCTGCTGGGCATATTTCAGGTTGTCAATGTCCGGCTCGCCATAGAAGGCCTTGCGGTCGATCTTGCCGAAGGGCGCGTCGACCACCGTGCCGACATAGGGAAAGAAACCATTGCCGGTATGGACCTCATCGAGGCCGCTGACCATGCCGTACACAGTGAGCTTGGTGGAGTCGTCAGGGGAGATGGTGACCTGCGGCATGATGAAGCCACGCAGATCATGTGTATTGTCGCTGTAGGTATCGCCGCCAGCGATTTTGCCGGTCAGCCGGTAGCGATAGACGCCGTCGGCCGAAAGCTTGTCGGAAAAATCGAAGCCCAGGAAGGCGTTGCCGAGATTGTTGATGCCGATCTCGGTGTCATAATAGGGATCGTCGGTCGGCTCCTTGCGCACCATGTTAACAAGACCGCCGGGATTGGCGCCGCCGTAGAGTACCGAGGCAGGCCCCTTCAGCACCTCGACGCGCTCGAGCATGAAGGGATCGATCTGGAAACCGCCGAAACCATAGCTGTAGAGCGTCAGCCCGTTCATGAACACGCCGGTCTGCGTCGCGTCGAAGCCGCGAATATAAAACCAGTCGGTATCGCCGTCATTGCCGAAGGGTTGCGTGGTAACACCGGGTGTATAGCGCAACGCTTCGTCGACCTTGTTGGTGACGCCGCGATCGTTCATTTCCTGCCGGCCGATGACGGAGACCGATTGCGGCACCTCGGTGATCGGCATGTCGGTTTTGGAACCGATCGTCGTCTTTTTGGCAACATAACCTTTGACCGGGGCGGTGCCGCTCGCTTCGCTGTTATCCTGCCCGGATTGGATGACCAGCGGTTTCAATTCCGTTGGGCTCTCCTGCGCCGCGGCCTGTGAGGCCAGCACCATTGCCGCAACGGCAACACCCACCGCCAACACCCGTTTCATCGATACGTCTTCAGTCAATCCCTGCATTTCCGTCGTCAGCCCCAAATTCGCGACACCCAGCTCACCCAGGGGTCATTCCATCACAATAAGATGAGTAGTTAACTCATATTTAACGGGGCGGCTTGTCGCAAATTCGGGAAATTGAACGTTTTTGAGCAATTCTCCACAGTGCCGGCAATTGCCCGCAGGGTGCGGCTTTTAGGCAATCTGGCTTCGTTTCCAGCTTGCTGGGGTGATGCCGACATTCTTACGGAAGACGCGGGTGAAATGCGCCTGATCGGCAAAGCCGGTTTCGACGGCGATATTGGTGAGCGGCGTGTCGCCTTTCAGCAGCAGTTGCTTGGCGCGTTCGAGCCGCGCTTTGGTCTGCCACTGGTGCGGCGGCAGGCCGGTCGACGCCTTGAAGGCGTGGCTGAAATGCGATTGCGACAGCCCGGTCAGCGACGCCAGCTCTTCCAGACGGATGTTTCGCAGGCAATTCTCCTCGATATAGTCGACCGCCCGGCGCAATTGCCAGGAGGCGAGTTCGCTGCGCTTACGCGGCTGCGATCCGCGAAGCTGCAGCACATTGATCAGCAGCGAAAGTGTGAGGCCGTCGCCATAAAGATCATGCAGAGGCTCGGGATTCTCACATTCGGCCGCGATCAGCTCGGCAAGCGACATCACCCGCGGATCGGAGAAATGCAGGCGTGGATCGTCGAGGCGGGCCGGATCGATATCCTCCATCAGCCGTCGGCCGATGATTTCGGCGTTGAAATGGATATCGAGATGACGCACGAAATCGATGCCTGCAAGATCGGCCCATAGCTCCATTCCCGCTGGAATGTATGAAATCCTTTCATGGTCATAATCCTGCTGCCAGCTTTGAACACGCGGCGAGAGCCTGACGCTGCTCGTACCGGAGCCGCGCTGATCAAGCAGGATGAAGAGCCTGGGATCGTCGGCGATGTAGTAGCCGCCGGCACGGGCCGCACAATTGACATTCCAGACGTCGGCAACAATGCCGTTCCACCGGCGTCGATGAACGCCGCCAATGACCGAGAAACCGCCGATCCTGTTTTGCATCCTTGGCTGAAACGTCATCCTCAGCTTCAAACTCCGCCTGCAATAATCCTTCGTAATAAAGTCAAGTTATTATATCAGCGAAACTTTCGTGGCAATGCGTCGATTGAAGCAGGTTCGCGTCTAGCGGATCACCTCTTTCGCATGGGGGACAATCGGTTTGGACGATGGAGGCCGTCGAGACACCAGGACACAAATGCAACGCAACTCTCAAAGATGGCGACGCATTCGCCTTTTGAGAACACCCCAATTTTGAGCCTCGCAGCAAGCCCGCTTTGCCTAGTCTTCGCAATGGGTTGTCGATATTTCTGCAAAAGGAGCGTGAGTCCCACGCCTGCGGCTGACAAAACGGCATTCAATCGACGTTGATAGGACCAAAAATGAAAAAAGCGCTTCTCATCGCTGCGGCATTCGCGGCAACTTTCCCGCTTCTTGCTCACGCTGAGACCCTGCAGTTTCCGAGCGAGGAACCGATTGCCGAGGTCTCAATTCCGCATAGTTGGGGGCCCAAGGAAACGGAAACCGGCGTCGATGCAACCTCGCCGGACTCCGCGATCTACTTCTCCATCGATATCGCCAGCGACAAGACGATTGACAAAACCCTCGACGACGTCATTGATTTTCTTTTGAAAAACGGCGTCGAAATCGACGACAAGTCCAAGCATGAATATCCGGATTCCGTGCTTAACGGCATGAAGATGGCGCATCTCGAATGGGATGGCAAAGACAAGGACGGCCCGGTCGATGTCGAACTCGGCCTGCTGCAGCCGTCCGAGGACAAGCTTCTGGTCGTCACCTACTGGGGGTCAAAGGAAACTCAGGACAAGCATGACGAAGCGGTACAGAAGATTATGAACTCTCTTAAGCCAATCAACGACTGAGTCTTCAAAGGCCAGGGATGGCAAAGGCAACCGCACATGCTGATGCCTTTGCTTTATCGCGGTCCTTCCGTCGGTGTGGTGTCGGTGCTTGGTAGTGTTGGACGGTCAAGCGTTTCCAGACGCTCCAGGAAGGGGAGTTGGCCGGCAATGATCTTCCCGCGAGCATCGGAAAGGGTAAACCATTCGGCGCGATCAACCTCGGGAAACGTCTGGAGACGTCCGCTTCGCGGTGGCCATTCGATTTCGAATGTGTTGCTGCGCAGCGCGGACGTGTCGAATTCTCCTTCGAGAGCGAAGGCGGTCACATGTTTTCCGCCCTTCTGACGCAGTTCGCCCAGCGGCTGCAAGCTGCCTTCGGGGACATGGCCGATTTCCTCGGCGAATTCGCGTCGAGCGGCGGCCTCGGCGGGTTCATCCTGCGGATATTCTCCCTTGGGAATGGACCATGCGCCTTCATCCCGTTTGCGCCAAAAGGGACCACCGGGATGAACGAGCAACACCAGGAAATCGCTTTGCGTCCTTTTATACATCAGGATGCCGGCGCTCTTCTTCATCGACGATCGCTCCTGCGAATGAAGCCATACCCTACCTTTGCCAACGCGCGGCCGGGCCAAGCCGTGCCACTGTAACGAGAAAACCTCCATGACACCATAAGAGGGGCCTTTCCTTGAAGCCTGCAACCGATTCGTCGCCATGATCGGCGCCTCGAACATGATAAATAGCATGCTGCACCGCCAGGTCGCCAACGCGTCAGCGATTCAGGTCGCTGTCAGAAGGCGACTATAGATTACCGCCGATAACCAGGCAGATCGATGAAAATGGCGCACTGGATCGTCGACAGTTACGAGATGAAGACGATTATCCTTGGACCGGATATGCAAACCATCCTTGTCGTCAACGGCGCCATGCCGGAAGAGAGCGCGGTATTCCCGAACTGGGCGAACGAACAGGTTATCATTGCACAGGTGATGATAGCCTATGTTGAAGGAAAGGCGCATCGTCTCGATATGGTCCAGGGCTATTTCGAGGATCTGACCGAGGCCGGCAAGCTCAGACACAATTCACAACTGAATCTCTTCCACACGATCGCCAAGCAGTTTTTCTCAACGATGCATGGGAGAAATCAGCGATCGGCAACGCTCGGCGATACGCTGCAACAAACGATGTGGCACTGCAGTCCGAGGGAAAATGCAAAGATTTACGAGCGGTTGCGAGCCTATTTCGTGGACGGCCGAAACGATCCTCTTGTCAGGCAACTTCCACTTGCAAGGGCTATCCAGCCAACGTTTCATTGACCTGTCCGAACATGCAAAAACCGATTGTTGGAGGATAACGGCCGAGATTGGCACTGAAGTTATCAGGCCGGCATCGAGCAAGGCATGTCCCTTCCAAAAGCATCGTCGCCAAGGTGAAGCTGGTCGGGGTCCGTCTATCCGGGACGCGATCGTCGCGCGTCCCCTCATCAGCCGGGTTTCGATTGTCGTGCCAAGCCTTGGAGGTCACGTTGCCCCGCGGTTTGGGTTTCTTTCGACCCCGCGTGATACGATGCTTCGACCAGCTTTGATTGTTGCTGCTTGAAGGCAGGCTTCGGCGAAAGCGCGTGAAGGGATTTCTGGGTCGGGCTTTGGGTTGCTCCGCAGTTTCCCGAAGTGCTGGTCTCGACACGCGGTTTGCCGTTACCGGAGCTGAAATATCGCACGCTTCGCGTACAGGTATTGTTGCCTGACATGCTCGAAACCACGGTATAGCCTTGGGTTCCCGGCGGCAGTTTTCCAAAGCCAACCTTGATGAGATCGTCCGGACTGGACGGCATCTGCGCAAGAAGGTTTGCTTCACTGAGCATGGCTAAGGTTTCATGATCCATCTCAATCGAGATGCGTTCCAGATCCGCAAAGGGAGAGCCTGTGTCGGAAGCGTCAAAAATTGAGATGGAAGGGAATGGTAGCGCGCGCAGGTGCGGGAAAGTGATTTCGGGCGGCTGATCGCCGATGTAGCGGATCTGTTCCAATGAGCCGTTGGGCAAGCGCACGGTCATCTCGTGGCTGTTGCCAGACTTGTTGATTTTTTGTTGGGCGTCGGCTCCGCTGGCCAATCCGGCGGCTGCGACGATGCCTATGCTTATAAGGATCGCGTTATGAAGGGTTTGCACAATGATCTCCTATGCTTGAAGAACACCATCCAATTCAGTTCCCGAGACGACGGCTTCGGGAAGAGGTCAAACAGACGCCGACGATAATCGGGGGAATGGCGGACCCATGAAACTGTGTCCAAAACGACAGACGGGGGACGGACATCGAATTTCGCGCCATCCCCGCTCAAATTCACATCACAGAATAACATTGTGCTAAACGAACCAGACCGACACCCGCTTGAAATTTTGCCCTTCTTCCGCCACCTCTTCGGCGCGACTTTCAACATTTTCTGGAGACCAGACGCACATGACCACAACCACCGCAGAAAATCCCGCTGAGAGCCACGTCTTTGAGGCCGACGTCGCCCGCCTTCTGCACATGATGGTTCACTCGGTTTATTCGGATAAGGATGTTTTCTTACGAGAACTGATTTCGAATGCGGCCGATGCCTGTGAGAAGCTTCGCTATGAGGCAATCGCTACGCCTGCATTGCTCGCAAGCGATCCCGACAGCCGTATCGTATTGACGCTCGATGAGGAGGGCGGCAGGCTTCTCGTCGAGGATAACGGCATCGGCATGAGCCGCGACGAGATGATCGAAGCGCTCGGAACGATCGCTCGCTCCGGCACGCGGGCGTTCATGGAACGCATCGAAGCAAACAAGCAGGGCGAGGGCGCGCAACTCATCGGGCAGTTCGGCGTCGGATTCTATTCCTGCTTCATGGTTGCCGAGCGCGTCGATGTCGTATCGCGCCGCGCGGGCGCAGACGATGCCTGGCTTTGGTCTTCCGACGGCAAGGGTGGTTATAGCGTCAGCCCGATCGATATCAGCGAGGCGCCGCCACGCGGTACGCGGATCACTCTGCATCTCATGGACGACGCCAAGAGCTACACCTCCCGTTGGACCATCGAGCGGATCGTCAAGGAACAGTCGGGTCATGTGCCGGTGCCGATCAGGATTGCAGACAAGCCCGGTGTCGAACCGACGCAACTAACCGACGGCACCGCGCTCTGGACCAAATCGAAGACCGACATCACGAGCGAGGAATATACCGACTTCTATCGCGGAATTTCGGGCCAATACGACGAACCGGCTCTGACGGTGCATTTTCGTGCCGAAGGCCGCCACGAATATTCCGCACTCGCCTTTATCCCCGGTTCGCAGCCCTTCGACCTCTTCGACCCCGATCGAAAGGGCCGCATGAAGCTCTACGTGAAGCGGGTGTTCATCACCGACGAGGCCGAGCTCCTGCCCCGTTATCTTCGCTTCGTGCGCGGCCTTGTCGATACCGCCGACCTGCCATTGAATGTGTCGCGCGAAATGATCCAGGAAAGCGCAATCCTTTCGTCGATCCGCAAGGGCGTCTCCAACAGGATCATTGCGGCCATCGAAAAACTTTCCGAAAGCGACAACGATGCGTTCCTCAAGCTTTGGGAAGCGTTCGGAAGCCTGATCAAGGAAGGCATCTATGAAGACTTCGAGCGGCGCACCCAACTGATGGCGCTGTCGCGGTTCCGAACGACGGCGTCCGGGGAGGGCTATCGCTCCCTTTCCGACTACGTCAAGGACGTCAAGGAAGGCCAGCAGTCGATCTACTATCTCGCCGGCAACAGCCTGGAGCAACTGAAAGCATCGCCGCAGCTCGAAGGTTTTCGTGCGCGCGGCATTGAGGTTCTGCTGTTGACCGATTCCGTCGATAGCTTCTGGGTGACCAATGCCCCGGAATTCGAGGGCAAGACCTTCAAGTCGATCACCCAGGGTTCCGCGGACCTCACGCAATTCAGCAAGGTCGAGCAAGGCACGGCGGCGAGCGAGACAGCACCTGCAGAGGTTCAGGCATTCATCGCATTTGCGAAAGAGAAACTCGCCGATCAGGTTTCGGATGTGCGTGCGTCTGACCGTTTGATCGAAAGTGCCGTCTGCCTCGTTGCGCCCGAACAGGGCTACGACCGGCAGCTCGAAAAAATTCTGCAGGGTGCTGGCCGTCTGCAGTCCGGCGCGAAGCCTATCCTGGAGATCAATCAGGATCATCCCGTCGTGAAGGCCGTTGCCGCCAAGAGCGATCAGCCGTCCCTGCGCGATGACGCGGCATTCCTGCTGCTCGATCAGGCACGGGTTTTGGACGGTGACAAACCGGCTGATCCGCGCGCCTTCGCCGAGCGGTTAGCGCGGCTCATGGAAAGAGCATTGCAATAAGGGAGTTCTGTTCGAAATCTCGCGGCCTGTTGCCGCCGGGGCGATTTCCACCATCAGGTGTTCCGCGGTGGATGGGTCTGTTGCCCATCCACCGCGGATTGATCGAGTAGCCAAGCCCGGAAAGCAGCTTGCCTCGGCTGTTTTGAAGGCGCGGCCAATGCGCCTGCCTTCCAAAGCCTGATTGGGACTGGTGCATCCAGCGCCGTTTCTCCTGAGGGGAGGTTTGATGCGCCGACCAAGCTGTTTCAAAGGAAGGGCACCAAAAGCCTATCGCGTACCGACGATTACCTTTGCCGTTGAGCGGAGCTGAACCTTGCCATCGCTGATGGATTGTTGCGCTAGCTCCAGGACCTCGCGACGGATTTTCTCCCGTGTTGCCGGATCGGCCTTGGATAGTCCGGCGACGACCGGCGCGGCGACCTCGGTCATGAAGTCCCAGTAGCGCTCGGGTGAATCGTGCACCATAGTCGTCGTCACCTCCTCCTCGGCGACGTCGAGAAGGCCCGCCTCTTTGAAAGTCCCGACCATCATGCCTTCCGGCGCGCAGCGGAACAGACCTGGAGAGCCGGGTGGCGGCGAGGGCATATCCACCTGGCGGGCGATAGTGCCCATGATCGTGGTCGCCCAAGGATTTTTGGCAGGAGTGCTCCATACTGCGGTGCAGACTCGCGCCCCGGGCTTTGCCACGCGTGCCATCTCCTTTGCGGCAGTAGCAATGTCCGGGAAGAACATAAATCCAAACCGGCATAGGACGGCATCGAAACTGGCATCGGCGAAAGGCAATGTTCCCGCATCGCATAGCTGAGTTTTGAAGTTTTTCAGGCTTCGTTTGGCGGCATTTTCGGCGGCCGCGGCCAGCATATTTTCCGAGAGATCGGTTACGGTCACATGACCGTCGGGGATTGCCGCTGCAGCGGTTAGGCCGGGTTCGCCGGTGCCAGCGGCTACATCAAGCACGTTAAAGCCGTTCGAGAGATTTGCACGCCGAAGCATGGTGTCACCAAACGGGGCGAGCCAACTTAGAACCAAGCTGTCCCATTTCTTCCAGCCCGCCGAAAACTTGTCCCAGGTCTCACGTTGCTGGTTACGGATATCGTCGAGATTCGCTGACATGCACGCTTCCTCCCTGATGCGTCCAACCGGCAAAGCCCGGAACTGATCCACTATGAGCCACTGATGTCGGGATTCAATGGAAAAATGCGGCGTTGTGGAAGCAAATTCCACGTTTGCCGGAATCCGCCGATTTTGTCGCCGAGAATAAACGGAATGGTCGGCTTCGCTTGTTGCGCAGATGCGGTCGCGACAGGAAACGGCCGTATCGCCGTGGAGACGCTACGGAATGACATTGACTGCACGCGCGGCCACGAGGACGAGTGTCAACAGCGAAATGGCACTTTCGAGCATCATGAGCGCCTTCGCACGTTGCGTGAGTGGCAGCACATCGGTGGGACTGAAAGCCGTTGCCGTATTGAACGCCAGGGACAGATAATCGATGTAGAGCGGCCGCCAATCCGGCGGCGCGAATTCCCGGGCCGACGCCTGGGGAAAGAGCCAGTCGGGTCTCCTTGCTATCCCGCGTGCGATGCGCGACGGGCCACCCGCATCAACCTGCCAGTAGAGCAGCGAGAAGGTAAGTACGTTGGTGATCCAGATCGCAAATGATGACGTCAACAGCGACACTGATCGCGTCTCGGGCGGGTGCACGGTGATGATCCCGATCATATCTCCGAGTTCCGCTCCGGTATTGCCTGCGTAAACACTGGCAAGCAATATGATCGCAACGCGCTCGATGCGGAGCCAGACAGCGTTGTCAGTCGACACCGTCACCATGACCATTGGAGCGATAGCGACGACTAAAACCCCGTAGGACACCCATCGCGGCATGGCGTAGACATGGTGCGGCAGCACCTGCAAAAGGACGAATACCGCAAGTATCGCCACCACCGGAGGCCATCGGGGTTCGTCACGACCTGCTTGGATGACATCGCTCATCGTCCCGCCCTCAATCGGCCCCAAGGACCTGACAGGTAAAGCATGGAGCGGACGCCCCCAAAGGGCGTCCGTTACGCTACTGCGCGGGTCAATCGTGACCTGTCTTCATATCCCGGACCTGCTGCATCACTTGCTCCAAGTTGTAGCTTGCAGGGTTCTGAAGCGGCGGGAAGTCAATGTAGGTCTCGAGATGCTTCAGCCACAACTGCTGGCCGATGGGCAGGACGTTCCAGTCATAAACGTAGGCGGTGGACGGTGACGCGATGGCACCGGCCATACCGAAGAGTGTCTTGATCTGCTGTCCGACCGAGGTCTCGAACGGATCGCGCTTGATGTTGACGACCTGCGTCCAGGCGTACGGCTGCACCCCGCCAATGAAGCCAGCCGGATCGTCGGAAACCATGGCGAAGTACATCTTCCAGTTCTTGTAGCGGACAGCCGACGGCTCCTTGCCGGAATAGTACAAGAAACTGTCGCGCGCAGATGGAGACTTGCCTTCCAGGAAGTCGCGCTGATCGATCCCATCGAGCGTGGTCTTGACGATCCCCGGATACTTGCCCGCTTCGATCTCTTTCTTCAGCCCGTCGCCCTTCGGGCCGCCAGCGATGTCGACGAATGTCGGCAGCCAGTCAAGCGATGCGAAGATGTCGTTCTTGACCGTTCCGGGTTCGATATGGCCGGGCCAGCGCACGACCAGCGGTGCCCGCATGCCGCCTTCCCAGGTGCTCAGCTTGCCGCCCTTGAATGGGGTCGTGCCGCCATCTGGAAAAGTGATCGTCTCGGCGCCGTTGTCGGTGGTGAAGACCACGATGGTGTTGTCGAGTTCTCCCATCTCCTCGAGCTTCTTCAAAACGTAGCCGATATTGTCGTCCATCTGCTTCATGCCGGCTTCGTTGACGCCCCAGTCCTTGCCGCCTGGCTCGCCGACCATGTTCAGATATTTGTCGGGCAACACCGTCGTGATGTGCATGCGGGCCGGATTGTACCAGACGAAGAACGGCTTGTTGGTCTTCTTCGGGTCATTGCGGTCGAGGAAATCGATGACCTTGCCTGAGATCTCTTCGTCAATCGTCTTGGAGCGCTCGAGCGTCAGCGGGCCCTCATCCTTGCATGTCTGGTTGGCCGGCGACCCGTCGGACGATGTGCACGCGAGCATCGGACGCGGCGGCGTCAGGCAGGTTGTTGTTTTGGGATCGACGGCCGCGGGATTCTCCGTAAGTCCGGGGATCGGCGTGTTTCTGCAAGGCGGCGCGATCCCCTGCTCGGTCGGGGTCTTGTTGATATCGGGGAAGCTTACGCCTTGCATGGCGTCGAGGTGATACAGGTAGCCCCAAAATTCCTGGAACCCGTGTGCCGTCGGCAGGGATTCGGTGGTATCTCCGAGATGGTTCTTGCCGAACTCACCTGTCGAGTAGCCGAGATCATTCAGGAACCTGGCGAGGTGGGGCGTGCCGGCCCGCAGGTAGGACGGGCTTCCGGGAATTTCCGGCAGGACCATGCCGACACGCACCGGCTGCATGCCGGTGATGAAGGCGGTACGACCAGCCGTGCAGCTCTGCTCGGCATAGTAGGTCATGAATTTCGCACCCTCCCGGCCGATGCGATCGATGTTCGGCGTCTCGCCGACCATCAGGCCCTGATGATAGATGCTCGGCTGCATCCATCCGATGTCGTCGCCCATGATGAACATGATGTTGGGCTTCCTGGTCTCCTGCGCATGTATTGCCGCCGTGCTCGCCAACAGGCTGCCCGCGACCGCCATTGCTGCTGTGAAGAACTTCGTAGTCCGTCTCATTTCTATGCCTCCCCCGAGAGGCCATCGCAACGACGGCCAAGGTTGGTTGAAAGACGAGTCAAAGCAGAACGCGGGCAGATCTCGAGATGGCTAAGTCGGCAATTGGTGCGGCCCCGTCAAATTCGGATCTGCACTCCGCGTCGGGCATACTGACCATTGATTTGCGGAGGAGAATTGTCTCCCCTCCGACTGTAACCTTAACTCGAAGGTGCCGGAGCCGATATTGGCCTTTGGGGAAGCTACGTTGCCCAGCAGTGGCATCATGACACAGGAGTGCCTGCAAGCGAGCTATCCGATTCCCATGAGCACATGCTGATCCCGACACCGGCCAGCCATTCAGCTGCGCGCGTAAAAAGCATTTTAGGGATGTGAAGACTGCCAAAACAGGCGACGATAGGCCACAAACCATAGCGCCTGCTTAACTCTTGGCCATATTTGGCAACAAGGAAGGCAGTAAGTCCCGCGCCGCCACCTTCTGACCGAGATTTCCATGACCTTTGACAATTTGACGAACACTCTCCAGCAACGTCTTAATTTCATTGAACTTAACGCCGAAACTCGCGATACGCTCAGGGAATTGCGGCCCCTGATCGCCGAAAAAATCGGCGGTGCGCTGGACAAACTCTATAAGAAGATCGCGAAAGCTGCCGACGTCGCCGGCTTCTTCCACAGTGAAAGCCATATGGCCGGTGCCAAGAAGAGGCAGCAGGATCATTGGGCCAATCTCGCCAATGGAAACTTTGATGCCTCTTACGTCCAGGGAGTGCAGGCGATCGGCAGAACGCACGCCCGCGTCGGGCTCGAGCCGCGCTGGTATATTGGCGGCTACGCGCTCGTCATGTCCGAATTGATCAAAGGTATCGTTGAAAAGCAATCATCGACCTTCTTTCGCCGCGGACAAGGAAAGAAGCTGTCGGCTGGAATTTCCGCCGTCGTAAAGGCGGCCATGCTGGACATTGACTATTCCATCAGCGTTTACCTCGAAGCCCTTGAAGAGAAGCGTAAATCGCTCGAGGCAGAACGGCTGCGTACCGAAGCCGATCAGGCGCTGGCGCTGGCGCATCTGCGTCGGGCGCTGGCTGCGCTCGCCAAGGGCGATCTCGATGCCAAACTTCCTGCGGATCTGCCGGGAAACTTTCAGGAAATGGCTTTGGACTACAACAAGGCGGTCGGCGCCTTGCGCAATTCCTTCGCGTCGGTCCATAGGACATCGGGCGAGATCTTGACTGGCACCGAGACGATATCGAAGGCGACCGACGATTTGGCGTTGCGGACCGCCCAGCAGGCCGCTGGCGTCGAGCAAAGTTCGGCCGCCCTTCAGCAACTCACCGTCAGTGTCGGCCAAACGGCTGCGAATGCCGAAAAGGCTTCCGAGGCTGTTCGCGAAACCCAGCAACGGGCGAGGAACTCGGGCCAATTGGTCACCGATGCCGCTTCGGCCATGGCCGCAATCGAACAGTCGTCAACCGAGATTTCGAAGATTATCGGTGTGATCGATGAGATCGCCTTTCAAACGAACCTGCTGGCACTCAACGCCGGTGTCGAAGCGGCTCGCGCCGGAGATGCCGGCAAGGGCTTTGCCGTTGTTGCCCAAGAAGTCCGGCAACTTGCACAGCGAAGCGCCGGGGCAGCCAAGGAAATCAAGCAGCTTATTTCGGAAAGCTCCGATCAGGTGAATAAGGGCGTGGATATCGTCAGCGGTACGGGCGAAGCGTTTAGCGATATGATCGGCCGCATCGATGTTATCAACCAGTTCGTTTCCGACATCGCAGCCACGGCGCGAGATCAGGCAACCGGCGTCGACGAGGTCAATGTTGCGATCCGCAGCATGGATACAATCACCCAGCAGAATTCCGGCATGGTCGAACGCACCTCCGCGGAAACACGCCGACTTCGCAATGAGGTCGAGAGCCTCGTGCACCTCCTCCAGCGTTTCGGCGCTGCCGGACAAGAAGGCGCGCGTTTGAACCGGGCCGCCTGATCCGGCGGCCAAGGGGTGTGGACGATCTGTCCCATAGGATCCGCGCCGGGTTTTCGGTAGTCGATTTGGTGCCCATCCAGTTGGCGCAATGGGATCCAGTTGGCAATGGGATCCAGTTGAATGTGTGAGCCTCTGTCTATTCACAAAAAGTCTGACCATTGAACCTAAAACAATTCGCTGATGATTTGGGCCTCGTGACGTCTGCGGGGCGGCGCAAGGGTTTGGACGGCGTGGGCTGAGAAACAACGCGTGTCTTACGTTTGGGTGGATTACTCGACGTGACCGGGGGCCGTGGCACCGCTGCTATCGCTGATTTTTGACGGGCCGGCGGTTGCGACGATTTTTGACGACCAGGCTCCAAAATAACCGTCGACTTATCCGCAGGGCTGGGTCGAATATCTGTCTCAACAGATGTATCGAGTTTGGCAATCGAAGGGCCAATGACCATATCCCCGCCTCCCGTCGGAGGAATAGATCCATACGCAGGGTTGAGCGGAAAATCTTTGGTGTATTGCGGTGTATGGCGAGTCACATAGGAAATCACGTCCGATCCGGTGACGTAGCCATCACTGTTTCGACTTCCCTCGTCAAACGCTCCGACAAGCAACGCGCTAAATACACCAGACGGAACTTCCTCGCGCTCGTTGCCAGCAGTCAGAAATTGCCGAACGTGCTTCTTAACAGTCTCGCCGAAGATATACCCCATCGCATTCGGTGGCGGTGGCAAGCCAAGCGTTGAAATGATACCGCCGGCGTTACAAGCCTCGAGCGCAAAGAAGGCATGCTTGATGGTCATTGCAGAGGCAAGTTCAGTTAGCCTCGATATGGGAATTGCCGACCTGTAAAATGCCTGTTGATCGACGTTGGGGTCTGCTGCATCAATCGGCACCAGAAAGGTCCGAGGGCCTTCGTCATCGTCAACGGTTCCCAACACCGTTCCGTGACCAAAATAATAAAAAAAGAGGCGGGCCCCATTTCTGTAGCCGATATTTGAAAGTATTTCATTCAATGTGGTTTGAAATTGTTCGCCTTTTAGATCACGCCAAATGAGAACATGATAACCTCGGACTTCGAGCGCTTTCCTGATGATGGATGCACTTCGTTCACCCTGGACGATTGGGGACGACCAGCCGTTGGAATAGCGTTCTTCTATTATCAGTACAGCATAACTTTCGTCGTATATTGTTCTGTCAATTCCAGATGAATCTTTGATCACTAAGGCAGTGGATCCCTTTTGTGGTGTTTCATATGCGGGAGGTATACTCCACGTCATCCCGCGATCCTGAGCTAGCGCCTGCCAGCTACACAAGCTCAGGCATAGGGTAATAAACTGCAGTGCGGCAAGGCCCGGAGGCCAGAGCCTACACATCACGAAGACCTTTCTTCGTGCGAATGGAAACAAGCTGTAGTTGGCTATGAATATTCAAGGACTTTACGCTGAAGGTATGCAGACCTGCTTTGTTGAACTGATTTCCGCCCAAGACATCGACGTGATTTGGTTGTTTAGGGGTGACCCCGTCAAAGAATGCAACATGGCCATGGGCTGGATCTGATTTGTCAGTAAAAACGGTTATATCGCCTCGCTGCGCTTCCCTCGGCGGCCAACTATCGTTTTTGTTCCATACTTCAGTGCCCCAGCCGTTATTCCTAATGAACGATTGGGAGCCGGCGTGATTTGTGCCCGAAAACTTTGGCGAGGCATTTTGCAAGCACCAGTTCACAAAGGCAGAACACCAGGGCGTCTTGTCGCCCACCGGTTCGGTGTTCGTTGAGAGAAAGAAAAGAACGATTAGAGGATTCGCGAGAGTGGGATGAGCAGGGTTTGGCTCAGGCCAGGCCGTCTGAAACTTTTCCGGAAGGGACGTGACAAAATACTTGGCAATGTCATACGGACGCCGAGCTTTGGACGCTTGATCCAGCTGGTCCCGCGCCTCTTTCCAGAGAGGTGAGGAAGCCGGCGGAAGAATTCGGCCAAGTGTGATTGGGTTCTGAGTTTTGATGGCCTCGTTTAGCAAGGACTCCCATGTGTCATCGTCGGACGCCCGAGCCGGAACAATTGTTGCTAATGCTAACGCAGATTGCAGAAGAAACGCGCGACGCGTCCACATGGATGTTCTCCCCCAAGAACTCTCGATGCAGCGCAGGCAGCCCCATCAGAATAGGTAACCGGCGCTGCAATCAGAATGCCCATATTGAAAGTATATCTCACTTCACAGTTTTAGAAAATGGCGATGGATCCGAAGCAGAATCTGTCTGCCAAACTCATGCGGAATGAAATTCAACTAACGCCGAGCAAATGCGCGTACGCAAGTGAATGCAGCCGCATCTTCTTATTGATCCAAGTATATTCAAAAGGTTATCGCGCGGATGTGGTGTCGATGCCTATTGTGATTGCTGAATTAAGGAGTACATTTAAAAGCTTCACAGCGGATTATAAAATACAGAATCCGGAACACTATCGGGGGCGATTATGTCTCGGCTTAGACTATTCGCGGTTGCTATCTCGCTCGTTCTAATGCCAGGTACCTTGTTCGGTCAAAGCACTCTTCAAGCTCAGCTAAGGGGGCATTCCATTGTAATGCAATACACTGAAGTGGTTGAGGGCGGGAGGCGGCATCGGCATCGGACCGTAAGTCGCGTTTGGACCCAGGGGATATATGTATCATCACAAGGGCGGCTTTTTGTTCATGTGAATGTCAGTGGCAATTCGCGCCGTGGATCGCGCCACACTAATATAACGCCTGGCTCGGATAATTCTGGCGGAGCTACTCCCTTCCAATGGACAAGAAACGGGCTGGCTCGTGAGTGGGATGATCATAGGGGCCGTCCGCTTTACCAGACGATCGAAATTACAAAATCGAACGAAGGCTTTACCTGTAGGGCGTCGATCAGACGCTCTGGCTTCGAATCCCAAGCCAACCACCAAATTTGCAAGGTTGTCCTGGGCAATCCGCTCGGAGGGATGTGATCTGCAAGCGCTGCTCTTGAGGTCGCGAAGGCAAAACGAAAAACCAACCGCAGCGAAAGTCCTCAGATCGCTGAATTTCCTCGAATGGGCCGTGGCATCACGCCTGATGTGGTACGTTTCCTAAGCCGATTTAAGCCCACCGAGAAGCGTGGGAATGAGCTCTGATACCGTGGGATGGATTGGCACGGCCCATTTCAGAACCGGGTAGGGCGTTCGCGCATGCATCGCGTCGACGAAGCCGTGGATCGCTTCGTCGCCTTCGACACCGAGGATTGCGGCACCCAGGATCTGTCCGGTTTCAACATCGGCGACGACCTTCATCAGGCCCTTTGTCTCATCTTTTTCGATGGCGCGCCCGACGCGGCTCATCGGCATGGTCGATACTGAGATCGCCCGCCCGGTTGCCCGTGCTTCTCGCTCCGTCATACCGACACGCCCAAGCGGCGGATCGATATAGAGCGCATATGCCGGAATACGCTCGCTCACCTTCCGGTCTTCCCCGTCTAGAAGATTGGCGGCGACGATCTCGAAATCATTATAAGAGGTATGCGTGAAAGCGCCGCGTCCGTTGCAATCGCCGAGCGCCCATATGCCGGCGACATTGGTGGAGAGATGATCGTCGACGATGATGTAGCCCTTGTCGTCCAGCGCCACACCTGCCTGCGAAAGACCGAGATCGTCGGTGTTCGGCCGGCGGCCCGTGGCGATGAGGAGATGGCTTGCATCGACGTCCCGGTTGCCGGCGGTCGAGATGCGGATGTCCTCACCGCTTTTTGACAGTTTGATGTCCCGTGCATTCGTATGGATCGATATGCCTTCGGAACGAAGAACGTCACCGATCGCCTGGCAGACATCGTCATCCTCTCGCGGAGCCAATCGCGAGCCGCGTTCGACGATGCTGACTTCGGTGCCGAAGCGCCGGTACATCTGCGCGAATTCGAGGCCTATATAGCCGGCGCCGATGATGGCGAGGTGGCGGGGCAGGGCGGTCAGGTGGATCATGGAGGTGCTTGTCAGATACTCGACGTCCGAGAGCCCGGGCAACGCAGGAACGGCTGGCCTGGCGCCGACGTTGAGAAAGATGCGCGGTGCAGTCAATGTTTCATCACCGACGCGGATGGTCGTTGCGCTCTCGAAGCGCGCATGGCCGCGTATCAGGGATATTCTGTCGGTGGACTCGAGCCAGGTCGTCAGTGAATTCCTGGTATTATTTATGACGGTCGCCGCGCGCTTCTCGACGGCGGCCATATCCGTCGATAGCCCGCCGTTCGTGTGGATGCCATAATCCGCGCTTCGCCGGATCACGTGAGCGGTTCGGGCGCTGGCGACCAAAGTCTTGGTCGGCATGCAGCCGGCGTTGACACAGGTTCCACCGACGAATTTCCGCTCGATCAGAGCCACCGTCATGCCCGCGGCCGCAAAACGTCCCGCAAGAGATGGCCCTGCCTGCCCGGCACCGATGATAATCGCGTCGAAGGTCTTCATGGTTATCCCCTGCTGCAGTTTGATGTCTGTCCTTCACATCGGGTCGGACCTGATGCCGACACCCCTCAGCCTGTTGCAGTTTAGCAGACTTGAGCGGAACCGACTGGATAATATCTGACGTTGCCCCGGTGACATCATAGCCGCTGTCCGGCGAAATGTCGGCTCCTTGCCAATGCGTCAACGCGGAAACGACCAGGGAGACAGTCTCCGGGCCTCCCGCAACCCCGAAGGCCGAGTTTCGTGGGAGACAGCCTGCTCGTTCATCCTGTAACGCCGATTTCGCAGGCTTGAGCGATGTTCGGGAGATAGCTGTGGCAGAAGTCGAGATATGCCCTGACGATCGTCGATCGGTGACGGTGGGGCGGATAGAGCAGGTTGATTGACCACTCGGGTAACGGATACTGCGGCAGCAACGGTACCAGACGCTGCTGCCGAATGGGCGTGGCCGCCAGGAAGGGTGGCAGCTCCGTCACGACATCGCCGCCGAGCGCGCGGTGGCACAGATGATGATAGTCGTTGGTGGACAGAACCGCCGCGGGTTGGACGACATGTCCGCCCAATTCCCAGCGCGCCGGAACATCGACGCGCGACGCCCACACCGCACATGGGAAGCGATGTAGTGCGTCGGGCTCCGTCGGCATGCCGAAGCGCTCAATCAATTTTGGACTGGCGACGAGAATGTTGCGGACGGACATCACGTGCCGCGCCACCATGGTGTCGTGAACGATCGCCCCGACCCGAAGAGCGACGTCGATGCCGTCCTCGATCAGGTCCAGGCGACGCTCGGTTGAATAGACGTAAACTTGTATGTCGGGATAACGACGCTGGAAGGCGGCCACCATATCCCACCAGGGCTCAACAGTCTGGGGGAATGACAGACGCAGACGCCCCTTGAGGCTCGCCTGATCGCTCGCCACGACTTGCTCTGCCTCTAACAGAGTTTCAATCGCTCGACTGGCGTGCTCGTATAGCCTTGCCCCAGCATCTGTCAATTTTGTGCCGCGCGCCGAGCGCGCTAGCAACTGAACCTTGAGTTGACGTTCCAGGTCCCGGATCCGGCGGCTCAGTGTCGGAAGCGGGATTCCGAGACGGGCTGCCGCCGCCGAGAGGCTACCTGATTGAACGACGGCGATAAACATCCGGGTTGCATTCATATCCATGGGGACGATCCTACCAGATTTGATAGGGATACTATCAACAGTGTCAGTATTCTTCCATATCTGATTGATTTATGTAGCTGTGCAATGAGAAGCTAGCTTTAGCTGGAGAGCATTATGCGCAAGACAAGCAGGAGGATTTTAGCGGCCATGTTACTAGGGACGGCAAGTTCTGCCGCATCGGCGCAGACGGCAGCTCTAAAGACCGAGCTCGTCACCGTCGAGAACTACAACCGTGCCCAGACCGATGTTAATTTTGCCGGGGTGGTCAAGATAGGTGGTTTCGGAAAGTTCCGGCATGGCCGCGAGCTTGCACCTCCAGTCCAGCAGGGCATTGTCCGTCCCAACCGCGACACGTTGTATTCGTTCGCAATTGTCGACCTCGATGCCGGGCCGGTCACGATTACGCTTCCGCAGGCCAGCAAGCGCTTCATGGGGATGCAGGTTGTCAATGAGGATCAATACACCCGGGCAACCTATTACGGCGCGGGCACTCACACTCTGACGAGGGAGATGATTGGCACGCGCTATGCCATTGCCGTCGTGCGGTTTCTTGTCAATTTCTCGAACGAGGAGGATATCGAGCAAGTCCACGCCTTGCAGGACGCGGTGACGTTCAGCCAGGAGCGCCCCGGCACGTTCGAAATCCCCAATTGGGATGGGGCAAGTCTCAAAAAGGTGCAATCGGCGCTCTTGCAGCTAGGAACCACGATTTCCGATACGCGCCGCATGTTTGGCGCCAGCGAAAATGAGGTCGACCCAGTCAAGCATTTGATCGGAAGCGCCATGTTGTGGGGCGGTTTTCCCGAGAAGGACGCCCTCTATCTGCCGATTACACCGCCTCGGAATGATGGCAGCACCGTTCACAAATTGACGGTCGCTGATGTGCCTGTGGATGGCTTCTGGTCGCTGACCGTCTATAACAGCGCGGGCTACCTCCAGCCGAACCCGTATAACGCCTATTCCGTGAACTCCGCCACCGCAAAAAAAGGCCCGGACGGCGCGGTCACAATCCAGTTCGGCGGATGCGATGGCAAAATCCCCAATTGCCTTCCGATCACGCCGGGTTGGAATTACACGGTGCGTCTCTTCCGCCCGCGCACGGAAATCCTCAATGGCACATGGACACTCCCCTTGGCGCAGCCTGAGAGTTGAACTTTGGATCGGCTCCAACGCTGGTGCCCGCACCGACAACAGCATAATCCGCCCCCGCCAGACATGTTTCTGCCGGCTATACCGGTTCCCGACGATCGCCGCCAAACGGGCACGATCGGCGGCACTCATCTCAACGGTAATCCCTGTGCGCATCGGCCAGACGCGCGTGCCACGAGCCGGGAGGGAATCCACGCAGGGATCATTTATCAGATATTGTCCACTAGGCCGAAAACCTGAATACGTGATCGGATGGCTTTCGATAAAATGCGCCTGTCTGCGGCAAATCAACGCGTATTTGCGTTTTGCCTTTAGCATCTTTTCGCGCAGGCTAAGCTGTCCAGCAATCCAGCGCGTCTTTTTTGCCGTTGGGAAACATTGATGCCGGTGAGGCAGCTATGTCACGGTCTCCCCACAAATGTTTCCAAACCTTGACGGCAAGCGCCTTAAAGCCATGTCTGATCGCATATGTGTCGCAAGGAGACAGAATGCGAAACGCTAAGATTGGATTCACTGAGAGTGAAAGCGAAGTAAATTCCGACTTCATAAAATGCGAAGGATGGTCGAAGCTGATGGATGAAGCGATCGGCTTTTAGGCTGCAGGCTTAATCGCGGCGCGGCAGTTGCCGTCGTCACTATCGGATGGCCGCCCGACTTCTCGTGCGCAGTCCAAGCTCCAGGCACCCGGCTAGAGAACGGCGTTGACAAACGTCGGAGGTCATCTCTGCTGCGTGCAAAGGATAACTTAAGGATTTAAGCAACGTGCTTGCTGTTCCGAAAGAACCACCGCAAAAATTCATCTCTTTGATGCTGTCGTCCCTTCGAAAGGCGTTTTTCAGCATTGCGATAGCGAGCGCTGCAATAAACATCCTGGCGCTGACCGGCTCCTTTTTTATGCTGCAGGTTTACGATCGGGTCATTCCGGGCCGTAGTCTTCCAACGCTCGCGGGCCTTGCGATTATCGCCGCGACCCTGTTCATATTCCAGGGGACCCTCGAATTGTTGCGTTCGATGCTGCTTGCGCGCGTGGGCATGTCTCTCGATGAACGGATGAACCGAAAAGTCTTCGGCTCGCTCATCTATCTGCCAACGAGAGCGCAAACGCCCGATGATGGGCTGCAGTCCGTTCGCGATCTGGAACAGGTCCGATCGTTTTTGTCCGGGAGCGGCTCGACGGCCCTATTCGATCTGCCTTGGATGCCTTTTTACCTGATCCTTTGCTTTCTGTTCCATTTCTGGATCGGCTTCACCGCCTTGTGCGGCGCCGTTTTACTCATTGTCCTGACAGCACTTGCAGAGATCCTGTCGCAAAAACCAGCGCTTGAAGCCGCGAAGTCTTCCGCTGCTCGCCTCGGCTTTGCACAAGCGGCGCGCCGGAACTGGGAGGCAGTGGTCGCAATGGGTTTCAGCGGCCGCCTTACCGATAAATGGACGGCCATGAATGAGGAGTATCTCGGCAATCAGCTCTCCGCCGGCAACATCGTCGGCACGCTGACCACGATCGCGAAGATATTGCGGATGATGTTGCAGTCCGCTGTATTGGCTGTCGGCGCGATCCTTGTCATCAAGCAGGAGGCGACGGGCGGCATCATCATCGCCAGCTCGATCATGGTCACCCGCGCGCTTGCCCCCGTGGAGCTGGCAATCGGGCAATGGAAAGGCTTTGTCGGGGCTCGCCAAAGTTGGTCGCGCCTCGCCAAGCTGCTGGACCTTGTCCCTACCGAACACCGGGCCGTGGCCCTGCCGACGCCGCAAAAAGAGCTCGGCGTCGAGAACATAAGCCTCACATCCCCCGGCAGCCGCGACTTCATCCTCCGCAATGTCTCATTCAAGATATCTGCGGGAACGGTGCTCGGCGTGATTGGCCCGAGCGCTTCGGGAAAATCGTCGCTTGCCAGAGCGATCACGGGATTATGGCCGGTTGTGATCGGCGCAATCAGGCTCGATCAGGCGGCGTTGTCGCAATGGGAAAGGGGCGACCTGGGGCGGCATATCGGATATCTACCCCAGGATGTTGGTCTGTTCGACGGCTCGATAGCGGAGAATATATCCCGCTTCGCGAAAGACATGCAGCCTGGACCGATTATCGCGGCGGCAAGGGCGGCCGGCGTATACGACATGATCGTCAAACTACCGGATGGGTTCGACACGGTCATCGGCGAAGGTGGTTCGCGACTTTCCGCTGGTCAGCGGCAGCGCATTGCCCTGGCTCGGGCCCTTTATGACGATCCATTTTTGGTGGTTCTTGACGAGCCGAATTCCAATCTGGATGCCGAGGGGGAGGCATCCTTGACCAAAGCCTTGATAGGCATTCGGGCACGCGGCGGCATTGCCGTCGTCGTAGCGCACAGGCCGAGCGCTTTGGCGGCCGCCGACAAGGTCCTGATCATTGCGAACGGTCAGATGCAGGCGTTCGGACCGAAGGACGAGATTCTTGGCGGATCCACCAGGCATTCGGGGGCCGGGCCAGTGCGTTTGATGATTGCCGGCGAGGATGTGAGCGGATGAAAAACATGGGCTTGTCTTCCACAGAGCGTGCGATCCGCCGCCTTTCCATTTTCGTGCTGGCGACGATTCTTGTCCTTTTTGGCGTCATGGGTGGTCTTGCGGCAGCGACGAAGATTTCGGGAGCGGTCATTACCTCCGGCACCCTGGTCGTCGACAGCTATGTAAAGACTGTTCAACATCTCAAGGGCGGGATCGTTGGCGAAATCCGCGTGAAGAATGGCGACCACGTCGATGCCGACCAGATATTGATCCGCCTGGATGATACGCAAAACCGAGCCAATCTCGGCATTATCAGAAAGCGTTTGAATGAACTGTCCGCCAGAAGGGCGCGTCTGGTTGCGGAGCGCGACGACAAGAGTGCGATCAGCTTTCCGGCAGATCTCCAATCCAGCGCCGGCGACGATGGCGTGGCGAACATACTGGCCGGCGAGCGCCAACTTTTCAGCGACCGGTTGGCATCGCGACAGGGTCAGAAGTCGCAGCTGCGTGAGAGAATTCAACAGTTGAAACAGGAAGTGGACGGCCTCGTCGCGCAGGAGAAGGGCAAGAGGATCGAAATCGAGCTCGTCAACAAGGAGCTGGGCAGCCTCCAGCGACTGTTCGATCAAGGCATCGTCCCGGCGGCGAAAGTCTATTCGCTGCAAAGAGACAGCGCTCGCCTGACCGGTGAACTCGGTAATCTTGTTTCCTCGATCGCACAGACCAACGGCAAAATTACCGAAACCGAGCTTCAGATCATTCAGATCGATGACGATCACAGCTCGGAAGTCTCCGACCAACTGCGGCAGGCTGAAAGCGATATCGGTCAGTTTTCGGAACGGTTGATCGCTGCCGAGGATGATCTCAAACGGGTGGATATACGGGCGCCACAGGCGGGTATTGTCGATCAGTTGAACGTCCATTCCGCCGGCGCCGTGATCGGGCCGAAAGAAACGATCATGCAGATCGTACCGGACAAGGACGCGCTGGTCGCCGAGCTGAAGCTTGCGCCGCAGGATATCGATCAGATTGCCGTCGGTCAGGTGGTCGCGTTGCGATTTTCCGCCTTCAACCAACGCATCACGCCCGAACTCAACGGACGCGTCGAAACCATTTCGGCGGATCTGACGACCGATCAGCACACGGGTGTGAGCTATTACATCGTTCGCGCCAAAGTGCCGAAGGAAGAATGGGACCGACTGGGGAAGCTTACGCCTCTGCCTGGCATGCCCGTGGAGGCATTCATGCAGACCGGAAAAAGAAGTGTTCTCGCCTACCTGACCAAACCAATGACCGATCAGATAAAGCGTGCATTCAGAGGGGATTAGGACGTTTCTCTAACGTGCGTTGTTTAAGCCGATTTGCCAGTTAAGGACGAACGGCGCAGCCGCGATTATAAGCGGCTGCGCCGAGCGCTTGGTGCAGGTCGGACCCTGTCAGATATGCCAGTCCGGAGTATGGGCAGCCGCGGCCGTGGCCGTCTGGGTCATATGGTCGTTCAACTGATAGGCCTTGATGTAGTCGATTTTCATCTCCGAGTCTTTCAGGCTGTCAGTCGGAGTGCCTGCCGTGCCGCCGACGGCCTGATCCACCAGCATGTACATCGGGCTGTGCATATCGGCCGGTGTTGCCGCATGCGCGATGGCAACGTCGTCGAAATACCAGACGATTTGATCCTGATCCCACAGCACGCCGTAATTGTGAAAACCATCGGTGCTGGGAACTTGCACCGGAATGGTTTGCATCGTGTGCTGACCCGTCGCGTTCGAGTGAACCGTGGCGTTGACCGTGTTCGGATCCTGTCCGCGCATTTCCACCACATCGAGTTCCGGTGGCCATGAGCCGTCTTCCGGCAGAAGCCAGAAAGCCGGCCATGTGCCTTGATCATGCGGCATGTCGGCCCGCATTTCAAAATAGCCATAAGTCTGGGAGAACGTGGAATGGGTGTTCAGAATGCCGGACGTATAGTCATGGCCTTCCAGAAGCGATTTCAGCGAATCGGGCGTCGGTTTGGCCGAAATCGTCAACACGCCGTTCGAAACGGAAAATGGATTGGCCGATGCGGTCGGGCCATAGAGCGGATTGACATACCATTGCAGCTCGCCGGTCATGCTACTGCCCTTGTCCGGCGCCCACCAGTATTTCGCATCCCAGGTGCCTTGCGTTCCCTGATGAAGGGAAAGCGAATTGAAATCATCCGAGAAGGTCTGCGTGAGCGCGGAACGGTCGAGTCCGAGCTGGAACTGGTCCGAATGCAGATCGGCAATGGTCTTGTTGGCAAAAACCAGGCTCTCGCCGCCGCCAAGATCGAGGCGCAGATTGGCGCCTTGCTGGGTAAGATGACTGACGACCTGATCAAAGGACGTCAGTCCATATTGGTTCAGACGCACCTTATCGTCACTGCTGAAATCAGTGATCAGGTCGCTGCCATTGCCCTTGGTGAAGAGGAAGGTATCGGCACCGCCGCCCCCGGTCAGGACGTCATTGCCTGCACCGCCATCGATGGTCTGGCTGCCTGCACCGCCGGTGATGATGTTGTCGGCGCTGTTGCCGAAGGCATGACGGCCATCGCCGGTCACCGTGAGATTCTCGAAATTTGCGGGCAGCGTGTAGTCCATCCACGTGTTGATGGTATCTACCCCCGCACCAGGCGCTTCGGTGGCGTGATTGATGCTCGAATAGAGATAGTAGATATCATCTCCAGTGCCGCCCGCCATCGTGACGTTGACGGAGCTGTCGCCATACATCGAATCATTTCCAGCCGTGCCGTTAAGCGTCGGACCGGAGCCGGTGGCTGAAAACCAACTTGTCGAAGTTCCACTGTAGTAGAGCGTTTGGCCTAGGGCATTGAGTACGGTATTGGGCATTCGAAACCTCTTCCGTTGTGCGTGGCTGTCTCCTCCACAGAGCCAACATTCCTCCGCGCTTACGTTAGAGAGATAACATTTTCCGCATTGCAGCACAGCCCCCTACAGGTTGATTTCAGCTTTATGTGAAATATGGCCGGCTTAAACACCCCCATGCTTAATCGCGCATCAAGTTCGAATGCTGCTTCATACATAGCGTGCCGTATTGGTCAGTTATTCCACGGCGAATGCTGAACCGCCCCCGCCCAGCATCTGGCAATTTGACGCTTGGGGCGCCTATTCAGAGCGATCTGGAGCGAGCCTGGCCGCTATATCCTAACGACACTGACCAGTGAAGCGCCGTCGACGGTTGACCATGGGAACAACCAGGCAAAGGTGTACATGGGTGAAGCTGCTTAGCGTACGGTCTGAAGCAAGGTCGAAGATCAATCGCATCGCGGCGTGGAACGGCGACGAGCTATTCCCATTCGCTCTTAGCTATCACCGCAGCGTCGGAGCGATTAAGTGTCTGCAAATGAGATAGCAGGCTGTCGTGAAATCGGCTGCGGGCCTGCAGCCACGAACAAAAGCCAAAAGCCCGCCGCAGACCGGGAGTCGATAGTCGCGGCGGGCTCACGCTCCAGTGGCCGGCGTGGTACACCGTGAGCTGCGGGGTAAGCGTCCCGCTGATCTGAAACTCAGAAGAAGCGCTTTGGTTCCCGCGCCTTATCGTGGTCGCGACAATTCGTCCGGTCGTAGGCGGCGCGCGCACGACAAAGACGGCGGCGGCTTGAGAAATATCTCAAGCTGACGGACGTCAAAGGTCTGCATTCTCTCCGCCTTCGCGCGAGCAATACAAGGGCTTGATGCTGTCCACGCGACGAAGAGCGGCCTGTGGACCTCACTGCAACAGAGATATCCCGGCTTCTTCCGCCGCCTTGATGAATGCTTCTCGCGCGGCTTGTGGGCAGACCACACCCATCATCGCATCGAGACATATTCGTACCGCGGTTACGTACTCTTCGCCATCTTCAACCGGCCAATGCTCCAGCAGCGTCTCAGCCGCCTCCTGTACCGAATTGACCCGCCGATAACCCTCCGTGCCTCCCATCACGAGCGTCACGGCAGAGAATGGCCGCAAAGTGTTTCGTTTCAAAACGCATTACCTCCGAAACATAAAGACTTCAGTAACCTTGCAAAAAACGTTCCGGGAGGGCGGCACGACTAATCCACCTTTGGCCAATCAAAGAAGATGACGGCAGAGGGGCAAAAAAAGCCCAGGCTGATGCCGGTGACAGTGACGCGGCATGGTTGGGCTTAACGAGGCCAAATCGTAATTTGAGAGAAGAAGATGTCGGTGAAGCTTTCCACCGGTTGGCGCGCTTTCGCGTCAATGCGTATGCGAGCAATCGGCAAATGGCCTCAGCGACAAACCAGAAGCGCCTCGAGCGAGGCCATTTCAAAGGCGTCACGCGCTTCGTTCGCCGTACATTCGTGCTCGAGGGCGGCGCTGCAGACCTTCTTAGCCTCCCTCAAAAAGACGCCATCGGCGATCGGCCATTCTCGTTCCAGGCATCCGACGGCTTCAGCCGGGCTTTTGACGACCTTTTGTTTCCCGCTGCTGACCGTGACCGAAACGGGTGCCTCCCATGCGAGAGCGCTCATTCTGACCTCCTTTGTCTTTCAGGTGAAGTTAGACAAACGATGGTCCTGCCGCTCTGTTCCAACGGTGAGATAAAAAATTCCATCTCCGCAAGAAAAAAGCGGCGCAAATAAACGAGGGTTACAGATCAGGGGAGATTCTGGCGGGGCCAGTCAAAAGCACGCGCCATTGGAAGGTCCCGAAACGAGCTACCCCGCCGGCCCTTTATGGGCTTGTTCTCATGAGTCATGAAAATCGCATGTCGAACACGCGGAAGAATTCGCATACCGTGCCGGGCAAGGACAAATGCAGCAGAAATCTCTGCCTTCAGTGGAGTAATATCGGAAAAGGCCTTACTCAGAAATGTCTGGAAGACGGAGGAACTGGTGAAGTGCTGACGACCGCCGGAAGCGCGAGTTGAGCAACGTGGAAAACACCGCCCGGCAAATTCCGAGCAGTTTCCGATCGCAGGCCGAAGCGCTTGTCTATTTCGACAGCTTGAGTGTGGTTTCGATCAGCGAACTTGCCGGTCTTTGGCAAGGTCACGGGATTGCGTCCGGCCACCCGCTCGACGGTGTGCTGGAAAATCTCGGATGGTATGGCAAGCGCTTCACTGCCAATCTCAGAGCCGATGCGCTGCTGTTTGCGGTTGGACCTCACCGGCTCGTGGCCGTCGGCCCGGGAATGATCCCTCTGAAACTTGCGCTCCGTTTTCATCGTTTCGGGCGGACCAGGACGGCGCGCGGTTTGTTTTCGTATTTACAGAAACTGTGGCGAGCAAAAGGGCCGGTCGCCTCCCTCCGATTGATGTCCTTCAGGGGCAAGACGAGCGCAGCGATGGTGTATGACAGGCAGCCGATCATCGACTATTTCCGCAGAATTGACGATGACCGGCTCTTGGGCGTTATGGCCGTCGAGGGCGATGGCCGATCTTATTTTTTCGTTCTCACGCGCATAAAAACGGAGCTCTAGGAAGCCGGTTTCATAATGCTCCTCAAGCGCTCTTTGGCCTCTTCTTAGCCCGCGCCGATGTGTTCAGTGCCACGGCGGCGCGAATGAGCGCCTTCAACGCCTCTTCATCCATCCTGTCGCTTTCATGGAAATCGATGGCACGCCGGGTATTGCCTTCGAGGCTGGAGTTGAAGAGGCCCGCAGGGTCCTCCAACGAGGCGCCTTTGGCGAAGGTCATTTTTACGACTTCCTTGTAGGTCTCGCCGGTACAGATGATCCCGGCGTGCGACCACACCGGAACTCCTCTCCACTTCCATTCCTCGACCACTTCGGGATCGGCCTGTTTGATGAGACTTCGGATCCGAGCGAGTGTCTCGCCCCGCCAATCACTCAGCTCCTTGATTCTCGCATCTATCAGCTGGGAGGGAGAGTCTTCCCCTTCCTTCGAAACGCTCTGCTTCATGGTTGTTGTCGCTTTCCTCATGGTTGTTGTTGCTCGCGCGTCGTTTGAGTATCGCTCATCAGCATTGGTCCGATCGCAGCTCGTTTCCATCGGGGGGGTCTTCGACGGTCAATCGAGGCCCCGCATGTAGTGGCCGCTCACATTCGTTCGCCGGGCAATTGGCTTGCTTGCTTCACCCAAGCGGCGAGTTGAGCTTCATCAAGCTGGTCGTCTTCACGGATGTCGAGGTAGCGCGTGTCCTTGCTCTTGGACTCGCCGGGGGGAATAGGGTGCAGTAACGTGCCGCGGAAAAAAGCCACTTTGACGTAGTTCGTAAAGCTATGGATGCCGAGGAACCAGCCTTGGCCTTCAAGCCCGTAGAGCGGCGAGTTCCATTTGACCGCCTTTCGAACGCCGGGCACGGTGCGCACGATGAGCGCGTCGAGGCGGCGCCCCACGTCGCCTTTCCAGCCTGGCAGAGCTGCGATGTAGGCCTGCACGGGGGCGTCGCCCTCGGCCTTCGCGATCTGAGGGTTCCCGCCCGCAAGCAGGATGGGCTTGGCAACAATCGGCTTGGCGACGGTCTTTCTTGCGACCTTCGCCGAGCTCGCGGACGCCTTGCTGGCCATTGTCTTCGCTCCTATCCGCCGGTGCGCTGCTCGCTGCGCCACTTGTTGGCATGCGGCAGCACGAACAAGTATAGACCGGTGAGCAGGAGCAAGACGAGTGGAAGCGGCGCCAAGAGGCCGATCCAGGTGGCAGGTTGCCCCTGTCTCAGGGCAACGATGTTGACGATGACGGCCACCGTAAAAGCGATGGACAGCCAGCGGTGGATCTTTCGGATCCATTTGTTCCAATCCAATCGGCCCTCCTGTGACAATGAGCCGAAGCGGATCGGCCGATGCGCTTGGCGGCCGCCTTCCTCGCGATCTCTGTCGACTTTTTAGACGTCGTTTGCGTCACTGCGTTGAGCCCCAGACGCTTGCGTTATGCAATCGTGACCAGGGCCGGTTTCGAATTGTGCCGGTGGACCTCAATCTGTCCGCGCCAAGGCCTGCTCCAGGTTTGCAAAAAACTGCTGCCACCCGTACTTGGCGCCCTGGTAGGCCTGCTGCTGATCTGGCCGGAAGCCCGACTGCTCCATGCGCAGGTTGGTCCCCGTGCTCGTTGCGGTGAGGGTCCATGTGACGACACTCTCGAGACCATAGGCGGCCCAGGTGTAAGACAGCGTTTTGTTCGGCTCGATTGCGAGGACCTGACAGTCGACAGCGCCCCAATCCGCGCGAAGATTGAAACGGTGATCCACAACAGGCTTGAAGTCGTTCTTCATCAGCCAATCCTCGATCAGGTGTGGTTGGGTGAGCGCGCGCCAGATCTTTTCTGGCGGGTAAGGTATGTCACGTTCGACAATAACCGAGCGCGTTTCGGTCGCAGTATTGGTCACTGGTCCATCCTTTTCAGCAGGTCTTCGAGTTGGTCGAATCGGCTTTGCCAAAACCCGGCCATTTGGCTTGTCCAATCGATCAAGGGACCCAGGGCGCCGAGCTGCGCACTATAGTGCGTCTGGCGACCTTCGTGGCGGTCGCGCACCAACCCGGCCCGCTTCAGGACCCCAAGATGCTTTGAGACGACCGGTTGCGAGACCCCGGCCCGAGCCGTCAAGGCCCCGACGGTCTTCTCTCCTTCGCGGCACAACCGTTCGAAAAGAGCCCGCCTGGTCGGATCGGCGAGCGTTCTGAAGAGCACATCGTGATCGTTGGACATTTGGGATCTATACCCTGTTGGCTATTGATTGACGTATAGCCGCGGAGCTATTCATAAGTCAAGCGGGAGCGCGGAGCGACATGGCGATCCGCACACAGAAGCCACCAGCGGTCGCGCGTTATTGTCCAGCGATTGGCATCAGTCGGCCACGATGAAAGCGACATGGCTCCTGGACAGGGATGTTTGCGCTTACCATAGCTTGCCAGCTATGCATCGTGCATCACCTTGTTGAGCATGCGCTGTCGTGGCGGTGTGATTGCGAGCGCCCTATGGCTGCGGTCCGCAGATGTCTGCGCAATTCGACTTCGCAAACAGGGCATGGGAAATCTCACATCTCACGGTTCCGACTTGGTCGTGGATGAACGAGCTCAGCCGCGCCCCGTGCATTAAAGTGGCTGTATGAATGGCTTGTTCGGGTGGAGTTCAGATAAAGCGCCCTATCTTCCATCTATATTGCCGACATCAGAAGGAGTGAAAGATGTTTGGACGTTTCGCAGGGATTTCCTACATCGCGTTGGCCGGATTGGTTGCTTCACAACTGCTCCCCTCAGTCGCCATGGCGCAGTACTACGACGACGATCAGGACTACAGGCCGCCGCAGTGGGATCGCCGCCAAGATAATCAGGACTGGGGTCGCCCGCCGAGGGATTGGGACCACGGTGGTTGCAGCCGCCGCGATCTCGTGGCCGCCGCACGTGACGAAGGCTTTCGACGCATCGATTCCATCCAAATGAACGGACGCCGCATTATCGTTCGTGGCTGGAATGACGGCGGGCCTGACCGTATGGCCTTTGCCAACAGACGTGGTTGCCCGGTTATCGACTAGCGCGCGAGGTCCCCTCGTCACCAGCCGAGGTAGCCGGCAGGCGCAAGTACAGTCCAAGGACGGCTTCGGTGGCACCAGGATAAGCTCGGGCGAGAAAGGCGGCTCTCGTCGATCATGTCCGGCAGCTTGATGAGAAAGAGAAATGGGAGATTGGGGTTAGCGGGTCATTCTGCGGCGACACGGATGAAACGGCTTGTGTCGGTAGCGTGTTATGAGATCGACGCCATCCGACCACTCGCCCAGGCCGACGGGGAGAAAAGCCCCGACACGCCGTGATGCTATCCGAAATCAGTGAGGCCCGACATGGGATGCCGGGTCTCGATTGCGGGGTTAGTCGCAACGCCGCATCGTCTTTGTGATCTGATCACCGTCTTCGTTCGTGCGGGTAATGCTCTTGGTAACGCACCGGTCGCGATTGTGATAACGATCGCGATCGCGGACCTTGCCGACCGAAATGCCCTGATCGCTGATGATGATGCCGGCGCGATCACGATGGTGCTCCTGATGATAGCCCTCGTCGTAGGAAGGGCCACCAATGATGACGTCGTCTGCCAATGCAGGCGCAGCCATGGAACCCACAGCGAGAGCTGCCACTGCGCATCCGATGATTGTATATCGCATTTGTCTATCCTCCTTGCTTGTATATTTAAGCAACGATTGAGGAAGGACATGGTTCCAACATTTGACTGCCATCGCGCATCGAGCTCAGACGGGCGGGGGCCGTCCAACTGTCGATTATCAACGATTGACACCCGTGCGGGCGGCGGCTTCAACGCCAGCCGAGGGCAGGGGCGACGTGGCTCAGAATTGCTTCGATGACATGTGCGTTATAGTCCACGCCGAGCTGGTTGGGGACGGTCAAGAGCAACGTGTCGGCCTCGGCAATGGCCTCATCCTTCGCCAGTTGCTCGATGAGGGCATCGGGCTCTGCGGCGTAGCTGCGACCGAAGATCGCCCGGGTTTTCTCATCGATAAAGCCGATCTGGTCTTCGTTCTGGTTGCCATATCCGAAGTAGGCGCGGTCGCGGTCGTCCACCAGTGCAAAGATGCTGCGGCTGACCGACACCCGCGGCTCGCGTTCGTGACCGGCCGCCTTCCAAGCCTCGCGATACACTCTGATCTGCTCCGCCTGCTGAACGTGGAAAGGAAGCCCGCTCTCATCATCCTTGAGCGTGGAGCTCTGCAGGTTCATACCGAGCTTTGCCGCCCAGGCCGCGGTGGCGTTCGAGCTTGCGCCCCACCAGATCCGCTCGAGCAAGCCTTCCGAGTGCGGCTCGATGCGTAAGAGGCCGGGTGGGTTTGGGAACATCGGCCGCGGGTTGGGTTGCGCGAAGCCTTCGCCGCGCAACACATCGAGCAGGACCTCGGCGTGACGCCGGGCCATCTGGGCGTCGGTCTCGCCCTCGGCGGGCGCGTATCCGAAGTGTCGCCATCCATCGATGACCTGTTCGGGGGACCCACGGCTGATGCCGAGCTGCAGGCGCCCGCCGGCAATGATGTCGGCAGCACCCGCATCTTCGGCCATGTAGAGCGGATTCTCGTAGCGCATGTCGATGACAGCCGTGCCGATCTCGATACGGCCGGTCTTCGCGCCGACGGCCGAAAGCAGCGGAAACGGCGCGCCGAGCTGGCGGGCGAAATGATGCACGCGAAAATACGCGCCGTCCGCGCCCAGCTCCTCGGCGGCGACGGCGAGGTCGATAGACTGCAGAAGTGCGTCGGATGCCGATCGCGTCTGCGATTGGGACGAGGGCGTCCAGTGACCGAACGATAGGAAGCCGATTTTCTTCATAGTCATGTAGCCTCAAAAGTGTGACATGCGCAGCTTAGCCTCTTGGCACAATTCCGGCTCGACATACAGTTCTCTGTTGCTCTCTGCCTGGAGAGATGGTCCTGATGCAGCGCAAATGAGGCATTGCCTGATATCTTTGGAATCCGCAGTTCTCTGGCAGAGAAACGGAGCGCGGATCACTTGGCTAAAGCATAGATTTCGGCCGGTCGAGTGACGCCCTTAAGAGAGAAGGTGCCCACTTTTTCGAATCCGGCTTGAAAGTGCGATACAAAAGCTCCGGATGCCAACAGGTTACGGTTAACGGTGTCGCACAGCTTCTCCATACGAGCCGCTTCGTTGACCGCCTTTCCGATCGCTGTGAAATCGAGGCGGCGGGCAGCGCCGACGTTTCCATAGAAGACCTCGCCGACATGCAGGACGATATCGACGAGGATTTCCGGCTGCTCGGCCTCCAATCGCCTGCGATTGACTGCGGCATTGGCTTCCATTGCCTTCTTGGCTGCCGACAGGGTCCGGTGGCATGCCTCGGCGGGATTTTCCATGTCGGCCGGAAAAATGGCGAGCAGGCTGTCGCCCATGAATTTCAGGATTTCGCCGCCATCCTGCTCGATAGGCTGTCCTATTGCCTCGAAATGCTCGTTCAGCCAGGCAATGATGTGGTCCGGCGCATGGTTCTCGTTGAGCGAGGTAAAGTTCTTGAGGTCTGCCAGCAGGATGGCCGCATAGATGGCCGCGCCTTCCCCTCGCTGTGTCTGTCCGCTGAGAATTCGCCCGCTGGTGCGGGTGCCGGTATAGACTGCGAGCATATCCGCGGCGACGCGTGTTGCCGCGATCCGGTAGCAGGTAAGCGCAAGGGCGGGCAGAAATATATCGAGGTCGGCAATTTGTTTTTCCGAGAAACCCGCAGGCCCCTCACCGGCCAGAGAAAATCCGACGCCCGCCAAGGCAGTTCCTTCGGGGTAGGCGATGAGCTTCAGCAGGTAATCTGTCGCCCCCAGATCAGCCAATTCCGTCAGGAGTGCGTAGGCTGCGGTGTTCTTATCGGTGGGCAGCCGCCAGCGACCATATTGGAGACCGTTCGACAGAAGATAGGAAATGGGCGACCTGCGGAACATCTCCTGACCCGCGTCGTCATGACCCTGAACCTCCACCGAAATGCTCGAAGTTCGCGACCATGCGACCGTGACGCCCCGTTGCAGGGGATCGATGGTTGGCATGGTAATCGACGCTCGAAGAAGCGGATATCCAAGCGTCATCAGCCGCTCTGCGACGCCCTTCAGAATATCGCCGATATTGTCCGTGGACAGGCCTTTGCCGATGATCCAGCCGACCAGTTCCTGCAACTCCCGCATGTCGGATATCCTTGAGGTCCGCCAAATCCAAAAGTATGGCTGACAAAGTCGATCCTTCAAGTCCGAAAAATCGGACGCTCGAGCTGGAAGTCAAGCTCCGGCGTCCATTCGGTGCGCTTGCCGGAACTACAGTCTCGCCACCATGCGCATGCCCGCCATCGGCACATGCCGCCAGCTCAAGCCCTTGTTAAACGGACGGGGCTACTCTACCAAAAGATCAGTTTGGCCCTGCGCTACCAAACGAGGAAATCGTGGTTTCTGACGATAGTTTTGCGTTTTTGCTGCCCGTTATCATGATGACGTTCGGTTTCGTGTTCCTGGTGCTATCCAGGCACGGGCACCGTCAGTCGACATCGTGGGCGCTTGGCTATCTCTGCGCGGGCGCTGCTTTCTCGGTGCCCTTCGCTCCGGCAACGATACCCGCTCCCGTGCTTTCCTTTGTTGCCGATGGCCTGTTTACGGCAGCATTCTATTTCTATGGAAGCGCCCTTTTAATCCGCTTTCAACGATCGACGTTCGCCACTATTCGGTTGACGTTCTGCTTATTGACATACGTGGCGACGGCAGTTGCTGTTTTCGTCCTGCAAAATCTCGCCGCCGAACTGGTCATCAACGACCTGACATGCGCCACTCTTCTGACATTCGCGCTGGCGATGGTGGTCGGGCGTCGAAGCCACACGGCCGATCATGCCCTGCTCATGATTGCGGGTCTGATCGTCGTCGAAACCATCGCTCGCAACGTCGCACTGGTATTTCTCGTCCCTTCCTACGGCAGCACGGAAAGCTTCCTGAATTCGCCATACGCTTTTGCCATGCAGGCCGGTGCATCGGTCCTCGCATTGTTCTTCGCCCTGTCTGCACTTGCTGCCTCGACCCTGGACGTGATCGCCCAGTATCGCAGTGCCGCAGACACGGATGTGCTGACCGGCTTGCTCAACCGCCGAGGCTTCGAGCGCGCGACGGAAGGGCTGTCGGACAAGGTGCTTTCGTCCTGCGCGATCGTGGCCTGCGATATCGATGGCTTCAAACAGGTGAATGACACCCACGGCCATGCGGCCGGAGATGCGGTCATTCAGGAGCTTGCAACGCTGATAAAGGCCCGGCTGCCTCTAGATGGCATTGCTGCGCGTTTCGGCGGCGAGGAATTCGTCATTCTCCTGCCTGATCACTCGCTCGACGCTGCAAGTCAATTCGCCAACGGGCTTCGAACAACCTTCGCAAATGTCGATCGACACGGCATCGGCATCAACCGAGCGGTAACCGCGAGCTTCGGCGTTGCCACGAAAGACCACAACGAGCATGACCTGCGGGATCGCATTTCGCGCGCCGATCTGGCGCTTTACGCCGCCAAGGAAGCCGGGCGCAACCGCGTAATGCTCGATGGAAAGCCCCCACGCGACGCGACGGGCATCCGGCTTGCCGCGCAATCGGCAACGTCCGGAGGGGGCCGATGAATGTTCGGCTAGATGAATTCGCGGCTCACAGCGTGCCTGAGGCGCCTATGCTCACGCGTGGCTTGCCTGTTCTTCGTATCGATCGAGTGTGGCGGAAAGCATCAGCGCGATAATCTCAACCGTCGCGTCGGCATTTGCCGGGCGATGCTGCGGATCGGTTCCGACACGAATGACAACCATGCGGTCGGATTTGGTTGGTGCTGGCCAAAAATCGAACCGTGATTGATCGAAAGGATAGACACCCGCAGTCACGATTTCGTTCGACACGGCCGCCATCTTTGCTGCGTCTATCTCCAATTGGGTAAGCTTCGTTTCGCCTTCGATCTTCAGTTCCTCGTCGTCTCGAACGAAAATAATCGCGGCCGGAGCCTCAAAAAGTGACGCCAGGACGGATCGGGTAAGATCCGTTGCCTCTCGTGCAGATCTCGAGGCAATCATCCGGCGTGCGTAAACCTGCATTTTGGCCTGATGAAAATGAAGGCGATCAAGCTCGGCCGAGTCGTGCCGCCTTGTCGATGCAATGGTGCTTGTGACGCAGCCGATGACGAAGAGCAACGCGATAGCCCAGATGTTGGAAGTATCCGCGACGGCGAGTGAGAAACGGGGTTCAGTGAAGAAGAAATTATAGGCAAGGGCTCCGAGAAGAGCTGAAAACAATGCTGGACCAAGACCGAACGCAACGCCACTCGCCACAACCGGCAGAACGTAAATGAGCGACAGATTGGGTATCGTCTCATAGCGATCAAAACCGGCGGCGATCGCGGTGGCCATTACTGTCATGACCAAAGAACCAAGGTACTGCACGACCGACGGCATATCTGAAAGGCCCAGATTGCGAGTAGCAGAATCCGCTGCCACGCCGGTTGCGACTTCATCGAGATGGTTGTTCGCGGACATGACCAGATCCTCCTTCCAAATGGAAGTGGTTTGCCGGGCATTTGAATTCCATGGGGAAACGTCGGGAGATTTATAAACATCGCATAAATGCGATGGGCGCACTTCCATCAATATGAGGTTTCGTGCTCCGGATGCCGCCACTACCGTCGTTTGGCAGCTAAACGGGCTGTCGACATATCTGGAAGACCCCGTCTAAAAGCTAAGCAACGCCGCTCTCGCCATGTGATATTCTCCTTCTGGGCGTTGGAGAGCATAGCTTCGTGGCGCAAGCGACTGGCTTCGAAACCGATACAGACAGAAAAGAATGGCAATATGGAGCGAACTATGCGGGGCATCATTCTTCTGGCAATCGTCGGTCTGATCACCTGTTCATGCAATCAGACGGGCACTTTTGAGTTGCAACCGATTCCGGGAAGCATCACCTACGGCGGCCAGCCGAGGATGAAGCTCACGAAATCTCCCATTGGAAGCCAGGTCCCTCACCGTTTCACCGACCAGTGGGGAGACGAGGTTTTCGAAACCTATATCATCCAGCCGGACCGCAGCCTCAGATTGGTGGACCGGAAAATCATCCAAGAGCATTTTTCGGAACGCTGAAAAGTTCGGCAGCTCGAGCTCCATCATGGCGAATGACTAAAAGGATCGGTCCGGGTGCTTGAATACCGGAATTTGTACCGATGCTCCAAGTAATTTAGGCAATTCTAATTGTATTCACTTTTTTGATGCAAGTCGATCGTTATGCAATATTGATGAATGATAAATAATTAAGCATGTTTGGATATCCTCGTATTTGGTCTTTACCGCGGGGGCACTCATGGCGTCAATTCAGCATAAAATCATCATTGCAAGTGTCGCAATTTTCGTATTGGCAGGCGGCGCGACGGGTGTGGGCATCTGGTCGACATCTATCCTGGCCGAAAACAACGCCGAAGTTGCCCGTTCAGCACAAGTGCTTCGCAACCACATGCAGGCCGACATGATGCACGATGCGCTTCGCGCCGACGTGCTTGCCGCGCTGCTGGCAACCGACCCGGCTGCAGGCGTGGCCGTTGACGCAGTGAAGGCGGATTTGGCGGAACATGAAGCGTCGTTCCGGGAGATGATCGCGGCCAATAAAGCACTCGCAACCGATGCGGCTACGCAGCGCGTGCTGGCCGGCGTCGAACCGCCGCTTCTTGCCTATATCGACAGCGCCACGAAGATGGTCGAGCTTGCGGGCAAGGACCCGTCTGCGGCGATGAAATCGCTGCCCGGATTCATGAAACAGTTTTCCGCTCTGGAAACTGCGATGGAACAAGCTGGAGATCAGATCAATGCGCTCTCCGAAGACATCACGAAACGCAGCGCTGATACGCAAGCTCTCGTCGATACGCTTTTGAAAGTGATCCTCGGGCTGACGGCGCTGTTTTCGGTCGGCCTCTACTTGTTGACCCGTATGTCGGTCACCAAACCGATGCTCGCCCTCTCCGGCGATATGGAGAAACTTGCCGGTGGCGACACCAATATTGCCTGCAAAGGCGCTGGTCGTTCGGATGAAATTGGAAGCATGGCATCGGCTGTCGAAGTCTTCCGGCAGGCTGCGATTGCCAACAGGCAGCTCGAACAGCAGGCCGAGGCAGCTCGGGTGGAAGCCGAAGCTGACCGGATCGCGGCGCGCAAGCAGGCCGATGAAGATGCCGGTGCGCGCCTTCGTGCGGCCACATCGGGCCTCGGCGCCGGGCTGAAAAGGCTCGCCTCCGGCGATCTTGCCTTTCAACTCGATGACCCATTCTCGCCAGACTTCGAGAGCCTTCGGCACGATTTCAACAGCTCGGTGAAGCAGCTCGGAGATACGCTCAGTGCAATCTCAATGGCCATCACGGCAATCGATGACGGCACGAAGGAGATTGCATCGGGCGCCAACGACCTTTCCAGACGAACTGAACAGCAGGCGGCATCGCTTGAAGAGACTGCCGCGGCACTCGATCAGATCACAGTCAATGTGTCGAATTCGAGCAAGCGCACCGACGAGGCTCGCACGGAAGCCACAAAAGCAAATCACAGCGCGGCAAAGTCCGCTGAGGTTGTTTCGCACGCCGAAGAAGCGATGCGTCGCATCGAGGCCTCCGCGCAACAAATCTCGAGCATTATCGGCGTCATCGACGAAATCGCTTTCCAGACCAACCTTCTGGCACTGAACGCCGGCGTCGAAGCCGCTCGCGCCGGGGACGCCGGCAAGGGTTTTGCCGTGGTCGCCCAGGAAGTGCGCGAACTCGCGCAAAGATCGGCTCAAGCTGCAAAGGAAATCAAGGGACACATTCAGAAGTCCTCGGCTGAGGTTGAAAGCGGCGTGAAGCTGGTTCTTGAGACGGGTCAGGCTCTGAAGACTATTGGCGAACAAATTGCCGACATCAATCAACATATGAACGCAATCGCCACCTCGGCCAAGGAGCAGTCAACCGGACTTGCCGAGGTGAATGTCGCCGTCAATTCCATGGACCAGACAACACAGCAGAACGCAGCGATGGTCGAGCAATCCACCGCCGCGTCGGCCAGTCTTGCCCTGGAAGCGGCAAAGCTTCGCGATCTTGTCGCTCAGTTCAGGCTGCAGGCGGCTTCAATACAATCCGTTGCATTTCGGCGCGGGGTAAACGGGATGGCCGCCTAAGCTGCTTTTCCTGCTCTGATATCTGGCGATCCGGCTTTCGTGATACGGGATGAACGCTGGCGCGTTCAGGTCAGCGCCAGTATGCTGCGTGTTGAGCGCGACCATGGCTCTGGGAGGCTTGCGCTCGACTGGCTGGCCAGAGGCAAACCTTATTCGTGATGAGGTCGATTGTCATCGGGGAGAACTGCTGACCGCATCTAGACGCAGCCGGTTTTGGCGAAAGTGATTTTCGCTTTCATCATCATTGCGCAATGGTGAAGTGAAGAGAGCGGATCGACACATGCCCCAGGAAACCTTTTCATTAAAACAGCTTGCCCAAGGTAGCCGTCCAATCCGGATCGGCTTCCTGCTCGTTCCCGACTTTCCGCTGATGACGTTTTCTGCAGCGCTCGACTCGCTGCGCCAAGGCAACCGGCTGGCAAAGCGAAAGGTCTTCGAGTGGATTCTGATCTCGGCAGATGGCGGCCATGTCAAATCGAGCAGCGGCCTTGGGTTCGACATGGACGCCGCAATGACCAAAGCTCCTCGCTGCGATGTCGTGATCGTATGCGCGGGCATTAACTACACCGATTCCTACGATCCCAATATTTTCGCCTGGCTCCGCCGCGTCTATTCAGAAGGCTGTATCCTGGGGGCAGTCAGCACTGCGGTCTTTTTTCTTGCAAAGGCCGGCCTGTTGGAGGGTCGTCGTTGCGCAATTCATTGGGAGTCGCTTGCAAGCTTTCGCAGCGAGTTTCCGAACTGCCTGGCCACCGACGACATTTTCGCGATTGACGGGCGGTTTTTGACATCGTCCGGCGGCACCGTCACCCTCGACATGATGCTGTATTTGATCGCAGCGGCCGAAGGTCGTGATCTCGCTTCGCAGATCTCGGACCAGTTCAATCATCCTCGCATTCGCAGGCAGGATGACGTTCAAAAGATGGACCCCGAAGGCCGGTTTGGCATTCGCAATGCCAAGCTCGGCTTCGTCATTCGCCGCATGGAGGCGAGCCTCAACGATCCAATCGAAATCACAGAGCTCGCCGACAGCGTCGCACTCTCAGTTCGTCAGTTGGAACGTCTTTTTCATGCCAATCTCGGTAAAAGCCCGTCGAAATTTTATATCGAGCTGCGCATGTCTCGTGCCCGCGAGCTGCTGGCAAACACCGAGCTTGCCATTGCGAACATAGCCGAGATTTGCGGCTATGAATCCACCTCCCACTTCAGTCGCATCTATCGCCAGCATTTTAACGAGAGCCCGGCCGCGACTCGAAAGGCTGAACCGAGGCTTGGCATGCTGGCACTGGGTTTCTAATGTCGATCGACGCGCAGAAGATGTCGATTCAGTGCATATCTCGAGGGCCTAAACGCTTCTATTTTTTTCCTGACGGATAGCTGGCGAACGAAAAGTTCGCAGCAGCCTCGGACCGATCACAGCAATCGTCGGCCGGGTTTAAAAAATAAAAACGGAACAGCGTTGCGGCAACTTGGAGACAAAGATCATGGACAAAAGACAGCACCCCTATATCCCGACGCTCGTCGATGACCTGACGAGCGGAAGCATCAATCGACGGGATTTCCTACGCAAGGCGACCCTTCTTGGTGTGTCCGCGGCGGCGGCCTATACGCTGGCCGGGCTTCCGAACCCGGCGACCGTCGCAAAAGCCGATGACATGCCCAAAGGCGGAAATCTTCGCATCGGCATGCGATGCATGGAAATCAAAGATCCGCACCTCGCCGATTTTGCCGAGAAGTCGAATGTCATTCGGCAGGTCTGCGAGTATCTGACCTTTACCGACAGGAACAACATTACGCATCCCTATCTCCTGGAGAAATGGGAGGTCAGCGACGACCTGAAGACCTGGACGCTGCATGTCCGCAAAGATGTCAAATGGCGCAAGGGCGGCAAGCCGCTCACGGCCGACGATGTCGTCTGGAACCTGAAACGCGTCAGCGATCCGGCAATCGGGTCTTCGGTACTTGGCCTGTTCACCGGCTATCTCGTGCAGGAATACGACGCCGGCGAGAAGGACGAAAAGGGTAACCCGAAGAAGTCGAGCAAGCTTTGGGCCGACAATGCGATCGAAAAAGTCGACGATTACACCGTCCGTCTGAATTGCTTCGCGCCGCAGATCGCCGTTCCGGAACATCTCTACCACTACCCGATGTTCATCATCGACCCGGCAGAGAATGGCGCGTTCGGTCCCGGTGCCAACGGCACGGGTCCGTTCGAACTTACCGAATATACGGTTGGCAAGGGTGCCAAGTACAAGGCTCGCACCGATTACTGGGGTACGGGTCCCTATCTCGAGACGTTCGAATATGTCGACCTCGGCGACAACCCCGGCGCGGGGATCGCTGCCATGGCATCGAAGCAGGTCGACGGCCTGTCGGAAGCCGACGCCGTGCAGATCAACGCGATGAAGAATTTTCCGCATGTCGCGGTCTATAAGGTCGAAACGACCCAAACCGTTGTCGCCCGCATGCATCCCGACGTGGAGCAGTTCAAGGATAAGCGCGTTCGCCAAGCCATGCGCTTTGCGATCGACCGCGACAAGGTCATCCAGACGTCGCTCTTAGGTGCAGGCACTCCGGCCGAAGATCACCATGTCGCCCCGTCCCATCCGGAATATGCGGCGCTGCCGAAATATCCCCGCGATATTGAAAAAGCGAAGAAACTGCTCGCTGACGCCGGTTATCCCAACGGCTTCGAATTCGACATGGTCACGCGTCCTGATCCGATCTGGGAGCTGAACACGGCCCAGGTCCTTGCCGAACAGTTCAAGGACATCGGTGTCAAGATCAACATCAAGTCGCTGCCAAGCGCACAGTATTGGGAAGTCTGGACAACTGCCCCCTTCAGCTTGACCGCCTGGGGCCACCGACCGCTCGCCATCATGACGCTGTCGCTCGCCTACCGCTCGAATGCGGCCTGGAACGAGTCCCATTATTCCAACGCCGAATTCGATCAGTTGCTGACCCAAGCGGAAGGCATCCTCGATCCGAAGGAGCGCAGCAAGGTCATGGCGAAGATCGAGGCGATCATGCAGGACGACGGGCCGATCGTTCAGCCGTTCTGGCGCGTCTTCTCGACGGTGATGGACAAGAAGGTCAAGGGCTTTGAGCTCCATCCTTCGCAGTACATCTTCGCGCATCAATACGCGATCGCAGCGTAATCTCCCGGCCCGCGCCTGGCCGCCTTCGGGCGGCCGGGTGCGGTGCCGATGTCGACGGAATTGACGACCATGACGAAATTCCTGCTCAATCGATTGGCGATGATGCTGCTGACAATGCTTTGCGCATCATTTCTGGTGTTCGCAGTCTGCGAATTTACGCCGGGCAGCGTGGCACGCAAATCACTCGGGCCATTTGCAACGCAGCAGCAGGTCGACCTGCTGACCGAAAAGCTCAAGGCCAATGATCCCCTGCTTGTCCGTTATGGGCGTTGGCTTGGTGTTCTCGTCGGCGCCATTCCCGATCCGCTGCAAGACCCAAGCACGGGTCTGAATTTCAAGGATTCGCGCGGCGCGCAATATTTCGGCAATTTTGGCTATTCGACGCTCAACAAGCTGCCGGTTAACGACGTAATCTGGAACAGGCTCGGCAACACCGCGATTCTTGCCGGTCTCGCCTTTCTGCTGATCGTGCCGCTGTCGATCATCTTCGGCGTTCTCTCAGGCTTGAAGGAGGGCGGAGCGCTCGACAGGACGTTGTCGGTCATATGTATCACCTTCACGTCCATTCCCGAATTCGCCTCCGGTGTCTTTCTGGTGACCTTGTTCGTCATCCTCTGGCCGATCCTGCCGGGAACCAGTCCCCTCAACAGCGATGGCGGCTGGGCAATTCCCTATCAGTTCGTCCTGCCGGTCGCCGTGCTCGTGATCTATGACTTCGGCTATGTCGCCCGGATGATCCGCGTTTCGATGATCGGCGTTATGGAACGACCCTATATCCGCACCGCCGTGCTGAAGGGCATGAGCACGCGCCGCGTCATCCTCGGTCACGCGCTCCGCAATGCCATGATCGCGCCTTTCACGGTGCTGCTCCTTCAAATCAACTTTCTCATCAGCGGCGTTGTCGTGACGGAGCTGGTCTTTGCCTATCCGGGCTTCGGCCGCCTGATCCTCGAAGCCAGCCTCTTCGGAGACATCTCGACGCTCGAGGCGGCCACGCTGATCACCGTCGCTATTGCCGTCGTTACGCAGTTGCTCGGCGACCTTGGCTACATGCTGCTCGATCCACGCATCCGTGTGAGGTAAACCATGGCGCTGCAAGACAATCTCGCTGAAGTCAAATTGGCACCTGCACAACGCCGTGCACGCCCGAATTGGATGCGAATCTTCTATTCCAAAACGGCGGTCGTCGGCCTGTTTCTGGTCGTCTTCTGGGTTGCCGCGGCCCTGCTTGCGCCGATCCTGCCGCTTCCGTCGCCGACCGATTCCGACGTGATGGCAATGGGCAATCCCTATCCCTCTGCAGCTCATTGGTTGGGTACCGACGTTCTCGGGCGTGATGTGCTCTCGCGGCTTGTCTTCGGTGCGCGAACGGTATTGTCCGTCGCGCCGCTTTCGGTTGCCGTCGCAATGATCGTCGGCATCACGATGGGTATGGTTGCCGGTTACTACGGCGGCTGGATCGACACCATCATCAGCCGTTTCTCCGACATCATCCTGGCGTTCCCGGTGCTGGTGATCTACGTCATCCTGATTGCCAATATAGGCCCATCGGTCTTAAACATCGTGATCGCCACGACGATCGCCTCGGCCCCTGGCATCGGCCGCATCACCCGTGGCCTGGTCCTTGGCCTCAAGGAGCAGGAATATATCGCCGCGGCTAAACTCAGGGCCGAGAGCACGATCTACATCATGCTGGTCGAGCTTCTGCCCAACTGCCGCAGCATGCTGATTGTCGATGCCTGCCTTCGCATCGGCTACACTATCATTACCATCGGTATCCTCGGCTTCCTCGGTCTCGGCCTGCCGCCACCAAATCCGGATTGGGGCGGGATGGTCAAGGAGAGTGTGACCGTTCTCAACGTCTGGCCGCTGATGTCGTTGGTACCGTCCGCAGCGCTCGTCAGCCTCGTTCTTGGCTTCAACCTGTTGGCCGACGGTATGCGAGAGGCTTGGAAGCCATGAACCTGATCATATCCAGTCCTAAAGGAGCGGCTATGTCCGGCAAATCACCGTCCGATTCCGATACCGTTCTCGATATCAAGGATCTGAGGATCGAGTTCCGCGGCAAGAGCGAAACCGTGGTTGCCGTCCCCAACCTGTCCTTCAGCGTAAAGGCGGGAGAAAGCTACGGCCTTGTCGGGGAATCCGGTTGCGGCAAGAGCACGACCGCCATGGCGATCATGGGCTATCTCGGCAATACCGGCGTGATCGCCGAGGGTAGCATCCGCTTTGAGGGCAAGGAATTGGTCGGCTCCAGCGCGAAAGAGCTTCGCGCCATCAGGGGTCGCAGGATCGCAATGGTTTATCAGGACCCGATGAGCGCGCTCAATCCGGTCAAGACGATTGGTGCTCAGCTTGCGGAAGTGCCGCTGCTGCATCTCGGAGCCACCCGAAAAGAGGCCATGGAGATGGCTGCCGCCATGTTGGCGGATGTGCGCCTGCCGGATGCAGGCGATATGCTGAAGCGTTATCCGCATCAACTCTCCGGCGGCCAGCAACAGCGCGTCGTCATCGCTATGGCCTTGCTGGCGCGTCCGTCGCTGCTGCTCCTCGACGAGCCGACGACCGGCCTCGATGTGACGGTGGAAGCGGCCGTCATCGATCTCATCGGCGAGTTGCGCCGGCGCTACTCCACCAGCCTTTTGTTCATCTCCCACAATCTCGGGCTGATCGCCGAAACCTGCGATCGGGTCGGCATCATGTATTCCGGCGAAATGGTGGAGGAGGGGACGACGGGCGATCTCTTCCGCAAACCACGCCATCCCTATACGCAGGGGCTGATCGACTGCATTCCGGATATCGCGCATGACAAGCGTAGCCGCTCGCTTGCCGCCATCCCTGGCCACATTCCGCTGCCACAGGAACGGCCGGTCGGCTGTTTCTTCGCACCGCGCTGTTCAGGTTTCACCGCCGGTCTCTGCGACCGGCCTGATCTCGAACTCGAAAATATTGGCGAAGATCATCTCGTGCGCTGCGCCCGGTGGCCGGACATGCACCGTGCCACCCCCCAACCGCTCGCGGAGATTGGCAATGCTCAAACACAGACCGAAGCAATAGCGGTCTCGGATCTGACCAAGCTTTACAGGGTTGGCGCCAACAAAACGCTCAAGGCGAATGAAGCCGTCTCCTTCAGTGCCGATAAGGCGGAGATTGTCGCGCTCGTCGGAGAATCCGGCTGCGGAAAATCGACATTGGCGCGCATTGTTACCGGTTTGGATCGCGCGACGTCCGGACAAATTCGGCTGGCTGGGGAAAACATTGCCGAACTCCAGGCGCGAGACCGTCCGCGCCACCTTTTGCAGTCCGTCCAGATGATTTTCCAGAATCCCGACAGCACGCTCAATCCGTCGCATTCCGCGGCGTTTTCAATCCGGCGCTCGATCAAGAAGTTCGGTGTCCGAAAGGGCAAGGCGGCGATCGAGCAGCGCGTAGGCGAGCTTTTGCAAATGGTGCGCCTATCGCCGGCTGTTGCCGACCGCAAGCCAAACCAGCTCTCAGGCGGACAGAAGCAGCGTATTGCCATCGCCCGCGCCTTTGCCGCCGATCCGTCGCTGATCGTCGCCGACGAACCGGTCTCAGCACTCGATGTGTCGGTCCAGGCCGCCGTTGTCACGCTGCTTCTCGACATCCAGAGAGAGAAGCACACCACCATGCTCTTCATCAGCCATGATTTGGCGCTTGTCCGCCACGTCGCCGACAAGGTGGTCGTGATGTACCTTGGCAAGGTCATGGAGCAGGGCACTGTCGAGGAGGTCTTCGGCGGCGGCACACATCCCTATACGGAAGCCCTGATTTCGGCGATCCGCAGCCCGAACCTCGACGAGAAGCCACGCGAACGCATTCAGCTTGGCGGCGATACGCCGAGCCCGGTCAACGTACCCGCCGGCTGTCGGTTTGCAACGCGTTGCCACCGAAAGGTCGGTGGAATCTGCGATAGCGTCCCTCCGCCCATCCGCAAAATGTCGCAAACGCACGAGATCGCCTGTCATATCGATGAGGCGCAATTGCGCGCGACGTTGCCTGCGTTCGAAACATTGCCGGAAGGGCAGGTATAATCGTGGATCGATTGTCATCATCCGTCGCAAGGCTGTGGCAGAAAGCGGAGCGCTCCCGAGCCATCCTGCCGATCATGGCAAGCATCTGTGTTGTCGGAACCGGCAACAGTTTGCTGACAACGGCGGTATCACTTCATTTGAGCGATCCCGGCATCGATCCGCATGTCGTCCAGATTGTATTGACCGCTTTTCCGGTCGGCTTTTTTGCTGGTTGCCTTATCACTCGCTTCCTGGTTGCCAGCCTCGGCCACGAGCGGAGTTTTTTGCTTGTGTCTCTGCTGGCAGCGCTTGCGACATGCGGCTTCACCATGACGACGCTGATCCCCGTGTGGGTCTGCTTGAGGTTGGTGAACGGGCTGTCGATGGCCGCGCTGTTCATCGTTTCGGAAAGCTGGATCAATCTTTATGCCGACCACCGCAATCGCGGCAGGTACTTTTCGCTCTATATGATGATGACCTCGCTTGCGGTGCTTTTTGGGCAGCTGATGGTGGAGGTGGCCGGACCGCACTCGCCGCATCTATTCCTGATCGCAACTGTGACGATCGTTTCGGGCCTCTTTTATTGCAAGTTCATCGGCGGCCGTTGGCCATCTCTGCCGGTATGGCAGCTGGAGCCGGACCCTTTGACGGTTGCTCCCTCCGAGCAGCGCTACGGCCTCTGGCGTCTCGCTTTGCTTGCGCCAGTGACCATCGTTGGCGTGTTCCAAGCGGGCATGACGAACATGAATGTCTTTGCCATGACGCCGATATATGGCGGTCATGTCGGATTGCCCGCGGTAACGGCCGTCGGGTTGGTCACTGCGTTCAGCATTGGCGGCATGCTCGCACAGGCGCCGATCGGCTGGCTGTCGGATCGTTTGGACCGTCGGTTGATATTGCTTGTGCAGGGTATCCTCGCCGCGTCGCTCTGCGCTGCGATCGTCTGGGCAGGAAACCGGTTCGCACCGCTGCTGTTTGCGCTCTTCTTCGCCTACGGAGCGACGGCGCTAACGATCTACCCCGTTGCGATTGCCTTTGCCAATTCGCAGATCGAAAGCCGCCATATGGTGTCGGCGTCAGGCGGGCTTTTGTTGCTCTATTCAATCGGCAACGTCATGACGCCAGGGGTCGCCGCCGATCTGATGGAGCGCGTCGCGCCGCTAATGCTGTTTGTCATGCTCGGTAGCGGCGCCGCGTTCGTGGCTGTCGCTGCAAGTTACAATCTTCTGCGCCGTCGCGCGGCTCGTCCAAGAAGCGTTGGATCAGATTGCATAGCCTCGGGAATAAGCGAATGAGCAACGAACCTGTTTTTGACCTCGTGATCCGCGGCGGCCGCGTGGTGCTGCCGAACGAAACGCGTGAACTCGATGTCGGGGTACGCAATGGCGTGATTGCTGCTCTCGGCTCTGATCTGCCGAAGGGCAGTCGCGAGATATCGGCCGAGGGGCGCCTCGTGCTGCCCGGTGGCGTCGACAGCCACTGCCATATGGATCAGCAGCCCTGGGAGGGGAAGGCGACTGCCGACGACTTCAATACCGGCACATTGTCGGCACTCTGCGGTGGAACGACGACGGTCGTCCCCTTTGCGATGCAGATGCGCGGCCAGTCGCTGCGCGACATCGTCGCGGACTATCATGAGCGAGCAGGGCCGAAGGCGCATATAGACTACGGCATTCATCTGATTGTCGGCGATCCGTCGCCCGAGGTGCTTCGCGACGAGATTCCGGCGCTGATCGCTGAAGGCTGCACCTCGATGAAAATCTACCTGACCTATGACGGGTTGAAGCTTGATGACTACGAGGTCCTGAACGTCCTCGATCTTGCCCGGTCCGAGGGCGCGATGGTGATGGTCCATGCCGAGAACGACGCCTGCATCCGCTGGCTGACGGAAAAGTTCATCGCGGCCCGCAAGACGCAGCTTCGCTATCACGAAAAGGCTCATTCCGCGATCGGCGACCGTGAGGCGACCCACCGCGCCATCAGCCTCTCGGAACTGATCGAGACGCCGATCCTTGTCAGCCATGTGGCCGCTGGTGGCGCGGTCGACGAAATACGCCGTGCGAAAGCGCGCGGCCTGCCCATTTATGCCGAGACATGCCCGCAATATCTCTTCCTCTCCGCAGAAGACATCGACACGCATGATCTTTCCGGATCGAAATGCGTCTGCACGCCGCCGCCACGCGACAAATCCAACCAGCCGGCGATCTGGGACGGCATTCTGGATGGCACGCTCGAGGTGTTTTCCTCCGACCATTCGCCATGGAATTACGCCGACAAGATTGCAGGCGGCCCGGATACCCCGTTCCATCGGATTCCGAACGGCATCCCCGGTATCGAAACACGGCTGGCGCTGCTGTTTTCGGCTGGCGTCAACGGCGGCCGGATCTCGCTGCAGAAGTTCGTCGATCTCACATCGACGGCACCAGCCCGCCTCTTTGGGCTCTATCCGCGCAAGGGTGTGATTGCCGTCGGCTCCGACGCCGATCTCGCCATATGGGATGCCGAACGTGTCGTCACGATCAGCAACGACCTTTTGCACCATGCCACCGATCACACGCCCTATGAGGGGCAGACGGTGCGCGGCTGGCCCATCATGACCATCTCGCGCGGCGAACTGGTCTGGGATGACGGCAAGGTGCTGTCGCAGCCGGGGCGCGGGCAGTTTATCCCCCGCCAGCGGCCTTTTCCGCCGCAGCAGGCTCTTTCGCGGATTCTTGCGTCATGAGGCAGGCCGACAATCCCATGGCCGAAAGGCCCATAACCGAAAGACTCACCGGAAAGGTGATCATGATCACCGGAGCGGCCAGTGGTATAGGCGCTGCGATCGCTCGCCGCTGTGCGGCTGAAGGAGCGAGCGTCGTCTGCGCGGATCATTCGTCGGATGCCGCCGCAAACCTTGCCGAAGCTTTGGGAACCGCCGCCATGGCTGTCCGCTGCGACGTCACCGACCAAAGGTCGATGGAGCGGGCGGTGGAGGCCGTGCGTGCCCGCTTCGGACGCCTCGATGGTTTGGTCCACAATGCAGCCGCGCCGTCGCTGGATGGAACGGTGGTCGATCTCAGCGAAGAGCAATGGCGGCTGGAAATCGATGTCAGCCTGACGGGCGCCTTTCTTGCAAGCAAGTTTGCCATACCGTTGATGATATCGGGCGGCGGCGGCTCGATCGTGCTGATCGCCTCGCAGTTCGGCCACGTCGCGACCGGCAAAGCGGTGGCCTATTGCGCGGCCAAGGCGGGTGTTGTCCATCTCGCCAAGGCCATGGCCGTCGATCATGCCGCCGATGGCATTCGCGTCAATAGCCTGTCGCCAGGGGCAGTGGCGACGCCAAGACTCCTTCAGCGCTGGCCGGATCTTGTGGCGGCCAACGAAAGCCTCGGGCCGGCGCACCTGCTCGGACGGATCGGACAACCGGATGAGATCGCTGCTGCGGCAGCTTTCCTTCTTTCGTCCGATGCCTCCTTCGTCACCGGCACCGACCTGCTCGTGGATGGCGGTTATGCCACTCGCTGAATGTCCTTCACACGATAAAATGGAATGGATCTCGAGATGACTCTTCTTGTAACCGGCGGCACCGGTTTCGTTATGAGCGTTCTGGTTCGCGAATGGCTCGACCGCGATCCCGCTGCCCGCGCGGTCATCCTTGACCGATCCGGTCTGGACGCGATGGCCGAGCGCTATTTCGCCCCCGTTCGCGATCGGTTGACGGTGATCGCCGCCGATATATTGGATTCGGATCAATGGGCTGGCCTCCTTGATGCGCATAGCATTTCGGCCGTCGTGCACGGCGCAACGATCACGCCGATCTCGCGCGGCACCGCGACGGAAGCCAAGCGTCAGCCGGAGGCCGAGGACCCGGCGCGCATCGTTGACGTCAATCTGATGGGGACTGTGCGGCTCCTGGAATGGGCACGAAGCAAGCCCTCGGTAAAACGCTTTGTGTATGTCAGCTCTGGATCGGTCTATCGCCATCATGGTCCGGATTGGGCGGGAGAACCGCTGCCTGAGGACGGCTATGTCGCGCCGCTCACACTCTACGGCATTTCGAAATTCGCCTCGGAGATGGTTGTCAATCGCTATGCCGACCTCTTCGGATTGTCGGCGCTGAGCGTCCGTCTGGCGTCCGTCTACGGTCCGATGGACCGGGCGACCGAAAGCCGCAATTTCCGCCACGTCCCGAACCGGATTGCGCATATGGCGCTTTCAGGCGAGGTGATCCGCCCCAACAGCCTGGAGCCGGTCGGCGACTATGCGCATTCGGGCGATGTGGCAAAGGCGATTGTCGCGCTGCTGTCAGCGCCGCGCTTGCGCTACCGGCACTACAATATCGGTAGTGGCGTCACCTCCACCATCGGCGATGTCATCGGTTGGGCGCGCGAGCGTGTGCCTGGCCTTCAGGTTGAGGTTAGCCCGCACGACACCGCCAACGTCATCCAGGACACGGCGCTGAAGGACGGCATGTGGGGTGCCTACGATCTGGCGCGGATCGAGCGTGATACCGACTGGCGCCCGCGCTCCGGCAAGGAGGCGTTTCACGACTACATGGACTGGATCGTCGCCAACGAGAGCGCCGCCAGTGGGGAGGGAAAATAATGTCTGACGATACCACGTTGCTGCATACCGAACGCCAACCCCGCGACTTTATCGGCTATGGTCCAAAGCCGCCGCATATGAGCTGGCCTGATGGCGTCAAGCTCGCGATCAACCTCGTTTTGAACTACGAGGAGGGTTCTGAATATTCCTGGCTGGAGGATGGCCGCAACGACAATTGGGGCGAATACAATATCCCCAATAGCCCGCCGGTGCGCGATCTCGGTACGGAGACGCATTTCGAATATGGCAGCCGCGCCGGCGTCTGGCGTCTGGCGCGGCTCTTCGATCGCTACAGGATCCCGGTCACTGTTTCCGCCTGCGCTGTGGCGCTGGAACGCAATCCTGCCGTTGTCGAGTGGATGAATGCGCGCGGTCACGACCTGCTGGGCCACGGCTTGCGCTGGAGTGAGTACTCGACCATCGAGCGCAGTGAAGAGGAGCGCCAGCTTTACGAGGCGATCGCTTTATACATGAAGCTGACTGGCCGGCGGCCGATGGGCTGGAATTGCCGCTCTTTCCCAAGCGTCAACACACGAGACCTGATCGTCAGGGAAGGTGGCTTCCTCTATTATTCTGATCCGTGCAACGACGATCTTCCCTATTTCATCGATCACGACGGCACGCGCCTGCTCGTTGTTCCTTATTCCAAGACGCTGAACGACAGCCGCTATCTGATCGCACCGGGCTACAGCAATCCGCGCGACTTTGCCGAGGACTGCCGTTCGGCCGTCGATTACATGATCGGCGAGGCCGACGAGACCGGCGGCCGCATGCTGACGATTGGTGTGCACGCGCGCTGGATGGGCCAACCGAACCGGGCGTCTGGTCTGCGCGAGGTCATCGAGCATGTCCAGAAAACCCCAGGCGCTGCCTTCATGCGCCGTGAAGACATCGCCCGTCATTGGCTTGAAAATCATGGATAAATCAATCGACAAGCTCGCCGTGGGTGAGGCGGGCTCCTTGCGACCTGCGCAGTCAAAGGAAGCTGAGACGAGGCGACAGGATATGACCGGCGCTGAGCTCGTCGCGTCGATCCTGAAACAGGAAGGGGTGAAGCAGATTATCGGCTTCCCCAACAGCGAGCTTTTCGATGCGTCGGCAGCGCTCGATATACCGCCGGTTATCACCCGCACGCCACGCGTCGCTGTCAACATCGCCGAGGGCTATGTCCGCACGGCTGCGGAAGGCGAACTGGCCGTCGTCACGGTGCAATACGGTCCGGGCGCGGAAAGCGCTTTCGGCGGCATTGCCCAGGCCTTCAACGACCGCGCGCCCATCCTGTTTCTGCCAACAGGCTATCCTCGCGGCTCCGAAGCGGTCACGCCGAACTTCGAAGCCCGCCGTAATTTCCACCACATCACCAAATGGTGCGAGGCTGCAAGCCGCGTCGAGCACCTGCCGAAATTGATGCATTCCGCCATTTCCCGCGTCCGCAACGGGCGCCCGGCGCCGGTTTTGCTGGAGTTGCCCGTCGATCTGCTGGCGGAGAAGGTCGATTCGTCCCAACAGACCTATCAGAGGCCGCGGCGCAGTGCGCCGCAAGCCGATGCGAGCGAAATCGCCGAATTGGTCGACACGCTTCTCAAGGCGAAGAACCCTGTCGTCCTCGCCGGGCAGGGCGTGCTTGCAGCGTCTGCCTCGAAGGAACTGGTTGAATTTGCCGAATTGCTGCGCATCCCCGTCATGACGACCCCCAACGGCAAGAGCGGTTTTCCGGAAAACCATCCACTCTCGCTTGGCACGGCCGGGCGGGCGCGGCCGGCAACGGTCGATCATTTCATGGAAAAGGCAGATGTCGTGCTGGCGCTCGGCACGAGCCTCACGCGTTCATACTACATCCTGCCGATCGGCAAGGAAAAGGTGCTGCTGCAGGTCACCATCGACGAGGGCGATCTCGGCAAGGATTATCCGATCGCCCAGGGCGTTGTCAGCGATGCCCGCGCGGCGTTGAAGCAGATGATCGCTTACGTTCGGGAGCGAAAGCTTGAGATCGCCGACCGATCCGACATCGCGGACGAAATCCGCTCCATACGCTCCGCTTTCATGGAGCGCTGGATGCCGTTCCTTACCGCCGACAGCGAGCCGATTTCGCCCTACCGCGTCGTTTGGGAAATCATGCAGGCGGTCGATCCGGACAAGTCGGTCGTCACTCACGATGCCGGAAACCCACGCGACCAGTTCAGTCCGTTTTATCAGGCGACCGTGCCTGGCAGCTATCTCGGCTGGGGCAAGACAACCCAACTCGGCAGCGGCCTCGGTTTTGCGCTCGGTGCCAAGCTCGCACGACCGGACGCGACCGTCGTCAATCTGATGGGGGAATCCGCTTTTGGCATGGTTGGCATCGATTTCGAGACGGCAATCCGCTGCCATCTGCCGATCCTCACCGTCGTCCTGCGCAACAATGTCCTTGGCGGCTATGCTGCCAGCATGCCGATTGCGACAAAGAAATATGGCGCAAACCGCATGTCGGGGGGATACGCGCCCATCGCCGAAGCTCTCGGTGGCTATGGCGAATGTGTCACTGCGCCGGGCAATCTTCGGCCGGCATTGCTTCGCGGCCTCGAGCGGGTCAACAATGGGCAGGCCGCCCTCATCGAGGTTGTCACGCATGAAGAACCCCGTCTTCCGGGTCTGAGCTGAGAACCGCGGGGAGGAGAGCAACATGTTCGACATGCTCATATCCGGCGGCACGATCGTCAATGCCGATGGCGAGGTCAGGGCGGACGTTGCCATTGCCGATGGTCGCATTGCCGCGATCCTGTCTCCCGGCGATGCGGTAACGGCCCGGACTGAAATCAACGCAGCCGGCAGATATCTGCTGCCCGGACTGATCGACGCGCACGTCCATCTTCGGGAACCCGGCCTGACCCACAAGGAAGATTTTGACAGTGGCACGGAGGCTGCGGCGCTCGGCGGCGTGACAACGGTTCTGGACATGCCGACGGACGACCCATGGACGGCAACGGGCAAGCAACTCAGTGACAAGATGGCACTCGCCGGTGGACGCCTTCACGTCGACGTCGGCTTCCAGGCGGTCATCGGCAGAGATCTCGATGCGCTAGAGGCGTTGATCGCGCTGCGGCCGGTATCCCTCGAACTGTTCACCGCCGATGTTCCGTCCGCCTTCATGTTCGACGGCCTTGACGCCGTCAAACAGACGCTGAAACGGCTTGCCCCGCACGACATGTTGATTGGCATCTCCCCCGGCGATCAGTCGCTGCTGCTCGGCAGCGAAATACGCGACCGCCGTGGCGACATTCCGGCATTCTTGTCCAGCCGGCCACCTCTTGCCGAGGCGGGCGGTATCGCCCGTGCGGTCTTGGCTGCAGCAGAGACAGGTGCGCGCATTCACGTTCGTCAGATCAATTCTCTGCTTGGCGTCGGCGTATGGCGCCGGCTTCGAGACATGGCAGACGCGACTGTCGAAACGACGCCGCAAAACCTGTTCTTCACGGCCGATGACTATCAGACGCAGGGCGCAGGCCTGAAAGGCTCACCGCCGCTGAGGGGTAGGGAGGACGTGGAGGCTTTGCGCGCTGCCTTGGCGGAAGGATTGATCGATATCGTTGCGACCGACCATGCCCCTCACACCCCAGCGGAAAAGGCCATGCGTTACAGCGCCTTCTCGGAGATCCCCGGCGGAATGCCAGGATTGCAGACGCTGCTTCCGGTCATGCTGAAGCTGGTCGGCGAGGGGTTGATCGGACTGACCGATCTTGTGCGCATGTGCGCTTTCACGCCAGGCAAACGCTTCGGCCTTGGCCGCTCGAAAGGCAGGATCGCCGCGGGCTATGACGCCGACATCGTCATCGTCGATCGGAGCCGGACGTCGACAATCACGAGTGCCGAGCAGGCATCTCGCGCGGCCTACACGCCCTTTGATGGCTGGAGCATCCCTGCAAGGCTGACCGATGTTTTCTTGCGGGGCGAACGGATCGTCAGCGAGGGATCGCTCGTCACATACGCCCATGGCCAGGTCGTCACCCGGCAGGATTGAGGAAAAGCAATGTCCATGTTGCAGAACAAAATCGCCATTGTCACCGGCGCAAGCTCCGGCCTGGGTCGTGCCATCGCCTTGCGCTATGCCGGCGAAGGAGCCTCGGTCGTCGTCGCCGACATCGTGGAAGCGCCGCTTGAAGGCGGCGAGACCACCTTGGAGCTGATCCGCGCCGCTGGCGGCAAGGCGCTCTTCGTCAAGACCGACATTTCGAATTGGGATTCCGTCGATGCGCTGGTTGCCGAGACAGTCAAGCATTTCGGCCGCCTTGATGTGATCGTCAACAATGCAGCGATTTATACCTCGACCAATTTGCTTCAAACGACGCCCGAACAATGGGCCCGCGTGATCGGCGTCAACCTCACCGGCTTCTTCTATTGCTGCAAGCGGGCTGCGGAACAGTTCCTGAAACAGGAACCGGTCAACGACGTGCGCGGACGCATCATCAACATCTCGTCTCAGCACGGCATGGTCGCCTGCCCGGGTGACTTCCCTTACGGGGTCAGCAAGGGCGGCATCGTCCAGATGACCCGCCAGATCGCGGTCGATCATGCCGACGCCCTGATCGTCTGCAACGCGATCGCTCCGGGCAAGATCATCACCGGTAAGCCCGGCGTCGCCAATGACCCCGACGCGCTTGATTACTCTCGCCGACGCACGCCCTGGCCGCGGCTCGGTGCGCCTGATGACGTGGCGGGTGCCGCACTTTTCCTCGCAAGCGACATGGCAAGTTACATCACCGGCGTCAATCTCATGGTCGATGGTGGCTGGATGGCCGGTTAAAGCAATTCCAGGAAAAGTGCGAAGCGGTATTCCGTCCGGCATTGCGAAAAAACAAGAAAATAGAGCGGTTCTGCGTTTCCGTGAAAAGCTGAACAGCTCTGGACGGCGATTTTCAATGAAGACCCGGCTCAGCCGGAAGAAGGAAAGGAAATACGCATGGATCTCGAAATAGAGGGCAAGACCGCGCTGGTTCTCGGCGCAGGTGGCGGCCTCGGCAGCGCTATCGCCAGGATGTTGGCCACAGAGGGCAGCAAGGTTGCCGTTGCGGATATCAATAAGGAAGCTGCCGAAAAGACGGTGGCGGACATTCAGGCGAGCGGGGGCTCTGCCATGGCTCTTTCCTGGGATCTCGGCGATCTCACAGTAATAGAGCCGAACTTGTCCCTGATCGAAAAGCAACTTGGATCGGTGGATATCCTCGTCAATATCACCGGTGGACCGCCGCCGACGCTCGTTTCCGGCCAGAGCGCCGAAAGCTGGCGGAAATATTTCGACAGCATGGTGCTTTCGGTGATTGCGATCAGCGATGCCGTGCTGCCGAAAATGCGGCAAAAGAAGTGGGGCCGGATCATTACCTCGACATCGTCGGGCGTTGTCGCGCCCATCCCCAATCTCGGTCTGTCGAATGCGCTGCGCATGTCACTGCTCGGTTGGTCGAAGACCCTTGCCGGCGAAGTCGGCCGCGACGGCGTCACGGTCAACATTGTCCTTCCCGGCCGTGTCGCCACACAGCGCATTACGTTTCTCGATGAGCAGAAAGCAAAGCGGGAAGGAAAGACAGTCGAGGATGTCTCTGCCGCAAGCACCGCGTCGATCCCGGTTGGCCGCTATGGAGATCCCCAGGAATATGCCGATGTCGTGACGTTCCTGGCGAGTGGACGCGCCTCCTATCTTACGGGCTCCGTCATCCGCGTCGACGGCGGCCTGATTGCCAGTGTCTAAGTCGGGCCGATAGAAGCACTCAAGCGATAGACGATTTCGCGCTCAGCCGGGCGTTCGTCGATCTCGAAGGCGGTCACTCCACGCGCGCACGGTCCCGGCCACCGTTCTCAGGTGGTCGGCGGCCGTGAAACCTGAAACTGCCTTCCGTGGCTTCAGATCATGGTCGCCATCTTCGAGCCAAAGTATTTCGATGGTCTCCGACAGCACATACTGGGAGACTTCCTCACGAGCGCCAAATTGATCTCGGGTGCCCTGACAGATCAAGGTCGGCGTCTTCAATTCGGTGAGATGCGCCGTACGCAGATCTTCGGGTTTTCCGGGTGGATGAAAGGGATAGCCCAGGCAAAGCAATCCGGCGATCTTGCCGGCTGCATAGAGGTCATCGGCGATCATGCTTGCGACGCGGCCGCCCATTGACTTGCCACCTATGACGAGCGTGCCAGCGGCGCCAAGCTCGTCGATAACAGCCAGATATTCGCCCTTCAGCGTTTCGGCCCGGGGCGGCGGTTTCTTTAACCCGGTGCTGCGCCGCCCGGCCATGTAGGCAAATTCAAAACGGGCAACACGAAAATCGGATTCGGCAAGGGTTCTGGCCGCAGCATTCATCGAAGCGGAATCCATCGGTCCACCTGCACCATGCGCGAGGAGAATGGTGATCTCAGCGTCTTCGGGGCCTTGAAGGAGGAACTTGCCGATTGCGATTGTCATGCGGCCAGTTTTCGCCCACGTTTTCGGGTTTGGCAATCACGGAAACGGCAAATGCGCATTTATCGTTCGCAGCCTGGGTCAGGCAAAAGGCTGTCCGGCCGGCAGCTTGCCTCTAGGCCCTGAACCCATAAACCGGGAATGACCGAGATTGGGGGAAACGGAACGGCGGCACTTTGCGATAGAACAGCGAATTCCGCCATTGCAGCAGTGCACAATCTTATCGACGGCTTACCGAGGGTGTGCAATCAATGGGCCTATGGCTGAATACGGAACGTCACTTGCAAATTGCACGAGCGGCAGATGCCAAGCCAATGGCATCGACGTTCATTTTCTGCGAACGGGCGGTGACAAGCCGCCGCTGGTCGCCCTGCATGGCCTGATCGGAAGTGGCGCATGCCTGTCGCCTGTAGCCCGCACGCTGAAAGGCGACTTCGACGTGATCCTGCCCGATGCACGCGGGCATGGACAGTCCAGCGGTCCGGTCAGCGGGTATTCCTATCCTGAGCTCGCGGCAGACGTTATCGGCCTGATCGAGAAGCTGGCGCTGGATCAGCCGATATTGCTCGGCCATTCGATGGGGGGGTTGACCGCTGCCGTCGTCGCCAGCCTGCTTGGATCGGCCATTTCCGGGCTCGTCCTGGTCGACCCCACATTCATCAGTCCAGAGTGGCAGCGCGAGGTTTTCGAAAGTGATGTCGCCGCGGAGCATGGACAATTGCTCACGTCGGCAAGATCCGACCTGCTTGCCCGGGCGCGCCAAAGAAGTCCGCACCGTTCCGACGAAATGATTGAGTATCTGGTCGACGCGAGGCTCCGGACAAGCCTCAAGGCATTCGAGGTGCTCACGCCTCCCAACCCTGACTACCGCGAGCTCGTGCGACGTGTTCGTGTCCCGACTCTGCTTGTCATTGGTGAAAGAGGGGTCGTCTCTCTCGATGCCGCCAAGGAATTGCAGCGCCTCAATCCGTTGGTGTGCTCTGAGCTGATTGCTAATGTCGGTCATGGCCTTCCCTATGACGAACCAAGCCGATTGGGTGGGGTTGTTCTGTCCTTCCTGCGGAGACTGGCGATTTTCCGGAATGAAACTACGCAAGCTGGCTGACCACACTTGAGGCGTTTTGCTGGCGGCCTACCCGCGCACCATTGTGCTGGCGGACAAGGTCTACGATGCCGATCGCATCCGTGAACTGATTCAGGAGCAGGGCGTCACCCCTAACATTCCGCGCAAGAGCAACCGGCGCTGGAAGCCTTGCTTCAGCAACGGGCTCTACCGCGAGCGCAATCTGATCGAGCGATTCTTCTCCAAGCTGAAGCACTTCCGCCGCGTCGCCACACGCTGTGACAAGCTCGCCGCCAACGTCCTCGCCGTGGTCCAGCTCGCCTCGTTGTGGCTGTGGCTACGCACTTAAGAGTTACAACCTAGACAATGTCCTTGAGGCCATCCAACGGCCCGGTCAGGGCTGTTCGCGGCGGGACGAGGTCCGGGCGGATAAGGTGAATTTTCGGCGGGGTCCGCGTTTCTTCGATCAGCTCGAATGCCTTGGTGATCATACCTTCCACATCCTGGCGCATCATGATCACCGGGAAGGGGAGGAAAGATCCGAACGGATCATAGTCGTAGCAGCCGACGACCAAGTCTGCGAAGGTTTCGTGCGGATGGGCCGACATAAAGCGCAGCAGCCCTTCGAAATTGATCGACGAATTGATGAAAAGCGCGCGCGGCAGACGGCCGGCCTTCTCGAAGAACGTCTCAAAAGCTATCCGTGCCGTATTGGGCGAATAGCCGGTCGGCTGAATCGACGCTTCGGGGTCGGCTCCGAGAAGCGCGCGTTTGACGTCCCGGAATCCACGGATGCGTTCGCGGCTTGCATGGTCGTTTCGCCCGCCGAACAGGAAGAGTTCGTCGGGGACCAGGGGGTCGTCGGCCGGAAAATGATGGATGATCGCCTCCGTCAGAGTACGACCGCCTTCGTAATTGTCACTGATCACCGAATGCGCCTTCGTCCCCGGAAGATCGATGTTGATGTGCTTCAGCCCCGCCGCTTCGCAGACCTCGTGCACGCCATCGGGATCCGTTGCGCCGCATATGAACAATTCGTCGATGGAATAGGAAATCAGGTTTTCAGCGGTTTCGCGCTCTTCCTGGGGATCACGGCTGGAGCTGACCACGATCGGACATTGCCCGCGCTGCCGCACATGGGCTTCGAAGGTCTGGGCCATCGAAGAGAAATAGCGATTGTCATAAACGGGCAGCATCAACCCTACCAATCCGGAGCGGGAGCTGCGCAATCCCTGGGCCTGCCGGTTTGTGGTATACTGGTGTTTCTCCGCGAGATCGCGAATGAGGTCGGCCGTACTTTCCTTGATACGGCGCTTGCGCCAGGTACCGTTTAGGACCGCACTGACGGTCGAGGGAGAAATCCCGGAGAGCATGGATAGGTCATAGATCGTGGCCTTTTTCCGACTGTCTTTTTTCATGAGCGTCTCCTCGGTTTTTCTTAGCGTCCGAGCCCTCTTGACGAAAGGATAGATCTCATTGATATTAATTGCACCATCGATTGTGCAAAAAAGAAAGATCGATTGTGCACAATAATGGTGCCGTTTGAGGAAGCGGCTGCCAAAGGGAGGCGGGGCCTTTACTCGCCACCCACGCCGGGAGGAAGGCTGCCGTTCGCGGCGTGCCTGTTTGTTCCCCGAAAGGGAACTGTGGAGGAGAAGATCATGAAAAGATTTATCGTGGCTGCGCTTGCAGCCTCGCTATCGCTCGCGACCGCCGCAACAGCATTTGCGCAGGAGACCGGCAAAGTCGGCATCGTTGTGAAGATCGGCGGCATCCCATGGTTTAATGCCATGGAAGCGGGCATCAAGGAGCAGGGACAAAAACTCGGCGTCGACGCCTCGATGATCGGTCCGACAAGCGCCGATCCGGCGCTTCAGGTGCGTGCCATCGAAGATCTGATCGCCCAGGGCGTCAAGGTCATCGGCGTCGTTCCCAACGATGCCAAGGTTCTTGAGCCCGTTCTCAGCAAGGCGAAGGAAAAGGGCATCATCGTCATCACGCATGAATCACCGGGCCAGAAGGGCGCGGACTGGGATTTCGAGCTTGCCTCCTCGACCGGGTTTGGTGAGGCGCATGCCAAGCTTCTCGCCGAGAAAATGGGCGGCAAGGGCGAGTATGCAGTCTTCGTCGGCTCGTTGACGGTGCCGCTGCACAACGCCTGGGCCGATGCCGCAATTGCCTATCTCAAGAAGAACTACCCAGACATGAAGCTCGTCGGCGATCGCTACGGAGTTGCCGAAGACGTCGACAAGAGCCGCAGCACGGCACTCGATCTGATCTCCGCGCATCCGGATCTCAAGGGCTTTCTGGCATTCGGTAGCCAGGGTCCGATCGGCGCGGGTCGCGCGATCGAAGAACGTCGCAAGGTCGGCAAGATCTTCGTGCTTGGCCCCTTCTCGCCCGGGCAAGGGCAGAAGCTCCTGAATGCGGACGCGATTTCTGGCGGCTTCATGTGGAACCCGAAACAGGCAGGCGAAGTTTTCGTGACGCTTTCGCAGAAGCTGATGAAGGGTGAGCAAATCAAGGATGGCGAGCAGATCGAAGGCTTGGGCACGATCCATCCGGATTTCGAGAAGCACAACATCATCGTGGACCAGCTCGTTCCGATCAACAAGAAGACGGTTGCTGATCTCGCGGCGATGGGCCTCTGAAACAAGACCGGTTCTCCCGGCAGGCTGGGCCGGCTTCGGCTGGCCCGGCATGTCCCCACCCATCTAAGGTATGACGGGCGGATCTGAATGTCTGAGATCGAAAGCGCGAATGCGAGCGGCGGAGCGCTGCTATCGCTCCGCGACATCAACATAACGTTCGGTGGCGTCAAGGCCTTGAAGAACGTGGCTTTCGAAGTCCATCCGGGCGAGATTCATTGTCTTGCCGGCGAAAACGGCTCGGGCAAGAGCACGTTGATCAAGATCATCACCGGCGTCTACCGTCCCGCGCCTGGCGCCGTCATCGAATATGACGGCCAGACCTATTCCCATATGTCGCCTGTGACCGCGCAGGCGAAAGGAATCCAGGTCATCTGGCAGGACCTCGCGCTGTTTCCAGAGATGAGCGTGGCGGAGAATATCGCATTCCAGACCGTGCTCGGTCGCTGGCCTCGCCTCGTCAATTATACGCAGATGAGGCGGCTGGCGATGAATGCGTTGAAACGACTGGGTGTTAAGCTCGATGTCGATCTGCCTCTCAAAGAATTTGCGATCGCCCAGCGCCAGATCGTGGCCATCGCCCGCGCTCTGGTCGGCGAAGCAAAGATCGTCTTCATGGACGAACCGACTGCCTCGCTCACGCAATCCGAAACCAACCACCTTTTAGAGATTGTCCGCAATCTCTCCACCTCTGGCGTCGCTGTCGTTTTCGTCAGCCATCGGCTGGCAGAAGTGCTCGACATATCGAGCAGGCTGACGGTGCTTCGGGATGGTGCGCTTGTCGGCGTTTATCCGACCGAAGGCATGACGCAGTCTCGCATCACCGAGCTGATGACGGGAAAGACCTTCGACAATCAGGTACGGGCGACGCCCAAGGATCAACAGCCCGTTGTCCTCGATGTCAGATCGCTCAGCCGGCGCGGTCAATTCGAGGACATTTCCCTGACGGTGCGGCGTGGTGAAACGCTCGGCATCACCGGGCTGCTCGGCGCCGGGCGGACAGAGCTTGCCCTTGCTCTCTTTGGCATGACGAAACCGGACGCTGGAACAATCGTGCTCGACGGCAGGCCGGTGCGCTTCTCGTCCAATCGCGATGCGGTCCAGGCGGGCATCGCCTATCTTTCCGAGGACCGCCTGTCGCTCGGGCTCATCCAACCGCAATCGATCGCCGACAATCTCGTGATCTCGTCCTTGCGCAAGATCCTGTCCGGCGGGCTGCTTTCCGACGAAAGGAAGGAGAGCCTCGTTGCGCGCTGGATCCGCGAGCTCGGCATCAAGATCGGGCGGCAGGAGGATGCGATTTCGACATTGTCGGGCGGCAATCAGCAGCGCGTCGCCATCGCAAAATGGCTGGCGACCGATCCGAAGCTGCTGATCCTCGATGCACCGACCGTCGGCGTCGATGTCGGCGCACGGGCTGGCATCTTCGACATTGTCGCCAAGCTCGCGGAAAGTGGCCTGGCGATCATCCTGATCTCCGACGAGGTGCCTGAGGTCTATTTCAATGCGGACCGCGTGCTGCATATGGCGCAGGGCAGGGTCGTCGGCTCGTTCGATCCACGGCAATGTTCCCTTCACGATATCGAGGCTGCCGTCTATGCGTAATTTTATCGGCACCCATGCGACGGAGAGTTCCCTGTTGGCGGTGATGATCGTCATCTGCGCCTTCCTGTCTTTCGCCACCGACAATTTTTTCTCGCTTGGCAATACCTTCGATCTCCTCAACACCAGCTCGGTCAACATCATCTTCGCGGTCGGCCTGCTGGTCGTTCTGATCGCCGGCGGGATCGACATTTCCTTCGCGGTCGGTGCGTCCGTCGTGCAATATGTGACGGCGATCGCGCTTGGCTGGATCGGCGGGGGAGGCTGGGTTTCGGGTCTCATCATCGCGGGATCGATCGGCATCCTGCTCGGAGCGATCAACGCCTTCCTGATCCATCGTTTCCGGATCATCTCGATCGTCGCGACCATCTCGACCTTCAACATCTATTTCGGGCTTCTGATGTTCTTCACCAAGGGCGTGTCGATCTACGACCTGCCCGATTGGCTCACGGACAAGGTCGTCTTGTTCGAGCATGAGATGCCTGACGGCACTTGGATCGAGATTACCCTTCCGGTCCTGGTCATGGTGATTTGCGTCGTCGCCACGTGGGTGCTCATAACCCGCACCACCATCGGGCGACAGCTCTATGCCTTTGGCGATAATCCGGAAGGCGCGCGCCGTTTCGGGATCAATATCGGCGCCATGCAATTCATTGCATTTGGCTGGCTGGGCTTGATGGCGGGTATCGGCGGTCTGGTGCAGGCGCATTATGCGCAGGAGGTCGTCCCGAACGCACTTTATGGACGCGAACTCGACGTGCTTGCCGCCGTCGTTCTCGGGGGCGCGCGTCTTGGCGGTGGCAAGGGATCGGTGCTCGGCTGCGTTCTCGGTGTGCTGCTGATCTCCATCACCCAAAACGGGCTCAATCTGATGGGCGTCTCGCCCTTCGCATTCAAGATGATCATCGGCGCCATCATTCTGGTCGCCATCACGCTGTCGAATACGCGGATCGAGAAACTTTTGCCGCTCCTGCGTCGGGAGGGACAGGTACGATGACAGTTCTCGTCGAAAGCTTCCAGAAACGCTTCGGTTCGGAAATGGCCGGACCCTTCTTCGCCTTCATCGCCGTGATGATCTTCTTCGGGGTCGCATCGCCACAATTTCTGAGCCAGGCGACCTTCGGTTCGGTCGCCTTCCAACTGCCCGAGCTTGGCCTGCTGACGCTGGCGATGCTGTTGCCGATTCTGACCGGCGGGCTCAATCTGGCCATAACGTTCACGGCAAATATCGCCGGATTGACGGTTGCCTGGGTGCTGCAAGCGAATGGCGGTGTGGATGCCGGACCCTTGGCATTCGCCCTCGGGTGTGTGCTGGCGCTGGCGGCAGGAGCGGCGAGCGGCGTGGTGATGGGTTTGGTCATCGCCTATACGCGCGCCCACCCCATTCTCGTATCGCTGTCGATGATGATCTTCCTGCGCGGCCTTGGCGAATTCCTCACCAGGGGCGGTGACGTATCGGGCTTTCCGGACTTTATCCGGCCCTTGGGGCATGGATCGTTGCTGGGCATTCCCGTCCCTCTGATCATCTTCATTGTCTGCGTTCTCATCTGGCATCTGCTGCTGACGCGCATGAAGCTCGGCTTCAATACCTATATGATCGGCTCCAATATCGAAGCCGCCCGTTATTCAGGCGTCAATACGCGCAAGGTCGTGGTCCTCGTCTATACGCTGTCCGGCGCCATGTGCGCGGTGGCGGGCCTTATCATGCTGGCGCGTTTCAACTCCGTCCGCGTCGGTCATGGCGAGTCCTATTTGCTGATAACGGTGCTTGCCTGCTTCCTGGGTGGCGTCAATCCATTCGGCGGTTTCGGCCGTGTGATCCCCGTATTCGTCGCGCTTGTGGTTCTTCAGCTTCTGTCCTCGGGACTGAACCTGATGGGAGCCAATCAGCATCTGGCAACCGCGGTCTGGGGCCTGCTCCTCGTCGGGGTGATGTTCCTGCGCTGGGTCGCCTCCCACTATAAATTCTTCAACAATAGAAAAGGATGAAAGCTATGGAAGGCTTTGGTGTTCACACGAGCATGTGGACGATGAACTGGGACCGCGCAGGGGCCGAGCGCGCCGTCGCCGCTGCCGTTAAATACAAGGTGGATTTCATCGAAATTCCGATGCTCAATCCATCCACAATCGATACGGCTCATACCAAGGCTTTGCTGGAAAAGCATAGACTTAGGGCCGTTTGTTCACTTGGCCTCCCCGAACGCGCCTGGGCGTCAGTCCGGCCTGATGCGGCCATCGACCATCTTGCCCTCGCTATCGATAAAACCGCCGATCTTGGCGGCGAGGCCCTTTCGGGCGTGATCTACGGTGGCATCGGCGAGCGTACCGGCGTTCCCCCGACACAACAGGAATATGACAACATCGCCCGGGCTCTGACGGCCGCAGCCAAGCATGCCAAGGGGCGTGGTCTCGAGCTCGGCGTAGAGGCCGTCAACCGCTACGAGAACCATCTGATCAATACCGGCCGCCAGGCGGTGGAGATGATCGAGCGCGTCGGCGCCGACAACATCTTCGTTCATCTCGATACCTACCATATGAATATCGAGGAAAAGGGTGTCGGCAACGGCATCCTGGCAGCACGCGATCACCTGAAATACATCCACCTGTCGGAAAGCGACCGCGGTACGCCGGGTTATGGCACCTGTGACTGGGACGAGATTTACGCGACCCTGGCCGCGATCGGCTTCAAGGGCGGCCTTGCAATGGAAAGCTTCATCAACATGCCGCCGGAGCTCGCCTACGGGCTGTCGGTTTGGCGCCCGGTCGCCAAGGACGAGGAAGAGGTCATGGGCAACGGCCTGCCATTCCTGCGCAATAAGGCGAAGCAGTATGGCTTGATCTGACGGCGATGGCGGGATGTCCTCCTTCCCAGTCTGTGGTGAGAGGTCCCTGGCGATCGAATTGGACACCGCTCAGGAGGGATGCGATGGCGACGACCGATAGAAGAGGTGCCGACGACGAGGCGTCGGTGGCTGTTCTCGATATCGGCAAGACCAATGTAAAGCTGAGCGCAGCATCGCCACGCGGAACTGTCTTTGAAACCACGAGCCTGCCGAATATCGTCAGGGATGGCCCGCCCTGGCGACATCATGATCTGGGGCGGCTCGGAGACTGGATTTTCGAGGCCCTGAGTACCGTCGTGCACCGCTATCCCATAGGAAGCATCGTCTGCTCCGGACACGGATCCGGTGGTGTGCTGACGAGTGCAGACCCGGAAGAGGGCGATGGGACAGCGCTTCCGATGCTCGACTACGAGCAGCCGCTGCCAGCGGATGTCCGCGACGGCTATGCACCCCAAAGCGGCTCTTTCTTCGACCGCGGCAGCGCGATCATGCTGGCGGCGACCCACCAGGCGCGGCAGCTTTATTGGATGGAGCGCGAGCGACCTGATGCCGTCGCCGGCGCGCGATGGTTCTTAGGAGTGCCGCAATATTGGGCCTGGCGCCTGAGCGGGGTCGCCGTATCGGAGAGAACCTGTCTGGGAGCGCAGTCACATCTATGGAACGTGGCCGAGAGGTGCTGGACGCCGATCGTTAAAGAGCGTGGCTGGCGCAGACTGATGCCGCCATTTGCCAATGCCTGGGACGTGATCGGGACCATCAGGCCGGCGCTGGCGGCGCGCTACGGGTTGCCGACTGATATCGCTATTCTGGCCGGAGGCCACGACAGCAGCCTCAATCACTATCGTTATCAGGCAGCCGGACTGAAGGACTTTTCACTCGTCTCGACGGGGACATGGATTGTCGGTCTTTCGGATACGACGCCGCTTGCCGCACTCGACGAGCGACGCGGCATGACTTGCAACAGCGATGTGCATGGCGCGCCTCTTGGCGGGGTGCTCACAATGGGCGGCCGTGAATTCACGCAGCTTGCCGGCCCGGATGCGCCTCAAGGAAAAATCGAACTCGATGCTGCTATTCGGCTTGTCACGCAGGGTACCATGGCGCTTCCGTCCTTCAGCCATGATGACGGGCTGTTTCCCGGAAGTGCCGGCAAGGGCCGTTTCGTTGGGCCGGCGCCGGCAAATCCTGCCGAACGAAAGGCGCTCGCCGTTCTCTATGGCGCGCTTCTGACCACCGAATGCGTCGAAGCGCTCGGCAGCAGCCGGTTGCTTGTCCTCGATGGGAATTTCCTGCGCGATCCGCTTTATGCCGCTTTTGTCGCAGCGATGCTGCCCGGGCGCGAAATCCTCTTCAATCTCGATACCGTCGGGGTGACATCCGGGGCAGCCTTGCTGGCCGGTCACGGCCACCGGCGCGAGCCGGCGCCGATCAATCTGACCGCGCCACGAGGGTTGGGTGCTTTCGGCTCCGCTCTTGCGGCCTATGCCGCCCTCTGGCGCACCCGCGCGCGAACGGCAGGCTTCAACGACAGTATTACCCACGGAAAGAAAGGGTTTTCCGATGCATGACGCACCGAGCGACAAGACTGCGGCACGCCGCGAGATGGTCGACATCTGCCGGCGGATGAATTCCAGCGGCATCAACCAAGGAACCGCGGGCAATCTCTCATGCCGCGTCGAGGGTGGTTTTCTGATCACGCCTTCGTCGCTGCCCTATGAAGCAATGCAGCCGGAAGACATCGTCGAAATGGATTTCGATGGCACGTATGTCGGCCGCCGTCCTTCATCCGAATGGCGTTTCCATCGCGATATTCTGCGTGAACGCCAGGACATCAACGTCGTTCTCCACTGCCACTCGCTCTATGCGACGACGCTTGCCTGTCACCACAAGACCATCCCAAGCTTTCACTACATGACAGGTGTTGCGGGCGGAAATACCGTGCGTTGTGCCGCCTATGCCACCTTCGGCACGCAGGCTCTGTCGGACAACGCGCTCATCGCATTGAAAGACCGGCTCGCATGCCTGCTCGGACAGCACGGTCAGATCTCGCTTGGCAAGACGCTCGAGGCCGCCCTCTGGCTCGGGATTGAGATCGAGACATTGTCGCGCATGTATGTGCAGGCCCTGACCATCGGCGAGCCTCCGGTGCTTCCCGACGACGAAATGGATCGCGTCATCGAGCAAATGCGCAGGATGAGTTACGGGCATGCTCCCGATGCCGAGGGCGTAAACGACGTGGCTCGGCCGAGGGCGGTTTGAAAGTTCCGTCGCGTCCGCATTCACGAGAAGGTATCGGCGAAGGAGCACGGTGTTATTGATGCTCGTTTCGAACTTCCAACGAATTCTTCTTCGGTTCGAACGAACTCCTGTTCGGCGCGTTGAGTGAGGTGCGAACGGTTAAGGAGGAACCCCCTTATGAAAAAGCTCGCTCTTATCGCCACTGCCGCTTCGCTTGTGCTCGGCATTCCCACCGCCGATGCCGCAACGGCGCATCGATCACAAAGACACCCCGAAAAGGAACAGGCCATGACCGGACCGAAAGAACGTCTCGGCACCCTGTCCTGCCAGATTGCCGGGGGCGTTGGAATGGTGATTGGCTCAAGCAAGTCCGTCGATTGTACGTTCAAGCGAAGATCAGGTCCGGCCGAGCACTATGTTGGCTCCATCGGCAAGCTCGGCATCGACATCGGCGTGACGGGGAAATCCTATCTGAGCTGGGTGGTTTACAGCATCAATGCGACCCGCGCGGGTGAGGGTGCTTTGGCCGGCAGTTATGTCGGCGCATCTGCCGGTGCTGCGGTGGGTGTCGGTCTCGGGGCAAACGCCCTGATCGGGGGCAATTCGAAAAATTTCGGCCTGCAGCCGTTGAGTGGCGAAGCGGGTACGGGACTTAACGTTGCTGCCGGCGTGTCGAGGCTGCAATTGCGCCCGGCTAGATAATGCCCTGAGAAACGCATTCGCGGCGTGCCATGTAAGGCGCTTACCGTGAAGATGTCGATCTCTGAGGGATAGGGAGCTTTCGCCATCCCGATAACGCAAAACCGCCGGATCTCTCCGGCGGTTCGGTATGTTTGCCGTGTTGCGGCTTTAGGCGGCGCGGCGGTTCTGGGCGAGCGGGCGGCCGTCGTTGACGCGGAAGCCGCGGATCAGCCCGAGCAGGTCCTCGGTGTCGGCGGCCAGTGTTTCGGCCGAGGCCGTCGTTTCTTCCGCCATGGCGGCGTTCTGCTGCGTGGCGGCATCGAGCTGATTCATCGACGAGGAGATCGAGCGCAGCGTCGTGTCCTGTTCGGAGGCGCTGTGGGCGATCTTCGAGACGATCTCGTTGGCCGCCTTGATCTGGTCGGAAATGCGCTTCAGCGCTTCGCCGGCCTCACCGACGAGGCGGACACCCTGGTCGACCTGGCCGGAGGAGCGGGCGATCTGGTCCTTGATCTCCTTGGCGGCAGCTGCCGAACGTTGCGCCAGTTCGCGCACTTCCTGGGCGACGACGGCAAAACCCTTGCCGGATTCGCCGGCCCGGGCCGCCTCGACGCCGGCATTCAGTGCCAACAGGTTGGTCTGGAAGGCGATCTCGTCGATGACGCCGATGATCTTGCCGATCTCTTCCGACGACTTCTCGATGCCGCTCATCGCTTCGATCGCCTGGGCGACGACGGCGTCGCTGCGCGAGGCCTCGGTCGAGACGGCATGCACGCGCTTGCTGGCCTCATGCGCGCCTTCGGCGGTCTGGCGCACGGCGACGGTGAGTTCGTCGAGGGCGGCCGAGGTTTCCTCCAGGCTGGCGGCCTGGCGCTCGGTGCGCTGCGACAGCTCGTTGGAGGCGCGGCGGATCTCTTCCTTGGAGACGCCGATGTCGTTGCCCTTGGCATTGACCCGGCCCATGGCGGCTTCCAGATGCGACAGCGCCTCGTTGAAGTTGTTGCGCAGGCCGGCATAGGCAGCACCGATATCGCCGCAGCGCACGGTCAGATCGCCCTGGGCGAGTTCTTCCAGCGCCCGGCCGATGGTGGCGACGACGCGGGCCTGTTCCTGGGCCTCGTCCTGCTGCTGGCGCAGGTTCTGCTGGCGCTCGGCATTGATTTCCTGCTCCTGCGCCGCCTGGCGGTCTGCAAGCGCATGGCGTTCGCGGATCTTTTCTTGCAGCGCCAGGGTGGCCTTGGCCATCAGGCCGATTTCGTTGCGCATGCCGACATGCGGGATCGCGGTCTTCACGTCTTCATCGGCAACAGCCTTCAGCGCAGCGTGAACCTCGGTCAGGGGCTTGGAGATGCCGCGGATGACGACGAAAGCGCCGGCAAGTGCGACGAAAAAGAGTACGAGGCTCGACCACAAGGTCGTCAAGATCTTCCCATGGACCTGCGCATCAAGATCGTCCATGTAGACGCCGGTGATGACGACGACCTTCCAAGGGTCGAAGGCGCGGGCGTAGGCGGTCTTGCGGAAAGTGGCGTCCGCCGGCTGGCCGGGTTTGCTGGCATAGTAGTCGGTGAGGCCACCGCCCTGTTGGCCGAGCTTGACCAGTTCCTCGCGATAGTAGTGGCCCGTCGGATCGGGCTGGCCCTTCCAATTCTTGCCGACCTTCGACGCGTCGTAATGGAAGGCCATGTTGATGTCGTAGTCGTAACCGAAGAGGTAGCCATCTGGGGTATATCGAATGGCGTTGACGGCGGCATAGGCCTGGGCCTTCGCCTGTTCTTCGCTCAGTTTGCCGGCCTGTTCCTGATCATAATAAAATTTCAGAACGGAAACGCCGGACTCGACCTGCGTGCGAAGCATTTCGTAGCGTTCATTGTAGATCGAGTCGACAGATGAGCGGATTTGCAGATAGGTGGCCGCCGCGAAGGCGATCATGAGCCCGGTGACGAGCACTATAAGTTGGCTTGAGATCTTCAGATTTTTCATGGCGCCCCACATCAGGATGGATCAGTGAACCCCGGTGCGGTTTGATCCCGCCTGTGCGATCGCCCAGGTGAAACCTGACGGATCTACTGCTGCTGAAAATGACATGCGGCTACCGGTAGAATTAAAAATGACTTTATTTCTCTAAGAAAACTTTAATTGAGAACAATAGTTTTGGAGCTGCGATCGTGGTTAATCTCAGCGTTTCCACGATCAGCGGCCCCGTCCGATATATTGCCCTGAAATCTTCAAACAGCGGTTTTCCGATGGCGCGACGTGCCACCCGCAGCGGTGCCCGGATCGAAGTGCCGGCGATCACGCCTTCGTGACAATCTCCACTGTAACGAATCGCAATCTCCAAACGAGTACCTGACGTGCCCCAAAGACAGGGGCGTCAACGAACCCAATGGAGATAGTTCATGTTGAAAGCTACTGTGAGTTCTGTCCTGCTCGCCGGTGCGGTTACTACAGCGCTCGCGTCGATGGCTGCCGCCGCACCGCTGACCAAGGCTGAAGCCAGCGCAGCGATCGCAGCCCACAAAGAGAAGTGCTACGGTGTTGCTCTGAAGGGTCAAAACGATTGCGCCGCTGGCCCCGGAACCACCTGCCAAGGCACGTCGACCGTCGATTTCCAGGGCAATTCCTGGAAGTTCGTTCAGGGCGGCACCTGCGCCTCGCTCGACATCCCGGGTGGCCGCCACGGCTCGCTGACGCCGCTCAAGCGCGACCTCTAATCGAAACAGCCATTGGAAAGCGGAGAAGACAAAGATGAATACCCAAAATCGAACCGTCGCTCGTGTCGTCGAAGCGGGTACCGAGCTCCGCTTTCCCTTCTATCCTGTTCACGGCTTGGCGGGCACGAGCTTCAAGCCGGAACATTTGCCTGCGATCCGTGCCGAAACAGGCCCGCAAGGATTTTTCGAAATCCATGCCGAAAACTACATGGGCGCCGGCGGCCCTCCCCATCACGCACTCGAGCTTGTACGTCGGGATCACCCAATCTCGCTCCATGGTGTCTGCATGTCTCTCGGTGGGCCGCAGGCCCTGAACAAGGACCATCTTCGACGTTTTCGCGAGCTGGTGGTCAGATATGAACCGGCGCTTGTGTCGGAGCACCTGGCGTGGTCGACCCACGAGAACACCTATCTGAATGATCTGCTGCCTTTGCCTTATACGAGTGCCACGATCACGCATGTCTGCGATCACATAGACGAAATGCAGACGACGATCGGGCGTCCCATTCTGCTGGAGAATCCATCCACCTACGTGCTCTTCGCCGAATCTTCCATGAGCGAAACGGATTTCATGGGCGAGATTGCAAAGCGAACCGGTTGTGGTCTTTTGCTGGACGTCAACAACGTCTTTGTCTCGGCCACGAACCACGGCTATTCGGCGCTGGAATATCTTTCCGATTTCCCCCTGTCGAAAGTCGGCGAAATCCATCTCGCAGGGCATGCGGAGCAGACGGATGACGAGGGCGAGATGCTGTTGATCGACAGTCACGATGGGCCTGTTGCGGACGCAGTCTGGCGTCTTTATGAGATCGTTATCGACCGATGCGGACCAATTCCATCGCTGGTCGAATGGGACAGCAAAATCCCGGACTGGCCGGTCCTGCGTGCCGAGGCCGTTGCGGCTCAGGCGATCCTCGATCGGCGGTCTCTGACCTTGGGAAAATCCTATGCGGTCGGCTGAAGTCTTGTCCATCGGGCGCGGCGGTCCGTCATTCGCCTCGACTTTCTCCGCGTCGCTGCTCAATCCGGAACAGCAGACGCCGGTTTCAGTGGTCGGTCCGCGTGGGAAAGCTGCTGACAAGCGCTACAACGTCTACCGGAACAACGTCACCGTCAGTCTGATCGAGGCACTGGCTGCGACATTCCCCGCGACCCAACGCATAACGGGGCCGGATTTCTTTCGCGCGATGGCGCGCTTCCACGTTCGCGAGACGCCGCCGACGTCACCGCTTTTGTTCGAATACGGTCGCGACTTCCCTGCTTTTATCGATGCCTATGAATACGCACAGTCGATGCCATGGTTGGGCGATGTCGCACGGTTGGAGCGGGCGTGGCTGGACGCCTATCACGCTACCGATTGCGCGATCATCACGGCGGATGATCTGTCGCGCGTCGCACCGGAAGAGTTGCCCGACCTTCGATTTCGTGTCCATCCAGCGACGAGAATTCTGTCCTCTAAATTCCCGGCCGTGACGATCTTCGCCGCGAACCGAAGCTCCGAGCCGGTAGAGCGCATCGAGCAGGTCGTTCCCGAGGATGCGCTGATCACACGACCGGAACTCGATGTCGTGGTTCGGTTACTGCCGCCCGGCGGAGCCTTATTCCTCGTCAGCCTTGCCGATGGTGATGCTCTCGGGGCGGCTGCAGCTGCGGCGCTGGCTGTCGATCCGGCGTTCGATCTTGCGGGCATGGTCGCAGAGATGATCGATGCCGGCGCTTTTACGGAGATTTACATGGAGAATTCCAATGTCGAAAACGCTTGAGACATCGGCCGTGAACAAGCCGTTCGCACCGATCGCTGGATTGGTCGAAAAGGCAAGCTGGCTGGTTCAGATGATTGCTCAGCCTTCGTTAGTGCAACTCGTTTTGCGTGTCGGGCTGGCCGTGCCGTTTTGGCGATCCGGAATCCTCAAATGGGACGGATTTCTGCAGTTGAGCGATACGGCCGTTGAGCTCTTTACGGATGAGTTCATGCTGCATCTTCCCGGCGGGCCCTATCCCTATCCGGCGCCTGCGGTGATGGCATTCCTTTCGGGCACCGGGGAGGTGGTATTTTCGACCCTTCTGGTGCTCGGCCTTGCTACGCGCTTTGCAGCGACAGGTCTTCTCGGCATGACAGCGATCGTTGAACTGACCGTTCCCGACGGGTGGCCCGTTCATATCACCTGGGCGGCGATGGCGCTCGGCATCATGGCCTGGGGGCCGGGACGTTTGTCGTCGGATTATCTCGTCCGACGGGTTCTCGGGTTAGATACGCCGATCAGGACGGCTTCGCCAGCGGTGCCATCGGAAAGTCAACCGTAGGGTCCGAGGTGCCCAGTCTTATAGAAAGCGGCGTATGCCTGACGGCTGCGCCAGCTTTCACTTGACGCAAAACTTGTCGCGACGTTCACTGCGCTTCGGAGACAAACCTGCCGATGACTGAACTCGCATCATACAGTTTCAAGAACGATCCGGACGTGCCACCCCACGATCATAACAAGGATCTCATCGTTTTCGACCACGAGTGTATTTTCTGCTCTTCATTCATCCGCTTTGTCTTCGCCCACGATCGCTCCGGCCGCTTCCTGTTCACGGCCGCACAGTCTTCGCTTGGACAGGCGCTTTATCGTCACTACGGCCTCGATCCGACGGACCTCTCGACCAATTTGATAATCGTGGATGGCAGTTTGCACACGAAGATGGACGCGTTCGCTACCGCTATGCGCTGCCTCGGCTTTCCTTGGAGCTTGCTTATGGTCGTGAACGTGATGCCACGTCGCTTGGCCAATGTGGCATACGATCTGATTGCCAAGAACAGGTACCGCCTTTTTGGCAGATACGAGACCTGCCTTGTGCCATCCAAGGAATTGCGCGCGCGTGTCATCGAATAGCGCTGCCGAGGCATGAAAGGAACCTCTTGGTGATCTCTGGGGCAAATCGTGTAGAAGCCCAATCCGCTTTCAGATAAGGCGGTCGTCGTCAGCCGTCTGCCGCGCACGGCGACGCACACCGTCCGTGCCTGACTTCTTGGCCCCGTCGGCCGCTGTCCCGGAAACTTTTTCCGGGCGCTTGTCCCCGGCTTCCTTCGGCAATGGCTGCGGCTCGGTCTTTTTCACGAAACGGATCATTCGTCATTCTCCTGCTTTGACAGATTGAGAAAGTGCTCCGCACAAACATGGGGGCGCTCTCGAAAACAGACTCTTAGATGGCGAGAGCGGTAGCGCAGCCTTCGACGCTGCGGCTATCGGGCGAGGTTTGTCCAGGCATGGTCGCCCAACCGCCGGCCTCGACGAACTGACGCTTCTTGTAGCTGTCGCTGAGCGCCTTGAACTCGACAAGTTTCGCAGTCGCATCGGGTGCCGCGTTGAACCGCTGCACACATATGGCGGACGCCAGTTCTCCGCGTGCAACATCGCCTGCAGTCGCCGCCGCTGTGCGTGACGTGCCTCCGGTCACCCAGCCGCCCCAACTGAATCCGATGATCATCGTGGCAACCGCCGTGCCGATGCAGGCCCATACGAGGAACGTCTTGGATGGTTGGTAACTCTCGAAACGCTGGGCGATCGATGTCTTGCTGCTGCCTTGCATGGCCATTGGAGTTCTCCCTGTTTATCGTTATTTGGGTTCCGTCGCGGGCCGCGCTGGCCGAACGGTGCAGGCACTGCTGTCAGTATCCCATACCAGCCATGCCGCCATTTCCGGCTGTCGTGGCAGATTCTCTTGCGGGAATGTCGGCAATCATGGCTTCGGCGGTGATCAGAAGCGCTGCGATCGAACCGGCGTCCTGCAAGGCAGTCCGCACGACCTTGGCGGGATCGACGATGCCGGCCTTGACCATATCGACATAGGTTTCGGTCTGGGCGTCGAAACCCTGATTATGATCTTTACTGTCGATGAGTTTTCCAACGACGATCGAGCCTTCGACACCGGCATTGTCGGCAATCTGCCGGATCGGGGCTTCAAGCGCCCGCAGCACGATGGAGATGCCCACCGTCACATCGGCGTTTTCTCCCGTCAGCCCGGACAGGACCGACTTCGCGCGCAACAGCGCCACGCCGCCACCCGGTACAATGCCTTCCTCGACCGCCGCACGGGTGGCGTTCAGCGCGTCGTCGATGCGGTCCTTCTTTTCCTTGACCTCTGTCTCGGTCGCGCCGCCGACGCGGATCACCGCGACGCCGCCGGCAAGTTTCGCCAGCCGTTCCTGTAGTTTTTCCTTGTCGTAGTCGGAGGTCGTCTCCTCGATCTGCGCCTTGATCTGCTGGATGCGCGCCTGGATGGTCGCTTTCTCGCCGGAACCGTCGATGATCGTGGTCGTGTCCTTCTCGATCAGCACGCGCTTGGCGCGCCCGAGCATATCGACGGTGACATTCTCGAGCTTGATGCCGAGATCCTCGGAGATCACCTGGCCGGCCGTGAGGACGGCAATGTCTTCCAGCATGGCCTTGCGGCGATCACCGAAGCCCGGAGCCTTGACAGCCGCAACCTTCAGGCCACCGCGGAGCTTGTTGACGACCAATGTCGCCAGCGCTTCGCCCTCCACATCTTCGGAGATGATCAGCAGCGGCTTGCCGCTCTGCACCACGGCTTCGAGAATAGGCAGCATCGCCTGCAAATTGCCGAGCTTCTTCTCGTAGAGGAGGATGTAGGCGTCCTCCAGTTCGACACGCATCTTCTCGGCATCGGTGACGAAGTACGGCGACAGGTAGCCGCGGTCAAACTGCATGCCCTCGACGACGTCGAGTTCGGTTTCGGCCGTCCTCGCTTCCTCAACCGTAATGACGCCCTCGTTGCCGACCTTGTCCATTGCCTTGGCGATCATCTCGCCAATGGTCGCATCGCCATTGGCGGCAATCGTGCCAACCTGGGCGATCTCGCCGGAGGACTGGACCTTCTTTGCCCGCGCCTGAATTTCTTTGACGACGGCGGTCACGGCAAGGTCGATGCCTCGCTTGAGGTCCATGGGGTTCATGCCGGCTGCGACAAGTTTCGCGCCTTCGCGCAGGATGGAGGCGGCGAGTACTGTCGCCGTCGTCGTGCCGTCGCCGGCAAGATCGTTGGTCTTCGAAGCCACCTCGCGTACCATCTGTGCGCCCATGTTCTCGAACTTGTCGGCGAGTTCGATTTCCTTGGCAACTGTGACGCCGTCCTTGGTGATGCGCGGCGCACCATAGGCCTTGTCGATCACGACATTGCGGCCCTTGGGACCAAGCGTCACCTTGACGGCGTTGTTGAGCAGTTCGACACCACGGAGCATGCGATCGCGCGCATCGGTGGAGAATTTGATTTCCTTGGCAGTCATGATGTTCGTCCAGTTCGGTCTTGAGATTGCGGGGGCGCGGATCGGTCGTCAGGCGATCTTCTGGCTGGCCGCATCAGTCTTCCCAACGATGCCCATGATGTCGGCCTCCTTCATGATGAGGAGCGCCTCTCCATCGATACTGACCTCTGTTCCGGACCATTTGCCGAACAGGATTGTGTCGCCAGCCTTGACATCCAGCGGGATTAACGTGCCGCCTTCATTGCGTGTGCCCGGACCAACGGCGATCACGTCGCCTTCCTGGGGCTTTTCCTTGGCGGTGTCGGGAATGATGATCCCGCCTTTCGATTTGAGATCGCTTTCCGCGCGTCGGATGACGACGCGATCGTGGAGCGGACGGAATTTCATAGGAGTTCTTTCTGCAGCCGGTGCATAGGGCGGCTGAAATGCATATATAGCATTTTTGGCACTCGATTGATAGGAGTGCCAAGAAATATTGTGTTCAACTGAAAATAAAAATAAAATATTATTTGGATATTGCGCTTCCAGCGCTGATATAAACCGGATGAAACGCGCCAATTATATCCGTAGTTTTATTTTGGAACCCGGAAATTTATTGACAGTTATTCATAAGGAAATCTGCATAAGCCTTGATTAAATTCCAATACCAGCGTAAGCATATGACAGATTTATTTGGCCGTTCCGGCTTTCGCGGTGTCAGAGATCCACGGCCCGCCATGCTCCACCAAATTCTCGATAATGAGTGCATGGCACAGATCCGGTGTGCATCGCACTTTTCGAACCCTTTCATGAGCCTCTGAGCCGAGCGCGGATGTGCCGGCAGAATTGAGACCATTCTGGTGAAGATGGGATGAAGGCGACGCACCCGCCTGTCCCTGCAAAGCACCACAATCGTGATCGGCCGCACCACATAGACAGTCGTCCTCCTGTCGTTCTTTTTCCTGCAGACCGGTTTCAACGCCTGCAACAGGCCGATGAACGTGATGGGAAGCTATTGATTGATCTAGCGACGTGTCGACCCTCATTCATCCGCCGACGATCACCGTCTGAAGTGCGAGCCAACAGTTGGTGCCGAACATCCTGTCAGACCGCGAAACCGCACTCGAAAAGGACCACGAGCAATTATGAGCGCTACCAGCATCTTGAAAGGCAACACCCGTCCCATCCGACGCGACGCCGCCACGCATCTTTTTGCGGTGGGACAGGCCGTCTGGATGAAGAATGGTTCCGGGATGTCCGCCTCCACGTTCAGGAACACCTACCGTATCACGGGCACGCTGCCTGCGAGAGGAGGTGTGCTGCAATACCGCATCCGAAATGATGACGAGCCTCATGAACGGGTGATGGCGGAAGACAAGCTGGAACTGGTACGGGCGTCGTCCGCCGGTGACCGAGCAACGCTCATCGAGAAGACGTTTGGCCATGACAGAAGCTCTCGATTTCGCTAGCGCGCCAAGGTCGCGCGTCCGCTTGCGCAGTTTGTCGACATGCCGCAGCCGTACCGCTTGCCATGACGTTCGATGACGCGGTCGGCACAATGCCGGCATCGAAGGCATCGAAATGCAAGGAAGGAAGGTTGAGATCATGAAAACGAACAGCAACGAAATTGATCGAAGACGGAACGCCTATGCTATCGGGATTTGGGAGAACGAGGGTGGCGCACCCGACCGCGATTCCATGGACAACCAATGCGGCCACCGCGTCGAGCCCGATCGCTCCTGGACCATCCATCATTTCTCACCGGTGCTCCGACGCGGGCGTATGGCCGCACCATGATGGCATGAGCAGCCGGACGCCATCAAAGGGATGTCGCTCAACCGTTTCAACGCGAGACGCCGAAAGGAACGGAACAGGCTTTTTGGTTTCCCATTTTAGGTTGGCAGTCGCAGTCACCAGGTGGCTCAGTGCTTACGTACAGTGAGATCAGCTGATTGATATTGTAAATATATCGGCGGCGATTGAGGAGTTATGTTCGTCCGATGGAAATTATAAACTATAGTTTAGCATATGATATACTAAATGCATTGAATAGTAATCTTGATTATATATTGAGACGCACCATATTATTCATCTGAACCGAGGAGGTGTATCATGGTCAACACTAAGGAATTTGCTGCCAGCTCCAATGGAGATCGTTGGTTTTTAGAGTCGGATGACGCGACGAATAGTCTCGTCGTGCTCCACCGGGCAAATATATCATCTGGCGGCCATGAGACCCGCACGGCGATCGAGACATTCCTCAATATCCGGCCTTTTGGCCCGGAGAGAGAAGCACTGCTTGCCATTCTCGGCCCCGACCACGGCAACCAAGCGGAAAGCAAGGCGTGGTGAACTTGTTTTGAACACCAACACGCCCACTTAGGGTTTGTCGGCATTGCTCATGAGCGCTGATTGATTTTGTCGCTCGCTGTTGTCGCAGTCGCTTTCTGCTTTTGACCACGGATGTACTGGCACTGGCAAAGGAAGTGACGTGACGACGGTCGGTGCGATTTCGCGCCGGCCTTTTTTGTTGCCGTCATTATAGGAGCCAATATGACATCGGATGGCGTTAAAGACGGGATCAGGCGATTTTCGACTGATGAAAAGATTGCAAATTCGGATAGAGCTGCTCGTCAAATCATCGCCAAAGAAAATGCGCAACGACAATCGAAGAGTGATCGGTTGCGGCAGGCGCGCTTAGCCCAGGAGGCCGAAAGGTCACCGCTTGTTGAAAAGCCAAAGAAATCCAGGGCGCAGATTCGCAAGCCATAGGTAGCGCTGACCGGCGGCCTTGGATTTGTGCTGGCGGACGGACCCCTAATTGAAATTCGCCGATTTCAGAATGATCGGATTTTCTTTCCGTGGGACCCGTCGTAACCACAGAGCCGTTTGCGACTGCGACACCTCGACAGGCCCACCAGCAGGCCTGGGTCGATGAGCCGGGTAAGCAGATTTTCCAGTCTCCGGGCCATGCGCCTTACTATGGGAGCTACACCGACAGGCTTCCGAAACGGCTTCCATCGAACGTTGTCGACTGGGACGCTACGGCTGGATGTCTTTGAGCCAACGATACGTCGTCAATTCTCGACGCCGAAGGACACTGATGCATCTCGATCGCAAGCAGCGTTACGGCCTCCGCCAAGGCCTTCTCCGCGTCGGTGAATGGTAGTGCCGAACCTGCCTCTCTTGCGCGGCCGTATATTTCCGCACATGCAATTACGCGCTCGGCCAGGTAACGGCATTCAGGTGTCGGTTCGACAAGCTCCAATGAGAGCCGGAGATTGATCGCGACCTGAAGAACGAAGGCAGCCGCCGAGAAATCGACAATGGCGCCGGGTGGCGTCGTTTGATCCAGGTATTTCTTCCACTGCGTTTTCATTGTGATGTCTTTCGCATCGCGCTAGCCCGATATGATCCGGAAAGGACGGCGGAAATCTCTATGCCGACGGCGTTCACGACAGTCTGTCCGCTTCCCACCAGCAACCGAGCGCGACGGAAGACATCCATCTCCCCTCTAGCCGGCGCATCCACTACCCTCAGACAGTAGTAACCGCAGGCCGAGCGCTCTTTCAATCTCGCCGTTCGTCATTGGGGCTTCAGTCCGGTCTGCCTTGCGACCTTTGTCTGATGACACGCTCGACGAAGGTCTTGGCCGGCATTGCAAAAGTCCGAGATTTGCGCTTTAGCCAAGACAAGTGTTGACGGCTCCGCCGCAGAAACGATCTGATATTATTGCGGAGAAGCCGTTGCGACGATGAACGGTCTTTTCCGTCATGCAGCGTGCATCCATGCACGTCTAGGAGGCCAGCTATGTCTTTACGCGGAAAGTCGATCGCCGTTCTTCTCGGTGCCTCGTTTGCGCTGGTGCTCGTGGGAACGCCTTACACCGTCGAGATTCGTGGATCCTCCATTGGGCTTGTTGGACAAACCGCCGACGCAAAAGGCGGCAACGGAAATGGTGGGGGCAATGGCAACGGCGGTGGTAATGGCAACGGCGGTGGCAACGGCGGAGGTAACAGCGGGAATGGCGGCGGCAACGGCGGAGGTAACAGCGGGAATGGCGGCGGCAATAGCGGGAATGGTGGCGGCGATGGAAACGGGGGCGGAAATGGTAATGGCAACGGAAATGGCAAAGGCGCCAACGGAAAAAGCGCCAAACAGGGACAAAGCGACCCGGACGGTTCGACGGATGCGAATAATACGTCGATGGAAGTGCATCACGACGATGGCATGAGTGAACAAATACAAAATGGACGTTATGTCATGAAGGATTCGAGGGGGCGCACCATCATCAACCGAAGTGCCACCACCGCCGATCACCTGAGACTGAGGTCGTTCCTTCACTAGCCCCGTTTTTCAAGGGCATCGCGAAAAGCCATCGCAGCTTCCGTTCGGTTTGCAACGCCCAGTTTCGCGAATATCTGGGTCATATGATGCTTCACCGTCTTTTCGTGGAGATCGAGCTTCAGACCGATCTGCTTATTGCTCAATCCGGCTGCAACGAATTGAAGCACCTCGCTTTCCCTGCCTGTCAGGTCGCGAAGAAGATCCGCTTTTCGCAAGGAGGCGTTTCCGTCGCCGGAGATCAGTCGGGCGGAAAGAGTGGGGGCGACGTAGCTTTCTCCGGAGGCTACCGTGCGGAGGATGTCGGCTAAGGCTCTCGAGCCTACGCCCTTCAGAACATAGCCTTTTGCCCCGCTCCTGAGGGCGGTGGTCACATCGTCGCTTGCTTCAGAGACGGTCAAAATCACGATTTTCTGACCTGGCACCCGCTCGAGGATTAGCGGGAGTGCATTCAGGCCTCCACCGGGCATGGAGATATCCATCAACAGAACGTCCGGACGCGCGTCCTCGGAAATGCGAATCGCATCTTCCATCGTGCTGCCTTCGCCAACGATTGCAAAACCGTCGATCTCGGCAAGGCTACGAATGACCCCCTCCCGGAACAGCGGATGGTCATCGATTACCGCCAGACTGATTGCTGTCGTCATGCCTGCTCCATTTCTATTGCGCTCAGCGACATTTGAACGACCGTGCCGCCTTCGGAAGACTTCAAGTCGAACGTGCCGCCGAGACTCTCCACTCTCTCTCTCAGCCCCGCCAAACCAAGGCTGCTCGGCGGAATATGTGCCGGATCGAAACCAGGCCCTTCGTCCGATACTGCGATCATGATCTGCCTGCCTTCAATGGTTTGTTTCACTCGCTGTGCTGCGCCTTTCCCGTGACGGTATCCGTTATTCAGCGCTTCCTGAACGAAGCGGTATATACATATCTTGGTGGATGTCGAAAGCTCTTGCGCCGTGTCGGAAAAGGATAAGCCGACCGCGACGCCGGTTCGTTGCTCATGGGCGCGGACTGCGTGTTGCAATAGTTCGGCCAGGTTCGCCGCCTCGATGTGCGGCAGCACCAGTCCGCTGCAGATGCTTCTAATGTCCGCCATCGCATCGTCCAGGCTTGATTTGATCGCGGCAAGCGACCGCTCTCTTTCATGTATCGGAGTGGCTGGGTTCACCAAAGCGGGGCTATCCAATCTCAGTGATGCATAGGCAACGAGCTGGGCGGGTCCATCATGCAAATCGGCACCGATGCGTCTCAGGTAGCTCTCGTTGAGGGCGGCGGCACGTTGTGAAGCTCTTTGAACGCGGGCGTGCAGCATTTCATTCTGCTGCAGGAGTCCCGACAGCTCGCCGATGCGCGCCTTAAGCGCGCTGCGCTGGCTCTCAATCGTCCGGCTTCCACGAAAAACGATAATGGAAAGAATGAGAAAGAACGTCATTGTGAACAGGGCGACCGCCAACCAGCTTCTGAAACGCGCCTGGTTCAGGCTGCGCTGGAAGTCGTACGCCACCTCATAAAATTCGGAAACGGCTACGACCTTGCCCGACCAGGGCTGGAGGACCGGATTGTAGATCTCCAGAAGCGGCTTGCCGCTGTCGCGCTCGGCAACGCTTTCGACGTCGTCGAGTTGATTGAATTGCGCCACCATCGTGCCGGCGAATGCCGTCTTCAGGTCATTGCTGAGGGGAAATTGCTTCCCCATAAGGTTTTTGTCGTTGGAATAGAGAATAGTGCCGTCGTGACGCCAGAGGCGAAAGGACATGAGGCGGCTGCCAAGCGCGCCCTCACCAAGCGTTTCATCGAGCGCGCGTGTCACCGTATCGTCCAGGACCTCGGTCCTCTGCATATCGGGAAGCAGAGGCGCAATGACGCTGTCGACATAAAGAGCGGTGCTGGCGGCAGAGTTGCGCGTGACGGCATCCTCGATGAGGCTGGTGACGAAGGCGCCGACGAGAAGCATCGCGCAGGCGCAAACGAAGCCGCCAATCAGCAGAAATTGTTTCGCCAGAGATTGGGAATTCCAGCCGGCGAGTAAACGAACCGGCGACAGCATTGACTTCATATTCGTCCGCATGTCTGGCTACTTTCAGGATGACCACCCCATCCGACATACCTATCGCAGCCGGGCAACGCGTCAAATGGCGATAGGTTCATCTCACGGGCAAGTCCCAGCATTGACGCAACCCCACGCCCCCGCGGAACCTATGAGACTTTTGGTCATCAGCAATCAGGCTTAGGTCGGATCGCCGGCGGCATTGGTCTGACCTAGGTGGAAACTTTCATTTACAGCAATATTGTGGCGAACAGCGCGGTTGTTCGTTGCTCGTCCCGCGTCGCAGTTGCGTGGGGCGAGCGGCGTGGTTGCCGGTTGCTCGTCCTGCGCCGCAGTTGCGCGGCCGCGGAAGAGCTCGGTCTGGAATGAAAGGAAGAAGCGCATGAAATTCGGTTCAGTGTTCGGAACGACCATCGTTGCCCTGACGCTTGCCGTCGCTCCAGCGGGTGGCGCCGCGGTCGGTCTCGCAGACATTGCCTATGCCAAGGGTGGCAATGGCAACGGAGGAGCCGGTGGCGGCAATGGAAACGGTAATGGCAATGGTAACGGTAACGGTAACGGCAATGGTGGAAGCCATGCCAACGACCATTCCAGTCACGCAAAATCTGACGATGCACAATCAGACAACACAGATGGGAGCGTCGGGAACGCAAAGCACGCGACTCACCCCTCGAAGTCAGCGATTGCCAACAGGAAGCTTGAGAAGCCTGCCACGACCAAGGTCAAAGCGCAGGTGACGGAGCTCGGCAGCCTCAATTCGCTGAAGCGGAACTATCATGCCTACATGAATTCGCAGGATCCGAAGATGGCAGCTGTCAGAGCCTATGTCATGGACTATGCCGAGTTCGAACTCCAGAACGGAACCAACGCTGTTCCGACGGACCCGGCCCTCAGTGACGAGGCGCTGCGCTCGGCTCTGGCTCAGGCCTCGAAGACCGGTGTCGTGACCGACCAGAGGCTTGCCGAGGCCAAGCACATACTGGGCGTCGGACCCGCCGTCGGCAAGATAGATCAGGTTCGTGATGCCCTGGAAAGATCGACCGTCGATACCGCGCCATCGGACGGTACAACAGAGCCCGCTGATTAAAACCTCGCTTCGGCGCGTGCGAAATTGACTCCGATCCGGCTGGACCGCCCCTCCGCCGGATTGCGATGAGCCTGGCAACCAACATGCCTATCGTGTTGGTCGCCAGGCTTTTTAGTGTTTTCACCCGCCTGTTATCGGCAGGATGTTTCATCGCCTTATGTCGCCGATATTGCCAGACTTGGCGGCGCGTCACTTGCCTGTCATTTTTTTAAGAGACATCTTGTTTGACATACTTCTATGCTGCTTCGCGATTAGCCGGCTTCAGCGCCGACATTTCGCGAACGAGATAGAATGGCATGTCGTTATGGCGATACGGTCGGGAGCCGCTCTGTGTCGGCATTACGTGGTTTTCTTACGCGATAAATCGAGAGAGATTCACCGCTTATGTGCAAATATTAAAGTGCTTTCGCTTCTGTGCACGTTCTCAAACAAACGGCGACAGAGGCACATGAATCGTTTCTGCCTGTAAAGAATGAAGAAGAATCTTATGACGAATCTTCACAGTCAATGCCGCGAGCAAGCCATATGAGGCGACCTCTCGCGCGAAAACCAAATGCGATCGCTTATTACACTGATTTTATCGTCTATCCGATCGTCGTTGTCGGACTGATCGCCGCCTATTTCATTTTGGGTTATGATGGCGAACCTTTGACCTGGCTCGCTGCGATCGTGATCGGGGCAGCCGCATGGACGTTGGTCGAGTACCTCATCCACCGCTTCGTGCTGCACCATGTCGTCTATATACGCGATATGCACGTTCAACATCACAACGCGCCGGCCGAACTGATCGATACTCCGATCTGGCTGAGCCTGTTTTTCATGGTCGCGGGTGTAATGTTGCCATCATGGTTAGCCTTCGGCTTCGGTGTGGCCTCAGGCTTCACCGCCGGCATGACGCTTGGTTATCTCACCTATGGCGCCATGCATCACGCCATGCATCACTGGCGGATTCCGCACGGCACCTATCTCTACCGGGCCAAGCGCTGGCACGCACAGCATCATGCCTCTACCGATGAGGGTAACTATGGTGTTTCATCACTTTTCTGGGACCATGTGTTTGGCACGGTGCTACCGGACCCTGCGGTGACGAGCAGGAAGAGACGGGGCGACGGCTGAGCATGTTTGCGTGAAGACGCGGATCATTCCGCCCAGCTTTATTTGGCACAAGGTGTTCGACGAAGAATGGCGATTTCGCTTTGCCGAGCCGGCATGCGCGCGAAATTTCCTTCAGCAGTTTGAGAGAATTTCGGATGGCATGCTGCGCCTGCCTTATTCCGGCGTTCGCCAAGCGTTGCCGGTACGCTTTCTGCGGAAATCGCGAATAAGTGGACGATGTTCCATATACAAGATGGCTAGTGATTTATTCCTCGAACACTTTGCCGCTGCGCGCTTCAAGCCGGTAGCGATGTCCGGGATAGACGAGGCGGGCGATCGAGACCACCTGACGCGCCGACCAGGTGCGCCGGCGAATCGTCAGGCACGGCTCGGTCTTCAGCACGGTTAGGAGCTTGCATTCCCAGGGCTGCGGCATCGCCGCCTCGACGATGTGCTCGGATCCGCTGAGCGGGGCTGCGGCTGTCAGATAGACATTCGGCGTCAGCGTCGTGAAATCCTGCTCGAGGTATTCGGGAGCAGCTTCCGGATGAACGAAACGGTCCTCGATCTGTACAGGAACGCCGTTTTCGCTATGGACGATCAGCGAATGGAAAACCGCCCCGCCGATTTCGAGCTCGAGCGCGTCGGCAACCTCGGGAGAGGCTGTTTCCCGGGCCAGAACGACAACGGAGGCCTCGTGAACATGGCCGCGTTCGGCGATCTCGTCGGCGATGTTGCGCACTTCAAACAGCGCCGAATAACCCTTGCGCTCGGCGACGAAGGAGCCGACGCCCTGAATGCGCACGAGCTCGCCCTCGTTGGCGAGTTCTCGCAGCGCCCGGTTGGCGGTCATCTTGCTGACGCCAAGTTCCACGACCAGCTCGTTTTCCGAGGGAACACGATGCTTCGGCGGCCATTCGCCGCTCTGGATCCGATCCAGGATCATCTGTTTGACGCCGGCGTAAAGTGGGCCGGAGTCGTTTTCAGCCAGCTCACGTTTCCGATCGGTAGCGCGTTTCATTGCCTAATCCTTATGCAGCCGCGAATTTCGCCTGTAAATCGACTTGGCACTTGCATATCACAAAATATCACATATGGTACCCTATACAACTATCCGATCGATCTGACCAGCAAATGCCGGTCGGTGAACGGCAAGCCGGCGAAGACTGGCGTAAAACAGAGATTGACTATTTCGACCTCAAGAGGAGAACTTCGATGAAGATTAGACATGCCCTTCTTTCCGGCGCCCTGGCGCTCTCCGTTCTTGCCGGCCCCGCTGCCCAGGCGAAGGATTGGAAGACTGTTACCATCACGCTCGAAGGCGCCTATGCGCCATGGAACCTGACCAACTCCGACGGCACGCTCGGCGGCTTCGAACCGGAGCTGGCCAAGGTCCTGTGCGAGCGCGCCAAGGTCGAATGCAAGCTCGTGGCGTCCGATTGGGACGGCATGATCCCGGCTCTGAACGCAGGCAAGTTCGACGTGATCATGGATGCGCTGTCGATCACCGACGAGCGTAAGCAGGTCATCGACTTTACCGTTCCCTACGCCGCAACGCCGGCAGCCTTTGCGACCGCAAAAGACAGCCCGCTGGCCAATGCCGCCGGCACTGGTTCGAGCATCAAGATGACGCCAGGTCAGACCGGCGTTAAGGAGATCGGCGCGCTAAAGGAAGCCTTCAAGGGCAAGACCATCGGTATCCAGGCTGCCACCGTCTACGCGAAGTTCATCTACGACAACTTCGGCGACGTCGCGACGATCCGCGAATACAAGACCGGTGCTGACCGTGACCTCGATCTGCAGAACGGCCGTATCGATCTCGGCTTCGACGATGCCGTCTATTTTGAGACCGCCTTCGAGTCTGCCAACGGCGCTCTCGGCTTCACCGGCCCGCAAATTGCCGGCCCGATCTGGGGCGCCGGCGAAGGCCTCGGCGTTCGCAAGGCCGATACGGACCTGCGTGACATGTTCAGCGCAGCAATCAAGTCGGCGCTCGCCGACGGCACCGTGAAGAACCTCTCCATGAAATGGTTCAAGACGGACGTCTCGCCGCAGGAATGATCCTTGGCCGGCGCCTCCGGATAGCGGAGGCGCCGGCTTTCGGCTTCAATGCCGCTTGCCGCATGGTATGTTTGAACAATCAAGAAGACTGACCGCTCGGTACGGGGAACGAACGAGATGGCGACATTGCAATTGATCGGTTTCGGCTCGACCGGCTGGGGCGCCCTGCTTCTGCTGGGGGCGCTGATGACGCTATGTGTCACTGCTGTCGCGCTGGCGATCGGCGCCGTCTTGGGCGCGATCGTCGCGGCGGCAAAGCTTTCCGGCAATCTGATCCTGAAGACGCTTGGAAACGTCTATACGACTGTTTTCCGCGGCGTGCCGGAGCTGCTCATCATCTATCTCATCTATTTCGGCGGATCGAGCGCGATCACCAGCATCGGCAAGTCCCTTGGCTATGAAGGCTTTCTGGGGATGCCATCCTTCGCGGCCGGTGCGCTTGCGGTCGGCATCATCTCCGGCGCTTATCAGGCCGAAGTGTTCCGCGGCGCCTATCTTGCGATCTCCAAGGGCGAGCTTGAAGCTGCCTCGGCGATTGGAATGCATGGGGCCTTGAGATTTCGGCGCATCATCATGCCGCAGGTGCTGCGCTTCGCCCTTCCAGGCATGGGCAATGTCTGGCAGTTGAGCCTCAAGGATTCCGCGCTGATTTCGGTCACCGGCCTTGCCGAGTTGATGCGCACCAGCCAGGTCGCGGCCGGTTCGACCCGGCAATACTTCCTGTTCTTCATTGTCGGTGGCGCGCTCTATCTCATCCTGACGAGCCTGTCGGACCGTGTCTTCAACACGGCCGAGCGGCGTGCCAATCGCAGCATGCCCTCCGCAATGGGCCAGGCCTGAGGATCGATCATGGATTTCGCTTTTCTCGGACAGACCATGCTCACGCTGCTCGAAGCTCTGCCGACGACGCTGGCGCTGTTTTTCCTGTCGATTGCTATCGGCGGCCTTCTTGCAATCCTGATCGTCTGGATGCGGGTCGGCGGCAATCCGGTCCTCACCGCCATCGCCAAGGGCTACATCTTCGTCTTCCGCGGCTCGCCGCTGCTGATCCAGATGTTCCTCATCTTCTACGGGCTCGCCCAATTCGGCTTCATCCGCTATGGGCCTCTTTGGCCGCTGCTGCGCGAGCCCTTCGTCTGCGCCGTGCTGTCACTGGCGCTTTGCACCGCCGGTTATACCGCGGAGATCTTCCGTGGCGGTATTCGCGCTGTCTCCCCGCGCGAAATCGAGGCGGCGCGTTCGATCGGCATGTCCGGTTTCCTGCTGGTGCGGCGCGTGCTCGCGCCGATCGCCTTCCGCCACGCACTGCCTGCCTATTCGACCGAAATCGTGCTGATGATGAAGTCGACGGCGCTCGCAAGTCTCGTCACCGTTTGGGAGGTGACCGGCGTCGCTCAGCGACTGATCTCGCATAGCTACCGCACGATGGAAGTCTTCCTCTGCGCGGCAGCCATCTATCTCATATTGAACTTCATCATCCTGCAGGCCCTTGGGCTGCTGGAATATCATCTGTCCCGCCATCGTCGTGCCGTTCCGGCGGCGCTGAAGGCGTAAGGAAACTGGCCTAGATCTGGATAGGAGCGATCATGCCCGGCGTCACCCGACTTTCGGTCCGCAATATCCGCAAGAGCTTCGGCACGCACGAGGTTCTGCGCGGCATTTCCCTGGAGGCACAGGACGGCGACGTCATTTCGTTGCTTGGCGCCTCTGGTTCGGGCAAATCCACCTTTCTTCGTTGTATCAATCTGTTGGAGATCGCCAGTGACGGCGAGATCTGGGTCGATGGCGAGCAGATCCGCATGGTGCATAAGGGCGGCAAAACCAAGCCGGCGAGCCAGAAACAGGTGGATCATATCCGCTCCGAGCTCGGCATGGTGTTCCAGTCCTTCAATCTCTGGTCGCACATGACGATCCTGCAGAATGTCATCGAGGGGCCGGTGCATGTGCTGAAACGGCCGCGGGCCGAATGCATCGCCGAAGCCGAGGCATTGCTCGAAAAGGTCGGCATTGCCGACAAGCGTCATGCCTATCCGGCACTCCTGTCCGGTGGCCAGCAGCAGCGCGCGGCGATCGCCCGCTCGCTTGCCATGAAGCCGAAGGTAATGCTTTTCGACGAGCCGACCTCAGCACTCGATCCCGAGCTCGTTGGCGAGGTGCTGCGCGTCATGCGTTCGCTGGCGGAAGAGGGCATGACCATGTTGGTCGTCACCCATGAAATGAGCTTTGCCCGCAACGTCTCCAACCGCGTCGTTTTCATGCGCGAGGGCCTGATCGAGAGCAGCGGCGCGCCGCAGGACATGTTCGGCAGCGGCGCCTCGCCGGCCTTCCGCCAGTTCATCGGCCATTTCGGGACTCCGACATGACTGTCACGCTTCGAACGGTGCTGAACTGGCGCGATGTCGCCAGCGTGGCGGACGGCGCGCCTCTGTCGCTTGCGCCCGCTGTCCTGGAACGCATCGCCTATGCGAGCCGGATCGTGGAACGTATCGTAAAGTCAGGTGTGCGTGCCTACGGCGTCAATACCGGCGTCGGCGCCCTGTCGGATACAGTGGTCGATCGTGATTCCCAGAGCCGCTTGTCGCGCAATATCATCCTCAGCCACGCTTGCGGGATCGGGGAGCTGCTGGCGCCGCGTGAAGTGCGCGCCATTATCGCGGCTGAGATCGCCAATTTTGCCCATGGCCATTCCGGCGTGCGGCTGGAGATCGTCAGTCATCTCGCGGCCTTTCTCGAAAAGGACTGTATCCCCGACGTGCCTTCGAAAGGTTCGGCGGGCTATCTGACGCACAATGCGCATACGGCACTGGTGCTGATCGGGGAGGGCGGCGCCAGGGTTGCCGGACGGGCGATGAGCGGACGTGAGGCCTTGGCCGCGATCGGTCTTGAACCGCTGGTGCTTGGCGCCAAGGAAGGGCTGAGCCTCGTCAACGGCACGGCCTGCGCGACTGGTCTTTCCAGCGTGGCGTTGGCCCGCGGCGAGCGCCTGCTCGCCTGGGCCGATGCCGTCGCGGCGCTGACGGTGGAGGCGGCCGGTTGCCAGATGGCGGCATTCGATGAAGCCGTGCTGGCGCTTCGTCCCTCCAAGGGCATTGCCGCGGTCGGCGCATCGCTGCGCGCCCGGCTGCAGGGAAGCGGCCTCGTTGCTGCGGCTTTCGGCCGGCGCACGCAGGATGCTCTCAGCCTGCGTGCCATTCCGCATGCCCATGGTGCGGCCCGCGACGTCTTCGACAATTCCGCTGACATCGTCGACCAGGAGCTCGCCTCCGTCACCGATAATCCGGCCGTTTCCGGCACGCCGGAGAACCCGGTGGTCTCGTCGGAAGCCCATGCGGTTGCTCCGGCGCTCGGCCAAGCGGCCGACAGCCTTGCGATCGCGCTCGCCCAGATCGCCGCGATGAGCGAGCGGCGCACGGACCGGCTCGTCAATCCGCTTGTGAGCGGCCTGCCGCCTTTCCTCGCGAGCGATGCCGGCAGCAATTCCGGTTTCATGATCGCGCAGTATACCGCCGCAGCGCTTGCCAACGAGAACCGCCGGTTGGCGGCACCCGCCAGCACCGATGGCGGACTGACCTCCGGCCTGCAGGAGGATTTCCTGGCGCATCCGACGGCAGCGGCTAACAAGCTGCTCGCGGTGATCGACAATGCCGAATATATCCTGGCGATCGAATTGATGGCGGCGACGCAGGCGCATGATTTTCTCAGCACAGCCGGAGACCGTGCCGAGGGCACCGACGCCATCTACAAGATGGTGCGCGAGCGCATCCCGCACTATGCCGACGACCGGCCGTTGAGCGGCGACATGGAAACCTTGCGCAGATTGATGCGTGAGACGTTGCCCCCTGATTTTGTGGCCTAGGAGTACCTTATGACCGCTCAATTCGACGTTGCCGTCATCGGCCTCGGCGCCATGGGGAGCGCGGCAATTTCCTTCCTCTCGGCGCGCGGCGTCAAGGCGATCGGCATCGACGCCCATTTCCCCGGTCATGCCTTGAGTTCATCGCATGGCGACAGCCGGCTGATCCGCCTCGGCTATTTCGAAGACCCTTCCTACGTGCCGTTGTTGCAGCGTGCCTATGAGAACTGGCGGGCGCTGAAGGCGCGGCTGCGCGCCGATGTCCTGACGATCACCGGTGTCCTGCAGATCGGCAAACCGGACAGCAAGATCGTAAGCGGCACACGGGCCTCGTGCGAACTGCATCATTTGCCTTACGAGGAACTGGATCGGAAGGCGATGGCGACACGTTTTCCGGCCTTCGCTTTGGATGAAGACGAGATTGCCCTGCTTGATCCGCAGGGTGGCTATCTCCGCCCGGAAGCGGCCCTCATGGGTTATCTGAAGCTCGCAGCGGAGGATGGTGCAGTCCTGCATTTCGGCGAAAAGGTGACGGCAATCGAGCCCGATGATGCCGGTGTGACAATTTCCTCTGATGTCGGCCGCTATCGCGCCAGGAAGGTGATCGTCTCGACCGGTTCGTGGATCGCGGAGCTGGTGCCGCAATTGCGCGAGCATGCCAATCCGATCCGGCAGGTCGTCGCCTGGTATCAACCGCGCGACGGCTTCGCGACGCAACCGCAACGCATGCCCGCCTTCCTCCGCGACGAGGGCGAGGACGGCTCCTATTTCGGTTTTCCGGCGATTGGCCTGGACGGCGTCAAGGTCGGCCGCCACGCGCATTTCATGGAACCGATCGATCCTAATCAGGCGAACCCTCCCGTCAATGACAGGGACACGGCGCTCTTGGACAGCTTCATTACCAAGCGCCTTCCAGCCGCCGCAGGCGTTCGCGTCAACGCCGTTACCTGCCGCTACACAATGTTGCCGAGCGAAGATTTTCTGATCGATGTGATGCCGGGCGAGCCGCGTGTCGTTGTGGCCTCGCCGTGTTCCGGCCATGGCTTCAAGTTTACGAGTGTCGTCGGAGAAATTCTCGCCGATCTTGCAATGGAGGGCGGCACGCAGCTGCCGATTTCAGCGTTCTCCTTCAAGGCGATGGAGAATTTCGTTGCGTCGCGAAAGACGCAGGCTCGCGGCTAACAATTGCAGGCCAGATCGCACCGCGGTTATTGCGACGGTTTATCCGTCTTGGGCGGCAGGAGATTGGCGAATTCCATCGGGAAGGGAAAAAGGATCGTCGACGTCTTTTCGCCGGCGATGACGTTCAGCGTGCTTAAATAACGAAGCTGCATTGCCTCCGGTTGTCTGGCCAGGATTTCGGCTGCCTCCAGCAGCTTCGCCGCCGCTTGCTGCTCGCCTTCGGCATTGATGATCTTGGCGCGCCGCTCGCGTTCTGCCTCCGCCTGGCGGGCAATCGCGCGGATCATGGATTCGTTGATGTCGACATGTTTGATCTCGACATTGGCGACCTTGATGCCCCAGGCGTCGGTCTGGGCGTCGAGGATTTCCTGAATGTCGCTGTTGAGCTTGTCGCGCTCCGCCAGCATCTCGTCGAGGTCGTGTTTGCCGAGTACCGAACGCAATGTCGTCTGGGCGAGCTGGCTCGTCGCCATCATGAAGTCCTCGACCTGGATCGTCGACCTTTCGGGATCAATGACCCTGAAATAGATCACCGCGCTGACGCGGACCGAGACGTTGTCATGCGAAATGACATCCTGACCGGGCACATCGAGCACCCGCGTGCGAAGGTCGACCCGCATCATCTGCTGCACATAGGGAATGAGCAGAAACAAGCCGGGTCCCTTGACGCCGGTGAAACGGCCAAGCGTAAAAACCACACCTCGCTCGTATTCCCGCAGAATCTTGATCGCGGACGCGAAAACAAGCAGCAAAATAAGAACGACCACAAGATAGAAGGCGAGGTCTGCAAACATGCCCATGACTATTCCTCCTGCTTTCCAAAGCCCCCAGTCTCTAAGTGCCGCGGGTCACCTCGAGCGTCAGACCCTCGCGGGCGGTTACTCTGACGGCGTCGCCGGCGGCGAGCGGTTCCGAGGAAACTGCCTTCCAGCGTTCGCCGCGCGCAATGACGTAGCCTGCGGCTCCTGTCCAACTTTCGACCTTACCTGAAATGCCGATCATCTGTTCGGCGCCGGTCCTGACCTTGCGCCAGCGCGAGAGGATCGCGAGGCGGGCGACGACGAGGCTGAATACGAGGCAGGCGATAGCAATTCCGCCGAGTACGGGCCAGGAGACTTCAAAGCCGGGAATGTCCGTATCGAAAAGAATGGCAGCGCCGAGCACCAGTGCGATCCCACCACCGACGCCGAGGGCGCCAAAGGATGGCGAATGCGCTTCGGCTACGGTCAGCCCTGCGCCGAGGACGATCAGTCCGACGCCGGCAAAACTTACCGGCAGCAATGCCAGGGCATAGAGACCAAGCAGCAGGCAGATGCCGCCGATCGTACCGGGGACAAATGTCCCTGGGGTGAGAAATTCGAAGATTATGCCGTAGATGCCCACCATCATGAGGATGAGTGCTATGTTCGGATCGGTGATCACGGAAAGTAGACGTGTCCGCCAATCCGGCTCGAATTCCTGAATGGCAAGGCCGGCGGTATCGAGACGGACGTCTGTTTGTCCGACCCGAACGGTGCGGCCCTGCGCCTGCGCCAAGAGATCCTCGACGGTGGTTGCCGTGTAGTCGACGACGTGCTCGCGCACGGCCGCGGTCGATGAAAGGCTAGCGGCTTCACGCACGGCCTTCTCTCCCCAATCGGCGTTGCGATTGCGCAGCTCGGCAAGGCCACGAATGTAAGCGACGGCATCGTTGACGGCTTTCGCTTCGCTGGCGTCGCGAGGGGACTGCCCCTGTGCGCTGTCTGGTTTATTCGGAGTTCCTTTATCCGGTTCAGTACCGCCGCCGAAAGGGCTGCCGCCACCGATGGCTATGGGAGTGGCTGCGCCCAGATTGGTACCCGGCGCCATCGCCGCGATGTGGCTTGCGTAGAGAATATACGTGCCGGCACTGGCAGCTCTTGCTCCACTTGGTGCCACAAAGCCTGCCACAGGCACGGGCGAGGCAAGGATCGCACGGATGATGTCTCGCATCGACGTATCGAGGCCGCCGGGTGTGTCGATCTGCAGTACGACAAGGCTCGCGCCCTGTTCGCCGGCACGTTGAAGACCACGCTTCACATAGTCTGATGTCGCCGGGCCGATGGCGCCGTTCACTTTCAGGACTATGGCCACACGCTCCGCGCCAAATGTCGGCGAGGCGGTCAGGACGAAAGGCACTACGAGCGACAGCATCAATGCGAGGATTGGCGGCATTCGTCGCCAAAGCTTCAAACACAGCGCTATCGTTCGCCGAGCGTTCATCCTTATGAATATATGGCGGCGGCGCCAAACGGTAAGGTGGAAACCGTGTGTCTAGATTTCTATTGTACTTAAAGGAACTCAATAAACAGGCGATGTGTCGCGGAGCGGGCTCGAAATCTAACGGGGAAACGCAAGGTCTCGCGTTACTGCCCTCAGACGGCAGCTAGTGTTTCAACACCACCCCATGGCCGCAAAAACCTTTGGATTTCACGCCCCCCAAACGATCGATTGTTCGTGTCGCTTGATCAAGTGCTTCAGCTTGTCGAAGCTGTCGCGGATATGGCGTGCGAACTGATCGGCTGCTGGCGATCGGGCTGCGTCGACGCGCTTCAATATGGCGAGCGCCCGTTCCGGATGTGGAATGTTGATTGGCAGAGCCGTGATCGATTTTTCGTTTCTGAGCGAGAAAACGACGCTGTGCGGCATGATCGTCAGCGCATCGGCAGCCTTCATATAATTGACGACGTTCATCAGCGAGCCGCCCGAATAACGGATCTTGATTTCCGTGGCACCGAAGGACAGCAGCATGCTGCGCAGGTCGGCGAGCAGCGGGCTGCCGGGCGGCGGCGCGATCCAGGGATAGTCCAGGAGGTGTGAGGGTAACGGGCGGCGCTTCATCAGCAGCGGGTGGGTAACACGGCAGGCAACGACGTTGCGGCCGGGCAGGAGTTCCTGGAATTCGAGGCCCGATCCTTCGTCGAGAATATCGATCGGGCAGATGGCGAGATCGATCTGGTCGGCCTTCAATGCGGCGCGCAGATCGGTGAAATAGCCGTAGGTCAGGTCCATGCGAACACCCGGATGCTGGTTCTGGAATTCGGCGACCATGCCGGCGATCAGCCCGTCCATGAAAAACGGTGTGCCGCCGATGCGGATGACGCCGGTATTGCCGATCCTGAAACTTTCCACCGTATCGGCCGCCTTGCGCGAGGCCGACAGCATGATCTGCCCGTGTTCGGCAAGCGCCCTGCCGAGCGGCGTCGGCTGCAACGGGCGCCGTCCCTTGATGAAAAGCGGTTCACCCAGCCGTTTCTCCAGCATGGACAATGTACGCGAAACCGCCGGCTGCGCCAGACCGAGTAGGGCCGCCCCCTCGGTGACGCCGCCGGTCTTGACGACTGCGGCGAGCTGAACAAGATGCCGCTCATCTATCTTCATAACGATATGTTATATTAAACCCGAATAAAATCATCAATAGTGGTCTGCAGCTCTGCTAATTTCTCCTCAAGCAGCAATGCTTTGGAGGGGAGTATGTCGCCAAGTCCGATAGCGCTGGATTTCAACGAGGCAAACTCGTCGGAAATTTTTGCGCAGCGACTTCCGCAATCGAAGGACAAGGCGCTGTCGCCGATCCTTGCGGTCGTCGTCGAGCACCTGCACGAGATCATCAAGGAATTGCGTCCAACGCCATCCGATTGGCGCAAAGTCATCGACTTCCTGACCGAGGTCGGGCACGCCTGCGACGAACGGCGCCAGGAATGGGTGCTGCTTTCGGATGTTTTCGGCGCGTCCGCTCTTATCGAGGAGATCAACTCCCGTCGGCCAAAAGGTGCTACGCCGAACACGGTGCGAGGCCCCTTCTTCCGGGCGGATGTGCCGGAATTGCCGCTCGGCAGCACGATCTCGCTCGATGGCATCGGGGAAAGGCTCGACGTATCGGGTCGGGTGCAGGATCTCGACGGTCATCCAATCGCCGGCGCCGAAATCGTCACCTGGCAGGCGAACGCTCAGGGCTTCTACGAAAACCAGCAGCCGGATTTGCAGCCGGAATTCAACCTGCGCGGCGTCTTCCGGGCGGATGAAAATGGCCACTTTTACTACCGTACGATCAAACCCGCAGGCTATGGGGTGCCGGACGACGGACCGGTCGGAAGGCTCTTGCGGCAGGCGGGATATCCGCTGCGTCGACCGGCCCATCTGCATTTCATGATCAAGGCGCCGGGCTTCGAGACGATCACCACCCATCTCTATGACAGCAGCGATCAACATCTCGGTGAGGATGCGATCTTTGGCGTGAAACCGGAATTGGTCCGTGAGTTCGAGCGTGTAAGCACTGGCGGCGCTCCGTCCTGGCGGCTCGAATTCACCTTTGTCATGGCGCGCGCAAAGCGAGGATTGGAAGGATGAGCCGCGATTTCATCTACAGCGGCAGTCCCGCCCATATCGTCTTCGGCCAAGGCAAAAGTGCGCTTGCCGGAGAATGGGTAGAGAAGCTCGGATGCGGGCGGGCGCTCGTCCTGTCCACGCCACAGCAGAAGGCGGATGCCGAGGCATTGGCGGCGCGCCTCGGGCCGCTTGCAGCGGGCGTCTTTAGCGGTGCAGTCATGCATACGCCGGTCGACGTCACCGAAAGGGCAATGGAGGTCGTCCGGCACACCAGTTCCGATTGCGTCGTTTCGCTCGGCGGCGGCTCCACGACCGGCCTCGGCAAGGCAATCGCTTTTCGCACCGACCTGCCTCAGATCGTCATCCCGACCAGCTATGCCGGCTCCGAAGTGACCCCTATTCTCGGCCAGACCGAAGGCGGGCGGAAGACGACGGTGCGCGATGCCAGCATCCTGCCGGAAGTCGTCATCTACGATCCGGCGCTGACGCTCGGCTTGCCCGTCGGTATGAGTGTCACCAGCGGGCTGAACGCCATGGCGCATGCCATTGAGGCGCTGTATGCGCAGGACCGCAACCCGATCTCGACGCTGATGGCCGTCGAGGGCCTTTGGGCCTTCAAGACCAGCCTGCCGGCTATCGTCGCGTCGCCTGGAGATGTCGACAGACGCGCCGATGCGCTTTACGGCGCCTGGCTTTGCGGCACGGTGCTCGGCACGGTCGGGATGGCGTTGCATCACAAGATCTGCCACACGCTAGGCGGCACGTTCGACACGCCGCACGCCGAAACGCATGCGATCATGCTGCCGCATACGGCGGCGTACAACGCGGCGGCCGTGCCGGACTTGCTGGCGTCGGCGACGGCTATTTTCGGCGGCTCCGTCGGCGGCGGACTTTGGGATTTTGCCAAGGCCATCGGCGCGCCGATGGCGCTGAAGGATCTGGGGCTCAGCGAGGCCGACCTCGACCGCGCTGCCGAGATCGCCACGGAAAACCCCTATTGGAACCCGCGGCCGATCGACCGGCAATCCATTCGCTACCTGTTGCAGGATGCCTGGGAGGGCAGGCGACCGGCATGACATCACACTCTTTGGGAGGAGAGGACATGTTTACGAGACGCGATTTTCTGAAGACGACGGCGGCAACTGGCGCGGTCGTGGCAACATCCGGCCTGGCAATGCCGGCGCTCGCGCAAAAGGCCTCGATCAAGCTTGGCTACGTCAGCCCGCAGACCGGGCCGCTTGCGGCCTTTGGCGAAGCCGACAAGTTCGTGATCGACAGCTTCCTGGCGACGACCAAGGGCATGGGACTGAACTATGAGGTTGTCGTCAAGGACAGCCAGTCGAACCCGAACCGTGCGGCCGAAGTCGCCAAGGAACTGATCGTCAACGACGAAGTTCATCTGGTGCTCGTCGCTTCGACGCCGGAGACGACCAATCCGGTGGCGACCACTTGCGAAGCCGAGGAGACGCCATGCATTTCGACGGTGGCGCCGTGGCAGCCCTGGTTCATCGGCCAGCAGGGCAATCCCGGCGATCCCGCAAGCTGGAAGCCCTTCAACTACGCCTATCATTTCTTCTGGGGGCTCGAAGATATCATCGCGGTCTATACCGGCATGTGGGCGCAGATCGAGACCAACAAGCAGGTCGGCGGCCTCTTTCCCAATGACGGCGACGGCAATGCCTGGGGCGACGGCAAAGTCGGTTTCCCGCCCGTGTTGAAGGAGAAGGGTTATGTGCTGACCGACCCCGGTCGCTACCAGAACCTGACGGACGATTTCTCCGCGCAGATCAACGCTTTCAAATCCGGCAAGTGCGAGATCATCACCGGCGTCGTCATCCCGCCGGATTTCACCACCTTCTGGAACCAGGCGAAGCAGCAGGGTTTCACGCCAAAGGTCGCCTCCATCGGCAAGGCGCTGTTGTTTCCGCAGGCGGTTGAAGCTCTCGGCAAATCCGGGCACAATCTGTCCTCCGAAGTCTGGTGGACGCCGAGCCATCCGTTCAAATCGTCCTTGACGGGGCAAAGTTCGGCGGATGTCGGCGCTGCCTTTACCAAGGCGACAAACCGGCCGTGGACACAGCCGATCGGTTTTGCGCATGCGCTGTTCGAACTTGCCGTCGATGTCATGAAACGGGCGAAGGACCCGACCGATGCCGACAGCGTGGTGGAGGCCATCGCCGCCACGAAACTCGATACGCTGGTGGGGCCGATCGCCTGGGACGGCAAGGGGCTGCCGCCGTTTGCGGCGAAGAACATTGCCAAGACACCGCTCGTCGGCGGCCAGTGGCGGCTGAAGGACAGCGGCGGCTACGATCTCATTATCGTCGAGAATGCACTGGCGCCGAACATCCCTCTCGGCGGCAAGATGGAAGCAATCGCCTGACCGACTGAAGGGCCGGTCGTTTGTGCCGGCCCATTCCTATGGAGCGGACAATAATGCCTATCCTGGAACTCGATGGAATTTCGAAGAAATTCGGCGCCTTGACGGTGGCCGAGCAGATCAGCTTTGCCGTCGAAAAGGGCGAGGCGCTCGGGATCATCGGGCCAAACGGCGCGGGCAAATCGACATTGTTCAACTTGATCACGGGCAATATTGCCGCCGATAGCGGCGCGATCCGTTTCTGCGGCGAGGAGGTCACCCGGACATCGCCGATGGCGCGCTGCCTCACCGGCATGGGCCGTACGTTCCAAATCCCGCAACCCTTCGAGAAGCTGACCGTCTTCGAAAACCTGCTGGTCGCCGGCGCCTTTGGCTCGCGGCAACGCGAATCCGACGTTTCCGATCGTTGCGCGCAGATCCTTGTCGATACCGGCCTGATCGAGAAGGCCAACACGACGGCTGGGAGCCTATCTCTGTTGCAACGCAAGCGGCTAGAGCTTGCCCGCGCCCTTGCCACCGAACCGAAGCTGCTCCTGCTCGACGAAATCGCCGGAGGGCTGACGGAGGGCGAATGTCGGTCGCTGGTGGCGACCATTCAGGCGATCCACGCCCGCGGCGTCGCCGTCATCTGGATCGAACACGTGCTGCATGCGCTGAATTCCGTCGTCGAGCGGCTGCTCGTCCTTAATTTCGGCAGGGTGATCGGCATCGGCAAGCCAGACGCGATCATGGCCTCGCGTGAGGTCAGGGAAATCTACCTGGGGATCGAGATCTGATGGCGCTCTTCGAAACACGCGGCCTAACTGCTTTCTATAGGGACTTTCAGGCGCTGTTCGGCGTCGATATCACCGTCGATGCCGGCGAGACGATCGCCATCATCGGCGCGAATGGCGCCGGCAAAACGACGCTGATGCGCTCGATCGCCGGTGTGCTGATAAACGAGCCTGATGCCATCGTCTTCGATAACGAGCCGATCGGGAGGCTGTCGTCGCCCGATATTCTGGCGCGCGGCATTGCGATGGTGCCGGAGGGGCGGCGGCTGTTTCCGTCGCTGACCGTCGAGGAGAATCTGAAGATCGGTAACTACGGACGCGTGGTCGATGGCGTCTTTGACCTCGACAGCATCTATGCCCTCTTTCCGGTCTTGGCCGAGCGGCGCAGGAGCCCGGCGACGGCGCTGTCCGGTGGCCAGCAGCAGATGGTGGCAATCGGCCGGGCGCTGATGTCCAATCCCAGACTGTTGCTCTGCGACGAGATCAGTCTCGGACTTGCGCCGGTCGTGGTGCGCGACATCTACGCCGCTTTTCCGCGTATTCGCGCGAGTGGTGCGGCGATTGTCATAGTCGAACAGGATATCGCCCAGGCCCTGAAGGTCTCCTCCCGCGTCTATTGCATGATGGAGGGTAGGGTGACGCTTTCCGGCCGTTCGGATGCGCTGACGCGTGACGCCGTACACAAAGCCTATTTCGGAGCGGACCATGAGCTGGCTTGACGCTCTCGTTCAGGGGATATTGCTTGGCGGCCTCTACGCGCTGTTTGCCGCGGGTCTCAGCCTTGTCTTCGGCATCATGCGGCTGGTCAATCTCGCGCATGGCGATCTCATCGTGCTTGCCGCCTTCCTGATCCTGGTGCTGGTTACCTCGTTAGGGCTCAATCCCTTTGTTGCCGCGCTCATCGCCGCGCCAATCATGTTCGCGGTCGGCTGGGCGCTGCAATATTTCCTGCTCAACCGCACCCTCGGCAAGGATATCCTGCCGCCGCTGCTTGTTACCTTCGGCCTGTCGATCGTCATTCAGAACGGCTTGCTTGAAGGCTTTTCCGCCGACAGCCGCCGTGTTTCGGCAGGCAGCCTGGAGACGGCGTCGCTGGCGTTCGGGCCGGTCAATATTGGCCTGATGCCGCTTTTCACCTTCCTTTCTGCTGTCGCTGCCATCGTCTGCCTCAATCAGCTCATCTATCGCACGGCGGTCGGCCGCGCCTTCCGCGCCACATCGGACGATCCAGTAACGGCGGGGCTGATGGGGATCAGGCCGCAGCGCATCTTTGCGATGGCCACAGGGCTTGCCATGGTCGTTGTGACGATCGCCGCGCTTTATCTCGGAACCCGCGCCAATTTCGACCCGACCTCCGGGCCGGCGCGGCTGATTTATGCCTTCGAGGCCGTGATCATCGGCGGGCTCGGTTCGCTCTGGGGCACACTCGCCGGCGGCATCATCGTGGGTGTGGCGCAGACGCTGGGTGCTGCGATCAATCCCGAATGGCAGATCCTCGCCGGGCATCTCGCCTTCCTTCTTGTCCTGCTCTTTAAACCGCGTGGCCTGTTTCCGCGCGCCGTCGATTGAGGTGACGCCGATGAGTATCGCCATCCCCTCCTGGCAGGTTGAGACGCGCACCAAGGCGTCGGTCTTCTTCGCGCTCGCGGCATTGCTTGCCGTCATTCTGGCTGTCGCAGCCCCGTTCCTGGTCTCGCGCAGCGTCATTCAGGACCTGTTTTTTATCCTGACCATGCTGGTGTTGGCGCAGACCTGGAACCTGCTCGCCGGATACGCCGGGCTGATCTCGGTCGGCCAGCAACTGTTCGTCGGTGTCGGCGCCTATGCGATGTTCGCCTTCGTCATCCTTCTCGGTTTAGACCCGATAGCCGCCATTTTGATTGCCGGTATTTTTTCGGCCGTGGTCGCTATTCCGACCGCCTTCTTCACCTTCCGTCTCTACGGCCCTTATTTCGCGATCGGCACCTGGGTCATCGCCGAGGTCGGGCGGCTGCTGTTTGCGCAGTGGAAGATGCTCGGCGGCGGTACGGGAACGTCGCTGCCGCGTGATGCGACGCGCGATATGTGGGGCATTTCGCTGCTGCATGATTGGCTCGGCCTGAAGGCGGCCGCCGCCGGTGATGCTCTGACCTATTGGCTGGCGCTGATCCTGGCGCTTGGCACGATTGCTTTCATCTACGGCCTATTGCGCAGCCGCCAGGGGCTCGGCCTTGCTGCCGTACGCGACAATGAGCAGGCGGCGCGCGCCGTCGGCGTCGATGCCCTGAGGATGAAGTCAATCGTCTATATCACCGTGGCCTTTCTTACCGGCTTGGTCGGCGCGCTCATCTATGTGCAGAAGGCGCGGATTTCGCCGGATGCCGCCTTCTCGGTCGTCGACTGGACGGCCTATGTGATCTTCATCGTCGTCATCGGCGGTATAGGAACGATCGAAGGGCCGATCGTCGGCGTCATCGTCTTTTTTCTGCTGCAGAACCTGCTTGCCGATTACGGCTCCTGGTATCTGCTGATCCTCGGCCTTATCGGCATCGCCATCATGCTTTTCGCGCCACGCGGGCTCTGGGGATTGTTCTCCGACCGCACGGGCATTCATCTTTTCCCGGTCCGCCGCATCCTGAAGGGCGGCCCGCCCAGTCAAACGCATCAGGGAGGACAGCATGGCTGACATTACCACCGACGTACTCGTCATCGGCACCGGCCCGGCCGGCTCGGCCACAGCAGCACTTCTTTCGTCCTACGGGGTCGAGAATCTGGTGATCAACCGCTATCGCTGGCTGGCCAGCACGCCGCGCGCCCACATCACCAACCAACGCACCATGGAAGTGCTGCGCGATCTTGGCCGCGACGTGGAGGACGAGGCCTACATGTTCGCGGCGGAGCAGGACCTGATGGGCGAGAATGTCTTCTGCACCTCGCTCACCGGCGAGGAGATCGGCCGCATGAAGAGCTGGGGCAAGCACCCGCTGTCACGCGCCGAACATCAGCTCTCTTCGCCGACCCAGATGAACGACCTGCCGCAGACCTTCATGGAGCCGCTGTTGTTCAAGACCGCCTGCTCGCGCGGCACGCAATCGCGCATGTCGACCGAATATGTGAGCCATGTACAGGACGGCGATGGCGTCACCACGACCTGTCTCGATCGGTTGACGGGCAAGGAGTTTACCGTCCGCTCGAAATATCTCGTCGGCGCCGACGGCGGCAATTCCAAGGTAGCGGAACATGCAGGCCTCACCTTCGAGGGCAAGATGGGCGTCGCCGGCTCGATGAACATCCTGTTCAAGGCGGATCTGTCGCGCCTGGTCGCCCATCGCCCCTCGGTGCTCTATTGGGTGCTGCAGCCCGGCGCCGATGTCGGTGGCATCGGCATGGGACTAGTGCGCATGGTCAGGCCATGGAACGAATGGCTGATCGTCTGGGGCTACGACATCAACCAGCCGGCGCCGCAGGTGGATGAAGCGCATGCCAAGAAGGTCGTGCGCGATCTGGTCGGCGATCCCGAGCTGGAAGTGACGATCAAGTCGGTCTCCACCTGGACCGTCAACAATATGTACGCGACGACGATGTCGAACGGTCGCGTCTTCTGCATGGGGGATGCCACACACCGTCATCCCCCGTCGAACGGGCTCGGCTCCAATACCTCGATCCAAGATGCCTTCAATCTCGCCTGGAAGCTGGCCTACGTTCTGAAAGGAACAGCCGGACCGAAGCTGCTCGACAGCTATCAGGCGGAGCGCGCACCGGTCGCCAAGCAGATCGTCACGCGCGCCAACAAGTCGATCGAAGAATTTGGCCCAATCTTCAAGGCGCTCGGTCTGCTCGATTCGATCGATCCGGTGAAGATGCAGCAGAACATGGATGCCCGCTGTGACAACACGGCTGCCGCTGAAGAACAGCGTACCGCTATTCGCAAGGCGATTGCCGACAAGGTCTACGAATTCGATTGCCACGGCGTCGAGATGAACCAGCGCTACCGCTCCGGAGCAGCCATCACCGATGGACAACCGGAGCCGGCCTTTACCAAGGACCCGGAGCTGTACTGCCAGCAGACGAGCTGGCCGGGTGCGCGGCTGCCGCACGCCTTTGTGTTTTCCAACACCGGCGAGAAGATTTCGACGCTCGATCTGACGGGCCATGGCAAGTTCACGGTGCTCACCGGCATCGGCGGTAATGGCTGGATCGACGCCGCAAAGATCGTGGGCAGGGAACTCGGTATAGAAGTATCGGCTCACACCATCGGCCCACGCCAACATTGGCAGGATTTCACCGGCGATTGGGCGGGCGCCCGCGAGGTGCGGGACAGCGGCGTTCTTCTCGTCCGCCCCGATCATCACGTCGCCTGGCGGCGCGATGGGATTGCTGACGATCCGGTTACGGAGCTGCGCCGCGTCCTCAGATTAATTTTGGACAAGTGAGGGTGAAGGACATGGATGCGCACGAAAAGGGTTTCTTCACCGAGGAGAATTCCGTCGAAGTCGTCACCGGCCGCAACCGGAACGCTGAGAGCGAACGGCTGAAACAGGTCATGGAAGTCATCACCCGCAAGATGCATGAGGCGGTGAAGGAGATCGAACCGACACAGGACGAATGGCTAGAGGCCATCCTGTTCCTCACCCGCACCGGCCAGATCTGCAACGAGTGGCGGCAGGAGTTCATCCTGCTTTCCGACGTGCTCGGCGTTTCGATGCTGGTCGACGCGATCAACAACCGCAAGCCGTCGGGCGCTTCGGAAAGTACGGTGCTTGGGCCATTCCATGTCGACGGTGCGCCGGAGCTGGAGATGGGCGCCAATATCTGCCTCGACCAGAAAGGCGAGGACATGTTCATCGCCGGGCGCATTCTCGATACGCACGGTAGGCCGATCGAAAACGCGGTCATTGATGTCTGGCAGGCCAACGACGAAGGTTTCTACGATGTCCAGCAGCAGGGCGTGCAACCGGATTTCAATCTGCGCGGCGTTTTTCGCACCGGCGCCGACGGCCGTTACTGGTTCCGGGCGGTGAAGCCGAAATATTATCCGATTCCCGACGATGGTCCGGTCGGCCAGCTCCTCGCTCAGCTCGGCCGCCATCCCTACCGTCCGGCGCATCTGCACTACATCATCAAGGCCAAGGGCTTCGAACCCCTGGTGACGCACATCTTCGACCCGGACGATCCTTACATCAATTCCGATGCGGTCTTCGGCGTGAAGGAAAGCCTGCTAGCCCAATTCAAGCGGACAAACGATCCTTCACGCGCAAAAGAATACGGTTTCCAAGGCGCTTTCTGGGACGTCGAGCACGATTTCGTGCTGGCGGCAAAATAGCGGATCGTTAGCCGGTCAGATTTTCGAGGATGTGGCGGCTCCGACCTTTCCTTGTCTGGCGATCCGTTCCTTGCGCGATATCTGCTGTTCGACGACAAAGACGAGCAGGCCGCCAACAGCCAGACATCCGGAAAGAAAGAACATCGGTGCAATCGTGCTTCCCGTTACGTCTTTGATCCAAGGCACGACATTCTGGGCAACGAAGCCGCCGAGATTTCCAACGGAATTGATGGCTGCGAGACCGGCTGCGGCACCGGCGCCCCTTAGAAATCGCGAGGGCAGGCTCCAGAAGACCGGCTGGCCGGAAAAGATACCGGCGGCAGCGATGGACAGAAACGTGAACTGCAGCGTGTGGTCGGGGATCAGTGCGGAAAGCAGCAGCGATATCGCACCGACAAAAGCCGGGATGACGATATAAGGCGTCTTCGACTTCGCCTTTTTCGCCATGGCGGGAACGACGTAGAGGGCGATCGCGACCAGGATCCAGGGAATGATGTTCAAGAAACCGTTCTCGGTGTTGCCGACGCCGAAGCTTTTTACGATCGTCGGCAGCCAGTAGCTGAGGCCATAGGCCGAGAGCGGAAAAGCGACATAGCAGAGCGCCATCAGCAGCACGCGCGGGTCGACGAGCGCCTTGAAACCACTCTCTGAATTCTTGTCCATGCCGGCATTTTCGGATGCGAGCTTATCCTGCAGCCAGCGCTTTTCTTCGTTCGTGAGAAAGTGTGCCTGCGCCGGACGGTCCGAAAGATAGAACAGCGTCACCACGCCCAATATGATGGCCGGAATGCCCGTTGCGATGAACACCCATTGCCAGCCGTCGAGATTGTAGAGCCCGTGGAGATCGAGCAGCATGCCGCCGAGCGGCGCGCCGACAGCGTTGGCAAATGCGCTGAATATCATGAACAGTCCGACCATCGTTCCGCGATAGGCCGACGGGAACCAGAGCGTGAGCAGGTAGAGAACACCGGGGAAGAAGCCTGCCTCGCAAGCGCCGAGGAGGAAGCGCAGGATGTAGAACATCGTCGCATTCTGTGTATAGGCGAGGAGTGTCGTCACGATGCCCCAGGACACCAGAATTCTGGCAAACCATTTGCTGGCGCCAAATCTCTCCAGCATCAGATTGCTCGGCACTTCGAAGATGAAATAGCCGATGAAAAAGAGAGACGCGCCCAGGCCATAGGCATATTCGCTCATCCCAAGTGCATCGACCATCTGCAGCTTGGCAAAGCTGACATTTTGGCGGTCGATATAGGCGACCAGATATAGAAGCCCCAAGAAGGGCATCAGGCGCCAGGTGATTTTCGAGATGAGTTGTTTTTCGTCGACCATTGGTCGCTTCTCCTAAAATTGCATTTGATTTTCTAAACACCCGAGGATGAGCAAGCTGATTATTTCGCTCTCTAGATGTAGCGGCAGGTGGGTGTGGCAATATGTGTTCAGCAAGTTCATCGCTGATTGCAACATCTTCCGCCGTGGCAGGAGACGGGCCATCGGTGCAGGCCTTGAGTCGTCGATCAACATCAGCCGGTCGGGAATCGACATCCAGCTACCGGTTGAACCACGTCTGGCAGCGATGATTTTTTTAAAATTTTTTCATGTCGCGATCCGTTTCCGCCCTCTGCGTCGTCCTTGGTGTGTTCGAAACACAAGGAGATATGGCATGTCCAACGAGTCCGTTATTTTGATCAATCTGCTGAAGGTCAACCCCGGCAAGCAGGATGCGCTGATCGCGCTCTTGAAGCAGAACACCGAGACCGTGATCCGCATGCTCCACGGCTGGAAGACGACGCGGCTGATTGCGGCAAAGGACGGCGCCAGCGTCGTCATCTATTCCGAGTGGGAGACCCCGGAAGCCGTCGAGGCGATGCGCAGTGATCCACGCATGAAAGCGTATTTCCCACAGATCATTGAGCTGGCGAGCTTGGACTCGATGGTGGGCTCGGCAGTGTTCAGCGAAACCCTGTGAGCGTGACTACAAGTAAGTTTGCATCACACAAGCAACAAAGGGAGAAATGCAATGGCTCGGATGGTCGTTATTTACCCAACACCGAAGAACGTCGAGGCATTTGACCGACATTACTTCGAAATCCACGTGCCTCTCGCCAAGAAAATTCCGGGGCTTAGGAAATACGAGGTCAACGACGGCCCCATCGCAACGCCGGTTGGAACCTCCCCTGTCCACCGGATCGGAACGTTGTATTTCGACGACCTTGCGGCGATCGAGAAGGCGTTTGCAAGTCCGGAGGGACGGGCGGCTGGGGCGGATCGCCGACTTTTTGCGCCTGATGGCTCGGGCGTTCAAATGTTTCTTTTCGACAACAGGGAAGTTTGAACCCATTCCCCTTGTCCGTCTCGACTGGCGAGGGGGAAATGGCGGCCGCAGCTTATTGAGGTCGTAAAAATCGTAAATCAGACAAAGAGAGTTCAGCGATGTCATTAACCAAAGCAGTTTTTGTCCTGGTCCACGGCGGTTGGCACAGTCATTCGGCGTGGGACAAAGTTGCGCCAATACTTAAGGCCAACGGCTTCGCGGCTTTGACGCTCGACCTTCCTGGCGCGGGAGTAAATGCGATAGCGCCGACGTCGCTTGGTCTTCGCCCGTTCGACCCCGCCGCCTTCGCCGCAGAGCGGTCGTCCATGGCCGGTGTTACGCAGGAGGAGCGGACACAAGCGGTCGTCGCGTTGGTAGAAGAAGCTCACTCACTCAGCGGCGGCAAGGTCATCCTGGTCGGGCATTCGGCCGGCGGGATGACGATTTCGGCGGTCGCCGAGCGGGTTCCGAACCTGCTTCTCGCAGCTGTATATCTTTCGGCGTTCATGGTGCCGAATGGCATGTCGCTACTTGCGATGCTCCAGCATGAAACCATGTCTTCGGCTCTGGCGCCTGGGTTGTTCGTGGGCGATCCCGTCGCCATCGGCGCAACAAGGATCAATGTTGGATCAACCGACGAAGCCTACAGATCGCTACTCAAAGCTGCGTTTTATGCCGACGTGTCGCAGTCCGAATTTGTGCGCGCGGCCTCGCAGCTACATTACGACGAACCGAATGCCGGCGCCCTGGCCCCATCGGAAATTACCCCCGGAAGATTCGGCAGGGTGCCCCGCCATTATATCCGCTGCAGTGAGGATCGCGCGATTCCGTTGAAGGGCCAGGATCATATGATTGCCACGGTTGACAGCGCCATCGGCGACAAGACAATTGTCCACACATTGGCAAGCAGCCACTCGCCATTCCTGTCACAACCGGCCACTTTGTCGAAGATTTTCATCGACATTTGTGACCAATGTTTAGCGGAACAGAACGCAGAAGCGCAGTAGGTCTCGATACATGAAAAGCGACGAATTCGAAGATCGGCTGAAAGCCCTGCGGCCACGCCTTCACCGCTATTGCGCGCGTATGACCGGATCGGCCGTCAATGGCGAGGATGTATTGCAGGATACCATCGTCAAGGCCCTTCACGCGCGAGCCCAAGGCGCAGGGGTGGATAATCTCGAGGGCTGGCTGTTTCGCATCGCTCACAATGCGAGCCTCGATTTCCTGCGCGACAGGTCCCGGAAGACGGTCATTCCGCTCACTGAAGACGTAGAAGCGGCGCCCATACCCGAGGCGGACATCGTCGCGATCAGCTTTCAGACGTTTCTGCGGCTGCCTGAACTTCAGCGCTGCGCGGTGATCCTCAAGGATGTTCTGGGTCATTCAGTCGACGAGATCGCAGTCATCGCGGAGTGCTCTTCGGCAGCCGCCAAGTCGGCGCTTCAGCGCGGGCGAGCTGCGCTGCGGCAGCTCGCGCAAGAGCCCGAAGATACCCGGTTGCCGCTGATGTCTGACGCGGATCGGCGGAAGATTACCGCTTATGTCGATCTGTTTCGGAGTGGCGATTTCGACACAATCCGCGCCATGCTTGCCGATGACGTGAAGCTCGACCTGGTGAACCGGCTCCAATGGGAAGGGCGCGACAAGATTGGCCTTTATTTCACGCGCTATGGGGAAGAGACAAAATGGCGCTTCGCCCTCGGCGCGGTTGAAGGACAGCCGGCCATGCTGGTCTTCGACAGCACCGGCCCGATGGAAAGACCTGCGCATTTTGTCCTGGTCGACTGGTCGGAAAGCCGGATCATCGAGATCAGAGATTTCCTGTTCGCTCCCTATGTGCTCGAAGCCATAGATTGGGTGCGGCTAGGCTAAGAGGTTATGGTCGAGCTCTAGCCCAACCCACGAGGCAACTAGAGCATCCCGCTTGCAGGGGGGTCACATGCAAGCGGATAAGATGCTCTAGATTCAAAAGACTAGAGCGACCTTTGTGCGTTGATGTCAACGCACGGCGCTCTAGCGAACCATCTGCTGGAGCGGAATGCCGGTGTTGGCCTTCGGTGGACCGGCGGCCTTCGTTCTCGATGTTCATTCGACCGACAACGACAGCCAAGTTCGATCCGTGCTTCAGCTCAGTTCGAACGCGACGCCACCCAGTTGTGCCATTCTTCCTCGCTGCCATTAAAAGCGTTGAGGTCGATCCGACCCTCGACGCCATGCGTGAGGCCGGAGCCGGAATATTGCCAGAAGAGCCATTTCCGTCCCGGATAGACTTTGGAAGGGTGTGCGGCCACCGAGCGCAGCCAGAAGGGATAATCGAGGAACTCGCCCCTCAAGTTGTCGCGATAGAAATCCGGAGCGGTATAGATGATTGGACGTTGGCCGTAATATCTTTCCAGCCTGTCCATAAAAACCTGCATTTTTTCCAGGACGTGCTCGCGTGAAGGCCGTCTCCTGCAGCTCGATTCGCCGTTCCATTCGACGTCTATCACCGGCGGAAGGGCGTTTGCCTCCCTCGGAACGTTGCGGATGAACCAGTCGGCCTGTTCTCCGGCCGTGCGGCACCAGTAGAAGAAGTGGTAGGCGCCCCGTCTGAGCCCAGCTTCTTTGGCCCTGCGCCAATTCTTCTTGAACATCGGATCGAGGTGATCGCCGCCGTCGGTCGCTTTCAAATAGACGAAATTCGCGCCCTGCGCCTGCAGCTTCTCCCAATCGATTTCGCCCTGCCAGCGCGAGACGTCAACGCCATGCACGGCGAGCTTTCTTGGCGAAGAACTGCCGAAATTGATGGGCTTGGCGTCCCGGAAGCGACGACTGTAGATTTGCATCCGTGTTTGCGGATTTGCGCTGACAACAGGGTTCGCCGGCATGAGCAGAGCAACCGGTTTTTCGGCGGGAATCGGAACGCCGCCGGTCTTGGCCGCTGGCAAAAACGCTTGCGGCTCCGGGGTGGGCTCTGTCCAGGCTTGTTGTTGCTGGGCTGCTTGCACGGCCGCGGCCCCCACGTCAGCGGAAGGAACAGGGCCGCTCGATCGGGTGATGGAACTGGTCGTTTCCTGCGATGGTATTGCGACCGGAACATCTTGCGGACCGGAGCTGGCGGCGCAAGCCGACAAGACCAGGGAGGTAAGAAAGATTGCTGACACAGCCGCTAGACGCATAAGAACCCGCACGCAAAACAACAGTCGACGGCAGAATCCATGTCGCCGGAAACTACCGACATGGATTGCTAATGGAGAATTACCAAAAAAGGTTGAATCCAATCTTTACGGCTCGCTGGGTTCGGAACTGGGGCGGATAACGGGTTAAGAGGCTCCTATGATAGTACTCTGGAAGGCGAACGCCGAGTCAGGCCCGGCGGGCACCGTTTCGTTGGCGGGAGAGAAGCCTCAACCAAGGAGCGGAATGAAAGACGCTCATGAGCAGGTACATGGGGACCATTCCGCTGAGCGGTGAAGGCTCTTGCGCGGCAGAGCAGATCATATCGGCACTGCCGGTGGCGGCCGTCAGCAGCGCCATGATCCCAAATGTCGGTGCCGCGGCAAGGGATAGCCAGTGGGAGATGCCGATAGTAGCGACGTCGCCTGAGCCACCGGCAGATCTGCCACCAGTGGCCGCACTCTCCTCTGGACGGTTGGATTGGAAAGACATCGAAAAATCAACCCCGATCGTACTTATCGTGGTGGCGCCACCAGATACCATTCTCGTTGCGCCCCTTGGGGGCACGGTCGAGCCATTGATACATGCCCCAGAGGCCATCCAGGCCGCGCGAATAGCTGGAGTAGGTGTGATAAACGACACCTTCGTCGAGCACAAACGCACTGAGGCCCGGCCTGTCGCGCGTAAATGTGGCGACGTCGGTTCCGGTCATCGCTGCAAAATCTGCGACCGGCCCCTCGTTGCTGCGCGATTGCCGTTCTTGAACGGTCTTGCCTGCGAGAGGCTGTGGCAAAGGCGGCTCGCGGCGGAAGTTATATTCTATGCCACCCTCGCGCTGTTGCTGCTCAGTGAATAAGACGCTGAAGTCGCTATTAAAATCACTGCCGAACGAGGACGCCCAGGGAAAGGTCCATCCCATCCGCTGTTTGAATGCCTGCAGCTTGGCGAGTGGCGCACGCGATATCGCCGAGAATGCGACGTCGTGGTTCTCGAGGTGGACGACGAAGCCGTTGAACCCATCCGCGATCGAAGAGCAGGAGGGGCACCCGGCCGTATAGTCGGAGCCGAACATGAAGTGGTAGACGAGGAGCTGTGACCGCCCCTTGAAGAGATCCGCCAGCGAGGCACGTCCCTCGTCGGTTTCGAACCGATAGTCCTTGTCGATCCGGACCCAAGGCAGCTCTTGACGCCGCAGTGCCAACGCGTCGCTGCGGCGCGTCAACTCCTTCTCATCCTTGAGCAGATCGAGCCTCGCGGCCAACCACTCTTCCCGTGTCGCGGTCAAATGTGCCGTCATTTTCCTTCTCCTTTGACTGTCTGCCGTCGTATCGCTCAAGATGCGACGTGTTGTTTGGTGGTCGTGATAGATTACGCCCGCCTGTCGAAATGATGGGAGTTACAAGTTTGACGGGATTTCGATGGACTCGATGATCACCGCTGCGGCGCATGCGCTGGCGGCGGGTGACGCTCTTGGCGCCTTGAAGCGGGTCGCTCTGCGCGACGACGCGCCTGCACTCGCGCTCAGGGGTATCGCGATGGCACAGCTCGGCGATCTCGTTCGGGCAAAGGCGCTCCTGAAGAATGCAGCGCGCGCGTTCGGTCCGAAAGAGGCCATGGCCCGCGCGCGGTGTGTCGTCGCGGAAGCCGAGATTGCACTCGTCTCGCGCGATCTCACCTGGCCTGCCAAGGCGCTCACGGCAGCGCGGGTGACGCTTGAGGCGCATGACGACCATGTGAATGCTGCCCATGCGCGCAATCTTGAGGTCCGGCGCCTACTTCTGATCGGCCATCTCGATGAGGCCGAGCGCGCGCTTGCCGAGCTCGATCCGGCTCTGCTCCCTCCCGCCCTAAGGGCCGCTCATGAGCTGGTGGTTGCCGGAATCGCTATTCGGCGCCTGCAGACGAAGGAAGCGCGCGCAGCGCTCACTCGGGCCGAGCATGCCGCGCGCGCTGCGGATATTCCCGCGCTGACGGCGGAGGTCGAAAGCGCTTCGCTTGTCCTGAAGACAGCCGCGGCGCGCGTGATCCTGCGCGGCGGGGAACGCCCGCTCCTGCTTGAGGAGGTGGAAACGCTCCTGGAGTCGGGGACGCTCGTGGTGGACGCATGCCGGAATGTTGTTCGGAACGCAGGAACGGTCGTTTCGCTCGCGACGCGTCCGGTCCTGTTTACGCTTGCACGCGCACTGGGTGAAGCCTGGCCCGGAGACGTGCCGAGGAGTGCGCTCCTCGCGCGCGCCTTTCGAGCGAAACACGCCGATGAATCGCATCGCGCACGGCTGCGGGTCGAGATGGGCCGGCTTCGGGCGGAACTTCGGACGCTTGCGGACGTGAAGGCGACGAAGCGAGGCTTTGCGCTGGTGCCGCGCCGCGCCCGCGAGGTCGCCGTTTTGGCTCCGCCTGTCGAAGAGCAGCATGCGGCGGTGCTCGCCTTCCTTGCCGACGGCGAGTCTTGGTCGAGTTCTGCTCTGGCGATTGCGCTTGGAGCCAGCCCGCGCACGGTACAGCGGGCGCTCGAACAGCTTGCGGAAGCAGGCAAGGTACAGGCGGTAGGCCTTGGAAGGGCACGCCGCTGGATGACCCCGCCTGTGCTTGGATTCCCGACAATCTTGTTACTCCCCGGTCCGCTGCCAAATGAATAGGATGAAACGATGAAACGATCTCAAGCCGAAATTCTTCGTGAATATGGACCTTTTCCGGGTGCCGACCGCGTGAATGGCGTCACCTTCGATGGTCAGCACGTATGGTTTGCCTCCGGAGACAGGCTGAATGCCTTCGATCCGACGAAGGGGGAGATGGTCCGCTCTATCGAGGTCGTCTCCCACGCGGGAACGGCCTTCGACGGTCAGCACCTCTTCCAGATCGCCGAGGATCGCATCCACAAAATCGATCCGAAGACCGGTCGCGTGCTCGCCACGATCCCAGCCCCTGGTAATGGCGGAGACTCGGGGCTTGCATGGGCCGAGGGGACGCTCTGGGTGGGTCAGCATCGAGGCCGGAAGATCCATCAAATCGATCCGCAAACCGGGGCGATTCTCCGCACAATCGAGTCCAACCGCGTCGTTACCGGGGTCACCTGGGTCGACGGCGAGCTCTGGCACGGCACCTGGGAAGGTGACGAGAGCGACGTGAGGCGGATCGATCCCGAAACGGGAAAGGTGCTGGAGAGGCTCGACATGCCGCCTGGCGTGGGCGTGTCGGGATTGGAGTCCGATGGCGGCGATCAGTTTTTCTGCGGCGGTGGAGGCAGCGGGAAGGTGAGAGCCGTTCGGCGGCCAAAGCGCCCCTCCAAGTCCAAAGCTTAAATCCACAGGTGGTCGGATTTCAATCGCGTTTGCGCACCGCATCTTCGATCATGAGGTCGAGGCTGATTGCGCAGATGCCGATCAGATGTTCCGTGTTCAATGCATCGAGATAAACGGCTGATTGAAGAGATAAGCCATCTCGACAACTTCGCGCATCAACTCGTCTTTTCGTCGAACGCGGTATTCACAGATTTTTTTAAGAATGCAGGCCGAGCGTCATGCCTTCCGTTGCCGTGACCACGCCGTCCATGATGGCGGAAAATCCGTTAGCTATCTATTGTTTAGCCATTTCTTGTGAAGCGCCAAACATGGCGCACATAGAGATGGTGTCTGCGACACCGCGGATTCCGGTGATGCAATGCAACGATTTGCGCTTGTCCATATTACAACGCTGAAATAAAAGGTTATCGGCGTCTTAACGAGCGCCTGTCCCAAGACTCAAAAAGACTTCGCAAGAATCTATACAGAGAAGGAGACGATAATGTCCATTTCACTCAACAATTTCAACAATGTTCAACCGCCAGCCCTGCAGGCGGACGATGTGGCGGCGCGTGTGAAAGCAGCCCGTGAAAACGTGGGCTACAGCATAGAGGACCTGGCAGTGACATGCGGTCTCGCCAATGAGGAGATCATAGACATCGAGGATGGCACGGATAGCGATCCGGCCAAGCTGAGGCGGATCGCGTCCGCTCTCCAGCTCCCGCCGTCAGCATTCCTGGCGGCCTAGTCTTCACTAAGAATCTGGTCGGCCTTGCTCAAAGCGAGCCGACCAGCGGGGCATTTGTTCTTCTGCATTGGCGAGCACCTTGGCGGTGATGCATTTCTGCGCACTGCTCTTCCGGACCCGGCCGGGCATTCGATACCGTCGCAAGTGATTAAGACGGCTTCTGCCTCCAGCGCATGGTCGGCATTTTCAAGCAGCGCGGCGCCTTGCCTTTTTCCACATAGATGATGCTTTCAAGATCGCCGTGACAATGGGCGTCGGCCTTGGTGTTGGTGTGGTTCCACTGTCCGGCCAATAGGGTGACATCAAGACGCCGCTCCGATGTTCGGGCTATATTGACATCGTGCGCACCGCAGCTATCATTCCATTATAAAATTTAATGTTCCGCAATAATGGAATAAACAAGGGGATGATGTCGTGCGAAACAAATTTGCCTTTCTTCTGGGAGCAGCTCTTCTCGTCATGCCTTCGGCGCTTTTTGCGCAGGAAAAGGGCGGTGTCATCAATATCGCGACAATCGGTGAGCCGCCGACACTGGATCCGATGGCGTCGACGGCGGATTTGGTCGGCATCGTTTCGCAGCATATTTTCGAGACGCTCTTTACCTTCGACAAGAATTGGAAGGTAACGCCGCTTCTGGCCGACAGCATGCCCGAAATCAGCGCCGACGGCAAAACCTATACGATCAAGCTTCGCACCGGTATCAAATTTCATGACAACAGCGAGATGACGTCGGCGGATGTCGTTGCCTCGCTCAATCGCTGGACCAAGGTTGCCTCACGCGGCAAGCAGACTGCTGGCATCATCGACAGTATCACGGCAGTCGATCCTTCAACGGTCAAGATCGTGCTGAAGCAACCCTATGCGCCGCTGCTCTCGTTGCTCGCCTTCAACAATTCGGCGGCGATCATCATCCCGGCCAAGCATCAGGAAGACCCGATGACCGTCTTCATCGGCACCGGTCCCTATATGCTGAAGGAGCGCAAGGCCGATCAATATATCCAGTTGGTGCGATTTGACGGTTACAAGTCCCGCGACGGCGAGGCCGACGGGTATGGCGGCGCCCGGCACCAATATCTCGATGAAATCCGCTTCGTCCCCGTTCCCGATGCCAATACCCGTGTCGAGGCGGCTGTTGCCGGTCAGTATGATTATGTCGACTCGCTGCCGGTCGAAGCCTTCGACCGTGTGAAGGGCTCGACGGCGTCCGAGCCGGTCATGCTGAAACCCTTCGGCTACCCGGTGTTCGTCTTCAACACGGCGAACGGCATCACCAAGAATATCGATATCCGCAAGGCGGCACGCACGGCGCTCAGCATGGAGGACATGCTTGCCGCAGCCTTCGGCAGCACCGATTTTTATGCACTCGATGCCGCACTTTATCCGAAGCCGTATGGCTGGAACACGGATGCCGGCACCGACGGCGCCTATAATGTCGCCGATCCCGAGGCTGCCGGTGCGCTGCTGAAAAAGGCGGGCTATAACGGCGAGCCGCTGCGCATCCTTACCAGCCGTCAGTATGAATTCCACTATAAGATGGCGCAGGTCGCCGCCGAATATCTGAAGCAAGCCGGCTTCAATGTCGACTTGCAGGTGGTCGATTGGGCAACGCTCACCCAGCGCCGCGCCGACCCGAAACTGTGGGACATCTATATCACACACAGCCCTTTCCTGCCTGAACCGGCCTTGATGGGCCAGCTGTCGACCAGCGCGCCCGGCTGGTGGGACACGCCGACCCGCAAGGCTGCGGTCGATGCTTTCAATTCTGCCGTTGATGCCGACAAGCGGCAGGCACTGTGGGCCGACGTTCAAAAGGCGATCTACGACGAAGTGCCATTGATCAAGATCGGCGACTTCAATGCGCTGGCGGCTAAATCGCAGAAGCTAGAAGGGGTCGAGGCGGCACCGTGGCCGTATTTCTGGAACGCGTCGATCAAGAAGTAGCAGCCGAATAGCTCGTCATTCCGGCCGCAATCGAGGCGGCCGGAGGATCGGACAAGACATGATACGCTACATCTTTCAGCGCCTCTTCGGCATGATCGTCGTGATGTTCCTCGTGGTCACCATCGTCTTCGTGATCGTGCGCGTCACTCCCGGCGATCCGGCCGCGGTCATGCTGGGTCCGGATGCGACGGCGCAGGACATCGCCAGCCTGAGAGCGCGGCTCGGCCTAGATCAGCCGCTCGCCCTGCAATATCTCTATTATTTCGGCCAGCTTTTGCGGGGCGATCTCGGTCAATCGATCTTTCTGAATGAGCCGGTGACCGCAGCGCTTGTCGAGCGCGCCGAGCCGACGTTCTTTCTGACCGTGTTTTCGCTGATCATCGCCAGCGTCATCGCCCTACCGATCGGCATCTATTCCGCCTATCGTCGCGGCTCACTGTTTGATCAGGCGGCGACAGCGCTTGCGATGCTCGCGGCCAGTATCCCGAGCTTCTGGCTCGGTCTCATCCTCATTCAGTCTTTCGCCGTTCGTCACGGTATCTTCCCCGTCTCCGGCTATGGCGGGCCAGGTTCGTCATTTGTGGACCGGATGTATCACCTGGCGCTACCCTCGATCGTGCTCGGTGTCGTCTCCTCGGCACTGATCCTACGCTTCACTCGCGCTTCGATGCTGGATGTGCTTGGTGACGATTATATCCGCACCGCAAGGGCAAAGGGTCTCATCGAGCGCAAGGTGATCCTGAAGCATGCGCTCAAAAATGCGCTGATCCCGATTCTGACCGTCATCGGCCTGACCGCCGCGGTGTTGATCTCCGGCGCGGTGGTAACCGAGACCATTTTCAGCCTGCCGGGCATCGGCAATCTCGTCGTCTCCGCCGTGCTCCGGCGCGACTATCCGGTGATCCAGGGTGCGCTGCTCGTCATTGCCGGGCTCTATGTGCTGATCAATTTTGCGATCGACATGCTTTATCTGCTCGTCGATCCGAGGGTGCGCTACTGATGGCGGCTATATCAGACATCACCGCTGGCGCAGAGCGCCGCAAATTCGCCAAGCGTCTCTTCAAACGCAAGACGGTCGTCTTCGGCGTCGCAGTGCTGACGATTTTCGTGCTGCTTGCCATCCTCGCGCCGCTGATTGCGCCCTATGCGCCGGGCAAGCTGTCCATCGTCAACCGACTGAAGCCGCCGAGCTTCATTCATCTCTTCGGCACCGATGAGTTCGGCCGCGATGTCTTCACCCGCACCATCTATGCCGGCCGTCTTTCGCTGCTGGTCGGCGGCGCGGTCGTCACGCTGGCGGCAGTGATCGGCGTCACGCTCGGCCTGCTTGCCGGATTCTTCAAGCAATTGGATACGCCGATCGCCCGGCTGGTCGATGCGATGATGGCATTTCCCGACATCCTGCTGGCGATCGCGCTGGTCGCAGCCCTTGGACCATCGTTGACGACGGTCATCATCGCGCTCAGCATCGTCTATGCGCCGCGGCTCGCGCGCATTGTCCGTGCCTCGACGTTGGTCATCCGCGAACTGCCCTATGTGGAGGCGGCGCGCGCACTTGGCGTCTCGACGCTGCACATCATGACGCGCCATGTGCTCAGAAACCTGCTGTCACCAATCCTGGTGCAGGGCACCTTCCTGTTCGCCAATGCCATGCTCGCCGAAGCCGGCCTTTCCTTCCTCGGCCTTGGCGTGAGCCCCGACATTCCAACCTGGGGAACGATGATTGCCGCCGGTCGGCAATACCTTGATACCGCCAACTGGATGACGCTGTTCCCGGGCTTCGCCATCATCCTCTCCGTCCTGTCGCTGCAGATGGTCGGCGACGGATTGCGCGACATTCTCGATCCCAGACTTCGAAAGGACTTGTAGCTCATGTCTTCCGGATATGAACCGAAACGACCGTTGCTGATCGCCAACGTCAAGCCGATGGCTTTCGGGCAGGTGACGCCTGGTGGCGTTGTCGACGTGCTGGTCGGTGCGGATGGTAGTATCGCCGAGGTCGGGCCGTCGCTTGCCGTCTCCGCCGACGTTGAAAGGATAGACGGCAAGGGCGCTTGGATGTCGCCGGGCTGGATCGACCTACACGTCCATATCTGGCATGGCGGGACCGATATTTCCCTCCGTCCATCGGAATGTGGCGCCGAACGTGGCGTAACAACGCTGGTCGACGCCGGCTCGGCGGGCGAGGCGAATTTCCATGGCTTCCGCGAATATATCATCGAGCCTTCGCGCGAACGCATCAAGGCGTTTCTCAATCTCGGTTCGATCGGTCTCGTCGCCTGCAATCGCGTCAGCGAATTGATGGACATTCGCTCGATCGATTTCGATCGCATCCTCCAGGTCTATGCCGACAACAGCGAGCATATCGTCGGCATCAAGGTGCGCGCGAGCCATGTCATCACCGGCTCCTGGGGGATTACGCCCGTCAAGCTCGGCAAGAAGATCGCCAAGATATTGAAGATCCCGATGATGGTGCATGTCGGCGAACCGCCGGCGCTCTATGACGAGGTGCTTGAGGTCCTCGGGCCTGGCGACATCGTCACGCACTGCTTCAACGGCAAGGCCGGCAGCAGCATCTTGGAGGACGAGGATCTCTTCGATCTCGCCGAGCGCTGCGCCGGCGAGGGCATCCGTCTCGATATCGGCCATGGCGGCGCGTCCTTCTCCTTCCGTGTCGCAGAAGCCGCCATCAAGCGCGGGCTTCTGCCGTTCTCGATCTCTACCGATCTGCATAACCGGTCGATGAATTTCCCGGTTTGGGATCTGGCAACGACGATGTCGAAGCTCTTGTCGGTCGGCATGCCCTTCGAGAAGGTGATCGACGCGGTCACGCATGCGCCGGCATCGGCGATCAAGCTGCCGCTCATCAATCGGCTTGCGGTCGGGGAGCGGGCCGAATTCACGATCTTCGATCTTGTGGAGTCCGATGTCGAAGCGGTGGATTCGATGGGGGATGCCGCCGTGTTGAAGCAGCTTTTCGAACCGCGTTACGCGGTCATCGGCACTGAGGCCGTTGCCGCGAGCCGTTACATCCCGCGGGCGCGAAAACTGGCGCCCCACGGCCACAGCCATTCCTAGCAGAGCTTCGAATTTTCTGATTTTACGACAGGAGTTTGCGTGAACCAGTCTTCAGCCACCGCCGAGAGCGCACCGGGTTCGCCCTATGAGCGCCTCTCCGCCCTCGGCATCGTGTTGCCGCCGCCGCCGCCACCGATTGCCAATTTCGTGACGCATGTTGTCGAGGGCAACATGCTCTACCTATCCGGCCAAGGTCCGCGCGAGGCGGACGGCACCATGCATTTCGGCAAGGTCGGCGCTGATGTCGGCATCGAGCAGGCCTACATCCATGCGCGGCTGACCGGCATCAATCTGCTGGCCGTCATGCAGGATGCGCTCGGCGATCTGACGCGCGTCAAGCGCGTGGTGAAGCTTTTGGGTATGGTCAACGCCACGCCCGATTTTGCCGATCATCCGAGCGTCATCAACGGCTGTTCCGATTTGTTCATCGAGGTTTTCGCAGCGGCCGGCCAGCATGCCCGCTCCGCTGTCGGCTTCGGCTCGTTGCCGGGCAATATCACCGTCGAGATCGAAGCGATCGTGGCATTGCACGGTTGAGGGAAGGACAGACGTCAATGGCCGCGCCAGCCCATCAGCCTCTCGATCTTCTCCGCCGAGCTCCGCACCTGCGCGACGTAGTGGCCCTCGTCGGAGAAGGCTTTTTGCTCCGGCAGAACGATAGAGATGGTGGCAACGCACTGGCCGTCGCGGTCGCACACGGGCGAAGCGATGCAGGCGACAGCATAGTCGGATTCTCCCGCCTGGATCGACAGGCGCAATTCCAGCGCTTTTGCCGCAGCCGTCGACAGCGTCACGGGATCGACATCGGCGCGGCCGGTCGGAGAGGTGCGCGCGCAGTGCCGGAAAAGCGCGACGCGTTCTTCCTCGGGCAAGTGGCCGACGAGCAGGCGGCCGGACGCCGTCCAGTTGAGCGGCACTCGCGTGCCGACGCGCGAGGCCACCTGAAAGTGGCTCGGGCCATCCGCCATGGCGAGAACGAGCATGTGGTCGCCATCGCGGCCGCAGACCTGAACGGTTTCGCCGACCTGCCGGCAGAGATCGTGCATTTCATGGGTGGCAATGCTCATGAAATCGAGCGACCGCGCATAGGCAAGGCCGTAGTGGTAGAGACGAGCGCCGAGCCAGATCGTGCCATCGGCATTGCGACTGAGAAGGTTCTTTTCAACGAGGTCGTCGACGATGACGTAGACGGTCGAGAGCGGTGCACCAATCGCCTTGGCAACGGCATAGACACCGGAGGCTGTGCCGGTTTCATAGAGATAATCGATGACCTGCAACGCCCGATCGATGCCGCTGACGCGCGAGCGCCGCGATCCCTTGACGGCTTCAGCGTCATTTCCACTGGCCATATCGTTCTCGGAGTTGCCGATGGGTGATGTCTTCGCGTCCAAAAACCGAACTCCCGTTCAAATCGGTGGTTTGTTACATAATTATGGCATAGCTGTCGATGGTTCGGTACTGCAAGCGCCGCCCCGCCAGCAAAAAAAATCTGGAGATTCCCATGCCGAATGAAGACATTCGTCCGTCCGTCGGACTTCGTCCCGTCATCAATGTCTCGGGCACCATGACGAGCCTCGGCGCTTCGATCGTGGTTCCGCAGGCGATTGCGGCGATGGGCTCCATCCTGCCGCAATTCGTCGAAATCAACGATCTGCAACGCAAGGCGAGTGCGGTCATTGCGCGGCTGACCGGCGGTGAGGCCGGTTTCGTCACGGCCTCCTGCTCGGCAGGCATCAGCCTGGCGGTCGCCGGCGCCATTACCGGTAACGACCTTGCCGCGATCGAGCGTCTGCCCGAGGTGCGCGGCGACAAGAACGAAGTCATCGTTCAGATGGGACATGTGGTGAGCTATGGCGCGCCGGTCGACCAGGCGGTGCGGCTTGCGGGTGGCAAGGTCGTTCTGATCGGCCAGGCAACCTCGACATACCATCATCATCTTGAAGGTGCGATCACCGAAAAGACGGCGGCCGCCCTTTACGTCGTCTCGCATCATGTCGTTGGTTATGGCATGCTGAGCCTCAAGGAATTCTGCGAGATCGCCCATGCCAAGGGCGTACCCGTCATTGTCGACGCGGCTTCCGAATATGATCTGCGCATCTTCCTGGAGCAGGGAGCGGACCTCGTTCTTTATTCCGGCCACAAATTCCTCGGCGGCCCGACTTCGGGCGTCGTTGCCGGCCGCAAGGACATGGTGCGCAACACCTTCCTGCAAAACCTCGGCATCGGCCGCGGCATGAAGGTCGGCAAGGAAAGCATCTTCGGCGTTACGGCAGCACTCGAAGCTTGGGAGACGCGTGACCATGCCGGGATTCGCGAACGTGAGACCGGCTATCTGCATCTCTGGCATGACCGGTTCGACGGCCGACCCGGCGTCAAGGCGGTGATTGAGCCAGACCCCACCCACAATCCGCTCGATCGGCTGCGCCTCACCATCGATCCGCGCGAGGCCCACATCACCGCCTGGGATCTGGCCGACGCCTTGGCACGGGGAAATCCGCCGGTCATCGTTCGCGACCACGAGGTCGAGCACAATTATTTCTATCTCGATCCCTGCAATCTGCATCCAGGCGAAGAGCTGATCGTGGCGGCCCGGATCGGCGAAGAGCTCGACAGGGCGCATGCGTCCAACGAGATCATCGCCACGCCCTTGGAAGAGCGCAGCCGCCGCCGTTTCGACGGTCTGTTGCGCTGGCCCGATTGAGGCGGTGCATAAGGGGACGATGATGGTCAGCAGCAACCCGCAGACTTCACAGATCACCGAGCCGGTGCTTTCGGTGGAGGGAATGACGACTTCCTTCCTGGTGGAGGGGGCCTGGAAGCCGGTGGTGCGTGACGTATCCTTCACTGTGGCGCCGGGTGAAACCGTGGCGATCGTCGGGGAATCCGGTTCCGGCAAAAGCGTCACGTCTCTGTCTATCATGCGGCTGTTGCAGCAGGACATGAGCCGGATCAGCGGCCGTATCCTGCTCGGCGGGCGGGATATTCTGGCACTTTCGGACGGCGAGATGCGCAAGGTGCGCGGCAAGGATGTCGCGATGATCTTCCAGGAGCCGATGACGAGCCTCAACCCGCTCTTCACGATCGGCGACCAGATTTCAGAGGCGCTCACCTGCCACGGTGAGATCTCCAAAGCCGAGGCGAAGGCCGAGACAATCCGGCTTCTGGAGCGCGTGCGGATTCCATCGGCCGCCTCGCGCTTCGACGAATATCCGCACCGCTTCTCCGGCGGCATGCGCCAGCGCGTGATGATCGCCATGGCGTTGGCATCGCGCCCGAAGTTGTTGATCGCCGACGAACCGACCACGGCACTTGATGTCACCATTCAGGGCCAGATTCTCGATCTCATCAAGATGCTGCAGGAAGAGCAGGGAACATCCGTGCTGTTCATCACCCATGATATGGGCGTGGTCGCCGAGATCGCCGACCGCACCATCGTCATGTATCGCGGCGAGCAGGTGGAGACGGGCGAGACCGGCGAGATCTTCTTCCACGCCAAGCACCCTTATACACGGGCGCTGCTTTCGGCCGTCCCTGTGCTCGGTTCGATGAAGGGACGCGAGCGGCCCCTGCGGTTTCCGGTCGTCAACAGCGAGACCGGCCTGGCCGAGCCGCTGACTGAGGCAGCTGATACCGTTGCAGCCGCACAGCGTCCGGTGCTTGAGGTGAAGAACCTCTGCAAACGGTTCGATATTCATTCAGGCCTGTTCGGCCGGCTGCAGGGCAGGGTGCATGCGGTCGAGAACGTCTCCTTCGATCTTAAGGCAGGCGAGACGCTGTCACTGGTCGGTGAATCCGGCTGCGGCAAGTCAACGACGGGTCGCGCCATCATGCGCCTGATCGAGCCGCAAAGCGGCTCTGTGCTTGTCGACGGCGAGGAGATGCTGGCCCTCGACCGCAAGGGACTGCGCGACATGCGCCGCAAGGTGCAGATGATCTTCCAGGACCCCTTCGCCAGCCTCAATCCGCGCATGACGGTCGGCGCTGCCGTCGCCGAGCCCTATCTCGAACACAGGATGGGAACCGCGAAAGAGGCACGCGACAAGGTCGCCGACCTCCTGGTGAAGGTCGGCCTCTCGCCGGATATGGCGACGCGTTATCCGCACGAGTTTTCCGGCGGACAACGTCAGCGCATCTGCATCGCCCGGGCGCTTACTCTTGACCCCAAGGTGATCATCGCCGACGAGAGTGTTTCCGCTCTCGATGTTTCGATCAAGGCGCAGGTCATCAACCTGCTGCTCGACTTGCAGCAAAGCCTGAACCTCGCCTTTCTGTTCATCTCGCATGACATGGCCGTTGTCGAGCGCGTCAGCCACCGGGTCGCGGTGATGTACCTCGGCGAAATCGTCGAGATCGGGCCGCGCCAGGCGGTGTTCGAGAACCCGCAGCATCCCTATACCAAGAAGCTGATGTCGGCGGTGCCGGTACCCGATCCGGCGCGGCGGAGATTGAAGCACGGCATCGCCGCCGACGAGCTGAAAAGCCCGATCCGGCCTCCGAACCACAAGATGCAGCCGCTGAAATATGTGGAGATATCGCCCGGTCATCAGGTTGCTCTCTGACGGCCAAAGCTTTGGTGTGACTATGTCGTCATCGCAGCGTCGCAGGCCGTCCCTGGATAAGCTGTTTCCGTCGATGATGTTATGGTTGCACAACAAGCCCTATCTTGAGGATATTCCATGAATTCTTCCCCACAACCCCGTCCGACCGAGGCGGGCATTCTTCAATTCATGGAAATCTGCGATTCCTTTTATCCGCCGGATGCGGTGACAGCGTCCATGGCGCAGCAGCGGCAATGGTATGATGCGCTTTGCGCCCATTTCGACCGGCCGTTGCCTGATGGCATGCGTACGCAGGATGACGTCGTTGTGGAGAGAATTCCGGTCCGGCGTTACCAGCCGGGGACGATCCGAACCTCGGCATGCCTGCTCTATCTTCATGGCGGCGGCTTCGTTGTCGGTTCGCTTGGGAGCCATCATGCGATCTGTGCCGAGATTGCCGACCATGTTGGGGCCGAGTTGGTGTCCGTCGATTATCGCCTGGCGCCCGAACATCGCTGGCCGGCCCAGACGGACGATTGTTTTGTTGTTCTCAAGCAGCTGCTTACTGAGGGAAAGACCGTCGTGCTGATCGGCGACAGCGCCGGCGGCAATCTGGCGGCGGGGCTCGCCGTTCGGGCAAAGGGCGAGGGGCTCTTAGGCATTGCCGGGCAGGTCCTGATCTATCCGGCGCTTGGCGGCGACCTTGTTTCCGGTTCCTACAAGGAGATGGCGGATGCGCCGGGGCTGACGACTGCCGATGTCGGCTATTATCGCAGCGTGTTGCAGGCGCCGGCCGGCGATCCGGTTGCCGAGCCTCTTACCTCATCGACTTTTGCCGGCCTTCCACCGGCCTTCATCACGGTTGCGCATTTCGACCCGCTGCGTGACGACGGCCGCAACTATGCGGCAAGGCTTGCCGAGGCAGGTGTCGAGGTCTGGTTTCGCGAAGAGCCGCAGATGGTACATGCCTGGCTGCGCGCGCGACATATGAGCGACGGCGCACGCGCCGGTTTCCGCGCCATATGCGAGGCAGCCAGCTGTTTTACCGGATCGAACTGATCACATCAGATCGCGCGGGATACGCTTTTCCTCGAAGATTTTTTCGAAAATTTGCGTCTTGTCTTCGAAGGCGAGGACGGACGCGCGGATGATCCAATCGGTTGCCGTGCAGGAAATCGCCGCCATCGCCACCGTGCGGACGAACCATCCCGGCCGCCGCATGTCGCATGTCCAGATCGAGGTCCCATTCATCGACAGCGGATCGTCCGGCGCGATGGACCAGGCCTCTTCGCGCAGCTGGCGCGTGGAAAGACCGGTGCCCGGATGTTCGAAAAGGCCGGTGTCCTCACGGATTTCATAATGCGTCCGGTTGGCGGTGAGATCACGCACGACCTGACGCTTCGTCGACGCGGGGGCATGCTCCATATATTTTGGCAGCGGGTCAGGGGTCTCCGGCTGCTTGATATCGATTGCTTCGTGCGCACCAAGCTTTGGCAGAGCGAGACCGATGGAGGCGATGTCGATCGTCAGGCCCGGATTTTCCGGCGGCGGCAGGATCATCGGCCAGTATGCCGTCGAGAGCGAAAGGCCGATACGGTGACCTCTGCGGAAGCGATAACCGCAGGCATCCAGCATTAGCCTGACCGCAGTGCGCTCGCCTTTTTTCAGCGGCTTCGGCTCGGCATTGCCCTCGCGATGGGCAAGGTTGAGCACGCCGAAGGAGACCCGTGTCGCGGTGCCGTCAGGATGCAGATCGACAAGCCGAGCGCAAAGATTGGCCGTTTCGGCATCGCAGCGCAGCGAGAGGGTGACGACGGGACGGCCGAGATAGTCATGATCGGCTGATAGTGGGGTTGTCTGGAAGGTCAGCGAGCCGGCATCGTCGAGGCGCTGGTCGATCGCCATTTCGGCGTCGGGTTTCAGGGTGAAATATTCACCGGACGTCGTGCCCGTATCGAGCGGCGAGCGCAGGTAGACGGGGTGTTCCGGCGCATGCGGGATCGGCATGCCCTCCATCAGCGTGCCGAACTGCTCGACATAGAAGCACTGCATCTCCGGCTTTTGCCCATTGTGCTTGGCGATCCAGAAACCCGGATCGAAATCGCGACGCGGTGCGGGTTTCACCGCGTCGAGAATATAGGCGCGCACCTGCGGCACGCTCTCCACACCGTTCCGATCGTCACGCAGCCAGCGATTCCACCAGGCGATCGCCTCGCCATGGAAATCGGCGCGGGGCTTCGGCCAGGCAAAATGCGGATATTTATGGACCCACGGACCGATCAGCGCTTTCGCCTTGTCGCCGAGCCCTTCCATGGCCATCAGCGGCGTGTTGCGATAGCCGTCCGCCCAGCCGGCGATGACAAGGGCCGGAATAGCGACATCGGCAAAATTCTCGCAGATCGATCCATGTCGCCAGAAATCGTCACGGCGCTGATGTTGCAGCCATTCCTCCATGAAGAATGGCTCTTTCTCCAAGCGTTGCAGCCACATATCCTTCCAGCGATCGCCGACGATTTCGGGGTCGGGAGAGCGAGACTGATAGCCGAGCATGGTGGCAGCCCAGGAGAGCTGTGCCGAGAGATGGCAGCCATTCTTATAGTGGATGTCGTCATTATAACGGTCGACGGTAGAGGCAATCGATATTACCGCCTTGAGTGCCGGTGGACGCAGCGCTGCCACCTGCAAGCTGTTGAAGCCGCCCCAGGAAATGCCCATCATCCCGACGGAGCCGTTCGACCAGGGTTGTGCCGCGATCCAGGCGATCAGCTCACAGGCATTGGCAAGCTCGAGTTCAGTATATTCGCCGTCGATGACGCCATCGGATTCACCCGAACCGCGGATATCGACGCGAACGCCGGCGATGCCCGCAGCCGCAAATACCGGGTAGGTCGATTCATCGCGGGGGCTCGTTCCGTCGCGCTTGCGATAGGGCAGGAATTCGAACACCGCTGGCACCGGATCGTTTTCCGCGCCATCGGGCATCCAGATACGTGCCGCAAGACGCGTGCCGTCCTTAAGGGTGATCCAATGGTTTTCGATAGTGGTGAAGCTGCGTTCGGTCATGACGGGCTCATTCCGATATTGCGGGGATAATGATTATACCGCTGGAGGGATTGAACGTAATGGTATCAATTTCCTGCGCTTTCCATTTTTCTCGTCGTCAGCACCCGCTCCAGCCAGCCGATCTCCATTTCCGGCACCGATTTCAGCAGCAGATCGGTGTAGTCGTCGAAAGGCGGCGACAGTACCTTCGATTTTGGCCCGAAGCGCACGAGTTTGCCGCGATGCATGACCGCGACACTATCGGCGATGGCGCGGACGATGGCGATATCGTGGGTGATGAAGATATAAGAGAGCTGCGATTCCTCCTGCAGCCGCATGAGCAGTTTCAGGATACCTTCGGCAACCAGCGGATCGAGCGCCGAGGTGGGCTCATCGCAGAGAATGAGTTCCGGCTTGGCCGCAAGGGCACGCGCAATCGCGACGCGCTGTTTCTGGCCTCCGGAAAGCTCGGCGGGATATCGGTCGATGAAACCATTGCCCATCTCGATCTCATCGAGCAGCTCTTTTACGCGTGCCGTCTTTGCCGCGCCGCGCAGGCCATAATAAAAGGTGAGGGGACGGCCGATGATATCGCGCACCGTCTGGCGGGGGTTCATGGCGGTATCGGCCATTTGATAGATCAGTTGAATGCGCCGAAGCTCGTTGCGCGAGCGGTTCCTCAAGGCTGGAGTGAGCGGTTTGTTGTCAAAGGAAATTGCGCCATCGCTCGGCGGCAACAGTCCGGTGATGACGCGGGCAAGCGTTGATTTGCCGGAGCCGGATTCGCCAACAACTGCCAGAGTCTGACCTTTCGGCACATGTAGAGAAACGTCGTGCAACACCTTGAAGCCATTCGAATATTGCGCGCTGACGTTCTCGACTTTCAGTAGGGTGTCGGACTGATTGGCCGCCTCTTGTCGCGCCGTCTGGCGGACATTGACGAGGGCTCGGGTATAGTCTTCCCGAGGCGCCTCGATGATCTGCTGTACGGGGCCGTATTCCACCTTCTTGCCGTAGCGTAACACCATGATGTCGTCGGAGATCTGCGCGACGACGGCAAGGTCATGGGTGATATAGAGAGCTGCCGTGTGGGTTTCCTCGATCGCATGTTTGATCGCCGCCAGGACGTCGATCTGCGTCGTCACGTCGAGCGCAGTGGTCGGCTCGTCGAAGACGATCAGTTCGGGATTGGAGCAGAGCGCCATCGCCGTCATCGCGCGTTGAAGCTGGCCACCTGAGACCTGATGCGGAAAACGGTCGCCGAACGTCTCCGGGTTGGGCAGGCCGAGAACCCGGAAGAGATAAAGTGCGCGTTTCCTCGCCTCGTCCTTCGTCATCAACCTGTGCTTGACGGAGGCTTCGACCACCTGTTCACCCAGCTTGTGCGCCGGGTTGAAAGCAGCTGCGGCCGATTGCGCGACATAGCAGACGCGCGCGCCGCGAATCCTGCGGATCCCCGATTTTCCGAGCGGAAGAATATCGACGCCGTCGAGCAGCACCTTGCCGCCGGTGATTTCGGCGCCGCCGCGGCCATAGGCAAGCGCCGAAAGTCCGATGGTGGATTTGCCGGCGCCGGACTCGCCGATCAGGCCGAGCACCTTGCCCTTTTGCAGGTCGAAGGAGACGCCGTCGACGATCGTCACCCGCTTCGGCGGCTCGCCGGGCGGATAGCTGGTCGCTTCGATCTTGAGATCGCGAACGGAAAGAAGCTCAGGCATCGCCACGTCCTCCCTTGAGGCTGGAGGTGCGCTTCAAGAGCCAGTCGACCACCAGATTGACACAGACTGCGAGCGCCGCGATCGCGGAGCCCGGCACGAGAGCCGCGGATATCCCGAAGATGATACCATCCTTGTTGTCCTTGACCATGCCGCCCCAATCGGCCGAAGGCGGCTGGATGCCGAGACCGAGGAAGGACAGCGTCGACAGAAACAGGATCGAAAAGGCAAAGCGCAGGCCGAACTCCGCCAGTAGTGGCGAGAGCGTGTTCGGCAGGATTTCACGGAAGATGATCCAGATCTTGCCTTCGCCGCGCAGTTTGGCCGCCTCCACGAATTCCATGACCGCGACATCCAGCGCGACGGCGCGGCCGAGGCGATAGACGCGCGTGGAATCGAGGATGGCCATGACGAGGATCAGCACGATGAGATTCTGCGGCAGCACCGCCAGCACCACGAGGGCGAAGATCAAGGTTGGGATCGACATCATCAGGTCGTTGAAACGCGAGAAGACCGTGTCGATCAATCCGCGCGAGACGGCGGCGGTGAAGCTTAGGATGATGCCGAGCGAAAAGGAGATGATCGTCGCTGCCAGCGCCACGAACAACGTGGTGCGGGCGCCATAGATCAGCCGCGAAAGGATATCGCGGCCGAGATTGTCGAGGCCGAAGAAATACTGCGCGTCGCCTGGCTGCCAGACATTGCCGACGACTTCGGTTTCGCCATAAGGCGCGATCCAGGGTGCAAAGATCGCGCAGATGAAGGCGAGCAGAATGCCTATGATGCCGACCCAGGCGGTGATGGGGATGTCTCTCAATCTCATCGCGGATGCCTCAGGCGCGGGTTGGCGACGATCGCCAGGATATCGGCAACCATGTTGAGCAGGATGTAGACGGCAGCGAAGATCAGCCCGCAGGCCTGGACGACCGGCATGTCGCGCACAGTGACGGCATCGACCATGTATTGGCCCATGCCGGGATAGACGAAGACCACTTCCACCACCACGACGCCGACGATGAGATAGGCAAGGTTCAGCGCCACGACGTTGATGATCGGCGCCAGTGCATTGGGGGCGGCATGTTTAACGATCGCACGGAAGGCGCTGAGGCCCTTCAATTCCGCCGTTTCCATATAGGCAGACGACATCACTGAAAGGATCGCGGCCCGCGTCATGCGCATCATGTGAGCGAGAACGACGAGCACCAGCGTTGCCGTCGGCAGAGCGATGGCTTTCAGCCGATCAATGAAGGCCATGCCGTCATAGACCGTCGCTGGAAATGTCGCGATCCCGAATTTCACCCCGAAAAACAGGATGAGCAGATAACCGATGAAAAATTCCGGCAGCGAGATCGCCGCCAGCGAGATCACGTTGATGATCTTGTCAGGCAAGCGGTTTCGGAAATGCACGGCCAGCATGCCGAGCCCGACGGCGAGCGGCACCGAGATTACCGCGGCGAAGGCCGCAAGGAAAAGCGAATTGCCGAGACGCTTGCCGATCTGTTCGCTGACGGAATTCTTGCTGGCCCAGGATGTGCCGAAATCCCCCTGGACCGCATTCCCGAGCCATTCGATGTAGCGGGTGGTTACAGGCCGATTGAGGCCGAGCTCGGCGCGGATATTGGCGACGGCCTGCGGCGTCGCCGACTGGCCGAGATAGGTCGTTGCGAAATCGCCCGGCAAGGCCTCGAGGCCACCGAAGATCAGGATCGAGACGGCGAAAAGCAGCACGAGGCTGAGCAAGCAGCGCTCGATAATGAGGGACAGCAGCGGGAAGCGCTGCTTGAACCTCAATCCGGGCAGGACCGTGCTTCGTTCTAGATTGGACATGGCTGATGCCTCGCGCTGAAACGTCAGGAGGACCGCGGAGGTTTTCCGCGGTCCCGGTTCCGTTAGAGATGAGGGCGTTTCCGCCCTGCTTCGGGCATCAGGTATCCAGCCAGACGCGGGTCGCGACGTAGCCGTTCGACATATCGTTGCCGATATCGTGGACATAGCCCTTCACCTGCTTGGTGGAGGCGTTCACGAAGTCGTTGAACATCGGCAGGATGACGCCGCCCTCGTCGCGGACCATCATCGCCATGGTGCGATAAAGCTCCTTGCGCTTGGCCTCGTCGAGTTCGGAGCGGGCCTCGAGGAGAAGCTTGTCGAAGTCCGGACGTTTGAAGCGGGTGTCGTTCCAATCGGCTGTCGAGAGATAGGCGGTGGAATACATCTGATCCTGTGTCGGCCGGCCACCCCAGTACGAGGTGGAGAAAGGCTGGACATTCCAGACGTTGGTCCAGTAGCCATCACCCGGCTCGCGCTTGACCTCGATGCTGATCCCGGCCTTCTTGCAGCTCTCCTGATAGAGAACGGCGGCGTCGACAGCACCCGGGAAGGCGACTTCCGAGGTGCGCAGCAGCACGGAGCCGCTGTGGCCGGACTTCTTGTAGTGGAAGGCGGCCTTGTCGGGATCATAGACACGCTGCTCGATGCCTTCAGGGAAGAGGGCATAGGTGCTGTTGATCGGGAAGTCGTTGCCGACCTTGCCGTAGCCGCCGAGGATCTTCTTGACCATGGTTTCGCGGTCCATGGCGTATTTCAGCGCCAGGCGAAGGTCGTTGTTGTCGAACGGCGCGGTGTTGCAATGCATGATGAACACGTAGTGTCCGCGGCCGGCGGTCGACAGAATTTCGACATTCGGCGCGCGCTTCAACAGGTCAACGGTCTTCGGATCGACACGGTTGATGTAGTGCACCTGGCCGGACGACAGCGCGGCGATGCGCGCGGTCGCATCGTTCATGCCGATGATTTCGATCGAGTCGACATAACCGCGGTCAGTGCGCCAATCGTCCTTGTTCTTCTCGAAAGTCGCGCGCACACCAGGCTCGAAACTGACAAGCTTGTAGGGACCGGTGCCGATCGAAGCGAGAGGATCGTCGTTGCCGCCGTTCGGCTGGATGACGAGATGGTAGTCGGAGAGCAGCAACGGCATGTCGGCGTTGCCTTCGGTCAGCGTCAGCACGAGGTTGCCACCGTCGGCCTTGATCTCCTTGATCGATTTCATGACGCCGAGCGCGCCGGATTCCGACTTACTGTCCGTGTGGCGCTTGAGGGTGGCAACGACGTCGTCGATGGTCAGATCCTTGCCGTTGTGGAACTTGACGCCCCTGCGGATTTTGAAGGTCCAGGTGGCGGCATCCTTCGACGGTTCCCAGGATTCGGCGAGCGCCGGCACGGCGGCGCCGGTCAGCGGATCGGATTCAACCAGCATGTCACCCCAGCAGCGGCCGACGCAGAACATGAATTGCGACAGGAACTTCGCCGGGTCCTTGGAATCGGTGGCGGCACCGCCTTCGAGGCCAAGCTTCAGATGGCCGCCACGCTTTGGTTCGGCTGCCATTGCGCTTTCGGTGAAAAGCTGGTCGGCGAGCGCCAATGTCATGCCAGCCGCCATGGCTCGCCCCATGAATTCGCGGCGGCTCAGTCCGCCTGAGGTCACACGGCTTGCCAGATGTTTCGTGTAGTCTTTCATTCCCCTGTTCCTTCTTCTTAATGTGTTGATAGAACTCTCGGGCAAGGCTTCGGATGCGGTTTCCTCTCCGCCGGAAGCTTGATTGCCCGCGATCATGCGGGAAAATGATGCGGTTGCCGCCGCCTCCTCACTTTCCTTTCCAGATTGGGGTTCGCTTTTCCGCGAATGCCCTTGCGCCTTCCAACTGATCCTCGCTCGAATAGAGGGCATCGACGGTCGCAAACTGCCGTTTGGTGATCTTGTTCATGGCAGTCTGAAACGTCGTTCCTTCCGCTTCGCGGACAATTTCCTTGATGGCCGCGTAGACAAGCGGCGGACCGCTTTCGAGAAGCCGGCCGAGTTCCCATGCCCGATCCATCAACCTGTCTGCGGCGACGATCTCGTTGACGAAGCCCCAGCGATGGGCCTCGGCGACATCAAGCCAGCGGCCGGTCAGCAGCATGTCCATTGCGATATGATAGGGGATGCGCTTCGGCAATTTGATCGATGCGGCGTCCGCGACGGTTCCCGAGCGGATTTCCGGAAGGGCAAAGGTGGCGTGTTCTGCGGCGATGATCAGGTCGGCAGACAGGGCGATCTCCAGGCCGCCGCCGCAACAGATGCCGTTGACTGCGCAAATCACGGGCTTGTTGAGATCGCGAAGTTCCTGCAGGCCACCGAAACCGCCGACGCCATAGTCACCGTCGACCGCGTCGCCGGCCGCCGCCGCCTTCAAATCCCAGCCGGCCGAAAAGAACTTCTCGCCGGCACCCGAAACGATCGCGACGCGCAGGTCGGCATCATCCCGGAAATCGCGGAAGATCAGGCCCATCTCGCGGCTTGTCGCAAGGTCGATGGCGTTCGCCTTCGGCCGGTCGATGATGACCTCCAAGATACCGCTGTCGCGCCGGGTGCGAATGGGGCTGTGCAACTTCCGCTACCTCCTTCGCCGGATGAGGGCATCTGCGGCAACGACGCCACGATTTTCAGGCAGAACCATCAATGGATTAATGTCTAGTTCCTCAAGCCGCGCGGCGTTTTTTACGACATATTCTGCCGCTGATACGACGGCGTCAGCAACGATACCGAGGTCGCTCTTGGCACCGCCGCGATAGCCTTCAATCAATTTTCTGACCTTCAGCCGCGAAATAGCTTCCAGGACGTCCGCTTTTGTCACCGGAAGAGCTAAAATGATGGAGTCTTCAAGCAATTCCACCAGGATTCCACCCGCTCCGACCGTCAATGCCAATCCGAGGGCCGGATCGCGTACGGCGCCGACGATCAACTCGGCGATGGGGCGTTCGATCATCCGTTCGACCAAGTATCCGGAGGCGACAGAGGCCATCCGCTCTGCTGCGCTTCTGACTGCTTGCACATCCCACAGGTTGAGTGCGACGGCCCCCATCTCCGACTTGTGTTCGACGCCCAGCGCCTTCAAGGCGACGGGAAAACCGAGGTGTTGAGCCTGGTCTGCAGCGTCGTTTGGATTGGATGCCGTTGCTCCCTGTGGAATGGTAAGGCCGGCGGCGGATAGTTCCGCCTTGGCCGCTGCCTCGCTCAAGGTTTCGATCTCACTTGCGGCGGAAGGAATGTCGAGCAGCGGCAGTGGCGGAGAAGCGCGCCAGGCCGCACCGATCCGGCTTGCAACCTCCGCTGCGGCCATGGTTTCGCTGATGCCACAAAGGGGCGCTATGCCATCCCCGATCAGCTGCATGGCAATCGTCTCCGGCATGTTTTCCGGCAGGGTCGCCAGGATGCCCGCATGGGCGCCGGTTCGTTTTACCGCCGCTGCGACCGCGGCAATCGTCGTCATCCAGTCCGCACCATCGCAACGATCGTCGCGCGGGAAATCGAGAACGATCAGATTCAGCGCGTAGTCGCCCTCGAACATGGCGGCGAAAGCTTCCGTTTGACGGGAAAGATCGCCCCAAACGAAGGTGTGATAGTCAAGAGGATTGGAGAGCGCGACCATTTCACCGAGGCTGCGCCTGAGGGCTGGCAATTGCTCCGGTTTCAGGGCGCGAAAATTCACGGCCCGGCCGGTCGCCGCATCGGCCAGCAGCGAGGCTTCGCCGCCCGAACAGCTCATTGAAGAGATCGCACTGCTTGCGAGTGGGCCGGTCACGTGCAGTAGTTTCAGCGTCTCGATGAGTTCCGGCAGCGTTGCGACTCGGCCAATACCGAGACGCGCGAGAACCGCGTCGGCAACGGCATCGCTGCCGGCAAGGGATGCGGTATGCGAGACGGCGGCGCGCTGCGCCTGTTCGGATTTGCCGACCTTCAAAGCGACGACGGGTTTGCGCAGCTCCCTCGCACGCATGGCAAGTTTCTGAAGTGTCTGGACATTGCCAAACCCTTCGATATGCAAGCCGATCGCCGTGACGCGAGGGTCTTCGAGAACCGCGAGGGCGAGGTGCGACAATCCCGTCTGCGCCTGGTTGCCTGCCGTCATCAGGTAGCTGATGGGCAGGCCGCGCTTTTGCATGGAGAGATTGATGGCGATGTTGGAGGACTGGGTGAGGATGGCAACACCGCGTTCGACGCGCACCATTCCGTGCTGGTCAGGCCAGAGCAGGGCGCCATCCAGCCCGTTGATCAGGCCGTAGCAATTCGGCCCGACGATCGGCATGGGGCCCGCGGCCTCGACGAGCGCCCGCTGCAGATCCGCTCCATCGGCCAGTTCAGCAACCGCTTCGCTGAAGCCGGAGGCGTAGCAGACGGCACCGCCGGCGCCTCTGTCTGAAAGCGCGCGCACGATATCGATGGTCAGCATCCGGTTGACGCCGACGAAGGCGGCATCCGGTGCGGTGGGCAGGTCTTCCACCGATCGATAACAGCGACGCCCAAGCACCGCATCGAGCGTCGGATGAACCGGCCAGATCTCGCCTAAAAAACCCATGCGATCGCATTGCTCGATGACCCGGCGCGCCTCACGGCCACCGAAGACGGCGATCGTTTGCGGTCTGATCAGGCGATCGAGCGGGCGTTGCGTCATCCGGTCATGCTCCAAACGGCCGCAGCAGATCGCGGCTGATGATGTGCCGCTGGATTTCCGAGGTTCCATCCCAGATGCGCTCGACGCGGGCATCGCGCCAGAAGCGGGCAAGCGGCAGATCGTCCATCAACCCCATGCCGCCGAAGATCTGGATCGCCTCGTCGGTGACGCGGGCAAGCATTTCGGAGGCGTAGAGCTTGGCCGATGCGATCTCGCGATTGGCGGCAAGACCAGCATCGAGCCGCCAGGCGGCAGCCAGGGTCAAAAGGTCGGCGGCATCGATTTCCGTGATCATATCGGCAAGCTTGAACGACACGCCCTGATTGGCGCCGATCGGCCGGCCGAATTGCTTGCGTTCCGCTGCATAGGGCAGTGCCATGTCGAATACGCGGCGGGCCCGTCCGACGCAGGTCGCAGCCACCGTCAGACGCGTGCCATAAAGCCATTCATTGGCAATATCGAAGCCGCGATGCACCTCGCCGAGCACCTGCGACTTGGGCAGGCGGCAGTCTGTGAAGCTGAGTATGACGTTGTGATAGCCGCGATGGGAGACCGATTCATAGCCCTTGAGGATCTCGAACCCTGGCGTGCCGCGATCGACCAGAAAAGCCGTGATTTTCTTCTTGGTGCCTTTCGGCGTTTCCTCTTCGCCGGTGGCGGCAAAGACGATGACGAAATCGGCGACATCGGCATGGGAGATGAAATGCTTGGTGCCGTTGAGAATGAAATCGCCGCCATCCTGCCGTGCTGCGCATTTCATGCCGCGCATGTCGGAGCCGGCATCGGGTTCGGTAATGGCAAGCGCGTCAATCTTCTCGCCGCGCACCGCAGGCAGGAGATATCGTTCGCGCTGCTCGCCTTCGCAGGCCATCAGAATTCCGGAAGGGCGGCCGAAGAAGACGGTCAGCGCCATCGAGCCGCGGCCGAGTTCACGCTCGACGAGGGTGAAGGTCACATGATCGAGGCCGGCACCGCCGATCTCCTCAGGGAAGTTACAGGCATAGAAGCCGAGATCGATGCATTTGCGGCGGATTTCCTGCGCAAGTTCCGGCGGCACGATGCCAGTGCGATCGACCTCGCTCTCATGCGGATAGATCTCCGTCTCGACGAATTCGCGGACCGTCTTGACGATCATCTCCTGTTCTTCGCCGAGCCCGAAATTCATGGCCGCTTCCTCCTAGCGTTTTTGTCCGACATGACGCCCGACGCCATCCGGCACAGGCAGTTTTGCATGCGCCTCGGAAATTGGCCTTATTTTGCTCAACACCTCCTCCGGTGCGGGCGCGGCTTTTCCGGCCTTGGCATCGACATGCAGCAGCATGTGTTCGGCGGTGGCGATCGCGTCGCCCGTTGCCGTGTCGTAGATCGTGTGGAACACATGCAGCCGCTTCTCGTCGGCCGACAGAAGCTGGCAGGTCGAATGGATTGCCTGACCAAGCTTGGCTTCGCCGAGATGGCGAATATGCGTCTCGACGGTGTAATAGCTGTGTCCGCGCTCCACATAGGCGAAGTCGACGCCGATCAGGCGTAGCAGCGCATCCGAAGTATCGCCGAACACCTGCAGATAACGATGTTCGGTCATGTGGCCGTTATAGTCCACCCATGCCGGGCTGACTTTGGTTTCGATAAGCCGCAGCGGATGTGCGACATCCGCCAGCCTCTTTTCGCCGCCAGCGGACGCCCAAAGGTCCTGCTCGAATTCCTTAAGCAGCTTGCCGGCACCCCAGCCCTTGCCGCCATGGCTACCCTTCAGCGTCTGCAGGATGCCGACGAGATTTTCGTCGCGAATGCGCTCCAGTTCGCGGATCGACAATCCATCGGCCTGCTCGTCCGACTGCTGGCCGATCTTTTCGACAAGCGCGTCGTCGAGATCGACGACATCCATCAGCTTCGTCCAGTTCCATTGCAGGGCCGGGCCGAATTGCGCGAGGAAATGCCGCATGCCAGCTTCGCCGCCGGCAATGCGGTAGGTCTGGAAGAGACCCATCTGCGCCCAGCGCAGACCGAAGGAATAGCGAATGACGTCGTCCAGCGTCTCGACGGTGCAGATGTCGTCCTTGATCAGCCAGAGCGCCTCGCGCCACAGGGCCTCCAGCAGGCGGTCACCGACGAAAGCCTCGATCTCCTTGGCGATATGCACACCCTTCATGCCGATCGGCGGCAATCGTTCCATGGCGGCCTCGATCGTCGCCTTGGAGGTCTTTTCACCGCCGACGATTTCGACGAGCGGCAGCAGATAGACCGGATTATAGGGATGGGCGACGAAGAGGCGTTCGGGATAGCGCATGTCGCGCTGCAGATCGGTCGGCAACAGGCCGGAGGTCGAGGAGCCGATCAGCGCGTCGGGTCTTGCCGCCGCATCGATCTCGGTCAGCACCTTGCGCTTGAGATCGAGCCGCTCGGGAACACTCTCCTGGATCCAGTCGGCATTGGCGACGGCCTGCTGCAGCGTCTCGCGGAAGGTGAGCTTGCCGCGTGGCGGAAGCGGTGCGCCGGTCAGCATCGCGTAGGCCTTCTCTGCGTTATCAAGCACTTCGCCGACGATGCGGATCGCTTCGGGATGCGGGTCGAAGACATCGACGTCGATTCCTGCCAGCAGAAAGCGGGCGATCCATCCGCCGCCAATGACGCCGCCGCCGATGCAGGCTACCTTGTTGATCCTGGTCATCGAGGCCTCAGCGCTTCGTCAGTTTCAGTTTCTTGCGGACATCCTCGGGGCCGATGATGCGCGCGCCCATGCCTTCGACGACTTGAACGGCCTTTTCGACGAGCTGTGCGTTGGTGGCAAGCATGCCCTTTCCGGCATAGAGATTGTCTTCCAGCCCGACGCGGACATTGCCGCCGGCAAGGATGGCTGCCGCCGGATAGGCGAGGGCGTTGCGGCCGATGGAAAAGGCCGAGAAGGTCCAGCTCTTGGGAACGTTGTTGACCATCGCCATGAAGGTGTTGAGGTCATCGGGGGCCCCCCAGGGGATGCCCATGCAGAGCTGGATGAGGATGGGGTCCTCAATCAGACCCTCCTCGGCAAGCTGTTTGGCAAACCAGAGATGACCGGTATCGAAGGCTTCGATTTCGGGGCGAACGCCGAGGTCCGTCATCTTCTTCGCCATCGCCCGCAGCATGGAGGGCGTGTTGGTCATGACGTAGTCACCAAGATTGAAGTTCATCGTGCCGCAATCGAGCGTGCAGATTTCCGGCAGGCATTCGGCGACATGGCTGACGCGCTCCGTGGCACCGGCCATGTCGGTACCCCTGGCGTTCAGAGGCAGGGGGCTTTCGACATCACCGAAGATCAGGTCGCCGCCCATCCCGGCGGTCAGATTGAGCACCACATCGACATCTGCAGAGCGGATGCGGTCCGTCACTTCCTTGTAGAGATCGTTGCGGCGGCTGGCAGCACCGGTCTCGGGATCGCGGACATGGCAATGGACGACGGCGGCACCGGCCTTTGCGGCATCGATCGCGGAATCGGCGATCTGCTTGGGGGTGATCGGAACATGGCTGGATTTCGAAACCGTGTCGCCGGCACCGGTGACGGCACAGGTGATGAATACATCGCGGTTCATCGCAAGAGGCATTTTGTTCTCCCTCGTATTGAGGGCATTACGAGGCATAAGGCGTCTTCATGCTTTGCAATTTTGGAGGTAAACGATACATTATCGGAAATATCAAAGGATGCCCGTGTTTACTTCAACCAATACGCCGCTCGACATCGATCTGCTTGTACTGCCGGAAACGAACCTGATCCTGATCGCTTCGGTGATCGAGCCCTTGCGCGGTGCCAATCGTATTTCCGGAGCCGAGATCTATCGCTGGCGATTGTTTACACCGGATGGTTCGCCCGTCGAAACGACGAGCCATATTCCGGTTCCGGCTTCCGGCGGCTTCAGGCCGACAAGCGACACAACTCCGCTGTTCGTGCTCGCGAGTTACAATTGGCGGCGCAGCGCCACGCAAGCGCTGAAGATGCAGTTGTCGCAGACTGCGCGCTATCGTTCGATGATGGCCGGCATCGAATCCGGCAGTTGGTTGCTTGCGGAAGCAAGCCTTCTCGACAACGTGTCGGCGGCGGTCCATTGGGAAGATTTCGAGGATTTCGCGTTGGCCTATCCGCAGGTGCGTGCCGTCAAGGACCGTTTCGTCATCGACGGCAAACGCATCACCACCGCAGGCTCGCTGCCGACCGTCGACCTGATGCTGGAGATCGTCCGGCGCCGGCAGGGCTATTCGCTGGCGCTCGAAGTCAGCCGCCTTTTCATCTACGAGCCGGCAGCCGTTTACGGCGCGGTCGAGCTTTCGCCATCGACCGCCGGCTTGCGCATGCGCGACCCGCGCGTCGCACAGGCTGTGAAGCTGATGGAGGAGAATATCGAGCAACCGCTGGTCCTGACGCGTCTGGCACGGCGGATCGGCGTCAGCGCCCGCCATCTCCAGGCGCTCTTTCAGGAAAGCATCGGCGCCCCCCCGCACGTGCACTATCTCGCTCTTCGGCTCAACGCCGCGCGACGCAAGGTGATCGAGACGAAGGCTTCGTTTGCCGAGATTGCGGCGGCGACCGGCTTCAACTCGGCTTCGGCCTTTTCCCGCAGCTATCGGGCCAGCTTTTCTGAAAGTCCTTCCGGCACACGGCGGCGCTTGCGTGGGCGCTCTATGGCTGCAGCAGAGCCGACATAGGCTGGAAGGCTTCACGCACCATTTCCGCAAGCTCCTGGATCGCCTCGCTGGAATGATAGGGATTGCGGCGAAGCACGACGCGAGAGGAATCGACCGGCGGGAAGCCATCGTCGCTCGTCAGCTCCCGGCAGCCATGTGGAATGTTGCTCCGGGATAGCGTCGTGACGGCGAGGCCGGCGGAGACGGCGTTTTTCAGGCCGGAACTGGTGTCGGCGACGAAGGCGACGCGATAGGGCCGCGCCTGCTGCTCCAGCGAACGCAGGGCAAAGTCGCGCGCCCAGGTCGAGTTCCGGTATGTCGCAATAGGCAGTGGTGTCGCATCATGCAGGCGGTGCACCAGCGATGTCACCCAGACCGTCGGATCGATGCAGAGCACCTCTCCCGTGTTCTGATTGCTCCAGTCGAAGACGACGGCAAGATCGAGCTCGTCCTTCTCCAAGGCGGCAAGATTTCGCGCCGTGTAGTCACAGGAAACGGTCACTTCGACGGCAGGGTGCCGGACGGCGAAGGCGGCAAGCGCCGCCGGCAATACGGTCTGACTGTATTCTTCCGGAATTCCGATCCGGACAGGTCCATTGAGCGGCTTGGTGCGGATCGTGGCGGCTGCCTCGTTCAACAGGTCGACGATCCGCCGTGCATAGGGAAGCAACTGATTTCCCGATCGGGTCAGTACCACCCCGCGCGCGCTTCTTTCGAACAGCGCCTCACCGACAATTTCCTCGAGGCGTTTGATCTGGGCGCTGACGGCCGATTGCGTGCGGCCTATGCGTTGCGCGGCAACGGAAAAATTCGACGTCTCGGTAATGACGAGAAACGTCCGGAGCAAATCGCTTTCGATGGGTTCGCGCATTGGCAAGCCACAAAAATTTCCGATGGCACATATCTCTACTATTCGTTTGTCTGATGTCAAATATCGGCGCACACAATGGGCGTTCCTTCTATTCATTCCTCGAGTCCTTACATGACATTGCAGTTTCCGGCCCGCTCCGCTCTTGCCAGCGATTATGAGAGGGGCGTTATACTCGTGGCTACGGCAATGCTTGCGTGGAGCTGCAGCGGCATCTACGCACGCCTTCTGACCACGGACATTTGGACGGCGATCGCCTGGCGGTCGCTGTTCGGTGGCTTGTTCCTGTTGATTCCCAGCTTTTTCCTCGAAGGTGGGTTTTCGCGGCGTCAATGGAGTTCGGTTTTTCATCCTGCCGGCCTGGCGATGCTGGCCTGCCAGACCATCTGTCAGGCTTGTTTCATCGGTGCGCTCTACATGACGACGGTCGCCAATGTGACCATGATCTATGCGACCGCACCGTTCATCGCAGCCTTCCTAAGTTGGACGATGCTCAAGGAGCGCGTGGCGAAGCGGACGCTGATTGCCGGCGGCGTTTGTCTCGTCGGCGTCGCCGTCATCGTCGCTTCCTCGATCGGTGGCGGTACCGGCGTCGGCGATCTGCTGGCGCTCGGCATGACAGTCAGCTTCGCGTTGATCATCGTCATCCCACGCATGGACCGCAGTATTCCGATCCTGCCGTCGAGCGTCGTCAGCGGCTTCCTGACATTCGTGGTCTTCGTTCCCTTCGCCTCGACGAACTCGCTCGACATGAACAATTGGTTTTTGCTGGCCGCCTTCGGGGCGACGAATTTTGCGCTCGCCTTTGTCCTCTTCCTTTTCGGTTCAAGAAAGATGCCCGCGGCTGATGCAGCCCTCATCAGCTCCATGGAAATCGTATTGACACCGTTCTGGGTCTGGCTCTTCTTTTCTGAAATGCCGCCTGTGGCTACGTTCGTTGGCGGTGCAATCATCTTTGCGACGATCGTCTGGCACACGGCCGTTGACCTGCGACAGGGCCGTCGTATCCGTGAGCCGCCTGGACGGCTATAGCCATCGGCCTTCGTCTCGGCAAAGATAGGTGTTCGAGCCTCGATTTCACAAAAGCGATGACAGCGACATGACCTCCAACGATCCCTTGCTTCAGCCCTATCAACTCAGGCATCTGACCCTGAAGAACCGCATCATGTCGACGGCGCATGAGCCGGCCTATTCCGAGGGCGGCATGCCGACGGATCGCTACAGGCTCTATCATCGCGAAAAGGCGAAGGGCGGCATTGCGCTGACGATGACGGCGGGATCTGCGATCGTGTCGCCGGATTCACCGCCTGCCTTCGGCAATCTTCATGCCTATCGCGACGAGATCGTTCCGTGGCTGAAGACGCTCGCCGACGACTGCCATGAATATGGTGCGGCCGTGATGATCCAGCTCACTCATCTCGGCCGCCGCACCGGCTGGAACAGGGGTGACTGGCTGCCCGTACTTGCGCCGTCGCCGATCCGCGAGCCGGCGCATCACGCCTTCCCGAAAGCGGCCGAGGAATGGGATATCGACCGTATCATCGCTGATTTTGCAGCCGCCGCCCAGCGCATGCAGGCCGCCGGCCTCGACGGTATTGAACTCGAAGCCTATGGCCATCTGATCGATGGCTTCTGGTCGCCTGCCACGAACAGGCGTGACGACGACTTCGGCGGCTCGCTCGAAAATCGCATGCGGTTCTCGATGATGGCAACCAAGGCCATCCGCAAGGCCGTCGGTCCCGATTTCATTGTCGGCATGCGGCTTGTCGCCGACGAGGATTGGGAGAAGGGCCTGTCGCGGGAAGAGGGCATCGAGATCGCCCGGCGCCTTGCCGCATCCGGCAACATCGATTTTCTCAACATCATTCGCGGCCATATCGATAACGACGTGGCGCTCAATAAGGTCATCCCTATCCAGGGCATGGCGTCGGCGCCGCATCTCGATTTCGCCGGTGAGGTCAGGGCAGCGACCAAATTCCCTGTCTTCCACGCCGCCCGCATCGCGGATATCGCAACCGCACGCCATGCGATTGCGGAAGGCAAGCTCGACATGGTCGGCATGACGCGCGCCCACATTGCCGATCCGCACATCGTCAATAAGGTCATGGCCGGACAGGAGGCGCGCATCCGCCCTTGCGTCGGGGCGACCTACTGTCTCGACCGCATCTATGAAGGCGGCGAGGCGCTCTGTATTCACAATGCGGCGACCGGTCGCGAGGCCGAGATGCCGCATGAGATCGAAAGGGCATTCGTCGCCAGGAAGGCCGTCGTCATCGGCGCCGGTCCCGCCGGTCTGGAGGCTGCGCGCGTCCTTGCCGAGCGCGGCCATAAGGTCGATGTGCTCGAAGCAACCGGGAGGGCGGGCGGTCAGATCAACCTTCTCACCCGCAATCCGCGCCGCAAGGAGATGATCGGCATCGTCGACTGGCGGCTTTCGGAGCTGGAGCGTCTGGGCGTTGCGATCCATTATGACGTCTATGCCGGGACCGACGATGTTCTAGCCTTTGAGCCCGATATCGTTGTTGTCGCGACGGGCGGCATCGCGCAATCACCCGAACTCGACGCTGGCGAGGAACTTGTCACCTCGTCCTGGGATATTCTCGCCGGTGCTGTGAAGCCCGAGGAGCAAGTTCTGTTGTTCGACGACAATGGCGGGCATCAGGGCATGTCAGCAGCCGAAGTCATCGCCAATAGCGGCGCCGAGCTGGAGCTCGTTTCACCCGAACGCTTCTTCGCACCGGAAATGGGCGGCATGAACCATGTGCCTTATGCGAAAACCTTCGCGGAACGCAACGTCAGGGTGACGATAAACACGCGGCTGAAATCCGTCCGCCGCGACGGGAATGCTCTGATTGCGGTTCTAAGCTCGGATTTTTCGGAAAAGACGGAATGGGAGCGCCGTGTATCGCAGGTCGTTGTCGAACATGGGACAATGGCGAATGATGAGCTTTACCGCGAGCTGAAGCCGGCATCGCGAAATCTCGGCGCTGTCGATTATCAGGCATTGATTGCGCGTCGCCCGCCGTTGCCGCAGCGAAACGGGGAGGGCGCATTCGACCTGATCCGGATCGGCGATGCCGTGGCAAGTCGCAATATCCACGCCGCGATCTATGAAGCATTGCGTTACTGCTCGTTGCTCTGATCGCGCCGTCGTGGGGTCGACCGCTTTGCGAAACAAGCAGCGGGCGATAGCGGGGATATTTCCAATCATCATCGCGAAACGAAGGCGTTGTGCCGAATATAATATTCTCTTGATGAGTGTATATATGTTCAGCTACCGTTCATTTAGCGAAAGGCAAATAGGCAATCGCCGCAACGCCTTGCGGCCAATTGAGGCTCGGCCACTGATACAGCTCACGAGGCAGGTGGTCGAGCCTCTCAGATCTGCAAAGAGTATGGATACGCAATGCGGCTGCTTCTCGCCATAATTGACTGGATCGTCGAGCGGCGGCGGAAGCGGATGGGACAGGAGACTATCCAATACTCCGCCGATGATCCATGGGTTCTCCAGCAGATCGAAGAATTCGAGCGGGAATTGAAGGAATAAGGCGCTTCCAACGAAATCCAGCGGCGGCGAGCGGCCGCCTTATCTCGAAATTGAGCGATTCCAGTCGAGGTTGCCTCGGCCGATCTTCTCAATCCGCCGGCCCTGTCGTTTCGTTGCCCAAATCCCAATAGAGACCGGCCATGATTGCAAGGCCTTCATGGACGATGCTGACAGGCAGATGCTCGTTGGCGGCGTGTTGAAGGCAGCCGGGATAGGAATGCGGTATCCAGATCGTTGGAAGATCGAGCAGGTCGGAGAAGATATTGTTCGGCAGCGAGCCGCCGAGATTGGGCAGGATTGCCGGTGCAGAACCAAGCGTTTTTTCGATCGAGGCCGCGACCCTGCGCACCCATGGATGATCCGGATCGAGGCGACTGGCAAGAAAGGTCGCATCGGTGGGGTCTTTCACCTTTACGCGCCCGTAACCTGCTTTCTGAAGAGCCGTTCTGACGGCAGGAACCACGGCCTGCGGATCGACGCCGACCGGAAAGCGGAGCTGGACACGGGCGCGGGCGCGTGGAGGAATGGCGTAGAGCGGCTGTGCAAGGTTGCCGCATTCCATCTCCATCACCTCGAAGGAGCTCCAGGCGAAAACCTTTTCTTCGGGCGTAAGGCCGGGTTCGCCCCACCATTCTTCGACCGCTGGATCGCCGGGTGCCGGCGTAATCCTGCACTCCTTGAGCGTAGCGCGGACATTATCCGGGATGCTTCCGGGCGTCATTTCCGGCACCTTGATGCGGCCTGTTCGGTCAACGAGCGCGGTTATGGCATGGCACAGTTCTATCCCCGGATTGGAAAGGATGCCGCCCCAGTTTCCCGAATGCTGGAAGTTTTCCCGTGCCTCGATCTCAAGTTCGAAAGCCATGCCGCCGCGCGCACCGAGAAAAATCGTCGGCCGTTCCAGCGCAAGGCGGGGGCCGTCGGACGCGATGAAGACATCCGCCTCCAGCTCGTCCCGATGCGCCGCGCAAACCTCTTCAAGGCCGACAGAGCCGGACTCCTCGCCCATCTCGATCAGAAATTTCAAATTGAAGCCGAGCGAGCCGCGCACCGCAAGCAGGGCTTCGATCGCCATGATGTTGACGGCGTGCTGTCCCTTGTTGTCGGCGGTACCACGGCCATACCATCTGCCATCCTTCTCCGTCATGGCAAAGGGTGACAGGCCTTTATCCCACTGCTCGTCGAGACCGGCGACCACGTCGCCGTGTCCATATTGCAGGACCGTTGTGAAGTTCGCATCCTCGATCCGCTCGGCAAGGAGGAAGGGACCGGGCGCGAGTTCGTTTTCGGAGATACGCGTCTTAAAACCGAGGCGCTTGAAGAGCGGCTGCATCTCATCGGTGAGGTAACGCCAGAGATCCGGCTTGTTAGCGGCGACGCGGCTCGCAGAGGGAATAGCCACCCATCGCCGAAGTCTCTCTTCGAAGGTACCGTTGGGCAGGTAGCCGACGGCTTCTTGTATCGCGGCGTCGCGGGAAGGGGAGGTGGCGGCGGTCATGTGCGGAGCCTTCAAAAACAAAAAAGGATGGCGGAGAGACGGTCAGGCAGTCTTGCGTCTTTCCGGCAAAGGCGGCTTGACGGTGGTGCCGGCAAGCTCGAGGTCGAAATGGCAGCGGAACATCCCGCCCGTCGGCGTGCGCTGCTGCGGCGGAGCGGCGCTCCGACAGATGTCCTGGGCAAAGGGGCAGCGCGTGTTGAAACGGCATCCGGGTGGCGGGCTGGCGGGATTGGGAAGTTCGCCGGCGATCGGGTGAAGCGACCGATCGCTGACATCGAGATCCGGTGCTGCATCGATCAGCAGCCGGGTATAGGGGTGACGCGGCGTGTTGAACAGTTCTTCCGAACGGGCCTCCTCCACCAGCTCTCCCAGATACATGACGCCGATGCGATCAGCCATGATGCGCACGACGGAAAGGTTATGCGTGATGAACAAGCTGGTCAGATGCAGATTGGTCTGCAAATCGCGTAGCAGGTTGAGGATTTGTGCCTGGACGGAAACGTCGAGCGCGCTCGTCGGTTCGTCCAGAATGAGGAATTCCGGCTCTCCGGCCAAGGCGCGGGCGATTGAGATGCGCTGCCTCTGGCCACCCGAAAATTCCTGCGGGTATCTCTCGGCGTCGCTGCTCGAAAGCCCGACCTGTTGCAGGAGCTCATCGACGCGCGCCCGGATGGCGCTGCGTCCGGACCGGAGTTTATGCACGACGATAGGTTCGGCGATGATATCGGCGATCTTCCAGCGGCCATTGAGCGAAGAATAAGGGTCCTGGAAGATCATCTGCAGACGCGGTTTGGGACCGCCTGCGGAGCGGAAATCGATCCTGCCCTGCGTTGGCGGCATCAGGCCCGAGACAAGTCGCGCCAGCGTCGATTTCCCGCAGCCGCTTTCGCCGACAAGCCCCACGGTCTCGCCGCGATGGATGGTGAGGCTGACTTCGCTCACAGCCTTGGTGCCGTCTTGGCCAGAGTCTTTCTGCAGGCGTTCGAAAAGACCCCGTTGACGCCTGTAGACCTTGCTCACCCGATCAATAATCAGAAATTCCGAAGCATTCATTGCGCAGCCTGCCTTTCCAGCGGGTGGAAACAGGAATAGGTGGCGGCACCGTCATCCAACAGAGAAGGCACCGTTACGCGACAGTCCGCCTCTGCCTTGAAGCAGCGTGGATTGAAGGCGCAGCCGGCCGGGACTGCGCCAAGGCCGGGCATCGCGCCGGGAATCTGGTCGAGCCGTATCGCGCCGTCTTCCGCCGGCATCGGGGTCGCGTTGATCAGCCCGCGCGTATAGGGATGACGCGGTGAATGGAAAAGCTCGGCCACCGGACCGATCTCGGCGACGCGGCCCGCATAGAAGACGGCGACGCGATCCGCCATCTTCGCAATGACGCCGAGATCATGGGTGATCAGCAGCATGCCGACTCTGCTTTCGCGGTGCAGATCGCGCAGCAATTGCAGGATATGCGCCTGTACCGACACGTCGAGCGCCGTCGTCGGCTCGTCGGCAATCACTAGGGCCGGATCGGCGCAGAGCGCGAGCGCGATCACAACGCGCTGGCGCATTCCCCCCGAGAGCTGATGTGGATAGCGCTTGAAGTTCAATACAGGGTCAGGCAGGCCCACCCTGTCCAGCCACTCGAGCGCTTTCGCCTTGGCTCTGTTGCCACCGACCTTCGTATGCGATCGGATCGTATCGCAAAGCTGGCGGCCGATCGGGATGACAGGGTTCAGGCTTGTCATGGGATCCTGAAAGACGAAACCGATGCGTCCGCCGCGAATATTGCGGATGGCCTTGCCGCGCAATTGATCGATGCGTTGGCCCTGCAGCGTGATCGCACCACCTGTTCTCTTCAGCGGCGGCACGAGAAGATCGATGATCGCGGCGCCGGTGATCGATTTGCCGGCGCCCGATTCCCCGACGATGCCGAGCACCTCGCCGGGAGCGACGGAAAAGGAGACATGGTCGAGCGCGGTGATTTCGTTACCGTCCCGATTGATCTTGACGGTGAGATCGCGAACATCCAGCAGCGGAGCATCAATCATGAGCGGCCTCTCAGGCGCGGATTGTAAACATCGCGCAGATGGTCTCCGAGGATGTTGACGGAGACGACGAAGAAGACGAGAAGCAGGCACGGCCAGACGGATATCCACCACTCCCCCGATTGCAGGAAATTGTTGCCGTTGCGGATCAGCGTGCCGAGCGACGGCGTTGTGACCGGAATGCCGATCCCGAGGAAGCTCAACGTCGCTTCGGTTATGATGGCGATGCCGAGGTTGATGGTGGCGATGACGAGCACCGGGGCCATGACGTTCGGTAGAATGTGCAGCAAAATGATGCTGATATTGCCCCGACCGGTGATCCTTGCGGCGGAAACGTAATCCTGATCCCTCTCGACCATTACGGAAGAGCGGATAGTGCGCGCATATTGAACCCAGAAGGCGATACCGATGGACAACACGACGATGGCGATCGCCGTGACCACGTCACGATCCTGGCCGAGCACTGCACGCGCGGCGCCATCGATGATCATGGCAAGCAGCAGGGCGGGATAGGCAAGCTGCACGTCCGCCGCACGCATGATGAAGGCATCGACCTTGCCGCCCGCAAAACCGGCAATCAGGCCGAGGCCGCCGCCGACCACAAGGCCGATCAGCACGGAGAGGATGCCGACGACAATGGAGGTGCGCAAGCCATAGGCCATCGCGGTCAGGAGATTGCGACCTTGATCGTCGGTTCCAAGAGGAAAAACCGGATTGCCGTCCGGCATCCAGGCAGGTGGTGTAAAAGAGTCCATGACCGACATGCCTTCGAACTCGAAAGGGTTCACGGAAAACAAAGGAACGACGAAGGCATAGACGAAAAGTGCCAGGATGACGGCGGCGCAGAAGGCAGGCCCCGGGGATGCGCGCATGGCACGAAATAAGGTGCTGCGTCTTCTGGGAGAAGTCGGGGTGTTCACGACGGGCGTCATGATTGCCTCCTCAAGACACGCGGGTCGATCAGCGGATAGCAGAGTTCGACGATGAGGTTGATGACCATGAACACGACGCCGACGAAGATGAGGTAGACGGCGATCACGGGTATGTCGGCGGACTGGATCGATTGCAGGAAAAGCGAGCCGAGGCCCGGCCAGGCGAAGACGTTTTCCGTGACGACCGAAAAGGCGATGATATTGCCGAGCTGCAGGCCCAGCATGGTGATGACCGGCAGAAGCGTGTTCTTGATCGCATAGACGTACCAGAGGCGTGCTTCCGAAAGGCCGCGGGCACGGGCAAAACGGATATGCTCGCTCTGGCCGACCTCCATGAGTTGCGTACGCAAAATGCGGATGACAAAGGCGACCTGGAAGGTGGCGAGCGTTGTCGCCGGAAGGATGATGGCGCGCCAGCCCGACGCGGTCAGAAGCCCGGTCGTCCAGAAGCCGAGATCGACGGTCGTTCCGCGCCCGAAGGAGGGAAGCAGGCCGAACCGGACGGCAAAGACCGCGATCAACACGATCCCCACGACGAAATTCGGCAAGGTGATGCCGGCGGTCGACACAACCATGATCAGCCGACCCAGGGCCGACCGCGGGTGAACGCCGCAATAGATACCGGCCGGAATGCCGACGGCGATTGTGATCAGCAGGCTGACGAAGGCAAGCTCCATTGTCGCCGGAAGCCGTTCGGCGATAAGATTGGCGACCGGATCCTGCGTGCGATAGGACAGGCCGAAATCGCCCCGCAGGAAATTGCCGATGAAATGCAGGAAGCGCACGGGAAGCGGCTGGTCGAGGCCGAGCCGCGCGATGAGTTCGGCCCGCTCAGCCACCGTCGAGTCGGCGGTCAGGAGCGCCGCCAACGGGTCGCCGATATTGGCGACCAGCAGGAAGGCGATGAAGCTGATCACCAGCAGGACGATGACGGTCTGGAAGACCCGCGAGGTGGCGTAAGCAAACAATGCAACCCCCTCAGCAGCAGCTATCACCAAGTTTGTCGAGGAAGGCGACGCAACGTTCAAGCTCCGCGACGGCGATCGATTCATCCGGTTGATGCGCGTCGGCGATATCGCCGGGGCCGATGACCACCGACGGCACACCCGCGTTCTGGAAGATACCGGCCTCGGTTCCGTAGGGAACGTAACGCGGTTCCGACCGGCCGAGGAGCGAAAGCAGTTCCGCGTCGAGCGCGGCGTTGCCGTTCGGCCTCAGCCCCGGTATGCGCGATTGCACCTCGAAACTGATGCCGCACCCGGGATCGACGGCCTTCATCGCAGGCTCAAGCGACGCGGCAAAGCGCTTCATCCGCTCGAGAACGACCATGTCGCTTTCGCCGGGGATGATGCGCATCTCCCAGAAGAAATCGCAGCTCTCGGAGACGATGTTGCCGTGCAGGCCGCCGTTGATGAGGTTCACCTGGATGGTGGAATAGGGCGGGTCGAGGCCCTCGAACTGCGGGCCGTTGCGCATGTCCTCGCGGATACGGTTGATCTGCGAAATCACCTCGGCTGCGACCATGACGGCATTGACGTACCGGTCAGGCTGCGATGAGTGGCCGGGCTTGCCTTTGACGCGCGCCCAGCCAATCAATCCGCCCTTGTGTGCGGATATCAGGTGCATGCTGGTCGCTTCGCCGATCACTGCCAGCCGTGGCTTCAATCCGCTGGCTCCGACCCATTCCGCCATCGAGCCCACGCCGGTGCAGCCGACTTCCTCGTCATAGGAAAAGGCCAGGTGAATCGGTTTTTTCAGCGGCTTGGCTGCGATGACCGGGGCGGCTGCAAGACAGCAGGCCAGAAAGCCTTTCATGTCCGTCGCGCCGCGGCCGATCACCCGATCGGCTTTTTCCCGCAGGACCCAGGGATCCGCAGTCCAGGCCTGGCCTTCCGTCGGCACGACATCCGTGTGGCCGCTGAAGACGATGCCGCCGGGTTCTTCCGGTCCAATGCTAACGAAAAGATTGGCCTTGTCGCCTTCTGGGTTGGCAAATCGGCGGACACGTCCGCCGAAGGGAGCAGTCTGTGTTTCGACATAATCGAGCAGGGCCAGATTGGAAACCGCACTCACGGTCGGAAACGAAACCAGTTTCGCAAGCTGGCTGGTGATATCGGTAGCGACAGTCATTATTTCACCGTGAAATAGCGTAGCGGATAGGCAAGGTCGGCGGGTTGCACGACGGTGATGTTATTCTTCACACCCCACAGGATATTGAGCTGGTGAAGTGGGATGAACGCCACGTCGGTCTTGATGATCTTGAACGCCTGCTGGATGAGGCCCTTGCGTTTCTCCTGATCCTTTTCCTTCGCGATCTCACCGATCAGGCGATCCACATCGGGATTGGAGTAGCCGCCGATGTTGAAGGCGCCGAGACCACTCTTCGGATCACGCGTGGCAGCGATCGAGGTCAGGAAAAGCTGCGCGTCATAGGTCGCCGGCGAATAGCCGAGCAGCGCCAGGCTGGTATTGTATTCGGGCGGGTTGATCTGCGTTGCCCAACGACTGGTCGCCTGTGCGCGAGGTTCGACCTTGATACCGATCTTTGCCAGCGAGCCGGCAATGGCGATGCAGGTGGCTTCGTCATTCATGAATCGGTCATTGGTGCAGTCGAGTGTGACGGCGAAGCCTTTTTCGTAGCCGGCCTCCTTCATCAGTTCCTTGGCCTTGTCCAGATCGAGTTTCACCGGTTCGCCGATTGCCGGATCGAAGCCGTTGACCTCGCGTGCGATGGGCAGGCCATCCGGCACGGAGAAATTGCGCATGATACGTTTCTGGATCGCGACCGGGTCGATCGAAAGCTGCATCGCCTGCCGGACCCGGACATCCTTAAAAGGATTCTTGTCCTTCTCGCTGCCGAAGATCAGATTGTCGCGCGCTACATCCGGCTGCAAATAGATCGTACGCAGGTCCGGTCCCGCTTGAACTCGAAGTCCGTCGGTCTTCCCGACCCGATCGGCATCCTGCGGCGGGAGGCCGTCGATCATGTCGACTTCGCCGGAAATTAGCGCCGAAACGCGGGTTGAGGGATTGGGAATGACGAAAAAGGTGGCATTATCGACATTGCCGCTTCTTTTGTCCCACCAACTCGGGTTGGCTGCAAAAACGGTCTTTACGCCGGGATCGCGCTGTTTGATGACATAGGGGCCGGTGCCATTGGTGTTGCGGTTGGCGAAGGTTTCCGTGGTGTTGTTGGCGCTTCCCGGTTGCACTGCGCCGTTCGCCTCGGCCCATTTCTTATCCATGATCAGCCAGTTGACGATTTCGTTCGGCAGGATCGGATCGGTGGTGACGGTCTTCAGGCGGATTTTGTAATCGTCGACCTTTTCGATCGAAGCGATGGAGGCGAGGTTGGCCTTGACGCCGCCGGCCTTGGCGCGTGTGAACGAGAAGACCACGTCATCCGCTTTGAAGTCATCGCCATTGGAAAATTTTACGCCTTGGCGAAGCGTGAATTCCCAGGTCGTGTCATCGACCTGGGACCACGCCGTTGCAAGCGCCGGCTGCAGCGAAAGATCGGGGCCGCGGCGCACCAGCGGCTCGTAAACGTTGCTCAGCACTGCGAAAATCAGGGTGTTGGAGACGGCGTGGGGATCGAGCGTATAGGCATCAAGAGGCCCCGCAAACTTGAAATCGGCAGCGTGCGCACCGCCTGCGATGGTGGCGAAGGCAACGCCGGTGACGAGCAATTTTCTTCGGATGTTATGAAACGCCCAGGATATCCGAGTGCTGGAGGCTTCGCGCTGGGAGGTGAGCCGCCGGATTTCCGCAGGGGAAGAGAAAAAATATTTTAAATCTAAAATATATTTGTACGCAGATATCTCTGGAGTCACTTCCATATTTTTCATTCCCTTTGATTTTTTTGATTTTTCCGCCCAGTCGTTAAGCGATGGGGAAAGATTAGGCATGATCACGCAATATGCAAGAGTTTTTAGCGATCCAGCTTCGCTCGTTGACTTCGCATCAGTCACGGCAATTGCGGGGAGGGCGCGGGCGCAATTGCAGCAGGGACATCCGCCGTCGCCGAGAACGGGCTTGGTTCGCTTACTGGATCTGCACTTTCACGCCACGGGTAGCGCCGGCGGCAGGTCTGCTTGCTCGGCAGGCGAAGCCTCGTCCCGTTCCGGAGGTAGCGTGAATTGAAAGGTGGCACCTCGAGATTCATTGGCGGATCCCCACAACCGCCCCCCGTGCGCCTCGATGATCGATCGACATATGGCTAGGCCCATGCCCAGGCCGTCGGACTTGGTCGTGTAGAAGGCCTCGAACAGGCGGTCCACGCTCTTCGGATCCAGCCCCTGGCCCGAATCGTGCACGCTGACGAGCACGCCGCCAGCGGCAGCATCCGTCTCGGTGCTGATTCGCAGCTCCCGGGGGCCCTCGTCGACGGCGCTCATGGCTTCGACCGCATTGAGGACGAGATTGAGGATCACCTGCTGGAGCTGGACGCGATCGCCTTCCACCGACAACGGGCCGGTCGCGAGCTTGATCTGCGGCGAGACGCCATATTTCAGAACTTCGCTGCGGGTCATGGCCATGACGTCGAGGATGGCTTCGTTGAGGTCGAACCTGTCCCGACGTGGTGGGCCTCTCTTGATGAGTGCACGGATCCGGCCGATGACGTCGCTGGCACGCCCCGCGTTCTCGATGATGCGGGCTAGTGCCTGCCGAACCTCCTCCAGATCGGGCGGTTGCGCTCCCAGCCAGCGCAGGGCGGCGGCGGCGTTGGTGCCCGCCGCGGCGATAGGCTGGTTCACCTCGTGTGCGATCGAGGCCGTCATCTGTCCCATGGTCGTTACGCGATTGACATGGGCGAGCTCCATTTGCGTGTCACGCAAGGCTTCAGCGGCGCGCTTGCGCTCCGTGATGTCCACAATGGTCACCAGCACGCTCTCGAGCTTGGTGGACTGAGGGAACATGATCGTGAAAAGCACCGAGAGCGTGTCGCCCTTGAGAGTTTGAATGGTTGTCTCTGCTGCAAAAGAAGATCGCTCTTCAGCAACCGCGAGCAACTCGCCGGCAAAAACATCGAGCGCGTCCGGCGTAAATATGGCGCGCAGTGAGCCAACGAGCTCGCCCTTGCTCCGCGCCGCTAACAGCTTGACCGTTGCATCGTTTACATCGACGATCTTAACCATCGGGATGGCATGCAGGACAAACTCCGGATGGGCGGCGAAATACGCGCGGAAGTCTCGAACACCCTGTGCCTTCAGCTCATCGATGGTCGCCTTGACCTCAGAGAAGTCCTCTTCCCAGATCGACACGCCTGCGGTCTCGAAGATGTTTCGATATCGCGTCTCGCTCTCCCGCAGCGCCTCTTCCGCCCGCTTGCGTTCGGTGATGTCGTTGTTGGTCTCCAAGATCGCAATGGCACGGCCGCGTGCGTCCTGTTGCACAGCCCACCGGCTCGCCACCGTCGCCTGCGTCCCGTTTTTTCTCGTGTGGACGAGTTCGCCTTCCCAGCGGCCGATGCGGAGCAACTCTGCCCTGATCTCCTCGAGCGGCATGGGGAAGATCGTCCGCATCAGTTGATGAGACATCTTGCCGACAGCTTCCGTTTTTCTCCACCCGTACAGCTCCTCGGCGCCGCGGTTCCAGTAGAGGATGATGTCGGTCATGTCGCGCACGAAGATCGTGTCGTGGGTGAGGTTAAGCAGTCCGGCCTGCTCGCGCAGAACCATTTCTCGCGACTGGTTCTGCACCGCAAGGAAGGCCGTCATGCCGATGACTGCCACGCTGAGAAGAAGGTTCGGAAGGGCAGCACCCGGTGGTTCACCATATTGCGACAAAAAATAGCTCAGCACCAAAAGCGCCAAGCATCCCAAGGATGCGAGAATGATCCCACGCTTCGGAAGAAACCGGGCAGCCAGCAGGACAACGCCGACGTACAGTATAGCGACAACCACCTCTGCGGTGGTAATTGTGTCAAGAATGAACACGCCGATCGCAATTGCAGCGCAAACGACCGGAAAGACGCGCGACGGGACGATGGTCGACGAAGTTACATCTTCTTGGTTCTGCTCGGTCTGCATGTCACGCCTCGCTAGGAACCCGTCGGTCGTCCCAGTATCGTAACGTTTCTAATTGCTAATTTAGCAAGATATAAATCTCAGTTCCAGAGCGATGGAATGCAAGCCGCCGCCTCGCACTGCGATCATCCATTCGCACAATGACGGTTCGGTCCAAAATACCCCGTGTGGTACCTGTCGCTTTTGCTTCACAATGCAGCACGAAGCAAATAGACCTACGTATAAGTCATCTCCTCCTCTTTGGTATCCGATCCGTCCTCCCGGCCAATAGTCACGTCGGGCGGCGTACTGCTATGGTCCAAGTATATCCTCCCGCGTGACGGTTCCCCACAAGTGGCCGCCGAATGGGTCAACAAACCGCTCGACACGACGAGAGCTAAAACCGCTTGAAACGGCGGAGACATTTTAACAGCGGCCGAAACCTGATCGAGAGAAAGCTTCGAAATCAAAGCTTTCTCTACTCACCGTCGAGGTACGGATCATGAGTAAGCTAGCAGCTATTTTTTTTGCAGCCGTGACCGCTGCTCCGGCGGCGGCGCATGATGCGACGCCAACAGCAGCACAGCCGAACGGATGGACATACCCATTGGCGTGCTGCAGCGGATTCGATTGCCACGAAATCCGCGACCGCGCTGTTTTAGAAGACTCTCGTGGCTATGTCATCAAGCTCACTGGAGAGCTCATTACATCACGAGATAGTCGCATCAAGACCAGCCCGGACGGGCGGTTTCACCAATGCACCGTGGCAGGCGAGGCTACCGGCCGCACCATTTGCCTCTTTGTTCCTCCCCGCTCTTTCTAAGGATTATGATCATGATACCGCAAGTCAATCGCATCGAAGCCAATTTGATCCCGCTGAGGCTCTTCTCCCGACGCGTGACGATGATGCCGCCAGACTACCAATCAGCGCCGATTATTGGTGCTGAGGTACATTTGATGATGTTTTCCATCATGCCGCGCCGATCAATCGTGCCTCTTGCAGGTGATGTCCTGCATGCCCGGGCTTCCGCGTTTACTCTCTATGCCACAGGGACGCTATTCGGTCTTTTCTGCTACTCACTCGCGCTTGACCGACTTGTAAAGGCAATTGAGGAGCAGTCTCCTCCAATCGATGTGGTTGTGCACTAGAACGTCGTCGATGTTGGCCTATTTTGGCCCTCGCCCCCAGCTCGTAAGAGCTGCGTCCCCGCCGATGATGCTTGAAGGGGACGAAAATTGACCTCCGGGAAACCGAGGTCGGTCATTTCAAACAATCCAAAAAACCAGCCGATGCGTTTCGAAAGCGGTCACGAGGGTGTTTGGCTCGGGCCCTGGCGCTCGCCAAACTCTCGCGCGGTCCTTGCCATCTCGCTGCCGCGATGAAGTCGGTAGTCGCCATTCCCTTTTCCGGACCAACTTCCTGATCTTGTTACGCCTTTAGTCGTGCGGTCGCTCCAACGGGCAGCAAAAAAGCCCCTCCTGGCGGCAGGAGGGGCTTGAGGCAGGGGCCGGTTTTGGTTGGGGGGACGGCCCCGCGGGAAAAAGCATCCCAACCATAACAGTAAGCTCCCCGACCTGCTATTGGCCACGAGGAAGGATCGGTTACCAGGGAGGAGGGGATGACTTATACGCGGGTCTAATGTTGACCTAGGCGCCTAGCGGCTTTCCTTGCGCCAGCTCCAGCTTGTCGGTCATGCGGGCGAGTTCGGTCAAGGATTTGGCACGCATTTTCTGCATGACCTGGCCGCGGTGAACTTTCACGGTAACTTCGCTCACCCCCAGATCGGCGGCGATCTGCTTATTCAGCCGTCCGGTGACCACCAAAGCCATCACCTCTCGCTCGCGCTGGGTCAGGCTGTCGAACCTTGCGCGCAATGTTGCCAACGCCTTTTCATTCTCGAGCCATACGCGGTCGCGCGCCAAGCCGACATGAACGGCATCGAGCAAATCCTGGTCGCGGAACGGCTTGGTCAGGAATTCGATCGCGCCCCCTTTCATCGCTTGGACGGACATGGGAATGTCGCCATGTCCGGTGACGAAGACAATCGGGAGCTGAATATTCCCACGCGACAACTCTCGCTGAAAATCAAGACCACTTTGTCCCGGCAGCCGCACATCGAGCACGAGGCAAGTCGGGGTGTCGGGCCGTCCAGACTTGAGGAAGTCGCCCACCGAAGCGAGAAGAATCACGTCAAAGCCAACGGATCGCAGCAGGCTGCCCAGCGCTTCGCGGATCGCTGGATCATCATCGATGACGATAATTTTTGCTGGCGCCTCGGTCATCGTTAGCGCTCCTCAAGACAAATCGGCTCTTGCGGACGCGCCCTGTCCGGACCTTCCGCAGTAGTAGGTCCGGGCACAACCCCGCCAGCGGAGCGCATGTGTCGCGGTGAGAACACTTCCCTGTCTCCTTCGCCAGTGCTGAAACTAAGCTTCGTCGCATATAAGAATGCGCGCGAATTAAATCAGCCACAAGGCCATCAGGCTATTCGTAGGAGCGCTGCTGTCGTTCGCTCCGCCAAGCCTAAGTGCCGGTAATCGCTGCCATTGCCTTTGATGAGAATAAGCGACCCGCACATGCTACCACTCGTGGCGGCCGCCGCACGTCTTAGACAACCTATACCATCGTATAGCTTCCGATGCCTTTGTCGCCCTCGCATGCGGATGTATCTTATCTCTCGCACCACAACGACAGAATTGTGCGAAACGCCTGTAGCGAATGATGGAGACAGCAGTGCAAACCAAGAAGCCTCTGATTGCAATCGTCGATGACGACGAATCGATGCGTGAGGCTATCAAAGGGCTCATGAGGTCGCTTGGATTTGATGCCGAAACTTTTTCATCTGCGGAAGATTACTTGGGGTTTCCGCTTCTGCGCAGTACCACGTGCCTAGTGACGGACATCCATATGCCCGGAATGAGCGGGCTTGATCTGCACCGGCGTCTCGTCGCGTTAGGCACAAGTATCCCGACGGTTCTCATCACCGCCTTTCCAGGCGAGGAAGCGCGCACGCGAGGGCTGGGCGCGGACATTATCTGCTCCCTCACAAAGCCATTTAGAGAACAGGATCTGGTTGATTGCATTCTTTCTGCGGTTGCTCGCGGGAGCGACGGCCAAAGTGGTAAAGCAGGGATCTAAAATAAGTCATCGCAGGGGCGGCAATCCCGCGATGATCTTGTCCATCGTCAAAGGATAGTGAGGCGCCCACTCAAGGCTAGGGTTGAAGCGGCGACAGTTGGCGATACCGCTACATTTTGTCGATGACAGAGGGAATTTCGTTGCCGGACGTATCAATTTCTTCGGTGGCCGCGACAATGGCCGGAATGATCGCCTCGACGCGATCAACTACAATGGGCTGCATCAGATGGCCGCTGTGAATGAAACCTTCACGGCGCAAATGATCGAGCATGCCAAGCATAGGGTCCCAAAAGCCATTGATGTTGGCGAACACCATCGGCTTGCGGTGTTGGCCGAGTTGGCCCCACGTCATGATCTCAACAATCTCTTCCACGGTGCCAATACCGCCAGGCAAGGCCACGAAAGCGTCCGAGCGCTCAAACATCTTGTGCTTGCGCTCGTGCATGGTCTCTGTGATCGTTACATCGTTGAACTTGGTCAGCGCGGCCTTGGTCGTTTCCCGATTGATAAGAAAGCTCGGAATGATCGCACCGACCTCGCCGCCAGCACTCAATGTTCCATGAGCGACGGCACCCATCACGCCAGTTGTTCCGCCGCCATAGATCAGCCTCAGTCCAGCGGCTGCCAGGGCAGATCCCAGCCGCTCGCCTGCCTCGACATAAACGGCATCGTTACCAGGGGAAGATCCACAATAGACGCAGATTGCACGAATCTTATTCATAGGCGCAGTTAAATGACATGCGTCCACCTCGCGTCAAGGCCCTTTAGACAACCGCGGCGACCTACGCTCGAGAGGTTACATCAGTTCAGAGCGGGGACGCCCAACACTCTAATCGCAGCCACCGTCATCTTCCGGCTCAATCGATGAGCCCTGATCTTAGCTTGGATGTTCTAACTGGATGGCTGCAGGCATCACTGGATCAAGCACGCAGGCGCAACCCATTTTTGTCGAACAGGCACACACGATCCACCTGCGGCGTCAGCCATATGATCTCGTCAGGTTGAACGTTGATCCGATCGCGAAAGAGCGCAACGATAGTCTGATCGCCGACCGACATCGTCACCTGAATTTCCGAGCCGAGCGGCTCGACGACGATGACTTTTGCAGCGATACCGCTTCCCGGTTGCGCAACGCCGAGATATTCGGGCCGGACGCCGTAGATTTCGGCAGTATCAGGCAGCCGTCCGGCACCGGAGGCTATCGGCAGCGTTGCATCCGTGCCGAGCCGGAAGACCGGCGCGCCATTCAACACGTCCAGCCTGCCTTTCAGCAAATTCATCGAAGGCGAACCGATGAAGCCGGCGACGAAGACGCTGCCTGGGTTGTCATAGAGTTCGAGCGGCGCGCCGATCTGCTCGATCCGGCCCTCATTCATCACGACGATCCGATCGGCCATGGTCATTGCCTCGACCTGATCGTGCGTGACATAGATCGTCGTGGTCGTCAGGCGTCGGTGCAGGCTCTTGATCTCCCCTCGCATCGCCACCCGCAGCTTGGCGTCGAGATTGCTGAGCGGCTCATCGAACAGGAAAACCTGCGGATCGCGCACGATCGACCGTCCCATCGCCACACGCTGACGCTGGCCACCGGAAAGCTGTCGCGGATAGCGGTCGAGCAGAGGCGTCAGCCCGAGAATTTGCGCGGCTTCGGAGACGCGCTTCTGCTTTTCCGCCTTCGGCGCATTGGCCAGCGTCAGCGAAAAAGCCATGTTCTCGGAAACGGTCATATGCGGATAGAGCGCGTAGTTCTGGAAGACCATGGAGATGTCGCGCTCCTTCGGGGGCAGGTTGTTGACGACCCGCCCGCCGATGCTGATGGTGCCGTCGGTGATGTCCTCAAGACCTGCGATCATCCGAAGCAGTGTGGATTTTCCGCAGCCGGACGGACCGACGAGCACGACAAACTCGCCGTCGGCAATGTCGACCGAAACTCCGTGCAGCACCTCAACGGCGCCATAGGCCTTGCGTGCCTTATCGATCGTGACTGTCGCCATCGTCAGTTTCCTTCCCGGTCACAGGCAGTCATTGGACGGCCCCCACGCGGATTTCGTTGGAGGAAAGTGCACCTTCGTGCACCAGAAGGCCGATGCCGCCGTCGCTGAAAGCTTCAGGACCGTTATCCGTGGCCGAGATCGAGACGCCGTCAGCCTCGAAGACGATCTTGTCGTCCTTGGCAATGACGCGCATCGAGATCGGCTTTTCGAACTCGGTCTTGAAGGCGGCTTCAGCCAAGACATGGATGTCGTCGTCCCTGACGCGGACGATCTGCATCTTGCCGTCGCGGGTGACGCGCGCTCCATAGTAGCGCCGAAGGCCCTGGGCGCGGACGGCGAGGCCGCCGTAATTGCCGAGATGCAGCATGACGATCCCCGAAGCCTGATAATCCTTCCACTGGCGCGTACCGTGGATGATGATGCCTTCGCCGCGGTTTTGTGCAATCCGGAAGGCCTGGGGAAACCGCTTGGAGAAGAAGCTTGCGCCGTTGACCCAGGACATACGCCAGAAATCGCCGTCGCCTCGCGGCCGGCGCAGCGTCAAAGCGGGTGTGCCGTCCCAGCGAAGATGATCGACCAACAACCTGCCATCGGCGCGTTTACCCGTGCTTGAAATGGCCAGCCCAAGTTCGGCGATCGGCTGCCCGCCGGTATCCGGCAGTTGCCATTCGAGCACTGCCTGTTCGCCCGGACCGACTTTCTTCGGTTCGCTCTCGACATCGCGCATCTGGTCGTGTTCGTCATAGACGCGAGCGCGCAGCCGCACCTCGATGGCGCCGCGGTTTGCGGTGTCCGCGATGATCCGGGCTCCCACCACCTGTCCGGGATAGACCAGCGGTGTCGCCATCAGATCGTAGGTCCGCATGTTTAGCATCTCGCGTGGCGAGAAGGTCGGGCTGGTGACGGCGGCGACCTGGCCCGGGCCAAGCGCCTCGTAGTCGATCGCAAGCGCGCGGCTGCCCTCGAATTCGACATTACCGACGCGCATGGCCTTGCTGACATCGAGCCCGGTCTGCGGGCGGAATCCCTGCTGGCTGCCGGGCAGCGAGAAGTGGAATTGCGCGCCGCTCTTGGGAGGATCGAGTCTCTGTCCGCCGGCGAGTTCAAGGCCGAGATTGGCGAGATAGTAGGCCTGGCGCACCGCATCATTGATCGAGTTGCCACCATCGGCGGAAGAGATCAGCATGCGGTCGGCGATCGGTCCGCGCCAGTCGGGGCCTTCTTCCAGCCCTTCAAGGCCGTTCATGATGCCCAACAGGCAGCCGACGTTGCCGGCATTGCAGTCCGTGTCCCAGCCGGATGTATTGACGATCATCTGCGCCTTCTGGAAGTCATGCGGCGCATAAAGCACGGCCATCACCATCAACGCATGGTTGGGCACGACATGGCAGTTGCCGGGATATTTGTCGTAGCCGTAGTGGTCCTCGATCTTCTGGCGGGTATCGCGCCAGTCCGGATTGGTCCTGTGCCACGCGCGGACATCGGCAATCAGCTTCGCGATCAGGCTGTTGCGCGGGATCTGCGCGAGACCGGTGTCGAGCAGGTGATCGATATCCGATGATCCGAAGGCTTCAGCCTCCATCGCCGCCCAAAGCATCGCGGCATAGACGGATTCGCCGTCATGGCTGACCTTGCCTGCTTGTTCGGCAAGTTTGGCTGCAAGTTCGGGCTGGCGCGGTGCGACCATGGCCCAGCCGTCGATGAAGATCTGCGCGCCGATCTGCTCGGCGACTGCCTGCCCGTTGGTGGCAATCGAGCCAGAAGCCGGCGCCGCAACACCCTTCTTGAGGTTCAACCAGGCAGTATGTTCAGTGGAATTGCCATTGCCGCCCCACCAGAGGATCGAACGCTCCTCGACGATATAGTTCAGCCAGGCCTTGCCGATCTCTTCGGCCGCAAGGTTCGGCTTGACGCCGTAATCCTCGAGCGCACGAATGAAGGTGAATGTGCCGGCGACGTCGTCGTCGGTGACGACCAGCGGCTGGTTCAAACGCTCGTGCACGTAATATTCGATCGGGCCGAGCTCCTCCATGATCTTCCGGTAGGTCCAGCCCTCGAAAGGTCGACCGAGATAAACGCCCACAAGTTTGCCAATCACGCCGGCATAGACACGTTCGAGATAATCGTTTGGAAGCTGCATATCAGATGACTCCATATGTGATTTCAATGGGTTCAGCCCTTAACCGAGCCACCGGCCATGCCCTCGATGAAGCGCTTCTGCATGAAGACGAACAGCGCGACGACGGGAATGACGATGATGAGGGCGGCGGCCATGATCTCGCCCCAGTCGGAGCTGTACTGGCCTGAGAGGAGATAGAAGGCGATAACGGCCGTTACGTTGTCCGCCTTTTGCAGGAATGTCGTCGCGATCAGGAATTCGTTCCAGGAATTGAGGCCGATGATCAGGGCGACGGTCAGGATGCCCGGCGAAACGATCGGCAGCATGACCTTGGAAAATACCTGCCAGGATGTGGCCCCGTCGACGATCGCCGCTTCCTCCAATTCTTTCGGAACCGCGAGGAAATAGGTCCGCAGCAACATGACAGCGAAGGGGCTGAAGAGTGCCGTATAGATCAGCGCCACGCCGAAGATATTGTTGATTAGGCCGAGCTTGGCGAAGCCGAAATAGAGCGGGAAGAGATAAAGCTGTACCGGCGCGGTGGTGGTGGCCAGAAGATAGAACGTGAAGATCTTCCAGGATTTGATCTTCTTGCGGGCCAGCACATAGGCTGTCAGCGAGGATGTGCTGCAGACCAGAACGATTGTCGTGCCGCTGACGATAAGCGAATTCACGAAGGTCTTGGAAAATTTTGCATGATTCCAGGCATTGACGAAATTTTGCCAGCGGATCGGCTGTGGCAGACCCAGCGGGTTTTGTACGATCTGCGCTGCGGGCTTCAATGAATTCAAGAGCAGGAGCGCGATCGGGAAGAGCGCGATGAAGGCAAAGATGGCGAGCACAAGATAGGAGATCGTCAGTGTCGCACGGCTTTCGACCAGCCTCATTGCTCGCCCTCCCGCGTCTGGATGCGAACATAGAAGAAGGTGCCGACCAGCCCGAAAATGCTGATGACCAGCGCTGCGGCCGCGGCCTGTCCGACATTAAGGTCGTAAAAGGCATGACGATAGGCGAGCGTCGAGAGCACCTCGCTCGAGTAGGCCGGGCCGCCCTGCGTCAGGATGTAGACGAAATCGAAGGCAAGGAATGACCAGATGACCGTCATGATCATCAACAACGTGATGGTTGGCCGGATGCCGGGCAGCAGCACGTAACGCATCATCTGGAAATAGGTGGCGCCTTCCAACCGTGCTGCCTCGATCTGCTCCTGCGGAACCTGCCTGAGGGCGGCGAAGAAGATGACGCAGAGAAACCCCCACCAGTGCCAGAGGTCGACGGTGGCGACGCCGAAGAGCGAGATGGAAGGCTGGGTGAGGGGATTGGGGATCGGCAGGCCGTATTTCTTGAGGACACCGAAGATACCGGTCACCGGGCTGTAGATCATACCTTGCCAGATGCGCGCCGTGATCGGCGTGGCGATGACGACAGGAAGAAAATAGACAATTTGGAGGAAGTTGCTGCCGCGGCGCGCGATCAGCAGCATGGAGGCCGCAAGCAGGCCCATGGCGATCGGCACGGTCAGGAAGATGAGCGTCCAAATGATGTTGTTGCCGAGCGCCGACCAGAACACACCATCCGCCGCCAGTGCCCTGAAATTGTCGAGGCCGGCAAAAGTTGGTGTCGAGATGCCGTCCCAATTGTAGAAGGCAAGCACGACTGTCAGCAGTGCCGGAACCAGCACGATGACAACATTGATGATCATCGTCGGAACGATGTAGAGCCGATGCATGGATTTTCCTCCGGGGAGGGCGGTGTATAGTCACCGCCCTTCATGTGCGTGATCAGGCGCGGGGCGGAATCGCGGGAGCTTTGCCGGCATCCTTTTCGCTCTTGAAGGTCTCATCCAGCTTCTTCAGGAAGTCGGCCGACGAGATCTTCTTGAGCCACACCTCTTCCATGCCGCTGACCAGATAGGTGTCGGTGGCCGGCGGCAGGAACGTCCAGGTCGTATAGCCATATTTTCCGGCGCTGACGGCGGCCGAAAGGTTCTTCATGACTTCGCTATAGAGCGGCAGCACATTGTCGGAGAGCTTAACGTTGGAGAGGTCTTTCAGCGGAAGGTTCCATTCGCCCTGCCAGGCCGAGTTCATCTTGCTGTAGAAATCGTCCTTGAAGATGTAATCCAGCACCGCGGCTGCACCGTCCGCATTGTCCGACTTCGCATTGATCGAGAGGGTCGAGCCGATGCCTAGCGGATAGATCGGATCGCCCTTGGCGCTCGGGAAACCGACGAAGCCCGGCTCGGCGTTGTTCTGCGGGAAGTAGGTGGGAATGTTGGTGAAATTCCAGGTGCCGGTCGGCGCCATACCGGCTTGGCCGGTGGCGACCTGGGCGAAGGCCTGTTCGAGCGTCAGCGAGAAATAGTTGTCGCCGAAATAACCCTTGTTCCACCACTCGGCCAGCTTGTCGATCGCCGCGACGAAGGCCGGATCGGTCCAGGGGATCGCGCCGGTCAACGCTTTATAGACATTCTCCGGCCCGGCGACGGAATTGAGAATGATCGAAACATAATGCTCGTTGGCCGGACGCCAGTCCGCGTTGCCGGCGCCGAAGGGCGTCAAACCCTTAGCCTTCATTTCGTCGGCCAGAGCTTCGAATTCGGCAATGGTGGTCGGCGCTTTCCAGCCGTTGGTGTTAAACAATGTCTTGTTGTAGAACAGACCGAGCGTCTCATAGGTCTTGGCGAGTGCATATAGCTTGCCGTTATATTTTCCGAGCTCGAGGAAAAGCGGCAGCAGATTGTCGTTCCAGCCGTATTTCTTGGCATAGTCGTCGAGCGGCAGGAGCTGCCCGGCCTGGGCCATGGCAGCCACATAGCTTGGACCGGCGGTAAAGACGACGTCTGGGCCGGTGCCTGCAAGCATGGCGACGCGGAGCTGCTTGTCGAGATCCGAGCCGCGGAAATCGATGCTCAGAAGATCCTCCGGATGAGCGGCGTTGAACGGATCGATCAGCAGGTTTTTCAGATTGTCCTGGTTTTCCGGCGAGGCGGATTCATACCAGAACGTCACGGGCTTCTGGTCGGCTGCGAATGCGAGGCGAGGCAGAAACGGTAGGCTAGCCAGACCGAGCCCGGCTTTCAAAACTGTACGGCGTTGCATGTTTTCCTCCTCCAGGTTTGTCTTAAGGGCTCTGCGTCGAGCCCCTCTTGATGAGATCGAAAGGCATTTCGAGCGCGGTACCCGCGCCGGTCTTGGTGCCGCGCAATCGCTCCATCAGCGTGTGCGCGGCGCGTTCTCCCATTTGCCATTGAAACTGCGCGACCGTGGTCAGCGTCGGCGTGACAAGCTTGGCCGCAGAAATATCGTCGAAACCGACGACTGCTATATCGCCAGGAATTTCGATATTGCGCTCGCGCAGCGTCTGCATGACGCCGATCGCCATCAGGTCATTGGCGGCGAAAATAGCGGTCGGCCGGAACGCGCTGGCAAGAATGGTTTCCGCCGCCCGTATACCGCCAATCTCGCTGAACTCGTCATCAACGACGACATGCTCCTCATAACCGGCGTTGGCGAGCGCGGTTCGATATCCTTCGATACGGTTGCCCTGCGGACCGCCGCGCCCGGCAACCATGGCGATGCGCGAATGGCCTTGAGCGATCAGATATTCCGTCACGGCAAAAGCGGCAGCTCGACTGTCGACGAAGATGTCGTCAACGGCGATTTCGCCGCCGCGCTTCTTCGAGGATTCAATCCGCACCACGGGTACGCCAGCCTCGATCAACGGACTGAAATCGCTGGCACGAAGGGTGAAGAATACACCGATCACGCCATCGACGCGCCCCTGCCGCGCCCAATCGAGAAAATGCCGCTCGCGCTCGGGTGAGCCATCGGTGTTGACCGCGATGACATCATAGCTCAGGCCGTCGGTGACCGACTGAATGCCGCGGATCAGCGAAGGATAGAAGGGATTGGTGATGTCGGGCACGATGCAGGCAATCGTCATCGATCGGCTGGTCTTCAGCGCCTGCGCAAACCGGTTGGGAACATAGCCAAGCTCTTTCGCCGCCTTGGTGATGCGAGCCCATGTTTCCGCGGGGATGGACGGCGCGCCGCCGCCGCTCAGCACGAGCGATACGGTCGCCTGCGAGACACCCGCCGCCTTTGCCACATCCTTTTGCGTTGCCCGTCCGCTTGCCAAACCAATGTCTCACTAATACGTATTACTGATACGTATCAATAAACGCCGTGCTCTGGCGGAGTCAAGGAAAATGAGGTTCGGACGCAAAAGAGCGAGATGCTGACAACCAGCGCCAGGTGATCTGTGATTCTGCCCAGATTCGAGTGACTGGACATGTGCTCATCAAAGGCAATTTCCACCGCCGGCGCCGATCGGACATAGGCTAACCTACCGCCCATGTCACAGCTGCACCGGAAGTGGAGCTCAGGCCATTTCCCGAATGACTTCTGTCACTGTCCTCACCAACAGCTCCGGGCATTCACGGTGCGGCGTGTGCCCGATGCCAGGCAGGATACGAACGGTTCCATATTCGCCCGCGATCCGCATCGGTTGGGCGGTTGAACCATACTCGTCATTTTCTCCATGGATCGCAGCGACTGGGCAACAAAGTCTCGCGAGAGCGGGTTCAAGGCTCCAACTGGCGAACTGCGGCGAAAGCCAGGTATCGATCCACGACTTCAGCACCCATTGCGCCCTGGTGCCATGGTATTTGCCGAGACGCGCGACATTCTCCGCGGACCGGAACGCCTCCTGCGCGGACCTGATACCCTGGAGCGTCTTTTCTTCTACGAACGCTTGGGCGGCAATCGTGACCACAGCATCACATCGGTCCGGAAATCTCGCGGCCGCCTCGACCGCCATGCCGCCGCCGACGCTGTGCCCGCAGGCGAGGAAATTGGAGATCGATAGCTGTTCGAACAGAAAAGGAAGGACGTTCTCCGCTTCTGCCGCGATGAAGTCCGGCGACATGGCTTCTTCACAAGGATCGGAACGACCGAAGCCCAGGCGGTCATAAGCGATGACGCCCCGGCCAAGGTTGATCGAGAGCAATCTGGGGAACTCTCGCCAGAGAGCGACGCAGCCGAGAGAATCATGGAACATCAGGATCGGCGGCGAGTCCGCGCAGACCGCCAAGTTCCATGTTTTCGCATAAAGACGCCCTTGTGGCGTCGCGATCCAATGTTGCTGTTCGACTATCATCAATTCGCCGCTCGCAGTCGCCCCTGCGCGTAATCTGTCACCCCAATATCTGTCGAAGCAAGCCTGCCGCAGCGATGGAGGTGACCACCGTCGGCAGGATAGGCAGCCGGGTTGCCGCTGACAGAGTAATCACAAGTGCGACGAGGTCGGCTGGACGTCCCGTAACGAAATCCGGTGCGATAACGGTGATGAGCACGCAACCTGGCGCGCACTCCATAACGGCCTTCATCCGATCGCTGATCGTCCTATTCCTGAGCAGAATATAGCCGCCGATGCGGGTCGTGTAGGTGACGGTCGCCATCAGGGCGATTGTCAGTGCGTATATCGGATCAATCATGACGGCCTCGCCAGCAGGTAGGCGGCAAGAACGCCCGATAGAGCTCCAGCAGGCACGTACCAGGCTCCGGGCACGAAAACATGTGTTCCACCGGCGACGACAAGGCTGATCAGCCACGGGCGGGATGCCGCAAACCCCTTCCACATCCCGGCCAGCATGAACAGGAAAACCGCCGGAAAGGCCATGTCGAAGCCGTAGTGAGTTACGTCGCCCAGGACAGGTCCGATCGCCGCCCCAATCGTGGTGAAGGTGATCCAACTGGCATAGAGCCCGATCGCGACACCGAAAAAGTAGCGGGGGTTGAGGTCCGTGCCCTTCTTGCGGGCATCGTCAAGCCCCATAGCCCAGCTCTCATCGCACATGAAAAAGAGGATGAGGAATGCCTTTCTCGGCGACAGTTTTTGCAACAACGGTGCGAAAGCGGCCCCCATCAGCAGATGACGGCTGTTGATAAGGAAGGTGATCGCCACGATCAACGCCACATGCGGTGGTGAGGTCCAGAGATCGACGGCGGCAAATTCGGACCCCCCTCCGAAGTTGAGCCCTGTCATCAACGGAACTTCGAATGCATTGAAGCCCTTCTGAACCGCCTGAGCCCCAAGCACCAACGCAAAGGGCACGAAGCCAAGCATGACGGGAAACGCGTCCCAGAGGCCGCGCCAGAAATGGTTCTGCGCAGGTGCTGCAAATGCCTGCCCGGGCATCTCCAACTCGCTCATAAGCTACCGTCCATCCTTGAAATACCTCGGTGCCGATATCAACGCAGTTTTTAGCTCAACCGGGCCGCAATTGGATTGCTTTTTCTGTTTCTCAGACCATAATTTTGGCATCCGAAGTCGCAATCAATCGAAAGTTTGACGTTTTATGCCACACGAGCTTGACTCGATAGATCGCGCTATTTTGCGCGTGCTCCAACGGGAGGGGAAAATCCAGAACACGGAGCTCGCCGAGCGTGTTGGCCTCTCGCCCTCGCCGTGCCTTCGGCGGGTGAGGCTCCTTGAAGAGGCGGGGATTATTGACCGCTACGTGGCCCTTCTGGATGCAGCGCATCTCGGAATGGGATTTACGGTTTTCGTTCGCGTTTGGCTCACCGGCCAGGATCAGGAGACGGTGGAAACCTTCGTTGCTGCCGTGCAAAAGCTTCCGCAGATCGTCGAATGCCAGCTCATGGCAGGCGACTGCGATTTCATCCTTCGTGTCGTCGCACCAGACCTTGACGGCTACAGGAAGTTCCAGATCGAGCACCTCGGCCGCATCAAAGGCGTCAGAAACATTAAGACGGAAATTCCCATGCAGAAGATCAAGCTCTCATGGGAAATTCCGATATGATCATGTCTGAACCGGGCCATTAGAGCGAGCTTTGTACGTTCAACGAACGCACCGCACTGGAGGATGACGGACGCGTTATTCCATTGCCAAGATCATGTTGCGGACCACGGGATAGATTTCGCCCTCCCAGCGGCGGCCGTTGAAGACGCCGTAGTGGCCGACATTGGCTTGAAGGTGGTGGCGCTTCAGATGCGGGCGCAGCGAACGACAGAGTTCGTGCGCCGCCGAGGTCTGGCCGAGGGCGCAGATGTCGTCTCGCCCTCCCTCGACGGTCAGAAGCGCCGTGTTACGGATCTGACCCGGGTCGACCTTGCGGCCGTGATGGGTGAAGGTGCCCGTCGCCAATTCGGCCTTCTGGAAGACACGGTCGATGGTCTCGAGGTAGAACTCCTCGGTGAGGTCGAGCACCGCGAAATATTCGTCATAGAAGCTCTTGATCTTGCCAGCTTCGACCGTCTCGCCCTTCGCGAGGTGGTCATAGAGCTTGCGATGGGCGTCCTGATGGCGCTGCATGTTCATGGCCATGAAGGCAACGAGTTGCAGAAACCCCGGATAGACGCGTCGTCCCCGGCCGGAGTAGCGCCACGGAACGCCGCTGATCAGTGAATTCTCGAACCAGGCGAGCGACTTCGACACGGCGAGCTCGTTGACTTCCGTCGGGCTCTCACGCGGGTCGATCGGTCCGGCCATCAGAGTCATCGTGCGCGGGGTGGCGGGGTGCCGCTCCTCCGACATTACCGCGACGGCTGCCAACACCTGCACGCAGGGTTGGCAGACGGCGAGGACATGGCCGCCGGGGCCGATCTCCTCCAGGAAGCGGATGATATAGTCCATATAGTCGTCGATGCCAAAGCGCCCGGCTGAAAGCGGCACGTCACGGGCGTTGGCCCAATCGGTTATATAGACATCGTGATCACGTAGCAGCGTCTGCACCGTGCCGCGCAGGAGTGTGGCGAAGTGGCCGGACAGCGGCGCGACGACAAGTATCCGCGGCCTGGGCATGTCGACATCAGCGGCAAAGCGCAGGAGCCTGCCGAAAGGCATGTCGAGCACGGCCTCGACGGTGATGGGGACATCACGGTTGCCGATCATGATCGAGCTGATAGCGAAATCCGGTCGTTCGTGGGTAATCTCGAAGCGTGAGATCATTTCCAATGCCGCAGAAAAATGGCGCGCCATGTCCCCAGCCGGCCCACAGAACGCGGTTGCGGAAAAGACCTGCAAGCGTCGCGCCAAATCGCGCAGCGGTGCGATGAGGTCATCCTGGAATTGGTAGGCCTGGTAAAGCATAACCGATTACTCCCGCACCGCCGCAGAAATGCGGCAGCGCAAAAAAGTTAGTGCAATATGTCTTGCGATGCGAGAAGATTGTCAGCGCGAAAGCATTATTTGTCCGACAAGGATTTGAACGCGATGTCGCAGGCCACACTGACAATCTCCTCGAAGAACTATTCCTCGTGGTCGCTGCGCGGCTGGCTGTTGTGCCGCATGGCGGGGCTGGACTTTGCAGAAGTGCTTGTCGAGCTAAATGACGAGGCGCGCCAGGAGCTTCTGCTGCTCTCGCCGTCGGTTCTTGTCCCGAGGCTGACCCATGACGAGGTAACGGTATGGGACACACTGGCAATCGCCGAATATCTAAATGAGATCGCACCGAAGGCTGGGCTCTGGCCTGCCGACCGCGCAACGCGCGCCGGTTGTCGATCGGTCTCGGGTGAAATGCATTCGGGTTTCCATAACCTGCGTTCGGCATTGCCGATGAATCTCAAGGCGCGGCATGCGAGCTTCAAGATTTTTTCGGGCGCGCGGCCCGATGTGGAGCGCGTAAAGGCGATCTGGGCGGAATGCCTTGATACCAGCGGCGGCCCATGGCTGTTCGGCGCTGCGCCGACCGTAGCCGATGCGATGTATGCGCCGGTCTGTACCCGTTTCCGCACCTACGCTGTGGAACTGGAGCCGAAGCTCGCAGCCTATGTTGAGACGGTGCTATCCTGGCCGCTGATGAGCGAATGGACCGAGGGAGCCATGGCCGAGCCCGACGAAATCGTCGAGCTCGAGGTGGAGTTTTGAGGGGCAAGGAGACGACGATCGCGCGCTCCTCCGCTATGGCGTCTTATTCGCGCTCGCCCCGGACACTCCAGTAGAACACCTCAAGTTTGTGGCTGGGGGTCGCACCCTGGAACGTGTCACTGAATGCCTTGTCCAGGATGGAGGGGTTGAACACAACCTTTTGCGAAAGAAACTCAAAAAACCGGGCGACCTGCATTTGACGCGAAGTATCCGTTTGATCGCTCATGGGCCTAGCCTTCCCGAAGATCGCGTAGCGATCGTTCGTATAGGTTCTCGTGCCGTTGTCATATGTGCATCCCGGGATCATCTTGACGTTTTCGGTAATGATTTCGAGATCACCGACAAAATAGTGAAAATCATCATGGCAGAAAGCGTTTGCGGCAGCCGTATACCCGCTATAGGACTTGATCCTGGTTTCAGTACCCTTCCCACACAAAGGCTTCGAATCCCGGTTCAATGGATCTCCGCGCAAGTAATCGATTAGCGCGTCCTCGAATTTTGGGAGTTCATGCGCAGTCAGAAGAGCATTGATTCCCTCATTCTGAGCCGTAGTTCCCCCTACAAGGCCAATGAGCGGCTTTCGGGGATAGGAACAGATTTTATCCGGCGGATCCTCTCCTTTGCGGGTGATATAGCTTATCCCGGTCAAAAAGAGCGGCGCAGAAACCACGAAGCCGTTCCGCCGTTCATTGGTGATCGTTGCCGGATCGCAGAGTATGTCAAACTTGACACCAAGGTTGAGAAAGCGCGGATTGCTTATTGAGGAGGTCGTGCTGTTCGTGATGGCGGCTTTGTCTGCAATATTGGACGTATCTGCGGGTGCCTCACCTTCGTTCGCCTCGTCAATGTCGTAGATGCCGATATCGTCGAATGTAAATTCACCTGGCTTTGCATCCAAAATCATCTCGGCAAGAGCGGCATCACATATTCGGACCATGTAGCCCGTGTATCCTGCTCGTTCCAACGGGCCACGCGCTGCGTCGGATGCCTTCTCGCCGGGTAGACTCGACCTATAAGAAAAGGGCCGAGCATCGCTTCGGACCCCGATGCAAAGCGGCGTTTTCTCGCTGCATGCTGTGACTGACGACTGTTGGAGAGGATGGGTTTCCGCGAACCCTTCCCCGACAAGGGCAAAACACGCGAACAACGAACTGAGCAGTACAATATTCATTGGTGTCCCCCCGTTATTTCAGATTCTATTTCACGTCGTCGTCTCCAGCCTCGGTAATCTCAAGCATAACGGCAAATGTCAGAAGAAATAGAAATGGCACGAAACAAAAAATGAATGTGTCTCTTAGTTGTTGCGAGAACCAAGCCGCCTTTGGTGCCGCAGGAAGTGCAGATCCATAGGTCAAAAAAATCGCGAGCCACATGTATCCAGCATATATTGCAGAGAACACAATACTGATTGATACCGTCCAAAACACGCTGAGATGTCTGTGCTTGTCCATAATAACAAGAGCTGCAAATGATAGGATCAGCCCGGCCCCGAAATGGAGGGCGAAAAATTCCCCGGATTGTTCGAACAAAAAAATGATTTGCGTTTGTGTCAGATGAAAATCCACAGCCCATGCCAATTTAGCAAAATTGACCGTAGCCGACGCAAATACCGCAATAAGTCCCGACAGAAAGGACATCCCCAGCAGCGTCAGAAATGGAAATTGGTAGAATTTCCAATCCGTTCGCCATGACTGTTGTTCGATGCGTACCTCGCGCGCAACGAGCACAAAGAAAACGCTCAAAAAAACCAGAAGCCCCGAATGAAGCGTGTCCCAGGCTGTTGTTTCGATAAAAATAGGTCGCTGCGAAAGGCTGTATCGGCGAATGGCCTCTTTCGTTTTACATTTATCGTCCGTGGGCGAGCAAACAGGTTTGGCGCGATTTTCCTGGGCATTTGCTCCGTCGTTATTGACGTCTACCAGTTCGCTAATTTCGTTCTCTAAAACACGTGTTTGTTCGCTATACACGTTTGGATCGCTGTTCACTTTCCAATCGCGCCATTGGTCGTAAACAAGAAAAGTCACGATCGCGCCGAGGACGAGGCCAACAACCATGCTAATTGCGAATGAGTTTTGTTCGGCGTTATATTTTCCTTGGATACGCTTAACCGTTTTTTCCATCGGGCTCAGCGGTTTTGTTTCTTCTTTTCTTGGGATTTTCCGGCCGAGTTGGGCTCCTCGGCGCAGCAAGCCGCTTTGGCTAAAGACTGACCGGTTATTGCGCACAAAGAGGACGGCGAATACTGCCATCGTATTCGACCGCACGACCGCTGCTTCGCGTTGGATGTTCGAAAGCGCATCCCACAATTCACGCGTATCAGGCTTTTCCGCTTCATTCTCTCCTTTGGAATGAAGTTTTTTTGGCAAATTGGCTATGATGCCGTGCAGGTCGGCGATTTGCCCGTCGAGTTTTTTCGAAAGTGATTCCAACTCAGACATTTGATAGAGCGGGAAGTAAAGCATTCGATTATTTGCGTTTGTGGCGATCGATAGGTAATCGATCGTAGCTAACGACGACTCAATCGCTGCTAATTTCCTGCTAATACCTATATTATTCTTGATTGATTCAGTTGCCCCGCGAAAAATTGTGACCAACAATCCCGGTTGATCTTTAGTAAACTCTTCATAGTCCACGCCACGTAGGCTCTCTATGACTCTGTACACCCCCCGGGGGATGCCGGCCATCCGATGAGCAAGGCTTCTCATAGTCGCTTCGATGGGTTTGACAGCGCCAATTGATAGAAATGAAATCAGGAGGGCGGACACGAAGATGGGTTTGCCGTAGCTCGTAGCGGACAGTAACGACGGGTCACTCGCCGGCAGGAGGACGTTGTCGGTTGCACCGATTTCGCTTCTTGCCTTGCTTGCGCTCAACAATAGCTCATACACCTCCGCCGACCCTAAAACCACGGCGTAGACGATAAGATACAAGGCAGCATAGAACGTGAAGCCGGCGATAATCTCACCGGTCGTACAAAGGCTTCTGACCTCGACTTCTTTAAGAATGGGGTGCAGTGAGAACGGGTGATCGCCAGTCTGCGAATTGAAATTCCGGAATGCCTCGATCAGCAGCGTCACCGCCCCGGCTACGATAGCGCCCGCGTAGATCAAATCGTTCATCGCTAGGCGTCCGAGGTCTATCTCTCAAGGGCAGTTTTGAGCTGCTGAGTTGCAGGGGCCTGCGGCCATTGCCTTGTTCTCGTCAATGACGACAATCCCAGCAATTCCAAAAGCGAGTACACTCATCATCAATAAGAACTTGATCATGTGTTCACTCTTTCATTGGTGGTGACAGAAAATTATATCACACCTAAAACTTGCGTCAACTGCGCTGCTGGGGGAACTATGTTCCCGTAGGTGTCCGCGCAGGTTTAACTCTTGTCGCGGTTCAGGTTTCCCGTGCCGTTGCAAGATCTCACGATGATAGTCGCCGAAAAGACGAAGGATCTGGTTCTCGGAATGGCATCTCTAGAGAAGGCGCGACTGGGTGGAGTGACTACCGCTGTAGTGAAAACCGTAGCAACGGCGACAGCAGCAATGACATAGCAGAGCTTTGACGATGACGCTAACCGGGTGGCCAGAGTTGGCCGCAACTATTCATGTCGGGCGACACTATCTGAAGACGAGCCCGCCATCCACGATGAGGTTTTGGCCGGTTACCGCCCGTGCCCAAGGGCTTGCGAAGAACAGCACCGCATCAGCAGCTTCCTCCGGTGTCGTCACACGGCGCAAAGGCGTGTTTGCGGCGATGAGATCAAACACCGCTTCCGGTGTGGCGCGGCTGGCATCCGTGGTGCGAAGCAGACCGCCGGAAACCATGTTCACCGTAATTCCCAGTGGCCCGAGCTCGGCGGCCGCCGTTCGCGTCAGCGAGAGTAGCGCTGCTTTCGCTGCTGTGTAGTCATGGTAGGGCACGACGGGGTTTTGAAAGAGGTTCGTACCGATGGTCACGACACGGCCGAAGTGGGCCTGCGCCATGGACGGCCGTGCAGCCTGGATGAGATTGAGCGCGCCTTGCACGGCAGTGTCGAGTTGCGCGGATATGTCCGACCAGTTGAGCTCATCGAGTTTCGGACGAGCGTCGCCGTTAAAGCTGAAATCGGACAGCGCATTGTGTACGACCGTGGTTGGCGCGCCAAAATGGGCCGTAACTTCTTCTATCAGCCTTTTCGTCTCGTCCAGGCTGCGGATATCGGCCCGGAACGCCCGCGTATCATTGCCGAGCCGGGTAGCAAGCTCTTCAGCGGGCCGGCGGCTGATGCGGTAATTGATGGCGACCTTTGCACCCTCGCGAGCAAAGGCGGCTGCAATCGCCGCGCCGAAACCCCGGCCGGCGCCGGAGACGATGACGACCTGTTCGTCGAGGGGCAGACTCATGTCGGCTATCCTTTTCTGTGTGGCCAAAGCTCATAGAAATGTTGGACCGGCCCGTGGCCAGTGCCGACGGAAAGCGTTCCGGCAGCCGCAACCGCACCCGCGAGATAATGTTTGGCTATAGTGACCGCGTCCGTCAGTGCCGAGCCCTTGGCGATCTCGGCGGCCAGAGCGCTGGAGAGCGTGCAACCGGTTCCATGCGTGTTCTTGGTCGGCACGCGGCTGGCCTCGAACCAGGTCAAACCTTCCGGGCTTGCGAGCACGTCGGGGCTTTGATCGCCGGCGAGGTGGCCGCCCTTGACCAGAACGGCCAGCGGACCGAGCTTTGCCAGGGCTTCCGCCTGGCGGGCCATCGTCTGACGAGTTTCGGCAACCGGTTCGTGCAGAAGTGCTGCCGCCTCTGGCAGGTTGGGTGTCAATAATGTGGCCAGCGGAAGAAGCCGGCTAATCAAAACGTCGACGGCATCGGCGGCGAGAAGCGCCGCGCCGCCCTTAGCAATCATCACCGGGTCGAGCACGATCGGGACGCTTCGATGTGGAGCGAGCGCATCGGCGACGGCTTCGGCGATTGCCGCATTCGCAATCATGCCGATTTTGACGGCGTCAACCCGCACATCGGCAAGGATGGCCTTGATCTGCTCGGCGACGAATTGCGGAGGAATGGGGTGGACGCCGGAAACACCTTGCGTGTTCTGCGCCGTCAGCGCGGTCAATGCCGCCATGCCATAGACACCACGCGCCGAGAATGCCTTCAAGTCCGCTTGAATGCCGGCGCCGCCGGAGGGGTCGGAGCCGGCGATGGAAAGAACGTTTCGGATCATGAGCGCGCCTTTCTGATGGCTCTCGCGATGTCGGCTGCCGCAGCCCGTGGATCCGGCATGCCACAGATGGCAGAAACGACGGCAATGCCGTCGGCGCCGGCCAAGAGGGCGCCGGCCGCATGTTCGGCCTTCAGGCCACCGATCGCCACGGATGGAACAGGGCAGAGATCGACCATGCGGGCCAGACCCGCAAAGCCGATCGGCTGCTTGTGGTCAGGTTTGGTCGGTGTCGCAAAAACAGGGCCGATCCCCGCATAGTCGACGACGCTGGGATCGATGGCCGCCGCAAGCGCTTCTGTTTCCACCGAGAGGCCGAGGATCATATCGGGGCCGATCAGGTGCCGCGCGGCGCGGGCATCCATGTCGTCCTGGCCAATATGCAGACCGTCGGCGTCGATTGCGACCGCCGCCTCGACATCGTCATTGACGATAAGGCGTGCCTCGGTGCCGGCCAGCGCTCGCTTCAACGCGCGGCCGGTTTCGATCATGCTCGCCGTCGAGGCATGCTTGTCGCGCAGTTGCACGATGGTGGCGCCGCCGGCGACGGCGATACGTGCCGTTTCCACCATGCCTATGCCGGCGCAGAGCAGTGGATCGAGAACGAGGTAGAGGGAAAGATCGAAGCTTTTCATGCCGCGGTGATCCGCGCTTCCCGGTCGATCGCTTTTTCATCCAGGGCGGCCAGCGCATCGAGGAAACGCCACGAGAAGGAGCCAGGCCCGGCCGCCTCACGGCTTGCCCGTTCACCGGCGACGCCAAACACGGCAAGCGCCCCAACGGTCGCGCTGAATGGATCCTCTGGCCTTGTCGCCGCGAATGCACCGACGAGGCAGGTCAATGCACAACCGAGCGCGGTGACCTGCGGCATCAAGGGCGAGCCGCCTTCTATGCGCACTGCTCTCTCTCCGTCGGTGACGAAATCCGTGGCGCCAGTCACCGCGACGACCGTTCGATATTTCCGGGCAAGTAGCGCGGCTGATTCCTCCGCCAATTCGACGGGATCACGGCTGTCAACGCCCTGGCCACGGCTTATGCCGCCGGCGAGCGCAATGATTTCAGAGGCATTGCCGCGGATGATCGTCGGTCGCAGCTCCAGCAATGCCGCGACCGCCTCGCGCCGGAAGGAGGTGGCATAATGCGCAACGGGATCGAGGACCCAGGGTTTACCGGCCTTTGCTGCGCTCCGCGCAGCCGCCGTCATGCCAGCCAACCAGTCGGTGGACAATGTGCCGATATTGATCGTCAATGCGCCGGAGATCGCGGCGAATTCGCCGGCTTCCTCTTCGGCATGCACCATGGCGGGAGAAGCGCCGGCGGCCAACATCACATTGGCGGCGATGTTCATCGCGACGAAGTTGGTGATGCATTGCACCAGCGGAGGGTTCGTCCGCATGGCCGTCAGTAGAGTGCCGGGAGTGGTCTGGTTTTGCATATCGCCCCTTTCGGGCGGGGCGAGACGCGTAGGGGTGGCGATGCAGCGCACCGAAACCCCGAGCGACTCCCTCCGCCAGCATTATCTGGTTCAGGTTCTAAGGGTGCTTCTCAGCCCGTCATGCGACGGGCGCCCCTGTCTCTCATCACGGTCTTTTTCGCAGAGAAAGACCGTCCTGTCATCAGCAAATCGCGTTCGCGAGCCGATAAAGGAGAACTGGATATGTTTTTGCCCGCAGCGAGAAGACGGTGCGTCGGCTTCCCTGTCTCCGCCTCTTCGACACCGTGGAACATGGCAAAATTCGCTACATCGCGCGTTGACGCGAAGTGCGGCGTTAGCTGGCCGCATGTACCAAAATATCACGCACCTGCAGAGGCGTGATATCGGCCATTTCGCCGAGTCGGATCTGCCCGGCCCGTTGCAGATGGGCGATCACGTCGTCCGGGGAGATTTCGATGGGGGCGACATCAGCCGGTTTGACCGGCAAACCCATTCGACGGAAAAACCCTTCGGTCAGATCGATGCCTTGTTCCGCCGCCATCTTGTCATCCGTTGCGGCAACGCCCCAAACGTTGCGGGCATAGCGGGCAAGCATCACCTGCTTCCGATCAGCTTTGAACCGCAAGAGCGAAGGCATCACCAGGCTCAAAGTGCGGGCGTGATCGATGCCATAGATCGCCGTGATGGCATGGCCGATCATATGGGTCGACCAGTCCTGGCGCACGCCGGTGCCGATCAAGCCGTTAAGCGCCTGGTTGGCGGCCCACATGACATTTTCGCGCGCTTCGGCGGAATTGTCTTCGAGCAGCTTCGGTCCCCATTCAATCAATGTGCGAAGCAATACTTCGCTGTAGCCGTACTGGACAGGTGTATTTCCGGGAACGGTGAGATATTGCTCAACCACGTGGGTAAAGGCGTCGACGACGCCGTTACCGAGCTGGCGCTTGTCCAGGCTTGCCATGGTAGCGGGATCCATGATCGCGAATGTGGGCCGTGCGGCTTCGTTGGCGAAAGGTATCTTCAAATCGCGTTCGATCGACGAGATCACCGATACGGCGTTGCTCTCGGAGCCGGTTGCCGGCAGCGTCAGGACGCAGCCGACCGGCAGGATCTCCTGCGGGTATCGGCCTGCGGCGAAATCGTCCCACGGATCGCGATTTTCGGCAGTGACGACGGAGGCGAGGAATTTTGCCGCATCGATCACCGAGCCGCCGCCAACCGCCAGGATAATGCCGACATTGGCCTGTCGTGCCACCTCGGCCGCCCTCAGGATCGTCTCATAGTGCGGGTTGACCTCGACGCCGCCGAATTCCGTCAACTTGCAGCCTTCGAGTGCCGCCAGGACTTGGTTATAGACGCCATTGCGCTTGATCGAACCGCCGCCGTACAGAAGGAGCACACGCGTTCCCGCCGGGATGAGGTTCTGCAAGGCCGCAATCTGGCCTTCACCGAAAACGATATGCGTTGGATTCCTGAATTCAAATTTGACCATGGTCTTCCTCTGTCTTCCTCAACGGTATTCTGCCGTTTCGCCAAAGGTCACCTCGATGCGGCCGAAGTCATGGAACTCCACGGTGAAATGCTGGCCTGGCTTTGCGAAGACCAAACCAGTGAAGGTGCCCGTCGTGATGACATCCCCGGCCTTGAAGGTCTTGCGTGCCTGGACCGTGTGGATGAAATCTAGGGCGGGGAGTAGAGGATCGACGCGTGCATGCCCGCCGATCTTGTCGAGAATAGTCACGCCGTCGCAGCTCAGCGTCACCCGCAAAGTGGAGAGATCGATATCTCGCCAGTCTGGACGAGGCGCTCCGATCACCAATCCACCGTTCGACATGCGGTCGACAAGCCGGTCGAGGACAGGCGTGTCCTGGTAGCTGATAAAACGGCTCGATACGATTTCGATTGCCGGAAAGGCCGTCAGGACGGCTTCGATCTCGGAACGGGAATAGGGCTCTGTCCGGCTTGGCAGATCGCGGTCGAAACGAAAGGCGATCTCGCCCTCGACACCCAACGGCGCATACATCCTGCCATCGATCTTTGCCGGAGAGCCAAAGCAATCCGCCGCGAAGATGCCGCCCCACATGGACGCACCTGAGGAGGCGTCGGTCGCCACCTTCCAGCCGCTGACAGTTGCGTCGAGCCGTGCGACAAGTGCCTCCTGCATCTGCAGCGCCTCGGAAATGGACGGTGGTTTGCTGGCAGCGGGCAATTCTCGAAGCCATTCACCGCTTTTTGCCGCATCGCTCAGCAGTCGTATTGCCGTCTCCAGATCAGCCTGTTCCATCCGTGCTACTCCGCTTTTTCGAAAAACTGCTTTGCGCCGCGCACGATCAAGTCATTGATCCAGCCGACCTGGACGAAATCCTCGCGGACAGGTTTGCCGGCGGCACGGATGCGGCGCGATGCGTCTTCGACGGCGGCAACGACGTCCGGATGTTTCGGATTGCCGGGATGGCCCAGCGATTGCGCCAGGTCCATCATGCCGAAGCTCAGATAATCGATGCCGGGCACGGCGGCGATATCACCGGCCGCCTTAAGCGCGCCAACCGTCTCGATCATGATCGAAACGCACATGTCCTCGTTGGATTGGGCCATGTGCGCCGGCATATCCGGAATACCTGCCGTGAATTTCGGCCGATTGCCACCGAAGGAGCGATTGCCGATCGGACCGTAGTAAGCGACGTCGACAACGGCCTTCGCATCCGCCAGGGAGTCGACATGAGGAACGACAATGCCTTTCACGCCGCGGTCCATGAATCTGCAGATCGTCGCTGCGGAGGGGTCGGGAACCCGCGCGATGGCGGTAATGCCGTGGCGCTCGGCCGTCACACAGGCATATTCGAGATCGCGATTGTCGAAAGCGCCGTGCTCGCCATCGAGATAGGCGTAATCGATACCGATGATCGCCAGAAGCTCGATGATGCCGGCATGAGGAAAGGTCAGATGCAGGCCGCGGATTTTTCGTTGTTCCGCAATGGCCTTCTTGATGCTGTTGGTCGTGGTCAAGGCAATTGTCCTTCTTGTAAAGTTGCTGGCTTTTCTGCCGGATCATTGGCTGCGAGCGCCGAACAAAATATGCTGAAAGCGAGCATCCCCGGATCGTCCAGGCCTCGGCTCTTTTCTCCGTAAAGGCGGGCACGGCCGATGCGATTGGGTCGGTCGCGAAAGGTCTCCAGTGCTTCTTGCGCCGCTCGGGCGGCAATGGCGCGGTAGGTGGAAGGCTCGGCGGCGCCCAATGCATCGGCAACGGCCTGCAGTCCGTCGATCACCGTCTTATCGCCGATCGCCGCGCCGCCGCGTGCCAGCATGGCGGCGCATATGCCGGCGATAAGCTCCGGGATGCGTTGGGTGGGAAGCGTGGTCTGTCCGCGGGTTGCTTTGGAGAGCGACATCAGCGCCGTCATGGCGAGAGTGCCGAGACTAGAGCCGGTCGAAGCGGAGGCCGCCTTGGCAAGGTTCATAAAAGCGGCGCCGAGATCGTCAGTGGCGCTTAGGTCGACTTCTGCTACGCCATCGGCAAGCCGTTTCAGCATCCCGCCGGTATCGCCGTCGCCAAGCTTTGCGTCGGCTGCATTCAATTCAGTTTCAGCCGCAGAAAAACAGGCTTGGGCTCGTTGAACGGCGTGCTGGATATCGGGAACGGCAATCGTCATCAGCCGACCCTCCAGAAGGGACAGGAGGCCGGCGCCCGAACGAGGCGGTCGATTTCATCGTCAAGAAAGCACAGGCTGAGCGATGCGCCGGCCATCTCCATCGACGTCGTATAGCGGCCGACCAGCGGCGAAACGATTTCGATCCCGGCAGCGTCGAGCCGTGCGACGACGCGCCGATAGAGAATATAAAGCTCCTCTAGCGGTGTTGCGCCGAGACTGTTGACCAGTAGAGATACGCGCGTTCCAGCAGCTGCCGGCGCATTGGCAAGCAACCGCTCGACCATCTCGTCCGCGATCCTGTCAGCGGGTTTCATGCGGTCGCGCCAGATTCCGGGCTCGCCGTGGATGCCCATACCCATCTCGATTTCGCCTTCCGGCAAGTCGAAGGTCGGCCCGGCTGCGCCCGGTACGATGCAAGGCGCCAAGGCGAAGCCGAGGGTGCGGCTGCGTTCCACCGTGCGGCGGGCGATTTCTGTGACATCGGCGAGCGATCCGCCGGCCTCGGCAAGGGCACCGGCGGCCTTGTAGGCATAGATGATGCCGGCAACGCCGCGCCGCCGTCCGATCTGATCGGCTTCAGCGCTGGCGATATCGTCGGTGCCGAGCACGGTCGTGGTTTCGATGCCTTCCAATTCGGCCATCTCGCAGGCCATGTCGAAGTTCATCCGGTCGCCGCCGTAATTGCCGTAGAGGCAAAGAACGCCCTTGCCGGTATTGGCTGCAGCGATGGCTTCACTGCAGGAGGCGACGTTGGGGCCCTCGAAGACATTGCCGACCGAGCAGGCGTCCAAAAGTCCCGGGCCGACATAGCCCGTGAAGAGCGGCAAATGCCCCGATCCGCCGCCGGAGACGATTCCGACTTTGTTGGTGACTGGACCGTCGGCACGCCGGATCACGCGTCCGCCTGTCCCATGACGGACGAGGGACGGATGTGCCAGAACCAGTCCATCCAGCATCTCGTCGACATAGTCGCGCGGTTCGTTCATCAGTTTACTCAAGTCGAATCCTCACATGCTCAATGATCTGCGGGCCGGGCGGAGACGCTGCGCGGGCTACATCAGATGTCTGTCGGGCGAGTATTGGCGAATGGGTGCGCCATCGAGGAACGCCAGGGTGTTCTCGATGCTGTTGCGGTAGAAAATTTGATACATTTCGCGTGTGCCGTAGCCGACATGCGGCGTCAGCACGACGTTCGGCGCGCTGCGCAGGGGATGATCGGCCGGCAAGGGCTCTTCGTTGAACACATCGATCGCCGCCTGAATGCGCCGGTTCTGCAGAGCGTCGATCAACGGCTGCTCGTCGATCAGCGGTGCCCTGGAGGTGTTGACCAGAATGGCGCCGTCGCGCATGCGCGACAATTGCGCCTGGCCGACGATCTTTTCCGTTTCCGGGGAAAGCACGAGATGCAGCGAGACGATGTCGGAGCGGGCGAAGAGGTCGTCGATGGAAACGGCCTGCACGCCTGCAGCCGCGGCCTTGTCGGCGGTCATGCTGCGGCTCCAGGCGATGACATCCATGCCGAGCGCCCGACAATAATTTGCAAGGCGGCCGCCGATCAGACCCAATCCGAGGATGCCGAGCGTTTTTCCCGCCATGCGAAAACCCGGCGGGACATTTTCCAGGAACGCGCCGCCCTTGATGGAGGCATCACCTTCCGGAATGCGGCGGACGGCGGCAAGCATAAGCGCCAGGGCGTGTTCGGCGGTATCCTGACCGTCCTCGCCGCCGCCCGTAATCGAGACAATAATGCCACGACGGAGCATCTCGTCCAGGCCCCGAGCCCGCCGGCCGGTCATGTTGAAGAATTTGAGCCGGGGCAAGCTGGCGATGACATCGTTGGAAAATGTGGTTCGCTCGCGCATCGCCAGGATGATGTCGAAATCCGCAAGTGCCTTGACGATGTCGTTCGGTGTTCCGAGGGGCTGATGGAAAAATACCACCTCTGCCCGGTCTGATAGCGCTGACCAATCGGCGCTATGTTCGGCGATACGCTGCCAGTCGTCCAGCACCGCCACGCGTGTCTTCGGACGAGCCTGTGGCTCTCCGCTATAATCAACATTATGCGAAAGCATTGATTATCCTCAATTATTATATCAGGCCAATCGATAACCAGGGCACTAGCGCGATGATCACCACTCCGACGGAAAGTATTGCGAGATAGGGCCAGAGATGGCGCATCGCCTGATTGGGATCTGCGCCGCCGATGGCGCAGGTGATGTAGAAACCGACGCCGAAAGGCGGGGTGAAGAGGCCGAGGCTCATCGCGAGGATGGCCACGATGGCGTAGTAGATATCGTTGATCCCCAGACCTTGGGCGATCGGGAACATCAGAGGGCCGAAAAGCACGATGGCTGGCAACCCCTCAAGTACGCTTCCGAGAATGGCGAACAGAAGGATCGACAGTGCCATGAAGGTCGGTACGCCGCCCGGAACTGCGGCAATGGCGTCGGCGAGGGTCTGGGAGAAGCCGGACTGGGTGATTGCCCAAGCCATTCCCGTTGCCGCGCCCGTTACGAAAAGAATTGCGCCGGAAAGCGAGGCGGTTGCCGCCAACATCGGAAACAGGCGCTTCCATTCGAACTGCCGATAGAGGAAGAGGCCGACCAGCAGAGTATAGGCGACACCCACCGTCGAAACCTCTGTGGCTGTTGCCACGCCTTCGACGACGGCGCTTCTGATAACGAAGGGCAGGGCCAGCGCCGGTAAAGCAACGAAAAAGCTCTTCCACAGAACACTTCGCTTCACCGAAGCCGTCTCGTTCTTCGGCGCTTTTCGCGTGCGATACCAGACGAAGGCACAGAGCATGACGCCGAGCAGGGCGGACGGCAGCAATCCGGCGGTGAACAGCCCAGCGATGGAAAGTCCGGTAACTGAGCCGACTGCGATCAAAATCAGGCTTGGGGGGACAGTCTCAGTCTGCGCACCGGTGGCCGCGAGCAGTGCAGTCATGGCGGCACGGTCATTACCGAGCTTTTCCATTTCAGGAAACAGCGCCGGCGCGATCGCCGCCATGTCGGCTGCCTTGGAGCCCGATATCCCCGATACAAGATACATCGCGGCGACGAGCACATATTGCAGCCCGCCGCGCACGTGGCCGAGCAGGTTCGACAGGAAGACGATCATTCGCTCTGCCATGCCGGTCATTTCGATCAGCAGGCCGAGGAAGACGAATGTCGGGATGGCCAGGAGAAGCAATTGCGACATACCTGCATCGAGGCGCGCGACAAGGATAGAGGGCGGCACGTACGTGCCGAGGGTCAAATAAGCAAAAGTGGCCGCGCCGAAGGCAAAGGCGATCGGGATGCCGACAAAAACCATTAGCGGGACGCCAATGAGAAAGAAGATCGCAAGATTAGCCTGATCGAGGTCAAGAAAGGTCGACTGCAGCAAAGCCAGTGCGCCGGCAACGATCACTGCGACAACAAGCGAAATGATCGAAATCTTGAAAGGCATGGTTCGAAGCCGCAGCAGCGCTGCGATGATCATCAGCCCGATACCGACCGGCATGGCAGCGGCGCGCCAGAACATCGATATTTCAAGGCTGGGACTGATAACGCCGGCTTCCGTCTGCACATGCTCGAACGAGGGTGGCAGCAACAGGATCAGAAAGACGAGGACGACGGAAACCGCAAATCCCGACAGATAACCCTGCCAGGAAGCAGGCAGCATGGATACGAAGGTCGTCATGCGCATGTGTTGCCAGCGCCGAAGGGCAAGCGCTGAGCCGAGCGTTCCCAGCCACAGGAACAGGATGGAATTGAATTCGTCGGTCCATATCAGGGGATGATGGAACACATAGCGGGCGACGATGCCAAGAAAAAGGACGACGATCTCTATGGCCAGCAACACGGCAGCTATCGCCGACAGCGTACCGAGGAAAAGCTCGTCGACGGTCGTCAGCAAGCCAGTCTTCCGATCGATGTCCGTCGGCTTTCGAATGGTCTCGCCGGTCAAGATGTTCGTTCCAGCCATGATAGCCTCCCTGCTCAACCTGCTGCCGGCAGCGTCCGCCGCTGCTTAGTGGCGACGGCGGATGCGGGATCACTGCAGACGTCCACGAAACTCGTCAGTTCGGCATTGAACCGCTCTGCGGCTTCGAAGAAGACCGAGTGCCCGCACCCGTCATAGAGGCTCAACGTCGCATGGGGGATAAGTCTGGCGGTGATGTCTGCAGCACCGGGGAGGACCAGAATATCGTCACGGCCATGGACGATGAGTGTTGGAACAGTGACACGCCGCAAGGCGGCCTCGGAAATCGCCGGCTCGGTCCACCATTTGCCAATCTGCTGGCGGATCTCGAACGGGCAAAGCATGTTATAGGCAAGCGCGAAGGCGAATTCGTCAGTGTCCGGTTGCAGGCCGAAGCAATTGCGCAGAAAGGCGGAGGCGACATCGATCCTACTGCCGAGATCGTCGATATCGAGTTTCTGAACGACGGCATTACCGGTGCCGATGACCTCGGGCACCTCGACCGGACGGCAGGACAGGAAGGCGACGCCGCTCAGTTGCGCGTCGCCGTAGTCGACCAGATATTGCCGGACGATGCGGCCGCCAAGCGACCAGCCGGCAAGGACCGGTTTACGAAGCTCCAGCGCGTCGATGACCGATTGCACCTCTCCGGACCAGCGCTTTCCGTCCTGATACCATTCATCGCCGAAAGGTTTGTCGGAAAGGCCATGACCGCGCGGATCAAAGGAGATGATGCGGAACTTCTGCATCTCCGGCGCCGAATACTGCTTGACGAAAGACAGGTAGCTTTGGGCAACACCGGTGACCAGCAGCAGTTCAGGGCCATTGGGATCGCCCCATTCCCTGACTTCGAGTTCGACGCCATCGGCGGTCTTGACGCGATGACGGCGGCCGGGCGGCCGGGTTTCCAAAGCACGTGTCATTTCAATCTCCAGATCAGCATCGGTCCTTGGGACCGCATGACATTACAATCAGCCCAGAGGGCCGGTGTAATGTTCGAGACGGGTCCATGCCTCGTCTCCGATTTGCTTGCGCCAATTGGCATAGAAGCCCGCCTGCTTGAGCTTGGCGCGGAAGGAATCGGTTTCCGTCGAATTCACTGCCAATCCCTTGCTCTTCAATTGGTCGACGAGCGATTGGTTCAGCGTGACGAGATCGGCCCGCTGCAGCACTGCCTTTTCGCTGAAGACGGTGTTGGCGACGTTCTGAACATCCTCCGGCAACCGTTTCCAGGCCGCGCCGTTGGCGATGATCCAGAAACCGTCCCAGACGTGATTGGTCAGCGACATGTATTTCTGCACTTCGTAGAACTTGCCGGTGTCGATCTGCGACAGCGGGTTCTCCTGGCCATCGACCACTTTGGTCTGCAGCGCGGTGTAGATTTCACCGAACTGCATGCTGACCGGTGCAACGCCGAGGCCCTGGAAGAGCGAGACGAGCGGCGGGGCGCCCGGCACCCTGAGCTTCAGACCGGTCAGATCGTCGGCGGTGTTGATCGGCCGCGCGCTGTTGGTGACTTGCCGATAACCCAGGTCCCACATTTTGTTCATCGGGACGAGATTGGTGTTGCTCGCGATCTGAGTGCGGACATAGGCGCCGAGATCGCCGTCCATTGCTTCCCAAACCTTGTCGTAGTTCGGGAAAGCGAAGCCCATGCCGTCGATGGCCGTGACGGGGAGAACGGATGCGAGGATCAAGCCTGCGGCGGGAAAGAATTCCACTGCGCCGCTGCGGACCTGCGACAGAAGATCGTTGTCGCCGCCAAGCTGGCTGTTCGGAAAAACCTGAATGTTCAGGCGTCCGCTGGTCTTTTCGAGAATCTCGGCAGACGCTTCAACGAGGCGCTTGCTGAAAGGGTGATCGGCCGGTGTGCTGTGACCGAGCTTGTAGCGAAACTGTGCGCCGAGAGCGCTGGATGACATGGTCGCGGCGGCAACGGCCGCGGCTGCTCCGCCAATGAAATGACGGCGATTGATATACATCTGAATTCCTCCCATTCCTGTCTTCTGCCACCTGGCCGTCCTCTGTGCCGAGTGGAGCCTCCTTGAGTCCGTCAATATGATGGCGTGGCGGCGTGACGGACGCCATTGCCAATTCGTGAACCTGCATGCGTGGTTGGCGAAGGTCTCACGATTGGATTATCGTTTGGACGTAAGGTCTTGTATTGACTATAGTTCACGCCAAAGCGCGGCGAACGGCGCTGGGGGAGGATCTTTTGACGCGTGTCGACCTAATTACACTTAGTCTTTTCATCGCGGTGGCAGAGGAGACGAGCCTGGCCAAGGCTGCCGAGCGGGAACACCTTGCGGCGTCCGCCATCAGCAAACGGCTGGCCGACCTCGAGCTGAATTTCGACATCAAGCTGTTCGAGCGCAAGCCGAACGGCATGTTTCTGACGGCCGCCGGTTCGGCGCTTCTGCATCATGCGCGGCTGATCATGCGCAATGTTGCCGAACTTGAAGCCGAACTGCAGGACTTCTCAGCGGGCATGCGCGGTACCATTCGCGTCCAGGCCAATGCTACCGCAATGGCTCGCTATTTGCCGGAAGATCTAAAGAGTTTCCTTGCCTTATATCCAGAAGTTCGCGTAGAGCTTGAGGAAAGTACGACGCCCGATACCTTGCGGGCGATCGCCGACAATGCCGCCGATATCGGCATATACGGCGACGTCATCGTTCCTGCCGATCTTACTTCGCTTGTCTATCGCGCCGACCGGCTCGCACTGCTGGTACCCCTCGACCACGCTTTGGCGGACAGAGAATGCGTCACCTTCGCCGATACGGTAGACTATGATTATATCGGTGCGCCAAAGGGCAGTTCCATCGATACCGCGCTCATTCGAGCTTCCAGCGATCTCGGTGTTTCCCTGCACATGAGCACCAGGACCTCCGGTTTCGATGCGATCAGCCGCATGGTTGCCGCGGGACTGGGGATAGCCGTGGTGCCGGACAGCGTCGCTACTAGCTATGCGGAGTCACTGAATGTGAAGGTCCTGAAGCTCGATGAGCGCTGGGCTGAACGGCGGCTGATGGTCTGTGTCCGCAGCATCGATGCGTTGACTCCCGCCGCTGCCGCGTTTCTCGCCCATTTGAACTGTAATTGATTTGAACGGCGGCGACCGATCCTAGAGCGCCGTGCTTTCATTTGAAAGCACAAAGGTCGCACTAGTCTTTTGAATCTAGAGCATCTTATCCGCTTGCAGGTGATTCCACCTGAAAGCGGGATGCTCTAGTCGCCGTCATTCTTGGAATCTCATTTCCGTTCGACAGTTCTCCAGAAGGCGCATTGGTGCTCTGCAGCGAAGTTGCTCACGCTGTGCGACTGAGGCTTGTTGAGCGATTGCACGGGACCGGCTTGCGCCTGCTCGAATTGCGGCCAGGCAGGCACGCCCTTTCCGTTCGGATTGCCGCTGCGAGCGAAATTCGCCCAATAGGCACGCATCTGCTTGCCGAGCGCTCTCTGGGCATCGGTCATGTCGGGCGTTCCTTTGAGCGTGATGCTGCTCAGATCGAACAGATACTGAAGCTCGCTGAAATGGCCGGCACGATAGGGGAAACTGATCGGCGGTGCGACGACCGAGCGCGCGTCCGTATCCGCCATCTCATATTCGAAAGTCGGCGAATATTTCGCCATGATCCGGTTGGTCTCGTAGGCCGGGCAGGCGATCACGCCGTCGGTGATGACCTGCGCTGCTGCAAGCCCTGGGACCTTGTATTTGGAAAGTGCGTAGGTCTTTGCGACTGCCGGAATAGCGGCGTCGGTGAAACCGACCCGTGGGATGAAAGACGCAATGCCCTGCAGCGCCTTGTCATAGTCCTTGGCCGCAAGGGGAGCGCCGGAAAGGTCGAACATGAAGCCGGCGATCAGATTGCCTTCATCATGATTTGTGCCGTTGATGACAGGAACACGATTATATTCTCCGGCTTTCAAGGAATCGGCGATCGGACCTGTCAGCACCTTTCCGTCGATGATCGTCGCGATCGGCGTCGCTTCCGCTGAAATCAAGGTGTCCACAGGCGCCTTGCGCAGACATTCGGCCGCCGCCGGGCTGGCGTCTTCGGGGCAGCCCACTTTCTGGGCCAGGGTCTTGCCCTGATCCTCGGCGGTCTGCAGCGTTTCGTCGGCAGTCGCACCGCTTTCGATGATCGCCTTCTGGAAAAGACCGGCGGCCATCGGCGAAACAATATGCGTGTAGACGGCGATCGCTCCGGCCGATTCTCCGAAGATGGTGACGTTATCCGGATTGCCGCCGAAGGCCGCGATGTTGTCGCGAACCCATCGCAGCGATTGCTGTTGATCGAGCAAACCGTAATTGGCGATGACGTGGTCTTCAGCATCGAGCGCCGGGTGGGCAAAAAAGCCCAGGGCTCCGAGACGATAATTGACGGTGACGACGACGACATTGTTTTCCCTGGCCAATGCGTCGGCATCGTAGACGTCGCCGGAGCCGCCGGTGAAGCCACCACCGTGAAAGAACACCATGACCGGCTCCCGCTGCCAGAATTTCATGCCAGTGTCATCATGGGGAACGGTAATGTTGAGGAAGAGGCAATCTTCATCTGAGGAGGGTGTGCCCCAGGGGCTCTTGCCTTGCGGACATCCGGCGCCGGGCTTTGTTGCATCCACCGTTCCAGATCCTGCGGGAGCCGGCACGGGCGGTTTCCACCTCAGTTCGCCGGTCGGCGCCTGCGCATAGCGGACCCCTAAGAATTTTGCGAGCCCCGGTGAAGACACGCCGACCAGGGTCTCGGAACCGATTTTGATCTGAGGTGCGTCGGCAGCAAAAGCGGACGGTGCGGTCAGAAGCATGGCTACAACTGCGGCGGACAGCGACAGTCGTTTGCCGCCGCATAGCGACGTCATTAAAATGTGCATTCATTCCTCCCAAATTACGGATGCCTGAGGGCTGCTGCGACTGCCTCAGTCTCCACCCCGGCGTTCCCGAGCAAACACTATGCTCAGAGGCATAGGAATGACCATTTCCAAATCAAGAACGGCCATCCGCAAAACGAGAAGGCATGGAAGACGCATCATTTTGTCTAGTGATGGGAGGCAGGCCCCGACCCGTGTTCCGGCTTCCTGATGAAGAAGGCCGTCGCGATCGCTCCCAACGAGATGATCGTCCCGCAGAGAAAGGCAGCCTTGATGCCCCCGGTCGTTGCCGCAAGGACACTGGCCCCACCGGCAGACAGACCGGCGGCCCGCAAGGTCATGATCGCGACGAACAACGCCGTGCCGGCTGCGCCGGCGACTTGTTGGGTCGCACCGAGCATGGCGCTGCCATGTGAATAGAGCTTTGGCGGCAGTGATCCGAGGCTGACGGTGAACAGCGGCGTGAACATCAGCGCAAGACCGATGCTGAGCACGATATGCGCGATCAAGAACATCCAGAACGGCGTATCCTGTTGTATGAAGACCAACCCGCCCAAGACCAGACTGAGCATGATCGCGCCCGGAATGATCAGCGGCGCTGGACCGTATTTGTCGAAGAGGCGCCCGACCGTCGGGGCGCAGAGGCCCATGATCAGCCCACCGGGCAGCAATAACAGCCCGGTTTTCAGCGTCGACAATCCCAGCACGTTTTGCAGGTAGATGGGCAGCAAGATGAAGACACCGAACATCGACATCATCAGGACGGCCATCATGATCATCGCGATCGTGAAGGTCTTCGTGGTCAGGGTGCGCAGATCGAGCAGCGCTCTGTCCTGTTTTTGCAGCTGCAACTGGCGCAATACGAAAAGCGCGATGACAACAGCGCCGGTCAGGAGCGGAATCCACGGCGACACCGCCGGTTCGTGAAGCGCCGCTTCGCCGAGCCCACTGAGGCCATAGACGAAACCGCCGAAGCCGATGGCGGAGAGGACAATCGAAAGAATATCGATCGGCGCGGTGGTTGGAACCGTCACGTTTTTCATGCGTATGGCACCAAGCGCCAATGCGCTGAGCGCGATCGGCAATACCAGGAGAAACAGCCAGCGCCATTCGAGCACCGAGAGGATCAGGCCGGAAATGGTCGGTCCGATAGCCGGCGCAACCGAAATGACAACGGAGATGTTGCCCATGGTCCTGCCGCGGGATTCCGGCGGCACCAAGGTCATCACCGTCGTCATCAGCAACGGCATCATGATCGCCGTGCCGGAGGCCTGCACGATCCGGCCTATGACAAGCATTGCAAACCCCGGCGCCAGCGCCGAAATCAGCGTACCGGCGCTGAACAGCGACATGGCAAGAATGAAGACCGGCCGGGTATTGAGCCGCTGCAACAGATATCCGGTGACCGGGATGACGACGGCCATCGTCAGCATGAACGCCGTGGTGAGCCACTGAGCAGCGCTTGCGGTGATGTCGAGATCAGCCATCAGGTGTGGCAGTGCGACACCCATGATGGTTTCGTTGAGAATGACGACAAAAGCCGACACCAACAACAGGGCGATAACGAGTTTATTGCGGGCGCCATGGTCTTCCACGGTGGGAATATCCTGCTCCGCATCGGCAAAAGTCTGGGTGTCGGTCGTCATGGTGCTGCCTTGACTTGAATTCGAAATGGCAATTGAAATTGCCTGGAACCGTAAATTGCTTGGCGTCTTTCCTTGTTATGACGAACGGCTGCATGAAATTGCGACACGTGCAGCGAATTTTTTCCGCGCCGTCAGCTGGCATGGCGACTTTGCGATTGCAATTCCCGATAGTTGGTTGGGGCCAAGAATGGGAAAGGGCTGATGAAGGTCAACCCCAAACATGCTTTCGTTGCGATGTTTGGAGCGGGAATATGGAGCGCTGCGGCGCCAAGGCGTAAGCAGCGAATCCAGGGAAGACGCGCGTTAAAAGGCGGGCACCGGATGTATCCAGCCTTCCAAAATGCGGCGATGAGGCCACCGAAGCGGGACGATCTATCATTCAGGGAAGGTTTGACGGCCTTGCAAAGCGGGCGAGCACGTCCGGAAAACCCTGGATTCGAGGAAGAAACCCATGCATCCTGCGCATGGGTGCAGTGAAGCCTTGGCGCTGCAATAACCGAGGGTCCCACATTATATAGCTGTCATGGAAGCGATTGGAGCGCCACGGATGGCAGCTCAGCTTCGAATGCCCAAGGAAAGGGGATTATCATGAACGTAGCACGCTCTTTCAATAATTGGCGCAAGTATCGCCAGACGGTGGCCGAACTGGGCCGTATGTCGACGCGCGAACTGCACGATCTCGGTATCGATCGTGGTGACATCCACAACGTCGCCCGCGCAGCGGTCGTTCGCTAACCGCATATCGTCGATCTGATTTCGACAGTTTGAGAGCGCCTGCTTCCTTCGAAGCGGGCGCTTTTGTTTTGTGTCTCCGGCTGATGGTTTTGGTATTCCTGGGTGAAAGCGTGCCGTGACGGAGCTTTCCGCTTTTCGCATAACGCATGCCTGCCTTGCAAAGAAATGCCTATGAACTGAGCAAATCGAGGATATGATCACAGTCATCGAAGTGATGCACCTCCTCCCGCATCCCTTCGTGATGCAGGCGTCCTTATCCTCCTCCCAAGGTCGTCTGCGGGAACGGTAGCACTCCTCCTCCCAGCTACTGTTCGGTTCTTTTCGGAAAGCCTGCCGCACCTCCTCCCGCGGCAGGCTTTTTCGTTTTGAGCTTCGAAAAAATCAGAAGCCGGGTTGGTCGAATTCCTATGCTGCGATGAGGCAGGGCTTCATACGCGAGCAATCGCCGGCCCCGTCAATCGAAAGGCAGTGCTGTGCCCGCCTCTTCGCGGCCACTATCCTTATCCAGCCGGCAAGTCAGCCTCGCTCCATCTTGTTTGTCCTAATGTTCCATGCCCGAAACTATCGCACGGGCTGAGTGACAGCGAGGCGCTTCAACGCGCTTCGACAACAGGACTGAAGAGGAATGCTCCCGCATGCTGAAGACCTTTGACGACTGCGCGCCCGGCCTCGCCCTGAGCAGCAAAGCGGCCGAGACCGCAGGCGCGCCGTTCGAGCAGTCCGGCAAGGCGAGCGATGCGCTTCTCAATTGCCTGATCTCCGGGGGAGACGAGAGATTGGAGTGCGAGCCGGCGACCGGCCTTAACATGTATGGTCACGGGCCGTCACCCCGGCCGCAGGACTTGGCCTTCGGCTCTTCGACGGCATCGACCATTTCCGCACCGGCTTTCGCGGCGGTTCAGGCTTACTACGCGGACCTTTCTCGGGAAATGGAAAGCCGCCCCGCCGCCGACATCTATGCGCGGGAGATTGCACGGTTGCGAGCAAACCTGCTGCGCCTGCTCGGCCTCGATCAGAACCCAGGATCTTCGCGGGTGCATGCCGTCATGGCGACGTCGGGAACCGATATTCATCTTTTCGCAGCGGCGCTGCTTGCGCGCCAAGACGATCAAACCTTGATGACCATAACGCTGATGGGCAACGAGACCGGGAGCGGGGTCATGGCTGCCGCGTCCGGGCGCCATTTCATGAGCCGCGTCAGCAGCGATCGCTCTGTTGCCAAGGGCGAGGAACTGAGCCCCGGACATGGCACGCGAAATACGTCGGTCGCCGTGCGCAATGCGGACGGCACGCTTCGGAGCGAAGAAGAGGTCGAGTTCGAATTGAAGGGTCTGATCGAACTTGCCCGTGCTGCAGGCCTCAGATGCCTTTTGGTTGTCACGGATGTTTCGAAAACCAGCCTGCTGGCGCCAGGTCTTGAAACAGTGTTCCGCCTGAAAGCGCGTTTTGGCGCGATCCTCGATATCATGATCGACGCCTGCCAGTTTCGCGTCTCCGCAGCAACGATCCGCGCCTATCTCGCGCATGATTTCCTGGTGGCGGTCACTGGTTCCAAATTCCTCGCGGGTCCGATTTTCAGCGGTGCGCTATTGTGCTCGCCTCGGATCTCGGATCGCCTGAAGCAGCGGCCTTTGCCGGCGGCGCTTGCCGATTATTGCCCGAAGGCGGATTGGCCGGAGGGCTGGGCAGCCCGGAACGTGCTGCCGCATCGCGCCAATTTCGGCCTTTTGCTGCGATGGAAGGCGGCTCTGTTCGAGCTTGAGCGCTTCGTCGGTGTGCCCGAGGAAAAGGTGATTGCCGTGCTGTCCGCTTTCGCTGAGGCGGTCGGAGAGCGGCTCAAACAAGACAGCGCCTTTGAACTGCTCGACACGCGGCCGATAGACCGGAAGCGTTTATGGGACGGATTGAACGCTGCACGTTGGGACGACATACCGTCGATCTTTTCGTTCTATCTATGTAATCCCCATCGGGGTGGCATCCTGACGGCGACGGAGACCGCCGCGGTCTACAAGAATCTCGCCGTTGAACACAGTGACCTTGTACCGGTGCGTCTCGGTCAGCCCGTTCGCTGCGCCGATTTCGGCGACATGCCTGCAAGCGCCTTGAGGATATGCCTGAGTGCACAGTTGATTGTGCAGGCTTGTGAAAGTGCTGCCGCGCTTGATGGCCTGATCTCACAGGCAATGACGGTCCTGGATCGAACGGCTGAGGCGGCGGCGCAATTGACATCCCAGCCGAGCATTGCCCGCGCGTCGGGCGTCTAGGGTTAGCGTCCAACTGAACGGCGTGAGCACCTCGCCTCAGGCGGTCGCACTATGCTCGCCTCTGGCCGCCGTCCAGACCTCGCGCGCCGCGTCGGCGTTCACGGCGGCGATGGCAATACCGACGATCAGGTCAGGCCAGGCAGAGTTCCAGAGAAATGCGGTCGCGAGACCTGCGGCAATGATGGCGATATTGGCGAGTGCGTCATTGCGGGCGGAGAGAAAAGCGGCGCGGGTGAGGCTGCCGCGGTGCTCGCGAAAGCGAACCAGCATCATGGCGCAGGAGAAATTGATGGCGAGAGCGCCAAGGCCTGCCAATGATAGCGGCAAGGGTTCCGGCGCAACCGGCGCCATGAATTTCTGCCAGGCGGTCCAGATGGTCGCCAGTCCAGGTACGAGCAGGATTACGGCAAGGGCCATGCCGACACGGGCGCGATTGCGGGCGCTCCAACCGAGCGCCATCAGGATCAAGAGGTTTATCGACGCGTCTTCAAGGAAATCGACGCTATCGGCAAAGAGCGACACCGAACCGATGGACAGCGCCACCGCGAATTCGATGCCGAAATAGCCGAGGTTCAAAAGCGTCACACGTTTGACCACGTTACGGAGTGTAATGTCCGTCATGCTCGCTCTCCATTCTCCTCGCCGACCTCGCTCATCAAAGGCTATCCGGTCTCCCTTGCAACCCACTGACGTCCGCTAATCCTCAGTTATTCGGCTGAACAAGACGAATACAGGCAGGACCTAAGTCGCTTCCGGCCGAATTTTCAGCCTGGCGTCAGTTCATCGCTATAACAGCCTCGCGGGGCAGAACCCTCGTGGCCTTCGGAGACTAAGATTGAATCTCATAGTATTGCGTGATTCTCCCCCTCCGGAGCTCGTGCGCCAGCCTGTTCCAGGCCATTTCAGATACCGGGCTGATATCGACGGGCTTCGCGCGCTGGCGATCCTGCCCGTCGTGCTCTACCACGCCGGCATTCCGCGCTTCAGCGGCGGGTTCGTCGGTGTCGACGTTTTCTTCGTCATCTCCGGATTCCTGATGGCCTCGCTGATCTCGGGGGAAATCGCCGGCGACGATTTCAGCATCTTGCGCTTTTACGAGCGGCGAATACGGCGAATTTTTCCGGCGCTCTTTGCTGTTCTTGCCGCCTCCTCGGTGGCGGCATGGCTGCTTCTGATGCCGGTCGAGCTGGAATATTTCGCCCGCAGCCTGAGGGCAGCCGCATTGTTCACCTCGAACATCCAGTTCGAGAAGGAGAGCGGCTATTTCGACATCGGCGCACAGATGAAGCCGCTGTTGCACACCTGGTCGCTCGCGGTCGAAGAGCAGTTCTACATTCTGTTTCCGTTGCTGCTGGTGGCACTCAGCCGATTTGCGCGGCGCTACATGGTACCCATCCTACTTGGCCTGTTGATCATCTCGTTCGCGGCGAGTGCCTGGATGGTTTTCCAAAGTCCGACGGCGGCATTCTACCTGCTGCAGTTCCGCGCCTGGGAACTGCTTCTTGGCGCGTTGCTGGCCTTCAACGTGATACCGAGACCGGCGCGGCCTGTGGTGCGGGAGGTCCTGGCTGCCCTCGGTATCGCCCTTATCGCCCTCGCCGTGTTTGGCTTTACCGACCACACGCGGTTTCCAGGCCCGGCGGCCTTGCTCCCCTGCCTCGGCGCGGCCTTGGTGATCTATGCCGGAGCTGAATATGGATTGGCTGGCCGGGGGTTGCGGGCAAGACCCCTGGTATTCGTCGGGCTGATTTCCTATTCCCTCTATCTCTGGCATTGGCCGATCATCGTGTTCAGCCGCGAAGTCTCCGGCCGGGAACTCTCTCCGGTCCAGGGTGGTGTGATCGTCTTTGCTTCGCTTGTTTTCGCAGCACTGTCGTGGCGGTTTGTCGAACGGCCATTTCGCGGTCGTAGTAGCCGATTGGGTCGAAGGTCGTTGTTTGCGGCGGCAGCGGTGGTCATGGTCGCCATGGTCGGGTTCGGCAACTATGTCATTCGTGATAGCGGCGTGCCGGGTCGCCTCCCAACCGACGTGCAGAAGGTCTATGCGGCGACATACGACATCAGCCGCTTCGGCATGCCGCCATGCTTTGCTGACTCCGATACGACCGGTCCGTCTTTGTCCGACATACGCGCCGGAAAACTTTGTCCGCTCGGTGTCGACGGATCAAGCACTCCTGCCTTCCTCGTTTGGGGAGACTCGCATTCGGGAGCCATGTCTCCGGCGATCGATGGGGCGGCAAAACAGGCCGGCGTTTCCGGTCTGTTTGCAGGGCACGCATCATGTCCGCCATTGCCGGATGCGAAACTCCCGGTTCACGGTGATGTGAAGCGATGCGACGACTTCAATGCCGCGGTCCGTGACCTGGTGACATCGAGGCACATTCCGCTGGTGTTCCTGATAGCCTATTGGCCGAAATATGTGCATGACGCCGAGTTGCCGAAACAAGGCGTCTACTTCGATCCATCAGTGCCGCCACCATTAGCGGACAAGTCTGCGCCGGTGACGGCATCTCTCGATCGTCTGATGGCGGAGTTGACGCGGCAGGGAACCAAAGTTGTGTTGGTCATGGATGTACCGGAAATGGGCCACTACATGCCGGAAGCCATCGCCAAGGCTGTAATGACCCATACATCGACCGAGGTTGCGCCACCGTGGAACTACGTTGCGAAACGGCAGGCGCTCTCGCGTACCATTCTGACCCGCTTCGCAGCCAAATATGGTGCAACCATAGTCGACCCGCTGCCTGCGATCTGCCACGACGGACATTGCGATGCGACACAAGACGGCATGCCGCTTTATAAGGACGCCGACCACATCACGGCTGCGGCATCGAGAAGGCTCAGCTACTTGTTCTCTCCGGTATTTGTAGCCCCGGAGCGAAAGCGGAGTCTGTCTGGCAATTCATGACTTGTTCAACGCAGGACTTTGCCTGTCGTCTCCGTCAAAGCCTGCAAAATCTCCCCTGACGATACCGTGGCGTTGAAGCTTGTCGTAGAAGGTCTTCCGGGGGATACCGAGAGCCTCGATTGTCCGGCGCACGTCACCGCTGTTTTGAGCGAGCGTCTCACGGATGAGTTCGGCCTCGTAGCGCTCGACGCGGGCAGGCAGGGGCAGGGTTGTATCAGCAGAGGGGATTTCGTTTCGCTTTGGCCCCGCCGCCGATTCCAGGCCAAGCACGAAACGCTCGGCGAAGTGCGAAAGCTCGCGAACATTGCCCGGCCAGTCGTGGTTCTGCAAATGGCGGCGGACAGCGGCGGAAATAGCGGGTACTTCGCGTTTGAAGCGGCTGGCGGCGCGGTCCGCGAAGTATCCGAAGAGCAGGGCGATATCATCACGCCGATCGCGTAGCGGTGGGATGGAGATGGTGACGACGTTGAGGCGGTAATAGAGATCCTCCCGGAAATCGCCACGCTGGCGCGGATCGCTGAGATCGACTTTCGCCGCGGCAACGACACGAAGATCGACGGGGCGGACCTCGTTGGTGCCGAGTGGTGTCACCTCGCGCATCTCCAGGACACGCAACATCTGCACCTGTATTGCCGGCGGCATGCTCTCGATCTCATCGAGAAACAGCGTGCCGGCGCTTGCATGTTCGATGCGGCCGATACGCTTCTTCTGCGCGCCGGTGAAGGCGCCAGGCTCGTGGCCGAAAAGCTCGCTTTCGATGACCGTCTCGGGCAGGGCGCCGCAATTGAGCGCGACGAAATTGCCTGTCGCCCGCCGGCTCCAGCGATGCAACAGGCTCGCGACCACTTCCTTGCCGCTGCCGGTCTCGCCGGTCACCAGCACATCGACATCCGTATCGGCGATCTGCCGCAGGGTATGGCGCAGCCGCTCCATCGCCGGCGTCTGGCCGATCAACGGCAGATCGCCCTGCGCCTGTTCGGCCGCAATGCGAAGGGCGCGGTTTTCCAGAACGAGCCGGCGCTTTTCCGCCGCTCGCCGAACGCTTTGCACCAACCGATCGGTCGCGAAGGGTTTCGTGAGGAAATCATAGGCGCCGTCCTGGATCGCCTTCACCGCCATCGGGATATCGCCATGACCGGTGACCAGAATGACCGGCAGGTCCGCATCCTGCTCCTTGACGCGGCTGAAGAGCTGCTGCCCATCCATTTGCGGCATGCGTATATCGGAGACGATCACGCCGGCAAAACCTGCGTCCAGCGCGCCGAGCGCATCCGCCGCGGTGGAGAAGGCAGAGACGGAAAAGCCCGCAAGTTCAAGCGTTTGTTTCGTTGCGTTCAACAAGTCCTTGTCATCGTCTACCAGGAAGACACTTGAAACGTCGCTCATGAAATCGCCTTGCGCAGATGAATGGTGAAACGGGTGCCGGTCTCGCTGCTTTCAACATCGATGCGGCCGCCATAGTCGGCGACGATGTCCTTGGAGATGACGAGACCAAGGCCGAGGCCCTTTTCCTTAGACGTGTTGAAGGGCGTGAACAGTGAATGGAGGATCGCCGGCGGAATGCCGGGACCATTGTCGGAGACGACGACCTCCACGATCTCCCCCGTGTCGCGCGTCAAAACCTCGACTTTTGCTTGGTCACGGCCTTCCAATGCCTCGAGCGCATTTTGGAAGAGATTGATCAGCACCTGCTCGAGGCGAACGCGCGTGCCGATGACCGTCAACCCGGTGGGCGGAAGATCGATCGCCAGCGCATCGAGCCGGCCGGCAAAACGGCTTCTGAGCAGGATCACGGCGCCTTCCATAACGCTCCTGAGTTCCACCGGCTCCGGTGCGCTGCGCCCCTTGCGGGCGAATGCCTTCAGCTCCTCGGTGATCGTGCCGATCCGCTCCGTCAGGGCCGCGATGAAGGAAAGATTTTCCTTCACGGGCGCGATCTGTTTTCGCTCCAGAAAGATATGGGCATTGTCGGCATAGGCACGGATGGTCGCGACTGGCTGGTTGATCTCATGGGCGACCCCGGCGGCGACCTGGCCGAGAATCGCAAGGCGGTTGGCCTGCACCAGTTCCTGCTGCACGACCTGAAGCTTCGCCTCCGTCGCGCGGTGATCGGATATTTCCGCTTCGAGACGATCGCGGGCGCGGCTGAGATCTTCGGTGCGCTCCAGTACGCGTCGTTCCAACTCCTCGCGCGCGATTCTGCTGATGGCGATCTGCATCGCCGACACATGGCGGCGCCGCAGCAGGAAGGCGGCAATCGCCAAGATCGGCAACAGCACGGTCAGCGAGAGGAAGCGCGTTTCGCGAACGGTGGCGGAAATCGCCTGATCCGTCGGGATGAGATAGTCCAACTGCCAAGGCGTGGAGGGGACCGATGTCGTCAGGCGCAGGTATTCCGCAGCGCTGCTACCCGGTAGGACTGCGCGCACGATCGTGGCATCCGGACCAATGGCTTCGGGACGTGCAATCGGCAGAGGTGTCAGCGGCGCATCGCCGAATTGCAGGCTCTTGCGGATAGCGGCGAGATTGTCGGCAGACAGCAGTGACGCCGTCATGAAGCGCCAGGACGGAATACTGGTGATCAGCACGACGCCATGCTCGTCGGTCACATAGGCCGGACGGCCGGCTTCGCGCCAATCGGCTTCGAGCTGGTCGAATTCCATCTTGACCACCACGACACCCAGTGCCCCATCGGCATCGCCGACACGACGGGAGATGTAGAGACCGGGGCGATTGCTGACATTGCCGAGCGCAAAATGCTCGGCAGTTCCCGTCTCCATCGCCCGGCGGAAGTAGTCGCGGAAGGAATAGTCGTTGCCGACGAAGCTCAGCGGTTCGCGCCAATTGCTCGATGCGATCGCCACCCCGTCCTTGCCGGTGACGTAGAGCACGGAGGCCTTGGTACCGGAAACGAGGCTTTCGAGCTTGCGGTCGAGCGTTGTGACGGCATCGCCCTTTGCCGCCGCGAGCGCATCGCGCACCTGCTGGTCGTCCGCCAACAGCAATGGCAAGGCGCGGGGGCGTTCAAGGACGGCTCTCAGCAACGCGACCTTCAGGTTCGCATCGGTGCGACCTTGGCCCTGCAATGCCTCGATTGCCGTCACGCGGCCGTAAACGCCCGCGCCATAGAGTGCTGCCGCGATGACGATCGCGCAGAAGATCGTAAAGATCAACCAGACCCGGCGAGAACGTCGGCTGAGTTGCTCTGGCGTCGAAAATCGTTCGATGGGCGGCCGCTGCAGCATCATTACATTGTGCATGATTTCGCGCGGACCGCAATTCAATCTGTGCGGATTGCCGCACAGATCTGGAACGTCACCCACGCCGCCATCATAAAATATGTTTAAAAATCAATAGCATATGAGAATGCCCTTGATCTGGCACGCCTGTTGCAACGCCATGCCAAACAGTCGGAGGCTGTTGAAGATTGGTCGTTGCCCGGAGGACCGAGGATCGGTTGGGCACAACGGAGGATAATCATGATTGTACCCGTCGCTGCCGAAACACACGGCAAACTTCCCTTTTACCGGCATCTCTATGTGCAGGTTCTCGCCGCCATCGCCGCCGGTATCCTGCTTGGGCATTTCTATCCGCAAACCGGCGCATCGTTGCAGCCACTCGGCGATGCCTTCATCAAGCTGGTGCGCATGGTCATTGCGCCGGTCATCTTCCTGACGGTGGCAACCGGCATTGCCGGCATGTCGGACCTGAAAAAATTCGGCCGCGTCGTCGGCAAGGCGCTCCTCTATTTCCTTGTCTTCTCGACGCTGGCCTTGGTCGTCGGCCTTATCGTGTCGAACGTCCTGCAGCCGGGCGCCGGCATGCATATCAATCCGGCAACGCTGGATACGAAGGCTGTGAACAACTACGCGGCGCAAGCGCATGACGCCTCTGTCGTCGGCTTTCTGATGAACATCATTCCGGACACGATCGTCGGCGCCTTCGCCAAGGGCGACATTCTCCAGGTCCTGTTCTTCTCGGTGGTCTTCGGCATCGCGCTCGGCGCAGTAGGCGAACGCGGCCGGCCGGTGCAGGATTTCCTGCAGGTGCTGACGGCGCCGATTTTCCGTATGGTGTCGATCCTGATGAAGTTCGCGCCGATCGGTGCATTCGGCGCCATGGCCTTCACCATCGGCAAATACGGTATCGGCACGATTGCCAACCTGGCATTCCTGATCGGCACCTTCTATCTGACGTCGCTGCTGTTTGTGCTCGTCGTGCTCGGCGCTGTCGCCCGCTACAATGGCTTCTCGATCCTGGCGCTGATCCGCTATATCAAGGAAGAGCTGCTGCTGGTGCTCGGCACCTCTTCTTCGGAAGCCGCATTGCCCGGCCTGATGAACAAGATGGAACGCGCCGGCTGCAAGCGCTCCGTCGTTGGCCTCGTCATTCCAACGGGCTATTCCTTCAACCTCGATGGCACCAATATCTACATGACACTGGCAGCGCTCTTCATCGCCCAGGCAACCGATACGCCTCTGACGTTCGGTGATCAGATTCTGTTGCTGCTGGTGGCAATGCTGAGCTCCAAGGGTGCTGCGGGCATCACCGGCGCTGGTTTCATCACGCTCGCCGCGACGCTCTCCGTCATTCCTTCGGTTCCGATCGCCGGCATGGCACTGATCCTTGGCATCGACCGCTTCATGTCGGAATGCCGCGCGCTGACCAACCTCGTCGGCAACGCCGTGGCGACGATCGTCGTCGCGCGCTGGGAGAATGAACTCGATCAGTCGAAATTCTCAGCGGCCATGGCCGGACAATTGACCAGCGATGTCGATGTGCCCGCATTGCAACCTGCCGAATAACGAAGCTGTCGGCACCATCCGAAAATACGGAAACGGCCTCCCTTTCACGGGGAGGCCGTTTTCAATTTCCGTGCTTTCGTCCAGTCAATTCAGCATCTTGCACCATTCTCTTCGCGCTGTCCTGGCATCTGGGCAACAATGCGCATCTGGTTCCAGCGTGATTTCATCGCCACGTTGACGTTGAGATCGGTGCCTTGAATTAAGCCGGAACATCGGCCGCCACCGGACGTTAGCCAATAGAGTTGCAGGCCGTGCCAAACGGACATGATGGTGCTGGAGAACATGGAGATTTTTCCGTTTTCTCTCCATGGCCGACGAAATGGCAGGCGAGCTTCTGATCCATCCGGTCTGCAGCCCTACACTTTCAACGATGGAGAACATGGACGAGAGCCTGAAGCTTTATCGGCTGGTTCCAATCGCATCAGTCAACCGTTTTAGAGGTAGACAATGACAGGACACATCACGAGCGTGGTGTCGTCAGCGGCACGATCGACGTCGACACCATCATCTCCACGCAGATCTGAAACATCGCACCGGCCGCACGGGCGGTTTTTACTCATCGCAGCGCTGATGATTGCGATACCGGGAGGCATATCCGCGCAACAAATGCCGAACAGCGACCATTGCAATGCCCCCGATGCCGGAGGCCAGACCGAAGGTGGACAGACGACACCGCACCCTCAGGATAGCGCCGGTCAAAAACTTTCAAACTGTGACGGTGTGCTGAAACCGCCGGCGACCGGAGACAACGCAATGGAAAAGCCAGCGCCACGTGGCGGCACGATGCCGGTCATACCGCCCGGCAACGTGCCGGACGAGCAGGGAAGCAACACACCGCCCGCCAGGTGAAATCCGCCGATGCTCCTATGGCTTCGGTTCCGGTTGCTCGATGGTCGTCTGGGCGACGGTCGAATCCTGAGTGTTTCCGGTCACGAACGGTTTAATGACGATGATGCTGAGGACCGAGGCCACCATCAATCCCAGAATGATGATTAGCGATGTGCGCATGTCTGTCTTCACTTCTATCGCGGCTTGCGGATACAGAGATTGCTGTCATGACCACTAATGCCGCTCACCTGACGGGAGTGGGTTTCGGCTCGTCGCTTGGCCTCGTCGTTTTCCACTGATCCTTCGATGAGAACGCGGCCGCTGCTGACGGAAACGAAGATGCCGGTGGCATCGAGCAACGGGTCTTCATTCAATCTCTCATGGATTTCTGCGCGAATCTCGGCATCAGGCCGCCATTGCGATTCGGAGACCTTGAATGGGTTTCTCTCCTCGGCAGGCCGCGCGTCAGGTTTTGCGGCGCTATGTTCCTTGTGCTGACGTTGCATGACGCCCTCCTTCATTGAAGCCATGAGGCCCAACAAGGAAAAGGCCATAAGGTTCCATACCCGTATGTTTGCTTTCGGCCGCCGCCTATCGCCCCTTAAGAACTCCATGCAGTAAAAAGCCGGCGAGGCCGCCAATTGCCAGCATGCCGGCATTGCGCATTATGTGACGCTGTCGCGACCGCGAAGCCTTGACCGCCTCGGCAATCCGGCTGGCGGCTCTATCCGAGGCTTGGCGGCGCTGCCTGTCATAATCGGGAGTATCTGCCGACCGCGCATCGTCTGTGCCCGGTTCGGAATAAACGTATTTCGCTTGCGGCTTGTCCTCGCCCGGGCCGTCGATATCTCCAGAACCGCCCGCAGCCTGCTCGAGTGCTTGCCACCTGCGGATATCGGCTTCAGCGGAGGGGTTATCTTTCGTTTCCGTCCCTTTGATTTTGACCATGGCATCCTCCTGTCATTCGCAGGGCAAACCATCACCGGCCAAGAATGTTCCCCGGCGGCCATCCTTGGGCATCCATGGTCAAGTGGTCGTTGTCATCATCTCGAAAGACACGACCTTGTAGCGCTCTTCGACGGCGGCCAGAAGTTCCGATGCGCCGCCGCTGATGCCCGCATGCTTCCACCGCACTTGATAGCAGGCATGAACCGCAGCATCGGGCTCACTTATCGACTTGCCGATAAAATAGAATGAATATTCGCGTGGATCGAAGAGCGTTTGGATCTTTGCGATATCGGCGCTGCTCGCCAGCTCGATCACCACGCGCGCCCTTTGCCGATGCGGTATCAGCTCATCGAACCATTTGAAAGGCGACAGCACAATAAAGGCCGCAACGGCTCCAGCGGACCCGACCACCAGCTGTCCGCCACCGATGCACAGCCCAATCGCCGTCATGATCCAGAGCGTTGCCGCCGTCGTCACGCCGGTGACCAAATCGCCGCGCTTGAGAATCGCGCCGCCTCCGATAAAGCCGACGCCGGTCAGTACGCCGAGCGGAAAGCGCAGGATGTCCATGGAGACGAAAGACTGGAATGTTTTGCCGGTCATCGAGAGCAGCAAGTTGGCCTGGATCATCGTCAGGCATGCCGCCAACCCAACCAGGATCGTCGTCCGAAACCCGGCGGCATGGCCACCGGCTTCGCGATTGAGGCCGATCAGCGCGCCGGCGGCGATGACCAGCAGGAGGCGTGTCGCAATATCCATCCATGTGGGGTTCAAAGGCATGATCTCGATCATTGTGCTCGGCATCGCACCCTCCTCGCATCCCTTTCATGGCTGATCTCGAATGCCGGAACAAAGCTGGAAGGATTTCGTTCCGCCTTCGAGGAGATGAGAAGGGCTTTGCCGATGGCCCACCCACTATGAAATCTCAGGAGAACGCGCATGACCATAACCGCAAAAGATATCGTCTCCGTTCTTGGACCTATCGATGAAACACTGATGGCGGATGTGTCTGCGACCGGCGCAACGCTGGGAGAGCTCGCGGAAGCCTGGGCCTGGGTCAACAATGATGAGGCCCTGATCGGCGAGGGCAGGACGCTGCCGAGCGGCAAGGTGGCTGAACTCGTAGATCTGCTTTCTGCCGGTGAAGACGACGAATTCGAGATGTAATTCCGAATATCCGCGATGCGATCTGGAACAGATCGGCGCCTCGCTTGTTGTTGTAGCGGGCCCTCAGAAGAGGGTGCTGCGACCAATGGGGAGCCGGGCGCCGCCCGATCTAAGGTCGCTGGAGACATGTGTCCTGCGCCTAAGGGCCGGACACGGCGTCCGATCATGGAGGAACCAATGAAAGTTCGAGACGCCATGACGCACGACGTGCGCATCACCAATCCCGACGAGACCATCCTGCAGGCCGCACAGACGATGGCAGATCTCGATGCCGGCATCCTGCCGGTTGGCGACCATGATCGCTTGGTCGGCATGATCACCGATCGTGATATCGCCATCCGCGGCATCGCCAAGGGTAAAGGCCCGGACGCGAAGGTCCGCGATGTAATGACATCGGAGGTCAAATATTGCTTCGACGATCAGGAGATTGACGAGGTCTGCCGCAACATGGGCAATATCCAGGTTCGGCGTCTGCCGGTGCTCGATCATAGCAAGCGACTGGTCGGTATCCTCTCGCTCGGCGATATCGCCGTAGCCCACGGCAACGGTGTCGCCGGCGAAGCGTTGAGAAGCATTTCGCGTCACGGTGGCGAGCATAGCCAAACAGCGTGACCCTGAGCGTGTTTCGATCGTTGAGACAGCCGGCGATGCGCGCGCGTCTTCGTATGGTGGAAAAGCAGATCGCCGGGCGCGGCATTCGTGACCCGGCGGTGCTGGATGCTATGCGCCTGGTGCCTCGGGAAATGTTCGTCGAGAAGGGCTTCGAGACGTTTGCCTATAACGACTGCCCCCTGCCGATCGGCAAGGGGCAGACGATTTCGCAGCCCTATATGGTAGCGCTGATGATCGAGGCAGCCGAAGTCAAGCGCGACGACACGGTGCTCGAAATCGGCGCCGGACTTGGCTATGCGACCGCTATCCTCAGCCGCATAGCTGCTCATGTCATTGCCGTAGAACGCCACGCCTCTCTGGCGGCAGGAGCAGCCGAACGGCTGCACCGTCTCGGCTACGACAATGTTGATTTGCATTGTGGAGACGGTTCAAGGGGATGGCCGAAAGCTGCGCCCTTCGGCGCCGTCCTTGTCTCCGCCGCTGCACCGGAAGTGCCGCAGGCCCTGAAAGAACAACTGGCCGTAGGTGGCCGGCTGCTCATCCCGGTGGGGCCGGAGGAGGGCAGGCAGACGCTTCTGAAAATCGTCAGAAAAGGCCCGGATGATTTTACCACCCAGACTCTCGGTGCGGTGATTTTCGTGCCGCTGATCAGCGAGCGGGGCGGAACTGAAGATTATGATTGATCACGTCGCTTTATCCGCGCAACCGGCAGCGCCGAGATGAAACTTGTTCGGTTCCGCCGACTGGCACTTCACCAAACACGCATTCTCACCTCCGCATTCGGCCATCTTGCAAGCGCGTGCAAATGCCGCATAACCTCCGTCAACTATCAACAGCTTCCTTCACAAAACTGTCACGGCAACGGCTCAGAGGATGATGCACGCAATTGCAAAATTGGCAGAGTCGCAGGAGCAGGAGTGGGCCGTGTGTCGCAGAAAGTGTTCGTGAGCGCACAGGAGGTGGCGGATCGCGCAGGTGTCTCCCGCTCGGCCGTGTCGCGCACGTTCACGCCGGGAGCGAGCGTGTCGCCCGAGACGCGCCGGAAGGTGCTCGAGGCGGCCGACGCACTGGGTTATCATGTCAATCATCTCGCTCGTGGGCTGATGCGCAACGAAAGCGGGATTGTCTGCCTGATCGTATCCGACATGGCCACTCCGCATCGCTCCGGTCTCATCAAGGCGCTGACCGAGCAGTTGCAGAGCGCGGGTAAGATTGCCATGCTCGTCAACACCGATCTTTCGGACGGCAGTGTCGACTTGGCACTGCGCCAGGCGATCCGCTACCGCGCCGACGCCTCGATCATCCTCTCGGGCATGCCCGATAAGTCTATCACGCAGCTCTGCCTGAAGAGCGGCCAGCGACTGGTGTTGATCAATCGCGATGACGAGCAAGATGGACCGTTGCGGATCAATCTCGACGACGAAGAGGCCGCCAGCCGTGTCGTGACGGCTTTCCTTCGCGCCGGCTGCCGCAAGTTCGCCTTCGCCAATTCGGAAGCCGGCACGCCAAGTCTCATGGCAAGGGAGAATGGCTTCGTCGCCGCGGCCAGGGCGCATGGCCTGGATGTGATCGTCGAACGTTATGGCTGGACCGGCTATGAGAGCGGCAGAGTTCTGGCGCAGCGGCTTCTCACTCAGAGCCAGCGGCCGGATGCCGTCTTCTGCGCGACCGACCTTCTTGCGTGCGGCTTCATGGATGCCGCCCGCAACCAGTTTTCCCTTTCCGTCCCCAACCAACTGTGTGTCGCCGGTTTCGACGATATCGAGCAGGCCTCCTGGGCATCCTATCAACTGACGACCTTTGCCCAACCGCTCGCCACGATCGCGCAGGAGGCGGTCTTGTGGCTCGACAGCAAGGAGGGTGCAAATTCGCAAGGACGAGCGCACGCCATTCGCCTTCATGCCGATCTCGTATGGCGCGGCTCGGTCAGGGGTGGCTGACGGCATGGCACCTTTGATCTCAGAGCAGACAAAATCCTCCGGTGGATCGGACAGATTTCTGTCTGATCTTGCCTCCCATGCGGATGCGCTGTTTCACGGTCCGATATACGAGCAATATGCGGCGATCTGTTACCGGAAACATCCGGAATTTGGTACGGCAGAAGTGGTTATCGTCACAAGCCGCGAAAGCGGGCGCTGGGTCATTCCGAAGGGCTGGCCGATAAAAGGGAAAAAGCCGCACGAGGTCGCCGCCATAGAGGCCTTCGAAGAAGCCGGCGTGCGCGGCAAGATCAAGAAGAAACCTTTCGGCTATTTCACCTACTTGAAGCAACTCGCCGACGGCCTCCGCGTTCCCTGCATCGTGCAACTGCACCTTCTGGAAGTTGAAAAGACCTGCGAGGACTTTCCGGAGAGGGGTCAGCGCCGCAGTGAGTGGGTCTCCTTCATCGAAGCCGCAAGCCGCGTGCGCGAACCGGAACTCAAGGGCCTTCTCCTGATGGCCGACCGAAAGCTCAGGCGGACAAAAGCGAAGAAGTAGCATTGCTGCGCCTGCGCCCCGTCAGCCGGCCCATGTTCGCCCGCTCATTGCCAGTCGCAATGGAATGCGTGTTGCAGCCACTGCCGGCAATGCGCCGCCGATAGCGCCGATGATCAACGACAACCAAACGGCCTTCATTACCAGTGAGGGAGACAGGGTCAGTTGAAATCCAATCTGGGTATGATCGGCGCTCATCGTCGAAGCGGTCCAACCGTTCAGGACGAGATAGGAAAAGCCAATGCCGATCACGCTGCCAAGGCAGGTCAGCATCATTGCCTCTATCCACGTGCCGGCAAAGGCGGCACGCCGGCTGAAGCCGATTGCTCGGACGGTAGCGATCTCGGTGCTGCGATCCGAAACAGAGCTGAACATGGTCGTCATCGCGCCGACCACTGCGCCCGCGGCCATGGTCATCGCCAGCGGCCAGCCGATAAGAAGGATCAGCTTCGACGTGCGTTCCGCAAGCCCCGCGAAATAATCCTGTTCCGACCGCACTGTCAGCCCGATCTGCGGTGTATGCGCCGCCATGGATTGCAGCGCCGGCAAAACTTCCTGGTTGGTGAGCTTGATCCTGACGCTCTGGATCAGATTGGGGCGGTTGAACAGCGTCTGCAACACGCCGATATCCGCCAACATCTCGGATTCGAAGACCGATCCGCCGGCGTCGAAAATACCGACGATGGTCCATTTCGATGTGCCGAGTGTCAGTTGCTCGCCGATCTCCAGTCCTTTGTAATCAAGGCTCAGCCGGCGACCGACGACGATCTCGCTTGTACCGGGATTGAACATCCGGCCACGAACAATCCTGACATTGGGACGCACGCTGAGGCCAAACGGCCCGATACCGCGCAAGGACAGTGTGGAAAGCAATCCGCCAGACTTTTCCGGCACCTCCACCGGAATGACCATCTCCGGCGATATCACCGGGGCCCCCGCCGCATCGGTTGCGATGCCGGTGACGCCATCAAGATAATGAAGCTGAGACGGTTCGATCCGGCTGCCGAGTTCCGTCGCCGCTCCTTTGCCAAGAGCGATGGCGATGTCCCCGGAGCCGGCTTGCAACAGGGATGTGCGAAAGCCGTTCGACATTGCCAGGAAGCCAAGCAGAACTGTGACGACCATCGCAACGGAAAATACCAGCGAAAGAGAAGTCCATATCCGGCGGCGGAGCGATTTCAGATTGGATGTGGTCAGAGCCAGGGATTGGTTGATGATCGAGCTCATAGTCTCATCTTTCTCTCAAAGCTGCGTTGGGCGGCACTCTGATGGCATTCAAGGCCGGTGCAACACCCGTTGCCAGGGCGAGCAGCACCGCCAGGCCGGTTGCCCCGAGAACGATCGGGGGAGTGAGCACGAGATCCGGCACGATCGTGCGGAGCGGCTCTCGCAAAAACATGATCGCGGTAAAGGCAAAGCCGAGACCCAAGCCAAGGCCTATCGCAAACAAGGCGAACGTTTCCGCCAGGACATTGCAAAGAATGAAGCGCCGCGAAAAGCCAAGCACCTTCAATACGCCGATTTCCTTCTTTCGCTCGCGGATGGCGAAGAACATGGTGTTGGCCACGATCATCAAAATGGTTGCGAACGCCGCTCCAACCACCAGACGCACGATGGTTGCGATATCGGCAAACTGTGCGATGAAGGCCTTCATGAACTCGGCCTCCGTCTGCGTCCGGGTCTCGTAGGCGGAATTGGCAAACAGGGCGTCGACGGCTTTGATCACGTCGTCGGGGCGAACACCATTTTTCGGCACGACGCCGAAGCTGCTGACGGTATCGCGGTCAATGCTGCGCTCGGAATTGATGTAGTCGTACCGCGCCGTCACGAAATGCGTGTCGGCGGATTGCTTGCCATCCAATATGCCGACGATTTCAATTTCGAAGTCCGAGCTGCCATCGGCCTTGAAGAAACTTGACGTAGTCAGCGTGATCTTTTGCCCAAGCACCCAACCCTCTTGTGTTGCGATGCTGCGGCCTGCGATGGCGCCGTTGCGAATCTGACTGAAGCGGGCAAGCGCGTCGGCGGGGATATCGTATTGATCGCCGATGAAGGCCGTAAAGCTGCCGGGCTCTACGGCCGTCAGGCCCAGAAAATTCGTCGGCGTCTGATAGGTCGCACGGCTGCGAGCCATGTATGTCGCCCCGGCGATATCGGGCAATGCCAGGATCCTGTCGTAATAGCTGATCGGCAAAGGCTGGGCGTCGCCGATCCGGTTGGTCACAACCAACCGCTCTGAATCCACCTCGCCACCGAGAAAACCATGTTCGAAGCTCGTCAGGACGAGATAGATGAAGAAGGCGATGGCAATGCTCGCGATCAGCAGCACGCTGCGAGTCGGCTTAGGTGCCATGCTCCGACAAATGAGAGTGAAGCGGCCCATGACGGTTACGCGGCCTCCCGTTCGACAAATCGACCTTTATCCAGGCGCAGGACACGCTTGGCGGAACGCGCAGCGGTGTCGTCATGGGTGACCATGACGATGGTCTTGCCGAGGTCCTTGTTGAGGATGCGCAGCATGGCAAGCACGTCTTCGGCGGAATCGCGATCGAGATCGCCGGTCGGCTCGTCGCAGAGCAGCAGCTTTGGATCGCCTGCGAGCGCCCTGGCGATCCCCACGCGCTGCTGTTGGCCGCCCGAAAGTTCCGATGGCAGATGTTTGCGTCGGTCGGTGAGACCGACAAGCGACAAGATCGTCTCAACTCGCTCACGACGCTGGCGTCCGGTCAGGCTCGTCAACAGCAGCGGCAGCTCGATATTCTGCTCTGCCGTCAGCATCGGCATCAGATTGTAGAACTGAAACACGAAGCCGACATTGGCGCCTCGCCATTTTGTAAGAGCGCTTTCGCTCATTCGGCCGATGCGCACATGTCCGAAACTAATGTCGCCGGCATCGGGGCGATCGATGCCGCCGATGAGATTCAGAAGCGTCGATTTGCCGGAACCCGACGGACCGACGATCGCAACGAAATCGCCGCCACGGATCGTCATGGTCAGATCCGAAAAGATCGTCACGACGTTCTTTCCGATCCGATAGTCCTTGCGCACATTGCTGATCAAAATGCTGCCGTCTTCCGGCGCCGATATGCTTATGCTGTTGTCCATCTCAAAATCCTCTTCCATCCATGTCCGCTTGAAGGTCTGGGGCATCCCAAGTGACTTTTGCCGCCATGTTCGGCAGCGCACGCGAGGGCGGTGTCAGGAACTCCAGCCGCCCAGTCACTGTGCCTTTCTGCAATGAAGCTGCCGGCACGATCGTCCGCACCCGCATTTTAAATTGCCGGTCAGGAAACGCGTCGAGAATGGCGACCGCCATCTGACCGGGTTGTATCCGCGCGGCATTTGACTGTGCGATATCGACGTCGATCGTCAGGGAGTCCGGGTCGAGAAGGATTGCGATCCCGTCTCTCGGTCCACCGCCATCCGTTCCCGAAGCAACCATATCTCCCAGGCCGACCAGCCGGGCGACGATCACGCCGTCAAAAGGTGCAACAATCTGGTGGAGCGACAGGGTCCTTTCCTGCTTCTCCACCTGTAGTCGTGCGCCCTCGGCCGTCTGCCGCGCAACGTCCAGATCGCTGGTCAATTGCACAGCAGCCAGACTATCGGCATCGAGGCTGCTGGTCGCGGCGGCGCCGCGCTCGACGAGCAATTTGGTGCGCTCCAGCGTCTTGCGAGCTTGTTCCAGCGAGAGCTCGACCCGGCGTGCCGCAGCGGCGGCAGCGACGGCCTGCGATTTGGTGATCCGCAGCTCGATCTCGTCCGTCGTGGTATCCAAGCGCGCAACGACCTGTCCCGCCACAAAATGGTCGCCGACATCCAGCGGCAGGTCGACCACCCTGCCGCCGATCTCCGGCCGCAGAGTGATCATCCGCCCGGCAACGACATAGCCGGAGCCGATGACGGCCTGAGGCGGAGGTCTGGTAGATTGTTCCTGGGCGGTAGGGTCCATGCTTTGTGGGGACGAGCCGGCCTGTTTTGCCGGCTCGGCGGTTCCTGTTACGAAAGTTTTCCAAAGCGCATCAGCGGATGGCGGCCTGACATAGGCGGCTGCCACAAATGCCAACGTCATGCCTGCCAGCGTCATACCGAGCATCCGGAAGCAGCGGATAGGAAGCGTGTCTCGGGGAGGGGACGGGTCGCGATCGATCGATAGCGACCGAAGCCGCGTTGCGATATTCGCTTCAGCATTCATGGTGAGGCCTCCAGACGGTTGCAGCGTCAATGTCCGCTGCCGAAGCGTCTGGAGCGACCTCGATCATGATTTAGCACGTCTCGGATCGCGATCTGGATCGCCGGAAACCGCGAGTCAGGCCATAGTGGCGGCAAATATCATCCCTTAGGAAGGGTCTCATGCTGTTCGTGCCGCTCCCGTTTGTCGTCGCTCTCCTGCTTCTGCTGCTGTTTGTGGCGGTGGTGCGGCGCGATGACGAACTCGCGGCAAACCGCCCGTTCCTCGTCCTGGTCCTGCTTTGCGGCGTACAATCAGTTCTCGTCGGGCTACGCTTGGGCTACGGTCTGCAGTGGATTGGCTATCTGGCGCTCGTTATCCCAACGGTTATGCCGCCGCTGGTTTATGCCGGCGTGCGCAAGCTGGGCGTAGATAGTCCCAGGCGCTGGCCAGCTCTTTTAGGCTTCTACAGCTTTCCCGCCGTGGTCGTCGCCGTGCTGGTCGTTGTCTGGCCTGAGGCCATCGATATCGCGATGATCCTCATTCAAATCGCCTATGCCCTGGCCTTGCTCTGGCTTGTCCGACCTGGTCCTGACGCACTGCGTCTGGCGTCATTCGAGGCGGCGCAGCCGGCCCATCGCGCGCTTGTCTTTGCTGCCGCCGCATTGTGCTTCTCGGCGATGATCGATGCGCTGGTGCTATTTGATTTCGGGTGGACCCATGGCGCGCATGTCGGCATGATCGTCAGTATCGCCAATCTTCTTGGCCTGTTCATAGTCGGGGCTGCTGCAGCGGCTGCCAGCCGGAGCTCCACAGACGCCGAAACTCCGGATATCGAGCCTCCGTACGACCCCGCCGAAGACAAGGATACGATTGCCAAAATTCATGAGCTGATGCAGGAGAAAAAGCTCTATCGCGACGCCAATCTCAATCTTGAGCGTCTGGCCCGCAGGGCCGCGATGCCGTCGCGGCGCATATCGAGCGCCATCAACCGGACTATGGCCAAAAACGTCTCGCAATATGTCAACGACTATCGCATCGCCGAAGCGTGCCGGCTCCTCGCGGAAACGGATCAATCCGTGACGGAGATCATGCTGGAAGCCGGCTTCCAGACCAAATCGAATTTCAATCGCGAGTTCCGTCGCGTCACCGACATGACGCCTGTCGCTTGGCGCGAGAAGTGTGCTTATTCACCAAATCCGGTTTAGCGCCACCGGAAACGACACAGTTCATATTGATGTCTTCGCCCCATATCCAAGATTGCGGCTGATCTCGTCCGCAGCGCTGCGCAACATCAGCAGGAGCGCCTCGCGGCGTTCGACGTAACGGCTGGTCAATGTGCCGAGATTGAGGGCGGCAACGACGTTGCCGTTGGCGTCGAAGAGCGGGGCTGCGATGCCGGTCGAGCCGGTGACGAACTCCTGATCGTTGATCGCATATCCGTCGCGGCGCACTTTGGCTAGGATATCGCGGATGTCCTGAAGCTCGGTGACGGTATAGCGGGTGTAGGAGAGAAACCGCACGCGGGCGAGATAATCCTCCACAGTCTGCTGGGACGCGTGGGCGAGCATGACGCGGCCGGTTGCTGTGCAATAGGCGGTGATAGCGGCGTCCAAATTCACATCATAACGCACAGGATGGAGGCTAACGCACTTTGCCAGCCTGCGGACGTCACAATGGGCGTTCATGGTGCTGAGCAATACCGTCTCGCCGGAGAGATCGCGCAGGCGTTCCATGAAGGGCGTGGCGGTCACCACCAGCGGTTCCTCGTGGCGGCGGAAGGGAAAACCATGCCGGCCCGCCTCGACCAGCATGTAGCGTCCGGCTGCATCCTGCACGAGATGGCCGCGCGCGGCGAGCGTCTGGACCAGCCCATGCGCGCTGCTTTTAGGCAGCGTCAGATCCCTGATGATCTGCGATAAAGCCACCGCCTCCCGCCGTTCGGCCATATATTCCAGGATGTCGAGGATACGACCGGCGCTCTTCACCTCCGAGTTCATGTACGTGAACGATTCCCCCGTTGTTGATCAATTGATCGGCTTGTAACAGTTTTGTCTGGAAAAACGACACCGGCAAGACATGTACCCATCGAAAGACGGGCGCGGCGATGGAAACCACGATGAGCGAGACGCAAAAGCAAGCAGCGATCAGTGAACCTTGGCTCTGGCCGGACGATCTCTGGCAGAAGAGCGTCAATAAGATCCGCGCCGGGCGATCACTGAGGCCGGCAAAATGGAAGAACGGCGCCCGCATGGCGGTGGCCTTGTCCTTCGATGCCGATCACGAGACCATGGAACTGCGTAACGGCGGTGTTTCGTTCGGTCGCATGAGCCAGGGGCAGTACGGCGCCCGTTCCGGCATGCCGCGTATCCTCAAACTTCTCGACAAATACGCGGTTCCTGCCTCGGTCTTCATGCCGGCGGTATCGGCGATGATCAATGCCGATGAAGTGCGTTCTGTTGTGGCCTCGGGTCACGAACTTGGCATGCATAGCTGGATTCATGAGTTCAATTCGCGCCTGGACGAGGCGACCGAACGGGATCTTGCTTTGCGCGCCGCCGATGTGCTGGAGCGTATTTCCGGTGTGCGGCCGGTCGGCATGCGCACGGCTTCCTGGGATTTCAGCCCCCATACGCTGAAGATCGCCCGTGAAATGGGCCTGCTCTACGATTCCTCGCTGATGGCCGATGATGAACCCTACGAGCTGCTCGAAGACGGCGAGCCGACGGGTGTCGTCGAAATTCCGGTGGAGTGGATCCGCGACGACGCCCCCTATGTGGCGATGGATCGCATGACCGGGGCAAGGCCCTATGGTGGTCCATCGATGGTCCTCGATATTTTCCAACGTGAGCTGGAAGTGGCGTATGAGGAGGGCGGGCTTTTTCAGCTCACGCTTCATCCCCACCATGTTGGCCATCGCTCGCGCATTTTTATTTTGGAAGAGATCATCCGCCAGGCGCAGGCCAAAGGCGACGTATGGTTTACCACCCATGCGGAACTTGCCGCCTATTGCGCAGCGGAAGCCGGCTTGCAAACATTGGGCAAGTAAAACGACAGGCGCCGGGTAAGGGTGTTGCGAGATTTCGGGATGCAATTCGCGCTATAAAAGAGGGGTACTAGACTATGCATTTCAGGTTTTTATCTGCAGCCGCCCTTGCCTTGGGGCTTCTGGCAACGGCAGCCTATGCTCAGTCGACGAAGGATACACTGACCATAGACCTCCCGAACGACGCGGCGACGCTCGATCCGCATCTGCAATGGGACACCGACAGCTACAGCGTCTATCGCAATATCTTCGACAATCTCATCACCCGCGACGCCTCGGGTACGATCGTGCCGCAGATCGCGACGTCCTGGAAATATCTCGACGATAAAACCCTCGAATTTCAGATCCGCGACGATGTCACGTTCCAGGACGGCAGCAAGCTGACGGCAGACGATGTCGCCTACAGCATCAACCGCATTATCGATCCAGCCTTGAAGAGCCCGCAATTGTCGCAGTTCAACCAGATCGACAAGGCCGAGGCGACCAGCCCGACCGTCGTGAAGATGACGACGAAGTCGCCCTATCCAGCCTTGCTTGCCCAGCTCGTCAAGCTTTCCATCGTGCCGAAGGCTTATGTCGAGAAGGTGGGCGCTCAGGAATTCAATCAAAAGCCTATGGGCAGCGGCCCCTATAAGCTCGTGCAATGGCAGAAGGGCGTGCAGACCGAGTTGCAGGCCAGCGACCACTATTGGCGCGCAAAGCCGCCATTCGAACATGTTTTCTTTCGTGCAGTGCCCGACGTATCGACCCGTCTCGCCGACCTGAAGACCGGCAAGGCGGATCTCGTTCGCGATCTTCCCTCCGATCAGGCGATTGAGCTGAAGAGCGACCAGGATGCGCAGGTGCTGTCGGTTCCGACCGAGCGCGTCGGCTATATCTATATCAACGCCCAGGCTGGGGCGACGAAGGACGTCCGCGTGCGCCAGGCAATCGCCTATGCGATTGACCGGCAGACGCTGATCGACGCGCTGCTGCAGGGCTTCGGGTCTCCGGTTAACATCCTCGGCGCGCAACCGATCTTCGGCTTTACCGACAAGGTCGAAGGCTATCCTTTCGATCCGGACAAGGCGCGCGCCTTGATCAAGGAAGCGGGTGCCGAAGGGGCGAAGATCGAGTTCCTGACCTCGCCGGCCTATGACCGCTCGATGGTGGAAGCCATCCAGCAGATGTTGAACGACGTCGGCCTGAGTACGGAAATCACCTCGCTCGATCAGGCGACGTTCCTGAAGCGCCGCCAAGGTGACGCGAAGGACGCCGGCAGCGTCGCGCTCGGTCGCTGGTCCTGCGCCTGCCAGGATGCGGATGGCATCATCTTCCCGCTCTTTCGCACCGGCAGCAGTTGGGCGAAATATAGCAATCCGCAATTCGACACCCTCGTCGACGACGCGCGCTCGACGCTCGACAACGGCAAGCGACTTACGGATTACCAGAAAGCCTACGAGATCCTGAGGGAGGATGTGCCCGGCATCGGTCTTTACCAGAGCGATGCTGTCTACGGCGCCAATAGCCATCTGAAATGGCAGCCGAGCCCCAACGAAGCCATGTTCGTCATGGACATGAGCTGGCAGCAGTAAGCAGGGCGGCGGCCCGATTTCTAAACTGGATACCCTCCATGACCCTCGACATTTCCCCTGATGATATCGACCAGTCGGCGCTGCTTGCAGAATTGCGGCACTGGGTAGAACTGGAAACCCATACGCCGGATGCGGATGCCGTGAACCGGCTGGCCGACCGCGTCGAGGAGATCGCCAAGGCCGGCGGTCTTCTGACGGAGCGGACGCCGGGCACAATGGGCTTTGGCGATATTCTGGCCGTGCGCTCGCCGCGCCCGGCGGGCAGCAACCAAAAGAGCACGCTCATCCTTGCCCATCTCGACACGGTTCATGCGTCCGGCACGATCAAAGACAAGCTGCCCTGGCGACAGGAGGGCGATCGTCTCTATGGGCCTGGCATCTACGACATGAAGGCGGGCGCGCTGATGGCATTGGAGGCGATGAAGCTCGCGGTTCGGCATGGCTCCGGCCCCAAGCTCCCGGTCGATCTGCTCTTCATGCCGGACGAGGAGATGGGCAGCGTCAGCTCCCGGTCGCTAATCGAAACCTATGGCCGCAATGCCCGTTATGCGCTGGTGGTCGAGCCTGCCCGCGATGGCGGCAAGATCGTCGTCGCGCGCAAAGGTGTCGCCATGTACGACATTATTGTGCGCGGCCGCGCCTCCCATGCGGGCAGCAAGCCGCAGGATGGCCGAAGCGCGATTCGTGCCGCCGCACGGCTGGTGCTCGAACTCGAAGCATTAAACGATCCCGTGCGTGGCGTAACAGTGACCGTGGGGACTATCCGTGGCGGAACTGGTCGCAACACCGTGCCGGCGGAATGTCGCATGCAGGTTGACGCGCGCCTGCCCGACGACCAGGCGGCGTTGGAAATCCTCGGCAAGATCGAGGCCGTGAAGCCGGTCGATCCGGATATCACCGTCGAGGTCACCGGAGGCCTCAGCCGGCCACCCTTCGCGCAGTCGGAAAGCGGCAGGCAGCTGTTCGACCATGCGGCAGAGATCGCCGCCGAACTTGGCATCACGTTGGAAGGCGTCAGCACCGGAGGAGGCTCGGACGGCAACTTCACCGCTGCTCTTGGCGTCGCGACGCTCGACGGCCTGGGTGCTGACGGTGCCGGTGCCCATACGTTCGATGAATATATTCATGTCAGCAGCGTAGCGCCGCGCACGGCAATGCTTGCCAACCTGATGCTGACACTCGACGGAAAAGCCTGATGCCGCTGCAGCAGATCGAGGGCGTATTCCCAGGTGCTGTCGAACAATGACATCGGTTGAAATTCTCGGCTTCGTGCTGATGGCTGGTGTGGCAGCTTATGTGCAGACATTGACCGGCTTTGCCTTCGGCCTGCTGCTGATGGGCGGTGTCGGTCTCACGGCCGTCATGCCGCTGCGCGATGCGGCCGTTGTGACGGGCATACTGACGCTGGTCAACGCAACGATCATGATGATGAAGGGCTGGCGCGACGTACTCTGCAAGGAATTCATTCTTGTTTTGTGCAGCAGCCTGCCGACGCTGGTGGCGGGCTATTTCCTGCTCGATCATCTCGCTAACAACGGGTTGATCTATCTGCGCATCATCCTCGGCGTCATCATAATCGTCTCCTCCCTGCAGCTTGTTCTCCCGCCCAAGAAGGAGCAACAGGAGGCGACGAATTCCTCCTTTGTCCTCTATGGGGCCTTCTCCGGTATCATGAGCGGACTTTTCTCCACCAGCGGACCGCCGCTGGTCTATCATTTCTACCGCCAGCCGCTGCCGCTCGCCGCCATCCGTGAGACGCTGGTCGCAATCTTCGCTCTGAACGCACTGATCCGTCTTCTCGTCGTCATCGCGGACGACACCTTTCCAGAGCGCCATTATTGGCCGGCTTTTTCAGCCGTCGTCACCGTTGCTATCGGCACCCAACTGGCCAGACGCCTGCCGCCACCCTTGCCGCCCAAGGTCCTGAAGCTAATCGTCTTCCTTCTGCTTTGCGCCTCCGGCGTATCGCTTGCGCTGCCGGTAATTCCGAAGGCGATTGGGTGGAGCTAGGACATCTCTCCATACCTGCGACCTCCTGGCTGCACAGAGACAAGAAACGCAGACCAGCAACTATTCATTGCGGACGACTGCCTTCTGCTACTATGCGATCGAACAACAAATCGCCGCAGAATTGTCAAAAAAGTATCAGTCTGACGTCGATGGCGTAGTAGCGGCCATTAATGTCCACGCGTAAAGTCTCATCGTCGGAAAAGATCGATGGCCTCTGGGAGGAGGTGCTGGCGCCGGAGAAATCCAGCCGAGTGCGGGCAGGAGGGCTACATGAATCCAGATTTGGAAGTGGTCGCAATCGGCAGCGCCGAGTCCTTCAAGGCATGGGAACACGGCTATCCCTACCGTACGGTCCGCTGGCATTTCCACCCTGAATATGAAATCCATCATGTCGTCGCAACGACCGGACAATATTTTGTCGGCGATTTCATCGGTGAATTCGAGCCGGGAAACCTTGTGCTTACGGGGCCCAACCTGCCGCACAATTGGGTAAGTGACGTGCCGCCTGGCACATGCCTGCCGCTACGCTGCCGGGTCCTTCAGTTTTCGGAATCCTTCTTTGCTGACGCGAACAGGGTTTTTCCAGAACTTTCCGGATGTATCGATATTCTGGAGATGAGCCGCCGCGGCGTGCAGTTCACGCAGGAAACGGCGGCGCTCGTCGGACCGATCCTCGGTGAGTTGGTCGAAGCCAAGGGAATTCGCCGCATCGAGCTTTTTATGAACGTACTCAATGCCTTAAGCAGCGCCCAGTCTGCCTGTACTCTCGCCAGCACCCGCTATCATCCCGATCCCTCGGGCTTCATGTCGGCCGGCGTGAACCAGGCGCTCGCCTACATCAACACGCATCTAACGGAGCCGTTCAGCGAAGCTGATCTTGCGGAGTTAACCGCCCAGAGCCCGAGCTCGTTTTCACGCAGCTTTCGCCGCCATACCGGCATGGCGCTTGTTCAATATGTCAACCGGCTGCGGATCAATTTCGCCTGCCACCTGCTGATGAGCGAAGCTGAAATGTCGATCACCGACATCTGCTTTGCCGCCGGCTTCAACAATATCTCGAACTTCAATCGTCGTTTTCTGGATCAGAAGGGCATGGCGCCCTCACGCTTCAGAACATTGCTGGCACAGAACGTAAGAGCGGTGGAGGCCGCGTAAAACAAGGAGGACCGGGAGGAGAGACCAGACAATCGGGGGCAAGGAAGACCGGGCACGAAAATGACCCGAAGGGAAACCCTTGTCCGCAAATCAGCCTGATAAGCATGGCCACAGACCTGCTTGGGCGGCTGCACAGCAAAGCATCGAGCTCAGCATGTGGGCCTGAGGCTTCATCAACAACTATCATTTGGAGCGGAGGAAATCCAATGACTCAATTCGCACTAAAACTGGCAAGCGCTGCAACACTCGCCATCGGCCTTCTAAGCGGCACGTCTGCATTTGCCCAATCCGCGAAGGTGACGGACGCAACGGTCGCGTTCCTGATGCCCGACCAGAGCTCGACGCGCTACGAGGAGCATGACTACCCGGGTTTCCAGGCGGAAATGAAGAAGCTCTGCGCCGGCTGCAAGGTGATCTACCAGAATGCAAATGGTGACGCTTCACGTCAGCAGCAGCAATTCAACTCCGCGATTTCCCAGGGCGCAAAGGCAATCGTGCTCGATCCGGTCGACTCGACGGCGGCGGCATCTCTCGTCAAGATGGCGCAGAGTCAGGGGGTCAAGGTTATTGCCTATGACCGTCCGATCCCATCGGCCGCAGCCGACTATTACGTTTCCTTCAACAACGAGGAAATCGGCAAGATGATTGCCAAATCGCTAGTCGATCATCTGAAGGCGAAGAACGTGAAGGCCGGCGATGGCGGCCTTCTGGAGATCAATGGTTCGCCGACCGATGCGGCGGCAGGCCTGATCAAGAAGGGCATCCATGCTGGGCTCGCCGAAGGCGGCTATCCGGTGCTTGCCGAGTTCGATACGCCGGAATGGGCGCCGCCGAAGGCACAGCAATGGGCAAGCGGCCAGATCACCCGCTTCGGCAAGAAGATCCTGGGCGTTGTCGCAGCCAATGACGGTACCGGTGGTGCAGCCGTTGCAGCCTTCAAGGCGGCTGGCGTCGATCCGGTGCCGCCGGTCACCGGCAATGACGCGACAATCGCCGGCCTGCAGCTCATCATTGCCGGCGACCAATACAACACCATCTCCAAGCCGAGCGAGATCGTTGCCGCGGCATCGGCAAATGTCGCGATGCAGTTGCTGTCGGGAGAAACGCCGAAGGCCGATACAAAGCTCTTCGACACGCCGACGCAACTCTTCGTACCGGCGCTCGTTACCGCCGAGAACCTGAAGGCCGAGATCATCGACAAGCAGGTCAACGACAAGCCGATCCAAACTGCAGAGCAGCTTTGCGGAGATCGTTATGCGGACGGCTGCAAGAAGCTCGGCATCGGCAACTGATCTATCCTCCCGCCAATTCCTCCGGCCGCCCGAGAGCGGCCGGAGGAGCGGAACTCATCCTGCTCCGTTCATATAGAAAGGCTTACGAAACATGACTGACGCTTCCGACCAAACAGCCGCGGCAGGCGAGTTGGTGCTCAGCCTGCGGGGCGTCTCCAAACATTTCGGTGCCGTGTCGGCGCTGACGGATATCGATCTCGACGTGCATGCGGGCGAAGTGGTCGCCCTCGTCGGCGACAACGGCGCCGGCAAGTCGACGCTCGTCAAGATCCTTGCCGGCGTTCATCAGCCGAGTGCTGGTACGATCACCTTTCGTGGTTCCAAAGTAACGCTGAGCGACCCCAGCGCCGCTTTGCATCTGGGCATAGCCACGGTCTTCCAGGATCTGGCGCTCTGCGAAAATCTGGATGTCGTTGCCAATATCTTCCTCGGGCGGGAACTTAGCCCGCTGAAACTGGACGAGACCGCAATGGAGGTCCGCGCCTGGACGCTGTTGAACGAGCTTTCGGCCCGCATTCCGAGTGTCCGCATTCCGATCGCATCGCTCTCCGGCGGGCAGCGCCAGACGGTGGCGATCGCGCGGTCACTGCTTCTGGAGCCGAAACTTATCCTGCTCGACGAGCCTACGGCCGCCCTTGGCGTTGCCCAGACGGCCGAAGTTCTGAATCTCATCGAGCGCGTTCGCGACCGTGGCCTCGGGGTCGTCATGATCAGCCATAACATGGAAGACGTCCGGGCCGTGGCGGATCGTATCGTCGTGTTGCGGCTCGGCCGGAACAACGGAATCTTCTATCCTGACGCTTCCAACCAGGAACTGGTCAGCGCCATCACCGGCGCCACCGAAAATGCAGTTTCACGCCGCGCCGGCCGCCGTCAGGCACAGCAGCAGATAGGGCAGGAGGGTCAGATATGACCAGCGACATCAAACAGGCGGGGACGCTTCTCGATCGCAGCGATATTCGCGTCAAACATGAAGCCGGCCTCAGCGGCACGATCCGTTCGTCGATCGATAAGGTGCGCTCGGGCGATCTCGGTTCGCTGCCGGTGGTCGTCGGCCTGGTGATCATCTGGACTGTCTTCGGCACCCTCAACCCAACCTTTCTTTCGAGCAACAACCTTGCCAACCTCCTCTTCGATGCATCGACGGTCGGCGTCATCTCGCTCGGAATCGTCTGCGTCCTGATGGTGGGGGAGATCGATCTGTCCGTGGGCTCGATCAGCGGCTTTGCTTCCGCCATGGTCGGCATGCTTTGGGTCAATGAGGGTTGGCCGGCGGCCGTTGCCATTGTCGCCGCACTTGTCGTCGGCGGATTGATCGGATCGCTCTACGCATTGCTTTTTAATCGCCTTGGAATGCCGAGCTTCGTTTCGACGCTCGCAGGTCTGCTGGCGGTGCTTGGAATGCAGCTTTACCTGCTTGGCGCCACGGGCTCGATCAACTTGCCCTATGGGTCGGCGATCGTGAACTTCGGTCAGCTTATGGTCATTCCGCGTCCGCTCGCCTATGTCTTTGCGCTGCTTCCCGGCATCGTGATGCTGGTCTCGGGCTATCGTGCGGCTCTGCGCCGCCGCGAGGCCAATCTCTCCTCTCGTTCCATCGGCGGCCTTGTCGCGCGCGCTGTTGCAATCACGGTCGCGCTGGAATTCGTCGCCTTCTATCTCAATCAGGATCGCGGCATCCCGTGGATGTTCGCGCTGTTCGTGGCGCTCGCCATCATCATGAACTATGCGCTGACACGGACCCAGTGGGGCCGGTCGATGGCCGCGGTCGGCGGCAATCGTGAGGCGGCGCGCCGTGCGGGCATCAACGTCCGGCTCATCTACACGAGTGCCTTTGTTCTCTGCGCAATGTTTGCGGCACTTGGCGGCGTACTCGCGGCGGCGCGTCTCGCATCGGCAAGCCAGCAGGCCGGCACCGGCGACGTCAACCTGAATGCGATCGCAGCCGCCGTCATCGGCGGAACAAGCCTCTTCGGCGGCCGTGGCAGCGCCTATTCGGCGCTGCTCGGCATCATTGTCATCCAGTCGATTGCGAGCGGACTGACGATGCTCGATCTGTCCTCGGCCCTTCGCTACATGATTACGGGTGCGGTCCTCGCCATTGCCGTCATCGTTGACTCGCTGGCGCGCCGGTCGAGAGTTTCGCATGGCCGGGCCTGATACAACGACCAAGGTAAGGAATTATATGAGACAGGAACTTTCTGGAAAAGTCGCAGCGATTACCGGGGCTGCCTCGGGGATCGGTCTTGAATGCGCCAAATCGCTATTGCAGGAGGGCGTGAGCGTCGCCCTCATCGACAGAGCCGAGGAGTCTCTGAGGAGCCTGTGTTCCGAACTTGGTCCCGAGGCCTTCCCTCTGGTCATCGACCTCACCAATCCCGCCAGCGTCGCGACCATGATGCCGCAAATATTGGAGAGGTTTGGAAAGCTTGATATCTTCCATGCCAATGCCGGTTCCTATATTGGCGGCGAGGTGGTCGATGGTGATCCGGACGCCTGGGACCGGATGCTGAACTTGAACATCAATGCGGCATTCAGATCGGTCCAGGCCGTATTGCCCCATATGGTTGAAAGGAAGACAGGCGATATCATCATGACCAGCTCCATCGCCGGTCTGGTTCCCGTCGTCTGGGAGCCGATCTATACAGCCTCCAAACATGCGGTGCAGGCCTTCGTCCATACGGTGCGAAGACAGGTCGCCAAACATGGCATACGCGTCGGAGCAGTTGCCCCCGGCCCAGTGGTGACGGCCCTGATCAGCGACTGGCCCAAAGCGAAGCTCGATGAAACGATCGCGGCAGGCGGATTGATGGAAGCGACGGAGGTGGCGGAGGCGGTGTTGTTCATGCTGTCTAGACCCCGCAATGTCACGATCCGCGATCTCGTCATCCTGCCGAACAGCACGGACCTCTGAAGATGACGCAATATTTTATCGGTGTCGACGTCGGTACAGGCAGCACGCGGGCAGGTGTCTTCGACGAGAATGGCAATCTGCTGGCTTCCGCAAAGCGCCCGATCACGATCTGGCATGAGGCCGGCAGCATCGTCGAGCAATCCAGCGAACAGATATGGAAATCGGTTTGCGGCAGCGTCAAGGAAGCCGTCGCGTCGGCGGGAATCCCGGTTGCTGCCATCGCCGGACTGGGGTTCGACGCAACCTGCTCTCTCGTCCTCGTCAAAGCTGACGGTGCGCCGGTTGCCGTCGGTCCGTCCGGTGATCCGAATCGCAACATCATCGTCTGGATGGACCATCGTGCCGCCGGCGAAGCGGCTGAAATCAACAGCGGCGATCACGAGGTTCTGCGCTACGTCGGAGGCAGTATCTCCCCCGAGATGGAAACGCCGAAGCTTCTTTGGCTGAAGCGTAATCTCCCGCAATCCTTCGCCACTGCCGGTCATTTCTTCGATCTCGCGGATTATCTGACCTGGCGTGCGACCGGCTCACTGAGCCGGTCGGTCTGCACCGTCACGTGCAAGTGGACATATCTTGCCCACGAGAAACGGTGGGATGCGGAGTATTTCAAGACTATCGGCCTGGAAGAACTGGCGGCGGAAGGCTTTTCGAGAATCGGCACGGACATCGTCGAGCCTGGCACCGCGCTGGCGAACGGGCTGACCGAGGCCGGGGCCTTTGATCTGGGATTGCCGATCGGAACCCCTGTCGGAGCGGGGTTGATCGACGCGCATGCGGGCGGAGTCGGCACGCTCGGAGGGGATGGTGCGGACGGCCGATCGAAAGTGCAAAACAGGCTCGCCTATGTCTTCGGCACATCGGCCTGTTCGATGGCCTCCAGCGATAACCCTATCTTCGTAGGTGGTGTATGGGGGCCATATTACTCGGCAATGATACCGGGGCTCTGGCTGACCGAAGGCGGCCAGTCGGCCGCTGGAGCCGCCATCGATCATCTGGTGACGATGCATCCCGCATCCAACGAGGCGCGTGCGAAGGCGGAGACGGCAGGTCTCTCCCTTGTCGCATGGCTTGACCGGCAAGCGACCGAAATGCGCCCCAACCTGGCGGGCGCCGTCGAGCTTGCAAAGTCGGTTCATGTGGTCCCGGAATTTCTCGGAAACCGCTCCCCCCATGCCGATCCCGATGCCCGTGCGGTTATCGCCGGCGTCGGACTTGACACTGATATCGCCGACCTGATTTCCCTCTATGTCGCCGGCCTCTGCGGTATTGGTTATGGCCTCAGACAGCTTTTGCAGGCGTTGTCAGAAGATGGCATCGAGATCGATATGATCGTTGCGAGCGGCGGAGCTGCGCAAAGCAATCTTGTGCGACAGCTTCTTGCGGATACGACGAATGCTCCGGTCGCGATCGCCAAGACCGAGGAACCGGTGCTGCTGGGCGCGGCGATGCTGGGAACCGTTGCGGCAGGTCGATATCATTCGCTGCTGGAAGCGATGAAGGCGATGTCGGCCCTCTCGACAGTCTTCTTTCCCGCAGGTGGCGCTATCGGGTCGCTGCATGAGAACCGCTATCGCGCCTTCGAGTTGCTGCAGTCTGCAGACCGGGAAATTCGTTCGTTCGCTTTATAGACGAATAAACGACTGTATCGTTCTGCTATATCACGAAAATTTTGATCGGGGATCGGCCGCGATTCTGTAGCGCAGCGGTTGTCGGATGGAAGAGCACCGCTCATGAACCCGGCGGGTCTTCCCGGCCGCAAATTAAGCGAAGAGTTCGCCGAGTTCCGTTCGCGCGATGTCTCGGAGCCGGACTGCCTCGCTCATATCGATCGAGCGGTAAGGCCAGCGCAGACGAGTGCCGACAGGTCCCCAGTAGCCAATAGCGCAGAGGAGCTTGTCAAGCGCTGCGTTCGAGTAGCCTGACCGCTGGCGATAGGGGACGATATGCGTTTCCATGAACTTGCAGATGCGGCGCTCCAGATCGAGTGCGGCATGCATGTCTTCCTGCATCGATGCCGTCCACGCCTGCGCGCCTCGAGGGCTCAAGCAGCAGACGTTGGAAAAAGATCCTGCCGCGACGCCCTCCATGATGCCGGTCGCGAGATGATGACCGGGGACAAACAGTGCCAGGTCCGAAAGGTGCCGGCGCGCTTCCGCATACCATTGCTTGTCGCCATCAGCCACTTTCGCACCGATTACGCCTGGTACCGCCGCGCAGATCCTGCCCAGTCCTTGCGGCGCCAGGACGCGTTTGGCATGCGGCGGATTGTAGAGGATCAGCGGGATACCGTTGCCGACATCGACGGCGCGCTTCAGGAAATCGATCGCTTCCTCATCCGTCACAGGCCACCAATCGGGCAGGATGACCTGGATCGCCAGCGGTTTTAGCAGCGTCGAGCGGCGAACTCGCTCCAGCATGATGCGAGCATCCGGCTGGCACGCGCCGATGACGAAATTCATTCCCGCCTTCGTGCATCGTTCGGCCAACATCGATTGAATGCGGTCGAACTCGGCTTCGGTCTGGCTATGAAATTCACCGGCCGTGCCATTCGAATAGATGCCGTCAACACCCGCTGCGATCAGGATGTCGACCTCCTCGCTGAGCTTTGCGAATTCGATTTCGTCGTCCGCCCCGATCGGCAAGAGGAGGGTCGCCCAATTGCCGGCGACGGCATGCGGTTTTTTTGCTGTCACTGGATGCCTTTCAGTTCAAATCGTCGCGAATGCAGGCCTTGAAATGACCCGGCGCGACCTCCCTCAGGTCCGGGACCGTCTTCCCGCAGGCTTCCAGTGCGTGCGGACAGCGCGTGCGGAAGACACAGCCGCTGGGCGGATTGGCCGGGCTCGGTATGTCACCTCTTAGGATTTGGCGGTCGCGCCGGACGTTGGGATCGGTTGAGGGAATCGCCGACAGCAGCGCACGCGTATAGGGGTGCTGCGGCTTGGCGTAGAGATCGGCACTCGCCGCAATCTCCATGATGCGGCCGAGATAGAGCACGATCACCCGATCGCAGATATATTCGACGACGGCCAAATCATGCGAAATGAAGAGCATGGTCAGGCCGAGGCGCATCTGCAAATCGCGCAGCAGATTGATGATCTGCGCCTGGATCGAGACGTCCAGTGCGGAGACCGGTTCGTCGGCTACGATGAATTCCGGAGACAAGGTCAAGGTGCGGGCGATGCCGATACGCTGGCGCTGGCCGCCTGAAAATTCGTGTGCATAGCGATTGATCGCGTCGGCAGGCAGTTCGACCTGGGCGAGGGCGGAACGCGCCCGCTCGAGCCTCTCCTTGCCGGTTCCGATGCGCTGGATCTTCAGTCCTTCCGTCAGGATTTCCCCGATTGTCATGCGCGGCGAGAGGCTGGCGAAGGGGTCCTGAAAAATATACTGCATGCGCGGTCGCGTGCGTCTTAAAGCGGAGGCGGAAAGCGTGGTCAGTTCCACGCCATCGAAGCGGATGCTGCCTGCCGAGGGCTCCACGAGGCGAAGGACCGAACGTCCGATCGTGGTTTTTCCGCTGCCGGATTCGCCGACAAGCCCGACAACCTCGCTTTTGGCGATATCGAAGGAGATATCCTGAAGAACGTTCAGCTTGGTACCTCGGGACGTATAGTGCTTCCCGAGATCGCGAACGGAGAGCAAAGGATCGCGCATCTAGATCTCCCGCCATCTTATGCAGCGGCTGCGGTGCTGCGGATTGACCTCTTCGAGCGTCGGAACGGCAGTGCGGCAGGGATCGACCGCGAATTTGCAGCGCGGGGAAAATGCACACCCGCCTGGCATGTTCGTCAGGCTCGGGACCATACCCGGAATGGCGGCCAGCTTTTCGCCGGCCTGTTTCATCCGCGCCGCATCGCCAAGGCGCGGCATGGAGGCGAGAAGGCCCATCGTGTAGGGGTGGCGCGGATTGCTGAAGACCTCGCCGACCGGCCCCTCTTCGACGATCCGGCCCGCATACATGACCGCAACGCGATGGGCGATCTCGGCAACGACGCCAAGATTATGCGTGATAAACAGCATGGCCATGCCGCGTTCGCGCTGCAATGCGAGGAGCAGATCGAGAATTTGCGCCTGGATTGTCACATCGAGCGCCGTTGTCGGTTCATCGGCGATCAGCAGTGTCGGATCGCAGGCCAGCGCCATGGCGATCGTTGCCCTCTGGCGCATACCGCCCGACAGCTCATGCGGATATTGGCCGGCGCGCCGCTTCGCATCCGGAATGCCGACGCTTTCGATGAGTTGGACAGCCGCATTCATCGCGGCTTTCCGATCCGCTCCACGATGAATGCGGATCGGCTCCGATATCTGGTCGCCGATGGTGAAGACGGGATTGAGGCTCGACATCGGCTCCTGAAACACCATGCCGATATCGTCGCCCCTGATCCTGCGCATATTCTCATCATCAAGACAGACAAGATCGCGAACCGCACCGTTCTTGCTCTTCAGGCGGATACTGCCGGCGGCGATCATGCCGATGTTGCGGGTGAGCAAACGCATGACGGAAAGACTGGTCACCGATTTCCCCGAGCCGGATTCGCCGACGAGCGCCAGGGTCTCGCCGGCCGCAACGGTCAGATCGATATCGTTGACAGCCGTGATCTCGCCGCCGCGAACGCGGAAGACTGTTCGCAGCCCCTTGATGTCGAGAACCGGATCGGCGGTCAGCTCCATTGCGCGCCTCAGTTCAGCAGGCCGGTTGCGCGCAGGATTTCGTCGATCCGCGCGGTTTCAGCCTCGTTCAGGGCAGCCCGTGGCCGCGGCATGACGGCGGTATCGATGATCCCGAGGCTGCGCATGGCGGCCTTGAAGGCGCCTATACCCGATGCGCCGCCGCTGACACGGCCCTGGGCGACCCAAACGATTTCGAAGAGGCGGCACAGGCGCTCCTGCTCCTTTTTCGCTGCGGCCCAATCGCCGCGCTGCGCCGCGTCCCAAAGCCGCACGTAGCCGTGCGGATCGACGTTGGCGATGCCGGGCACGACGCCGTGGGCACCCATCAGCAGGGCATTGTCGACGACGATCTCCGAGCCGGTCATCAAGAAGATGTCCTTATGATCGGCAAGATCGAGCAGCGCATAGCGGAAATTGCCGTCGTCACCACTTGAATCTTTGAGGCCGATGATGGTGCCTTCCTTGGCGAGCGTCACGACGGTCTGGCGCTGCAGCTTCACATGAACGCAGACGGGAATGTCGTAGGCGACCACAGGGACGTCGACCGCATCCCTGATGTAGCGGAAATGATCGAGGATCTCGGACTGGTTGGTGACCGTATAAAACGGTGCCGTAACCACCACCGCATCGGCGCCTGCGGCCTTCGCGACCTTAGAATGCGCGATGACGCGATCGGTTGTCGGATCGATAACGCCGACGATGAGTGGTACACGGCCGTTCACCACCTTTGCCGAATGCTCGATGATCTCACGCCGCGTCTTCTCGTCGTGGAAGACCACTTCGCTCGTCGAGCCGAGCACGAACACGCCATGGCAGCCGGCATCGATCAGATGTTCGAGAACCCGGGTATAGGAGGGATAGTCGACGGTAAAATCCGGATTGAGCGGCGTTACGACGGGGGGGACGACACCCTTGAATTTGGTCATTTTCGCTTTCTTTCGGTTGTCAGTTCAGTTCGGCACGAGGATCGAAGGCATCTCTGAGGCCATCGCCGATGAAGTTGATTGCAAGCACGGCAAGGATCAGCGCTCCGCCGGGGAAGAGCCATTGCCAGGGATATTGTTCGAGAACGGCGGTCGAGCGCGCCGCATTCAACATGTTGCCCCAGCTTGCGGCAGGCGGAGCGATGCCGAGACCGAGGAAAGACAGACCCGCCTCGAGCAGGATGGCATTGGCGATCTGCAGCGTTGCGTAGACCACGAGAATGTCGATCGCGTTCGGCAGGCCGTGGCGAAAGAGCAGATGTCCGATGCCGGCGCCCATGCCGCGCGAGGCCATGACGAAGTCGCGCTCGCGCAGTTCGAGAAGCCGCGAGCGGACCATGCGCGCAAGAAGCGGCCAGGAAAGCAGCGAGATGACGAGTACCGTCGGCCAGATGCCGGTGCCGGCAATCGAGGCGAGCACAAGCAGGAAGATGACAGGCGGCAGCGTCATCACCAGATCGACGAAGCGCATCGAGACGGCATCGGCCCATCGGCCGGCCAAAGCGGAAATTGCGCCGAAGAGAAAACCGATGATGGCCGAAAGGGCGGTCGATGCGGCGGCGACGAGGAGCGAAATCCGCCCGCCTCCCAGAACACGTGCGAAGACGTCGCGGCCGACCCCATCGGTTCCGAACCAGTGCGTTGCGGTCGGGCCGCTGTTCATGGCCAGTAGATCGATATCGTTCGGTTGGAATGTCCACCAGAGCGGATAGGACAGGATCAGCAACAGCATCGGAATGGCGACGCAAATGCCGGCAACGGCGGCGCGATTCAAGAGAAAGCGTTCGAAGGCGCGGGCAAGCGGCCCAGGGCTGCGACGGGATGTGGAGCGAGCAAACATCGTCAGCCCACCTTGATGCGTGGATCGACAACCGCATAGGTGATGTCGGTCAGGAGATTGATGATGATGACGCAGATGCCGATGACGAGCGTTGCACCCATGATAACGGGGTAGTCTCGCGCCTCGACGGCATCGACGAGAAGCAGGCCCATGCCTGGCCAGTTAAAGACACTCTCGATGAAGATGGCGCCGCCGATTGCAAGCCCGATCGTCGAACCGATGAGGGTTACGATGGGCAGGAGGGCGTTGCGGAGCGCATGTTTGGTGATGACCCAGAACTCCATGATGCCTTTGGCGCGGGCCGTGCGCACATAGTCCTGGTTGAGAACCTCGAGTAGCGAAGCGCGCATGTAACGTGTGATCAATGCCGCCTGGGCGATGGATAGCAGCGCGGCCGGCAGGATCAGATGGTGGATGAGATCAACGATCGAGAAATCCTCGCCCGGCGTCAGCATGCCACCGGAGGGCATCCAGTGCAGTCGAACAGAGAAGATATAAAGGCCGATGAGCGCGCTGAGGAATGCAGGGCTGGAAATGCCGGCAAGCGCGAACACCGAAAAGGACAGATCGGCGAGCGAATTGCGGCGAACGGCGCTGAAAACGCCGACGGCAATGCCGGCAATAATGGCAATCACCAGCGCCGAACCCATGAGAAGCACTGTCGGTCCGATCCGCGACAGCACGAGGCTCAGAACCGGCTGGTCGAGGCGTTTGATCGAATAGCCGAGATTGCCTGTCAGGGCGTTCTGCAGCCATCCGAGGTATTGCAGTGGCAGGGGCTGATCGAGGCCCAGGCTCCTGCGCAGGTTCGCAAGGTCGGCCGGCGACATGGGCACATTCGGATCGATATAGGCGTCGATCGGATCGCCCGGTGTCAGCCGCAGCAGCAGGAAGATCAGCATGCTCAAGGCGATGAGCATGCCTACTCCTATGATCAGGCGTCGAAGGCTGTAGCGAAGCATTGTCAATCCGACTTGTCAGGGTGGCCGAGGCCACCCTCAAGGCTTTTGGAAGGGACCGCCTTATTCGGCGATCGACCATTTCTGCGGATCGGCCTGATAAGGCCCGCCGCCCGGCGCCGGCGTCCAGACGAAGTCCTTCAGCTTGGATGAGACGATGCCGTAGCGCTTTGCCACCCAGAGTGTTGCCCAGGGCAGATTGGTGTTCATGACCTTGCAAACGTCCTGATAGCGGCTGTCGCGCTTGGAACCGTCGGTCTCGGTGAGTGCGGCATTAAGCGCTGCGCTCAGATCCGGCATGCGCGCCCGAACGACGTTCGCTCCGGCCGGCGGGATCTGGCTTTCGTTCAGCCCGACATTGATGCTTCCGGCATCCGGTCCGTTTTGAAGTCCGGCGTAGACCATCTGGAACTGCGCGACATCCGGCTTTGGATTGAGCACGATGCTGTTGTAGGTTGGCGCATCGACCGCGCGCGGGACGACGTTGATGCCGACCTGTGCGAGCATTGCCTGGATGGCAGCGAGAACATTCGTCGCGAGCGGCGTCGTATAATAGGTCAGCAGCGTGATCGGCTTGCCGCCGTTGATCTGATCCCACCCTGCTTCGGTCAGCAACTGTTTGGCTTTTGCGGGGTCGTAGGCATAGTCGTCGATGCCTTTTGGTATCAGTTGCTCGGCAACATAAGCGCAATTGGCAGGCTTGGCGGCTCCGCCATAAAGGCTCTTGATGATCGCATCGCGATTGATCGCGTACATCACCGCCTTACGGACGCGCGCATCCTTCCAAATGAGGGAATCCTGGTTGAAGCCGAGATAGTTGACGACGAAGGAATCGCCTTCGATAACCTTGAAATTCTTGTCGTCCTTGAAAGTCGGCACGTCATTGGAATCGACGTAGGTGAACTGGATTTCGCCGGATCTCAGGGCCGCGATCGCCGCAGCCGGATTGGCAAAATAACGATTGATGACGCGCTCGAGCGCAGGCTTGCCGCCGCGGTATTCGGTGTTGGCAGCGAGCTCGACATATTGATCGGATATGTATTTCGTGAACTTGAAAGGGCCGGTGCCGATCGGCGTGGTGGACCACCATGTGCTCTTCGCCAACTGATCGGCCGGTATGGAGGAGAGGGCATGCTCAGGCAACATCATGACCTTGGTCATGGTGTCGAGAAAGCTACCGGTCGGCTTGCTCAGCTTGATAACAACCGTGTGCTCGTCCGGTGTTTCGACCGATGAGATGCTCTGCAGCCGGGCAGCGAGCACCGAACCGGTCTTGGCGTTCATTGCAAGGCCGATGGTGAATTTGGCATCCTTGGCTGTGAATGCCTGGCCGTCATGCCATTTGGCGTCCGTCAGTTTGAACGTGTAGGTCGTCTGATCCGGGCTCACCTCATACGAGCTCGCGAGATCGCCGACGACTTTCTCAAGCTTCTCGTCATAGGTGACGAGCGGCTCGTAATAGATGCTGAGCCATGTAAATCCGGCAGTCGCGGCAAGCGGGTTGAAGTTGCCCTGGAAGCCGCCCGGGCCGACATCGAAGCCGCCGGAAAGGGTCGCCGCCTGCACCGAGCCGACAAGAGCCGGAGTTGTGGTCGTCGACAGCATGGCTGCAAGGGCGATGACAGATAATCTAAATGGTCTTCTCATGTGTTCCTCCCACATTTGAACTTGTCTTGTTGTTGGCAATCACCCGGGCAATGCCCTCGTAATGACGATCCAGGCGCCTGCGCGCCTCCTCCAGATCTTTTGCTTCCACCGCATCCACGATCGCGACGTGATCGCGCCAGGTCGCCATCGGATCGAGATTCTCCAAGTTGACGAAGTCCGAAGCCTTGTAGAAAGCGAGCCAGAAGACATCGATCAGCCGCACGAGCGTTTCATTGTGCTGGCAGCGAAAGAGCAGCCGGTGGAAGAGCTGATCGTCTCCGGCAAAGGTCTCCCCGCGCTCGGCATGGACGCGCATCCTGTCGACCGTGCTGCGCAGCTCGGCGATGTCCTCCGCGCCGACCACCTCGATCGTCTTGCCGATTAATCCCACCTCCAGTGTGCGGCGGATTTCGATGACCTCTTCGATCTGCCGCAGCGCGCCGCCAAGGCCATAGGCGAGATTGTCGAGCAGTGGCTCAAACGAAAAAGCCTTCACGAAGATGCCGACGCCGCGTCGCGTCTCCAGCACGCCAAGCGATTCCAGCGCCTTGATACCCTCCCGCAGCGAATTCCGGCTGACCCCAAGCTGCGTCGCGAGCTCTCCCTCTGCAGGCAGGAGCGTGCCAGGCGTCAAACCGTTTTCATCGATATAGGCGCGCAGGCTCTCCTGCACGGAAACGTGCAACAGGGGGGCGCGGGTCAGGGGTTTCATCGATTTCAAGGCCATCTCGGTTTCTTCCACGCATCCTGACGATCGAGTTGCTGCCTACATATCCACTTGTAGGATATCTGTCAAATGGACATCAACGTGGCAGTTCCATTGGCGATGCGATTGCCCTTTCAAACTAATACCAGTATAGGTCCAGAACGATTTTCAGAAAAATATGATGCGTTGAAGCTTGAGACGGGAGTACGCATGGCGACGGATCGGCTGATCGAACTCGTCAGAAGCGAATTGAAAGCGACGACATCGGGTCTGCCGCTCTATAAGCGGCTGAAGGCGGCGATCGAAGCTGCGATCCTTTCGAACGCATTGAAGGCCGGCGCGGTTTTGCCCGGCGAACGCGTTCTGGCCGATACGTTGTCGCTCTCCCGCGTGACCGTGCGCAAGGCCCTGGCGCTGCTTGAGGAAGAGGGCTTTCTCAACCGTCGTCACGGTTTCAAGACGGAAGTGGGATCGCGCGTTGAAAAGTCCCTATCGACCCTGACGAGTTTTTCCGAAGACATCTTCGCGCGCGGGCTTGTTCCAGGATGTATCTGGATTTCCAAACAGATAAGCCGGCCTTCTCCCACCGAGATGATGGCTCTGGGCGTCGCCGGAAACAGCAATGTCCTGCGCATGAAGCGCATCCGGACCGCCGACGGCGTGCCGATCGCAGTCGAGATTTCGGCGGTGCCGGTCCGCTTCCTACCCTCGGCGGATTTGGTCAAGGATTCGCTCTACGAGGCCCTGGAAGCGCGAGGGTTCCTGCCGCAACGGGCCATCCAGAGGATGCGGTCGCGTGCGGCGTCGGCGGAGGATGCGCAGTATCTCCATTGCGATCCGGGCGCGCCGCTGCTGATGACCGAACGCCGCTGCTTCCTTGCCGACGGACAGATCGTCGAATATTGCGAAAGCCGCTACAAGGGCGATGTCTACGACTTCGTGTTCGAGCTGCAGCGATGATACCAGTTATAAACTGGTTGTAATCTGGTATTTTCCAATTATCGTGACGCAGAAATGGAGTGCCACGATTGCTGCGCGACGACCTCAAGAACAGCCTTATCGTTTCCTGCCAACCGGTTCCGGACGGGCCGATGGATGCAGCGGAATTCGTCATTGGATTTGCCAGAGCCGCCGTTGATGCCGGCGCGAGTGCGTTGCGGATCGAATCCATTGCCTATGTAAAGGCCGTTCGTCCGGCCGTGACCGTACCGATCATCGGCATCGTCAAGCGTGATCTCGAAGAAAGCCCGGTGCGCATCACCCCGTTTGTGGCAGACGCCGAAGCCCTGGCGGATGCGGGTGCCGATGTCGTTGCCTTCGATGCCACGGATCGCGTTCGTCCGGCCTCAATCGAGGCGCTGGTGAAGGCGGTGAGGGCGAAGGGCAAGCTGACCATGGCCGATTGCTCGAGCCTCAAAGATGCGCGCCACGCATTGGCGGCGGGCGTCGACTTCGTCGGCACAACGCTTTCCGGCTATGTCGGCGGGGCCGAACCGGTCGATCCGGATATCGGTCTCATCGCCGAGATGCGGCGGCTCACCCCCTATGTCATTGCCGAGGGGCGCATCCGCACGACGGAACAGGCCGCCGCCGCGGTTAAGGCCGGCGCCTCCGCCGTCGTCGTCGGCTCGGCGATTACGCGCACCGAACATGTGACCTCATGGTTTCATGAGGCCGTCATCAAAGCCTATGATGCCAAAAGCCCTGAAACCGTCCTTGCGGTTGATATCGGCGGTACTAAGACCATGGCCGCGCTCGTCCAAGGCAGCGATGTGCTTGACGAGATAACCGTGGCGACCGCGCGGGAAGCAGGACCCGACGCCTGGCTTGCGGCGATAGCCGACAAGGCTCGCATGTGGAAGGATCGCTATTCCCGCGTCGGCATTGCGGTGACCGGCTTCGTTCAGGAGGGGCGCTGGTCCGCGCTAAACCCGGCGACGCTCGGCATCCCCGACCAATATCCGCTCGTCGAAAGGGCACAGGCTGTCTTCGGCAAGCCAGTTTTTGCGGCCAATGACGCGCAAGCCGCGGCATGGGGAGAATATAAGTTCGGCGCCGGGAAGGGCGGCGACCTGGTGTTTCTCACAATCTCCACGGGCATCGGCGGCGGAATCGTCATCAACGGTCGTCCGCTTGCCGGCCTTGCCGGTCATTTCGGCCTGATCCGCGGCCCGTCTCAAGGCCAGTCTCCGTTGGAAGATCAGACATCGGGCCGGTGGATGGCCTCGGAAGCTCAGAAAGCCGGTCACAAGGCAACCGCCGCGCAGGTTTTTGAGCTCGCGGAAAAAGGCGAGTCCTGGGCTCGAGCAATCGTCTTGCAATCGGCGTTCCGGGCCGCCACGCTCTGCCGCGATATTCAGATGATGCTCGATCCGAAGGAGATCGTCATCGGCGGCGGCATCGGGCTTGGCAAGGGCTATCTCGATCAGATGCGAGAGCAGCTTGCCGGCATCGATGGCCGCCTGCGACCCGTTCTCGTCCCTGCAAAACTCGGCAGCCGTGCCGGCATCATCGGGGTCGCAAGTCTTGCAGCGGAAGGTGACTGACAATTCCGGAAGGTATGCATTCAGATCTAAACAATAAGAGAAAGGGAACTACGATGAAATTGAGCAGGACGTTTCTCCCGGCCCTTGCAGTGCTTCTTGCAAGCGTCGCCATGCCGGGCATCTCGAATGCGACCGTGACTGTTCTCGGTTGGCCGGGCGGTTCGGAGGAAACAGCGCTTCGCGCGACTGTGGAAGCCTATAATACCAAACCCGGCATCGCTGATGCCGATAAGGTCGAGCTCCTGTTCTTTAACCGCGAAGGTTTCTACGACAAGCTCCAGGCTGACATGGCCGCAGGCTCGAATGCCTTCGATATCAACCTTGTCGCGACCTATTCGATCGGACGTTACGCGCCTTACATGGAGCCGGTCGATCTCGGTAGCGAGGCCGCAAAGACGTTCGGCGAATCCGTGCTGAAGACCATGCAGTTCGAAGGCAAGCAATATGGTGTGCCGACCGATCTGTCGCTGCACTTCATGTACTACCGCAAGGATTTGATCGACGCCCTGATGAAGGACAATGCGGCCAAGGCGAAATATGCCGAAATCTCCAAGCAGTATCTCGGCAAGGAATTGCAGCCGAAGGATCCCGATAGTTGGACATGGGACGATTGGGCAGCAACCGCGCTCTATTTCTCGAAGCAAGTCAACTCCGTAAGCCCCGTGCGGTACGGCACCGTGCTGCAGATGAAGAACCTGCTCTTCAACATGATGGTCTTCCAGTCGCTGCCGCGCTCCTATGGCGCGGACTGGACCGACAAGGACGGCAACGTCACCATCGATTCCGCGGCCTACAAGACCGGGCTGGAGCTCTATAAGAAACTCTACGACGCCGGCGCTTCGCCAAAGGATTCCCTGAGCTACGAATATCCGGAAACCAATGCGGCCTATAGCTCCGGCCAGGCTGCCACCGCCCTTCAATGGAACGCCGCCGCCGCGGACCTGACCAACGCCGACAAGTCTCCGGCGGTTGCCGACGTCACCGGCATTGTAGCGCCGCCGGCCGGTCCGAACGGTCGTGCCGATCATATCCACGGTCTTGGCCTTGGCCTCAACAAAAACGCCAAGAACAAGGACGGCGCCGTCAAGTTCCTGAAGTGGCTGGCGACGGAAGATGCGGCGCTACTCTACGCCCGCAGCGGCGGCTCGCCAGCGCTTGCGCCCGACGTGGTGGCGAAGGTTGCCAAAGAGCGGCCGGATCTCGTCAAGCTCGGAGAGTTTGCCAGCAAATACGGCTACGTGATGAACGGCGCGACCTCTGCCAATGCGCTTTCAATCTACGAGCTGCAGGCCAAGGAGTTTACCGGCTACTGGTCCGGCCAGCAAAGCCTTGACGATGCGCTCGCTCACACCAAGGCTGGCATGCAGGATCTTCTGAAGAAATAATATCCGTCGGACGTCGTGTTTTTCGCGGCGTCCGGCCTATCCGGCGGATCGAAATGGCTATCGTAAAACGTGCCGAGGGAAGGGCCTATCTCACGCCGCTCGTGGGATTCCTGCTGCTGTTCCTTGGCTTTCCCGCAATTATCAATCTCATCTATTCCGTATCGACCGTCAGCTTCCAGACGCTGCGAAGCCCGAGCCTCAGCGGATTCGGCAACTATCTGACCGTGCTTGCCGATCGTGATTTCTGGCAGGCGATTTCCTTTTCCATACGCTTCGGGATTTTGACGGCGCTTGTCGAATGTCTGTTCGGCCTTTTCCTGGCAATCTTTCTTGCCCCTCTTCTTTCCAAGCGTTCGGCGCTGATGGCGCCGCTGATGCTGCCTTTGATGGTGGCGCCCGCCATGATCGGTCTGATGTACCGCCTCGTGCTGCACGAGTTTGCCGGCCCCGTGCCCTACTATCTTTTCGAGTGGTTCGGCGACAGTCCAGCATTTCTTGATATCAATCACGCCTTCTGGACACTGACTGTCGTTGAGACGCTTCAGTGGACACCCTTCGCCTTTCTACTGTTCTACATGGCCTACGTGGCGGTGCCGCTGGAGGTGCGCGAAGCGGCTTCGCTTGATGGCGCATCGGGGCTCAAGATACTTTGGTGGATCGAGCTGCCGCTGATGCTGCCGACACTGGTGATCGCTTTTTTCATCCGCTTCATCGACGGCTTTCGCGTATTCGACAATGTCTATGCGCTGACCGGCAGCGGGGCGGGCGGCTCGACCACGTCGTTGTCGATCTACATCTATCAGGCCTTCTTCAAAGAAGGCGCGATCGGCAAGGCGGTCGCGGCATCCGTCATCCTTTTCCTCGCATCGCTCGCCGTGCTCTACGGTCTCAATTGGCTTGCCGGCCGCAGGAGAATATGAGTGTTTATGAACACCCTGCGCTGGATTGTCTTCACCGTTGCCGCCCTTGCGATGAACTTTCCGATCATCGTGACACTCGTCACCTCGTTCAAAAGCGCGCGCGAACTTTCCATCAATCCCGGTTTATGGATCAACCAGCCGACGCTCGAGAACTACCTGCGCGTTCTGACGCAGACGGATCGTTTCAACATCTATTCCTATCTCTGGAACAGCACCGTCGCTTCGTTCATCGGGACAGGGCTGGCGATCCTTCTGGCTTTTCCGGCCGCCTATGCGATCGCGCGAAGCGAAGCGGGAAAACGCACCCTATTGCCGATCGTCGTCAATTTGCGCGCCGTGCCGCTGATCATCTTCGCGATCCCGCTCTACATGATGTATCAATGGCTTGGTCTGCTCGATACTCAGCTCGGCCTCGGCCTGATCCTCACCATCGTCAACACGCCGCTGGCGCTTGTCATTCTCGTCAACGCAATTTCCGACGTGCCGCTGGAGTTGGATGAAGCGGCAAGAGTGGACGGTGCGAGTTCGTGGCGGATCATGATCAGCATCATCCGCCCCGTCGTGCGCCCGGCGCTGGTGACGACGTTCATCTTCGGCTTTATCACCGCTTGGAACGAGTTCCTGTTCGGCCTGATGCTGACGACGAACAAGGCGGTGCCGATGACGGTCGGCGCGTCGTTCTTCTTCGCGGCAAGCGGTGGCGGCGTTCAATGGGGCACAGCTTCCGCGGTGATGATGCTCGGCGCGCTGCCCCCGGTTTTTCTCGGTCTCTTAATGTATCGCCAGATTTCCGGCTCGATGGCCGCGGGGGCCGTCAAGGGATAGAGACGAACATTGAGTTGGCATGTATCCTTCAGGCGCCGGTGCTCTCGCGTGACAAGAGCGCGAATCCAAGGTCTATCTGCTCCGCATCGGGTTTCGCCCCGGCTTCCAATGCCGAGAGAACCTTCTCCGCCGCAAGCTTGCCGGTTTCGTAGCGTCGCGTTGCGATTGAGGAGAGCGACGGAGAGACGCAGGCTGCGAACTCGAGATCGTGAAAACCGATGATCGATATGTCGTCCGGCACCCGGATGCCGCGCTTGCGGCATTCCTGCATTGCGCCGAGAGCCAGATTGTCGTCGGTGCAGAATATGGCTTCGGGAACATTGCCGCATTCATGCGCCGTGGCGAAGAGTTCCGACCCCAGTGCGACCGAACTGTGTCGCGGCTTCTGGGCGATGATTTCCGAGCTTGGCATGTCGGCCTCTCGCATGGCTTTGTGATATCCGTCGAAACGCGATTGGGCGCGATGATCGAGATTGCCCGTGAGAAACGCGATCCGCCGAAAGCCGCGGTGGATGAGATGGCGGGTAGCCTCGTAACCGGCATGTTCCTGAGACATTCCGATGTTGAGATTTATCGGGTCGTCGGAAAGTTCGAAGGTTTCGACGATGGGCAGGTTTGCGTGAGTGAGAAGTTGCCTGGAAAGCGCCGTATGGTGAATACCGGCGATGATGATCGCTTCGACCTTTTGTCCCAATAGCGCCTTGATCGCGTTTTCTTCCTCGATCTCGGAATAGCGGCTATTGACGACCAATACCTGGAAACCGGCGCCGATCAGAACCTCGTGTAGGGCAAAGAGGTATTCGGCGAAGATGACGTTATAGAGGGTCGGTACAATCACGCCGATCGTATGCGTACGCGAGGAGGCAAGCCTGCTTGCCGCAACATTCGGCACGTAGCCGAGTTCGTTTACTGCCGCATGGACGCGCAGACGCAACCCCTCCGACACCGCCGCGGGTTTCCTCAGAACGCGGGATACGGTGATAGGGCTGACGCCAGCCAGGTTTGCCACATCATCCAAAGTTATTCTGCGCATGTTGTATCGTTTCAGGTGTTGTCGCACACAGTTTCTTGTACGGAAAGAATATCAATAGATACTCCATAGTTGACAGCGCTAGCAATTAAAATTTGACAGCGCTGTCAACTATGTTACGCTTCGAGTATTTCGGAAGGGATGGGAGCCTTTCCGGGATTAAATCATGCCGATCAAAAATAGAAGGGGCGGGTTAATCTGCCTGAGGAGGAGGACTTCTATGCCGAAAGCTATCAAAGTAAGATCCGCTCGGATCGCCATGTTTTCCGTACCGCTTGTTGCGCTGCTCAGTGGTGCGGCCTATGCGGAACCAAAAGTTGTATCCGGACCCGCGGGCGATCCGCAATGCATGACGCCCTGGTCAGCCGATACGCAGTTTCTGCAGTATCCGAAGAAAGAGGGCCCCTATCGGATAGCGCTTGCCAACGGCTATATCGCCAATACCTGGCGCATCCAGATGGTGCAGACGGCCAAGGCTTACGCTTCGCAACCCGATGTTGCAGCCAAGCTGAAGGAGTTCAAGGTCGTATCGACGGGCGAAGATGTTCCCGCTCAGATATCGGCAATCAATAACTTCATCGACGCAGGTTATGACGCGATCGTCGTGAACGCGCAAAACCCAACCGCCTTCGGCCCGGTGATCAAACGCGCCAAGGAAGCCGGCGTCATCCTGGTCGCCTTTGACAACACGCTCGATACGAAAGACGCCATCAACGTCAATGTCGATCAAAAGGGTCTTGGTGTCATCTGGGCCGATTGGCTTGTGAAGCACATGCCCAATGGTGGCAAAGTTCTCGAGGTACGTGGGGTTGCCGGCACCTCTGTCGATACGGATCGGCACAATGGCATTAAGGAGACGCTGGATGCGTCCGGCAAGAAATTCAATGTGATGGAAGTCGTCGGCAAATGGGACGACAGCGTAGCGCAAAAGGCGACGGCGGACGCGATTGCGACCAACGGTCCCTTCGACGGTATCACGGCGCAGGGTGGCGATACCGGTGTCGTGCAGGCGATGATGGATGCGAAACATCCCTTCGTGCCCTTTGGCGGCGAGACGGAAAACGGCTTTCGCAAGCTTTGCGCCGCACATGCGGCCGACGGCCTGAAATGCGCATCTGCTGGAACCGGTCCGGCTCAGGTTGCGGTTGCCATCAAGACTGCGATTGCCGCCCTGGAAGGTCAGGTCGTACCCCAGGCCGTGAAGCTGCCGACGGCTCTCGTCCAAGATCCGGATTTCAAGGAAGGCGAGGATTATTATCCCAAGCAGTCCGACAACTTCTTTGTCGGCAATTCCTTCCCGACCTGCGGTATCAATTTCACGGCTCAGGAGATCATGGGGCAGACAAAGGAAAATCAATAATTACCTTTGCTTCCGGCGCTTGACTGCGGACCGTCGTGTCCGCAGTCTCGTTCTTGCTGCACCCGATGGGAGGTTGGGCGCGTGAGTTTATCCGAACCGTTTTTCCGGATGGAAGGCATATCCAAGCGCTATGGCGGTGTCGTCGCGCTGAAAGAGGCCAACATTGCCATTCGGCCGGGAGCCATCCACGCCGTTCTCGGCGAGAACGGTGCGGGCAAATCGACCCTTATCAAGATCATGGCGGGTGTCGTCGCCGCGGACGAAGGCCGGATGTTGCTCGACGGCAAAGAGGTGTCGTTCGCCACGCCCGCCGCGGCCAATAGCGCGGGGATCGTCTGCGTCTTCCAGGAACTGTCGCTGGTCCCGGATCTGTCCGTGGCAGACAATATCGTCATCAGCAATCCGCCGCTGCGGTTCGGGATGATCGACCGCCGCAGGCAAAGATTGATCGCCAAAGAAGCCCTGGCACGCGCCGGCGCTTCCGATATCCACCCGTCGTCGCTCGTCAAGGATCTGCCGCTCTCGCGTCGCCAGATGGTCGAGATTGCCAAGGCGCTTGCCCGCAAACCGCGGATCATGATCCTCGACGAAGCAACCTCGGCGTTGACACAACCCGATGTCGAAAAGGTATTCAGCGTGCTGAAGCGGCTGCGCTCCGAGGGCATGGCGCTTATCTATATTTCGCATCGCATGCACGAGATTGCCGAATTGGCGGATGAATGCACCGTCTTTCGCAACGGTCGCAGTATCGAATCCTACCCGGCAGGGACGAAAAGCGATCATCAGGTGATCGAGCTGATGATCGGACGAGAATATACCAGCGTATTTCCGCCGAAACATACCCCGGAGGAGGGGCTCGCCCCGATCATCTCATGTCGGAACCTTTCCTGGGGCGACCGGCTTTCCGCCATAAGCTTCGATGTCAGGCCTGGCGAGATCGTCGGTCTCGGTGGTCTGGACGGGCAGGGGCAGCGCGAACTGCTACTGTCGCTGTTCGGCGTGCTGCGCGACGTTAGGGGCGATGTGCAGATTGCAGGCCGAAGCGTGACGATGAAGAGTCCTAAGCAGGCAAAATCCGCCGAGATGTCGATCGCGCTTATCCCGGAAGATCGCAAGACCGAGGGGCTGATGCTCCCCATGACCGTGCGCGAAAATCTCTCTATTGCCGCGCTTGGCAGTGTGTCCAACAGGGGGGTGATCGATCGCGCAGCCGAGGCTGACCGGATCGACGAGCTTCTCAAACTGCTGGCGATCAAGGCTGCGACGATCGACATGCCGGTCGGATCACTCTCCGGCGGCAATCAGCAAAAGGTGGTTATTGCCAAATGGCTGATGAACCGACCAAAAATCGTTCTGCTGAACGATCCGACACGAGGCATAGATGTCGGCACCAAGCAGGAAATGTACCTTTTGCTTCGCAAGCTCTCGGAAGCCGGCGTCGCACTCATCTTCTATTCGACGGACTATGACGAACTGATCGGCTGCTGCGATCGGGTGCTTGTGATGTACGACGGCAAGATCGTCCGCGTGTTGGAAGGCTCCGATATCAACGAACGCGAATTGATTGGCAGCGCGCTTAACATCGGTGCACACCTGACAGAACAGAAGGTCGGCCAATGAAAGAGATACCGCACGGCGAGTGGCGCTTCTGGTATGCGCAACATAAGGGGACCCTGCTGGCTGCGGCGCTCTTTGTCGTCATGTTCGCAATCTACGTCTCGAACCATCCGGCCGGGTTTAGCCCGAATGTCGTCCAGACCGCATCGAACAAGGCGGTATTGCTCGCTTTCGTGGCGATGGCGCAATGTTTTGTGGTCATCACTGCGGGTATCGATCTGTCTGTTGGTATGATCCTCGTCCTTTGTAATTGTCTCGCCTCATGGCTTGTCGTCGGAACGCCATTTGAGACCGCGTTGGGTGTCGTCGCCGTCCTTTTGACGGGGCTTGCCTGCGGCATGCTGAACGGGTTGATCATCATCTTCGGACGGCTGCAGCCGATCGTGACTACGATCGCGACAAGCGCAATCTTTTTCGGGTTTGCCCTGGTGTTGCGTCCGACGCCCGGCGGTGCGGTGAACGAGACGCTGGCGGATGCCTTTACCTCCAAGCTTTTCGGTGTCATCCCCGCAAGTCTGGTGGTTCTTGCGGCCACTCTCCTGATCTTCTGGATCCCGTTCAGCCGGTCGGTTTTGGGGCGTGCGGCCTATGCGGCGGGATCTGCCGAAAACGCCGCCTACATGTCCGGCATGCCGATCAAGCGTGCGAAGTTTGCAGCCTATGCACTGGCGGGATTGATGTCGGGGATCGGTGGGCTTTATCTGACATTCTTTTCCTATACCGGTGAAGCCGCATTCGCGAGCGGCAATGCCTATACGCTGTATTCGATTGCGGCCGTGGTGCTTGGCGGCGTTTCGCTGGCGGGTGGAAAAGGTGGCGCGGTCGGGGCGGTCTTCGGTGCGCTGGCTTTTCGGACGATCGGCGATCTCCTGTTCGTCTTCGATCTCGATCCTCTCTGGCAACCCCTGTTCCAGGGTATCGTCCTCCTGCTGGCGATCAGCATCGGCTGCATGGGCCTGGCGCGGGTTCGCAATCGTCTGGAGTGGTTTCAATGAGTGAGGATGCATCCCTCATGCGGCGATCCGGCTTACCCGCGCGCCTGCGCCGCGTCGATCCGGCGGTGGCAATCGCCTTCGGCTGCATCCTGCTTCTTCTTCTCGGAGGATCCCTCTATTCGTCGAACTTCCTGTCGCCGGACTATCTGTTGCAACAGTTGAAGGTCGCTTCGTTTCTCGGCGTCATCGCAACTGGCATGATGATGGTCATTCTCATCGGTCAGATCGATCTGTCCGTTCCCTGGGTCGTCGCCGCAGGAGCGATGATGGCCTGCGCCGCAACCGCCTATGGCGGCTTCGGATCGTTAATAGCCATCCCGTTCGGGATCTTGTGCGGCGCGGTAATTGGTGCGGTCAACGGCCTTGCGGTTGCCTACCTGCGCATTCCGTCGATGATCATCACGCTTGCGACGAACGCGGTCGTACAGGGATTGATGGTCGTCTATACCGGGGGCTTCGCGCCTCAGGATTCGGCATCGGCTGCAATGCGCTTTCTGGCAATTGGCTATCTGATCCCCGCGGTTCCGAATGGTGTGCTCGTCTGGCTGGTTGTCGGCGTTCTGGCCGTTTTCCTGCTTACAAGGACAACATTCGGCCGTTCGCTGTATGCAATCGGTAACCGGGAAAGAGCCGCCTACATGTCGGGGATCGACACGCGCCGCATCACACTGCTGGCGTTCGTCATTTCCGGTTCGCTCAGCGCCCTTGGCGGCGTATTGTTAGCCGGCTACGCCTCCAAGGCATCCCAATCGATGGGAGACGCATATCTCTTGCCGTCGATTGCGGCGGTCGTTCTCGGCGGCACTCATGTGCTTGGCGGCAAAGGGTCGTATCTTGGAACTGTTGCCGGCGTCATCCTGATCACCCTTCTCCAATCCATCTTATCCGTCATGCAGATCGAAGAAGCCGGACGGCAGCTCATCTATGGTGTCGTCATTATCTGCATGCTGCTGCTGTATGGGCGACAAAAGCTTAGTTAGAGATACGTTGATTGTACAATCTGCGCCGAGCGCTCCGGCGACGTAAAAATGCGCAGCCAAATTCATGACCATCCACACTTGAAATGCCCTTCCGCTTCCGGCAAACAGCCGGTGGAAAGAGGACGCGGAAATGAGGCACATCTACATTGTCGGCAGCGGAACGGGCAATCCCGAGCACATGACCGTGCAGGCGATCAACGCGCTGAACAAGGTGGACGTCGTCTTCATTCCCAGCAAGGGTGCGGCCAAGGCCGAGCTTGCCGATGTCCGGAAAGACGTCTGCCAACGCTATGTTACGAACGACGCTGTCCGTTTCATCGACTACGCCGTACCGGTGCGCCAGATGGCGGACCGCAGCTATGTCCAAAGCGTCGATGACTGGCACGCACAGATTTCGTCGACCTACGAAAGGCTGTTCCAGGATCATATGGCGGAGGGCGGAAGTGCCGCCTTTCTCGTCTGGGGCGACCCCAGTCTCTACGACAGCACCATCCGCATCATCGAGCGGGTGCGGGCACGGGACCTCGTTGCCCTCGACTACAGCGTCATACCTGGAATAACCAGCATCCAGGCGCTGACGGCAAGCCACCGCATTCCGCTCAACCTCGTCGGAAAGCCGGTGCAGATCACCACCGGTCGCCGGCTGGCCGAGAGTTTTCCGGGTATCGTCGAAACCGCCGTCGTCATGCTCGATGGCGAGCAGGCCTTCAGCAAGATCGACGATCCCGATGCCTATATCTATTGGGGCGCCTATCTCGGCACAAAGGATGAGATCACTATCGCCGGCCGACTTGCCGATGTGTCTGATCGTATCGTGGCGACCCGGGCGGAAGCGCGGGCGAGGCATGGCTGGATCATGGATATCTATCTGCTGCGCAAAGGCGAGGATTTCGACGATCAGGTGTGACGCATTGCGCCGTCGCCAAATTGTTTGCCCGCCGGGTAGGATTATGTAAGGACATCTCCTTTGGGAAGGATGGGCTTATGGCAATGGCCGACAGGCAAGTTATGGAAGAGGGCGATATCTCCTTGCGGGAAGATGTCGATGCTCTTGCCTGCGTTCCGGACGGACCATCGATGGCCCGCGGAGCCTGCCCATCGCTCAGTGCTCCAATGATCACCGGTGACGGACTGCTCGTTCGGCTGCGCCCGACGACAGCGGGCCTGACGATCGGGCAATTCCGAGCACTTGCCCAGGCGGCTGCCAGACACGGCAACGGATTGATCGAAATCACGGCGCGCGGCAATCTTCAACTGCGCGGCATGAGCGCGGAAAGCATGACCGGCCTCGCAGCGGACATCGATCGCGCCGGCATCCTCCCGGAGACCGGCGTCATGATAGAGGTTCCGCCACTCAGCGGATTGGATCCGCAGGAGCTCGCCGATGTCCGGCAGTTGGCGACGCGGCTTCGGCAGCAGATCGCCGCGCTTGATCCTCAGCCGGTACTGGCACCGAAGCTGACCATCATCATCGATGCCGGCGGGCGACTGAACCTCGATTCGATTTCCGCGGATATTCGGCTGAAGGCAGCAAGATGCTCCGGCGGTTCGATCATATGGGGTCTCGCAATAGGCGGCACAGCACAGACGGCGAAGGCTCTCGCATCCCTCACCACCGAACAATCCATACCGGCTGTCGTCGGGCTGCTGAAAACGCTGGCGCGTCTCGGGTCACGCGCACGCGGCCGCGATCTCGATGTGGATGGTCTGCGAATGGAATATCAGTCGTCGGAAGCCAGTGCACTCGGCACAGCCGACCCGCATGTTTCGCCGATCGGCATCCACTATCTCGGCGGCGACCGTCTCGCTCTCGGTCTGCGCCCTTCCTTCGGGCAAATCCACGCGAGAGACATCCTCGGCTTTCTCGCCATTGCTGAAGCTGCCGGAGCTAACGAAATCCGCACTGCGCCGGAGCACGCTCTCCTGGTGTTGGGCCTTGATGCCCAAGCGGCCGGAGGCGTTCAATTGGCCGCGGCCGGCTCAGGTTTTCGAACGCACGCGGATGATCCGTTAAACCACATAGATGTCTGCTCCGGGGCAGGGGCTTGCGCCTCTGCCTTCTACGCAACGAAATCCGCAGCAGCGGATCTTCTCGACGTAGTCCCCGAACTGCTCGACGGCTCGCTCACAATCCACCTGTCCGGTTGCCGCAAGGGTTGTGCCCGGCCGGGTGAGGCCGCTCTCACTATTGTCGGTGCGTCAATGGGCTATGGCATTGTCGTAAATGGGTCCGCATCGAGCGAGCCTGTGGCTTACATCGGAAAAGAAGAGCTAAAATTCGCGATGGCTGAGATGAGCAGGCTGCTGCGGACTAACAAAGTTGCTGGCGAATCGGCAAAGGAGTGTCTTACACGGCTCGGCACTGACGCGATCGTTACAGCGCTACGACAGGGGTAGGAATGCCTGACTATGATTACATCCGCGAGGGGAATGCGATCTACGAACGCTCCTTCGCGATCATTCGCAGCGAGGCCGATCTGTCGCGCTTTTCGGATGCGGAGGCCGATGTCGCGGTGCGCATGATCCATGCCTGCGGCCTGGTCGAAGCATCCGAGCATTTCGTTTTTTCTTCTGATTTCGTCACCGCTGCCCGCACGGCGCTTGCCAACGGCGCGCCGATCTTCTGCGATGCCGAGATGGTCGCGCACGGTGTTACGCGCGCGCGCCTGCCGGCGGCCAATGAGGTGATCTGTACGCTACATGATCCCCGCACATCGGAACTGGCGAAGGCGACCGGCAACACCCGCTCGGCAGCCGCAATGCATCTTTGGGGCGATCGCCTGGCCGGCGCTGTCGTTGCCATCGGCAATGCGCCGACGGCGTTGTTCCATCTCCTTGAAATGCTGCGTGATGGCGCGCCGAAGCCGGCTGTCATCATCGGCATGCCCGTCGGATTCGTGGGCGCTGCCGAATCCAAGGACGCGTTGGCGGAAAAATCTTACGGCGTTCCCTACGCCATCGTTCGGGGCCGTCTTGGCGGCAGTGCCATCACCGCCGCCGCGATCAACGCATTGGCGAGGCCTGGCCTATGAGCGCGCATTCCACCGGCCGGCTGATCGGGGTCGGCACCGGACCTGGTGATCCCGAATTGCTGACCGTCAAAGCCGTCAGAGTCTTGGAGAAAGCCGAAGTCGTCGCCTATTTCGCCAAGCAGGGGAGAAATGGCAACGGCCGCGCCGTCGTCGGGGATCTGCTCAGGACAGACGTGACCCTGCTCCCGCTTTACTATCCCGTGACGACGGAGATCGACAAGGATAAGGCGGAGTACAAGAGCCAGATTACCGATTTCTATAATGCCTCTGCCGAAATGGTCGCCGCCTATCTGAAGGCTGGCAAGACGGTAGCGGTGCTCAGTGAAGGCGACCCGCTGTTCTACGGCTCCTATATGCATCTGCATGTGCGCCTTGCCGACCGTTATCCGACAGAAGTCATTCCCGGGGTGACGGCGATGTCGGGGTGCTGGTCGTTGGCTGGACTGCCGATGGTGCAGGGGGATGATGTTCTTTCCGTACTGCCGGGCACCATGGCGGAAGCCGAACTTGCCCGCCGCCTTGCCGACACGCAAGCAGCCGTGATCATGAAGGTCGGCCGCAACTTGCCGAAAATCCGCCGAGCCCTCGAAGCCGCAGGACGCCTTGAGGAGGCGATCTATGTCGAGCGCGGCACGATGACGAACGGTGCGATGACGCCACTCACGGAGAGGGGAGACACCGAAGCGCCCTATTTCTCGCTGATCCTTATTCCCGGTTGGGAAGACAAGCCATGAGCGGCCGCCTCTATGTCATCGGCACCGGTCCGGGCAATCCGGCACAGATGACGCCGGAAGCATTGTCGGCCGTGGCCGACTCGGCTGAATTTTTCGGTTACGGCCCCTATCTCGATCGCCTTTCGCTGCGACCGGATCAGATTCGGCACGCCTCCGACAATCGCGAGGAGTTGGATCGGGCCAAGGCGGCGTTGGAGCGAGCGGCCGCCGGGGCAAACGTCTGCGTTGTCTCCGGTGGCGATCCCGGTGTTTTTGCCATGGCGGCGGCAGTGTGCGAGGCGATCGACAACGGACCGAACGAATGGCGAGAGGTCGATCTCGTCATCGTGCCGGGCATTACCGCCATGCTTGCCGTTGCCGCACGTATCGGCGCGCCGTTGGGGCACGATTTCTGCGCCATTTCCCTGTCGGATAACCTAAAGCCATGGAGTCTAATAGAAAATAGACTGCGCTTGGTTGCGGAAGCAGGGCTTGTGATCGCCCTCTACAATCCCATCAGCAAGGCGCGCCCCTGGCAACTCGGCAAAGCCTTCGACATCTTGCGCGAGGTTCTGCCAGCGGACATTCCCGTCGTTTTCGGCCGCGCTGCGGGAAGGCCGGACGAGCGCTTGACAGTTGCGAGGCTGGCAGATGCGGAAGCGTCGAGCGCGGATATGGCGACCTGCGTCATCATCGGATCGGCCGAGACACGTGTGATTGTCCGGGAAACAAAACCCGATCTGGTCTATACGCCACGCTTCGTCAAGGAAGGGGCGAGATGATCGATACCATGCAGCGCCGCCTCGACAGTCTCGACCGCCAGCATATCGGCGGCAGGCGCGCGCTCGATCATGATCACCTCGATGCCGAGTTGCCGCGCCGCCTCGATTTTCGCGTAGGTCGCACTGCCGCCGCTGTTCTTGGTCACGATCACGTCGATACGATATTGCCGCAACATGGCCAATTCGTCTTCCAGCCGGAATGGACCCTTGGCATGGATATAGACAACGCTGGGCACCGTCAGCGGCAGCTCGACCGGGTCGACGCTGCGCACCCAATACTGATGGATGGGCGCGGCATTGGCCTGATGCGCCTCCTGCCGGCCGATCGCCAGGAAAACGTTGATGGACGAGGGCCCGAGGGCGGCAATTGCCTTCGAAACACTTTGCACCGAGCGCCAGCGATCCCCTTCGACCGGCAGCCAGGCTGGGCGACGAAGTGCAAAAGCGGAGATACCACTGAGGTCCGCAGCTTCTGCAGCGTTGGCGGAAATGCGAGCAGCGAAGGGATGTGTCGCGTCGATCAACAGATCGATCGCCTCGTCCTTCAAATAGCGGGCAAGACCCTCCGCACCACCGAAACCGCCGCTACGCACAGGAACGGGCTGCGGAGCCGGTTCGACGGTTCTGCCTGCCAGCGACAGCACGACGTCGAGATCGGCGCGCGACGCCAGCGCCTCCGCCAATTGGCGAGCTTCCGTCGTACCGCCCAAAATCAGAATGCGGGTCTTGCCCATGTCTGAGATGCCTCCCGCTCAACGCTGGCTTATTCTTATCGGCATCGGCGAGGACGGTCCAGCCGGGCTTGGCGATGAGGCCAAGCGGTTGATTGTTGAAGCGCCTGTCGTATTCGGCGGCACGCGGCATATCGAACTGACACACGCACTGATCAAGGGCGAAGCGCATAGTTGGCTGAGCCCGTTCGAGAACTCCATCGAAGCCGTGCTGGCGCGACGCGGAAAGCCGACGGTCGTTCTAGCATCCGGCGACCCCTTCTACTACGGAGTTGGCGCCACGCTCTCGCGGCATGTTCCGGCATCCGAGATGACGGTCATTCCGGCACCTTCTTCTTTCAGCCTTGCCGCCTCGCGGCTCGGCTGGCCCTTGCAGGACGTGACCGTTCTTTCCCTGCATGGCCGGCCGCTCGATCTCGTCCGTCCGCACCTCCACCCAGGTCGCAAGATTCTGGCCTTGACCTCGGACGGTCAAGGTCCCGCCGATCTTGCGCGTCTATTGCAGGAGACTGGATTTGGGCAATCGGTGCTGACTGTTCTCGAAGCCCTGGGCGGACCTCTTGAACGGGTCTCGACGCAGCAGGCCGCCCATTTCGCGCTTTCTGGCATCAATGATTTGAATGTTTGCGGCATTGAAGTCGTGGCAGGCGATGGCGCTCGCATCCTGCCGCTCAGCGCCGGGTTAGAAGACAGCCTGTTCGAGCATGACGGCCAGATCACCAAACGGGAAATCCGGGCGATGACCTTGTCAGCGTTGTCGCCGCGTCATGGCGAATTGCTGTGGGATATTGGCGCCGGCTCCGGTTCCATCGGCATCGAATGGATGCTGGCCCACCCTTCGATGCGCGCGATCGCCGTCGAATCATCCAGCGAGCGCGTTGCCCGCATCCGTCGTAACGCCTCGAATTTCGGCGTTCCCGGGCTTACCGTCATCGAAGGAATGGCGCCACATGCACTCGCCGGTCTGCCGGCCCCAGATGCGGTCTTCATCGGTGGCGGTGGCAGCGATGCGAGGGTCATGGCTGCCACCATTGCTGGGTTGAAGGGAGGCGGACGGCTGGTTGCCAATGCGGTAACGACCGAGATGGAGGCGCTCCTGCTTACCGAACATGCCCGTCGTGGCGGCTCGTTAATCCGCATCGATATCGCCCGCGCGGCGCCCATTGGGACTATGACCGGCTGGCGGCCGGCAATGCCGGTAACGCAATGGTCCTGGGTCAAACCATCAGAATGAAGAACGAGGTAGCTGAATGACGGTGCATTTCATAGGAGCAGGGCCGGGGGCTGCGGACTTGATCACCGTGCGCGGCAGAGAGCTGATCGGTAAATGCCCGGTCTGCCTCTATGCAGGCTCGATCGTCTCGCCGGAACTCCTGAATTATTGCCCGCCTGGTGCCCGTATCGTTGATACCGCGCCGATGTCGCTGGACGAAATCGAGGCCGAATATCTGAAGGCTTCGGCATCGGGCGAGGATGTCTCCCGCCTGCATTCCGGCGACCTTTCCGTCTGGAGTGCCGTTGCCGAGCAGATCCGCCGTCTGGAAAAGCACGGTATCGCTTATACACTGACGCCGGGCGTTCCCGCCTTTGCGGCGGCGGCGTCTGCGCTCGGGCGCGAGTTGACCATACCTGCCGTTGCGCAAAGTCTTGTTCTGACCCGCGTTTCCGGCCGCGCCTCGCCAATGCCGAACAATGAGACCCTGGAAAAATTCGGCGCCACGGGCGCAACGCTCGCCATCCATCTGGCGATCCACGCGCTTGGGCAGGTGGTCGAGGAATTGACACCGCTTTACGGCACGGATTGCCCGGTCGCGATCGTTGTCAAAGCGTCCTGGCCAGATGAGCGCATTGTTCGCGGCACGTTGGGCACGATCGAAGCTATGGTCTCTGCCGAGCCGATCGAGCGTACGGCGCTGATCTTCGTCGGCCCGTCGTTGGCCGTCAGCGATTTCCGCGAAAGCTCGCTTTACGATCCCGCCTATCAGCGGCGGTTCCGAGGCAGGGAATAAACGGCGACGCCGTTGCAATTTTCGCCAAAATTTCCTCTAGTCGATCCATTCTGCAAAGGGGAAAGAGATGCAACGCATCACCATTACGATCGACGACGATCTTCTGGAAACGATCGATAAGATCAGCGAACAGCGCGGCTACGCCAGCCGCTCGGAAACGCTGCGCGATCTTGTGCGAGATGCCGTTACTCGCGAACAGGCCGCCGTCAACAGCGAGACGGAATGCTACGCAACTCTGACCTACGTCTACGAGCACGAAACCCGCGACCTTTCCCGTCGCCTGACGACGACGCAACATCATCACCACGATCTCTCGGTCTCAACGCTGCATGTCCATGTCGACGGACACGACTGCCTGGAGGTTTCAGTGCTGAAGGGCACGGTTGAAGAGGTCAAATCCTTCGCTGACAGCGTGGTGACGCAGCGCGGCGTGCGCTTCGGGAATTTGCATATCATTCCGTCGGAGCATGATCCGCACGATCGGCCGCACTCGCACAATTGATCAATGAGAACAGATAGTTTCTCGTGTTCCGGTCATCAAACCTGCGAGAGCAAATATGCCATGCTTTCCTTCAATGCCTCCACCGGCTCCTTCAGCGCATGTACATCCGGCGCAAAGGGCTCAAAGGAGAAGGGGCCAGCATAGCCGGCTGATAACAGCGCCCGCATCTGCCCGGTATTATCCAGGCGGTCGTTGGCATCGACCAAGACGCGGTGCGGGTCGCGCATATCGGAAACCAACACCGCGGGATCGCTGACGCCGGAGATATGCACCAAGCCGGTGAGTTCGGGGAAGATCGCCGTCTCGCCGGCGAGGTGGTGATGGAAGGTGTCGTGGACAAGATGGAAGGTCGATTGCGCGCCGAGCTCTTCGATGACAGCGGTGGCTTCCGTTTTCGAACGCAGCGAGCAGATCTCGAACCCGAGCGGCTCGACGAGGCCGATAATCCCTGCGGCATCCAGCATCGGCTTCAGCGCCGTCAAGGCAGTCACAAGATTCTGCTTGCGCGCCTCTGGCTCCCTGCCGCTGCCATCATTGACGGGAACAAGCACCAGAGCCCTCGCACCGCAATCTCGCGCATAGCCGATGAGCTCGGCCGCCTCTTTGGCACGAACCTCATTCCACTCGTTGAAACGCTGCAACGCATTTATTGAAATGATCGTCAGCCCATAACGTGTTGCGAGTTCCTTGACCGTTGCTGCCGGCGTGCCGTCCAGGATCGCATTGCCGGCCAAATCATTGCGGATTTCGACGCTGTCGATGCCGAGTCTTCCCGCCGCGGAAAAGAACGATTCCAGGCTCAGGGACGGCGCGCACATATGATTGAGCGCGAAACGAATAGAATTCATGGCAGGCATTCCTCCTCCTAGGCGCCGGCCCAACAGAAAGCCGATCGCCCGTGCGTACCTTCGAATGACTACCGAGAATCATCCAGCCGATCCACAGGCGAGCGCCGGCTTCTTCCATCATTCATGATAGAAATATGCCGCGCGATGATGGGATTCCATCATTCCCCTCTAAATGTTTTCCGACACAAAAATGTCGAAGGGCAGGAAGGATTGCCCCGGCATCGCCGCTTCACCGCGCTCGACGGCGCCGATCATCAAACCAAACAACTCCTTGCAGAGCGAGGGGAGAGGCGTGCCGATGACCATGGTGACGACATCGTCGGCGAGCGCCGCTTTCGATTCCGACGTCAGCTCGTTGACCACGACGATCAGCTTGCCGGCAAGCCCTTCCTCGCGAATGGCAGAAATCGCGCCTTCCATGCCACCGCCACAGACATAAAAACCGATGAGATCGGGATGTTTCTGCAGCAGGTTGAGTGTTGTCTCATGGGTGATTTCCGCAGTGTCCAAATTGATCAGCGTATCCAGCACCTCGAAATCAGGCGCGTTCTCGCGAAAATAGGAGCGAAAGCCGATTTCGCGCAGTTCATGGCCGTGAAATCGGTGGCTTCCGACGAAGCAGGCGACCTTGCCTTTATGGTGAGCGGATCTGGCGATCGTCCAGGCAGCTGTGCGTCCGACTTTGCGGTTGTCGACGCCAACATAGGTTTCGCGCACGCCTGTCGCGAAATCGGAGAGCAGGGAAAAGACGGGAATGCCTTTCTCCTTCAATTCCTCCACCGCGGCCGTCACCGCCGGATAATCCGGTGCAACCAGAGCGACCGCCTGGCTTCGCGCCGCCATGGCTTTCAGCTTCTCGACAATCGCCGTCGGTGTCGATGCGGCGACGAAATCGACTTGCGCGTGGATGCGAGCCGTGGCGACCGCCTGCGCCGCCGCGCCAATCTCCTTCGCGAACGACTGATAGAACGGTTGGGACGGCTTCTGTAGCACGAAGCCCAATCGGTATTGCGGCAGATCCTCGAAAACGCGCTGCCGTAGCAAACCGACAGCATGGTAGCCGATCGATTGCGCCGCCTCGTAGACACGCCGGGCAGTCTCTTCCCGGACACGATGCCGTCCGTTCAGCACGCGGTCGATCGTAGCAACGCTGACGCCGGATGCTTTTGCGAGATCGGAAATGGTTGGACGGCGCATGGAGGTTCCTGAGGTATTCCATCATGAATGAGATGGCAGTTTGATGGAATATGATAGATTCCATCATCACCGCATTGAGGCAAGCGAAAACTCGACCTATCCTCTTCAACATGGAGTGCGGCGCGCACTGTTGCGCATCGCGGGAGGCAGAGATGACCGAGATAGTGAAGCGCGACTACAGCCTGCTCGGCCCGAGCGGCAAAGCGGCGGTGGAGACGGGGCTGGCGGCGGCGGAATGGTACCATACGGATATTCCGCGCAAGGAGATGAAGGCACTGATGCAGCGCTCCGATGAAGCCGCTATCCGCGACACCATCATCTGGTTGGGCAGCATGGCGATTTTCGCCGGGCTCGGTATCTATTTCTGGGGCTCCTGGCTTTGTATTCCCTTCTTCCTGGCTTACGGCGTGCTCTATGGCTCGGCCTCCGACAGCCGCTGGCATGAATGTGGGCACGGCACTGCATTCAAGACCCGCTGGATGAACGACGCGGTCTATCAGATTGCCTGCTTCATGATCATGCGCAATCCGGTGACCTGGCGCTGGAGCCATACGCGCCATCACACCGATACCGTCATCGTTGGCCGCGATCCGGAAATCGCCGTCATGCGGCCACCGGATCTTCTGCGATTGGTCCTGAATTTCTTTGGTATTATCGATGTCGCCAACGCCATGCTGGACATGGTCCGCAATGCGTTCGGCATTGTCAGCGCGGCCGAAAAGAGCTTCATTCCCGAGCAGGAGCAACCGAAGGCTATCCGCATCGCCCGTATCTGGAGCGCCATCTATATCGTAACGCTCGCCGCTGCTCTCTACATGGGTTCGTTTCTGCCGCTGGTGCTGATCGGCCTGCCGCGGCTCTACGGCGCCTGGCATCACGTGCTTACCGGCCTGTTGCAGCATGGCGGGCTGGCTGACAATGTGATCGACCACCGGCTGAACAGTCGCACGGTGCTGATGAACCCGGTGAGCCGCTTCATTTACTGGAACATGAACTATCATGTCGAGCATCACATGTTCCCGATGGTGCCCTATCATGCGCTGCCGATGCTGCATGCAATGATCGGACATGACCTGCCGGCACCCAATCCATCCATCTGGTCGGGTTACCGCGAAATGATCCCCGCCTTTCTGCGGCAGCTGCGCAATGAAGAATATTTCCTGAAGCGCGAACTCCCGCCGACGGCCAGACCCTATCGGGAGGAATTCCACAATACGCTGGCTGAGGCGGCGCAATAGCGCACCGAAAAACTGCAAACAGGGAGGCAAGAATGAGCGGCAACTGGATCGAGGTCTGTGCGGCGGATGCGATCGACGAAGAGGATGTCATGCGCTTCGACCATGGCGGACGGACTTTCGCAATCTATCGCAGTCCTGAAGACGACTATTTCGCGACCGACGGCCTCTGCACGCATGAGCAGGTTCATCTCGCAGACGGGCTGGTCATGGACAATATCATCGAATGTCCCAAGCATAACGGCCGCTTCGACTACAGGACCGGCGAGGCCAAAGGTGCGCCCGTCTGTGTCAACCTCAGGACCTACCCGATCAAGGTCGAAGACGGCACCGTCTTCATCGCGGTATGAGGAGTAAGCCATGCCGCATTTCATCGTTGTCGGGGCAGGAGAGTGCGGCGCCCGCGCCGCCTTTGCGCTGAGGGAAAAGGGATTTGACGGTGACATCACTCTGATCGGAGCAGAGGCGGTTGCGCCCTATGAACGCCCGCCGCTCTCGAAGGAGGGTCTCATCCACGCGCATCCGCCGAAATTCGTGGCCGCATTGGAACGTTATGCGGAACAGGGCATCGCTCTTCGGTTCGGTATCGACGCGACCGACATCGATACGTTGGGCAAGGTAGTGACACTCGCAGACGGTCAAAAGCTCGGCTACGACAAATTGCTGTTGGCGACCGGTGCATCCGCCCGCAGCTTTCCTGGTATCGCGGGAACCAGCGAGCGCATTCGCATGCTCCGCACCCATGCCGATGCTCTGGCCCTGCGGTCGGCGCTCTATCCTGGCCGGCACATCGCCATCATTGGCGGCGGCTTTATCGGTCTCGAGCTTGCCGCCACCGCCCGCAAGCTCGGTGCCGACGCAACGGTTATCGAGGGCCTGTCGCGTGTCCTGAAGCGCGGTGTACCGGAAGCGGTCGCCGAAGTGATAACGCAGCGTCATCGCGAAGAGGGCGTCGATGTCCGCTGCGGCGAGACCATCATAGGTGTGGAGGATAGGACGGCCTGCGCGATTATCCGCTTGGCGAGCGGCGAGGCGATCTCTGCCGATGTTGTCCTGATCGGCATCGGTGCGCAGCCGAATGCCGCGCTTGCGGAAAAAGCGGGCCTTGCGATCGACAACGGCATCGCCGTCAATGACCGGCTGGAAACCTCCGCAGCCGACGTCTACGCTGCCGGCGATTGTTGCTCCTTCCCCCTGGCGCTTTATGGCGGGCGGCGAGTTCGCCTGGAATGCTGGCGCAATGCGCAGGAGCAGGGAACTTTGGCCGCAGCCAATTTGCTCGGCGCAGGGAACAGTATTTCGGCCGTGCCGTGGTTCTGGTCCGATCAATATGATCTGACGTTGCAGATCGCCGGCCTTGCCGATGGTGCGGCGACGATGCTCAGGCGCGATCTCGGCGAAGAGGCATTCATCCTTTTCCATCTCGATGAAATCGGGCGGCTACTTGCGGCCAGCGGCATCGGCCGTGGCAATGCGGTGGCCCGTGATATCCGCCTCGCCGAAATGCTGATTGCGGCGCGCGCTTGCCCGGATCCAATGGCGCTTGCGGCAAGTCATATCAAACTTAAATCGCTTCTTGCTGCATGATCCGCCTTGAGGCGGCTGTCAGCCCTTGACGAACGGCCCCGAACCATAAATTTCTCCCCATGCAATACCTAGGGGGAATCGAATGAAACTCGTTGGCATATCAGGCAGTCTCCGCAAGGGCTCTTTCAACACGGCGCTGCTGCACGCCGCCGTCGAACTTGCGCCCTCGGGCGTCGAGCTCATTGCCGCGACCATCCATGGCGTTCCACTTTATGACGCTGACATCGAGGCGGCCGAGGGTATTCCGGAGAAGGTCAGCGAGCTCAAGGAGCTTGCCGCGGCTTGCGATGGCCTCATCCTGTTCACGCCGGAATACAACAATTCGCTTCCCGGCGTCTTCAAGAATGCCATCGATTGGATGAGTCGGCCTTCCAGCGATATTCCTCGCATCTTCCGGGCAAAGCCCATCGCCGTTCTCGGCGCTTCGCCCGGCAATTTCGGGACGATGCTCAGCCAGAATGCCTGGCTGCCGGTGTTGCGAACTCTCGGCGCCAATCCCTGGTTCGGAGGTCGTCTGATGGTTTCCCGCGCAGGTACTGTTTTTGACGCGGAAGGTCAAATCGTCGATGAGAAAGTGAAACATAATCTAGCCGGCTTTATCGAGGGTTTCGCCGCGTTTGTTAAAGGCACGCAAAAAAGCTGACCGACACATTTCGTGCAGAGAGACACGTTCCAAAGCCTATGATTGAAAGATCGAATGACCTATTGTGATCGGAAGCGTCGGGTCGGCCGACGTTTCCGGGGCCGCATACGTTCTTCCTTCGAGCCGAAATGAAATCCAATACTGCCGGTTATGTCTTCACGCTGCTGGCGATCAGCATTTTCGCCGGGCAGGATGGCATCTCCAAACATCTGGTCAGCGCCTATCCCCCGCTCTTCGTGGCGATGATCCGCTATTGGGCCTTCATGCTGTTTGCCGTAGCGATGGCTTCAAGGCCTCCAGGTGGATTGCGTGTTGCGATCCGCACCAAGCGACCGGGTTTGCAGATCGCCCGCGGGCTTCTGCTCGCCGCCCAGATCGTCGTCGCAATCTCGTCCTTCGTGATTGTCGGCCTTGCCCGTTCACAGGCGATCTTCTCGTCCGGACCGTTGATGGTGGCTTTGCTCTCCGTGCCTATCCTGGGCGAAAAAGTTGGTTGGCGCCGCTGGCTGGCGATCTGCGTCGGCTTCGTGGGCGTCTTACTGATCCTGAAACCAGAAAGTGGCTTTTTCGATATCCGTTTCCTCGTGCCACTTTCGGGTGCCCTGCTGTTTTCGCTCTATGTCGTTATCACCCGTTATGTCAGCCGTGACGACTCGGCGATGACGAGCTTTCTCTACACCGGCATCGTCGGTGCAGCTGCCATGAGCTGCATCGGGCCGTTTTTCTGGGCGCCGCTTGCACCGCATGACTGGCTTTTCATGGGTGTGCTCTGCTTCACCGGCATGTCGAGCCACTATTTTCTTATTCGCGCCTATGACCTTCTCGACGCAGTGGTGATCCAGCCACTCACGTATCTGCAGCTTGTCTTTTCGGCGATCATCGGCGTATCGATTTTCGGCGAGACTCTCAATTTCAATACGATCATCGGTGCCATCATCGTCGTGGCCGCGGGTATCTTCACCATTTGGCGCGAAAACGCCTTGGCACGTGCCGGTGCCAAGGCGTCAAAAGCTTAGGGATGCTCTGGATTCAAAAGACCAGAACGACATTGGTGCGTTCATCTGAACCCACGGCGCTTTAGGCCTCGATCTCCGCCTTCGGCCGGTCCTCGGTGTAATAGCTGGTGTATTTCTGCCGATAGCGCTCCGTACCACCGAAGTCGCTATAGCGCGACAGTTCCGACATGTCCGTCTTGTTGAGGATAACGCCGAGAATGCGCGAATTGATCTGCGGCTCCTGTTCCAGAATATCCCTGACGAGATTGGTCGGCGTCGCGCCCCATTCGGCAACGAGCAGAAAGGCGTCCACCTGTGGTGCAAATGCCTTGGCGTCGATGACGGGTGCCAGTGGCGCAAGATCGACGACGACATAGTCGAACATTTTCCGCGCACTCTCCATCAGGTTCATCATCCCCTGGGAAGACAAAAGCTCGCTGGTATGGAGCAGATGATCGCGTAGTACCACCGGCAGAATGGCAAGTTTGGTGCGCGGATCGACCCTGACGGCACTTGCCCAGGGAACCTCGCCGAGCGCCGCCTCGATAAGGCCGGTCTGCGGCGGCGACTTCAGCATCCGGCTCAAACCGGGATTGCGCAAGTCGGCATCGATCAGCAGCGTGCGCTTGCCGCTGCTTGCAAGCAAGGCGGCAAAATTGGCGGCCGTCGTCGACTTGCCTTCGCCGGGCAGCGCCGAGACGACGCCGATCACCCGGTCGGCCCGCCCTTGCAGCATGACATCGCTGGCGAGCTTGGCGTTGCGCAGGGTTTCGGCGAATATCGAACGCGGCGCCTCGACCGAGACACGCATGATGCGTTCGAAAGCCACGCCGTGCTCGGCATCCTCAGCCATTGCCGGCGCAGCCCCCGCTTTATGTTTCCGACCCTTTTTCTTGTTCAATGACTGCTGACCGAGTAGCGGCAGATAACCCAGGAATTTAAGCCCAAGCGCTGCCCGCACGTCGGCTTCGACCCGGAAGTAGCGATCGCGGAATTCCTGGAGGGCAGCAAAAGCACCGCCGGCCATCAAGCCCAGTACGAGCGAAAGTGCCAGCACAAGCGTCTTTTTCGGGCTCGAAGGCGCAGTCGGAACGCCGGCCGTGGAGATGACGCGCGCCTTGGCGATCGGGAAGGACCGCTGCTGCGATGCTTCCTCATAACGGCTGAGATAGGATTCATAGAGCGTCTTCAGCGCCGTCGCTTTCTGATTAAGCTCGTTCAATTGCACGAGGGATCTATTCGCCTCGGAATTTTTGCCGACTACGCCTTCAATGCTTTGACGGAGCGACACCGCACGCGATTGTGCCACGTCAAATTCATTCTTGTAACTCGCCGTCAGTTGCTGGAGCTCTTGATAAATCTGCCGCGTGATATCCTCGCGCTCCGCTTTCAGCGCCACGGCTTGGGGATGATCGGCGCCAAAATTCTGCGTCACGTCCTGCTCGCGCTTCTGCACTGCGAGATAGCGGGTCTTCAGATCCTGCAACACGGTGTTGTCGGTCTGGCTGGACGAGATCGTCGCGTTTTTCACCGCATTGTCCGGTCCCTGGTCGATGATCGATTTATATTGATAGTAGCGCGCCGAGGCGCTGGCGGTATCGGCCTGGGCGATGATCAATTGTTTGTTGAGATCGGAAATCTGCTGCTCGGACATCAGCTCGCCGCCGGTCGAGGTCAAACCGTTGTCCGCCTTGTATTTTTCGACATCAAGCGAAGCCTGTTGCGAACGTTGGCGTAGGTCGTTCAACCGTTCCTGCAGCCAGACGGAAGCCCGTTCGGTCGCATCGAAATTGGCGTTAAGCTGATCCGTCAAATAGGAGTCGGCATAGGCGCGGGTGACCTTGGCAGCCAATTGCGGATCGGTTGAGTCAAAAGATACGGAGACGACCGAACTGCGGGTGACGCGCTCCACCTTCAGATCGTCCTGCAATGCTGCGGCGATTTGCTGACGTTGCGCCTCGCGCGCCTGGTCGGGAGTTAGCGGGGGCTTCGCCGGTTTGAAGGCACTGACGATCAGCTTCACGCCGGATTTGATCAGCGCTACCGGCGACTGCGGCGGATTGAGGATCTCGTCATTGTTGACAAGGCCAGCCGCATCGACGACGCGCAATGCCATCTCGTTGGATTTCAGGATTTCGACAGCGCTGGCGATTTCCATATCGGCCTGCTGGCTGCTGGCCGGCGGCGGCTGATCCTCCGCATATTTGGTCATGGTTTCGTCGAGCAATATCTGCGTAGCAGACGTATAGCTCGAAGGCGCGGTCAAGAGATAGGCGACCGCCAGTGCGGCGAATATCGCCACGCCGGCGAGGATGGTGCGGATGCGACGGGTTACGACCGCCCATAGCCGGTCGAGGTCAATGAAACCATCCTGCTCGTCCGCCTTTGGAAGAGCGCTGTGGAAGGTGAAATTTTTTTGATGCATGGCGACCACCTTGTCGGAGAAGCCCAAATGAATGACGGCTCTGGCCTGCGGCCGTCGAGACCGCAGGCGAAAGTGTGAGACGGCTTAAGCCGCGGTCATCTGCGCTTCGTGCGAGAGAACCAGGTTTCGGATCGAGTCATAAACGAGGCCGCCGATATCGGTGCGCGCGAGCGCGAAGGCGACGTTCGCCTCGATGAAGCCCTGCTTGGATCCGCAATCGAAAGTCCTTCCGCTGTAGGCCTGGGCATGGAATGCCTGTGTTTCAGACAGGCGCAACATACCGTCGGTCAGTTGGATCTCATTGCCGGCGCCGCGCTCCTGCCGCGCCAGGATATCGAATATCTGAGGCTGAAGAATATAGCGCCCATTGAGGTAAAAGTTAGAAGGCGCCTCAGACGGATGCGGCTTCTCAACCATTTTGGTCACACCGAAGCCATGTCGCACCGGCGCTCCCCGGCCAATGATGCCGTATTTCGAGGTCTCTTCCGGCGCACATTCCTCGACTGCAACAATGTTGCCGCCGACTTCGTCATAGAGGTCCATCAACCCGGCCATGCAGCCGCGCAGGCCATGGCAGACCATGTCAGGCAGCAGCAGCGCAAACGGTTCATTACCGATCAGGTCTCGGGCACACCAGACGGCATGACCGAGGCCAAGCGGCGCCTGCTGGCGGGTGAAGCTGATCGAACCGGCACGTGGCAGAAGACGTTCCAGTTCGGAGACCTGCTTTGTCTTGCCCGCCCTATGCAGAGAGGAGATCAGCTCCGGTGTGTCGTCGAAATGGTCTTCGATTGCCGACTTGTTGCGGCTGGTGACGAAAACGATGTGCTCGATGCCGGCCTCGATGGCCTCATCGACGGCGTATTGCACCACCGGACGATCGACGATTGTCAGCATTTCCTTAGGCATGGCCTTGGTGGCGGGCAGGAAACGGGTTCCGTTGCCGGCAACCGGAATGATTGCTTTTCTTACAGGATGCTTAGGGTCCATGGCTCTATCCTTTGTTAGAGTGAGGGCCTGCGCCCAGACTGGGGAGGGAGGAGGGGATTTGAGACGCTGCAGCCACTTCGCCGCCCCGCAGGACGGTTGTCTTACCGCTGCCCCGAAGGAAGGCGGCAAGACGACGAAGTCGGGCTACGATCGGCATGCGCAAGTGACGAACCGCGCGTGGATTGCGGCAGGCGATCTTCAGCGCTTTCGGCAGGGCGCCGTCCTTGATGCTTTCGACAAGCATCAGGAAGGACAGTGTTTCTTTCAGGTTCTTAGTCCGTCGCCGCTGGGCGGCAAGGGCGGCAGCACCGAAAGGATGTTCAGCGAAAAACTTGCGGTCGGCGGCAATCATCGCTTCGACATGATCGCGCTTCAGCACGCGCGAGATCGAGCCGTCGCGGATGTAGTATAGATAACCGGCCATCGGCTCGACTGCGCAGACGCCGCCTTTGGCCAGTGCGGAAGCCAGGAAGATGTAATCCTCACCGATGCGGAGGGACTCATCGAAGCGCAGGTGATGCTTTTCCAGAAAGGCCCGCTCGAAAACAGGCTTCATGTAGCCGAAATTATGCTCGGAGCGGAAAATCATGTTCGACGCGATGAATCTCGCCAGCGTCAATAGGGGCAGGCGCGCGAGCACGGCTTCCGGAAACATTGTGCCCGCAGCCTCGTCCTCTCCTCTGATGATATCGAGATTGTCGACCACGATCTGAGCTTCGGCTTTTTCGGCGCGTGCGATCAACCGCGCCATACGATCCGGGCGCAACGCATCATCGGAATCGAGCACAGCCACCCATCGACCGCGAGCGGCATCCAGACCGGCATTGCGCGCCGCAGCAGGGCCGCCGTTGCGGGGCATGGCGACCAGACGGACCCGCGGATCGGCATGGCTGGCGGCAATCGTCGGGGTGCTGTCGCTGGAACAATCGTCGACGACGATGACCTCCATGCTCACGGCACCCTGCGCCAGCGCGCTGTCAATGGCGCGCTCCAGCGTGTCTTCGGCATTGTAGGCTGCGATGACGAAACTGACATCAGGGATGAAATCCGTCATTGCGGTGCCTTCTCCAAACTTCCGTATTGTTCAATTTCGCGGACACCGAAGAGGCCGCTGACGACACCTGCATGCATGATGCCGCGCAGGCTGTAGCGATGGCGCTGCACCGGGAAAGCAGCAAGAAGCGCAGCGGCTGCAAAGCAATAGGCGGATTTGGCGCCAGCCAGCACAATGGCCTTCCATCGGCCAAGACCTGCCGATGTCTCCAGCAGTATCCGCCCATGCGTCTGCCCCATTCGGAAACGCCGTTTCGCAAGCCAGGCGCGAGTTGCCCGCCCGCTCGGCACGGGTTCGTAAACCAGTGCGTCCTCGGCAAAGGCGATCCGTCCGCCCGCCTTGTGCATGTGGGTGAAGTATTCCGTATCCTCGCCACCGCTGCGTCCCAGCGCGATGTTGAAGCGGCGGCCGGCAAGCGACGGCGCGTTGCGTCGCAGCAGCGCATTGCAGGTATAGCCCGTGCGGATATCGCCGGAGACCCAGACCGGCAATGTCGAATGGAAATCGCCGCGCCGCATCCAGCCAGGCGCCAAGTTCGGGTAGACGGCGCGCACCGGACCGAGAACAGCGTCGGCTCCGGTCGTATCAGCCGTCACCAGCAATTCCGCCAGCCAATCCTCCGACGCCGTCTCATCGTCATCGATAAACGCCACGAAATCGCCGGTCGCATGCTCGAGGCAGGCATTGCGGGCAATCGAAATGTTCGAAGCGGGGCAGTGCACATAGGCGATCTCGAAGGGCACGGCCGAACGCATGGCCTCGACGCGGTTGCGCGCACTCGGCGTCACGTCGTTGTCCGCAACGATGATGCGAACGAGAGTGTCTGCAGGAACAGTCAAAACCGCCAGCGACAACAGTGTCTGGTCCAGTTCGACACGGCGATAGGTGCAGACGGCGATATCGATCCTCACGGTCCGGCGCTCTCGGTTCTGTGTCATGATATCACCCTGCGTCCCCGGAAGCTAAGGACTTCCATCCAGAAGCCCATCGACCATGCGAAATGCATGACCATGGCCGAGATGGCGGCAAGCGGACCGTACGGATTTTTCTCGCCAAGGGCGATCCAGAAGCCGTAGGCGACGCAGGCAAAAGCCCAAAGACCGATGGGAATGACCGCGATCCAATTGAGGATCGCCAGAAACGCGCCGACAAAAATCGGCACCACGGCCAGCGGCAGCATCTGGCGAATGCTCGGCATGCTGCGATGCTTGAGGATATTGCGAGCACGGCCACGGCCATAGCCGAGATACTGCCGGAAAAGCGTCGGAACGCTGGCACGCGGATAGTAGGTCATCGCCGTCTTGTCGGTGAGCCAGATACGATAGCCCGCTTTCCGCAAGCGATAGTCAAGTTCGGCATCCTCATTGTGACTGAAGGTCTCGTCGTAGCCGCCGACCGCGCGAAAAGCGGTAATGCGCATCAGTGCGTGATGGCCATGATCGGCCCAGTGTCCCTTGGCGCCCTCACGATGTTTCGAGCCGCCATTGCCGAGCTTTGAATTCTGCGCCACCGCCGTCGCCTTCTGGAATGCGCTGAAGCCCATGGTGCGCATGGCGACCACGACGGAATCCGCCCCGGTGGCAGCCACCTCCTGTACCAGTGTCTGGCAATAGTCAGCGGGATAGTCGCCATGGGCGTCGATGCGAATGAAACAGTCGTAGTCGCCGCCAAAGGTTTCGACTGCCAGATTGATCGCCGCACTTTGCAGCCGTTTCGGATTGTCGAGCAGGAGGACGCGCGGATCGGCCGCGGCGATCTCCCTGACGATGTCACGGGTTCTATCCGTGCTGCCGCCATCGGCGACCACGATCCTGGCGTCAAGTTCGTCCAGAGCACGGCCGAGCTTGGCAATCAGCGGCTCGATATGCTTCTCCTCATTGAGGCAGGGGATAACGATTAAGCAACGCATATCCATCGGAATTCCGGTATTCATTGCAATCCACCTCTATTGCGATGCAGTTGTGGGAGGGTCCGTAAGTCGGCGGTTTGCCCGCTGGGGCGGTTAAGGGATGCCAGCCGCTGCACCAATGCCTGACAATCGGCGCGATCGGTCATCCATTGCCTGCGGTCCTGTGCAGCCAAGGCGTCGAAAAGGCCGAGATAACGTTCCTCGGTCATGTCGCCTAGAAGAGCGGTGAGGTGCGCAGCATCCGCCTCTCTGAGCGTCAGCCCGATTTTGCGGTTTGTGAGGAACCGTGCGGTCTCAGTGCCATCAACAGCGACCGGCACGGTGCCATGCAGGCCGCCTTCATAAAGACGGTTCGGCAACAGCCAACTGGAATTCAGCCCCTCTTCAAAGAAGTCGATCGCCCAGGAAAATTGCACTTCGCCATAAATCGTCGCGAGGTCCTCGGGATTTTTATAGGGCCCACCGAAGCGCATGAAAGGCGCATCACGCACGAAACCGTCGAAATCACTGAACTCCGAATAGGCCGGCCGGCCGCGCAAGACGATTTCGAAGCGGCCCTCCATCCTGCGGGAGAATTCAGCCAGCATTTCCAGCGATTTGCGGCACCGAAGCGCCCCGAACCAGCCGATCTTCCAGGGCTCGCCAATGGCCGGCACGCGGGGAGCGGCCACGACCTCAGCGCCGATGCCTTCGAGCGCCAGAACCTTGTTCTCGAGAAGGACGATCGGCAAATCGAGACCGGAGCGCGAGCGGAAATAATGCTCGACAAAGGCCGGCGAACTGGTCAGCAACAGCGCGGCATCCGCGCCGAAATGACGCTCTACGCCACGAAGAGCGCCACCGAACACATCTTTGCGCAGCAGCAGACGATGAATATCCAGGCATTCATAAACAACCGGCATATCGCCGCCAAAGATGGACTTGGCGCGGTTGGCGACGGCCAGCATCTCAAGATTGCGGCCGATGATCACGTCCGGCTTCTCGACCGAGCGCAGCAACCGGCGCAGTTGCAGAGCGGACTTGGCAACAGCAGTGACGCGCTGCGCGAACTGCGCGTCACGCGTCCGGCCGAGCTCAATCGGTTCAACACCGTGAATGGCGGCCAACGCGTTGTCATCGCGGCGAAATCCCGCCAGCGTCACCCTTGCCCCGCCCGCCTGCAGCATCAGCACCCGCCTGCGGACAGCGGGATCGGCGAGATCGTGGACGAAATAGAGAATATGCAGCATGAAAACTTCCGCTTTCGTACCCGGCAGCGGCCAGGCGTCTTGTTTCGTTCGTGTTGCATCACGGCTTGTTGCTCCGGCTGCGAAATCCGCTCCGCGGCCGGAATATCTCAGTTCAGCTTGCAGGCGATCGATTCCGGAAATTGGCACTTGTCGCCCGCCGCCGTGAACGCGACGCGGTCGATCTGCATGGTTGCCGGCGCGCCGCCATAGGCAAACTTGCCCATCCAGCCGCCGAGTGTGTCCGTGCCCCACAAGCTGAAGAAGATCTTCTGAGCATGCGTCGGTATCTTTGAAGGGTCGGTAACTTCCTGAACCAGCTTGCCGTTCAGGTAATAGCGAAGCCGATCCTTCTCCCAGACGAAGGCATAGTCGTTGAACCCTTGATCAGCGCCGCCAGCAACCGGGACAAGTTTCTCATTGCCACCCTTGGCGGCGATATATTGGTTCACCTGAACCTGTGCGGAATTCTTGCCGAGCACTTCGAAATCGATTTCGTCGTGCGGCTTTTTGTCGGTGGGGCCGATATAGGTGAAAAATGCCGAATTAAGCCCGGAGCCGGTCGCGGTGCGATAACGCGCCTCGTAGGTGCCATAGCCATAACGCTTGGTCGTCTGGATTTCGCCGCAGGCATAGTCGCGTTCACCGGTCTTGGCCTGGGTGAATTGAAGCTGCAGCATGCCACCGTCAACGCTGACCTGCTTCTTCGACCAAGTACAGTTCTGGTGCGGGCCGTTGTTCCAGCCATCCGAAATATACCACCGGCTGCTATCGATCCTGTCGAAATTGTCGACGAAAGATGTGCCGCTCGGCTGATCCTCCTGCGCAAAACTTGCGCAGGGAATGAGGCCGACGCTCAAGATGGCGAATGAAACAAGGCTAAGTCTTCTCGCACGGAAGATCGGTTTCGTCATAGGTCACCTTTACTCGGAAGTCGTCTGCCGACCATTGGCGGTCAAAACACCAGCGGATGGCCGCATACGGCTGCCGGTCAACAGATTGTAGAAGGAGGGCAGGGCGGAGCGCGCCAAACCGTTGGTCAGTGGCAGCACCGTCAGGGTAATGGCGGCGGCCAGCAGGTAGAAGACGGGATAGAGATCCTCGCCGCTGCGGTTCCACAAAACAAAGAGGCAGAACAGTAGCGGATAATGGGCGCAGAAAATCCAGAAGCTCAAGCTGCCGGTTTCGGCCAACCGCCGGCCAAGCCGGCTCTTGATCAGGATTGCCGAAAGCGCCCAAAAGCCTGGAATGCCGGCAAGCACCATCAGATCCCGACTGAATTCGAGCCATGCGGGCAATTCTGGTCCCGTCATATAGCATGCGGACGCCAAAAGCACCGCGAGTATGAGAAAGGCTGAGGCGACGGGAACTGCGTATCGGTCGATGATGGTCAGGTCGATACGATGAAGGCTGAGATAGATCCCGAAGCTGAAGCTGAAGAGGATGGAGTTTCTGAGCACGATGCCAAGTGACACCGGCAGTGCTGCAAGCAGTAACAGACATACTAACGTCGGGAGCGGATAGCGGCGGATCAGCATCGCCAGCAGCGGCGAGAGCAGGATGCACACGAAGAGATCGCGCAAGAAATAGAGGGGCAAATCAATCGGCGTGCCTTCAACGGCAAAGAGAAGCGTCGCGAGCATGCGCGGGCTGGCGCTTGTCAGATTCGGTATATAGCCGTCGCCGATACCGCGGTTCTGCAGGATCAGCACGAACAGAAAGAAGACGCTGTTCCATAACAGAAACGGCAGGAGAACGGTCTTCGCCTTGCGGCGAACGGTCTTGCCGTAGTCGAGCGTGGCCGAGCCGTGACGGAAAAGCAAATAGCCGGAAATGGCGCTGAGGCAGGGAACACCGACGCGAAACAAGCTATCGCGCAGGAAGACTCGAAGCCAATCGAAGAGGCCATAGGCTCCGTGGAACGGGCTGGAATCCGTATCGAATGGGATGTGTACAAAAACAATGCCCGAGATGAGCACGATGCGCATGAGATTGATCCGCGAAGACACGTTGGCAGTCACGTTCACGATATCAGTCACCCCTTTTCAGACTGCTCCCCCGCGCAGCCGTTTCAACCAGAGCAGACTAGAGCCCGCAGCCCTAACCTAGGGCGATCTGGCGAAAGGAAATATGGCGCTGCAGCAAAAAACGGGGGTGCGTGACCGTTCAATCCAGTCGTTCCGCGACAAAAAGGGACACGCGGACATGTAATACAATCGGGCTAATACCTATGGAAGTATCTGGTATAAAACGAATTTACGAATGATATAATATTCTGAAAGCCGCATGGAATTGCACGCTGTAGCGGCATCAAATTTTTTTCCACCGGCCGAAGATTTTTTTGCATCGCCGCAGTTTCCGCGATCAAACATGATCAAAATAGGGCGGCGATGCAAGCTTCTTGAGAAAGTACGAATAGGATCATTCACCCGCCGGTTGCGGTTCCGCCTTCGGCATCCTGCGTGAGCGGACGAGTTGCAACAGTTTGCGGACAAGGGCGCCCTCGGTCAGCAGAACAAGCACGACATAGATGATGCCGCCTGCCACCGAGCCCACCACGACCTGCAGGACTGCACTCGGCAGCTCCGCCTTCAGATGGTCAAGCATGAAGCGAACCATGAGGGCCATGATGAGGGCGGTGATCATCGGCCGGTTGCTGATGTAGAGGCCCTGGAAGAACGGCGTGCCGTCGGCACGAAAAACCGCCCAGGAGTAGAAGATCAACGTGACGACGCTGACGATGCAAAGCCAGACCATGGCCGTGATCAGATCTCCGGTGATCGCTCCATAGGCAACAGCAGCGGTCGTGATGATGGCACGGACGATCGCCGACCAGAATAGAACATTGCCGCGGCCGACGCCCTTGAGATAGGGGATGAAGGTACTGCAGGGCGTCAGGATCGCCTTGGAGATCGCCAGCAGTCCGAGCACCGGCCAGGCATAAGCCCACTTCTGTCCGAACAGCACCAGCATGGCCGGCTGAGCGATCGCCCACAGTCCGAACATCATCGGCGCCAAGAGCACGGTCGTCACCTGTGTGCTCAGCATCAGGGCATCCGATCGGCGCTTGCGGTCATGCATCATATGGCTGAAGGCCGGGAACAGGACCCCCATGACTGCCGAGAGCACGACCTGGTTCGGAATGCTGGCAAAGCGGTTGCCGGCGGAATAGGCGCCTGCGTCGGCAAGGCCGAGATAGCGGGCGATGATCACCATCGGGGATTGGAACGTGACGAAATTTGCCATTTCCGAGCCCATCATACCGAAGGAGAATTTCGTCAGTCCCCTGACGCGACTGAACGAGAAGACAGGGCGCGGGAAATAACCGGAGACGGTGTAAAGACCGACGAGGCGCACGGTGCCCGAAACAAAAAGCTGCGCAACGAGCGACCAGACACCAAATCCGAAATATGCCAGTGCGACGGCCACCAACGCGCCGGCGGACTCCGAAATCATGCTCCAGACCGCGTCCTTGCTGAAGTTCATTCGCCGCGCCAGGATCGAATAGGCGACATCGGCGGCAAGCTGGATCGGGATCATGAAGGCCATGATGCGCAGCAGATAAGCTGCCTCTTTTGCGCCCAACAATGCTGCAAAGAAATCAGCGAAGACGTAGAGAACGACGGCCATCAGCGTCGACACCGCCAAATTGACCCAGAAGACCGAGTGAACGGTCAGCATATCCTCCTTCTCCTGGATAACGAGGGAGGAGGTGAGCCCTGCGCCGCCGATCATGGCCAGGAACTGCACTACCGTCAGCGCTACGGCGACGACGCCAAATTCTTCTGGGCTCAGAATGCGCGCCAGGATAGGCACGGTGATAAACTTCAATCCAAATGTACTTGTCTTGGATAAAACGCTCCATCCGACATTGTTCGTTATCGAACGGACACTAACTGTTGAGGTCATGACGACATCCTATCTCTTGGGACCGGCTGAAATGAGCGATGGAGATTGTCGAGAAACGCATGGCCGCGACCCCGCAAGGGGGCCGCAAACTCTTTGTTGAAACCCGTAAAGGCGAAAAAATGGCGTCAATTACGATTGTTATTCCTTTCTACCAGAAGCAATCAGGCATTCTGCAGCGCGCATTGAGGTCGATATCTAGGCAAGTGTTTCAGGATTTCGATATCCTCATCGTCGATGATGAATCGCCGCTTCCGGCCGAAAGCGAGCTTCAATCGCTTGGGGAGGAAGATCGGGCGCGAATTACGGTGATCCGTCAGGCCAATGCTGGCCCGGGTGGCGCACGCAATACCGGCCTCGATAATGTGCCGGCCTCAAGCCGTTTTGTTGCCTTCCTCGATTCCGACGACGAATGGGCGCCGCTGCATCTAAGCAACGCTTTTGAAGCGCTGACGCGCCATGATGCCGATTGCTACTGGGACTCGATTGAGGGCGGCGAGGGATTTTCCTACCATTTCGGCATCACGGAGCTGGCTAAAGCGGCGGATGCCACGCGCCTTTCCGACCATCCTTCGCTGATCGAAGTCCCGGATGTCGCCAGCGTCATGTTGAAAGACTGGGCTTTCTTGCATCTGTCCTGCATGGTGATCGGACGGCCGCTGTTCGAAAAAATCCGTTTCGAGGCCGAGTTGCGGCTGGCTGCCGAGGATCTTCTGTTCTTCTGCGACTGCATTCTGGCAGCCAAGCGTGTGCTGCTCTGCGAAGATGCCGGCGCGTTACGCGGCGAAGGCATGAATATTTTTCACAGTATCGACAACGGCTCGCCGCAGTTCCTGAGGCAGCAGTTCAACACTTGGACGGCGCTCGACACGCTGGAACAGCGATTTTTACAGCGACCACAAGACATTGCATCCATCCGCTCCTACAAAAATCGCGCCCGACGACAGGCGATATGGAGCCAAGTAGGGCAATTGCGCCGGCGGCGATTCCCGCAATTTGGGCTGCTGGCGAAATGGGCATGGCGCGATCCTGCGATATTGCAGAGTGCGATGCAGCTTGCCGTGAGCAAGTTTACGCCCTAGCTTTCGCACCTGCAGCAAAGCTGTCCAAGCGACATTGTTCAAGAGCCAACGCGTGTTCGGCTACTATCTAGATCAGCAAGGAGACCTGTATGAAGCCGTTCCACTGGGAGTCCACCCATGGCAATTTCGGTGACGATCTCAATCTTTGGCTCTGGGATTTTTTGCTCCCGGGCTTGCGCGACGTGCATGAAGAAACACTCCTGGTCGGTGTCGGCACTGTCCTCAACACCCTGATATTGCCGCTTGGAGGCCGCAAGCTCGTCATCGGCAGCGGCTTTGGCTATGGCTCGCTTCCCGATATGGGCGACAAGAACGAATGGGATGTACGCTGCGTGCGCGGCCCGCTGACGGCGGAAAAAGTCGGCCTTGCGCAGGACATGGGCATTGTCGATCCGGCAGTGATGGTGACCGAAATGCCGGAATTCAAAAACCTGCGGAAAACCGGCCGCCGCACCTTCGTGCCGCATTGGGAATCGGCCGCCGCCGGGCTCTGGCCGGAGATCTGCAAGACGGTCGGCCTTTCCTATCTCGACCCCCGCGGCGAAGCGAAGGCCGTGATCCGCGAAATCGCAACATCCGAGCTGATTGTCGCCGAATCCATGCACGGCGCGATCCTGGCCGATGCCTTCCGCGTACCGTGGATCGCCGTCAGCACCTCACGCGCAATCAACAGCTTCAAATGGAACGATTGGGCCCGCTCGCTCGGTGTTACCTATGCGCCAAAACTCATTCCTGTCTCGACCCGCGCAGAAGCGATCGCCAAGGGTGCCCGCTTCTGGGGCGTCGGTTTCGAACGCGACGAGCAGGCCGTCGAAGAGCTGGAGAAGCGCCGGCAAGGGGAGACGATGGTGCTCGCCGATCCGGAGCAGACCCGTCTACGGGTGATGGCAAAACAGGCGCTTGCCGTGCCTTCGGCGCTGGCGCTTTGGCAGGCCAGCAAGGCGAAGCCGCAACTGAGCGACGATGCGGCACTTGCCAACCGCAAGCAACGCCTTCTGGATGTGCTAGAAGGCGTGCGGCGCGATTATTTCTGATTTAGCGAAGAACTATTCGGGAGCGGCCTGCAGCAGATAACGCAGGCCGTTCGCCCCCGAATGAGCAATCGGCGCGCTGCCGCCCTTACGAAAACGCTCCGTTTTATCGGCAAAAATGCCGCCGGCAATGGCCGGAATGGCGGCGGGCTTACCCAATGCGTAAGAGGCGGCCGCGGCCATGCCCGATTGCCCCTTGATATCCAGAAAACGCCGCAGCTCATAGCGGCCGCGAACATGTTGCTCATGGTGGCGGATGGCGGCTGCATCGGCAGGCGAGAGCCCGCCGGCCGCGAGGATCGCCCGATCAGCTTCGAAAAGTCGCCGCAAATCCTCTGTGCGATGACGGCCGCTCAGCGAATTGCTGCGCACCACGGCGCCATAACCGCAGCTATGAATGACTTTGTAGCGCGCCGCCTTGGCAAGCGCGCGCACATAGAGATCGTAATCCTCGCCAAGACGCAGGGCCTCGTTATAGCGGAGCCTATGGGCGTCCAGAAACGATCGGCGCATCAACGGCTTCAGGAAGCCGATCTCGCCGCGTCGGACGCCGCGCTTGGAAATATTGCCTTCGACAAACGCGACCAGATCGAGAAAACGCGGCTTCGGATCAAAATGATCGAGCATCGTAAAAGCGTCCGAAACCGTGTCGGCATTGACGAAAGCGATGTTGTCGGCGACGAAATCCCAATCATTGCCGGAGAGCAGCGGCTTGAAACGCCCTGGGAAAAAGAAATCGTCGGCATCAAGGATGCTGATCAAGGGCGCGCGCGAAATCTCGATCGCGTGATTGCGTGCTGCGGCAGGGCCGCGATTTTTCTCGAATTCCTGGATGGTCAGACGCCCGGTGCCGTCGTCGGCGAGTCTGGCGGAGGCGGCGGTACCATCTATCGAACCATCGTCGATCACAACGACTTCAGCCACCTCGGGCTCACGCAGCGCCGAAGCGACGGCAAGGCCAATCGTGTCGCTGGCATTCTTCGCTGCGATGATTACACAGACATTGTTCTCGGCACTGTCAGTCACTTAAGCCTCCATCGTTCTGCCGGAGACTTAGGACGGCATCAGCTATCGGCAACCACGTGATGGCCAAAAGATGCGCCAAGTGGCGGCCCTAGGGATTGAAGGGCTCGGAGCGGTTGAGATTGGAAGCGGGCAGGCCAGTGACCTTGTCGTCATCCCGCATCGGCGTTCCAGCCGCATCTTCATTCAACAATGCGTTTCGCGCACTCTGTTCCTTCCAGACCAAGAAAAGGATCCCCAGGAAGTAACCGATCTGCAGCAGAACGGCGCAAATCACCGTTTCGATCAATGTGGTCGAAAGGGAGTGCGTCAGGAAATAAGTCGCGATGGCAAATACGGCTAGAGCGCCGACCATGCTGATGAAAACGCGTGGCGCATACATACCGTTACCTCGCGCGGACAGTCATCACAAAAAAAGCGATCAAAGTCTTGCCTCCCTCAATAGACCCACAAGTCAAATATATTTAATGAATCCTTTGGATTCAACCAAGTGACTATGGTCTGTTACGAATGAATACGACTTTACCCACTACTCGTTAAAACTAGGCCCCCATAATACGTGCAATTACAGCTGCTGTCTTTTCTCTTTTTTTGCCATTCTCATTAAGGTTGTCCATTTAATCGTTATATACAATTCTAATGATATTAACACGTATGGGCTATGGATTCCGGTTTCAAACAATTCAATCAACTTTTATTACAAAGTCCGGTTCTGGCGACCGTCAATATGTGCATCGCAATATGGTGTTGCAGCGCAATATTTTTCACAAAAAGTCAAGACTGCGCATGAACGGTCAGGAGTGAGCAAAGCCTATTGCAACAACAGCTGATGAACAAAACGATCCTTATAGCCTTTAACATCCTCATGCATCGCCATCCGTAACGTAAGATGCACATTTTTTAGCCGTCTATACAATACATTCTTTAGTATAAGTATTATATAAGAAGTATCTAAACTGAAGAAATCTGCCCCATTCGCGGTAAGACACCCCCCTGAATCCACACCGCCACAAAAATTTGGCTTAAAAAATCATAATCGCAACCTACACTCCTCCATGCACCGCGCTAACTAGGCGCCCGAGACATTCCCGACCAATTCGCCAACATGAATGGAGTCATCTCTATGAAGTCTGCGACGAGATCGGCCACATCGGCTTTTTTCAGCGCTTCGGAAAGCGACGTCTTTCCGCCAACAGGTGGAATCCTGAAGAGGACGTTCGACGTCACAACCGCACTGACGGCGCTGATTTTCATCAGCCCCATCTTCCTTATGCTTATGCTCTTGGTGAAGCTCTCGGACCGAGGCCCGGTTTTTTACGGCCATCGCCGCATCGGACATAACGGCAAAACCTTCCGTTGCCTGAAGTTCCGTACCATGGTCGTCGACGGCGATAAGGTTTTGCAGGCCTATCTGCAGGCCAATCCTCGAGCGATGGAAGAATGGCGCGCAACACGCAAACTGCAGAACGACCCCCGCGTCACCCTTGTCGGCGCGGTGCTCCGTAAACTCAGCCTCGACGAGCTGCCGCAGCTTATCAATATCATTCGCGGTGAAATGAGCGTCGTCGGGCCGCGTCCCGTCGTCGAGGACGAGCTGGAACTCTACGAAACCGCTGCGATTTACTACCTCCAATCTCGCCCTGGCCTGACGGGCCTCTGGCAGGTCAGCGGTCGTAACGACGTATCCTATGCCAGCCGCGTCGCCTTTGACACGCACTACGTCAAAAACTGGTCGCTTAGCAGCGATGTGCTCATCATCGCCAAAACCATTCCTGCGGTCTGCCTATCGCGAGGCAGCTACTAACCGCGAACGCAGATACCGCAGGCAAACGTCCTGCGGTTTCCCCGCCAATGCGGGGCTGCAGTCCAATAACAGGGAAGATCCTGCATGATTGAAATTCAGTCTCCTGGTAAGTTCGTTGGCGTGGCCACACCCATTCGTTGCACAGCCCTGGTTCTTCTCAGCCTGTGCATGGTATCGGGCGGCGCCTATGCCGATAATCTTCCTGGATATCACCTGGGCGTCATGGACAAGCTGCACATTCGCGTTGCCGAATGGCAGACTGCGGAGGGCACGATCCGCGACTGGTCGACGATCTCCGGCGACTATACCGTCGGCCCCTCTGGTTCGGTTTCCGTTCCTTTCATCGGTGATATGCCGGCCATCGGCAAGACAACGGACGAAATTGCCGAAGCGATTGGTATCGGGCTGCAAAGGCAATTCGGCTTGCGCGATCGACCTTCGGCTTCCGTGGAGCTTTCGCAATTCCGGCCCATCTATCTCGCTGGCGAGGTTCAGAATCCGGGCCAATATCCTTTTGTGCCCAACCTCACTGTCCTCAAGGCAATTAGCCTCGGTGGCGGCACGCGCCGTGCCGACGCCGGCCAGCGGTTCGCACGCGATTTCATCAATGCCAAGGGTGATGCGGTCGTCCTCATGGCGGAGCGCGGGCGACTGCTAATGCGCAAGGCGCGTCTGCTGGCCGAACTCGCAGGTAAAGATCAGATCGATGTTCCGCCGGAACTACAAAAGCTTCCGCAATCGGCTGACCTACTGGCTAGCGAAGACGCCTTGATGAAATCGCGCAGCCAACGCCTGAAAACGCAGTTGCAGGCTTTGGCAGACCTGAAAGTCTTGCTGCAAAGCGAGGTCGAAGCGCTGGCGAAGAAGACCGATACGCTAAGCCGGCAGCTTGATCTGGCCAAGGCGGACCGCGACAAGGTCGAGAGCCTGGCGGAAAAAGGATTGGAACTTGCCTCGCGCAAGATCTCTGCCGAACAGCGCACTTCGGATGTGGAGACCAATCTGCTGGATACCGACACGGCATCGCTGAACGCCAAGCAGAGCATCAGCAAGGCCGACCAAGACCAGAATACGCTGCGCGAGGATTGGCAAAACTCGCTCGCCCAGGATTTGCAGGATACCGATACTCAGTTGGAGACCCTGCAGCTCAAGCTCTCCACCAGTCAAGCGCTAATGCAGGAAGCGGTGGCGCAGTCGGCCGATGCCAGCAATATCGATGCCAGCGGGCAGGGCGTCAACATCGTCTATACCATCGTGCGGGATGACAACGGCCAGTCGAAGAACATTCCGGCTGAAGAAAATACCCAAGTTCTGCCCGGCGACCTTATCAAGGTCAGCGCCGGTCTGGCCATGCGATAAGGAGGGTCGATGCAGATCGCCAAGTCGACCTTCATTCGTCCAGGCAGCAACGCCACCTATGGCATGGTGGCTGTTGGGCTTTCTTTCTTCGTCTTCGCCTACTCCTCCCGCTTCGGGCAGCCATCGATTATCGCTTATTATGCTCTCTGGTTTCCATTGGTGCTGATGGACTATCGCAGCACGCTCGGCAACTACCAGAAGCAGCTATGGCTGTTCGCCTTCGGCGTTTTTACCTGCCTTTCGATCTTCTGGTCGGCCGTGCCCGCGTTGACGGCGCGCAGCTCAATCCAGTACATGACACATATCATCTGCGCACTGATCGCCATGCGCACGCTCGATATCCGCACGCTCACGCGGGGCGCGATCGCCGGTGCGGGCATCGTGCTGATCTATTCGATGCTATTCGGCTACTACGCCTATGACCCGCTCGACGGCACCTACAGCTTCGTCGGAGCCTTTGATTCGAAGAACCAGCTCGGCTTTTACGCCTCGCTCGGCATCTATTTCGCTTTCGCCGCCGTCTTCATCCTCGGCGAGCGCCGTATCTGGATGGTCGGTGCCGGCATCCTCGGATTGTTGTCTGCCTATTGCCTCATTGCGTCGGCATCGGCGACATCGGTATTGACCACCGCTGTGGTTGTCGCGCTCAGCATCGGCATGCGCGCCATCTTGTTCCTGTCGCCGCGGCAACGAAAGAAGCTATTTGCCGCCGCGGCCATATCCGGTGTCATACTTGCCGTCGCGGGTGTCTATCTCGGCGGTGTCGATCTCGTGCTCGGTGCCTTCGGCAAGGACTCGACGCTGACGGGTCGCACCTATCTGTGGCAACAGGGTATCGCTGCCGCAGCGCTGCATCCCTTCTTCGGTGTCGGCTACGGGGCCTATTGGGTGCAGGGCTTTTCCGAGCCGGAGCGTCTATGGGAAGAATTCTTTATCGCCTCGCGTGCCGGATTCCATTTTCACAACACTTTCATCGAAACAACCGTCGAAACCGGCTTGATCGGCGTCTCCCTGCTCGTGGCGATCCTGCTCACCACCGTCGTCGGCCATCTCAAGCGGTTTCTGAGCGACATCAGAAACGATGAATCCTATGTCCTATTCGGCGTAGCGGCACTGCTTATGATCCGTGCCTTCGTCGAGATCGACATTCTCAATCCCTACCACGTCGGCTCGTTCCTGTTTTATTTCACGGCGGGTAAGCTGGCGATGAAGACCCGGGCAGCACTGATTGTTCCGCTCGCTCCCGACGATCGTCTGGAGTTTGCGCCGCCGGTGAGCTGGGAGCCGCGGATCAGCAGATGAAAACACTTTATGGCATTCAATATCTGCGCGGCTTCGCCGCTCTCGCAGTGGTCCTCTTCCACGCCGCAGATCGCACAGACAATCATTTCGTCATTGGGGCGGCCGGCGTCGACGTCTTTTTCGTCATCAGCGGCTTCATCATGTGGACGATGAGCGAGCGCCGGCCGGTGACGCCGTTGCGCTTCCTGCTCGATCGTGTGCAGCGCATCGCGCCATCCTACTGGATCGTTACCGCCATCATGATTGCGGGCGCATTCGCCGGCCTGTTTCCGAGCATGAAGCTGACGGTCGGCCATATCCTCGGCTCGCTGTTTTTCATCCCTGTCCGCTCGCCAAGCAACGGTTCGATCTGGCCGGTTCTCGTGCAGGGGTGGACGTTGAATTTCGAGATGTTCTTTTACGTGGTCTTCGCGGCAATGTTGGTGCTGCCGCGCCGCATACAGCTTGCCGGCATGGCCGCCGTCTTCCTTGCCTTCGTCGTCGCCGGCCTTCTCTTTCATCCGCAGTCGTCGTTGCTCCTCACCTATACGCAGCCGATCATTCTTGAATTCGTTGCCGGTGCGATACTTGGCCGGCTGTGGCTATTGGGCAAAACACCGGGCGCCGGCCTCGGTGTTGCGCTGGTCGCCGTCGCGTTGCTGGGTTTTGCTGCTATCCAGCTTTTTGGCCTCGAATTCAATGAGCTGACCTGCGGGCCACTCGCCGTGGCACTTGTGCTTGGCATGGTGTCGCTGGAGCGCAATGGAAAGCTGCCGGAGATTGCGCTGCTCACCTATCTCGGCAACAGCTCCTATTCGATCTATCTCTGGCATACGCTGGCAATCTCGGTGGTTAGTAAACTGGTAGCGTCCACGCAAATGCCCTCCGACGTTGCGACATTCATCTGCGTCATTGCAGGCACGTTGCTGGGTATCTGTGCCTACGAAGCGGTCGAAAAACCGCTGCGCAACCTGTTGAGGAATGTGAGCTGGCAGCGGTCACGCCCATCGCCGGCGTGACAAATGCTCAAACCTTGGTCTCGACCTGATGCCGGATATCGTTCGCCAAGGGGTGCAGATCTTCCGATGTCGAGGGGCCGACGAGGCTGTAGCCCATGCCGTCGCTCGCCCAGGTGAAGCCGGTCGTCGTGCCTTCGGAATGTTCGTCCATCGGCTTGTTCTGGTCAACCAGCATCGGCCGGGTGAGCAAAACCAGGCGCGTGCCGTGGTCATTATCATACATCAGCATCAGACCCGGCCCATGCGTCGTGGCTGTGACCCGGCCACCCATCAGGCGATACCCGGAGGCGGAAAGATCGGGAAGCGAGACCGGATGCTGCAGCCGCTCCGACGCCCAGGCTACCAACTTGGCGCTGTCGTCGGCACGCAGTTCGACGGGGCGAACCTTGTCGGAGGCATAGGCGCCATAGTTGTCGACCGCCTCCTGAGCCAGGGCAACGACACCTTCGTTGGCCGGCAGCGACAGTCCGTGTAGCCACCAGCCGCTACCGCCGCCGAATACAAACAATCCGGCTGCCGCCGCCGCCATCCACCAGGGCGATACGGCCGCTCTATGCCGCCGGGCCTCGATCATACGCGCGAGATTGAGCGCGGTCGGCACGGGCTCCTCAGAAATGGGATCGAACACATCGCGCAACTTCCGCCGCTGCAAATGGTAACCTTCCACACGAGCGGCGACGTCGGCGTGACTTTCCAGATAGGCCACAATCTCGGCCCGGCGCTCAGCGTCCAGCGCGTCGTCGACATAGGCGTGGAGATCGTCCTCGGTAATAGGCTGCATAGTCATTTTACTCTCCGCAGATGTGCGCCCGGCCGGGCGGCTCCGCCTTCTCCTTCCAGTAGATGTCGCAACCGTTCGCGGGCCCGCGCGAGGCGCGACATCACCGTGCCGATAGGTATGCTCAGCACTTCGGCCACCTGGGCATAGGACAGATCCTCGACCGATACCAGCAGCACGACGCTGCGTTGCTCTTCCGGCAGAAGGGCCAGGGCTGCAACGATATCGCGCCGTATCAGGGCATCCTCCTGCGTCGGACCTCTCGAAAACGCGACCTCATCCGCATCCTCCAGCGGGACGTGTACGCCCCGCCGCGCCGACTGCCGCAGCCGGTTGACGGCAAGATTGTGCAGAATGGCGAAAACCCAGGTGCGTGGATCTCCTTCCCGACGGCGCTGGTGCCAATGGCTTATCACCCGCTCCAGGCAATCCTGCACCAGATCGTCCGCACCCGCCGCATCGTGCAACAGCGCCCGCGCATAACGACGCAGTGCTGGGATCAGCGGCTCGACAAGACGGAGAATGTCACTCATGTGCGTGAGCCCTTCTGGCCAATCCAAAACTGGACACCCCCCGCCACCCTATATCACAGGAGATGGCGGGCGGATCATTCTCAATTTATCTGGCTCAACGTTTCTGGACTTGAACGATCGCGCCTGGCTGGCCATCGGCACCCGCGGCTGCGATCACAAGATAACGCCGCTCAGCCTTGGCATCGCTTTGGACGATCTGCCGGATCGGGCCTACGGCATTGACGATCGCAGAACCCGCCGGGTTTGTCATGAAGGAGGCGAGCGGCTCCAACATACCGCTGCCGTCAGCATGCGAGGCGAGCGCCAGGACAAAAGGCTTCTTCGGCTCTAGACCGGTCGCGGATGCCTGCAGGACCTGAGACAAGCCTTGATCGAACAGCGTAACACTCGTCGGCACCTTGTCGCCTTCAGGCTTGCCCTTTGCCACCATCTGCAGATGAGCGGCCTGGCCGGCGACGCCAAGAGGCTGCAGGTTCTGCGTGCCGTCGCCATCGGGAACCGCATTCGGTACATAGGCGACCGCCTGCGGCGCCTGGCCGATCGGGATGGTGGCGATGACCTTGTTGGTCAGCGTGTCGATGGCAGCGAAAGCGTCGGCATTTTCAAGACCGACATAGACGCGCGTGCCATCGCCCGAGGGCCAGACGCCATGCGGCAGATTGCCGACCGGAATGGTCGCGACCTGCTCGAAATTGTCCGTGCGGAAGACCTTCACCTCGTTGAGACCGCCAACTGTGACATAGGCAAACGTGCCATTGGCATTATGCGCGATGTTGACGTGGTTGGTGATCGGACCGGTATCCAGCGTCTTGATGGCATTGAACGGCGCCTGCGCGTTGAAGACCTGCGTCTTTCCGGTGTCCTTCAGCGTAAACCAGACCTGCTTGCCGTCGGGTGTGGCGGCGATGTTCGGGCAGAAGGGGCTTTCCTGCTTCACATGTCCGACGATCTGATGATCGGCGACCGAGACCACCACCGTATCCGGATTGAAAGACGAGCAGATGTAGCCGTATTTGCCGTCGGGCGAGAAGATCTGCATGCCGGGACCGGCCGGCACCTTGATCTGCAGCTTTTCCTGATAGGTGTTGGCATCGATGACCGAAATGTAGTCTTCGCCGCGAACCGTCACCCAGACTTCATTGCCGTCGGGTGTAAAAAAGGCCTCGTGCGGCGAGCGGCCAACATAGGTCGTATGCTTGACCGTGTTCGTCGCCGTGTCGATGAAAGTCACCGAATTCGAGCCGATCGAGACAACGGCGAGCGTCTTATGGTCCGGCGAGAAGCCCATCCCGTGCACTAGAACCTGGCCTTTGTAGAGCGGGCTCAGATTACCGGGCTGCGGATCGCCGAGCTTGATAACACCGAGCAGCTTGTTGTCGACCGGATCACTCACAGACACGGTGTTGGAAAACTGCTCGGCCGCGTAGACGCGATCCTTATGGCTGATCGCGATATCCGGATCAGCGGCGGCGCCTGGCGCCTGGCCGGCAAAGCTCGCGACGGGCGCAAACATGGTGCCGGCAAGAAGTCCGAGGGTGAGGAGGGTAAGCTTCATGATAGGGTCCTTTTCAATTGCCCATTTTCATATTCATATTGGACATGCCCGAAGACATGGACGACGAATTCTGACCGGTGGAGGTGGATGGCGAGGCGGCATCGACCTGCGTCGGAGCGGCCGTCGAGGGAGGCAGAGGATCGCCGAGCGCCAGCCGCATGGCAGCGATTTCCTGCTGTTGATCGACAATGATTTCCTGCGCTATGCGCTTCAATTGCTCGTTTGTACCGTAACGCAGATAGGCCTGAGCCATGTCGATGGCGCCCTGGTGATGCGGGATCATCATCTCAACGAAGTCGCGGTCGACATTGCCGGTCGGCTTGACCGCCATGTCGTCCATCATTTTCGTCATCGCCGCATCGTTTTCAGTGAGGTAGGGCGCCTCCGCCTGAATGGCTGGCGATGCCGGCGCCTGCGAGGTCGGTGCATCCTGCGCGAACGCCAATGCTGCGGACGAAAGTGCCGCGGCGGTGAGCGCGGAGATGACAGCCATATGCCGGATAGGACGGGGATTGCTCATGTCTTGCCTCCTGAAGGGATTGCCGAGCGGCTTCATGGAGGTAGACAAACATCACCGCGGTTTATTCCGCGGTGGAGAAATTATTTCTTGAAGAGCCAAAAGTGCATATCGGAAACGGGCCAGAGTCTAGCGACCAGCGCTCTCCCCATCCTCTATTATTTTTCGAGTAATTTTTCTCCGACCATGCAACATCCTGATGATATCGATATGATCGTCGGCAAGGCAATAAAGGGTAAGGTAGTTTCTGACGACCAGATGGCGAACTCCCGGAGCGATATCATCTCGCGCGAAACCAGAAAAAGGATGAAAGGCAAGCTGGAGCCAGCGGCTTTCAATGGCATCATGAATACGGTCAGCGGCGACGGGGCTATTCTTCGCGATCTCTAGCCAGATGGAAATCAGATCTTCATCGGCGCGACTTGTTCGCTTTATCGGCAACATAAATTAACGTGTCTTTTCGGCAGCCGCTTCTAGTCTGCGTCTTGCCTCGGCTTTCACATCCGCAACGGACGTGTGCTGGCTTGGACCACTGGCCAAACCTTCACTCACAAGATCCCGCAATTCCTCTAGGGTGTAACCAAGCAAATCGCGACGTTCTTTCCATTCCCGGACAGCCTCTCGAATTGCTTCACTGGTCGACGCATAATCACCCGCATCTACGGCATTGCGGATAAATCCGGCCATCTCGGGTGTTAGAGCGATCGTCATCTTTTCAACTGAAGCCATGGGACATCCTGCCATAGAAACGAATGGTATGCGTTTAGCATACCATTCGCGAGACCGTTGTCGAATATCTTTAGAGACGCCGGCGGCGCAACTGGTCGAAATAAACGATCACGATGATCAGGACGCCGGTGATGATGCGCTGCCAGAAGGAATTCAGGTTGAGCAGGTTGGCGCCATTGTTGATGGTAGCGAGGATGAAAGCGCCGATCAGCGGGCCATAGACCGAGCCGACGGCGCCGAAAAGGCTGGTGCCGCCAATTACGGAGGAGGCGATCGCCTGCAATTCCCAGCCATCCGCCTGCGTCGCATTGCCAATGGCGATGCGCGAGGCAAGCAGAACGCCAACGAAAGCGGCGCAGGTTCCCGACAATATATATGCGAGGTAGATCATCCAGGTGACGTTGACGCCGGAGAGGCGCGCGGCTTCGCGGTTTGAACCGACGGCGAAGAGATAGCGGCCCCAGCGGCTGAGATGCAGGAAGATGAAGGCCGGTATCGCCACCACGATCACCATCCAGAACAGGCTCGGGATTCCCAGGAAGTCAGCGACGGCGAAATTGGTGAAATCGTCGTTGACGATGTTGATCGTCGAGCCGTTGGTGATCAGCAGGCCGATGCCGCGCAGGGACGTCAGCGTCGCCAGCGTGATGATGAAGGGCGGCAGGCCCATGCGGACGATGCCGAAGCCGTGAAAGGCGCCGATCAGCACACCAAACGCCAGAGTGATGAGAATAGCGGCCCAGACCGGAAAACCCGCCTGCAGCAGCCAGGCGATGATGACAGTGCAGAAGCCGACGATGGCGCCGACCGAGAGATCGATGCCTGCGGTGATAATGACAAAGGTCTGGCCAAGGGCGAGGATCGCCGTCATCGAGCCCTGACGCATCAGGTTGGTGATGTTGAGCGGCGTCCAGAATTTGTCGGTCCAGAACCCTAAGAGCACCCAGAGAGCGAGAAGGAGGAGGATCAGCGTCAAGCTGAAGAAGATGCTCATCTTTCGCCCAGGCGCTACGGCGGGACCTTCTGTCGTGTTTGTGGCCATTGTTCTGTCTCTCTGTTCCCGTTTTTATTTATTGCTCAGGTGCCGATCGCTTCGCCGAGGACTTCCTCATGCGTGGCGGCGTGAAAATCATGGCTGGCAACGAGCTGGCCTCGGCGGAAGACATGCAGCCGGTCGGCAAGCTCATAGACCTCTGGCAGATAAGACGAGATGACGATGATGCCCGCGCCGCCCTTGAGCAACTTGGCGAACAGCCGGTAGATCTCCGCCTTGGTGCCGACATCGACGCCGACTGTCGGCTCGTCGAAAATGAAGAGCTTTGCCCCATGGCTCAGCCACTTGCCGATGACGACCTTCTGCTGGTTGCCGCCGGACATGGCCGAAACGAGAACCCGCCGGCTCGGCGTCTTGATGCTGAGATCGCGGATCTGCTTATCGGCGTTGGCGGCCTCACCACTGCGATTGATAACCGGCCCCTGGCTCAGCCGTTTGAACACCGGCAGGTTGATGTTAAGGCCGATCGGCAAGTTGAGGCAGAGCCCCTGGTCGCGGCGGCTTTCGGGAGCCAGCGCAATGCCGAGATCCATTGCGTCGCGCTCGTTGCGGATATCGACCTTACGGCCCTGCCAATAAATCTCGCCTGCCGACAACGGCTGGCGACCGTAAAGCCCAAGCGCGAATTCACTGCGCCCGGCGCCGATCAGCCCGTAAAGCCCGACGATTTCACCGGCTCTCACGCTCAGCGAGACATTTTCGAAGCCGGGGCCGGAGAGGCCGCGAGCTTCCAGGATGGTCTCGCCGATCGGAATATCTTCCTTGTGATAGATCTGCTCGATCGAGCGGTTGATCATCAGCTTGATCAACTCGTCCTCATTGGTCTCGCCGACCTCGCGCGTGCCGACATGGGTGCCGTCGCGCAACACTGAGACGCGGTTCGCCAGTTCGAACACCTCCTCCATGCGGTGGCTGATGTAGACAATAGTAACGCCCTCGCTCTGCAGACGGCGGATCAGCTTGAACAGCTGCGCCGATTCCTTGCGTGTGAGGTAGGCTGTCGGTTCATCGAAGATCAGGAATTGCGTGCCGCGCATGGCGGCGCGGGCGGTGGCCACGAGCTGTTGCTGACCGATGGTGAGCGAACTGAGCAGCGCGCCTGCCGGCAGGCCGAAGCCGAGATCGTCAAGCACGGCCTGTCCCAGCTTCTCCATCTGTTTCTTGCGCATCAACCCGAAGCGATTGACCTCATCTCCAAGAAAAAGATTGGCCGCGACCGTCAGATGAGGGCAGAGCACGACCTCCTGATGCACGGCATTGATACCGCGGGCGATCGCCTCGTTCGGATTGGCAAGCGCGACCGGATGGCCGCACCAGAATATCTCACCCGCAGTTCTGGTGATGACGCCGGTCAGGAGCTTAATGAGTGTCGATTTGCCTGCGCCGTTTTCGCCGACGATGGCGTGGATCTCGCCGGCAAGAAAGGTGATCGTCGCCGGCTTCAGCGCCTCGACAAAGCCATAGCGCTTCTGTAGCCCCCTGAGCTCGAGAATCGGCGAACCTGCCGGAACGCGGCTTGCTTCGGTCCGGATAGTGTCATCGTGCCGATGACTGATCTCTTCGAGGCTCGTCATGGGGTTCTCCTCCCTTCGCCTACCATTCGCTCAGTTCGCGTCCACGCAAACAGAGCCGGAATGAAAACAGGCCGCGCCCGATCTCCCAGGCGCGGCCTCAAGTCGTTACTTGACCTTCGGGTTGATCAGGGCGTCGATCTTCGGATCGGTCATGTTCGCCTTGGTCACGAGGTTTGCGCCGGTGTCGACGTTAGCCTCGACCTTTTCTTTTTTGGAGGCGGCGAGCGCCGTCTTGATACCGTCATAACCCATGCGATAGGGGTCCTGAACGACGAGGCCGGCGAGAACGCCGGACTTCAGGAAGCCGACGGTCTTGTCGTCGTTGTCAAAGCCGATGACCTTGATCTTGTCGCCGAGCTTGTTTTCGGCAATCGCCTGGCCAACGCCCTGCGCCATGATCAGGTTCGAGGCGAAGACGCCGACAAGCTTCGGATTGGCCGTGATCAGGTCGGTCATCATGTTGAGGCCGGTCGTGGCCTGGCCATCGGCATATTTATCGGCGACGACCTTCAGGCCAGGATACTTGCTCTTGACCTCGTCCAGGAAGCCCTGGCGGCGTTGGTCGAGCGAGCCGACGCCCGGCAGGCTGGTGATGATGGCGACTTCGCCTTCTTCCTTGCCGGTCATGCCCTTGATCGCCGCAGCAAGACCGTCAGCGGCGATGCGGCCGCCGGCTGTGTTGTCGGTCGTCAGGAACGATACGAAAGCTTTGGAATCGGCGGCCGAGTCGATACCGACCACTGGTACGGACTTGGCGGCTTCATCCACCGGCTTGCCGAGCGCTTTGCGTTCGGTCGGCGCGATCACGACGGCGGCCGGTTTGCCGGCAACAGCGTTTTCGAGAATGCTGATCTGGCCGTTGATATCGGATTCGGACTGCGCGCCGAGTTCCGGCACCTTGACGCCAAGATCCTTGCCGGCCTGGCGAGCACCGGCGAGGACGATCTGCCAGTAGAAGGATGTGGTGTCCTTGACGATGATCGGGATGGTCACGTCGGCCGCAAAGGATTGCACCGGCATGGCAACGGCAATGATGGCCGCGCCGGCAAGGCCGGCAAAGGTGCGGCGGGACAGAAGGGATTTGGCGATATTCATTGATTTCTCCTCTCAACGCGCTCTGCTCCTGCACACCGGCCGTTGAACGCTTGCGGCTCGGTATCGTGAGCACAAGATGGGCTCACGCATCGCGGAGATGTTTGCTGCACATGAACTTTCCGAAAACGGTTTCACACCTTTCGGGAGCATGCCGTACCACCCACGCCAAAACAGGCTTTCCTCCTCCTCGAAGCCGTCTCTTCCGACGGCCCGATAGCTCCTTATTTCTCCGTCAAACCCGAACCGCCTCGTCTCCCAACGGAGGCGCAACCAGGGTCAATCCTTCGAATTCCGCATAAAGACTGCCCGGAAGCTCAGGTTCCACGAGCTGCATATTGCGGATGAGACTTGCCGCTTTCGCGGTGCCGATCAGCACTGAAGCCACGGACGGATGGCGGAGCGGAAACTGGATTGCCGGCGCGGCAAGCGGCAGGCCCTGGCGGCGGGCGATGTCCTCCATTGCCCCAACCTTGGCCAGAACATCCGCCGTCGCCGGAAGATAATCGAAATGCGCACCGGGCACGGGGCCGGTCGCGAGAATGCCGGAATTGAAGACGCCGCCAACCACAAGCGACGTACCCTTCTTCTCGCAGAGCGGCAGCAGCTCGGCCACCGCCGAGCGGTCAAGCAGGGTATAGCGGCCGGCGAGCAGGATGCAGTCGATATCGGCCTCATGCATGACGTCGAGGCACACGGGCACCTCGTTGACGCCGAGGCCATAGGCCTTGATCACGCCCGACGACTTCAGCTCCTCCAATGCCTTCAGTCCGGAACCCAGGAGTTGGCCGAGATGGTATTCATTCAGCGCCTTGCCATGGGTATAAACGCCGATGTCGTGAACGTAGAGGATATCGATGCGGTTGAGTCCGAGGCGGGCATAGCTGAATTCCACCGATCGCATGATGCCGTCATAGGAATAGTCGTAATCGGCATCGAAGGGCAGGGGATCGACATAGCCGTAATTCGGCACCCTGTCGCTTGCAACAGGCCGCATCAATCGCCCGACCTTGGTCGACAGGACATAGCTGTCTTCCGGCTGGTCGCGCAGGAAATCGCCGACGCGGCGTTCACCGAGACCGAAGCCATACCAAGGCGCAGCGTCGAAATAGCGGATGCCGCTATCCCAAGCCGCTTGCAGGGTTTCAATTGCCTGGTCGCGAGGGCAGGTGCGATAAAGACCGCCGAGCGCTGCGGCCCCGAAGCTGATTTCGGTGACCTCCAGGCTTGTCCTGCCGATTCTTCTCCTCTTCATCACCTCTCCCTTGTGATGATTTGTCGATCGGTTCCGCCGTACTCGGCTCATCGGGGAGCCGAATACCGCGGCGTGGCGTGCACGACTTATCTAGAGCGTCGCTCCGAGATGCCAGGGCACAAATTCGTTATCGCCGTAGCCGAAGGCTTCGCTCTTTGTCTTCTTGCCCGATGCGATCTCGATGATGAGTTCGAAGATCTCACGGCCCTTGCCCGATATCGTTGCTTCCCCAGTGGCAATGGTACCGCAGTCGATGTCCATGTCTTCTTCCATTGATTGGTAAAGTGCTGAATTACTCGACAGCTTGAACGACGGTGCCGGACGGGAGCCGAAACAACTGCCGCGGCCAGTCGTAAAGGCGATCATGTTGGCGCCACCCGCCACCTGGCCCGTAGCGGAGACCGGATCATACCCGGGCGTATCCATAAAGACGAGGCCATGATCCGTTACCCGTTCGGCGTAGCTGTAGACGGCGGTCAGCGGCGATCGCCCGCCTTTGGCGACGGCGCCGAGCGACTTCTCCAGAATGGTTGTCAACCCGCCACGCTTATTGCCGGGCGACGGATTGTTGTCCAACGATGCGCCGTGCAGGGCAACATACTTTTCCCACCAGTCAATTTTTGCGTCGAGCTTGGCGGCAACCGCGTCATTAATTGCGCGGCTGCGCAGCAAATGCTCGGCGCCGTAGATTTCCGAAGTTTCCGACAGGATTGCCGTACCGCCGGCGGCCGCCAGCAGATCCGCAGCAGCCCCCAGCGCCGGATTGGCGGTAATACCGGAGAAACCGTCCGAACCGCCGCATTGCAGGCCGACGATGATTTCGCTGATCGAGATCGGCTCGCGACGGGCCTGGCCGACGTCCTCGGCGATCTCCTTCAAGACACCCATGGCAAGCGCCACCGCGCGGCGTGAGCCGCCGGCATCCTGGATATTGAAGTGCCGCTTGCTGGCGCCGGCGCCGCTCTGGCCATAAAGCGTGAGCTGGTTGACTTCGCAGCCAAGGCCGATCATCAGGACGCCGCCGAAATTTACGTGGCGCGTATAGCCGGCGAGGGTGCGATGCAAGGTCTGCATGCCGTCGCCGGTCGAGCTCATGCCGCAGCCCTGGTCATGCACGATCGGCACGAAACCGTCGATGCCGTCGTAATGCGGCAGAAGCGTACGGTTTGCCTCTTCCGCAATGGCGCGACAAACCGTGGTGGAACAGTTTACGCTGGCGATGATGCCGATATAGTTGCGTGTCGCCGCACGGCCGTCGGCGCGCCGATACCCCATGAACGTACGAGCCTTGTCGGCTTCTGTCGCCGCTTCGGGCGCCGCATTGGCGGTCGCCGCCAGACGATCATTTTCGAAATGCAGGTTATGGCTGTGGACGTGATCGCCGGCCTTGACCTCGGCCGTCGTGCGGCCGATGGCCTGGCCATATTTCACCACAGGCATGCCGATGGCGATGTCGCGAATAGCGAATTTATGACCGGGATCGATTTTGTCCCGGGTCAAAACCCCGTTGGCGACCGTGGCGCCTGCCGCAATCGCCGTCGTCGCCACCGCGACATTGTCGCCTTCCGACAGAAGGATCCAAGGTTGGCTGTTCAACGTCTTCTCCCTAAGCAATCTTGTATTTCAGCATTCGCCCGATAGGCCATCGCTGATTGATTTTGTTTTTTATCTACAATAAACATTTTAGTGTCAACGAGGAAAATCGCTTACCGGCGGGGGAGAAGGTCGACGCGATGGACGTGGATGCGATTGTGACGCATCCGGCAGTGCTCCCGAATTTGACTGCCATTCGAGCATGGTTCAGAGATCGCCGCCGACGCAGAGCTGCGGACTATAAGCGAGGGGGAAAATGGCGAGACAAAACACGCTCTTCAAGGATGCGTTCAATCGCTACGTCGCCGGTCTGAAGCCCGACGCCGCCTTGCCGACCGAGCCTGAAATCGCCGCCGAGCTCGGCATCAGCCGCAGCACGGCGCGTGCCATTCTGCTGCGTCTAAGTGACGCTGGCATTATCCGCTGGAACAAGCGGCAGAAGATCGTGCTGCGCCAGCCGACCGAGGCCGATTTTTTCCCGGAGGAAGAGACCAATTCGCTGCACGACATCATCGAGCGCAGCTTCATGTTGCGCATCCTTTCCGACGAAGCACAGCCCGGCATGCAGATCAACGAGCTGGAGCTGGCGCGCGAAATCGGCACGGGGACCTCGGTGGTGCGCGAATTCCTCATCCGCTTCAGCCGTTTCGGTTTGATCGAAAAGCGACCGAACAGCCATTGGATCCTGAAGGGCTTTACCAGCGAATTTGCTCTGGAACTGGCCGATGTGCGCGAAATGTTCGAGCTGCATTCGGCCGCCGAGTTCGGACGCCTGCCGACAGAGCATCCGGCCTGGACCGCTCTGGCGGCCATCAAAAAGGAACATTACGATTTGCAGGACGATTTCGATGAGCGTTACCGTGATTTTTCGCAGCTCGACGAGCGCTTCCATCTTCTCATTCATCGCGCCTCGAACAATCGCTTCATCGCGGATTTCTACGACGCGATCGCGATCGTCTTCCACTATCACTATCAGTGGAATAAGGCATTCGCTCGCGAACGCAATTCGCGCGCTATCGTTGAACATCTCGACTATATCGAAGCATTGCAATCTCGCGATTCGAAGCGGATCGAGAGCGCCTGTCGCACGCATCTTGCCTCGGCGCGACACACTTTGCTGCAGTCCATTCCGCAGAATACGAGCGACGTTGCAGGCTCAAACACTCAGTATATCCAAGTTTAAAACGTATTTCGCCAGCGCCGCGTTTAAACGGCACCGGCGAAAGCTTGCTGACACCGAAACCGGTGTTATCTCACGAATTCCCTGATCTTGTAGGCGACTTCCGTTCGGTTCGTCGCATTCAGCTTCTTCATGATGTTGCGAATGTGTACTTTGACCGTGCTCTCGCAAAGGTCCATTTCATAGGCGATGATCTTGTTTGCCTTGCCGCGCCGCAGAGCTTCGGCAACGACCACTTCACGCGGCGTAAACAGACTGTCGGCGCAACGGGTTCCGCTGGTTACGGAGGCGATGACCTCCTTGGCCGCCAGAATGCTGCTTGCCGGCACGAATACACCGCCTGCACGTGCGAGAGCTACGGCTTCCGCAGCGACATTGATCCCGACGCTTGTCGGAATGTAACCGCGGGCGCCGCATTCCAGCGCCTTGAGAAGTTGTGCTAGCTCGTCGCTCTCGGCTCCGACAATGACGGGGCTCGCCTTGAACCTCTCCGCGAGGGCGGAGATCTTATCGCTGACGTCTGCATCCGAAACCTTGCGTCCGCCAATCATAAAAAGAATTGCGGACGGTTCGCTCTGCATGCGGCGCTTCTGCCATTCCTCGAATGATCCGACGGTGACGATATTCATGCTCTCGTCATATTCCGTCAGGCTCCGGGACAGGCATTCCCTGTCCAGGGCGCGTACATCGATGAGTAGAAGATAGTCCTCGCATTCGTCGGTGCTGACCGCGCCTGCGGCGGTAAAAGCCCTTAATGAATCCGATGCTCGGACTGAAATAAGACGGGTTGCTGTTTCTGTTCCAAATTTCTCATTCACTAAAGATTGTCTGTCCATGGCCGTTACTCCTTACTCCACGTGGCCTCTATTCTTCAGAATTCAAGTGACTAGGCGTCATTTCAAAGTAACTGAATAGATACGCTGAACCAAACCGACACACTTCGTCTTGACTCATAGCATTCCCCCTGTCCCCGTTTTCGAAATTTACCTGATCACGAAATGGATAATCGCTGATTCTATTTAGAAGGACATTAACATGTGTTAATAAGATCTAAAAATATTCGCCTCACGATTGTTATCGACTTGAAACAACACGAGTGCGTTCAAGCCGCACTTTAGATCATATGCGGCGTGAAATAGGTTTCATCGAAGTCGACGAGCTCCATGAGCCGATGACGATCGAGAAATTCGACGATACCGTTCCGGAACGATAGAAGGCCGCCCACCCGCATGTCTCTGAGGACGCGGTTGATATGGACCGTCGACAGACCGACGGCATCGCCGATGTCGGCTTGCGTCAGCGGGCATTCAAAACCGTCGAAGTTCGGCTTTAGCCGTGACGGACCAAGCCTGGTGGCCAGTTCGAGCAGCAGGTGACCGGTGCGCTCCAGCGCGTCGCGTCGACCGATGTTGGCAAGCCGCTCGGACATACGCGCCTGCCGGCGCATCATCTCGGTGAGTACGATGCGATAGAGCCGCGGAGAAACTTCCAGGCTCGCATGGGAGGTGAAATCCGGGAACTCCATGACGGTGACCCTGGAGAGAGCCTGTACCGTCTCACGCGCCAATTCCAAGGAAGGTGTGGAGATCATGTCACCGCGGAGCGCAAATTCGACGACGATGCGCGTGCCATTCGGCAGCATCTTGCTGGAGACTGCCCATCCGCTGACGAGGAAAAGAAGACGGGGTGTATCGTCCTCATAATCGTAGATGGTTTCACCGGGAGCATACGTGCGCGGAATACCGCCCGTCAGATCCGATTTCTGACGGTATAGATCAGGACTTAAAGCCTGTAGGCGCCCTATGGAAACCTGAGTGGTCATACATGCCCCCGAACCACATACCATATCGGGAAGGTTCCAATAACCTGTCCCTGAAGGTATATCACGTAACGTATGGCAAGTATATAGCACGCAACTTTCGGCGTGGCTCGTAATCTATATTGCTTATGTGAATTCTCGTCGAATTCGTTCAGCGCTTAATTTACATGTCACATGCTTAAAACAACTAATTTTGCTCATTATACATGGTAATTACTCCCGATCTTCTTTGTACTAATTCGGCGTCGCCGCGCGATGATCATTTCGTATTACGGATGATATCTCGGCGACAATATTCTGATCCCTCCGGGTGAGATTCCGACGCATATCGGCAATCCCGGCTTCGGCCTGCGACATAATCGCACGATGGCGCAACGATTCGATTCCTTCCGAATCGGCCGCTCTCAGCAATCGGGCAATATCGGACGGAGACGTCCCGCCGCCGTTGAGGAAATAGGATTGTCGGTCAACCGAACGGAAGAAGCCCTCGACCTTTTTGTCCCAGCCAAGACCGACATGTGGAATCCCGAGAGAATAGGCTGCGATACAGGCATGCAGCCTGTGGGCAAGGATGACGTCGGTCGACAGAAGTATCCGAATCAGCTCTTCCGGCAAACATGGACGCGGGGCAAGTTGGAGTGCACCGGTTGCAGCAAGTCGGTGCATCGAAGCTTCGTCCCGTATCCGCTGAGCAAAGATCTGGTCCTCGCTGGCGCCGTTACAAAAGAGACGGACGTGGTATCCATCCTGGACCAGCAGTCGAATCAGATCGCGATATTCCGCGATGTCCCTTAACGGGATGGCCGAGGCTTTCTGGCTCGCATGCCGTTGCAGAATGACCGGCTCCGTGACGCATAGGCCGACTGTCGGCTGATGTCTCGATGACGCTGGACTCTCCACATCGCTGACAAGTGCTCGGGTCAGCAGTCCCGGGTCGTGAACGATCTTGGCTTCCGGCCCCTCAGGAAAATGTCGACGCCAACTGTCTTGGGCGAAGCTGTCACGCACGGAGAGGTGGACGATATTGGTTCGTTTCAGTCGGCCAAAAAGGCGTGCGGCCGGCGCAGACCAATGCCCGCTGACGCCGACAGCATAGATCGCCAGTGGGCGATTGTGGCGCCGGACACAATCAAGCACAGTGCCAACTTTCAATGGAAAATTCAGATCGTCGTCCTGAAAGAGATTGCCGCCGCCAATCACCACTGCGTCCGCTGCGGCGATCTTGGCATCCCATTTGCCGCGCAATTTCCGCAGCGCGCGCCCCAGGACATAGCCCACCGCCCAACGCCGCGCGAAACCGGGCAGACGATGCAATACCTTCAACGCCCGCTGGCGCCGACCGCTTCCTCCGCCCATGCCGAAACCTTCCCGCCCGGCGAGATCGATCGTCTCCACCTCGATATGGCCGGCTCCCCTGGTCAGGCCGGCCTCGATGCATTGCGCCAGGAGACCATCTCCGAGATTTTCGCTGTATTTGACATTGAATACGACAATCTTCACTGCAATCTCCCCACAACACCGATCTGTTGCATGCGCGCCGCCGGCGCTTCGCTCACGCGAACCAGAGATGGGACGGTGAGGGCGGAGACGCTGCCTGCGAGAATGTAGAACATCAACCCGAGGTCATAGACCGTGCCGGAAGTGGCGGCCGACACCAGCACGGTGATGAAACCGGCCTTGGCGGCGCGGGCGACAGCCGCTGCCTCCCGCAACGGCAGATTCCCAGGTCGCGTATCGGCTTTCAGGATCAGCATCACGAAGATCCCAAAGATCATCGCGCCGATGATGCCGAGATTAGACAACAGCACGAGGCCGAAACTCGAGGCGCGCGCGCTGCCCAATCCGGCGCCGAAGAAACGTGTGTCGACAAATGTCTGGTAGGCCATGGCATTCCACATGAACCGTTCGCGCCCGGACTGGCTGTCTGCCTTCGAGAACAACATCTCGTCGAGGAAGTCGTTTAAACCGTTGGCAAGATCCGGCATGGCGATCAGGACGAAAAGGATCACAAGCGGCATCGCGGCCATGATGGCGACGATCATCACAGGGCGCCCGGCACCGGGTTCGTGGCGCGAAGCCAGAAAGGATTGCAGGCAAAGCACCGGCAAGACCGCGCCAAGACCGACGAGAGCCGTCGCCGACGTCGAGAGGATCAGCGCCACCAGAAGCAGCGCGGCTATCATGCCGGTGGCGCGGGACCGAATGCCGCTGAGCCATAGGCTGGCGATCATCGCAAAGAGCACAAGCGTGAAATCGGCAAAGGCCGACGCTTCGGGAAATGTCCCGGAGATCCGCTTCAACCCGCCTTTCTCGGCATTGGTCAGCAGCGCGTAGTTGGCGGTTCGCACGAAACCGAGAAGGAATTCCGTGTGGCTGAAATAGGTAATGATATCGGCAAGCGCAAAGCCGAGATTGACACTGGCGACCACCAGCATGCCGTTGATCAAATTGGTGGGCGTGCCGCCTTTGCGAATGAAAGCGAACGTGGCGGCAAAGCAGACGAGGCCGCCAACCGCATAGACGGACTGGGTGATATTGTTGGACGAGAACTTTAACGGCACCAGCGAAATGAAGTTACGTCCGCCCACTGACCGCTCGACGGTCATCGTCTCTGTCATGCCCTGAAACAGACGCGGGAAAAAGACCGCCGTCGTCAGGCCGAAGACGGTCAGCACCAGGAGGCAGAAACCGGGGCGCGGTGGCGCCAAGGCTGCAAAAAGTGGCCCTTCGCCGTAGGCCAGGAACAATCGCATGCCAAAGAACAGCAGAAAGAGGCTCGGGACCAATACCGATGCACCGCCGAGGCCAGGCACGCTGAAGGCAGCAGCCGCACCGAACACCGTGCAAAGGATCATGACGGTAAACGACCACCGAACGGGCGCGGCCAGCATGGCCATGCCGACGATAAACGTTACTAATCCCATGATATTCATATGCCGTCCGCTCCGAAATATCGTCTATTTCACCGCGGCAAAAACTATCATGGCGTTGGTTGGCTTGTATTTCCGCCATGCCTAAGCCCTTTGGGGTACTGCATAAACCGAAAAGGGTTCTGTACCGAACAGATGCCGTTGCGTTAGCGTAAAAGCATGGAAAACGCTTCGTTCAAACATATACGACCATGGTCGATCGGCCGCCGCGGATTTATCGGCGCAGGCCTTGGCGCGACGCTTGCGTTGCTTGGCAGCGGCCTGACCGCGCAAGCCGGCGACACGGGAGACGCGCTCGACACCAGCAAGATGACCCTGACTTTCGAGGAGAATTTCGACAGTCTCAGCGTCTCCCCCTGGGGGCCGGGCACCCGCTGGATCGCGCACACGCCCTGGAACGGCGATTTCGGTGGCGCGCGCTTTACCGACCCCAAGGGCGATTTCCCCTTCAAGACGGAGGACGGGATGCTGCGCATCACGGCGGCGCGTGACGGCAAGGGCGTATGGCGCTCCGGCCTGCTCGCCTCGGTCGATTCGAAGGGCAACGGCTTTTCGCAGGAATACGGCTATTTCGAAATGCGCGCCCGGCTGCCGGACGGTCCGGGCGTCTGGCCAGCCTTCTGGCTGATCGGCAAGGACCGCTCGAAATCCACCGCCGAAATCGATGTCGTGGAATATTACGGCGACAAGCCGGGCGGCTATTCCGCCACCGTGCATGTCTGGCACCGCGGCGGCAAACATGATTCCGATTTTTCCCGCATCAACGTATTCGGCAATGCAAGCCCAACGGATCTTCATACCTACGGCGTAAAGATCGATTCCGACTTCATCCGCATGTATTTCGACGGCAAGTTCGTCTGGAAAACCAAAGTCCTGCCGGAACATCGCCAGCCGATGTATATTCTTTTGAATCTCGGCATCGTCGACAGCATCACCAAAATGGTGGCCTCGGATCCGTCCTTCATGTTTGTCGATTATGTCAGGGCCTATCAGTTCAAATAGGCGCCCGGCCCTGATGCCTTCTCCCTGCAGCAATACCCGATTGCCTGCGCTCCTTCACCAGGCGCAGAAACCGCAACCTTCTCCCTCCCGGGAGGGGTATTTTTTGCGCGTGATGCGCTCGATCTCCGTCACCCGTAATGCTTTTGGCCAGCCCGCGGCTACGTCGGCGGTCTTTTCCGACAAAATGTCTACGTCGGCTAAGGCTTAAGACTTTCGTTGAGGACGTCAGTCATCCCAATGATCAACTGGTGATTTTCCGACAGCGTGAAATTCTGCGGGCGACAACGAGGCACGCAAATCGTGCCGTCGCAGGCAGCAAACGCAGCCCGGAGCACAGCGATGATCGATTTCGATTCAGAAGAGAAAACCAACTTTGCCGCAACCATGCATTACGACCGAGACCGCAGCCTTCACGATATGGTGCATGAACAGGCCCAAGCCGTTCCGCACGCGACGGCTGTCGTTTTCGGCGATACCGCCCTCAGCTACCGCGATCTCGATCGGGTCTCCGACGCGTTGGCCGCCTATCTCATCAAGCTCGGCATCCGCAAGGCCGATATCGTCGGCCTGTTCCTGCCGCGCAGCCTAAACGCCATTGTCTGCAAGCTGGCGATTCTCAAGGCCGGCGGCGCCTATCTCCCCCTCGATCCTGCCTTTCCGATCGAGCATCTCGATTATGTCATCGGCGAATGCGAGCCGAAGGTGATCTTCGTCGACTCAGCCTATGGCGACAAAATTAGCGCAGTTCCCAGCATGCGCGGCAGGGTCATCGAGGCCGGTGCGATCATTGCGGAAATGACAATCCGCCCGCCTCAGCCAAGGCCTTCCGTCAAAATCGGCGGCGAGGATCTCGCCTATGTCATGTATACCTCCGGTTCGACCGGCCGGCCGAAAGGCACGGCGATTGCGCATCGCAGCATCGCCCGGGTCGTGCTGGATCAGACCTATGTCGACTTTCAGCCGGACGATGTGGTCCTCCACACCGCAACCATCGCCTTCGACGCGGCAACCCTCGAGATCTGGGGGGCATTGCTCAACGGCAGCAAGCTTGTCGGCATGCCTGACACCAGCTTCTCCGTCGCTCGGCTCAGCAACCTAATACGCGAAACCGGCGTCAGCGTCATGTTCCTGACGACCGGGCTCTTCAACCTGTTCGCCGACCACGCGGACGTCGATCTGCCGAAGCTTCGCCACGTCTTGTTCGGCGGCGATGTCGGATCGGCGGTCCATGCGCGGCGTTTTCTCAACCGTCATCCCGGCTGCAAGCTCACGAACGCCTACGGCCCGACCGAAACGACGGTTTTTGCAACAGCCTTCGAAGTGCCTTCGAACTTTTCCGGGCAGGAGCTGCCGATCGGCAAGGTGATCGCACATACAGGCATCGCCATTCTCGACGAGGAGTTGCGGGAAGTCCCGCATGGGGCCGAGGGACAGTTGGCGATATCGGGCGACGGGCTTGCGATCGGCTATTTCAAACGTCCGGAACTGACCGCGGAAAAGTTCGTCACAGTCAGCACGAACGGCGGACAAAAGCGATACTATCTGACCGGCGATCTCGCCATTCTGCAAACGGACGGCACAGTCGCCTTCAAGGGACGCCGCGACCGGCAGATCAAGATCAACGGCAAGCGTATCGAGCTCGATGAAATCGAGGCAACGCTGAGACGCGATCCGCGCCTTGCAGACGGCATCGTTCTCTGCCACGTCCAAAGTCCGACGCTGAAGCGCATTGTCGCCTACCTATGCCCCCGCCAGGGGATCGCGGGCGCAGGTCCCGATTTCGTGCCGAGCGTCATGGCGGCACTGCGCGCGGCACTTCCGGCCTATATGATCCCGAGTGCCGCCGTAGTGATCGATGCATTCCCGTTGACACCCGCCGGTAAGGTCGATCGCTCCAAGCTTCTGCCGCCACCGGTGGGGCCCATCGAGATTGCGCCTGACGCTGTCGCCAAGAGCCAGACGGAGGCACTTCTGGCATCGCTCTGGCAGGACGCGCTGGGCGCCGAAAAAATCGATCTCGACAGAAACTTCTTCGACCTCGGCGGAACATCCCTTCAGCTCATGCAGATACACGCCGGCCTTGAGGCCGAACTTGAACGTTCCGTCGACGTAGTCGCCTTGTTCAAGCATCCGACGATCCGTGAATTGGCCCGCTATGTCGACGGTAAGGCTTCGGGTTCGGCGCGGGCGATCGCCGCGGCCCAGCGTGCATCCCTTCAAAGAAAGACCATGTCCCAATTCCGCAGGAGTTCTTCATGACGAAAAATCATGACACCAGTCATGCCAATGGCGATCAGAGTGATTTCGACGACAATCAGGATTGGGACAATCAGGATTCAGGCGGTGTCGCTATTATTGGCATGTCCGGTCGCTTTCCCGGGGCTCCTTCGGTAGATGCGCTTTGGCAACTCGTCTGCGAGGGGCGGGATGCCTTTTCGCAATTTTCGCCGGAAGAACTCGAAGACGCCTTTACCGACGAAGAGCGCGCGCAGCCGAATTTTGTTCCGGCCCGACCGCATCTTCGTGACGTGGAGATGTTTGATGCCGATTTCTTCGGCATGTATCCGCGCGAAGCGGCGCTGACAGATCCGCAGCATCGGGTCTTCCTGGAAATCTGCTGGGAAGCGCTCGAAAACGGCGGTTACGATCCGCAGCGCTATCCGGGGATGATCGGTGTGTTCGCCGGCTCCTCCATGCCGACCTATCTGATCAACAACGTTCTGGGCGACCGCGCCAAGGCGGAAGAATTCACGTCCAACTATCAGATCGGCTGTTTCCAACAGCTTGTCGGCGCACTGAACGACACGCTCGCGACACGCGTCGCCTATAAATTCAATCTGCGTGGTCCCGCCTTTACGGTGCAATCGGCCTGCTCGACCTCGCTGCTGGCTGTATCGCAAGCCTGCCAGAATTTGCTCACCTACAACTGCGACATGGCGCTTGCCGGCGGTGTTTCGATCACCATTCCGCAAAAGCGCGGCTATATCTACCAGGAGGGCGGCATGGCCTCGCCGGACGGCACTTGCCGTCCTTTCGATGCAAACGCCGCCGGAACAGTTTTCGCCAGCGGTGCCGGCGTCGTCCTTCTCAAGCGCCAGGAAGACGCGCTTCGGGATGGCGACCATATCTACGCGATTATCCGCGGCTATGGCGTCAACAATGACGGCTCCGACAAAATAGGCTTCGTCGCACCGAGTGTCGAAGGCCAGGCCGAAGCGATTTCCGCAGCATTCGCGAATGCCGCCGTCTCACCCTCGACGATTGGCTATGTCGAATGCCACGGAACCGCAACGCCACTCGGCGACCCGATCGAATTCAGCGGCTTGAAGGGCGCTTTTTCAGAAGATCCGCCGCCGCCGGCCAGTTGTGCCCTGGGATCGGTGAAAGGCAATATCGGTCATACGGATGCCGCCGCCGGCGTCACCGGCCTGATCAAGACCGCGCTGGCGCTGGGCAAGGCGAAGATCCCGCCGATGGCCAACTATCAAAAGCCGAATCCGCGCATCGATCTCGATCGCAGCCCCTTTTATATTCCGACCGAAATGATCGACTGGCCGGAAACGGCGGCGCCACGCCGCGCGGGTGTTAGCGCATTCGGTGTCGGCGGCACGAATATCCATGTCATCGTCGAAGAACCGCCGGTTCGTCACGACGAACCTGCGGATGGGCATGAAGGGCCGTATATTCTGCCGCTTTCGGCAAACAGCCCGGCTGCCCTGTCGGCAATGCGCACCAATCTCGGCGACCACCTCGCCAAGAATCCCGGGCTGCCTTTGGCACAACTGGCTCATACGCTGCAGGCTGGCCGGCGGGAGTTCAATCACCGTCTCGCCATCGCCGCCAGCACCACGGAGGAAGCGATCGATCGTCTGACGGCGGAGCGCTACCAGCCGCTCATTGCCGCGGATGAGCCGCAGGTGGCCTTCATGTTTCCGGGGCAGGGCGCTCAATATGTCGGCATGGGCGCCGGTCTTTACAGCTCGGAGCCGGAATTCGCCCGTTGGATCGACCGCGGCGCCGAACTGCTGAAGATGACGCTCGGCGTCGATCTGCGCGATTATATCTGTCACACCGGCCCTGTGACGCAGTCCATGGCGGACGAGCAGCGTGAGACGCGCATCGCCCAGCCCTGCCTCTATCTGGTCGAATATGCGCTGGCCCGGCTGTGGTTGAGCCGCGGCGTCAAGCCCTACGCGATGATCGGCCACAGCGTCGGCGAATTCGTTGCGGCAACGCTTGCCAACGTCATTTCCTTCGAGGACGGTTTGCGGCTGGTCGCCAACCGCGGACGGCTGATGCAGAACCAGCCGCACGGCGCGATGGTGTCCGTGCGGGCTGACGCCGAAACCGTCTCGATGCATCTGCGCGGCAATGTCGAAATCGCTGCGATCAATGCGCCGAAACTCTGCGTCGTCTCGGGGCCGTTCGATGATATCGACACGGTTTGCGCCGGGCTCGAATCTGCCGGCGTCGCCTTCAGCCGGCTGCATACTTCGCATGCCTTTCACTCGGCAATGATGGATGATGCCGCCATTGCCCTGCGCGAAGAGACGGCGAAGGCCACCTACGGCAACGCCACCATGCCCTATATCTCCTGTGTCACAGGCGACTGGCAGACCGGGGAACGGGGAACTTCGCCGGACTATTGGGCAACACATTGCCGCGACGCCGTTCACTTCGCCGACGGGCTCGTGACGCTCTGCCGCGGCCGAAAACCGGTGCTTCTCGAAGTTGGCCCCGGCCGAACGCTCTCGGTCTTTGCCGCGCAGACGATCGGCCGTGACGATCTTGCCGCCATCGTGCAGTCCTTGCCCGAGCATGACCGCGCCTTTGCCGCCTCCGAAACACTGGCGGAAGCACACGGCAAACTCTGGATGGCCGGCTACGCGCTGGAATGGCCGACCCTGCCCGCCAATGCCCAGCAGCGCCTGGCCTTGCCAACCTATCCGTTCCAGCGCCAGCGCCACTGGATCGATGCGCCGCAATCTGCACGCCGCGCGTCGAGCCAACCGGTTCTGCCTGCTCAAATCCCTGCGCCCGCTGCCTCTTTCGCAGTCGATGTCAACCTTGTCGATGAGAACAAAGCCATGAACGTCGTAACACCACTCTCCCTTTCCAATCGTGTCCTCACTCTTGAAACCTCCCTGTTGACCTTGCTTAGCGAGATGTCGGGGGAGACGCTGGGAACCAGCGAACGGGCTGTGACTTTCCTCGAACTCGGCTTCGACTCGCTGTTCGTCGGGCAGTTCGCACAGCGCATCGAGAAGGAATACAAGGTCAAACTCTCCTTCCGTGAATTGCTCAGCAACATTCCTTCTGTCGCCGATCTGGCGCTTCATCTCGACCAACAGATGCCGCCGGACGCCGTGAAGGTGGCCGAGCCGACGCCGGTTGTCGCTGCTGCCGCGCCGGTTGCTGCGACACCGTCACCAGTCGCAATTCCGGCGGCGCTTCCGGTCGCCGCGATGCCGATGCTGTCCAGCTCTTCGCCCGATTTGGCAGCCCTGCTGCAATCGCAGATCCAGCTGGCACAGTCGCTATTTGCTCAGCAGTTGCTGATCCTGCAAGGCAGCACCGCGATCGCCCCGGTCGCCGCACCGATACCAGCCGCAGCGCCGGTATCGGCGGCCGTAACCGCTCCCGCGCCGGCCGCCGCAGCAGCCGCCAAGCCCACAACGGATGTGCCGGAAACCGAATTCGGCACGGAACGCATCAAGCTCTACCGCCCGGGCGCAAAGAGCCTCGCGCCGGAAATATCCAACGCCAAACGGGCCTTCATCGCCGACCTGACTGCTGCCTATGAAACGAAGAATGCCAAGTCCAAGGCCTTCACCAAGGCCAATCGTCATTGGCTTGCCGACCCGCGCACGGCTTCCGGCTTCCGCGCGGATTGGAAGGAAATGGTCTTCCCGATCGTCTGCGACCATTCGAAAGGCGCGCATATCTGGGACGTCGACGGCAACAAATACGTCGATCTGGTCAACGGCTTCGGGCAGACCGCCTTCGGCCATGCCCCGGATTTCGTCATCGACGCCGTCAAGGCTCAGGCCGACATTGGCTTTGCCATCGGCCCGCAAACACCGCTCGCCGGCGATGTCGCCGAGATGATCGCCGAGGTGACCGGCCATGAGCGCGTGACCTTCTGCAATACCGGCTCGGAAGCCGTCATGGCCGCCATGCGTCTCGCCCGCGCCGTCACCGGCCGCGACCGTATCGTGGTCTTCGCCAACGACTATCACGGCCAGTTCGATGAAGTGCTGGTCAAGGGCCGCAACCGGGCGGACAAGCCGATTGCCTTGCCGATCGCGTCCGGCATCCCGCTGGCTTCCGTGTCCAATATGACCGTGCTGCGCTACGGCGCTCCGGAAAGCCTGGATTTCATCCGCGCCAATGCTGAGGACATTGCCGCCGTCATCATAGAGCCGATCCAGAGCCGCCATCCGGAATTGCAACCGATCGAATTCGTTCGTGAGCTGCGCGATGTCGCCACCAAGTCTGAATTCGCCCTGGTTTTCGATGAAGTCGTCACCGGCTTCCGCGTCGATCCCGGCGGCATGCAGGCGATCTGGGGCATCAAGGGCGATATGGCGACCTATGGCAAGGTTGTCGGCGGCGGTATGCCGATCGGAGTACTGGTTGGAAGCTCGCGTTTCATGGACGCTCTTGACGGCGGCCACTGGAACTACGGCGATGACTCCGTTCCCATGACCGCGCCGACTTTTTTTGCCGGCACATTCGTCCGTCATCCGCTGGTGCTTGCCGCAGCGCATGCCGTTCTGCATCACATCAAGGGCGAGGGGGCAGCTCTTTACGGCCGCGTCGCGGAACGAACCCAGGCGCTCGTCGCTGAAATCAAAGCGGATCTCGCAAGACGCGGCATTGCCGATGTCGTCCATGGCTACAAAAGCTGGTTCGCCACCGACTTCAGCAGCCAGGATTCACTCGGCGCACTGTTTTACGCGCAGATGCGCCTGAACGGCGTTCACATCCAGGACGGCTATCCCTGCTTCCTGACCACAGCCCATAGCGAAGAGGATTTCCAGACGATCGCCAAAGCCTTCCGCGACAGTCTGGATGCCCTGCAGTCGGCGGGTATCCTGGCGCCCGCCGAAGACAGGCCAACCCCGTCATCTGAGACGAAAACACCGGCGGTGGCGCGCGCTTCGCGGCCGCAATCCGCACCGCTGACCGAGGCGCAGACGGAAATCTGGCTGGCAGCACAGGCCGGCGACGAAGCCTCGTGCTCCTTCAACGAGTCCTTTTCATTGAAACTCGAAGGCGATTTCGACGAGAAAGCGTTCCGCAAAGCCCTTGATACGGTCGTTGCCCGCCACGACGCGTTCCACATCCGTTTTGACCGTAGCGGCGAGCGCTTCCAGTTCATTCCGGATTTCAAGCTCGACGCGCCGCTGGTCGATGGTGCCGATGAAGCGCTTCTGCAGCAGATCGTCGAAGACGAGGCGCTGACACCCTTTGATCTCGTCAACGGTCCTCTGGCGCGTGCCAGCATCGTGAAGCTCGGTGCCGAAAAGCATGTCTTCGTCTTCACCGGCCACCACATCGTCTGCGACGGCTGGTCGATCAACGTCTTCGTCGATGAGCTGTCGACCGCCTATGCCGCCTACCAGCAAGGTGACACACCGCAGTTCGAACCGGCTTTATCTTTCGCTACCTATTCGACCGACTTCGCGCCGAAGCCGGAGAAATCCGGAGCAACGGAACAATTCTGGCTCGACCAATTCAAGACGGTTCCCGATCTGCCGGAAATGCCGCTTGACCGGCCGCGTCCGGAATATCGCAGCTTTGCCGGCGGAACCTGCACCGGCTTCATCGGCGCGGATGTCTACAAAACGCTGAAGAAGGCGGGGGCGAAATCGGGCGCGACGCTGTTTTCCACCCTGCTTGCCGCGCTGCAGGTGACGATCTCGCGGCTTTCCGGCCAGGAGGACATCGTCATCGCCATTCCTTCGGCTGGGCAAAGCCTGATCGGCGACCAGATCCTTGTCGGCCACTGCGTCAATCTTCTGCCGCTGCGCCAGATGGTGACGCCAGCGGAATCCTTCGCCACTCATCTGAAGGCAACGCAGCAACTGGTCTTCCAGGCCTTTGAGCATCAGGATTACACCTACGGCACGCTGGTGCGCAAACTCGGCATCAAGCGCGACTCCCGACGCCTGCCGCTCACCGAGATCCAGTTCAACCTGGAGCGCATGGCCGGCGGCTCGGCTTTCGGCAACCTCAAGCCTATGATCGAGCCGAACGCCAAGGCCTTCTCCAACTTCGACATGTTCTTCAACATGATTGAGGCGCCGGATCACATTCGCATTGACGTCGATTTCAATGGCGACGTCTTCGACCGCGCCACCATCGAACGCTGGATCGGCCATTTCTCGACGCTGGCAGCAGCGCTTGCGAAAGATATGGAGCGCAAGGTTTCCGAATTGCCGCTGATGACGGCGGATGAGAAATCCTGGCTGATCGATGATCTGAACCATACCGCCATGGACTACGATCACGACCAGTTCGTCTTCTCGCTCTTCGCAGACAGGGCAGCCGAACATCCGGAGGCTATTGCCGCCGAACATGACGGCCGTACGATTACCTACGGTGACCTGGAAACCCGGTCCAACCAGCTCGCCCTCTATCTGCAGCAGGAGATCCCCGAACCCGGTCAGCGCATTGCACTTCTGGTCGAGCGCTCGCTCGAAATGATCGTCGCTCTCATGGCGGTCATGAAGGCCGGGCACACCTATGTGCCCATGGACCCGGCCCATCCTGAGCCGCGGTTGCGCCAGACACTGGATATCGCCCGTGTCAGCGGCCTGATTTGCGACAGCGATGAGATGGCGCGGCTTGCAGCCTCCGGCACACCCGTCATCCGCATCGACAGGGATGCAGACGCGATCGGCTCGATGAATGGGGCGACCCTGAAGAATCTGCCGATCGATACAACGGCGCCGGCCTATATCATCTTTACATCGGGCTCCACCGGCATGCCGAAGGGCGTCGAAGTGTCCCACCGGGCGCTGACCAACTTCCTCCTCTCGATGGCGAAGGAACCCGGCTTCACTGCCAAGGACACGCTGATTGCGGTAACGACGATCTCCTTCGATATTGCCGGGTTGGAAATGTATCTGCCGTTGATATCGGGAGGAAAAGTCGTCATCGCCAGCCGTACGCAGGTCCAGGACGGCTTCGCGTTGGTAAAACTGGTCAACGACCACAATGCCACGGTGCTGCAGGCAACCCCCACACTCTGGCAGATGTTGACCGAGGCCGGCCTTAAGGAACGATCGAACCTGAAAATGCTCTGCGGCGGCGAACCGCTGCCGAAAGAGTTGGCCAAATCGCTGCTGACGATCGGCGCCGAGCTCTGGAACATGTACGGCCCGACGGAAACGACGATCTGGTCGTCGGTGCAGCGGATCACCGATGCGGATCAGCCGATCACCATCGGCCACCCGATTGCCAACACGCAGCTCTATATCCTCGACCAGAACAATCGCATCGCACCGATCGGCGTCACCGGTGAGCTGCACATTGGCGGCGACGGCCTGGCGAACGGCTACTTCGACCGGCTTGACCTGACCGAAAAAGCCTTCGTGCCGTTCTGCTTCGCCGTCGGCAAGCCGAAGCGGCTCTACAAGACCGGCGATGTCGGAAGGCGCCTTGCCGATGGCTCACTGCAATTGCTCGGCCGGCGCGACCAGCAGATCAAGCTTCGCGGTTTCCGCATCGAGCTCGGCGATATCGAAGCCGTCGTCTCCAAAGCGGAAGGCGTTCGCCAATGCGCGGTCGTCGCGGCGGAAAACCAGAAGGGTGATCGCTCTCTCGTCTGCTACGTCATACCCACCGTCAGTGGCACCGAGCTTTCGCCCGCCGATCTTGCGGCCCATGCCAAAGCCAATCTACCCGGCCATATGGTGCCGAGCTTCTGGGTGACGGAAAGCGAGCTGCCACAGACCGCCAATGGCAAACTTGACCGCAAGACCCTGCAGATGCGCGGTGTGCCACAGCGCGAGGCTGTAGCCATCAAGGTCCAACCGAAAACGGAGACGGAGCGGCGGCTGCTGACGATCTGGCAGGAAGTCCTGAACCTCGGCGACATCAGTGTCGACGACAATCTCTACGCGCTGGGCGCCGACTCGCTGACGATCTTCCGCATCGCCGCCCGCATGCTCGACACCGGTCTGCCGCTGGAGGCGAAGCATCTGCTGCGTCATCCTTCGGTGGCCGAGCTGGCGGCGTTCGCCGACAGCCAGGGAGAGATCACAGCCGATCCGGTTCAATTCCATGTTCCATCATTGAGAGACTTCCGTAACGGCGCACGCCGCGGATTGGAGAGGGCAGTATGAGTACGGTTGAAAATAGCCCGGTAGGCCAGGTTGCCGATCTGGAGATCATCGGCGAGTTTCCCTGCACGCAGACACAATTGCGCTGCTGGATCCTCGACCAGTTGCTTCCCGGCAATCCAGCGCTCAATGTTGCGGTTCGCTGGGAAATTCGCGGCGCCTTCAAAGCCTCCACCATCGAGGCGGCCTTTCGCAAGGTGATCCAGCGCCACGAAATCCTCAGGACGCGGTTCATCGAAAGGGAAGGCCAGCCCTTTCAGCAGGCGGTCGACAGGATCGATTTCAAGATGTCGGTGATCGATCTGCGCAGCATGCCGTCCGATCAGCGCCAGGCGAGGATCCTGTCGATCGGCGAGGAGACGGCGCAGGCTCCCTTCGACCTCAGCAAGCCCGGGCTCTTTCGCGTCTCGCTGCTGATGGCCGAAAATGACCGCGGGGTTCTCCTCATCACCGCCCATCAGAGCTGCTTCGACGGTTGGTCTATCCGCGTGCTCGGACGGGAAGTGGGGGAAATTGCTGCCGCCATCGATGCCGGCCGGCAGCCGACGCTGCCGGAATTGCCGCTGCAATATGGCGATTATGCCCTCTGGCAGCAGGAATACCTGCAGAGCTACGGTTTCGAGACGGAAAAGACCTTCTGGCGAGAAAAACTTGGAGGCGCGCCTTACTTCGAAGTTACGCCGGACCATCCGCGCGGCCGCGTGAAGACCAATCACGGCAACATTCTCTCCATCGCGCAGCCTATCGCCTTCAGCGAGCGCATGGATGCCGCCGCACGCGCTCATCGCGTCTCGCAATATAGCTATGGCGCTGCCATCATCAGCGCCATGCTGTATCGGCTGACGCATGCCTCGACCGTGATGTTCGGTTCGCAGGTCGCGGGCCGTGAACATAGCGATCTCGAAGACCTAATCGGCGTTTTCATCAACAACCTCGTGCTGCGCGTCGACTTCTCGTCCGACATTTCGTTCGCGCAGCATATTCATTCGGTCAGCGAGACGGTCGAGGGGGCGCTGAACCATCAGCGTATGCCGTTCAACAAGCTGGTGGAGCTGATCAACCCGGTCCGCGATCCCTCGCGCAATCCGCTGATCTCCGTGAACTTCAACCTGCAAAAGGCGTTTCTGGAGGATCACCGCTACGGCGGCTTCGAACTGATCAGCTCACCGTCGCAATCGCCTGGTGTCATTTACGATCTGAGCTTCATCATGATCGGCCGACCGACGGGCTGGCGCATGTCGATCGAATACAATGCCGACCTCTTCGAGGCGAGCACGATCGAAAGCCTGCTGCAGCTCTGGCAGAAGGCCTATGAGATCGCCCTCGACCATCCCGAGGCATCGCTCTCTTCGCTGACCGTGCCCGAACGGCATGCTATCGCTGACGCCAAGAGCACACCATCGGCCGAGCTTCCTGCCGGTGATGCCTTGGCCGATACGCCGGCGGCGAAGAAGACGGCGGCGCTTGCTGCCCTTTGGCAGGACATCCTGCAAGTTCCGCAGGTGCGGCCGAAGGACGACTTCTTCGCGCTCGGCGGTCACTCGTTGCTGGCGTTGCGGCTGCTGTCGGCGGTGCGGGATAAATTCAACGTCAAGCCGACGCTCGAACTTCTCTTCAAGGAACCGACGCTCGAAGGCTTTGCCGCCGCGATCTTCGATACGCCGAAGACGCAGGCGTCCGCGACCCAGTTCGTCAACCCTTGGGAGTTGGTCACCTGCAAACGCGGTACAGGGCCGGCCACGGTTTATACGCTCAACCATCCCTTCCTGTATTATCGCCTGGCAAACGAATTGCCGGATACGATATCGGTTCAAAACGTCAACATGTTCAATCCTGATCTCAGGAAGGGTCTGGCTGATCTGCGCCTCGAAGACATCGCCCGCTATGCGGTCGACGCCATGCAGGTCGACGTTGACGCCGGACCCATTGCCCTCGTCGGGCTCTGCGTCAACGGCACGCTGGCCATGGAGGTGACCCGGCAGTTGCGGGAGAAGGGGGCTGATGTCAGCTTCACCGCCATCATCGACACATGGGCGCCAGGCTACTTCAAGTCTCTGCCGAAACGGGAGCAGAAGCGATGGAACAGGGAGCGGCGCGTCAAGCGTCTCGCCTATTTCACTAAAAAGGTACTGTCGGGCCGGACGCCGCTGATCGTTTATCTGAAGGAGTTCAATTTCTCCCTTGCGCTTCTGAACATGTTCGGCGTCAAAGGCGGGCAATATTCACCTGAGGAAGAGGCCAACGCGGCGGTGACGGATCTGCTGGTGGCGGCTGCGCGCAGCTACAAGCCGGCGCAGAACAAGGACCCTTCGGTGATCCTGCTGCGCAGCCAGGCCAATCATCCCCGCGCTCGCAAACTCCTGTTCGGCTGGGGCGATGCGGTGGCGACAGATACCACCGTTATCGACATCGATGGCTGGCACGAGGACTCGGTGACCGAACTGGCATCGGTGGTCTCGAAGAAGTTCGGCGACGCTTAGGCGCCGCCGCTTCGACCGACATCTGGCGAAACCGCACAGGAAACGCGACTATGGATATGACCAAGCCTTTGAGGATCGGTGTTCTTGTCGGGCACAAGGACGGGTTCGAGAACTGGGAGCTGATGGTCTTCGACCGGATCCTGGCCGATCCGCGATTTGAGCTCGTTACCCTGCTCGTTCACCCGCATCCTTTCGGCGATCGGATGGCCTCGTCGCTATTTGGGCTGGTGGCGCGACTGGAGGCCAAATTCCTTGCCCGGCAGCCTGCCTATACCCCGAAGCGTTTCGACCCCGGTCGGCAGCGTATCGATTACATCGAAGCCATCGGCGACCGCAACACCACCGATGGCAGCGTCGCGCGCGCATTGCTTAAGCGTCTCGATCTCGATCTGGTCATACGCACCACGCCGGAGGGTTTGCCCGACGATGCGATCCAGGCTCTGCCGTTCGGCGAATGGGCCTTCAATTTCTCCGACCAGCGATCGGAGCATGCCGATTGGTTCAGCTATGCCAACGTCATCGCCAAGGCACCGGTCACGGAGCTGATGCTCTATGCCAGGCGCGGCGTCGACGCCCCCGCGGGCCAGATCGCTACTTCCTCGTTCAACATCAAGTTCAGCGCGGCGCGTAATACCGCCTTCGTGCGGGAGCGTGGCGCCACGCTTCTGATGCGCGAACTCGCGCGTTTGGCCGATACGCGCCAGCTAGACCCAACAGCGGTGCGCCTGCCGGCAATATCCGCTCCGTCGTTCGGCGATCTCTTCCGCTATACCGGCGCGTTGTCAGGTTATCTCTCAGAAAAATCGCTCAAAGCATTGAAAACAAGACTGCATTTTGGGTCATCTATCTGGACGCTCTACACCGGTCGCGGCCGGATCGACGATTTCGATCCCAGCCAGGCGATCGAAATCCCGCCGACCAAAGGCGACATCAAGGCCGATCCATTCCTCTTCCAGCACGATGGTGAGTGTTACCTGTTTTATGAAGCCTATGCCGATGGCGACCGCAAGGCACATATCGCCGTCGGCCGCTTCAACGGCGACAAGGTAGAGCGGATCGGCGTGGCGCTGGATTGCCCGCACCATCTCTCCTATCCATTCGTATTCCGCGAAGGCGACGACATCTTCATGATGCCGGAGACGCATCAATCTCAACGTGTCGAGATCTGGCGCTGCACCGAATTCCCGCTGAAATGGGAGCTCTATTCGACCGCGCTGGAGGGCCAGTCGGCTGCCGACAGCATCCTGACGCGTCACGGCGGCAAATGGTGGCTCTTCACCAACCTGTCGGACTATCACGCCTACGAGGATCACTGCAGCGAGCTCTATATCTTCGAGGTTGATGGCCCCGAGTTGAAGCGCGTCGTGCCGCACAAGCGCAATCCCGTCGTCATCGGCAGCACGGTGGCGCGCAATGCCGGGCGCATCTTCGAGCGCGACGGCAGGATCTACAGGCCATCGCAACGAAATGCCTATGGCATCTATGGCTACGGGCTGAATATCATGGAAATCGAGCATCTCACGCTCGATGATTATCGCGAACGCTGTATCCGCACGATCACGCCGGACTTCAAGACCGGACTTCTCGGCTGCCATCATTTCGATGCAGCGGGGGGGCGCTATATTCTGGATGCGAGACTGACCATTTAGGCGCCTCCTCCTCATCGCTGCGATAGCGCAAGCCAACTGGATGGCCCTTTGTCAAAGCGACGACGGCGCCGGCGAATGTGATCGGCGTTTCGAGTGCCAGAATCCGCCAATTCGAAGGTGCGTCGGGATCGCCGTCCAGCCGTTCCAGTCTCGGTTCGTTTGCCCAATCGAAGGTCACGTCGAAACTGTCGAGTGGCAGTGATAGTCCCGCGCCATGCGCCTTGACAAAAGCCTCCTTGCGCGTCCAGCAGCGGTAGAAGCCATCGAGATAGGCCTCCGGCGGCAGTGCCTGCAGGGTCAGATATTCCCTTCGAGAAAAGAAACGGCCGGCGATATCTTCCTTGAGGAAACGGATTTCCTCAATATCGATGCCGAGGTCGTAATGGTCGGAAATAGCCAGCGCGGCAAGATCGGCACTGTGGCTGAGATTGAAGTGGATGGGCGAGCCGCCGGGAAGGGCGATGGAGGGCTTGCCGTAGTCATTATAGGTGAAGGAGAACATGTGCGGCGGCAGGCCGAGATAGCGCCCCAGGATGGACCGCAGCCGTCCTCTTCCGACAATGAACCGTTGTCCATCGCGCTCCTGGACGAAGCGCGCTGCCCTCGCCAGCTCTTCAGCGGATAAAAGCGCCGCGAATTCATCGACCGAAGGCGGCGGCGCATCCAGGCTCCAGGTCCAGACGTCGATGACGTCAGGACCGATGACTTCGAAACTAGGTTGTTGCATAGGAGAGTTTGCCGCTGGCGGTCGGGCCTTGGCGAACCATGCGCCGCGCCAGATAGGCGACCAGCGCCGCCGGATAGTTCTCACCGAGGCTGATGCGGCAAGTACGCTTCAGGATATCCAAGGTTTGAGCGCACATATCGGGCGTGTATTCGATCTTCCGATCTGTCCAGTTGTAGGGGTTCATCGCAGGGTGGCCGCTGCGCTGCTGCAACACCGGTTGCCAATTGGTGTAGACATGCCGACTGGAATCGTAAAGCCGGTAAACACCGCGCCTGTTCTCCTCGACAAACTGCCTGGCGTCGTCGGGCGTTTCGAAGATGACATGCAGACCGGCGGCATTGGCGGCATCATTATGCGGGCCGATGCGCATCCGGTCGCTCTTCGACAGGATCTCGGTCATTATGTCGTAGCGCTTGCGCATGCGGGCGATCATTGGATCGAGACGCTTCAATTGCACGCTCAGCATGGCGCCCTGGATCTGGCTGGCCTTGAAATTCACGCCGAGCATCGGTGGTTCGTTGGCGTTGTCGAGATGGCCGCGAAACAGCGAACCGATGTCGTGATACATGCGCGCCCGGGCAAAAAGCTGCGGATCGTTGGTAACGACTGCGCCGCCTTCGCCGATGTTCATGTTCTTGAACTGGTTGAAGCTGTAAGCGCCGAGGTCGCCGATCGTGCCCGTGCGCTTATTCTTGTAGCTGAGGCCGACGGCCTGGCAGGCATCCTCGATAACGATAAGATTGTGCTCGCGGGCAATGCGCATGATGCTGTCCATGTCGCACACCATGTTCGACATGTGCACAGGGATGATTGCTTTCGTCTGTGGTGTGATCTTCCTGACGATGTCTGCAGGGTCCATCGTCAAAGTCTGGTCGATATCGACAAGAATCGGCACAGCGCCGGCCGCCAGCGGCGCTGCGGCGGTGGCGATCCAGGTATAGGCAGGCACCAATACTTCGTCGCCGGGGCCGATGCCGGCGGCGACCAGCGCCGAAATCAGCGCGCCAGTGCCGCTGCTCATCGTCAACGCATGCTGCACGCCGAACTTGGCGCAGAAATCCGCCTCGAACCGCAACAGGGGACCGCCAGTATCATCGCCATAGCGCGCCAATTTTCCTGAGGCAAACACCGGCGCAAGCGCCATCCATTCCCGCAATCCGACTTTAGCCATATCTTTCGCTCCCGATGAAAATCAGCGGCTCTCTTCTTGGAGACTAGCGCTCGTTCACGCCGTTTTCAGCATGGCTTTCCGGCTAGGAAAGGTTTGATGTACCGCCAGACGACCTATCCAAAATCGGTAGTCGGGATAAGCACCTATGCCAATTGGACGATTATTCGTGAAGCTGCGATTCTGATAGAAAAACAAGGAATTGTAGGAGAATGTTATCATGGCGATCCGCGACCTCAGAACCGCACCAGACAATACGCTGCTGCATGCCGATATTGCCATTGTCGGCGGCGGTCCCGCGGGCATTACCATCGCACGGGAGCTTGCGAATACGCCACTCCATATCCTCGTCGTCGACAGCGGCGGGCTAGACTACGAGGCCGAAGTCCAGGCGCTGAACTCGGTCGAGAATGTCGGTGAGCCAGTGGCGCGCGCGGGTGTCGAGCCAGTCGGGCGCGGTTATGCCGACAGCCTGGAATGGCTGAACGCGATCCCTGCTTTCGAGCTGCGCAACCGCCTGCTTGGCGGCAGCAGCCATACCTGGGTCGGCAAATGTGCAGCCTTCGACGAGATCGATTTCGCAAAGCGCCCATGGCTGTCGCCTTCCGGCTGGCCGATCGGGCGCCGCGAGTTGCAGGCAGCGCTCGATCGGGCCGGCGACCTGCTCAATCTTGGCCCCAATCTTTACGATGAACGCCTCTATGAACGGCTGTATTCCCGCCCGGCCGATCTCGGCATGAAGCGCGACCTTCTGCGTCCGTTCTTCTGGCAATTCAGCCACGAGCGGGACCAGCGCGGCGAACCGATGCGCTTCAATCGGCTTGCGCGCGAGATTGATGCGACGAATATCGATTTTCTGACGCATGCGACGGTGACGGAGATCAATCTCGACAACAATGCCCGCCGGGCGACATCGATGAACGTGGTAAGCCTTGAAGGAAACAGGGCGATCATCAACGCCAAGACGATCGTCCTTTGCGGCGGTGGCATCGAGAATGCCCGGTTGCTGCTAGCCTCCAACGCCTTGATGAAGTCCGGCATCGGCAATGGAAGGGACGTCGTTGGCCGCTACCTTGCCGATCATCCACGTACATCGCTCGCTCGCGTCACGGGGGGCGATATCGACGCGATAGCCCGGCATTTCAATTTTTATGGCCTGTCGCACAAAGGGCGGACGCATTTCTATCTGCAGGGACTGTCACTCAGTCCGGATATGCAGGTGCGTGAAGGCCTCACCAATTGCGCGGCCTATCCCGTTCAGATCCATGCCGCAGACGATCCCTGGGGTGCGCTGAAGCGCGTGGTACACGGCTCCCGCCAGACATTGACCCGTGATGTTTCCGCCATCGCACGTTCACCGGGAATGATCGCATCCGGCCTCTACAGTCGGCTGGTCCGCAAACGAGGGCTGCCGCATCGCTCGATCGAGCTGCGTTTCGACGTGATGGCGGAGCAAAAGCTCGACCCGGAAAGCAGAGTCACTTTATCGGACGAACGCGATCGGTTCGGCAGACCTCTGCCGCGGGTTGATTGGAAAATAGGTTTCTGTGAAATCAATAGTATAAAGCGGTTAGCGCAAGTAATGTCTGAGGAATTCGCCCGCATAGGCCTGCCGCGGCCGCAGCTCGCCGACTGGATCGCGCTGGACGATGATAGCGATGCCGCTTTCATGGATATGGCGCATCCGTCCTGCACCACGCGTATGGGCACCGATCCCGCCACGAGCGTCGTCGATTCGAACGCCATGGTACATGGCATTGACGGATTGTTTGTTGCCGGTAGCTCGGTCTTTCCAACAGGCGGTCATGCCAATCCGACATTGATGCTGCTGACGCTGGCAATTCGTCTCGCCGATCATCTCATGGCGCGACATGCGATCGAAAGGCCGCATGTCGTGGCGGAGCCGTCATCGCCAGTTGTGATGAAAACCCCTGACATCTCTCTCGCACTTCAGGTCTAAGCCCTATCGCCTGAACTGCTGCAGGGTCGTGTTTTACGCAAATCCGGACGGAAAGCCCTTGCGCGTCGTTCCCGGAACAATTCTAGCCAAGGCGGAAATAGAAACCAGCGCTTTCGCTTCGTCCCAATTCCGGATGCGTATCGATGAGGTGAGACAGAGAAGGGATCGCCCAGCGGTCGACCTGCTTGTAACCGAGCTGCGTCACATCGCTCAGGAAAGTGGCCTCATCGCGCATCTGATAGGGCACATATGTGCCGCTTATTCGTTCCAGCGTCACAACGGTGCCGCTCTTGTGGAGGGCGACTTTGTTGAGGATCAGATGTTTAGGCAGGGCGGGCAGACGCTGCAACAGGCTGGAAAGCGGCACATCCAGATATTGCATCAGGCCGGAACCGAGAAAAAGCGGTATGCCGCCGGCATCCTCGATCCGGTCGACGAAGCGGAGGCCCGTCAGGCCATCGCGCTCCGCCAAACGCCGCCCGACGCGGATAATTGCTGGAAGATCGTAAACGATCCAGCGGAAGGAATCGTTGAACGGCAACAACGGCCGGAAAGCTCTGTATTTCGTTCCCATATGGCCGCCGGCATCGATGACGCCGTCAATTTCCTGCATCAGGTTGCGCATCCAAAACATCACCGGATAGTCCCACGGCAAGACCTGGCACATTTTGGAAAAGCCGACGCTGGCAATTTCCTCGTGATCGTAACCGGCCATCGGCATAGTCTTGGCGGTGGCGAAGGCGGCCTCATAGGAGCTGTAAGCCCCGGTAAATCGCCGCGGGAAAGGCGACAAATAACGCAGGCGCCCGCCGGCGGCGCGCAGCGGCGACAAAGACCGGCCAAGGCTGCGAACCGTTTCGCCTAAGATCGAGCGCGTGTTCTCTGACAAAGATACAGTCGCCATTATCGTTTCCTCAACCGGCCTCGAACGGCCTTTCTCGTTTGAAATACCCACAAACTATCGCCGACCAGCCGCGAAGATTGGGATCGGGATGCCTATCACTTTCTGAAGGATAGCAAGGGTGAGAACGTAGATCGCTCCGCCTGACACGACCTGTATTGCCACCGTCGACAGGTGCCGTAACGCAGATGCTTCGGCGAGATAACCGAGCGAATAGACCGTCGCGGCCATAGCTGCGATGGCGACGGCGACGTAGGCGCAGTCGCGTATCACCCGGCTCCATGCGAGGCCGCCGTAGTTGCGCTGCAGACGCACTGATGTCGCAAAGGAAATCAGTGACGCTAGGCATTGACCCAAGGCCGCCGCCTCGACGCCGAAGGGCGCGAGGAGGACGATCAGACCGACCGAAATGGCGCCGTTGAACAGCAGCGCAGGAGGCATACGCTTGATATTGCCGGACAGGGACAACAACGGTTCGGTGACATAGCCGGGGGTCAGCAGCACCTGCTTGGCCGACAGGATTGCTACGAGAATCGCCGCCGGCGCCCATTTGTCGCCAAGCACCACGTCAATCAGACCCGACGAGATCAGCGACAGACCGAGATAAATCGGCGCTGAGGCCGCCATCAGAATGGTCATGAAGGTGGTGGCGGATGCGCCGACATCGCGCGACGCCTTGCCGTTGGCATCGATCTTGACGGCCGCCCGGCGGAACAAGGTCCAGGCGAGCATGCGAGCCGGTTCGCCGATAAGTTCGGAAAAGGCGGCAATGATCCGCTCGGCGACGCGATAGTAGCCTGCCTCGGTGAGGCCGAGAAAACTGCCGATCGCCAGCGTACCGGAATAGGAGCGCAGGAAGAAGATAAGTCGGTTTGCCAAAATATGACGCGAGAACCCCAGGATTTCGCGTGCGAATGGCCAGGTCAGGCGCAGCCTCGGATACCAGCGTGCCACCGCCGCGGAGGCAAATAGGCTGACGAGTTGCGTCGCGAGCCGGCCAATGACAAGCGAGAAGACATTCCACCCGATCCATAGGCCGAGTATGGTGACGCACAGCCCGGTGACCTCGGCCGTGATGCGGATGACCGCCTGTTTGCGCAGAAGGCCCCTGGCGACCAGCAGCCCGTCATAAACAACCGAAAGCGACGAGGGGAGGAACCAGCAGCTGAAGAGGCCAAGCAACATGCCTTCCCAGGGCTGATGGAAGACAAGCCACACGGTGGCGGCGATGCTTAGTCCGACCATCGTGACCAGCACGCCCGAAATGATCGAGATCGTCCCGATCTGGTCGAGTTCATGCTCGCTGCATTCGGTCTTCATCACGAATTCGCCCCATCCGCCTTCGGCAACGACGACGAGCAGGATCATGATGGCGGAGCTGTAGGCATAGAGGCCAAACTCTGCCGACGCGAGCACACGTGCTGCGACGAGGAAAACGACGAGCTGCACGACCTGGGAGACGACCTTCGAGCCCAAAGTCGAAGCACCATCGCCGATAACGGACGGCAAACGCAGACGAAGCCATCGCGGCAAGCCGAAGCGGCCGGAAGGCGAAGGGGGAAGGGGCAATCCGTCCATCAGCGCGTCCCCTCGCTCGGATGAAAGGAAAGCGAAATCCCTTCGGCGTTGCACGGTTGGTTTATCCCCACCCCCCAATATTGGGTGGGTTTCCTTAAGAAAAACCGGCTATGCTGTAGATAAGTCATGTATTGTTCCCATTCGGAACACAATCTTGCGCCAAAGGAAGCGATCCAAAAACCAAGCAAACTGGCGTTGAACGGCCGAGCGTTGCCTAAGCTTCGGTTCGGGTCCAAAACGATGGTTTTGATTGGTTCTCGCCCAACAGAGGGTTTTTCGTAAACAGCCATGAGACGACATGCAGAACAGGTCATGAAGGACGTCGATCCCGATCGTGCCACAACCGGGTGGCGACGCTCCCCGCGGCGGAAATTGGTGCTTCGTTGGCTGCTGATATTGTTTTGTCTCGCTATCTGGGCTGCGGTCGCCATCTTTTTCATTTGGTGAGCCGTTCCTTTTCATTGCGAGCAAGCAGCACGACGCCGACGGTCTTCCAGAGAATGGTGACGTCCGTCCCGAATGAGCATGTATGGTAGTAGTCGACATCGAACTGCACACGCTCCTCATAGGAGGTGTCGGCGCAGCGGGTGACCTGCCATAGGCCGGTGATGCCGGGCTGCAGCGCCAGATAGCAGTGCAGTTGCGATCCGTAACGCTCAAGCTCTGCAGCCACGATCGGCCGCGGCCCGACGAGACTCATCTCGCCACGCAGTACGTTGAGAAGTTGCGGCAGTTCGTCGGCACTGCTCATGCGCAAATATTTGCCAAGCCAGTGGACCCGCGGATCGTTCATCAACTTCCGGGTCGCCAGCCACTCTTTCTTCCGCTCCGGCTCGCGCTCCAGCAATTCGGCCAGCCGTTTGTCGGCATCCCTGCGCATGGAGCGGAATTTCAAGCACTGGAACGTGCGGCCCTCACGGCCAACACGGGCGTGGCGGTAGATGATGGGTCGGCCATCGACCAACAGCAGTGCGATCGCGATCATGAGAAGCGCGGGGGACAGAAACAGCAGCCCCATGGCCGAAAGCAATATATCGACAGCACGCTTGGTGCGGCTGCGCCTTGCTGTCAGTTTCAAATCATGAAGCGATTGCTCATCATGAGCATAGCCATCAAAAGCCGACAGCATTTTTGGAACCTCTCGACATCCGGAATCCTGCCACAAAGCTGCCAGTTGCACCGAAACTTGACAATTGACCCTGAGGGTATTGCCCTAGTCCCATTGACGTAAGGCCGGGAAAGCACGGCTAGATGCGCGGGTAATTCGTCTACTCGACTACCCGATTGGTGCCGGTTTGGCGGCTTCGGGGTAATCATCTTCGGGGGCGATGGGAGCCGTCCTCTCGGTCGCCGTGCGCTCCAGAATGCGACCATAGAGGGCGATCAGTGCATCTCGCCAGGAAGCCGGCGTGTGAGCTAGACCGCTCGACCGGCGCATGCAGTTGACGCTCATCAGACGGACCAGCATGTTGTCGCCCGTAAGCCGGCGCATCGCGGCCGCAAGCGTTTCCACCTTGCCGCTCTGGAAGGTCAGTCCGCAGCCGAGCTCGGCAATCTCATCGCCAAGAAGCGCCGCGTCGGGAAGGATGACCGGAATACCGCTGGTCACGGCCTCCAGCGCCGCAAGCCCGAAAGGCTCCGGCACACGCGATGAAACGACGAGCGCGCGGGCGCTGCCGATAATGCCGCGCATCTCCTCCTTGGATTTCCAGCCATGGAGAACCACCTCGGGATAGTCGCGCTCCAGCAGCGCGCGGCCCGCACCGTCGCCGATGATGTGGAGATTGACGCCGGCAAGCCGCGCTGCCATCGCGGCATCCTCAAACCCTTTTTCGGGTTCGAGCCGTCCGACGAAGAAGAAATTGCGCTTCTTCCATGGCGCCATAGGCTGCTTCAGAAAGGGTTCGACAGGATTGCGGATGATCTCGATATTGTCTGATCCTATGCCGCTGCGGTCGAAATAGTCACGCATGCGCTGGTGCACGATAATGATATTGGCTGGCGTTTGCCGGGTCGGGTAAAAATGCTCGCGCAGCAGATGCCGCGCCGATCGCCAAACCTTCTCGTGGTAGCCGCGCTTGTCGCACTGCGTCGTCAAGCATTGCATCGACATAGGCGTGAGATGGCAGACATCGTTTTTGCGATAGTTCGCAAAGCCGCCGTTCGGGCAGGAGAGGAAATAGTCATGGGCATGCAGAACGACGCGTTCACGCACCGGCCACAGTGCCCGAAAGATCGACGGCGACAGGATTTTCGACCAACCGTGCACATGGTAGATCGTCGCCGCCGTGTCCTTTCGGTCGATGAGATCCTGCAAGGCGGTATAGGCGCTCCTGCTGTAAAGCCCGCCGGCAAGGGCGCTCATCCGTCCTTGCTGCGTCAGGGGCTGACCATTGAGATTGATGGTATCGACCGCTGGAGGTTCATCGCCGGCGGCATCGCCGGCGAAATAGGTGATTGGAATTCCGGCACGTTGCAGCAGATCGGCAGAAAGGATCGCCAGGTTTGACGCTCCGCCGACCTTGACGGAGCGGTCGTTGATAACAACAACCCGATCGGGATGGGGTGGGGTCACAAGATTACTCCAGCGCTTCGACATTTTGTGGCGCAAGCTTGCCCGTCAACAGGTCGAGGCAGGCCATGGCATTGCCTTTCAGCCGCCCCTTGCGATCGACCCAAGGCTCAGGCCGCCAGGCTTTGACGAGATTGGCAATCAGGTTGCGGCCGATCTGGATCGACGCGTGGCGGACGCTCATGGTACGCTTGCGCATCAGATAGACGGGATTGGCGATCTGCGAATAGCCGAGCCGGACGCCAGGCGAGCGACCGACCTTCGTGCCGAGATGCACGCCTTCCAGTTGCTTGGCGCTCACCACCTGACCGTAGCGGGCGACGAGCCGGCTGAAATCGACATCCTCGAGCCAGCCATAGAAGGGCAGGTTTTCGTCGAAGCGCAGATTGCCGGCTTTGATGATCGTGGTGCGGATCGCCATGTTGCAGCCATAGGCATTATAGACCGGTTGGAACCGTGCCACCGGCTCCGACCGCCGCCGGCTCTTGGATTCGACCAGCCGCAGTCCGTCGCGCACGGAAATACCGGGGCCGGTGATCCCGTCGGCAAGTACCGTGCCGGTGCACATGACGATGTCGGGATGGAGCTGGAACAGCCGTTCCGTCTCCTCCAGATAGTTCGGCGTCATCAGGAAATCGTCATCCAGGAAGAGGATGATTTCCGCATCCGGGATATTATCGAGAATCCGGTTGCGCTGGCGGCAGAGTCCCCGTTCGGAAATCAGCACCCGCACCGGGAAATCGAGATCGCGCATGCAGCTCTGATCGATGTCCTCCGGCGTGGCGAGGCAGACGACCACCTCGTCCGGCTTGCGTGTCTGGCGAGCGATATGCGGAAGGATTGAGGACAGGATGTCCCGACGACCGGTGCTGGCAATGCCGACAACCAGCTTGACCGGACGACCCGACGGACGGCCTTCGAGCCGCCTGTCGGAAAAGCGGGTTTCGCGAGGCTGCGGTTTGCGCCACCAGTGCCGGCGTTCGCCATGCCGGCGCTTTTCGCTGCTGCGATTGGCGATGATGCCGAGGATGTTGATCGGCGTCGTGCCGAAGCTTGCGAGCGCGTCGGACAGCCGCTCCACCGTCATCTTGTTGGTATGCCCGACAACCACGACGATGCCTTCGAGATAGGAGCAGATGACGCGCGTATCGGCCGAATCTTCGAAAGCCGACATGTCGACGATAACCACCTTGTAACGCCGGCGCAGCAGATCGATCTCCGCCTTCAGCGCCGGCAGATGGCCATAGCGTTGGAACGCGGCAACGGATTTCTCCGTCTCGTCGACGGTGACGACCGGAACGCCGTTGCTATAGGCCTGAGCTGCCTGCCTATCGGCCTCTGGATCGTGTTCGATCGTCGCGATGGACAAGCCGTTTTCATGCGCAACCGAATAGCGTCGCGGCACCTCGTTCATCCGCAGCACTTCCATGCCGAAATCCGCTCCCGATTCCATCGCCACGCCGCTGAGGCGTGCATTGAGGAAATCGGCGTCGACCAGCACCACCGACGCGCCTTCGTTCTGATAGAGCTGAGCGAGATTGGTGGCGATCGTCGTCTTGCCTTCGCCTGTGCCGACCGAGGTGATACCGATTACCATCGGCGCATTCGGCTGGAAGGCAGAGTCGACCGAGTGTTTGACCCTGCGCAAGGCTTCGGAAAATTGCGAGTAGGGCGTGTCGAGCACGGATCTAAGCGGCGACATGGTTCGTCGCCAGGACGTGCCACCCGCCACAACATGGCCCGGCACGAAGGACGGGCCGGCATAGACGGGCACATGACCGAGCGAGGAGATACCAAGCTCGCGCCGCAGCTTCTCGCTCGAGCTGACGCGCCGATCCATCCCGTCGCGCAGGAGTGCTATCCCCAGCCCTGCGGCAAGGCCGAGCATGGCGGAGAAGGGGATGACGATCGAGGATTTCGGCCAGGTCTTCGCCAAAGGCACGGCGGCTGCCGTGACGATGCGGGCATTGCCGAGCGGGAAGGATTCCTTCTGGAGCGCGCCGATCAACTGCTGCAGGATGCTTTCATACATGCGGCGATAGGTGGTCGCGCGGCTCTCCATTTCGGACAGCTCGACACGCGCCAGGTTCTTGTCCGTCCCGGTCTCCGTCAGCGAAGCCAGTTCGTCGTTGAGCAGTTGTTCCCGGGTTTGAGCGACTTCCAGATTGGAGCGATAGACGGCCTGGATGCGGCCGAACTCCTTCTGCATCTCGCTCTTCAGCCGGTTGATCTCATCCTGGGCGGCCGCAATTGCCGGGTTGCCGGCATCGTAGCGGCTGGCCAGGTTGTTGAGCCTGGTTGTTGCCGCACCAAGGTCTTCCTGCAGCTTCTGTATGCGCGGATTGTTGATCGTCTCGTCGACATCACCCTCGACCTTCTCGCCGGCCATCAGCCGATTGAGCGTCGCAAGCTTGGCGGATTCGGCCGCCGTCTGTGCCCGAGCCGCCAGCGCCTGGCTGCTGATCTCCGACAATTGCTGCTGGTCGAGCGAGGAGGAGGAGCTGATCTCCATGATGCCGTTCTTGGCGCGAAACTCTTCGACGCTCATTGCGGCCTCGCGAGCCTGTCGCCCGACTTCGATCAGCCGCGTTTCCAGCCATTTCGCGCCGCTCTGCGCCGCCGAGGCGCGTTCGGTGAGCCCCGTGCGGATGTAAGCGGCGGCTATGGCGTTGGCGGCGAGCGCCGCCTTGCGCGGATCGATGGAATTATAGCCGATTTCCAGAATGTAGGATTGACCCACCCGATTGACCGAGACCCTGGAGAGGAACGAAGCCATGGTGCGGCGCATCAGATCGTCTTCGGTCGGCGCAACCTTGACGGGTTCATCGGAGGAATGCTTGAAGTAGGCGATGAGACCGCGCACCTTGTCGCGCAGGGCCGACTGCCACGACATACCGCCGACGATCTCCGGGTCCTGGCTGAGATTGAGCTTCTCGATAACCGCGCGGGCGATCGCCTCAGATTTGACTATCTCAACCTGGCTGGCAATCTCGGCAGCCTCGATGATGACCGTACCGGACAAGGCATCCTGGGACGCTATGCGACCCTGTTCCGGATCCATCACCAGGCGCGTCGTCGCCGAATAGATCGGCTGGGTGTTCGTTGCATAAAACGTGCCGATGCCGAGCCCCATCGCCGTCGAGACGATGAAGATCAGCAAGTGACGCTGCATGAAACGCCAAATATCGCGAAAGGAAATATATTCGCTTCCATTTGACCGCTTGGTCTCTGATTGAGCTCCGGGTACGCTTTTACCAATCTCGTGAACTACCATGATATTCCGCCCGACCTTGCTTGGATGATATCTATTGGGACTGCGTGGGATCGACTGAGGACAGCATTGCGCCGTCCAGATTGTTGGAAACGTTGTAGCGAACATCCAGCACATCGCCCGGCTGCAGCTCTGCCGTTTCTGGCACCTCAGTGGTGGTGCCTGCGTCGCCGCCGCGGGTGATCCAATATTCAAGCGGCTGAAGATCGATCGCTTTCATGCTCTGGTAGCGAGACAGCGAAGCGCCGGCGATCTGCAGCAATTGCAGCGTCGTATTGCGCTTCAGCTTGGTGTCTTCGAGTTCCGTTTCGGTCGCCTGCAACTGCTGTCCAACCTCGGTCTTGCGCTGCCCTTTGAGGTTCAGCGCATCGCGTTGGGTCTCGCTCAGCTTTTGCTTGGCCTGCATGGAGGCGACGACCATATCGAGCTTGCCACTCTGCATGTCGGCGACCACGCGTTCCAATGAGGTCTTGCGCGACGTGGTGAGAATCTTCGTGTCGACAAGCTTGGAGATATCGACCAATTCGTCCTGGGCGATCTTCACCTGCTCATCCTGGGATGCCATTTTCTCGTCGAGAATGTCGATTTCGTTGCGCAGCAAGGTTTCGAGTTCCGCGGCGGATTGAAGCTGTTGGCGAAGCGCTTCGGCCCTGGCATTGAACACATCGACTTCGCTGGTCATGATCTGTCTGATGGCCGACCCTTCGGGTGCTGCCTTGATTTCCGGCGGAAAATCGATGGTCGTCTGATCGTTCAGCTCTGCCATCAACCGGGCTCGCCGCGCGCCGAGCTGCTTCAATTGCAGCTCCATCCGGTTGATCTCGCCGGCATAGCTTATCTGCTGCGCATCGTTGTATTCGCCGGTCGGATTGGAGCGGCGCTCGCGGCCGCCGGCCATGGCGACGGCCTGTTTGACCGTCAGTCCCGGCCGGAATTCCAGTTCGCTCGGCTTCTCGACCGTCCCGGTGACATAGATCATCGGATATTTCACCACTTCGACCGAAGCCGTGGGAGCGGTGGCAAGACCGGTGATCTGCTTCAGCTTGTCGCCGATCTGACTGGAGACATCGCTGGTCGTCTTGTCGACAACCGACATCTCGCCGATCATCGGAATGGAGATCGTGCCGGATTGCGAGACGACATATTCGCCGTTCAGCGCCGTCCATTCCTTATATTCGCCGGTTGAAGCGACCCATTCGACGATCGCTACCTTCATCCGCGTCTGAGGCCTGATGTGGTAGACATCGTTAGATGCGGCATTTGCCCTGTCGATAAAGGCGGCACCGGAAAGTGCCAGGGCGAGGAAAAGACTGAGAATGGTACCCGGAGTCTTTCGGCGGGCTCGTGAGTGAAGAGCAGAAACTGTCAACATGAGGCGCGATCTCGTTTTTGTGTCAGTCGCGCCGTTGCGAACTGCCGCAGCGCTGTGGACTGAGATCATCCCCTGAACGCATTTCGAGTAAATCCCCTGCCGTAGGGTTACGGCTAATCCCTTCTGAGGAAAGAAAGGACGGGGTTCAGCGTTACGGCAGCAGTGAACATATCATTGAGTTTAAACCTTTTTCGCCGCCTAGACCTTTTGGTCATGACCCTCAGCCATTTGGATGCGTTGGAGGACCGATGTGGGTTCTGTCGCATTGCCCGCCGCCCGCACAATGATGCCTCGATCAACGGCGGAGTAAGAGGGATGCGGGTAGCGATTGTTCATTATTGGCTGGTGTCGATGCGAGGCGGCGAGAAGGTGATCGAGGCGCTCTGCGACATGTATCCGGACGCCGATATCTTCACGCTCGTTTATGACGAGAGCCGCGTCTCCGAAAAAATCAGGAGACACAAGGTAACAACATCGTTCCTGCAACGCATTCCCGGCGCCATCAAACGCTACCAGTCGCTGCTGCCGCTGATGCCCTTCGCGTTGGAGAGCTTCGATCTCAGCGGCTACGACCTGATCATCTCCAGCGAATCAGGCCCGGCAAAGGGCATCATCCCGTCGCCGCAGGCGACGCATATCTGCTATTGCCACTCGCCGATGCGCTATCTCTGGGATCACTATCACTTCTATCGTTCCAATGCCGGCCTCGCCTCGCGGCTGATGTTGCCGGTGCTGGCGCCGCTGTTGCGGTCCTGGGACGTCAACACCAGTCTGCGCGTCGATCGCTTCATCGCCAATTCTCATCACGTCAGCGCTCGCATCGGCAAATATTACCGTCGTCCGGCGACGGTGCTCTATCCACCGGTCTCCGTCGACGATTTCACCCCGGCGGCGGCAACCGAGGACTTTTACCTCTGCGCCGGCCAACTCATTCCGTACAAGCGGATCGACCTCGCCGTGCGGGCTTTTACCAAGATGAACCGCAACCTGGTCATCATCGGCGAGGGCAAGGAAATGGAGAGCCTCAAGCGTTTGGCCGGACCCACTATCACCTTTCTCGGCCGTGCGCCGTTCTCGGTGCTGAAAGAGAAGCTGGCTCGCTGCCGTGCACTGATTTTCCCCGGAGAAGAAGATTTCGGGATCGTTCCCGTCGAGGCCATGGCAAGTGGCCGGCCCGTCATCGCCTACGGCAGCGGCGGCGCGCTGGAAACCGTCGTTCCCGGCGTCAGCGGCATGTTGTTCGAGGAGCAATCGATGGAAGCGCTGATCGAAGCGGTAAATGACTTCGAAGACAGTGAAAGTGCATTCCGCCCCGACATTCTGCGAACACATGCGGCTCAATTCAGCCTCCGCAATTTCACGACGGGCATGCAGGCGATTATCGATGAGGAGCTGCTGGCACGCAAACCGGCCTTGTCGCGCAACAACCGCAGCGCCGCCGCCATACAGCGTCTGTTCGAGGGACAATTCCCTGCGCCCGCGGTGGAAACGCCGCAACGCGTCGCCACCACCGAACCGGTGACGGTCCACGCACCGACATTTTGATCGGACAGCTAGTCTTCCCTCGGCTCGCTCGCCGCAGCCACTCCGCGGTCGACCCGCGCGGCCGCTTCTTCCAGCCAGGCGCAGAGCGCATCGGCCGGAGACAGTTTCGACGCGGTGACGGCAATGCGAACTTCATCCCAGATCATGGAACGAGCAATCGTCACCAATTGTATGGCGTGGAGCCGCATGGCCGGAGTAGGGCTGCCGGCGCCGGCTTCCGTTGCCAGATGGTGCGCGACGGTCTGTTCGTATTCTGCCCAGAGCCTTAAGAGGCGCGAGCGCAAGGCATCGCTGCTGCCGTAGCTTCTGTGAAATCCCTCGAGCCCTTCCGCGACATCCTTATTGCTGCTTCTGATGAATGCCGACAACGCCGCAGCAATCGCTTGTGCGTGCGACACGCCCGGAGCGCGTGCCGAGATAGAGTCGATCAAGGTATCGATCAGCCAATTGTCATTGAAGACCAGATCCTCCTTCGAATCGAAATAGGTGAATAGGGTCTTCACCGAGACATTCGCTGCATTGGCGATTTCCGCTACCGTTACATGATCGTAGCCGTGCGCCCGAAATAACCGTTCAGCGTTTTCCATAATCGCCTGGCGAATCATTTCCTTCTTGCGTTCCCGCAGAGGAAGGCCGCTGACGTCCTTCTTCTTTCTCATGCCCAACCTCATTCACTACCGCACATCATAGTCGCTTATCAGCAAAAATCCACTTGATAAAAAAGGTAATGGAGTTTACTTTTATCGCAAGTTACCTGTGGAGATGGAAATGGCTGCGCATATCCGTGACGAACTTGCAGAAACTGAAGAAGAACGCTTGGGAATCGCGCCGTCCGACATCAGAATGATCATGGCACCCTTGATGCTGATCCTGTTCATCTCGACGTTGGACCAAACGATCGTTGCGACCACGCTGAACGATATCAGCCGCTCGCTCGGCAGCCCCGGCCACGCCTCCTGGGTGGCCACGGCCTATCTCCTAACCAGCGCAGTAACGACGCTGATATTCGGCAAGCTCGGTGACATCTATGGTCGTAAGCCGATCTTCCAGTTTTCCGTGGCGATCTTCGTTGTCGGCTCGGCGCTTTGCTCCTTTGCGCCGAACATGCTGTCGCTCATCATCTTCCGGGCGCTGCAGGGGATTGGCGGCGGTGGATTGAATTCGCTTGTCATGGCGATCATCGGTGATCTCGTTCCGGCGCGCGAAAGACCGCGTTATCAGGCAATGCTCGGCATCGTTCCGGCGATTGCCATTGTGCTCGGTCCGGTCCTCGGCGGCTGCATCGTCGATTATCTGAGCTGGCCCTGGATCTTCCTCATCAACGTGCCGCTCGGACTTGTCGCTTTCATACTGATTGGGTTGCGCCTGCATCTGCCCGCCAATCACAACGAGCGCAGTGTCGACATCTTCGGCGGCCTACTGGCGATCATTTTCACCTCCGCGGCTCTCTATCTCGCTGTTTCGGGCGGACAGACCTATGCCTGGGACTCCTGGCAAGTCATGGTCCTCGCGGCGCTCAGCCTCGCCGCGCTCGTTGCCTATATCGCCGTCGAACGCCGAGTGGCGGAGCCGCTCACGCCGTTGGAACTCTTCGGCAATGGCATCTTCACCATAGCCTCGGCGCTGTTCTTCCTGGCCACGGCGGCACTTTTCGTCGGCATGTTGTTTACGCCGCTGATGCTGCAGACGGTGTTCGGCCTCTCGGCGCTGGCGGCAGGCGCGTACACCGCCCCGCTGCTTTTCGGCGTGATTGTTGCCGCCATGGTCACCGGCACCGTCATTTCCAGCACCGGCCGCTACAGGATCTTTCCGATCATTGGCGCGCTCATTGGCACCGCCGGCTTCCTGGCGATGAGCCGCGTCGGCATGAGGACGCCGATCTGGCAGATCTCCCTTATGCTGGCCGTCATCGGCATCGGCATCGGCTTCTTCATGCAAGTGGTCATCTTGGCTGGTCAAAATGCCGTCGAGACGAAACATCTCGGCGTCGCGACGGGGGCGCTGAATTTCTTCAAGACGCTTGGCGGGGCCACGGGTGCTGCCATCTTCGGCGCGCTTTTTGCAGCCGTTGAGCCCGCTTCGGCGACTGCGGAGCAAAGCATGACAGCCTTCCAGTCGGTCTATATCTGGGGTGCGCCGCTAATGGGCCTCGCCTTCTTCCTTGCGCTGCTCCTTGAGGAAAAGCCGCTTTCGCAGGAGGCGAGGGAAATCGCGGAAGGCACACTCGAGGTGCCCGAATTCTAAGGCGCGTACTACGACGAAGCCAATGCACTTTCCGGGATGCGCCAGCATGCGGAGCGGTGTATGGGATCGGCAAGACCCTGCCGATCTCCAGAGATTTCCCTTATGCGCCTCAGCAACATTGCCATGTATACCGGTCAACCGCCGCTCGTTGCAGCAACGGACGCTCTTTGGGCCTATATCCGCGACCGGCTGCAAAAGGCCGGCGTGGCTGGTGTCCCCGAGACGTTGGAGAAGAACATCACACGTGACGAGGCCTGGGTATGCTCGGGGTTCCTGCTGGCGCAGACTTGCGGGTTTCCCTATGTCAAACGCCTGCGAGGCAAGGTACAACTGGTCGCGACGCCGGTTTATGACCTGCCTGGCTGTGATGGCCCGTCGATGCAAAGCTTCATCATTGTCCACAAGGATTCGAAAGCAGAGGAGCTTGCCGATCTTCGCGGACTGACCGCCGCCATCAACGATCCCGGCAGCAATTCCGGGACCAATCTCCTCCGTGCCGCCATCGCGCCGCTCGCTGAAAATGGCCGCTTCTTCAGCCGCGTCGTCGAAACCGGCGGCCATCTAATGAGCATCGACGCGGTGTCGTCGGGCAAGGCCGATGTTGCTGCCATCGACTGCATCACCTTCGGCAACACCAAACGCTTCGATCCCGATCGTGTCGCTGATATCCGCATCCTGGCGGAAACGATCAGGGGGCCGGGCTTGCCGTTCATCACCGGTTTGGAAACATTGGCGGAAGAATTGACGCTGCTGCGCCAAATTCTCGCCGACATGGCAAGCGAACCGACACTTGCGCATGTCCGCCATACGCTGTCGTTGCGGCGCTTTGAGGTGCTTGGCGATGCCGATTATGAACCGCTGGCCGAGCTGGAACGGCAGGCGATCGCGTTGGGCTACCCCGTCATCGCCTGAGCCGCTTCTTCCAGCCGGTCACTATTCCGCCGTCAGCGTTACCGTTTGCTTCGCAAAGCGCGACGACGAAACGTCAACGGTGATTGCCCCCGCTTTGCCGGTCGACTGCAGCCAGAAGCCAGTGGTGCCTCCCTGGAACGCTACCGTCTCCGGACCGATGACCTTGGCAGGGCCGGTGACTTTGACCGTTGCGACATCGTTGAGGAAGGGCAGGCGGGAGCCTGCTTGGTCGAGTGCACGGATGATGACACGCGTCGTGTCGCGATCGCCGGCGCGAAGCGTCAGGCTGTCGGCCTTCACCTCCAGCGCCGTCGGAACGGGATCGGCGACCATGTGCAACGTTGCGACCGCCTTGCCGCCAATGAGCCCGGTGAAATGCGCGTCCTCCCATTCCATGCCCCAGACGCCCAATTCGTCCTGGGTGAAATGGCGATGGTCGAAGACGACGGGCGGGTGCGGCAGATGCGGGAAGGTCTCGCGGTCCGGACCGATACGCTTGACGAGCGAGCCGTAGCGCAGTTCGATTTCGTCGCAATTGGTGAGGACGATCAGCGGCAGCACGCCGCCGATATTGCGCTCGCCGCGCGCCCATATAGTCACCGGCTTCATCAAAACCTCGTCGGAGGGCTCGCATTGGCTGGCATAGACATAGGCCGCGAATTTCGGCTCGCGGAACATGTCCAAGACGCCGTGATAGCAAATGCGGTCGCCGGAGCCGAAGTCGCTGTGGGTATTGTAATCGAACATGCACCAGCCGATGGCGCCGGAAATCGATGGATCACCATAGGCCGCGTTCAGGACCTCCAGGTGTCGGCGCACATGCTCGGCCTGGCGCTGTTCCTGATCGTAGATCTTGGTCGGATACATATGGCCGCCGAACTCGGTGATCAGATAGGGCACGTTCTTCGAAAGACCGGTGTTTTCCTGCTGTGGCCGGAGAGGCGTGCGTGGGCGGTTGGCGCCTGGCAGCTCCTCGTTGCCGAGGATGAAATCGTTCATCGTATAGACGTCTTCGAGCAATTCGCTCTCGGTGATGTAGCGCACGCCGCCGGTCTGGCGGGTCGGATCGAGTTCGCGCGCAAGCCGGTTGGTCTCGACATAGAAATCGTGAGAATCTTGTGATTCGTTGATGCGTACGCCCCAGATAATGATCGAGGGATGGTTCCAGTCGCGCTCGATCATGCGACGGACGTTGCGCACCGATTCCTGCTTCCACGCCTCGCCGCCGATATGCTGCCAGCCGGGGATTTCCTCGAAGACCAAAAGGCCGATGCGGTCGCAATGATCGAGGAACCAGGTCGATTGCGGATAATGCGATGTGCGCACGACATTGCACTTCAATGTCTGCTTCATGATCTCGGCGTCACGTTCCTGCGCGGAGCGGCCCATGGCATAGCCGGCATAGGGGAAGGCCTGATGACGGTTGAGGCCGCGCAGCTTCAACTTGCGGCCGTTGAGCAGGAAGCCTTCGGCGGTGAACTCGGCGGTGCGGAAGCCGAATGTCGCGACATCTCGGTCCGGCCCATGGTCTGTCGTCAGTTCGGCATCGACAGTATAAAGCACGGGATTGTCGAGCTCCCAGAGCGAGACGCCGGCCAGATTGTCGAAGGTGAAGGTCACGCTGCCGCCGGAGGTCTCGGCAACAGCCGAGGCCAGCACCGAGCCGTCCGGCGCGCGGAGGCTGGTTTTTATAGAGCCCTTGAAGGCGAGGCTTTGCGGATTGGCGATATCGCAGCGAAGGGTGGCGGATTTTGCCGCGGCAAGCACATTGCCGGTCTCCACCTTGACGTTGGCGATCGAGACGGGCGCTGCGACCTTCAGCCAGACATCGCGATAGATGCCGGCATAGGTGAGATAGTCGATGCGGCCGCCAAAGGGCGGGATCTCCGGATTCTCACTACCGTCGATCTTGACCGTGATCAGGTTGTCGCCGTGCTTGATGCGGTCCGTCAGCCGCGCTTCGAAAGGCGTGTAGCCGTCCTTGTGCGCGATGATCTCCTCACCGTTGAGATAGACGACCGCGTCGGCCATGGCAGCGTCGAAGATCAGAGAGACTTCGCGTCCGGCAAAATCTGCACTCCAGGCCAGGATCTTCTGGTAGGTGAACGCGCGCTGATATGATTTTTCATCGAAATAGTTGAACGGCAGCTCAACCGCGGTATGCGGCAGGGTGATAGGCTGGCCTTCAAGCAGGTTACCGGCATCGGCGTCCGAAAACCCCTCGCTAAAAGTCCAGGATTCATTGAAGGCGACAACAGAACGCATATTCAATCCTATCGATAGAGCCCGTCGCACCCTGGACGAAGGCGTGTTGCTTAGAAAAAGAGACGCAGTTGCGGCGTAAACGTTATCGCCGCCGGCGACATCTATACAGGCCTGTCACGACGGCGCAACGAAATCGGATATCCGATGGAGATTTTCCTGACCATTACCTCTTGCTCGAATTCTGAAAACCATACAATATACATACATTCCCTTGGGAGATACCGACATGAGTGATGATCAGGCAACGTCCTTTTGGACTCCCTCCATCAGCAGAACGGCGGGGCCGGTCTATCTGGCAATCGCCGATGCCTTGCAGGCCGATATCCAGGCTGGCCATCTGGCGACGGGTACGCGCCTGCCGCCGCAACGTGCGCTGGCCGAAGCGCTTGGCATCGACTTCACCACCGTCACCCGCGCCTATGCCGAAGCGCGCAGACGAGGCCTGGTGGAAGGCCGGGTCGGGCAGGGTACCTACGTCAGCCAGGGCCGGACAGCGCCGCCGCTGCGACAGAGGCCCAATCCGAGCGGGCTGGTCGACATGAGCATGAATCTGCCGCCGCGTTTCGACGACGAAGCCCTGTCGGCACGGATGTGGCAAGGGATCAGTGGGCTGGAAACTACTGACGGGCTGGACCTGCTGCTGCGTTACCAGCAGCCCGGGGGCGCTGCCCGCGACCGCGCGGCCGGTGCAGAATGGCTCGCCAACCGGCTGCCCGGTATCGGGCCGGAGCGCATTCTCGTCTGCCCGGGCGCGCAGGGTGCACTGCTTGCGGTCACCGGCATGCTGACGGCTCCGGGCGACACTGTCTGCGCCGAGGCGCTGAGCTATCCGGGCTTCCTCTCCGTCGCAGCGCACCTACGGCTGACCGTCGCCGCTTTAGAGATTGATGACAAAGGCTTGATTCCAGAGGCTTTTGAACAAATCTGCATCAGCAGGCGCCCCAAGGCGCTTTATTGCAATCCCACCATCAGCAATCCAACGACGATCACGCTGCCTTTTTCACGACGCAAGGCCATTCTCGATATCGCCGCCCGTCATGATGTCGTGATCATCGAGGACGATGCCTATGGCGCACTACCGATGCAACCGGTCACGCCGCTAGCAGCGCTTGCGCCGGAGCGGGTCTATCATATTGCCGGCCTTGCCAAATGCCTGTCGCCAGCGCTGCGCATCGCCTATCTCGCCGTGCCGGATCTGCGCGCAGCAACCATGCTTGCCGGCACCATCCGTGCTACCTCGGCCATGGCTTCGCCGCTTTCGTCCGCAATCGCCAGCCGCTGGATCGAAGATGGGACGGCAGAGGCTGTGCTTGCTGCGATCCGCCGGGAAACCAAGCTACGCCAGGCAATTGCAGCGGAATTGCTGCCCGCTGCCAATCTGCTTGTCGATCCTGAGGGCTTCCACGCGTGGCTGCAGCTATCCTCTTCTTGGTCGCGCGGCGAATTCACCGCGCGGCTGCGCTCCGCCGGCATTGGTGTGGTCGCCAGCGATGCGTTTGCCGTTGGTCCTGCGCCGGAAGCAGTCCGCCTTGGGCTCGGCGCGGCGGAAGATCGCGAACACCTACGCCAGAGCCTCGGAATTGTCGCCGATTTATTGGCAGAGACTCCGGCAGCCTCGGCGATGGTCGTCTGATCGGACAAATTGCCGCGCCTGCATATATGTCCAAACAACCTACATACAATAATTGACAATGTATGCATTTCATGCCATACATCTTTCAACAGGACGGCAAGCGGCGTAAAGTCGCCGACAAAGCCATCCGGCTTCGGGACGACCCGCATGGGGCGCTTCGCCTGCGAGGCTCTCGGGCACTACGCTTTCACGTGAATGCCCGATTTTTGGAAGGGACAAAACAATGTCATCCGAAGACGCATGGCCGCCGCTTCCCCCGCTCCAGACCGGATTGCGCGGCCGTTGCCCGCGCTGCGGTCAGGGACATCTGTTTAAAGGCTTCCTGACGCTCCGTCCGTCCTGTGAAGTCTGCGGCCTCGACTATTCCTTTGCCGACCCGGCCGATGGCCCGGCCTTCTTCGTCATCTGCTTCGCCTGCATTCCGAGCGTTGCTCTTGCCGTCTGGCTGGAAGTCGCTTTCCAAGCTCCCTATTGGGTGCACGCCTTCACGACGCTGCCGTTCATGCTGCTCACCTGCATTCCGCCGCTGCGTCCGCTGAAGGGCTGGCTAGTGGCGAGCCAATATTTCTACAAGGCGGAAGAGGGCAAACTCGCGCGGCTGGAAACGCCGCGCGACGGCGACGACCTGCATCCGCATTCCGCATAATCGGGCTTATCTCGCCTTTGTGTTCCTGATTTCCTCCCCAGGGCTCCGCACTGCCGCATACATGCCGGTGGTGCGGAATTCTGTAGGATTGATGCCGTAGATGCGCCGGAAGGCTTTCGAGAAATAATTGGCGTCGTCGAAACCCGACATGATCGCCACTTCCTTGACCGGAATGAACGCCGCCTTGGTCAAGAGCTTGGCCGCTCGTTGCATGCGCTGTTGCAGGACGAATTCCGCCGGCGGCAGACCTTCGCTGTCGGCGAAAACGCGGGAGAAATGGGCGCGGCTGAGACCGCTGACCTTGGCAAGTTCGCTGACCGGCAGCGGCTTCTCGAGATTGGCGTCGATATAGTCGATGACCGTCTGCATCGCGGAACGGTCTGCGGCAATGGCGTGCGAACCGAAGACATCGTCGTAAAGCGCCATTGCGGCTTCATAGGCCACTGCCGAGGCGGAAGCGGGTGTCGTAGCGCCCTTTACAAGCCGTAGGCTGCAATCGGCAAGATGATCGATCGTCGACTGCTGCAGCTTCAGAAGCGGTCCGGCGGCAGCGAGGATCAGGCGATGGATGCGTAGCGCCTCCTCGCCGTTCATCGATATCCAGAAATATTCCCAGCGCTCGCCCTTTTCCAACCAATAGCGATGGTTGTGCGGCACCAGAACCAATAGCGTATCGCCGGCGCCGAGACGGTAGTTGCGGTTCTCGTAGCGCAGTCGACCGCTGCCACTGATCGTATGCTGCAACACCGTGAAGGGCGTTTGGCCGCGCCGGCGTCCATCCCAATCGTAAAGCTCGTTGTCCCTTATTTCATAGCCAGCGCTGGTCGGCATGGCGTGCAGCCGATGGCGCCCACGCGGCAACGAAACAGTCCGCATGGTTTGGCCGTTGGCGATCAAATCTTGCAGCACAAAATTACCCTTGAAAGCATAATAGTTCTCTGGTCGGCCCGACGATTATAGGCATAATTCCGCCCAGAAAACAGCATGCACCTGCCGCTGAGGACCGGCAGAAGGAGGAGAAAGTGCTGATTTTACCCTTGTCGCACTATCGGTACGATCATGGGCTGAAAACACCATCCTCTTCTCCGCTGCTGATTGTTTGATCGACTTCAAGGTGAGGATCATGAGTTTCAAAATCGCCATCATCGGCGCAGGCAGCGTCGGCTTCACGAAAAAACTGTTCACCGACATTCTCTGTGTACCGGAGTTCCAAGATATCGAATTTGCGCTGACCGATGTCAGCGAGCACAATCTCATGATGATCAAGGCGATCCTCGACCGGATCGTCGAGGCGAACAAGTTGCCGACGCGCGTCACCGCTACGACCGAGCGCCGCAAGGCGCTGGATGGCGCGCGCTACGTCATCAGCTGCGTGCGGGTCGGCGGGCTTGAGGCCTATGCCGAAGACATCCGCATTCCCCTGAAATATGGCATTGATCAATGCGTCGGCGATACGATCTGCGCCGGCGGCATTCTTTACGGCCAGCGCAATATTCCCGTCATTCTCGACTTCTGCAAGGATATCCGCGCCGTCGCCGAAACTGGCGCGAAGTTCCTGAACTATGCCAACCCGATGGCGATGAATACCTGGGCGGCGATCGAATACGGCAAGGTCGATACGATCGGCCTCTGCCACGGCGTCCAGCACGGCGCGGAACAGATCGCCGAGGTTCTCGGCGCCAAGGACAAATCGGAACTCGATTATATCTGCTCCGGCATCAACCATCAGACCTGGTTCGTCGATCTGCGTCTTAACGGCCGCAAGATCGGCAAGGACGAACTGATTGCCGCTTTCGAGGCGCATCCGGTCTTTTCGCAGCAGGAGAAGTTGCGCATCGACGTGTTGAAGCGCTTCGGCGTCTATTCCACCGAAAGCAACGGCCACCTGTCCGAATACCTGCCCTGGTACCGCAAGCGGCCTGACGAGATCAACAAATGGATCGACATGTCCGACTGGATCCATGGCGAGACCGGCGGCTATCTTCGCCATTCCACTGAAACCCGCAACTGGTTCGAGACGGAATTCCCGCAGATCCTCGACAGCGCGTCTCAGCCGATCGATCCAGCCAAGCGCTCGAACGAGCATGCGAGCCATATTCTCGAGGCGCTGGAGACCAATCGCGTCTATCGCGGCCATTTTAACGTCAAGAACAACGGCGTGATCACCAATCTGCCTGCCGACGCCATCATCGAGTCGCCCGGTTTCGTCGATCGCTTCGGCATCAACATGGCGGCCGGCATCACGCTGCCGGAAGCTTGCGCCGCAACCTGCATTTCTTCGATCAATGTCCAGCGCATGTCGGTTCACGCCGCAGTAAGCGGCGATCTTGACCTGCTGAAGCTTGCGGTTCTTCATGATCCGTTGGTCGGCGCCGTATCGACGCCGGAGGAAGTCTGGCAGATGGTCGACGAGATGGTGGTCGCCGAGGCCCGCTGGCTGCCGCAATATGCAGATGCCGTCGGAGGCGCCAAGGATCGTCTGTCGCGCGGCAAGGTGAAAACCCGCGACTGGAAGGGTGCGGCCAGCCGCAACGTACGCTCGATCGAGGAGCTAAGAGCGGAAAAGGCGGCCATGAAGCAGGCCGGTTAGCGCATGGAAATCCGGGACATGTTGGCTGCGACGGGGTTTTCAGGAGGAGACCCGTCGCGACACCAGCCGGTTCCCGTTCGATGGAGGAGTGCGGCGCATCCACGGGGTGCTCGCGACAATGGGAGAGAGAAAAAGATGAGACATTTTCGACCGATCAGCATTCTTGCGGCGTTGACGATTGCCACATCCGCAATCGCCATGAGCGCCTACGCCTCCGAACCGACGGTGCCGCCCGTGCCGCCAGTTTTCCCGGCCGAAGGCAAGATCAAATATGTGGCACGAGACTCCATTCTGGAGTTCAAGGCGCTGCCGGAATATCACGAGCCGGATTGGGTCACCGAGAAATTCGTCAAGACCGGCAAGCTGCCGCCGGTCAAGGATCGCCTGCCGAAGGAGCCGCTCGTCTACAAGTCCGGCAACATGCCTGACGGTATGGGCGTCTATGGCGACACGCTGCGCCATGTCATCGGCGGCCGGCCGGAAGGATGGAACTACGGCGCCGGCCAGACCCAGGGCTGGGGCGGCATCGATATCGGCCTGTCCGAGTGCCTGACGCGCACCGCGCCGCTCTTCCAGGTGGAGGCGAAGGACACCGAACCGCTGCCGAATCTCGCCAAGGGGTGGGAATGGTCGCCGGATGGCCATAAGCTCACCATGCATTTGATCGAAGGCGCGAAATGGTCCGACGGCGTACCCTTCAACGCCGACGACATCATGTTCTATTGGGAAGACGAGGTCATCGATCCGAACGTCTCCCCGCTCGGCGGCGGTGCATCGCCGGAAGCATTCGGCGAGGGAACGACCCTCAAGAAGATCGATGACTATACGATCGAGTGGACCTTCAAGGACGCCTTCCCGAAACAATATCTCTACACGATGGCCTATCCGAATTTCTGCCCGGGTCCGTCGCATATCCTTAAGCCGCAGCATCCGAAATATTCGAAGAACACATACGACCAGTTCAAGAATGCCTTCCCGCCGGAATATATGAATATACCGGTCATGGGCGCCTGGGTGCCGGTCGAATACCGCTCCGATGATATTATCGTCATGCGCCGCAATCCCTACTACTGGAAGGTCGATGAGAAGGGTAATCAGCTGCCTTATCTCAATGAGCTGCATTACAAGCTTTCGACTTGGGCGGATCGCGACGTGCAGGCAGTTGCTGGCTCTGGCGACCTTTCCAATCTCGAGCAGCCGGAAAACTTCGTTGCCTCGCTGAAGCGCGCCGCCCAGCCGGATGCCCCGGCACGTCTCGCCTTCGGACCGCGTCTCATCGGCTATAACTTGCAGATGAACTTCTCCGCCAACGGCTGGGGTAACCCGGACGCACGCGCCCAGGCAATCCGAGAGCTCAATCGCAATGAGAACTTCCGCAAGGCTGTGACCATGGCGCTCGATCGCAAGGCGATTGGCGACTCCCTGGTCAAGGGGCCGTTCACGGCGATCTATCCGGGCGGCCTGTCCTCGGGCACCAGCTTCTACGATCGCAATTCGACGGTCTATTATCCCTTCGACCTCGCCGGTGCGAAGGCTGAGCTGGCGAAAGCCGGCCTGAAAGACACGGATGGCGACGGCATCGTCAACTTCCCAGCCGGGGTCGCCGGCGGCAAGGACGTCGAAATCACCCTGCTGGTCAACAATGACTACACCACAGACAAGAGCCTTGCCGAGGGCGTTGTGAGCCAGATGGAGAAGCTCGGGCTGCGGGTCATCATCAATGCACTCGACGGACCGAAGCGCGATGACGCCAATTATAGCGGCCGCTTCGACTGGATGGTCCGACGCAACACCACGGAACTGGCCTCGGTGGTGCAGAACACCGAACAGCTTGCTCCGGTCGGCCCGCGTACGAGCTGGAACCACCGCGCGCCCGAAAGCGGCCAGTTGGACCTGATGCCCTTCGAGAAGGAAATGGTCGATATCGTCAACAAGTTCACGACCTCGCAGAACAGCGATGAGCGCGTGGCCCTGATGAAGCAATACCAGAAAATCTCGACCGAGCATCTCTACAATATCGGTCTGACGGAATATCCAGGCGCGCTCATCATCAACAAGCGCTTCTCGAACGTGCCTCCGGGTACGCCGATCTTCATGTTCAACTGGGCCGAGGACTCCATCATTCGCGAGCGCATGTGGGTCGCGGCCGACAAGCAGGGCAAGTATGAGTTGTTCCCCGAGCAGCTTCCGGGCGCGCCGGGTAGCGCCGGTCCGATCAACTAACTGAGCACGGCTGCCGGCCGTGAGGCCGGCTGCCTGCCCTGTGACAAGAATTCCGGCTGCATCACGATGCAGCCGGGCAAAGCTGAACCCAGCCGGTCCTTGCTATCCTCGGGATGCAGACCGCCGCGGCAAGAAGAGAAGCGAACCGTTCCATGTTGCGATTCCTGCTCGTGCGCATAGCCTCTGCCATACCCGTGCTGATCATCCTGAGCATGGTAACTTTTGCCATCATCCAGGCGCCGCCCGGCGACTATGCGGACTTCATTCGCTCGCAGTTGATGAACCAGGGCGGTGCGTCCTTTGCTCAGGCCGATGCCCAGGCGCAGATCTACCGTCACGAACACGGGCTCGACAGGCCCCTGGTCGTCCAATATTTCAACTGGATTGGTGGCATCGTCACCAAGGGCGATTTCGGCTACAGCATGTTCTACAACAAGCCTGTCGCCGACGTCGTCGGCGAGCGTCTGCCGCGGACCCTGGCGCTCGCCCTCGTATGCCATCTCTTCGCCTCCGTCCTCGGCATCGGCTTCGGCATATGGGCGGCCACAAGACAATATAGCTGGATCGACAGCCTGCTTTCCGGCATCGCTTTCCTCGGCATGACGGTGCCGCGCTTTCTGATGGCGCTGATCATCGTCTATATCCTCGTCTTCCAGCTCAATGTCTCGGAAATCGGCAGCTTCTATTCCCCGCAATACGGCGGCGCGCCATGGTCCTGGGACAAATTCGTCGATCTGGTCAAGCACGTCTGGCCGGTCGTGGCGATCGCTACCTTTGGCGGGCTTGCCTATAATATGCGCGTCATGCGCGGCAATCTCCTCGACACGTTGAATGCGCAGTATGTCGAGACTGCCCGCGCCAAAGGTCTGTCCGGCGCCGCCGTCGTCATGCGGCATGCCGTGCCGAACGCCCTGCATCCGCTCGTCATGTATCAGGGTGTCGTTCTGCCCTATATGCTGACCGGCGAGATCGAAACCGCCATCATCTTCGCGCTGCCGACTGTGGGGCCGGCGATCGTCGGCTCGATGGCGGTCGGCGACGTCTATGTCACCGCCACCTTCATGATGGTGCTGTCGGCGACGCTGATCGTCGGCAATATCATCGCCGACATGCTGCTCGCCCTGCTCGATCCCCGCGTCCGCCAACAGGGAGGGATCCACTGATGCTCGCCTTCAGCACATCCTCACCATCGCTCGATGACGACAAGATTGAAGCGAAAAGCGGCAATGAGAGTTACATCGCGCTTGTCTGGCGTCGCCTGAAGCGCTCCTGGACAGGCATGGGCGGCCTGATCCTCGTCATCCTCCTGCTGCTGATGTCGCTCTTCGCCGAGTTCGTCGCACCCGACGATCCCAAGGCGACCGATACCGGCTTTGCGCCGCCACAGGTGATCAGCTTCCACGACAAGGACGGCAATTTCGTCTTCCAGCCACGGGTCTACGCGCTCGCCGAAACCGATGAGCTTGATCCGGTCACATTCCAGCCGGTGGTCGGGCCGGACTACAACAATCCGCGTCTGCTCGGCTTCTTCGTCGCGGGCGCCCCCTATAACCTGTTTGGCCTGATCCCCGGCAACCGCCACCTTTTCGGCTCGACCGACGGGCAGCCGGTGCATTTCCTCGGTACCGACAAGTTCGGGCGCGACGTGCTCTCCCGTGCCATCTACGGTTCGCGCATTTCGCTGATGATCGCACTGACCGTCGTTTTCCTCGTCACTGTCGTCGGCACGACGGTCGGCATGGTCTCCGGCTATTTTGGTGGGACGTTTGATGCCTGGGTTCAGCGTTTCGTCGAGCTGGTGCTGGCTTTTCCGCAATTGCCGCTCTACTTGGCGCTGACTTCGTTGATCCCCGTGACAGCACCGACCAACGTCTTCCTGGCCTTCGTCATCATCGTCATGTCGGCGCTGGGCTGGGCGCAGATGTCGCGCGAGGTGCGTGGTAAGACTTTGGCTTTGGCGCGGATCGATTATGTTCGCGCCGCCATGGCGGTCGGGGCAACCGACCGGCGGATCATCCTTCAGCACATCTTTCCGAACGTCATGAGCCACGTCATCGTCACCGTGACACTGGCAATCCCGAGCGTCGTGCTGCTGGAATCCTTCCTCGGCTTCCTGGGGTTTGCCGTCAAGCCGCCGCTGATCTCCTGGGGACTGATGCTGCAGGATACATCCACCTATTCGGTCATTGGCTCCTATCCCTGGATCCTCTCGCCCGTCGCCTTCGTGCTCATCACCGTCTTCGCCTTCAATGCGCTCGGCGATGGTTTGCGCGACGCGATCGATCCCTATTGAGAGGAGACGGACCATGGCTCTCGCACTCGTCAATCCCTTCGCCCCCGATCTCAGGCTCGATGCTGCCGGCAAAACCGTGCCGCCTGTCATCGACGCGCGCAATGTCGCCGTCAAATTCAAGGTCGAGGATGGCATCGTCGACGCCGTCAAGGACATCTCCTTCCAGCTTTATCGCGGCGAAACCATCGCGATCGTCGGCGAGTCCGGTTCGGGAAAATCGGTGACAGCCCGCACCGTCATGGGCCTGCTCACCAAACGCGCCGTCGTGTCGGAGAAATCCACCGTCAGCTACGACGGCAAGAATGTGCTGAAATTTTCCGAGCGCGCTCGCCGGCAACTGCGCGGCGATCGCATATCGATGATCTTCCAGGAGCCGATGAGCTCGCTGAACCCGATCTACACGATCGGCAGCCAGATCGTCGAAGCGATCCGCGTCCATCGCAAGATCGGCCGTCGCGAGGCCGAGAGGAGGGCGCTGGCGCTGCTGCAGCAAGTGCAGATCCCCGATCCCGAAGCGCGGCTCAAGCAATATCCACATCAGCTTTCCGGCGGTCAGCGCCAGCGCGTGATGATCGCCATGGCGCTCGCCAACGACCCGGACGTGCTGATCGCCGACGAGCCGACGACTGCGCTCGACGTTACCGTGCAGGCACAGATCCTGAATTTGATCCGCAACCTGCAAAAGCAACTCGGCATGGCGGTGATCCTGATCACCCATGATCTAACCGTGGTCAAGCAATTCTCCGACTACGTCTACGTCATGCAGCATGGCGAGATGCGCGAGCACAATACGACGGAAGAGCTCTTCGCCCGTCCGCAACATCCCTATACGCAGCATCTGCTCGCCTCCGAGCCGCGAGGGCAGGCAAAGCCGCTACCGCCCGACTGCGACACCATCCTCGAGGGTAGATCCGTCAAGGTCGCCTTCATGCTGCGCCACGGCACTTTCCTCAAACCGGACCTGCGCGAACTGGTCGCAGTCGATGGCCTCAGCCTGGAGCTTCGCCGGCACGAGACGTTGGGGCTCGTCGGCGAATCCGGCTCCGGCAAGACCACTTTCGGCCAGGCGCTGCTGCGGCTAATCGATGCCGATAGCGGCGAGATCTATTTCGACCGGCAGGCGATCCACGGCCGTTCGCGGGTGGAGATGCGGCCGCTACGCTCGCGCATGCAGGTCGTTTTCCAGGATCCGTTCTCCTCACTCAACCCACGCATGCCCATCGGTCAGATCATCGCCGAGGGGCTGGTGGTCAACAATATCGGCGCCAACAAGGCCGAGCGGTTGGAGCGGGTGAAGGAGGCGCTGGTCAGCGCCGGCATGCCCTCGAACATCCTGTCGCGGTTCCCGCATGAATTCTCCGGCGGTCAGCGTCAGCGTATCGCCATTGCGCGGGCCATCGCGCTCGAACCGGAATTCATTTTGCTCGATGAGCCGACCTCGGCGCTCGACCTCTCCGTCCAGGCGCAGATTATCGATCTCCTGCGCAAGTTGCAGGACGAACGGGGCTTGAGCTATCTTTTCATCTCCCACGACCTCAAGGTCGTCCGCGCCCTTTGCCATCGCGTCATTGTCATGCAGCACGGCAAGATCATGGAAGAGGGGCCGGTCGACGACGTTCTTTCCCATCCCAAGACCGCTTACACCGAACGCCTCGTCAGAGCGGCGTTCGAGGTGGCTTCCTAGCATTCAGGAGATTTTACAATGACAGGCAATCCCAAGATCACATTCATCGGCGCCGGCTCGACCGTTTTCATGAAGAACATCATCGGTGACGTCTTGCAACGGCCGGCGCTGACAGGCGCCAGGATCGCGTTGATGGACATCAACCCTCAACGGCTGGAAGAAAGCGCCATCGTCGCCCGCAAGCTTGCCTCGACGCTCGGCGCTTCCGCCACGGTCGAGACATTCACCGATCAGCGCCAAGCGCTCGACGGCGCCCATTTCGTCGTCGTCGCCTTCCAGATCGGCGGTTACGAACCCTGCACGGTGACCGATTTCGAAGTGCCGAAGAAATACGGTCTTCGCCAGACGATCGCCGATACGCTCGGCGTCGGCGGCATCATGCGTGGGCTCAGAACCGTGCCGCATCTCTGGAAGATCTGCGAGGACATGCTGGCCGTCTGCCCCGAGGCCGTCATGCTGCAGTATGTCAACCCAATGGCGATCAACACCTGGGCGATCTCCCAGAAATACCCGACGATCAAGCAGGTCGGCCTTTGCCATTCCGTGCAGGGTACGGCGATGGAATTGGCCAAGGATCTCGACATTCCTTATGACGAAATCCGCTATCGCTCGGCCGGTATCAACCATATGGCCTTCTACCTGAAATTCGAGCATCGCCAGGCGGACGGTTCCTACCGCGATCTCTATCCTGATCTCGTGCGCGCCTATCGGGAGGGACGGGCGCCGAAGCCCGGCTGGAACCCGCGCTGCCCGAACAAGGTACGCTACGAGATGCTGACCCGGCTCGGCTACTTCGTCACCGAAAGCTCGGAGCATTTCGCCGAATACACACCCTATTTCATCAAGGAAGGCCGCGAGGACCTGATCGAAAAATTCGGCGTTCCGCTCGACGAATATCCGAAGCGTTGCATCGAGCAGATCGCGCGCTGGAAAAACCAGGCCGACCAATATCGCAGCGCCGATAAGATCGAAGTGGCTCAATCGAAGGAATACGCCTCTTCGATCATCAATTCGGTCTGGACCGGTGAACCCTCGGTCATCTACGGCAACGTCCGCAACAATGGCTGCATCACCTCGCTGCCCTCCAATTGCGCCGCCGAGGTTCCCTGCCTGGTCGATGCCTCTGGCATCCAGCCGACCTTCATCGGCGATCTGCCGCCGCAACTGACCGCGCTGATCCGCACCAACATAAACGTGCAGGAACTGACGGTCCAGGCGTTGATGACTGAGAACCGCGAGCACATTTACCATGCGGCGATGATGGACCCGCATACGGCTGCCGAGCTTGATCTCGACCAGATCTGGTCGCTGGTCGACGAGCTCTTGGCCACCCACGGCACCTGGCTGCCGGAATGGGCCCGCAGCGACCGCAAGGTTCAGGCCGCTTAAACCATTCTCTCCCGGTTTTACGGCCGAAAGGGCCTCGCAGCATCGCTGCGGGGCCTTACCTCTTCTCCATCGTGGAGAAGGTGAAAATCCAAAATCCGCTATTCTTCAAGCTGATCTGAGGTGGCAAAGCCTAGCCGCCTGCGCTAAAAACGACGCGAACCTTGGGAGAGATCAAACACATGGCGAGTTCAGACATCTTCAGCACCGGAACCTTTGTCGGCCGCATCTGGCGTCCTGATGTGAAGGGGCCAGCGCTTGTCGTCGTCCGCGAGGGCGCGCTTCACGACATCACCTCGAAGGAAGTGCCGACGATGCGCGACCTTCTGGAAAAAGACGATCCGGTCGGTTTTGTCCGCGCGCAGAAGGGCGAAGCCATCGCCAAGCTCGATGACCTGCTTGCCACTAAGGCTGAATTGTCAGCCATCCATCTTCTCGCTCCCATCGACCTGCAGGCAATCAAGGCCTGCGGCGTCACCTTCGCCCGCTCGATGGTTGAACGTGTCATCGAGGAACGCGCCGCCGGTAACCCCGATCTCGCCGAAGCAATCCGCGGTAAGGTCATGGGCCTTATCGGCGACAGCCTGCGCAACCTAAAAGCCGGTTCGCCGGAAGCTGCCAAAGTGAAGGCGGCGCTCATCGAAGAAGGCGTCTGGTCGCAATATCTCGAAGTCGGCATCGGCCCGGATGCCGAGGTCTTCTCGAAATCGCAGGTCATGTCCTCAATGGGGCCGGGCGCCGATGTCGGCCTGCACCCTATCTCGAAGTGGAACAATCCCGAGCCGGAAATCGTGCTTGCCGTCGACAGTCAGGGCCGTGTCAGGGGCGCGACGCTCGGCAATGACGTTAACCTGCGCGATGTCGAGGGACGTTCGGCGCTGCTGCTCGGCAAGGCGAAGGACAACAACGCCTCCTGCTCGATCGGTCCCTTCATCCGGCTGTTTGACGAGACCTACACGCTCGATGACGTGCGCAATGCCGATCTCGACCTGAAGGTCGAAGGCGAGGAGGGCTATGTGCTGCACGGACGCTCGTCGATGAAGGAAATCAGCCGCGATCCTCTCGATCTCGTCTCTCAAACCATCGGCCGCCATCACCAGTACCCCGACGGCTTCGTCCTTTTCATGGGTACTCTGTTCGCCCCTGTCGAAGATCGCGACACGCCCGGCCAGGGTTTCACCCACAAGGTCGGCGATATCGTCACCATCTCCAACGACAAGCTCGGCGCATTGAAGAACCGCGTATTGCTGTCGACGGAGTGCGCGCCCTGGACATTCGGAACATCGCATCTGATGCGCAATTTGGCTGGGCGAGGTCTGATCTGAGGCAATGCGTCTTCCCCTCAGGGGAGAAGATCTCCGATGGAGGCGAAGCGCGCCTGTTGCCCGGGCGCGTGACTGTTCTTGAGGCCGTAACCGTCGATGGCTGCACAATAGTTGAACCTAGATGCTGAACCTGATCAGGAAAAATCCGGATTTCTCTGTCTTCATGTTCACGCAGGCCACGTCGAATCTCGGCGACTCGCTGAGAATTGTCGTGATGCCATTGCTGGTGCTTCATCTGACGGGCTCTGCCCTCTATGTCTCAGCGATAGCGCTGCTGGAAACGGCTGCGTATTTTATCTTTCACCTACCCTTCGGTGCGGTTCTCGATCGCGCCGACCGCCGCAGAGCGATGCTTCTCGCCGATGTCGGGCGCGGTATCTTGATGCTCGCGATACCGCTGTTATGGTTCAGCGATGTGCCGGTTCTGGCTCCTTTGTTTCTGATCACCCTGCTGATGAGCATTCTCTCTTCGCTCTTTGGAGCAGGCAGCAGCGCCTTGATACCGAGACTGGTTCACAATGACGATCTGACCAATGCCTATGCTCTGTTCGAAGCGGCGGAGTCGGTCGCATGGATCGCGGGACCGCTCGTTGCCGGCGCACTGGCGACTTGGTTTGGTTTGGCCAGCGCCCTGGTGGTTGATGCCGTATCGTTTTTCGTATCGGCGTCGGGGTTGATCTTTATCAACATCCCACCGCCGGAAGCGCATGATGGGACGGGTTCCATTTGGGCGCGGATCGCGGACGGGCTTGTTATCCTCACAAAGGTCGCGCCACTCCGCCGGATTCAGCTTTACTGGACACTTTATGGCATCATCGGCTACGGCGCGATAACGGGCTTCGTCTATGTAGGCTCGCAAGGTGGTGCTTCGGGGCCAGCCCTTGCGTCTTTCGCCGTCTCAGCCTATGCGCTGGGTTCGGTTATCGGAACGCTACTTGCAGGCCGACCGCATCTTGCAAAGATCACCCACGCTATTCCAATCAGCCTCTTAATCTTTGCCGGCGGTGCATTGCTCGTCGCAAGTTCATGGCAAATCGGGATGCTGGCCGGCGCTCTCTTCATCGGCGCGAGCGAGGGCTTCTTCCTGGTCCTTTACCTCGCACGTCGAGCAGAAGCGACCCCGGACCGGTATATGGCGCGGATCGGGTCGATCGCGGCCATGCTTGCGCGACTTGCAAGCGGCATATCGGTGACATGGATGGGAGTGATGCTCGACCGATGGCAGGGTACGGGAGCCTTCGGCACGATGGCCGCCCTCGCATTCATCCTGGCTGGGGTGGTGCTCCTCGGTGGCCGGAAAGCACGCCCCTCACCAGAACTGGTTTAAATGGATGCGGCCCGCAAAACCTCCGCTGACGGCATCCGAAAGCGACTTGAAACAATTTTGACTGGACGGCGACCCGCGAACTTCTCCCGCTAGGGTGCAGGAGAAACGTCGTCAATGCGTCGACATTGACTGCGGCTGGTTCTGCCGGCTGCGGGCGACGGTAAGTTCGGAGGTGGTGTGATTGAGACGGTCGGCGAGGACACGCATGATTTCGACGGCCATTTCGGGAAAGTCGCTGAGCAGCTTCAGGAAATGCTCCTTGCTGATCTTCAGCGCCTCCAGCGGCGATGTCGCCTTGACGGTGGCGGTGCGGGAGACGTCGCAGAGAATGGCGATTTCGCCGACGATGGAGTTGATATCGACCTCAGCGACTTTGATCTCTCCAGCCGGGCTATCGACAAGAATATCAGCAGTTCCGGAAAGAACAACGTAAGCGGCATCGCCCTGGTCGCCCTGATGAAATAGCACCTGACCGGCATTGTAGCTGACGCGATCCGACGTGAATGCCAAAAGCTTCAATTTCGCGGGTGCGATGCGCGAAAAAATCGGCACCCGTTTTAGCATTTCGACTTCATCTTTCAGAAGCATGAGCTTCAAACCCCCAGTGTCAGGCCCCAGATACCACCGATGCAATAGGATATTACGATAACAGTTCTTTGAACATACCGTTTTTCTCTAAAAGATCGGTGGTTGTGCCGCTCTCAACCAGGCTTCCGCGGTCAAAAACGAGAACACGATCAAACAATTCCGCGAAGCCTGGATTGGATAGGACCCAAATCACCGCAGGCACATGCTCACCGCTGTCGAGCCCGCTCAGAATCGCGCGGGCGATCTGGTCCTGGACGCGGTGGTCGAGCGCCGGCAGCGGGCGATTGCAGATGATGTAATCGGCCCGCTTCAGCAAAGCGCGGCCGAGATTGAGCTTCTGCCGCTGTACGTTGGTCAGCCGCTTGCCGCCGGAACCGACGTCAAAATCGAGGCCGATCGACAGCACGCTGTCCTGCATACCCAGCCGTTCGAAGACGTCATACATGATGGTGTGAATACGCTCAGGCGCATCGGCTTGCTGGTGTGCGATCCGGCCAAACAGCACGTTGTCCATCAATGTCGCCGACGCGGTGAAGCGCTCGGGATCGTAGCGCTCGATCACACGGGCCAGATCGGCCGGAATATGTTCATGGAACTTGGCGCGCGCCTTGACGATCTTCTCCATCAGCGTCTGCGTCAAAAGACCGAAGCGGTGACGGGGTTCGATATAGGAGAAGCTGAGGCGGATGATGGCCACCCGCTCGTCCGGCGTTGCGGCACTAAAGCCCTTGCCGTTCAGCTTCTGCAACAACGCTTCATAAGTCGGAATATCCTCCGCCGTCATGAAGGTGAGCTGCTGGAAGAAAGGATGATCCGGCGGCAGATCGGTGAAGAGTTCGACGGCGTTCTCAGCAATTTCCAGGCCCATGTCGTAGAGATCGGTGTCGAGGCCGGTCTCCGTGAACAGCTTTTGGAAATAGGGATGGGCGGCGAGCTTACGGTTGGTCATCAATGGCCGCTTCAGCGTGCCGAACAACAGGTTTTCGCCGACCGTCGCCTGCGGATTGTAGGCGTCGATTTCGAAAGGCACGACGAGGCCGTCGAGATTCTCCTCCTGCAATCTGAGACGCAGCGCCTGGCGCAACTCGACGATACGCGAGGTGAGATCGTCATGCGCCGCCGTGTCGACATTCGAGCGCAGTGCCATGTCGAGAATATCCTGTGACATGGCCACGGCATCGAGAACAGGGCGGATGACTGCGTAGATATCATGCGGGCCGGTGGCGCCGGCGGCGGCGTAGTCGACCCAATCGCTGTTAAGATCGAGTTCCGGATTGCCGGCCCGACGCGCTTCTATCATCTGCCATTTGAGCTTGTTGGCTGCCAGCTCATCATAATCGGCAGGGGTGAGCGGCGCGTGTTTCAGGCCATAGAGAAGATTGCTGCGCAACGTGCCGTGGAAGAAGAACGTATCCGACGAGGCATAGGCAATGCGCCGACCCGTCAGCGATTCCGGCAGTTCCAGCAGGTCGCGACCATCGATCGCGATGCGGCCGGTATCCGGCCAGACAAGCCGGCCGAACGCCTCCGCGAGGTATTCGCCACCAGCGCCACTGTCGCCGACAATAGCCACCTTCTCGCCAGGCTGGATCTCGACCGAGACGTGATCCAACACGCGAGCGCCGCTGTCGTCGAGCACAGTCAGATTGGTCGCGACCAGCGAGTGGGTGATCCGGCCGGCGGGCGCAGGCGAGACAACCTGGATCTTCGCATCGATCAGCCCGTCGACGCTGAACTGTTCGACCACCTGATTGTATTTGACCTGCACATCCTGGCGCGACTGGTCCCAGTCGATGAGTTCCTTCAGCGGCCCCGGCAGGTCCTTGTAAGCGTTGATGACAGCCACAAGCTGGCCGATATCCAGGCGGCCCTGCAGCGCAAGGAAACCGCCGATCGAATAGAACAGGAAAGGTGTGACCTGGGCGAGGAAGTTGTTGATGAACTTCACCAGGAACTTCCACTGATAGAGATCGTAGCGGATCGAGAAGATCAACCCGAGACGAGTAGCGATATCGGCACGCTCGAAATTGGTCGTATCGTTGGTATGGATCGTACCGATGCCTTCCACGATTTCGCCGACACGCCCGGAAAGCTCGCGCGCCGTGAGCTGCCGCTGGCGGCCGAGCTCCAGCAATCGCTTGCGCATGCGTGGGATAACGATCGCCTGAACTGCAACGATGCCGGCGGCAATCATGCCCAGCCAGAAATTCTGCATGATGATGAAGACGAGCGCCGTGATCGCCTGGCCGCCGAGCAGCGCCGGCGTTACATAGGCATCGCCGGTAAAGCCGCCCATGGGCTCCACCTCGTCCTTGATCATCGTGGCGATCTCGGCCGGCTTCACTCGCTTGAAATGCGCCGGCGGGAAACGCAGCACCCGGTCGATCAACTCGAATCGGATGCGGCGCAACATGCGCTCGCCGAGCCGGCCCTTATAGGTGTTGATGTACAGCTTGAAGAGGCCGTTGAGGATGACAAGCGCCAGGAACACCAGGCTGAGTGCAATCAGCATCCAAAACCGGGTGAGTTGCAGGCCCTGAAATATTTCGAAGTGCCCAAGCACGGGCAGGTCGAAAGAGATATGCATGAAGGTCTGGGTTTGGCCTGGACGCTCGAAACCTTTGCCTTGGATTGGTCCGTTGACGATCTGCTTCGGCAAGTCGAAGGACAGAAAGTATGGGATCATCGAAGCCGCGACGATCGTCAGGATCCAAATTTGCTCCAGCCGAGTATTCGACCAGATGTAACGCGCTAGGCTTTTTTCCATCGCTTATTGCATGCTTCCAAATTCAGCAGTCTTCGCCGTCGGTGCAGGCGCCGATGTCGGAGGTGCGGGAGAGTTCATCGTGGATGCGCGGCCCCATATTGATAACGGAACGCCGCCCGGTCTTTCGTCCAGGTACCTCCCGATTCATTGATTTGTCGATTTATATCACAAGATTGCGGAAAGCGAGGAGGGCAAAACGATGAGGCATTGCAACAGATTTAATGCTGCAACCGTCACCAGGCGCGGCGAATGATTGCCGAGGTCCGCTCGGCACCACCAAGGTCGATATCGGGTTTCGACGGCTTCGGACGCGATAGGGCAATTTCCACCGCGTTCGCGAGCTGATCCGTCGTCAGGCCCGCTTCAGGTAGCGCGAGCGCCAGCCCGAGTTTCTCCAGCCGTTCGGCACGCACCGACTGCTCCGTCTCGCCGCCAGCCGTGAACGGAACCAGGATTGAGCGGCAGCCGGTGACGAGGAGATCGCCGACCGTGTTATAGCCTGCCTGCGAGATCGACAGTTCCGCGCCCCTCAGCAAAGACGGGAAATCCTTGCGGAAACGCACAAAGTCTACATTGCCGGGTGCGTCCTTTGTCAATGTGGCAAAATCCTGCTCCGGCAGGTTCGGCCCGGTGATCAGCAGCCAGCGGCGATCGATTGCCACGCGGCTTGCCGCCTGCAGCGAAGCACGGATCAGGTCGCGCCCCACCGCACCGCCGCCGGCGGAAACGACGATGTCGAAGGTCTCCATCGGTTCCGGCGGCAGGGGCGGCGCGACAAGGCCGGTATAGGTTATCTTGTCGGATATGGCCGAAGTCAGCGGAAACGTCTCCTCCAGCCGAACGAAGCCCGGATCGCCATGGACGAGAACGCCGTCGAAATGATCCCGCAACAATGCCACGGTCTCCTCATCACGACCTGGCTTCTTCTGCTGCTGCAAGATATCACGCACCGAGGTGTAAAGTTTCGGCCTGGGTTTGGCTTCGGCAATGGCATCGAGCAGCGGCAGCAACTCGAAGCGCATCTGACGGCGGCCGAACGGAAAGGCCTCGATGATCACGACATCGGGCCCGGCCCTCCGGAAAGCCTCCAGCAATAGGTTGCGGCGCGTCGACAGGAATTCCTCGCCAGCGGCATTTCCCATTTGATCGGCCAGCCCCGAAAAACCGGCGCTGCTGGCCACAACCGGCGGCAGGATAACGGAGGTAACATCCGAGCCTGGAAAGCCGTTGACCGGTATACCGCCGGTGACGACCGTCACCTGGCAGCCGTCCTTCGCCATGGCGCTGGCAATGCGGCTGGCGCGGGCGAGATGGCCAATGCCGAGCAAGTGTTGAACATAGAAAAAAACACGTGGGGATGAATTTCGAGGGGGCGTCATGCGGATTTCCGCCACTGCTCTTCTTTTTGCCACTGCTCCTCGAACAGCCGCGTCAATTGCCGAATGCTGGAATGATGGTCGAAATGTTCGCGCACTCGCTTCTCGGCAGCGTCGCCAAGCCGATGGCGCAGTGCCGGATCGCGGATCGCCCTTTCCATTGCCGCCGCCAGCCCCTTTGGGTCCTCCGGCGGTACGACAAAGCCGTTTTCGCCGTCCGTGAGCAGTTCCGGTACGCCGGAAATGTTGGTGGATAGGCAGGCAAGGCGTTGGCTCGATGCTTCGACCAGCACATTCGGCAGGCCGTCGCGGTCGCCATCCGCCGCCACACGACAGGCAAGCGCAAAAAGATCCGCCTGGCGATAATGTTCCAGCACATCCTCCTGTGCCATCGCGCCCTTCCAGGTGATGCGGTCGGCAATGCCGAGGGTCTCGGCAAGCGCCTTTAGCTTCGCCAGCCCATCGCCGCCGCCGATATGGGTGAAGCGCCAATGGAGGTCGGCCGGCAGCAGCGCCAACGCCCGCAGCAGCACATCGTACCCCTTTTTCTCCACGGCGCGACCAACACTGAGCAGGAAAGCGGGCTCGGATGCTTGCGAGCCGTCACGGTGGGAATGGTGCCCCGCAAAAGCGCCGAAGCGAGCGAGGTCGAGGCCGTGATAGCTCAGATGTACAGCCTCCGGCATCGGCGTCAGATCGCGCATGTGCTCAAAGCCGCTGCGGGTGCAAGTCACTGTCCAGCGGGCACGGCCGAGCTTTTCCGACAGCTCCCAGTCCGGCGAGGTCCAGATATCCTTGGCATGCGCCGAGCAGGTCCAGGGAATACCTGTCATGATGCTGGCATAGCCCGTGACCGAGGCTGGTGTATGGATGAAATGCGCATGCAACCATCCGCCGTTGTCGGGCCACTCATGGACCAGCACCAGCGCCTGGCCGAAACGGCGAATGCGGTTCGGCGTGATATCGCGTTTGAGATCAGCCCAGAACTGCTTCAGCAGCGGCTTGAAACCGGGCTTCTTGATCCCGGCGAGGAAGGCGCGCAGCACGCGCAGCGGCTCATTGTGCAGATACTCCGGCAGGTAGACGACCCGCGCTTTGATCTCGTCATGGACGGGATGACGCTTCTTATCCGTCGGCTTGCGCATCGAGATCAGCGTCAGGTCGAAGCCGGCCCTCTCCAGCCCAAGCAATTCTTGTGCGATAAACGTCTCGGACAGGCGGGGATAGCCCTTGAGGACCACCAGGATTTTTTTTCGCATCGATCGGTTCCGATGCTCTATTCGGCGACGATCGACAGCGGCGGATAGTGGTCGCGGTCGTCAAACCATTCGCCGACGATGCGGGAAATATGCACCAGCCCTTCAAGCCGCATGTTCTCGCCGCTCGCCGACGGTGGCGCACGGGTCGGCAGGCGCTTCAGCGCGGCCGCGAGTTGTTTCGGATCGGCAGATTCCTCCGGCAGCAACATGTCGACCAGACCGAGCTCGCTTGCCCGTTGCGCGCGGATCAGTTGTTCCTCGCGTGGCCGCGTGCGTGGAATGATCAGAGCGGGCTTGTCGAAGGACAAGATTTCGCAATAGGTGTTATAGCCACCCATGGCAACCACGCCCCTTGCGCCGGCGATCAGCTCTTCCATCTTATTGTCAAACTCGATCACCTGCAGGCAGGCGATCTTGCTCGCGCGCTCCAGCAACTGGTTGCGCTCCTTCGCCGGCATATAAGGGCCGAGCACGATCAGCGTCTTGTGTTGAAGCGTGTTGTCCTGCTCGTAGGCACTGACGACATCGTTGACGAGATCGGCGCCGTCGCCGCCGCCGCCGGTCGTGACGAGAAGATAGTCTTCATCCGGCACATGTTCCGACTTTGCGCCATGCGAGACGCTCCGCTGCAGGAAGCCAACGAATTCCATCTTCCGACGCACGCCCGGCGGCACGTCGAGACCGATCAGCGGATCGTAGAAATCCGGTGGGCCATAGACCCAGACGCGATCATAGAACTGGTCGATCTTTTGGAACGCGTTGTTCTTCTTCCATTCGGCTTCGAGCAGATAGGGCGCATCCATGACGTCGCGCATGCCGAGGACGAGCGTCGTGCCGCGCGCCTTTAGATACTGCAGGGTCTCCTCGACCTCACCTTTCAGACCCATCGGCTCTTTGTCGACGATGAAAATGTCTGGCTGGAAGGTCTCCGCCGTGTGACGGATGATCGACTGGCGCATCTTCAGCGTTTCATGAAGATCGACATGGCTTGCCATCGACGTATATTCGCCGTCGCGCAGCTTGATGACGCTCGGCACTTTCACAAAATCGACGCGTGCTCGATAATCGAAAGCACCGGCAATCGTCGCACCGGAAATGATGAGGACATTCAGCCCACGATAGTCTTCGACAAGCGCGTGCGCGATGGTTCGGCACCGCCTGAGGTGACCGAGACCGAACGTGTCGTGACTATACATGAGGATTCGAGCATCTTCTAAGCGCCGCTTCATGGGCAAAACCTCAGGAATGAAAGTCATTTTCGCGGGTTGTCAGCAAACGACGTCCGCGGCCGCTCTTCGAATTGCAATCCATTTCCTGGCCACGCTTTCCGCTATTTGTAGGGATCGGCCGCGTCGCGCAAGCCGTCTCCTAAAAAGTTGAACGCTAGAATGACCAAAATCACCGGGACCATCGGGAAGAGAAGCCACGGGTAAAATGCAATGACACTGACGCTCCTTGCCTCGGTCAGCAGGATGCCCCAGCTAGTGATCGGGGGGCGAAGACCGAGCCCCAGGAAGCTCAGCGCGGTTTCGCCGAGGATCATGCTGGGGATTGAAATCGTCGCCGTCGCGATCAGATGCGACATGAATCCTGGTACAAGATGACGACCGATAATACGCGGCGAACTTGCACCCATCAATTGTGCAGCAAGTACATAGTCTTCTTCGCGCAAAGACAAGAGCTTGGAACGAACCGCACGTGCCAGTCCGGTCCAATCGAGAATGCCGAGGATGATGGTGATGCCGAAATAAATGATGATGGGGCTCCAGGTCACCGGCATGATCGCCGCGAGCGCCATCCACAAGGGCAGGCTCGGCAACGATTGCAGCACTTCGATGACCCGCTGGACGAGAAGGTCGAAGACACCGCCGTGATATCCTGCCAGCCCGCCGATGACTATCCCCAGCACGAAGCTGATGGCGATGCCGATCAACCCGATCGTCAGGGAAATGCGCGCACCATAGATAATGCGGGACAATACGTCGCGCCCCAGGCGGTCGGTGCCGAGCAGGTACATCTGGCCACCGATAGCGGGGCAGACCAAATGGATATCCGCATCCACCAACCCCCAGAAGCGATAGGGATCGCCACGACAGAAGAAGCGGATTGGCTGCACGTCCTCCGTGTTGTTCGTATAGACCCGCCGCAGCGTGTCGAGATCGAGGGTCATCTTGCGGCCGTAGACGAAGGGGCCGACGAATTCGCCGTTGTTGAAGAAATGGACCCTCTGCGGCGGCGAATGGATGAAATCGACATTACGGGTGTGCAGGCCGTAGGGCGCCAGGAACTCCGCAATCAGGATCATGCCATAGAGCAGCAGCAGGAAGATGCCGGAAGCGAGAGCAAGCTTATGTCGCTTGAACTTCCACCACATCAGCCGCTTTTGCGAGGCCATGTAGTAACGTGCCTGACCGGCGGACATGGCCTCGAACTGGTCCGGATCGAAGGCGGCGGTCGAAACGTAGTGCTCTAATGGGGCGCCAGGGCGCGGCAGGGGTGCGTTCACTTCGTGCTCCTGCCTTGCAAGCGGATACGTGGGTCGAGGAAGCCGAGGGCGATGTCGGAGATCAATACGCCGATAACGTTCAGGAAAGCCAGAAACATCAGGAACGAGCCGGCGAGATACATATCCTGGCTCTGCAATGCCTTGATCAGCATCGGCCCGGTCGTTTCTAAGGATAGCACGATGGCGGTGATCTCGGCACCGGAGATGATCGACGGCAGGATCGAGCCGATATCGGCAACGAAGAAATTCAGCGCCATGCGCAGCGGATATTTCACCAGCGCCCTGAGCGGATGCAGTCCCTTTGCGCGGGCAGTGATGACATATTGCTTCTGCATCTCGTCGAGCAGGTTGGCGCGCAGGCGGCGGATCATGCCGGCAGTGCCCGCAGTGCCGACGATGATGACGGGAATCCACAGGTGCGAGAGGATCGAGCGTGCCTTGTCCCAGCTCATCGGTTGCGACAGGTATTTCAGATCCATCAGATGGCCAATCGACACGCCGAACCAGATGTTGGCGAAATACATCAGGATCAACGCCAGCATGAAGTTCGGGATGGCGATGCCGAGCAGGCCCAGGAAAGTCAGGCCATAATCCCCCCAACTATATTGATGGGTGGCCGAATAGATGCCGATCGGGAAGGCGACTAGCCAGGTCAGCGCAATCGTCGTCATCGACACCAGGATGGTCAGCCACAGACGGTCGCCCACCACCTCCGACACCGGCAGCTGATATTCGAAGGAATAGCCGAAATCGCCGTGCAACATGCCGGCGACCCAATACACGTATTGCACCGCCAGCGGCTTATCGAGACCGTATTCGTGGCGAAGATCCTCGATCTCCTGCATGTTGGCCGTCTCGCCCTGCGCGCGCAGTTCGGCGATCTGGCTTTCGAAGAAATCACCCGGCGGCAGTTGGATGATGGTGAAGACCAACATCGAGATGACGAGCAGCGTCGGGATCATCACGGCGCTGCGCCAGAGAATATATTTAAGCACGCGGCGGCTCCTCCTTCAGCCAGAAGGTGTCGGGCATGAAAACCCCGAGATAGCAAGTGGGATCGAAGCCGTAGAGCGCCTTTTCGGGCACGTTCTGCAGCTGCGTTGCACGTACGATCGGCTGCAGCGTGCCGTTGATGAGCCCGATGGAGAAAACCTGGTCGGTATAAATCGCCAGCATCTGATGCCATATCTCGGCCCGCTCGAAGGACGAGGCCGACCTGCCCCATTGCTGCTGCAGCTCGACGAGCTTCACCACCTCCGGCAAGTCCGGCGCCGTGCCCTGCGTGCCGCCGGAAAGATAGTACATGCCCCAGAGCGGCCATTGCATCTGGTCGTCCATGGTCGGCGCCAACTGGCCAGGGTTCATGTCCGCCGTCGCCACGCCGTTGTCGAGGCCATACCAGATCGACATCACGATACGTCCGCCCATGGCACGGCTGCGCAGGATGTCTCGCTGCGAGCTGCGGGTAAACAGGGCGATGCCGACATTGCGCCAATGGTCGGTGACAAGCTCGAGCACGTCGGTGTCGAGCGTGCTTTCGCCGGCCGTCTCGACCGTGATCTCGGCGCGCCGGCCGTCCGGCAGCAGGCGGATACCGTCGCTGTCGCGCTTGTCAAGGCCGGCGGCATCGAGCAGGGCGTTGGCCTGATCGGGATCATGGTCGATCCAGGCCTTGGCATATTCGGGCTTATAGAGCGGGCTTTCCGGCAGCATGGTGTCAGCGCTTTCGGTGCCGAGGCCATAGAAAACCGCCATGTTGATCTCGTGGCGCTTGATCGCCAGCGACAGAGCACGGCGCACCCGCACGTCGCGCAGCACCTGCCGCCAGACGGGATCGGCGCTGTTGAGATTCGGCATCAGCGCCACGCGCGAACCGCGCGTCGCCTTCCAGAGATCGACCTTGACGGGGTAGCGCTTCTCCGCATCCTTCAGGAACGTATAGTCGTCGAAGTTGATGCCGGTCGCCTGCAGATCACTGTCGCCGGTGCCGACCTTGTTCGGGATAATCGCCGACGAGCTGACGTTCAGGATGAAGCGGTCGACATACGGCAATTGCTTGCCGTTTTCATCGACGCGATGGAAGTAGGGATTGCGCTCGAACACGAATTGCTCTGCCGGCGGTGCGGTCGTGTTGTGCCAGGGGTCCAGTACCGGCAGCTCCGGATTCTCCTGGCGATAGACACGGGCCATCTTGATGTGCAGATCGGCCACTTTCTTGACGCGATATTGCTTCATCAGCGCCGAGAGGCGGACCTCGTCCTGATATTTCGGATGGAATTGCCTGAGATAATGGCTAGGGCCGACCACCACCAAGGCTTGCGGCGCGGCAAGGTTTGGCAGGAAAAACGGATTGGGCTCGTCCCAGGTGTAGCGTACGGTCAACTGATCGACAACTTCGAAGCGCGGCAGGCTGCCATGCGGGCGCAGCTCAAGTGCGCCGCCCCCCGGCGTCAATTTCTTGTTGAGAATGACGTCTTCCCACCAGTAGCGGAAGTCCTCAGATGTCAGCGGCTGTCCGTCCGACCACTTATGGCCATCGCGTAGCTTGAAGGTGAAGACGGTGTCGTTCTGCGCCTCAAAGGATTCCAGAATATCCGGCTGCAGCGTCAGCGTCTGGTCGTAGCCCACCAGACGGGCATAACCATAGACGTTCATGAGGCGCAGGTCGCTCTGGCCGCCGATGAGCATGCGCAGCGAACCGCCGTAGCGGCCGGGCTCGCGGCCGAGTGCGGCGAGATTGATGATGCGCGGCATCTTCGGCAGGCGCTGTGCCAACGGTGGCATTTGGCCAGAGCGCAGCCAGTCGTGCAGGAAATCCGGTTCGTTGTCGGCATCTGCAGCGATCGCCGGCAGCGGCAGTACGGTGGAGGCGAGAAGGCCGAGAAAAGTGCGACGATCGATCACGAGCGCAACTCCTTCGCATCGGCGCCGCGGCGGGCGTGTACGAAATGGCCGCCACCGAGATCGGCATAGGCAAGCCCGGCCCCGTCACTGTCAGAAAATTGCGGCCCCCAGCTCTGCTTGGCGGCCGGACCTTCGGCATTCAACGCGGGGAAATCAAGCGGCCGATCGAGATCGGGGAAGGGGACTGCGGCAAGCAGCGAGCGGGTATAGGGATGGACGGGATCGCGCAGGATGATCTCACGCGGGGCGATTTCGACGATGCGGCCGCGAGCCATGACGGCGATGCGGTCCGCCATGTAGTCGACGACGGCAAGATTGTGCGAGATGAAGAGATAAGTAAGGCCAAGTTCCTTCTGCAAATCCTTAAGAAGATTTAGGATCTGCGCCTGAACGGAGACATCGAGCGCCGAGACGGGCTCATCGAGGATCAGCAGCTTTGGCCCAAGCGCCAGAGCGCGGGCGATGCCGATGCGCTGACGCTGGCCGCCGGAAAAGCTGTGGGGATAGCGGCTCAGATAATGCTGGTCGAGCCCGATCGCCTGCATCAGCCCCTTGACCTTCTCCTTGCGCTCATCGCTGTCGCCGTGTCCATGGATTTCAAGGGGTTCGCTGAGAATATTGCGGATCGTCATGCGCGGTGACAAGGACGAAACCGGATCCTGGAACACCATCTGGATCTTCGTCCGGAGCGCCATGAGCTCGTCGCCTTTGACGGCCAGCACATCGATCTTGCCGTCGCCGTCATCGAATGTCACCGAGCCGCGGTCCGAGCTGACGGCACGCATCAGGATCTTGCTGACCGTCGTCTTTCCGCATCCGCTTTCTCCGACGAGACCCAGACATTCGCCGCGGCGAATATCGAAGCTGACATCGTCGACGGCGCTGAACTTGGTACTTGCCTGCCGTCCGAACAGCCCACTTCCTTTCGAAGTGTAGGTTTTGGTGAGATTGCGCACCGTAAGCAGCACCGGCGGCGCAACGTTGCCGTTGCCGTTGCCATTACCATTGGTTTTGGCGGACTTCTTCTTGCCGGAGAAAGTGCCGAGATTGACCGGCACATCGCGCAACGATTTCAGCCGTTCGCCGGGTTTCATGTCGAAATGCGGCACCGCTGACATCAATGCTCTGAGATAACGATGCTGCGGATCGCGGAAGATCGTATCGACCGGCCCCGCCTCCATGATCTCGCCGTGATAGATGACCACGACCTCATCGGCCATATTGGCGACGACACCGAGATCATGGGTGATTAGCAACATGGCCATGTTGAACTTCTGCTGCAGGCCGCGCAGCAGACCGAGGATCTGCGCCTGGATCGTGACGTCCAATGCCGTTGTCGGCTCGTCTGCGATCAGAAGCGCAGGATTGCAGATCAGCGCCATGGCGATCATCGCGCGTTGACGCATACCGCCCGACAATTCGAAGGGATACATATCGAAGGTACGATGCGGATTCTGAAAACCGACGAGGTTTAGCATCTCCTCGGTCTTCTCGCGCTGCTCGGCCCTGCTGGTGGCGGGATTGTGGATGCGAAGCGCCTCGCTGATCTGGTTGCCGACCGTGTGCAGCGGCGACAGCGAGGTCATTGGCTCCTGAAAAATATTGGCCATGCGTGCGCCGCGAAGCTGGCGTATCGCAATGCCGTCACGTGGCAGCTCGAGGATGTCCGTTGTCTCACCATCGAGCGGATCGGTAAAAAGAATACGGCCGGTCGCCTGCGCCGGCGTTGGCAAAATGCCCATGATCGACTGGCTGATGATCGATTTGCCGGAACCGGACTCGCCGACCAGCGCGGTTACCTTTCCAGGAAGCACCCGGAGATTGGCATTCTTAACCACACGCAACTTGTCCCCGTAGATCGAGAACGAGACGTCGAGGTTCTCAATACGCAACAAATCAGTCCCTGACGCCATGCCGAAGTAGTTCCCGCTTACACGACCTTGATGGCCCCATATGGCACACTAACGTAGGCCATAACGGGTGTCCAGTTGGTCAAAGCGGGACTGCCACTGTAAAAAAACTGTCGCTTTTCCAGTGATCTATCCAAGGACGCTCAACTAAGTGGTTCCGACTATCACTGGATGAACTTCTCGACTGGCGGACGGTTCTCCAACTTCTTGGCATCCCGATGCAACAAGATGACCTGTTCTGCCTCCGACAGGACGTCTGCGGCGGCATCATGAAAGGCTTCCGTCGTCCCATTGCCTGCGGTGATGGCTTTTGGATGCACGACCGTGAAGCGCTGGCGCACGCCACGTAGTTTCTCTTCGCCGAGCGTTACCCACTCGCCGCCGGTGTAGCCGGCGAAAGCCTGGCTTGCGACTACCTCCGTCGAATATTTCTTGGTCAGCGATTGCAGCCGTTCCACCTCATTAACGGCAGCTCCGAAAGCGGAAAAGGTCAAGCGATCCTTCAGCCCGACATTGCCGAACATGACGTTGCCGACATGCAGGCCGATGCCATAACGAACTTCGCTCAGGCCGCGTGCCTGACGATCCTTGTTGAGAGCGGCAACTCGGCTCTGCGCATGGAAAACAGCGGATAGCGCCGCTTCGCAAGCGACTTTGGAGGGGTCCTTGTGCCGCCCACAGGGATAGACCGCTAGGAAGCCGTCGCCGAGAAAACTCAAAATCTCGCCGCCATTGCGGTTGAACGGCGCAGCGATGGCGTCGAAGAATTCGTTCAGCGTATCGATATAGGCTTGGCGTCCTTCCTTCTCGGCATAGAGGGTCGACTGCCGCATGTCGCCCATGACGAGAGCGGCGCGGATCGTCTCGCCGTCGCCGCGGCGGATCTGGCCGTTCAGCACGCGTTTACCGGCATCGCCACCGAGGTAGGTGGTGAGCATATTATTGGCGAGCTTGCCGAGGACCGCCATCTTGGCCGCCATGGCGAGATGATTCTGCATGCGCATCAGCGCGCCGATCATTTCCTCGCTGAAGCCGCTGATACTGTCGGTCGACCAGGAGCCCATCATTCCCTGGGCGGAGCCGGCGCCGAAGGTCTGCACGAAGGCGATATAGTCGGTGATCTTCTCCTTGCGCAGGTCCTCGAAAACCGGGAACTCCAGCGGCCCGTCCACATCGACGCGGCGGCGCAAGTGCAGGAGATTGTTGGAGAGCAGATAATAATACGGGCTCTGCACGAAGCGCTCCGGCTTGTCGTTCACATGCCGATAGCCTTCGATGGTCAGCCCGCCGGAACGCCGCCAGGTGAAGCCCAGCGCATCGTAGAGCGGATGCAGCATCGAAAAGGTCAGATGCACGCGGGCGATCGGCAAGCCGGAGGCGGCTATGCGTTCACAGAAACCGCGAACGATGCTCTCGAGATTTTCGCCTGTCAGTGCCGACTGTGTCAGCCATTCCGCGACCTTGTCGAGAAAAAAATCGGAAACACTCGAATGAACGGTCATCATTGCCGTGGCCTATCCTTGCAATCCAAAATGCTCCTCCCCCAGGGCGACACGCCAACTACCAAATGATATGGGCGCGGCGATGAGGTCGTGTCCAAGCATATTGGCACGGGTCGGATGAGCGAACCATGCAACAAGCGACGGCACAATTTTTCCCAGAAGTCTCGAATCGCGCCGGCGCCGTGAAAGATTTTGCTGCACCTCTACTCGTCCTGGCGGACATACGGCACAACCGAAAAGAGCCGTCATAGTTGCCGGCTCTCGTTTTGTTCTTGCTTAGATAAGCTCCCCATACCGCTGAAACAATGGCTGAAAACAGTGGAGATCAAGAAAATTCTGCCGGAGAGAAGACCTTACGGTGTACTGGGCGATGCCAGTTGCGCATCCAGCGCCGAGGAAACGGCAGCACGCAGCTTGTCCCGCAACGCCATCGCTGCCATCGCATAACCGCCGCTGGCACCGTCGATGAAATGCATGTGGTCGCGCATCAGTGGTGTCGGCACGAAGCAGGTCATCAGTGCGCTTTGCTGCCGATGCAGGCCGTAACGGCAGACGCCTGCAGCTTCGGCTTCGCGCAACCGCGCTTCAATGCGGGAAAGACGCGCGGCATCGACGTCGATGGTCATCTTCAGCCCATCATCGAATTTGCGGAAATCGGAATTGGCGGCAAGGTCGCGCCGGTAGATCTTGGCGTCGAAACTTGCCGCGCGGATGCCGAACCGGTCGAGGATATAGACGAGAACGATCTGGGAGGCGATCGAAAGCTTGCGTAGCCAGCGATTGCCCGCCGGCGCCGTGGCGCGCGCCTCAATTTCTGCTCCCTCGAAAGCAAGCACCGGCGTCGGACCTTCGACAGGGACTGGATGGCCGCCGCGGTTCTGTTCCATGGAAATGGCGATGACATCGGCAACGAGGCGTTGGAATTCCGGGCCATTTCCGGCAGCATCGGGAACGGCGATGATCGAGACGATTTCGCCATTGCGCGCCTCGATGGGGTTCCATCGGCAGGAAAGGCCGGTCAGGTCCGGCCTTGTCTCCTGCGGCGCCGCTTCGACGGCAAAGCGTCCCGCCTTCATCTGCTTTTCCGCCCAGCTGCCGCCGCCACCGGAAAACATGGCGTAGGAAACGAAGTCGCTGGGGCTAAAACGGGCAACCCGCACGTCCAGCCCTTCGGCTCGGACATCCGTCATCGGTACCAACGCGGTGCGCAGACTGAGCTGCAGCTCCTCCATCACCCACGTCCGCACCGCCGCCAGCGCCTCTCGGACACGACCTTCACCAGAGGGAGGAATGGCTACCAGAGCACCATCACCGCCGAAGACGAAGGGATAGTCTCCCTTGTCCAGCGCGTTCAGCACGGCTGAAATCACACCCGCCCCGGCCATATTGACGGATTTGTAGTGGCCCGAAGCAATCGCCTTTGTCGAGCTGACGATGTCGGCCACCGCCAGAAGCCAGTCATCGGGAAGCGGCTGATAGTTATTGCTGTCGGTAACGCCTTCAAAACGGGTGAAAACCGGCAAAGTGCGGAAGAAATCGTCGTTCGATAGATCGGCCATGATATCCCCCTTATGATAGAGCGCCGCAATCGCTTATCCCTACAGCAACTGCATCGAAAAACCAGCAGACAGTCGACGCGATATCATCCGCCATGCTACTCCGGCTACGGGAGAGACACCACGACGCCAAGGACAAGACATATACGATGAGCCGCCTGGATAGTTTCATCCGCCGCCTGACCGCACAGCGCGACATTCTCAATGCCGTCGCCCATGAGGTCAAAGCGCTCGACGGCCCCGTGCTGGAGCTCGGGCTCGGCAACGGCCGCACCTTCGATCATCTGCGCGAGCTTTTTCCCGACCGCCGCGTTGTCGCCTTCGACCGAGCTGCCAATGCCTACGGTTCGTCGATGCCGGAGACCGGCAATCTCGTGCTCGGAGAGATCAAGGATACCGCCAGCGATTTCATCGGCATCGGCGCATCGCTTGCCCATGCCGACATCGGCACCGGTTATGAGGACAAGGACGCCGTGACATTGACCTGGCTGCCTGAAATCATGGCCGGCGTTCTCGGCTCGCGCGGACTTGCCGTCAGCGGCCTGCCGCTCGATCATCCCGATCTCGAAGCATTGCCCTTGCCGTCAGGCGTGAAAGAAGGCCGCTACTTCATTTATCGGCGCAGATAGCCGTCAACGCAGGAACAAGACGTCGAACTGCTCGCCCTCAACCGGCAGATCGACGACTTTCATCGGCACACTGCGGTTTTCGAAAAAAGCCAGGCATTCCGTATAGTAGCCTGCAAGATCGGCGACGAAGGCGATCGTCTGTTCCCTGCCATAAAAGGCGGGCGTGAATTCCATGTGGAGCGGCACCTTTCGGGCCATCAGCGCCTGCATCGACCGGATGGCAACGGGCTCATAGCCCTCGATATCCATCCAGATAAGCCCGACATCGGCAGCCGCGACACCGATGTCGTCAAGAATATCGGCGACTGGCCGGACTGGCACGGAAATCTTTTCATCACTGGCACTTTGCCGCAAGGCGCTGCTTTTGCCGTGGTTTTTGTGGTTCAGATAGAAGTCGAGCTGCCCTTCGCGGTCGCCAGCGGCGCAATTTATTGCCGTTACCAGATCCTGCATTCCGTTATCGGCGATATTAAGCGACAGGAGCCGAAAGTTACGAGGATCGGGCTCGACGGTAACGATATGGCGATAGGCGCCGCTCAGAGCGAAATAGCTGGTCTGCGTGCCGATATTGCCGCCGAGTTCGAGCAGGACGGTGCCTTTTCGCAGCAGGCCGTCCTCGCGCAGAACCGTCAGCAGCCGGTCGACATGATCGCGCTCGAAATGCCCCTTGCGAAACACCTTGCGGCCGATGTAGTCGGCCGGCGAAAAGCTCAAGACATGATCGCCGCAATCCAGCGTCATGGTCTTCACACGCGGACTAATGGCGCTGATCAGGATGTCGCGGCCGATGCGGGTATCAAACAGACGGGTGGCAATGCGATCCCGGGTCTTGCGGAGGGCGCGTTTCCAGTGCTTGGCGGTCAAAATCTTGTCGGACATGGTGGCCATCCCTACACCGCCTGCAGGGCCTATGCAAAGCGGCCGCTTTCCTCTTTCGGAAGGATATAGACACGCAGAGGCTCGCCGCGGCCGCGAACGGCAATCTCGCGGCTTTCAATGCCGGCGATGTCGATACCGGAAAGGCTCGCCACGGGCTCGGAGAAGACCAGCGCGCGGTTGAATTCCTTGGCGACGCTTTCGAGGCGGCTCGCCACGTTGACTGTGTCGCCGATCGCCGTCACGTTCTTGACATTGCCATAACCCATCGAGCCGACCACCGCCGAACCGGTGTGCACACCGACGACGATTTCGAGCGGGACCGACAGCTCATCGGCTAGCTCATCGCCGAGTTTGTCGATCTCCCTGATGATCTCGGCCGCCGCTTTGAGCGCCTGTCGGTTGGCCTCCTGCGGCGTGGTGCGCAGGCCGAACAGCGCCATGGCGCCGTCGCCGATGAACTTGTCCATCCGCCCGCCATTGTCCTCGATGATGCGGCCGACGATCGCAAAATAACGGTTGAGCAGGAAGACGATATCGAAGGGCAGGCGCGACTCGGTCAGCGTCGTGAAATGGCGCAGATCGCAGAAAAAGACGACGATCTCACGTTCACGGCCGGGGCTTGCCGTCTGGCTGTGGACGGGAATGGTCGATTCCGCCATCGGCGTCAGGAGCGGCACGACACTGATGTTTCCTGTCGGACGCAATTGGCAGGCGAGGCGGACGTCTGGCGTCGCGCCGATACGGTTCAGCGTCTTTTGCTCCAGAGCTTCGGGCGGCGGCAGATTGTCGGCGCCTTCGATGATCTGGACGCGGCAGGTGGAACATTGGCCCTTGCCGCCGCAGACGGAGTAGTGCGGGATGCCGCCGAGACGGCTTGCCTCGAGTACGGTGAAACCGCGAGGCGCCTGCACGATTTCGCCGCTCGCATAGCGGATCGCGACCTGATGTTGCCGTTCGCGCAGCCTGCGATGGGTGCGGAAGGCGAAAAGGCCGATGATGGACGCGCTGAAGGCACCGTAGAAACCGGCGCGATAGGGCCATATGGCGCTGACCATCTGGCTGCCGGGTATGGATCCGGTTTCGCCATAGCTGCGCATGTCGCTGTAGTAGCCGCCCCGATAGCCGCGCTCGTCATCCTGCGCTACCTCACGCGATACCGTTCTGCCCATGGCGGCGAAACCGAGCAGGGCGAGGACCGGCAGAACGATGGCGAAAGAGAACATGAGGGGCGCGATAGCCGTGTACCAGGCGCGATAGCGCAGCCAGAAATGGATGCCGATGCAGCCATGGATCCAGACGACCACCAGCACGACCGCCTGGCGCACACCGTTTGCCGGCGACGTGATCCACAGACTGCGGACGATGGCGCGGTAGTTGTCGTGATAGTCGTAGACATCGTGCAGAATGCGCGTGCCAATGATGTGGTCGATCAAAAGAACCGGAACCAGCAAGCCTGTGACGATCTGGAAGGCTTCGCCTGCGGGCATGACCAGGGTGCGGCGCTTGTAGAGCATGCGCAAGACGAGGAGGATATGGACGATCAGAGCGCCGTAGAGAAGGACGGTGCCGACCGGATTGCGCCAGACGGCCAGGAACCAGTGCTGCGCGTGATCGGCAGCATTCAGCGAGATCAATCCGAGGGAATGATTGGCCAAATGCATGATCACGAACACGAAGATCGTCAAGCCGGAGCCGAGGCGGAACTTTCGCACAAGACGATCGGAGATGATGGGTTTTCTCGCCTCTGTGGTCATCAAATCCAATTTAATTTGCCCGTTCACAAAGGAACGGAAAGCGGTTATCGCCTAATGGTCTAGCTGCAATACCGCATGCTGTCGAGGATGCGGCTTTTGGAGCGAGAGCCTTATTGTCAAGCAACCTGCCGGAATTCGGGCATTTCCCCTACATTTCCGGTCCAAACTATCACATAATTGTCAACTATTCGCCCACGCCATGAAGATCGCCTTCTATGCTCCGCTGAAATCGCCCAACAATCCGGTGCCGTCGGGCGACCGGCTGATGGCACGCCTGATCATCGCGGCCTTGGAGATGGCGGGACACACGGTCGAGCTCGCCTCGGAGCTGCGCAGTTTCACGCCGACGCCGGAGGTTGGACCTCGCGCCGAGATCGCTCGGAAAGCGGCACACGAGACCGAAAGATTGCAGAGGAAATGGCGAAACGAATCGCCGCCGGATCTCTGGTTCACCTACCATCCCTATTACAAGACGCCGGACCTCATTGGCCCGGTGCTCGCGGCAACACTGGGCATTCCCTACGTCACCGCCGAGGCATCCTACGGCAGACGGCACGATGACAGCGGCTGGCGGGAGAATCAGCATCTGGTTGCCGAAGCCGTACGGCAGGCTGCCGTCAATCTCTGTTTTACCGAGCGTGACCGGATCGGCCTCGTCGATGCCATCCCTGACGGGCGCTACGAGCGCTTCCTGCCTTTCATCGATACGGCACTTTTCAAACCTCTAGCCGAGGAGATCGCCCCGCATCGGCTGATTACCGTTGCGATGATGCGACGCGGCGACAAGTTCGACAGCTATGCGATGCTCGCGCAGGCGCTGGAGCTGATCCGCGATCGTGACTGGACATTGACCATCATCGGTGACGGGCCGATGCGAGGGGAGGTGCGGATGCTGTTCTCCGCCTTCGATAGTGAACGCGTCACCTGGCTCGGAGAGCGGGCCGCGCCGGAGATCGTGGCCGAGCTGCGGGCAGGGGGCATCCATGTCTGGCCCGGCTGCGGTGAGGCGTATGGCCTTGCCTATCTCGAGGCACAGGCAGCCGGCCTTTCCGTCGTAGCGCAGGCAACGGCGGGCGTGCCGGAAGTAGTGATGGCTGGCGTCACAGGATTTCTGACACCCGAAGGCAATCTGAAAGCCTATGCCGATGCGATTGCATGCCTACTGGACGACGATCACAAGCGTCGGGCAATGGGTAAGGCGGCCTACCGTTTCGTTCACGAAGAGCGGTCGTTAACCGCGGCCTCGAAACAACTCGAAACCATTCTGCGGAAGCATTTGGGAGACCCCTACTATGAGCGATAGAGCCGAATGGCAGCCCCTGCGCGATGAATTGCTGCGCTGGGCCGATGCCGGGCGAAAGGCAAAACTATGGTTTCGCGACGACGACGCCATCGAGCCGACCCCGGCGCTCGACCAATTGCTGGCGCTCTCGGACCGTTATTCCGTCCCCGTAGCTCTGGCAGTGATCCCCGCCTATACCGGCGAGCTGCTGGCGGGGCGATTGGCGAGCCAGAAAGATCTGACGGTAACCGTGCATGGTTGGACGCATCACAACTATGCGCCGGACGAGACGAAGAAACAGGAACTGGGCCTCCATCGTCCGCAAGCGATCGTGCTGGAGGAACTTCGCCGCGGCTTTGACAAGCTGAAAGCGCTCTATCCCACCCAATTCGCGCCGATGCTGGTGCCGCCGTGGAACCGGATCGACAAGGCGCTGCTGCCTGAACTTGCTCCTTTCGGATACCGCGCCATTTCCGTCTACGGATTGGCAAAACCGGATCAACCCATTACAGCGATCAATACCCATATCGATATCATGGATTGGCACGGCACGCATGGCGGGCGAGCGCATGGGGAGCTCGTTGGCTATCTCGTGCGGGAACTGCAAAACCGCTTCGACGGCAATGATGAGCCGATCGGCATTCTCACTCACCATCTCGTCCATGACACCACGGCCTGGAATTTCATTACAACGCTGTTCGAGGAGACGGTCGCTGACGCGGCCATCGACTGGCGTCGGGTCGGCGACTTCATGGGCCAACTGCGGGAAGCATGATCTAATCCCGAGCCGCTTCTTTGCGCTTTTGGGATCGGTGCTTCAGAGCTCGAGCAACTGACCGTCAAAGGCGGCAAAGGCGCCCGCGAAGCTTACCCGCGCATCCCTCTGCATGTTGTCCAGCTCCTTGTCGGTGCGTGCCGGTGCATGGTGGAAGAGTGCAAGACGCTTTGCCCCTGCTTTTTTTGCCAGTTTGACGCCTTCCTGCCAGGTGGAATGTCCGAAGCCCAGATGTTTCGGCATCTCCGGCTCGGTGTACGTCGTGTCGTAGATGGCAAGATCGGCATTCATCATCAGCGAAAGGGCTGCTTCATCCAGCCGACCGGCCATGTGCTCGGTATCGTAGACCAGGGCAATGACCCGGCCCGCCCATTCGATGCGGTAGCCGATACAGCCGCCGGGATGGTTCAGTTTGGCGGTGTGGATGACGATGCCCGGATGAGGTTTGAGCGTATCGCCGGCTGCAAAATCACGAAATCTCATCGTCGCGCGACAGATGTCGGGCTCCACCGGAAACCAAGGCGGCCGCATGAACTGGCCGATCAGTTGTCGTGTGGTCGTCTTGCCGGCAAGATGCCCTGTCCAAAGATCGACGCTGACCTTGGGATCGTAGATCGGATTGAAGAAAGGCAAACCGATGATGTGGTCGTAATGCGAGTGAGTGAAGAAGACATCGACGTCGCGAACACCTTCTTGCGCAAGCGACAATGCCGCTTCCCGCGCTCCGGTCCCGGCGTCAAAAATAATATGCCTGCCGTCATGTCGCAATTCGATGCAGGATGTATTCCCACCGTAACGCTCGAATTCCGGTCCCGATACGGGGATACTTCCCCGCACACCCCAGAATTTAAGCTCGAAACTATCGTTTTTCATAGAAATTTTGACACCATTCCCCTTTCCGTCAACGTAAGCACACTTTTCTTATCGTGCGAAGCCAGCAATTTTCGCAAAAGTCACACTCCCGTGAAAACTAAATCCCGCCGTTTCATCAACGCAGATGCTCCGGTTAATGTTCAGCAACGGGTCGCACAGAACTAATATAGGTATGAGGCGACAAAAAAAGATGAAGCTTCGAGCAACAAGTGATAGACCTCGACCCTATGGGGTGTTCGGTGTCGGGGGACATACGAAAGTTCACACCTGTAATGCGTGTCATTCGATTCCTATCAGTCCTGGTGATCCTTGCGATCATCGCCGCCGTTGGATTTTTCGCGCTGACCTCGCACGCGGAAATCCCCGCCGAGGAAGCATCGGTCCATTCTCAATTCGACGCGCAGCTCATTGCGCATGGCGAAGCTCTGGCCTCGGTCGGCAATTGCATCGCCTGTCATACCGTCCCCGGCAAACAGGCTTTTGCCGGCGGACTTGCGATACCGACCCCGTTCGGAACGCTCTATTCGACCAACATAACGCCTGATCCGGAGACCGGCATCGGCCGCTGGAGTGAGGCGGCCTTCAATCGCGCCATGCGAGAAGGCGTCGATCGCGAGGGAAACAACCTCTACCCGGCCTTTCCGTTCGACCATTTCACCCATGTGACGGACGAGGACAATCGCGCGCTTTATGCCTATCTGATGACGCGCGCGCCTGTACACGCCGTTGCGCCGGCAAACCAGCTGCCGTTCCCCCTGACGCTACGGCCGTTGCTGGCCGGCTGGAAGCTGTTGTTCTTCCGTGAGGGTGCATTCACGCCGGATCCGGCTCAGAGCGACGCCTGGAACCGTGGCGCCTATCTTGCCGAAGGCCTCGGCCATTGCGGCGCATGCCATACGCCGCGCAACAGTCTCGGCGCCGAGGATGCGAGCCGGCATTTCGCCGGCGGCGAAGCGGAAGGCTGGCATGCGTTTGCGATCAACTCTGCTTCGGCCGCACCCATCCCCTGGGATAAGGACAGCATCGCCTTCTACCTGCGTCATGGCTGGCACCAGTTCCATGGCGTCGCCGGCGGGCCGATGGCCGAAGTCACCGGCAATCTCGGCTCGTTGCCGGACAGCGACATCGACGCAATCGCCACTTATGTCGCCTCCAACATAGGCCAGCCTTCAGCAGACAAGACGGCCAAGGCGGATGAGCTGCGCAAGGCCTTCTCCGGCGATCAAGGTCAGCTCACAAAGGTTTCTACAGAGCAGAACCCCTCTGTGGCCAAGACCGCATCGATGCCGGGCGCCGCGATCTATGTGGCCACCTGTTCCACCTGCCATGAGAGCGGGCGGCCGCCGCCCTTCGGCGGCATGAATTTCGGCCTCAGCACCGCAATCCATGCACCGAGTCCACAGAACGCCATCAACATCGCGCTTTACGGCCTGCCGCCGGCCGATGGCCAGCCGAGCGCCGTCATGCCGGCTTTCGGCGGTTCGCTCAACGACGCGCAGATCTCCGATCTGCTCGTCTACCTCCGTGCACGCTTTACCGACCAAGGCCCTTGGCAGGACGTGGCAAGTCTCGTCGCCAAGACGCGGTCCGGTAAGATCAAAGTTACGGTCGTCCCATCCGACGGCATCGAACGGGCACCCCTGAACGTGGGTGCGAAGGAGTAACCATGACAATCACGCTCACAGTCAATGGCAAGGACCATGACGTCGAGGCGGACCCCGATACGCCGCTTCTTTATGTGCTCAGAAACGATCTGGCGCTCAACGGCGCGAAATTCGGCTGCGGCCTTGGCCAATGCGGCGCCTGCACCGTGATGGTCGACGAGCAGGCCGTCCTCTCTTGCGTGACGCCAATCACGCTTCTGCAGGGCAAGGCGATCACGACGGTCGAAGGGCTCGGCACCATCGACAGTCCAGGACCGATGCAGGCCGCTTTCATCGAGGAGCAGGCGGCGCAGTGCGGTTACTGCATCGCCGGCATGATGATGGCCGCTGAAGCGTTGCTTAAGCGAAATCCGGATCCGAGCGACGACGATATTCGCGCAGCGCTACGCACCAATCTGTGTCGCTGCGGCACGCACATGCGCATCATGGCGGCAATCCGCCGCGCAGCACGGCCACAGTCGCAGCCGATGAAGAGGACGGGCTGATGGACACTCTCAACAAAATGGAAATCACCCGCCGTGGCCTCTTGGCCGGAACCGGTTTCCTGATGGTCAGCTTCTCCGTCAGCGGCGCCCTCGGCCAGGAGGCCAGCCAACCAGCGGAGGCTCCGGCGGCGAAAAGCCCGCCCTTGCCGGGTGGCCTTGCCGACGATCCCTATCTGGATTCCTGGATCAAAATTGGCGCCGACAGCCACATCACCGTTTTCACAGGCAAGGCCGAGCTGGGGCAGGGCATCAAAACCGCGCTGATTCAGCTCGCCGCGGAGGAACTGCAGGTCGAGCCTGCCGACATCGAGATGATTACCGCCGATACCGGACGCACGCCGAACGAAGGCTATACGGCCGGCAGCCAGTCAATCACCGGAAGCGGCGTCGCCATCCGCAACGCTGCAGCGCAGGTGCGAGATCTTCTGATTGCCCAGGCCGCCAGCCGATTTGGGCTCGACGCAAATACATTGCAGGCCAAGGGCAAGACTATTGTTTCAGCCGACGGCCGCTCCGTCGGCTATGGCGAACTGGTTTCAGGGCAAATTCTGCATCTGAAAGCGCAGCCGCAATCGAGGCTGACGCCGCCCAGCGCGTTGCGCTACATCGGCAAATCGATGCAACGCGTCGATATCCCTGACAAAGTCACCGGCGGCGTTGCTTACGTTCAGGATCTGAAGCTAGACGGCATGCTGCATGCCCGGCTGGTGCGGCCGCCGAGCTATGGCGCAAAGCTTCAAGACTTCGATCAGTCGAGTATCGCTTCCATGCCTGGGGTCGTCTCGGTCATACGCGATGGTAATTTCCTCGCCGTCGTGGCTGAGCAAGAGTTCCAAGCAATCAAAGCGATGCGCGCACTGACCACTCTGGCGAAATGGGAAGAAAAACCGTCTTTGCCTGAGCAGGCCAATCTGCCCGCGGTTCTCGAAAGTCTGGAGCGGGAGGTCGGCACGGTCGCGCAATCCGGCACGCCGACCTTCAACGGCCCGAAGATCTTCGAGGCGACCTATACGCGACCGTATACCAGCCACGGCTCGATCGGCCCGTCGTGCTCCGTTGCGATGATGGATGCCGACGGCAGTGTCAAAGTCTGGACCCATACGCAAGGCGTCTATCCCGATCGCGGGGCGATCGCCGATCTGCTCGGGCTGCCGAACGAGAAAGTCCGGGCCATCCATATGCCCAGCGCCGGCTGCTACGGCCATAACGGCGCCGACGATGCGGCCGGCGATGCGGCGCTGATTGCGTCCAAGCTTCCCGGGCGGCCGATTCGGCTACAATGGATGCGTGAGCAGGAGCATAGCTGGGAGCCCTTCGGTCCGGCCATGGTGACAAAGGTCAAGGCCTCGCTCGACGCGAACGGCAAGATCGATAACTGGACATACGATCTCTGGAGCAACACACACTCGACGCGTCCGGGCAAGGCGGGCGAACTGATCGCCGGTCGACTGAAGGAAAATCCCGTCGCGCCACTGCCGGTGAAAATGGAAATAACACCTCTGGGCAACGGCGATCGCAATGCCGATCCGCTCTATGTCATCCCGAACAGGCGCATCCTCTGGCATTTCGTGGCGGAGATGCCCGTACGCGTCTCGGCTCTCAGGGGATTGGGCGCCTACGCCAATGTTTTCTCCATCGAGAGCACGATGGATGAGTTGTCGCGTATCGCCAATGTCGATCCGGTCGAGTTCCGGCTCCGCCATCTGGCCGATCCGCGTGCCCGCGACGTGGTGCAGATGGCAGCGGACAAGTTCGGTTGGAACAACAGCAAACTTCCCGACGGACACGGCCGCGGTTTCGCCTTTGCCCGCTACAAGAACCATGCCGCCTATCTCGCTATCGCCGTGGAAGCCAAGGTCGAGCGCGAGACGGGCAGGGCGCAGGTTCTTCGCGCCGTCGCGGCGATCGACAGCGGCCAGGTCATCAACCCCGATGGCATCCGCAATCAGACGGAAGGCGGCATCCTGCAATCGATGAGTTGGACGCTTTACGAAGCCGTGACCTTCGACGATACGCGCATTACCAGCACCGATTGGTCGCGCTATCCGATCCTGCGTTTCGCCAGCGTGCCGGAGACCGTCGATGTTCACATCATCGACCGGCCGGATCAACCTTTCCTCGGTACCGGCGAAGCGGCGCAGGGGCCGACGTCGGCAGCCGTCGCCAACGCCATTCGCGACATCGTCGGTAAGCGGCTGTACGACCTGCCGCTGACGCGCGAGCGGATCAAGGCGGCAATTACGATCTAGTAAATTTACTGCATGGTGGTCGAAAGCCACTTCAGATTCTTGAAGAGCATGCCCTGGTGGAGGCGGCAAGACCGCCTTCACCCTTAACGCGCACCCGATGTCACAGGGCTGCAATGAAACTGTCGCAAAACTGTCATGCAGCCTGTCTAAATGTCGCCTTAATTTAATCCGCACGACATTTGGTCGCCAATGAACGCCCCGACACGCCCGTTGCTTGCTGCCGTCTCGGCGGCGGAACTCGAATTGAGCTACGGCGCAACGAAGGTGCTTCGCGGCATCGACTTTTCTCTTCCCAAAGGCCAGACACTAGCGCTGCTAGGACCTTCCGGTTGCGGCAAGACCACACTGCTGCGGCTGGTCGCCGGCCTTCTCGCCCCGACCAGGGGCCGTATTTCGATCGGCGAACAGGTTGTCGCGGATGCCGCGAAGGCCGCTTTCCTGCCGCCTGAGCGGCGCGGGCTCGGCATGGTGTTTCAGGACTACGCCCTGTGGCCACATCTAACCGTCGGCGGCAATGTCTCCTTTCCGTTGGAAATGCGCGGCGTCAACAAGACGGATCGTGAGAGCCGCACGTTGAGGGCGCTGGAGCGCGTCGGGCTTGGCAGCTATGGGCAGCGCAAGCCGAGCGAGCTTTCCGGCGGCCAACAACAGCGCGTCGCCATTGCCCGCGCCATCGTCGCCGAGCCGGCGCTTATTCTCTTCGACGAGCCGCTCTCTAACCTCGATCGTGAATTGCGTGAAACCATGGTCGGCGAGATCGGCAATCTGATTTCCTCGCTCGGGCTGACGGCAATCTATGTCACACACGATCATAGCGAAGCGCTAAGCCTTGCCGACCAGGTGGCGATCATGCGTGGCGGGTTGATTGAGCAACTGGCGCCGCCGGATATCCTCGTAGACCAGCCGGCAACACCCGAAGTTGCGGATTTCCTGCGGCTAGGCTGCGTTGCAGCCGTTGAACGACACGGAGAGACCTGGCGGCTGGTTCGAGGTGGCACGGCGATTGCGCCTGCCCATGCGGCTAGCCCGGATTCCACGCATGCACTACTGCCGATCGGCGCGATCGAACTCGTCGAGGCTTCGCAGGCAATGCTTAGCGGCATCGTACTCCGCTCACAATTTCGCGGTGATGGGCATCTCGCCACCGTCCAAATCGGATCGGGCAAGGACCACAGCGAACTCCAGTTGATCAGCAGGACAAAACGTCGTGCGGGCGAGCCCGTCAGCCTGCGGATCGATCCCCAGCACATCCGCTGGTTTTCAAGCCGAGCTTATAGATAAAGGGAGTTTTCGAGGAATGTTTAAATCGATCAAGAGCATGGCACTTGCCGCCGTGACAGCCATGATGATGGCCGGCGTCGCGCATGCCGACATTACCGTTTATACTGCCGGTCCGCAGGACCTCATCGACAAGCTCGCCTCCGGCTTCACGACGCAGACCGGTATCAAGGTCAAGGTCTTCCAGGCAACCACCGGCAAGGTCATGGCTCGCATCGAATCGGAAGCCGCCAACCCAGTTGTCGACGTCCTGATTTCCGCCTCCTGGGATACGGCAACCGATTTTGCCAAGCGCGGCTGGCTCGTTTCCTATACCAGCCCGAACGCCGCCAAGGTGCCGGACTTCTTGAAGACCGATACCGCGGTCGCCCAGGGCGTGTCCGCCCTCGGTATTGCCTGGAACCCGAAGAGCAACACGCCGAAGCCGACCGAATGGGCAGACCTCACCAAGCCGGACTACAAGGACCTGGTCAACATTCCAGACCCTGCTCAGTCCGGCTCGTCCTTCGAACTGACTGCTGCCCTGCAGGGAATGGACGGCTGGAAGCTGTTCGATGACCTCAAGGCCAACGGCGCGATCGTCGCCGGTGCCAATGCCGACGCGCTGAACCCGGTTCTGCAGGGCGCCAAGGCTGCCGTTTTCGGTGCCGTCGACTACATCGCCATGGGCAGCAAGGCAAACGGCGAGAACATCGACGTGATCTTCCCGGCCTCCGGCACGGTTATCGCGCCGCGCCCGGCCATGATCCTCAACTGGTCGAAGCACCAGGACGAAGCCAAGAAGTTCATCGACTACATGCTGTCAGACGAAGGTCAGAAGGCTGTCGCCGACGATTATCTGATGCCCTCGCGCACGGACATTCCGGCCAATCGTCCGCTGATCAGCGATCTCAAGGTGCTGAAGTATGACACCAAGGCGATCTACGGCAAGCGCAAGGACACGTTGAAGGAATTCGCGGACAAGTTCGCGAAGTAAGGTCTGAACAGGATGAAGGCGAACGGCATCAGCGGCGCAGCACCGGCAGCGTGGCTCGCGACAGCGGGTCTCGTGCTGGTGGTCGTAGTGCCGTTCGCGGCTATCGTCCTGCAGGCGATTTTCCCGGAGATCGGGCAGGGCTCCTTTGCGGCGCCCTTCTCGCAATTTTTCGCGACACTTGGTGATAGCGCGCTGTTGACGATGAGCCGCAACACCCTGATCCTCGGTTTCAGCGTCGTCCTATTGTCGGCGCTGCTGGCTGTGCCGCTTGGTGTGTGCCGGGCGCTCTACAAGGTGCCTTTTGCCGCCTTTTGGGATGTGGTTCTGCTCGTCCCGTTCATGATCCCGCCCTACATCGCCACGCTCGGCTGGATCATGACGCTGCAGCCTCGCGGCTATCTGCAGCAGTTAGCCGGCTTCAACCTCGCTCCGGTATTGTTTTCACTTTTCGGCATGACCTTCGTCATGGCGATGAACACGTTTCCGGTCGTCTATTTCGCGGTCTCGCGCACGGTTGAAGCGGTGGGCTCGCGTTATGCGGATATCGGCCGCGTCTTCGGCGCTTCGCCAGCGCGCTCCTTCTGGCGCATCACTCTGCCGCTCTCGGCCCCCGGGCTTGCCGGCAGCCTGATGCTGGTCTTCGCAGCCGCGATCGAGGAATATGGTACACCGGCCGCCCTTGGCGGACGCACAAAATTCCAGGTGCTGGTCACCGGCATCGATCTGCGCGTTTCCGATTGGCCGATCGACCTGCCGGGCGCGGCTATCCTGTCAATCGTGCTGGTCACCATGTCGCTCGCAACATTCCTGCTGCAGCGCTGGATCCTCGCCCGACGCTCCTATGAGACCATGGGCGGCAAGCCGCAGAACAAGGACAAACGGCCGCTCGGTGCCCTCGGCATTCCCGTTCTCATAGCCTTTGCCGTCGTCGCTTTTCTCGCGACCGGCGTGCCGTTGCTCGCCATTTTGGCCACTGCTTCGTCCAGGACCATCTCCGGTGGGCTTACGATTGGCAATCTCGGCTTCGGCAATTTCCTCGCCGTCTTCAAAGACAGCGCCGGCGCGCTGCAGGCGCTTGGAAACAGCATTGCACTCGGCGTCGGCACCGCTCTTCTGACCGGGCTGATCGGCGTGCTCGCCGCCTACACCACCGTCAAGACACGCTATCGCGGCCGCATGCTGCTCGACATCATGACGATCCTGCCAAATGCCCTTCCGGGCATCGTCGTCGCCGTAGGATTGATCCTCGCATGGAATATGCCGGGCCTGCCGTTCACGCCCTACAATACTGGCTTCATACTGCTGCTCGCCTATTGCTGCCTGCTGCTGCCGCAGCCGGTGCGCTACACGACGGCGGCTTTCCAGCAGATTGGCGACAATCTGGAGGCAGCGGCCCGCGTCTGCGGCGCCGGCAGCCTCACCGCATTCCGCCGCATCATGTTGCCGCTTGTGTTTCCGAGCCTTGCGACGTCGATGCTGCTGGTTTTTGCCGTCGCTTCGCGCGAACTCGTCGCCTCCGTCGTGGTCGCCCCTGTCGGCATGGGGACCATCGCGACCTTCATCTGGCGGCAATTCGAACAGGGTTCGATCGGCCTTGGCATGGCGATGGCTTTCATCACCATCGTCATCACCACTCTATTGCCACTTTGCCTGATCGGCCTTATGCGCCGTGTCAGCGTCATTCAGGACTGATCGATGCCGAAAAGCCATCATGCCGAAAGCGGCGCGACCGGCTCGTGTGAAAAGCCCGCCGCATCCAGCGCCTTGCGGACAAGGCCGGACGCCTTGGCACCGTTCATGAAGGCGGTCACAAACGAAAGGGCAGCAGGTTTGTCCTTGCCGACCGCAATCGCGATTCCGGTGTGCTGAAAGCCTCCATCGAGCACAAGCGCGTCCGGGAACTTGGGCAGCAACGTGTGAAATGCATCCCGCGACAGGGCCAGAGCCTCGGCTTGTCCGGTCAGCAGAAGATCGACCGCCGCGGCGATCGATTCCTGCGCCGTCGGCACGGTCTTGGTCAGGCTGCGCGTAGAAGCACGAATGGTCGTCGTATTGGCAATGCCAACAACCCGGGTTCCTTCACGATCGACCTCGGCAAGCGTCCTGATACCGGATGTGCCGGTGACGAGATACGTGCTTTCGAGCAGGTAATAGGCCGGACCAAAGGCCACTTTTTTGCGGCGTTCCTCATCGACCGGCATGAAGGTGACATCGATCGCGCCTTTCTCCAGCGCTTCAGTGCAAGCGCCGGAGTTCATGAAGATGACGATATCGAGGGACGCGTCGAGCTGGGACGCCAGCGCCTCGGCAAAATCGACGGTCACGCCCTTGACTTCTTCACCTTCGCGCATGGCGAAAAGCACAGACGGGGCAGGGGCAGCGATGATCCCGACCCTAAGGCTTCCAGTCGGAGCAAGCTCCGCAAAGGCGGCATCGCGATCAAACGGCATATGGGCATTGTCTATCGTTTCATTCATCGGATCGGACCGTCGCATCACGCGGTAACCGGCGTGCCGACGCCGATGAGCGCCTCGCCCTGGTTCACCGACAGGCTCGTCAGCCGGTAGAGGATGAAGCCCGCCTTTTCCGATTGAATGCTCGCGAGAACTTCGCCGAACACATTCTTGATTTCGCCCAGCAATTCGCCAACACCAACGACCTCGGTCAGGTCCTTGCGAGGATACCAGAGGCCCGTGACCGGCGCGGTCGGCACCCACATGGTTACCACCTTGTTTGCCTCTGCGGTATTCTTCGGAGCATCGGATACCATGCCGAGATGCTGCATCACCCGGCGGACGCCGTCCGTCAACTGCGTCACGGTCGCTTCGCCCCAAAGGCCGTTGCCGCTGACTTCCGGGAGGATGCTCGGGATGCCGAGCTTGCCTGAGGCATCGACCGTGTAACCGGCGCCGCCGGCCGCGACCAGCACGGGAATGCCGAAGGCGGCGGCCATGGCCTGGGATTTTTCCGATCCCGCCGGGAAGATCGTGAACGGCTCCAGGCCCTCGTCCAGATCGCCGCCATGCATGTCGATATAAGCGTCGACCTGCGGATAGACCTTCGTCACCAGCCAGTGCGCCAGCCGCTCGCTGGTCGAACCGTCCGGCTTGCCGGGGAACATGCGGTTCAGGTTCTTACCGTCCTGCGGCATGATGTAGATGTTGCGCTTGTGGAAGCCTTGGACGTTGAGGATCGGCAGGATCACCAGGGTTCCTTTGATCTCCCTTGGCTTGATCTGCATCGTCCGCACAGCAGCCTCGACCGAACAGAATTCCGACCCGTGCACGCCAGCCGTGATCAAGAGCGTCGGACCAGGCTCCGCGCTCTCGATGATCGCGAAGGGGATCGCGGTTTCATCGACCGGGGTGACATGGCCGAGCTCGGCGCGAGCTTTTCCGGTGCGAAGAGCGGGCAGATTTTCCATGGCGCAACAGCCTCTCAAAATGTGTGTGGGATTTATGTCTGGCGTATCGGAGAGCCGCACGGAAACGTGCGAGAGATTGCGTCAGGATAAGCACCGACTTGCAGTGACGACAAGGCCTTTGCGTCGCTAGGATGGGATTATTAAGCAGGGCGCACGTATAGCCGGCCACGGAAGAGAAGCAGCTCTAAATCCAAGTCTCTATTCCCGCTGATACAAACACTTCGTATCGGCTCGAGCACTCAAAACAACACCAATTGATACTCGAAACAGAATTAGAAATGTTCTGTAAATTGTTGTTTATTCGTTATTTTCCGCCGCATATTCCGTATTCGAATATTTCCGGGCTGCACCAAAAAGGCAAAATCAGGCTTGCTCAAATCAGAATAGATGATAACGTTTCAATTAAATTGAATGAAAATGACAAAACCGTCATCCTGGGGAGGAGACCAATCATGACAAGTGAAGCTATAGCTGCGTCCAAAATCCGCCGCCGCACCTTGCTTGCCGGCGCCGGCAGTGCCGTCATGCTGGCCATGACGTCCAAGCTGCAAGCGCAGGAGTCGATCAGCGGTGAACTGGTAATCCTGAATTGGCTCGGCGGCACCGAGCTGGACATGATGCATGCTATTCAGAAGGGATTCCTCGCCAAACATCCGGGCGTAACTATCCGCGAAGTGGCTGTGACCGTCCAGGGCGATGCCCGCGGCGGCATCCGCGCCGCGCTGATGAGCGGCGAAGTGGTGGATGTCATCATCAACACATGGCCCGCCTTCCGCAAGGAACTGGCCGATGCCGGCACGCTGCGGCCGATCGACGACCAATGGAAAGCGTTCGGTTGGGATAAGCTCGTCAGCAAGTCCTGGCGCGATCTGGGTTCGATCAGTGGTGCCACCTATGGCCTGACCTACACCTATGGCGACCGCTCCGGCATCTGGTTCAAGAAGGAGCACCTGGCAAAGGCCGGTATCACCGAGCCGCCAAAGACATGGGATGAATTTCTCGCCACCTTCCCGAAGCTGACGCAGGCAGGCTTTACCGCACCCGTCGCCATACCCGGCAAATATTGGGCGCATGCGGAATGGTTCGAGAGCCTGCTTCTGCGTACCGCCGGTGTCGAAACGGCAACGAAACTCGCCGCACACGAAATTCCCTGGACCGATCCCGCCGTGAAAACGGCGCTGATGAAATATGCCGACATGCTGAATGCCGGTTGCTGCGGTGCGCCGAACATCATGCTTGCCAATGACTGGGACGGCGAGGCCGATCAGATCTTTCAGGCCAATGCCAAGAACTATCTGCTGATCGGCATGTGGATGAACAACCGCGCGAAAAACGACTATAAACTCATTGAAGGAAAAGATTATTCTCTCTTCCAGTTCCCGGCTCTCGGCATGGGTCACGACGATACGTCCAGCGTCGACGCGAAGGAGTTCCTGGTAACCTCGAACGGCGCCAATCCGAAGGCCGCCGATGCCTTCCTCGATTATTGGACCAGCGCCGAAGCCGCCAATGTGCTCGCCAAGACCGGCTATGCCTCGCCGAGCAGCGCCACCGATGCCTCCCTCTATGGGGAAGCGCAGCAGGTGGCGACGAAGGCGGTCGCGAGCTCCAAGCTTCAGTTCGTGCTTGGCGATCTGCTGCCGGGCGATCTGGTCGATGAATATCGGGTACAGTTGCAAAAGTTCCTGCAGAACCCGACCGCGGCCAATGTCGATACGGTCTTGGCGGCAATCGAAACCAAGGCCGGGAGCTCCTACTGATGGCCGGTCCCGCTCTCTCCCCAGCGAGGGGAGCGGCGGGCGTGCAGCAGAGCCCATCGCCGAGGATCGGCAGCCAACTCAGACAGGCGACCGTTCATCGGCGGCAGCTCGGACAAACGCCCGCCGCTCTCATCCTGATAGCGCCCGTCATCGTGCTTTTCGCGATCGCGGTCATCTATCCGCTGGAGGAGACGATCCGGCTGAGCTTCTGGGACATACAGGGGCTGAAGAAGCCATCCTTCATCGGCTACGGCAACTATATCAAGCTGTTTGCTGATCCGGCCTTCCGCAACACGCTGGTGACGACCCTGATCTTCACGCTCGGCACGACAGTTGTCTCGGTCGGCATCGGCTGGCTGCTGGCGATGCTTTGCGCGTTTGCGCCGCGCGAGACGGCGATCTTTCGCGTCATGATCTTCGCGGCCTTCGGTATTTCGGAGGCGGTGTCCGGCTATATCTGGATCGGCATCTACCGCCCGGACAGCGGCGGCCTGTTGAACTCGATCATCCAATGGTTCGGCATGCCGGGCTTTGCCCATGCCTGGCTGGGTGACGCAAACACCGCCCTTTGGGCGCTGATGGTCGCAGCCGCGTGGAGCGGGGTCGGCCTGCCGCTGATGCTGATCTTCGCCGCCATCCAGGCCATCCCGAAATCGGTGCTCGAAGCTGCCTATATGGACGGCGCCAAGCCGCTATCCACCATGCGCCATATCATGGCGCCGCTGTCGATGCCCGGGGTTCGCGTCGCCGTCTTCATCAATCTGCTGACGGCCCTGCGCGCCTTCGACATCATCTACATCTTGACGGGCGGCGGGCCGGTGCGTTCGACCGAGACAGTCGGCTACTTCATGTATCGGGAATCCATGACCCAATTCAAACTGGGTTACGGCGCGGCTGCCACGGTCGTGCTTCTGATTGCGGTGCTGATCATTTCCATCCCGGCAATTCTCCAGAGAACGGCAGGTGCGCGATGATCGGCCGGCCTCCGAAATGGATCGTCATCGTCGTGGGTGTCGTCGCCTTCATCTGGGTGATCCCGATCATCGGCATCGTCGTCACCTCGTTGCGGCCTGCGGGCAGCTCAGCGCTCGGCTGGTGGCGTTTCGAGCATTTCGATCTAACGCTCGACGCCTGGATCCGCGTCTGGGACAAATATCCGTTGTCGCAGTCGCTTTGGGTAACGGTGCAGACCGCAGGCATTGCGACGCTTGCCACAATGATCCTGACGCCGGCGGCGGCCTACGCCTTCCATTTTCTCAAATTTCCGCTGCGCCGCACGCTGCTGATCCTGATCATCAACGCCTTCGTACTGCCACAGCAGGTGGTGATCATCCCGCTGTTTACGCTCTGGCGCGACATGGGTCTCATCGACAACATCCTGTCGGTGCTAATCCCTTATGTCGGCCTCTCCTTCGCCTGGTCGATCTTCCTCGTCAAAAACTTCTTCGAGGATTTCCCCTACGAGCTGATCGAGGCGGCCAAGGTCGACGGCTGCGGCCCGCTCTCGACGTTTCGCCACATCGTTCTGCCGAACAGCCTGTCGCCAATCTTCGCCGTCGGCATTCTGCAGTTCCTCTGGACCTGGAACGCACTGCTGCTGCCGATGTTGTTCCTGCGATCGAACATCCCGCTGCCCGTGCTGCTTGCGCGCATCTCCGGCAGCTACGACACCAATTGGGATCTCCGATCGGTTGCCGCAATTTTCACCACCATCATGCCTCTCGTCGTCTTTCTCGTCTTCCAACGTCAATTCGCCGCCGGCTCACAAACCAAGACCGGAGCAAAGGAATAATCATGCCTGCCACGACCAATAAGCCGCTGCGTTATCGCCAGATCCATCTCGATTTTCATACCTCGGAGCATATCCCTGGCATCGGCGCCGACTTCGATCCCGATGATTTCGTCGATACGCTCAAGAAGTCGCATGTGGATTCGATCACCATCTTCGCCAAGTGCCATCACGGCTGGTCCTATTATCCGACCAAGGTGGGCAAGCCGCATCCGCAGCTCGCTCGTCCAGATCTCCTGGGCGACATGGTGAAAGCACTTGCTGCCGCCGATATTGAGAGCCCGATCTACATCTCGGTGCAATGGGACGAGTTGTCGGCGCGCGAGCATCCGGAATGGCGTGCGATGAGCGCCTCCAATCGCTATCACCACGCTTTGCCGGCCGACCCCTCCAGCGGCAAGCAACTCAGCCCTGCCTGGCACACACTCTGCCTCAATCACGAAGGACTTCGAAAATACATTCTCGAGCAGGCGCGCGAAGTGGCCCAGAAATACCCGACGCAAGGACTGTTCTTCGACATCATCCTGACACCCGACTGCGTCTGCCCGGCCTGCGTCGAGCGCATGCAATGCAATGGCCTCGACCCGGAGAATGCGGCCGACCGGTTGAAGAACGACGAAGCGGTCAACGAGCAATTCCGCTGCGAAACCAGCGAAGCGCTGTTTGCCGAATTTCCGGGCCTGCGCGTCTTCTACAATTGCGGCCATATCCACAAGCAGGGACCGGAGCGCTTCTCAACCTATTCGCATCTGGAGCTGGAGAGCCTACCGACGGGCGGATGGGGCTATGATCACTTCCCCTCCAGCGCCCGCTATGCAGCGACGCTCGGCATGGATTTCCTCGCCCATACCGGCAAGTTCCACACCTCCTGGGGCGAGTTCGGCGGCTTCAAACATCCGGATGCGCTCGAATACGAATGCGCCCAGATGGTGGCGCTCGGCTCGAAATGCCTGGTCGGCGACCAGCTTCATCCGAATGGCGCCATCAATCCCGATACCTACAAATCCGTCGCGCCGGCCTATGCCCGCGTCGAAAAGCTTGAGCCTTTCCTCGAAGGGGCAAAGCAGATCTCCGAAATCGCCATTCTCTCCGCCGAGCACATGTCACCATCGGGCGCGCGCAACCATCCGAGCGACGACGGCGCAGCGCAAATGCTGCAGGAGCTGAAACGGCCTTTCGACGTAATCGATGTTTCGGCCCGTTTCGAAAATTACCGCTTGCTGATCCTTCCCGACGAAATCCCGGTCAATGGCGCCCTTGCCACGCGCCTCAAGGCCTATCTTGCCGGTGGCGGCAAACTCATCGCCTCCTGGCATTCCGGCCTCGGCGAAAACGGCGCCTTGGCGATCGACATGGGCATTACCCGTGCTGGCGGAGCCGTGGCATTCAGGCCGAGTTACGTCAAGGCGGGCAAAGCCCTCGACCCAGACATGCCGGAAAGCGCCTTTGTCTTCTACGACGACGCCGAAACCGTGAACGCCGGCGAAGCCACCGTGCTGGCGGAGATTTATCCGTCCTACTTCAACCGTTCCTACAAGCATTACTCCTCCCATCAGCACGCGCCGGACGACTCGGCAGCCGCATCGTTGGGTGCGGCAGTGACGGAGCACAATGGTGCTGCCTATATCGCCTATCCGATCTTCCGGCTCTACAGGGCGATGGGCCAGCCGCTCTACAAATATGTCGTGCGTGGCCTGCTCGATCGTTTGATTCCCGACCCGGCTATGGTGACCGACCTGCCATCTTCCGGGCGGGCGACGCTGACCCGGCAGATTGGCCAGCACCGCCATATCCTGCACCTGCTTTATGGCCCGCCGCAGATCCGCGGCAAGGACGTACGTGGCGATGATGGCTCGACACGAGTGATGGAGATGATTGAGGACATTCCGTCGATCGGCCCCGTGACCGCAAAGGTCCGCCTACCGTCCACCCCGAGCCGTGTCTATGACGCGCTGACGGGCACTGATGTGGCCTGGAACACGGAAGACGATGGTACCGTCAGCGTCACCGTACCGCGCCTGCGCATTCATACTGCCGTGGTCTTCGAGGGGACCTGATGGTCAGCTCTCTGGTGAGGCCGACGCAAACTTCGCCTGCGGCTCGCGCATATGGCGGGCTGCAAGCGACTGGGCTATACGACGGGCAAAGGCGCCTGAGCGCTTCTACCCTCATTAGCCAGCTTTGGAGCCAGCTTCACATGTCAGAGACAACGGATCGAACAACGGCCAAGCGGCGCAGCGCGACCATCATCGATGTCGCCAAGGCCGCCAATGTCGCTGTTGGCACCGTGTCGCGCTATCTCAACGGCCAGATCATCCGCCGCTCGAACCGCGAGCAGATCGAAACAGCGATCCACAATCTCGGCTATCGGCGCAACGCCGCCGCCGCTTCGATCCGCACCGATCTCACCCATATGATCGGCTTCCTGGTGCCGACCTTCGACGAATTTCATGCACGCATGCTGGAGCATCTGGCCCGCTCCGTACGCCAGACCGGGCGGGCGCTGCTCACCTATTGCCATGGCGGCGATCCACGCATCGTCGCCGAGGCGCTTGATTTCTTCGCCGCTCAGCGTGTCGATGCGCTGGTTATGGACGGGACGGCGGAGGTCTATCACCGCGTTGACGATCTCATTACCCATGATGTGCCGATCATCTTCTACAACAACGACGTCAAAGGGCTCGCTGCCGATCGAGTGATGGTCGAAAATCAGAAGGCAAGCTATCGTATTGTCACGCATTTAATCGATCTCGGCCATCAGCGCATCGGCATGTTGACGGGCAATCCTGCCAACTCCTCGGCCGTCGAACGCCTCACCGGTTATGAACAAGCGCTTATCGAATACGGATTGCCGACGGATCCTGCGCTGACCGTGCGCGGCAATTGGGTATATGAGGGCGGATATCAGGCGACCAAACGCCTGATGCAGCTTGAGACGCCACCAACTGCGATCTTCGCTGCCAACTACAATATGGCGATGGGAGCGCTAGGCTGGTTCAAGGAGAACGGCCTGCGGGTGCCGACCGACATTTCCCTCGTCAGCTTTGACGACGTCGAAATTTTCCGCCTTCTTGATGCCGGGATTACCGCGGTGGCGCAGCCGGTCGCCAAGATCGCCGATACGATTACCGACATTCTAGTGGAGCGCCTGGCCGACCCTTCTGGCAGCCATAACCGCACCACACTTCTGGAATGCGACATCATCCTGCGAGGCTCGACGCGCCGACTGACATAGAGACTGAAGGGACAGTGTAGGGAGGAAGCCATGGCCAGCCTGGAATTGCAGAACATCGACAAGTCCTACGGCGCGCTGCGCGTCATCGAGGGCCTGAACCTTGCCGTGGATGATGGCTCTTTCACCGTTTTCGTCGGCCCATCCGGTTGCGGAAAATCAACGCTGCTCCGGATGATCGCCGGGCTGGAGGAGATCACCGGCGGCGATCTCCTGATCGACGGGCGGCAGATGAACAAGGCCGATCCGATCCAGCGCGGCATCGCCATGGTATTTCAGAACTATGCGCTCTATCCGCATATGACGGTGGAGCAGAATATCGGTTTTTCGCTGCGCATGGCCGGCGTCGGCAAGGCCGAGATCGCCCGCAGCGTCGCTGCGGCCGCCGCCACATTGCAGATCGAGCCACTCTTGAAGCGCAAGCCGGCGCAGCTTTCCGGCGGCCAGCGCCAGCGTGTGGCCATCGGGCGGGCGATCGTGCGCGATCCCGCCGTCTTCCTGTTCGATGAGCCGCTCTCCAATCTCGATGCCGAATTGCGTGTCTCTATGCGCGTCGAAATCGCCAAGCTGCATCGCAAGATCGGCGCGACGATGATCTACGTCACCCACGATCAGACGGAGGCGATGACGCTTGCCGACAAGATCGTCGTCATGCGCAGCGGCCAGATCGAACAGGCGGGTACGCCAGACACGCTCTATCGAGACCCGGACAACCTATTCGTCGCCGGTTTCATCGGCTCGCCGCGGATGAATTTTCTTGAGGGAACACTCGGTTCCGATGGCACGGTGACGCTGGCGACGGGCGGCTCGTTCGGCTCGGGCATTGCCGGTCTGAGCCAGCCCGTCAAGGTCGGCATCAGACCGGAACATTTCAGTGAAACCGGTGAAGCCGACGGCAAAGTCAATATCCGTATCGACGTCATCGAAAATCTCGGCGGCACGCGTTACCTCTACGGCACGCTTGCCTCCGGCGACAGCGTCATCGTTGAGGATCGGTCAGAAGAAGGAATCCGCAATGCCGAGACGATCACGATAGGTTTCAGCGCCAGGAAGGCGCTGCTTTTTGGCGCGGATGGCAAACGCGTTCGGTCGCAGACCAGACATTAGCGACTACACCGCCGGAAAATCACTGCTTTCGGCCAGGCGCCTGTAGGCTTCGACCGCAAAGAGTACCGTGCGGGTCTGTGCCTCATGGCAATCGATGAACGTCTGGTCGTAGACCGTCTCATCGGTCGCCTCGGTGATGATCGTCAGCGGTGCCTGGTAGAGTGAGCTGACCTGCTTCAACACCGGAATGCCGTAGCGTACCTCGAACGGCGCGTTCGGCATATGTAGCCGGACACATTCGATCTGCTTGGCGTTGAAGTCGACGAGATTCTTGTCTTCCGCCAATCGCCGCGCCACGTCGTCAAGCAACGTCTCGCCGATCGTTTCCCAGCCGGGATGAGTGCAGATGATCAGGAAAAAGCCCTTCGGGATCGTCCAAAGCTCGAAACCGCGCGGCAGGTAGCCGGACATCGGACGTGTCCATTCATGTGAAGGATAGCCGTGCAGATTGAGATGGAGCTTGGCGGAAGACAGTGCCAGGGCCGCCGTCCGTGCATCGCGCTCATAGGCAGGTGCGGGGACGGTGAAGGAAAGATCGTCGCCGAAGGCCGTATAGCGGGCGGCGTGATGCATATGGAACGGGTTTTCGACGATCAGGCGCTGATGCAGTTCATAACCGTCGACATTCTCGACGGGGACGATGGCAAAATGCGAATTGGGATCGGCGGCAAGCGCCTGCGCGGCTCTCAAGGCACCGACCGGACCGCTGGTCTCATTGGCGTGCTGGCCGGACGAGATGAGAACGGCGGGACCGGGGCCCTTGTGGTAACGCCCGAGCACTTCGCGACCTTCTCGCGAGATGGCTTTGATCGGCTCGCCCTCGATTTTTGATAGTTCGTTTCGAATCTGGCCGATCTTTAACGGGCGGCTGGCGGTTTCGATCGCGCTTTCGGGACCGGTGGTCTCTGAATGCTCGCCGAAATCCTCGATGGTCATCACAATCCGCGGATCTGCCTTTGCGGCACGGATATCCGGCACCACTTGGCCGGGTCTCGCGCCGCCTCTGCCGGCCATGGCACCCATTTCCGCATTCAGGCATTCGCGCACGGCGAAGAACAGGTCTTCATGCATTGCTTCGCGCAGGCTGATGCTTTCGCTGCAGAAATCCAGATCGCGATCATTGGCTGGCAGATCGACCGTAATCCGAAGCCGGTCGAAATACGGCTGCTGCCGCTCCCAGCGATGCTGCTTGACCGCATTGATGGCAGCGAGGAACAGGATCTCGAAATCTGTCTTCAGGCGCTGTCCGGCATCTGCAATGCCGACCGCCCTCCGCCAGCCGCAGCAACGCAACACAGGCGCGCCGACATGATCGTCCTCGACGATATTCGGCGCAAAGACCGCATGCGTGCTCGTTTCGCCGCTGTTCGTTACCAGCGTAACGTCATAGACGAGATCGAGATCGTTGGGGCGGAAGGATAGTTCGGCATCGCCGACGAGTGCGGCCAGCGGATAGGCTTCGATCAGGAAACGATGGGGATCGGCAGCGGCATGAACCGGATAGCCGACCTCGATCCGGGCGAGGGAGGAAACATCAACCTCTTCCAGGAAGAAATAGACCAATGGCTTGTAGGCGCTGCGGATGCGCGCCTTTATGCCGGCGGCGGTGAGCTTTTCTTCCGCTGCCTTGCGTGAGGGGCCGTCGTCGAACAGCCATGCCTCGACCGGCTGACTCGGCGGGCTGGAAAGCAACAGGGAGACCAGCGCATCGAGCGTACGCGGGACATCGAGATTGAGAATCGTGGTCATTTTTCCCTCGTCGGATCGAGATAGTCGCGGAGCCAGTCGCCGAGCAGATTGAGCCCGAGAACAGTGAACATGATGGCAAAGCCCGGAAAGACGCTAACCCACCAGGCCGATTGCACATACGTACGACCATCGGCCAGCATACCGCCCCAGCTCGGAATTGTCGCATCGACGCCGAGGCCGACGAAGGTCAAGCTGCTTTCAAGCAGGATATTATTCGCGACGTTGAGCGTCATTAGCACGATCACCGGGCCGATGATATTCGGCAAGATATGCTTGAAGATGATGCGGCCCCTGCCGACACCGATCGCCCGCGCCGACTGAATGAATTCGCGGTCGCGTAGCGATAGCACCTGACCCCGCACGAGGCGGGCATACTGCACCCACTGCGCGATGATCATCAGTACGATCAAAATGGAAAGGCCAGGTCCGACGATGGCGATGAAGGTGAGTGCCATCAACATGAAGGGCATGGCGAGCTGGACGTCGGCGATCCGCATCAGGACCATGTCGGCGGCGCCGCGGAAATAGCCGGCGATCAACCCGGCTGTCGTGCCGACGAGAGTGGCTCCGCCGACCGACAATATGCCGACGATCAGCGAGATCTTGCCGCCGGCTGCGATACGGGCCAGCACGTCGCGGCCAAGTGGATCGGTGCCGAAAATATGCTTCAGGCTGACGAAGGGTGGCAGCAGGCGGGCGCGCAGATCCATCATGTCAGCCGTACCGTGGAAGATCACGTCGGAGAACACGACAAGCACAACCATGCTGGCGGTGAAGATAATCCCGAGGATCAGTTCAAGCGGCGTGTGGCGAAAGAAAGAGGCGCGCTTTGCGGAAGAGGTGGCCATGTTAGTCACTTCCTTCCGATACGGGGGTCGATGATGCCGTAGGCAAGATCGATTGCAAGATTGGTGAGCACGATCATCAGCGCCAGCACGGTAATCGTTCCCTGCAACACCGGATAGTCGCGCGCCGAAATCGCGTCGAAAGCGAGGCTGCCCATGCCCGGCCAGTTGAACACCCGCTCAACGATGACGACGCCGCCGAGTAGATCACCGAACTGCAGGCCAACGAACGTCAGAAGCGGGATCAGGCAATTGCGAAGCGCGTGCTTATAGAGCACGACACAATCCTTCAGCCCCTTGGCGCGCGAAACGAGGATATATTGGGTCGAGAGCGTTTCGAGCATTGCCGAGCGCACGATGCGGACATTGATGGCAGACAGGATGAGCGCCAGCGTCAAGCAGGGCAGCACGATACCCTGATAGACGAGGAAGCCGCTCGACGGCAGCCATTCCAATTTGATCGAGAAGATCAGTACCAGCATGATCGCCAGCCAGAAATTCGGGAAGGAAAGCCCGATCAGCGAGAAGATGCGGATGATCTGATCCGACCATGAGCCAGCCTTGACTGCGGCGTGGATGCCGAGCGGGATGGAGATCAGGAAGGAAATGACCAACGACAGGAAAGAGAGCAGCAGCGTGGCGGGCAGGGCCTGCGCGATGAGCGTCCAGACCGGCGTGCCGCCGAAGAAACTATTGCCGAAATCGCCTTTTATGACGCCCCCGAGGAAGTTCAGATATTGCATATGGAACGGCTGATCGAGACCAAGACCGGCACGGATGCGCTGCAGATCCGCTTCGCTGATGGCCCCGCCACCGCTCACAAGCATGGCCGTGGGATCGCCGGACAGGCGGATCGCATAGGACACGAGCAGCGTGACGGCGATCACGACGAACAGCGCCTGAAACAGACGTTTCAAGATATAGACTGGCATAATTGGCCCCTGCTGAAACGATGACTGCCCGCCTGTCAGCGGGCAGTCATGCCGGGTTCGACTTATTCAACAGTGGTGTCGAGGAAGCGGAAGCGGATATCGGGCGTCGGCGGCAGATTGTGGACGCGCTTGTTGATCGCATAGAGCGTATTGCTGTTATAGAGCGGGATCTCATAAGCCTGATCGGCGGTATAATCGGCGATCTGGTTCAGGATCTTCTTACGTTCGTCGACATTGTAGGTCGCGCGCTGCGCCTCCAGCATCTGATCGAGTTTGGCGTCCTTGATGTAGGGATTCCAGAACTGGCCGCTGTGATAGAGCAGGTAGGCCGTATTGTCGAAATCGAAGGTCCAGCCACCCCACTGATATTGATAGAGCGGGCCGGTTTTGCCGTGCGGCACCAGGTCGGTGTAATAGACGTTGGATTCGTAGGACTTCAGCGAAACGTTGATGCCGACGGCCTGCAGATAGGCGGCAACCGTCTGTGCGACTTCGCGGAAGGTGGCGTTCGTACCGATGAAGGACAGTTCGACGTTGGTGCCGGGCTTGACGCCGGCCTTGTCGAGCGCGGCCTTGGCGGCGGCCGGATCGAAAGGCAGCGGCTTCAGGTTAGGATCATAGCCGAAGGACAGCGAGCTCTGCAGGCTGGCGATCGGCTTGCCATTGCCCTGCAGGATCTGCTCGATGATCGCATCGCGGTCGATCGCCTCGATCATCGCCTTGCGAACGGCCGGGTCCTTGGTGATGCCGTCGGCGCTGTTGAAACGCAGCATGACAACGTCGGGGCCGGTGATGCTTTCCACTTCCAGCTTCGGATCGCTTTTGATCGTGTCGATCAGGCTGATCGGCACCAGCGTCGCGATGTCGATACCGCCCGACTGCAGCTCGGATACCTGTGTCGCCGCCTCCGGAATGAAGCGGTAGACAAGGCCGCCGAGCTTCGGTGCTCCGCCCCAGTAGTCCGGGTTGGCTTCCAGCGTCAGGCTGACCTTGGGCTTATAGTCGACGAACTTGAACGGGCCGGTCCCGACCGGATGGAGATTGAAATAGGTATCACCCTTTTCCTGAATGTATTTCGGCGGCACGATCATCGCGCCGTAGCCCGCCAGTTTGGTGATCAGCACCGGGTCCGGGTTCTTCAGGATAAAATCGACCGTATAGTCATCAACAACGTTGACCGAACCGATCGAGGTATAGTTCGCCTGCTGCGGACCCTTGGCGCCTTCAGGGCCGAGGAGCCGGTCGAAGGTGAACTTGACCGCGGCAGCGTTGAAATCTTCGCCGTCGTGGAACTTGACGCCCTTGCGCAGCGTGAAGCGGATGCGCTTGTTGTCATCCAGGAATTGCCAGCTGGTGGCTAGGCCGGGATAGAGTTTCAGATCGGGGCCGCGCAGGACCAGACCGTCATAGAGGTTGCTGCCGATACGGCCCCAGGTGAGGGTGAAGGTATCGATCGGGTCCCAGCTGCCGTCGTCTATTTCTAGCGCGACGGTCAAGATTCCGGCGGCATGCGCTGATGTCGTCGCGATCGGCAGAAGCGATAGCGCGGCAGCAAAAAGAAGATTGCGATATACTGTCAGTTTCATAGTTTTGTTCCCCTAAGTATTTTTGTGGCTATGCAATTCGGGTGGGCGGTCTGTCCTTATGGGAGGGCTGCGGACAGCTTCTGCGGCTCGGCCGCAACGAAGTGGGAGGGCGAGAAGCGGCGATATTCGAGAAGCGCCGGCTCGTCGCCGATTTTCCTGACCGGGCTCGGAATAGCGCCGGTCAAAAGCAAGGTATCAATGCTGCGATCGGGATCGGGGATCGGGATCGCGGAGAGCAATTTGCGTGTATAGGGATGCTGCGGATTCTCGAAGATCTCCCGCCGCGTACCGATCTCGACGATCTGGCCGAGATACATGACGGCGACGCGATGGCTGATCTTTTCGACGACGGCCATATCATGGGTGATGAACAGGTAGGAAAGCCCGCGCTCCTTCTGCAATTCCAGCAGCAGGTCGAGAATCTGCGCCTGGATCGAGACATCAAGCGCCGAGACGGATTCATCGGCGATGATCAGTTCGGGATCGCTGGCAAGCGCGCGCGCAATGCAGACGCGCTGGCGCTGGCCACCCGAAAGCTCATGCGGAAAGCGCGTCCGGTAGTCGCGCGGCAGGCCGACGCGATCCAGCAGATCATTGGTGCGCGCCTCAATTGCCGACCTGGTTGGCAATAGCTTGTGAACAACCATCGGCTCGGCAATGCTGGCACCGACCCGCTGACGCGGATCGAGCGCGGCATAGGGGTCCTGAAAGATATATTGGATCTTTTGCAGCAGCGAGTGTTTCTCGCGCGCTTGCATTTCGTTGATGTCACGTCCGCGGAAACGTATCTTGCCGCCGGTCGGCTGCATGATCTGCTGAAGCATGCGGCCGGTTGTTGATTTGCCGCTGCCGGATTCGCCAACCAGTGCCAGCGTCTCGCCCGCTGATATCTCGAAGGAGATGCCTTCAACCGCGTGCACGCGATGCGTCACCCGGCCGAACATATTTTTCTGCGCCTGGAACCGAGCGGTCAGTCCGTCGACCTGAAGAAGCGGCGGCTTGGCGTCTGAGCGTTTGGCATCCAGTGCGTCGCTGTTGGGCGCGGGCTTCCCGGACATGCTGCCGAGCCTCGGCACGGCGGCTAGCAACGCCTGCGTATAGGCATGTTGAGGATTGGAGAACAACGCTCGCACCGGCGCATCCTCCAGTTTTTCGCCATGGCGCATGACGATGACGTCATCCGCCATTTCGGCGACCACACCCATGTCGTGGGTGATGAAGATCACCGCCATCCCGAGCTCGCGCTGCAATTCTCTGATGATGTTAAGGATCTGCGCTTGAATGGTGACATCGAGCGCCGTGGTCGGCTCGTCGGCGATCAAAAGCTGTGGTCGGCAGGAGAGTGCCATGGCGATCATGACGCGCTGGCGCATGCCGCCGGACAGTTGATGCGGATAACGCTTCATCATCGCATCGGCGTCGGGAATGCGGACTTTCTCCAGCGTGTCACGGGCAATGCGATTGGCCTCGGCCCGCGATGTCCTCTGATGCAGCAACACCGCCTCGGTGATCTGGTCGCCGATCGAAAAGACCGGATCAAGCGAGGTCATCGGCTCCTGGAAGATCATCGCGATCTCGCCACCGCGGATCTGCCGGATGCGTTCGGGGTTTGCTTTGAGAAGATCGAGCGGCCCGGTGCGGCTTCGGAAGATCGCCTCGCCGCCGCTGATGCGACCACCGGAATAGTCTGTGAGGCGCATGATCGCCCTTGATGTCACCGATTTGCCGGAGCCGGACTCGCCGACGATGGCAAGCGTCTTGCCGGCATGGACATCGAAACTGAGTGACTTCACAGCCTGGAAGTCCCCAAATCTTTGGGGAAAGTCTACCGACAGCGAGCGAACCGAAAGAACGGGGGCAGAAGGGTCGCTTCGGGTCTCGGTCGGTAGGGTCATAGGGTTGCCGCTGACCTCGCTGCCTGTTCGTAATAGCCCGACAGTGCTCTCAAATGCGATGCAATGTCGGAAAGATCGTCCTGAGAGAGGCCGGAAACTTTGGTCGCCTCGACCAGCAGCCGCTCGCGGATTTCGGAGTAGCGCGTCAGAGCTTCCAGGCCCTTGTCTGTGACCTGGATCATCTTTTCCTTGCCGGCCTTGCCGGTCTTGACGAGACCGGCAGCCTCCAGCTTCTTTACGGCGTAGTTGGCGACATGGGTGTCTTCGATGTCGAGCACAAGGCAGAGATCGGACAGTGTCTTTGGCCGTCCGCGGTGTCGCACCGAATGGATGATCAGAATCTCGACCGGCGAGAGGCTGGGGACACCGGCAGCCGCCATGCAACGCACCATCCAGCGGTTAAAGGCGTGCGAGAAAAGGATCAATCCATACTCAAGTTCGGAGAGGGCCGGAGAACTGCCACCCGCCAGATGAGCGGACGACACGATCAATTCGCGGGGAGATTTTCGTTCCTTCGGCTTATCCAAAGAGCTCTCACATAACCGGATTGAAGTACGTCAGGCAGACTATCCGACAAAGACAATTTGTCAACAAATTATCGCTAAGATTCAACTATGATTGGCCGGCTTTTTTGCGGTGCACACGGCCGCGTTTGAGCCGACTGCGGAGGCACATTTCTATGCCTCCGGCTTGCCGAAGCCGCCACCGGTCGGCGTGATGACGGTGAAGGCCTCGCCTGCGTCCAGCACCGTATGGGCGGCGCCGATCAGCTCCTCGATCGTGCCGTCGTTGCGCCGGACATAGTTGCGGCCGGTCTGACCCGGTTCACCGCCCTTGGCGCCGAACGGCGCGACGCCGCGATGGCCGGAGAGCACGGCGAATTCCAGCTTCTCGCGGGTTCGGATCGTGCGTTGTGTGCCATTGCCGGCGCGCCATTTGCCACGCCCGCCGGAATTCGGGCGGATATGGAAGTCTTCCAAAACCACGGGAAAGCGTGTTTCGAGGATTTCCGGGTCGGTCAGGCGTGAATTGGTCATGTGTGTGTGCACCGCATCGGCGCCGTTGAAACCAGGCCCGGCGGGGGCACCGGAGCAGATCGTCTCGTAGTACTGATAGGCATCATTGCCGAAGGTGAGGTTGTTCATCGTCCCTTGGGCAGCGGCGAGTGTGCCGACCGCACCGAACAGGCAGTTGGTGACGGCCTGGCTGACCTCGACATTGCCCGCGACCACAGCGGCCGGATATTTCGGCGTCAGCATGGTGCCCTCCGGAAGGATGATCCGGACCGGCCGCAGGCAACCGGCATTCATCGGGATATCGGCCTCGACGAGGACGCGGAAGACGTAGAGAACGGCGGCGCGCGTTACCGGCCGCGGAGCATTGAAATTGTCAGCGCGCTGCTGCGAAGTACCGGTGAAATCCACCGTCGCCTCGCGCTTGTTCCTGTCGATGGAAATCTTGACGACGATCTTGCAGCCCTGATCCATCTCATAGCTGAACTCGCCATCCGGCAGGCGATCGAGAACCCGGCGGACGCTTTCGGCCGCATTGTCCTGGACATGGCCCATATAGGCGTCGACCACGTCTTCGCCGAAATGGATGATCATCTTCTTCAGCTCGGCGACGCCCTTCTCATTGGCGGCGACCTGCGCCTTCAAGTCGTTGACGTTCTGCGCCAGCGTGCGCACCGGATAGCGGGCGCCCGTCAGCAGCCGCGCCAGCTCGTCTTCGCAGAAACGGCCGCGATCGAGGAGCTTGAAATTGTCGATATAGACCCCTTCCTCTTCGATATGGGTGGCAAGAGGCGACATGGAACCAGGCGAGATGCCGCCAATATCGGCGTGATGGCCACGGCTGGCGACCCAGAAACGAATGTCCTTGCCGGCATCGTCGAAGACCGGCGTGCAGACGGTGAGGTCCGGCAGATGCGTGCCGCCATTATAGGGCGCATTGATCAGGAAGACGTCGCCGGGGTGGATGACCGGGTTCTCACGGATGGCAGTCGCGACCGAGGCATCCATGGAACCGAGATGCACAGGCATGTGCGGCGCGTTGGCGACGAGATTGCCCTCGGCATCGAAGACGGCACAGGAGAAATCCAGCCGCTCCTTGATATTGACGGAATAGGCGGTGTTCTGCAGCGTCACCCCCATCTGCTCGGCGATGGACATGAAGAGATTGTTGAAAATCTCCAGCATCACCGGATCGGCCTTGGTGCCGATGGCGGTGCGCTCCGGTAGCGCCTTGATGCGGCTTAGGATGATGTGATCCTTCGCCGTAAGCTTCGCCTGCCAGCCATCTTCGATGACGATCGTCTGGTTCGGCTCGATGATGATGGCCGGTCCGGTCACTGTCTGGCCGGGCAGAATCGCCTCGCGCAGCACGACGGCCGCATCGTGGCTTTCGCCCTGGGAATGGAAGGATGTGCGACGGGCCGCATCGGCTTCGCCCTTGCCTGCCTCTTTCCGCTCGATGTCGATCTCGGCCGCCGCACCTCCGATCGTCTCGACTTCGACCGCCTCGACCACCAGCGGCTTATCCTCGGCGACGAAACCGAAGCGGCGCTTGTGCAGCACTTCGAATTCACCGCGCAGCCGCGTGGGATTGTCGATCTCGGGAAAAGTGACCTCAACCGCCAGCATCGTATCCGTGCCGGCGTAACGGATGTGAGCGCGCTGGACCGTGCGGATATCGACCGCAGCCACGCCCTGCGCCTGCAATTCCGGTATACATTCGCCCTGCAGCTCCTTGCCCAATGCGGCAATGGCTGCCGGCGCGGCATGGTCGAGCGATACGCCAAGCGCCTTCTGTCGCGTAGCCCTGATATCGGCGAGGCCCATGCCATAGGCCGAGAGCAGGCCGGACATCGGATGCAGCAGGATGCTTTTCATCCCAAGCGCGTCAGCAACCAGGCAGGCATGTTGGCCGCCGGCGCCGCCGAAGCAGTTGAGGGCGTAGCGCGTCACGTCATAGCCGCGCTGCACCGAAATCTTCTTGATCGCTTCGACCATATTGGCAACGGCGATACGGATGAAACCGTCAGCCACTTCCTCCGGGCTGCGGCCGTCGCCGATCTCGGCTGCCAGCTCGGCGAACTTGCCGCGCACCGTTTCGACATCCAACGGCTGGTCCTGGTCCGGCCCGAAGATCGCCGGGAAGAATTCCGGCAGCAGCTTGCCGGTCATGACGTTGGCATCGGTTACCGCCAGCGGTCCGCCGTTGCGATAACAGGCGGGGCCGGGAAAAGCGCCAGCTGAATCCGGGCCGACGCGGAAACGATCGCCGTCGAAATGCAGGATCGAGCCGCCGCCGGCAGCCACCGTGTGGATCAGCATCATCGGTGCTCGAACGCGGACACCTGCGACTTCCGTCTCGAAAGCACGCTCATACTCGCCGTCGAAATGCGCCACGTCCGTCGAGGTGCCGCCCATATCGAAACCGATGACATTGGCGAACCCGGCCTGCTCGCCGGTCTTGGCGAGGCCGACCACACCGCCTGCCGGGCCGGAGAGGATGGCGTCCTTGCCCTGGAACATGTCGGCAGCGGTCAGCCCACCCGACGACATCATGAACATGACACGCGCACCTGTGCGAGCAATATCAAGCTCTTCCGAGACCTGGTTAATGTAACGGCCGAGCACAGGCGAGAGATAGGCATCCACTACGGTCGTGTCGCCACGGCCAACCAGCTTGATCAGCGGCGAGACCTCGTGGCTGACCGAGACCTGCTCGAAATCGAGGCGTCTTGCGATCTTGGCAACTGCTGCTTCATGCGCCGGGAATCGATAGGCATGCATGAAGACGATCGCGATGGCGCGGTAGCCTTTGGCGCGCAAATCCCGCAGTGCCGTTTCCGCCGCCTGCTCGTCCAGGGCAAACTCCACCGTGCCATCGGCAAGCACCCGCTCCTCGATCTCCACCACTTCATCGTAGAGCGCTTCGGGCTTAATGATTTCGGTCGCAAAGATTTTCTTGCGTTCCTGATAGCCGATGCGCAGCGCGTCGCGGAATCCCCTGGTCGTCATAAGCGCAAGACGCTCGCCCTTGCGTTCCAGGAGCGCGTTGGTGGCGACCGTCGTGCCCATGCGGACCTCGCCGATCAACCCGGCCGGGATCGGCTCACCGCCTGTCAGACCCAGATGCAGGCGGATGCCGTAGACGGCGGCGTCGCGATAGGCGTCGGGATTTTCCGACAGCACCTTGCGGGCGTGCAATTCTCCTGCGGGATCGCGTCCGACGATGTCGGTGAAAGTGCCACCGCGATCGATCCAGAAATCCCAACGACCCGCTGCGCTGCCTGACAAGACCGCCTCCACCAAAACCGCTCAAACATTCACTAAGAAAATATCGATAAATCGTCGACGTTTTATCGTCAACAATGAATCCCGATCGAGGCAGGTTTAACTGCATGGTGAGGATAGGCCACAAAACCGTGCCTACGGCAATGTCGGAGGATTTGTTTAGTGCAAGCCGCCGACGCCGAGCAGGCGCTCGACGGCATCATGATCCTGGGAGAGGGCGCCGGGCGTCCCCTGCCACGCGAGCCGTCCACGCTCGAGGATGATTACCTGATCCGCAAAATCCAATGCGCTCTGAATGCGCTGTTCGACCAAGAGGATTGTCATGTCGCCGGTCTTGGCGAGATTGGCGAAAGCGGCCATCAGCTCTTCGCAGATGACGGGCGCCAACCCTTCCAGCGGCTCGTCGAGGAGGAGCACGGAGGGACGGCCAAGGATCGTCCGAGCCGTCGACAGCATCTGCTGTTCTCCGCCGGAGAGCTGGTTGCCGAGATTTCTGCGGCGTTCCCTGAGGCGCGGAAACATGTCGTAGGCTTCCTGCAAGGCAGTCTTCGGACGGCCTTTCAAGCCGACCGAGAGGTTTTCCTCGACCGTCAGCGTCGGGAAAACGTCGCGCGTCTGCGGCACGTAGCCGAGACCGTGATGCGCCCGTCTGGCGCTCGGCAGGCCGGTCACATCAGCGGCGCCCAGGCGGATACGACCGTCATAGCGGCGCGTCTGGCCGGCGAGCGTTGCAAGCAGCGTCGTCTTGCCCATGCCATTGCGGCCAAGCACGGCAAGCCGCGCACCGGCGGGAACGGAAAAGGATACGCCTTCCAGCACCCGCGTCGGCCCATAACCGGCGCACAGATTTTCCACTTCAAGCGGCGTGGCCGGCATTGGCATAGCTCCCAAGATAGGCTTCGCGCACCCGCGCATCCTTCGTGACGTCGGCGGGCGAGCCCTCGAAGATGATGGTGCCGGCCGCCAGCACGACGACACGCTTGGCGAAGCGGAAGACCAGATCCATGTCATGCTCGATCATCAGCACGGCAAGGTCACCGGGCAGATCGGCCAACGCCTTCTCGATGCGGCCGGTATCACTCTGCGGCACACCGGCGGCGGGCTCGTCGAGCAGCAGCACCTTCGGCTTCAACGCCATGGCGACGGCGATCTCCAGCAGTCGTTGCTGGCCATAGGCGATTTCGCTAACCTTGCGATGCATGAGATCGCCGAGACCGAGTGTGCCAAGCAGATCTTCGGTTTCGGCCATGACATCGCGCATGGCCAGGAAATTGCCGAACATCCGGCCGGAGCGGCCGGAGCGCTGCAGGACGGCAAGGCCGATATGCTCGGCCGGCGTCATATCCTGAAAGAGCCGCGTCACCTGGAACGACCGCACCAGCCCGCGCCGGACGCGACCGATGGCGCCGACCCTTGTCACCGTCTCGCCGCCGAGACGGACTTCACCGGAATCCGGCCGCAGATTGCCGGTGACCAGATTGACGAAAGTGGTTTTGCCCGCGCCGTTCGGACCGATCAATGCCACACGATCGCCCGGCGCCATCGAGAGGCTGACATCGTTGGTCACGGTCAGCCCGCCAAAAGCTTTCTTCAAATGATCAACCTCGAAGATCGCGCTCATGAACGGCCCCCCTGTCGGCGGGCGACATAAGCGGCAGCCGTGCCGTAGATGCCCTTCGGCGCGAACAGCACCACGAGGATCAGCAGCAGGCCGACGATGGTCAGCCAATGGAAGGGATTGGCGGCCGAAACATAATCTTCGAACAGCATGAAAAGCACCGTACCGGCGAGTGCCCCGAACAATGAGCCAGTGCCACCAAGCACGAGCATGACGAGGGCTTCGGCCGACTGCGTGAAGGATAGACTGTCGAGACCGACCACCTGGGTGGAGATGGCGTTTAGCGCACCGCCGACACCCGCGACGGCCCCGGAGATGACATACATCTTGATCAACGCTGCTTTCGGCGAGGCGCCCATGGCACGGATGCGCACGGGATCTTCCTTAATGCCACGGCAGAGCATGCCGAAAGGGGATCGCACAAGAAAACGCAGTAATATCAATGTGATCATCAGAAGTACTACGGCATAAATATAAGCCGTATGCCCATAGAGATCGAATTCGAACAGGCCGAACAACGGATCGGTGGAGATGCCGGAAAGTCCATCGCTACCGCCGGTCCATTCAGACGCCTTGTTCGCGAACTCGTGAAAGAGGTAGATCAGCGCGATCGACAGCACCAGTTGCGGCAAGCCCTGTGCTCTGAGGATGACGATGCCGCAGACCAGTCCGGCGACCGCGCCGCCGACGATACCCGCCAGCGTCATGATCAGAGGATCGTTGATGCCGTAGTGCGCCGATACGATACCGGCGGCATAGGCGCCGGCCCCGAACAGAGCCGCGTGACCGAGTGTCGCCACCCCGCAATAGCCGGTCACCAGATCGAGCGACAAGACCAAAAGGGCAATCGCGATCAACCGTGTCAGAAGCGCGAGATTGTCGGGAAACAGCAAATAACCGATTGCCGCCAGTACAAGGACGACCGCTATCGCGATTGCGTCGCGCCCGAGCACGCGGCGTTTGCTGGCTGCGGCGATGGCCTCTCGATCCATGGTCAATGCCATATCATTTCGCCCTTCCGGCAAGGCCGCGCGGGAAGACACAGACGATCGCGATCACGGCAAGATAGAAGAAGAATTCGCCATATTCCGGCATCAGGTAACGGCCCGCCGTATCGATGCAGCCAAGGATGAGACAGGCAAGTAGCGCCCCGGAAATGGAGCCGGCTCCGCCGACCGAAACGACCACGAGGAAGGTCACCATGTAACGCAGGGCATAATAGGGCTCGACCGGCAAGAGTTCTGCACCGACAACGCCGCCGAAAGCGGCAAGCCCGACGGCAACGGCGAAGCTGACGGCATAAACGATCTCCGTGCGCACAGCGAGGGCCGCCGCCATCGAGGCATTGTCGACCGAAGCGCGGAGTTTTACGCCGAACGAGGTCTTCTCGATCGTGTACCACAACGCCAACGCAACGATGAGCCCGCAAACGATCGCAAAGAGGCGATGCGTGCCGATGGTGCGGAAGCCGAGATTGACAGAGCCCTGCAGCTCGCCCGGCAAAGGAATGGTCTTCAAAGTCGGGCCGAAGACATAGTTGGCGATGCCGATGATGCAAAAGGTAATGCCGATGGTCATCAGCACCTGCGTCAATTCCGGTGCACCGTAGATGCGACGGTAAAGCAGCCGCTCGATCGGGATGGAGATGATCACCGTGCCCACGACAGCGAGCAGCACCGCGGCCGCATAGCCCATGCCAAGATCACGCGCCGCATAGGAGGCGATATAGCCGCCGATCATGGCGAAGGCGCCATGCGCCAGGTTGACGACGCGCATCAGCCCCATGGTGATGGACAGGCCGATGGAAATCACGAACAGCACCATGCCGTAGGCGAGGGCATCCACTGCTATGCTAAGCACGGTTTGCATGATGCTGGTCCGATTATCTTTTCTGGTCCAACCTTAATCCTCCTTGACCGGAGCGGACGCAAGCCGCCCGCTCCTTAAGCATCCGAAAGGATTGGGCCAAGGCCGCCCTTATTTCGCCGCCGCAAGGCCCGGATCGCCCTGCTTTTCGAAGGTCTGAATTTCCTTGTTGATGTATGTGCCATCGGCAGCCTTGGCGACCTCGCGAAGATAGATGTTCTGCGTGATATGCCGGCTGTCCGGATCGATGGTGACCGGGCCGCGCGGGCTGACCCAGGAGAGGCCCTTTACCGCTTCGACGGCCTTCTGGGCATCCTGCTTGCCGCCGGTCGCCTCGATCATCTTGTAGATGACATACATGCCGTCGAAGGCGCCGACCGCCGGGAAGGTGAGCTCGGCCGGATTGCCGATCGCCTTATCGGCGGCAGCGACAAAGGCCTTGTTTTCCGGAGAGTCGTGCGAGACCGAATAATGGAAGGTCGTCTGCATGCCGAGTGCTGCGTCGCCGAGCGCCGGTAGGTCGGATTCCTGCGTCAGGTCGCCAGGCGAAAACAGTTTGATGCCGGCACCCTTCAGGCCGTTTTCGTTGTAGGCCTTGACGAAACCGAGCGTGGTCGGACCGGAGGGCAGGAAAGCAAAGACGCCCTGGGCGCCGGAATCCTTGATGCGCTGCATGATCGGGTTGAAATCATTGGTCGACAACGGCATGCGGACGGCCTCGACGACCTGACCGCCGGCCTTCTCGAAGCCCGCCTTGAAGGCATTTTCGGCATCGATGCCCGGACCGTAATCGCTGACGACCGAGATGACTTTGTTGACGCCACTGTCATGCGCGACCTTGGCGATCGGCGTCGAGGTCTGCCAGGTCGTGAAAGAGGTGCGCACAACAAGCGGGCTCTTGGTGACGATCGCCGAAGTTGCGGCGTTCATGATCACCATCGGTACGTTGGCCTGCTTCAGGATCGGCGTGACGGCCATGGCGTCCGGTGTGAAATAGAAGCCGGCGAGATATTGGACATGCTCCTTGACGACCAGTTCTTGCGCTGAGGATTTCGATTGCGCCGGGTCGGCCTGCGGCACGTCGCGGTAGATCACCTCGATCTCGTTGTCGCCGACCTTGTTGCCATGCATTGCCATATAGGCATCGATACCGGCCTTGAAATTCTTACCCTGCAGGGCGAATGGGCCGGAAAACGGACCGATGACGCCGATCTTGATCGTATCGGCATAGGCCGCGCTGCCCATGGCGATAGCCGCAACTGCGGCCAAAACAAACCGTCTCATATTTTCTCCTCCCGCAGCCAGTCTACTCCTGGACCAGCTTGTTTTAATGAACCTCTATAACTGCCAATCTGGCATACGAAATGGTAATGTAAAATGAAATAAGAGCTCTTATTCATAATCTAGAAGTTATGCTTTGTTTCTGGATTTCGGCTTAAGACGCCGCTCCCAATCGTTTTACGCTGCCGATCAGCTCACGCGCCAATCGCAGTGAAGCGGCCGTCGCCATCACCATCGGTGGCAACAACAACCATTCGAGCGTCCAGGCGGCGCCCGAGCGCTCCTGCTCGTGCACCATGGATTGATGGATGCCGGAAAGCTGAACGGCATTGAAGCGCGCGAGTGACACCAACGCCTCGGCGGCGACCGGGTTCTGCTTGTGTGGCATAGCCGAAGAACCGCCGCCCCCAGCGAGTTCGATTTCGTCACCGGCCTGCGCGAGAAGGGCGATATCCTGGCCGACTTTTCCAAGGCTTCCTGAGATCAGTGAGAACAGACCCGCCAACTCGGCGATCCCACTGCGCTGGTTCTGCCATTGCGGCTCGTCGGTGAGATCCAGCTCCTGCGCCAATGACGCGCGAACGGCCGCGGCCTGCTGCCCTAGTTTTTCCAGCGTGCCGGCCGCGCCGCCGAATTGGAGAGGAAAAGTCTCCTGCGTCAGCCGATCACGATATTTGTCGAGTGGACCACGCCAGGCACGTAACCGGTCGGACACCGTGATCGGAATGGCAGCTTGCATGCGGGTATGGCCCATCAGTCGGTTCGAACCGCATTGTTCGTCGAGTTTCCCGAGCGCTCCCGTAACGGCGAAAAGACGACCAGTGAACAGGAAGGAGACTGCCTTGAGGCGAATTATCAAACTGGTATCGATGACATCCTGGCTGGTGGCGCCGAAATGCACATGCTGCGCGGCCTCGCCACCAACGGCCTTGCGCAGTTGCTTCACGAGATCCGGGACGACAACACCATCCATCGCCGTCGCCGTTTTCAGGCTGGCGATATCGGGCTGGAAAGCCGCACAGACCTCGGCGATCCGCCGCGCTGCCTCCTGCGGAACAACGCCATGCCGCGCCTCCGCTTTCGCCAGTGCCGTCTCAAAGGCAAGCATCGCCCGGATATCGGCATCTTCTGAAAAATAAGCCGAGACCTCCTCGTCGCCGAGGAGGCCGGAAAGAAACGGGTGATCGAAGGCGGAAATGCTCATGGCCTATATATCGAGGAAAACCGTTTCCTTGTCGCCCTGCAAATGCACGTCGAACGTATAGACCGATCCTTCCTGGCCGGCGACGAGGGTGGCGACGCGGTCGCGATGTTCGATGCGGGCAAGCATTGGATCCTCCGCATTGGCTGCCGCTTCATCCGGAAAATACATGCGCGTATGCAAGCCGATATTGATGCCGCGTGCGACGATCCAGAGGGTAATATGCGGCGCCATCCGGCGCCCGTCCTTATAGGGAACACGACCGGGCTTCACCGTCTCGAAGCTAAAGACGCCGTCTTCGGCGCTGGTCGGGCAGCGGCCCCAGCCGGTGAAGTTCGGATCGGCTGTTCCGCGCATTTCCGCAGGGCTGTTGTAGAGCCCGGCGCCGTCGGCCTGCCAGATCTCGACGACGGCATCCTTCACCAGCGTGTCGGCGCCGTCGAAAATCCGGCCCCTGACCGTGATGCGCTCGCCAAGCGTCTTGTCGTTGATCATGGATGTGCCGAGATCGGCGTCATAGACGCCACCGATACCGCAAAAATTCGGGGTTAGACCGATATGGACATAGGGGCCGGCCGTCTGCGACGGCGTTTCCTTGAGATAGCCGAGTTCCTGCACCATCAGTTGCCCTCCAGCCGATTTTCGAACAAGGTCGAGCGACGGCCGCGCAGTACGATGTCGAATTTATAGGCGCGCGCATCCATCGGGATAGTATTGCCCCAGTCGAGCGGCGCGATGAGCTGCTCTATGGCTTTCCTATCGGGTATCGTGCCGACGATCGGACACTTCCAGATCATCGGATCGCCCTCGAAATACATCTGCGTAATCAGCCGCTGCGCAAAACCGTGGCCGAAGATTGAGAAATGAATATGCGCCGGGCGCCAATCGTTGACGCCGTTCGGCCAAGGATAGGCGCCCGGCCGGATGGTGCGGAATGCGTAATGGCCGTCTTCGTCGGTGATCGCGCGGCCGCAGCCGCCGAAATTCGGATCGATAGCGGCGAGATAGGTCTCTTTCTTGTGGCGATAACGTCCGCCGGCATTAGCCTGCCAGAATTCCAACAGAACGCCCGGAACCGGCCGGCCACGTTCATCAAGCACACGCCCGTGCACGACAATGCGCTCGCCGACCGCGCTTTCTCCCGGTGTGGCAAAGTTATGGATCAAGTCGTTGTCCAGCTCGCCGAGAATCGAATGTCCAAACACCGGTCCGGTGATTTCGGAGATCGTTCCGTCCAGCGACAAGAGAGCCCGCTGCGGCGAACGCAGCACCGAGGTCTTGTAACCGGGCGTGAAGGCCGGCGCATGCCAAGCGCGATCGCGGGCGAAAAAGGCGCCGGTTTCCGGCCTACTGTTGCTTTTGTCAGACACATCTGCCTCGCTTCAAGCCGCCTTTTCGGCGTCCATCTGTTCAAAAACCTGTTTGGCGATCTTGATCGCGTGATTGGCGGCCGGCACGCCGGCATAGATCGCCACATGCAGTAGCGCCTCGCACACATCGTCGCGTGTCGCGCCGGTATTGCTCGTGGCGCGAACATGCATCGCCACCTCGTCATCCTGACCAAGCGCTGCCAAAAGCGCGATCGTCACGATCGAGCGCTCGCGCTTGCTGAGCGTCGGGCGCGACCAGACGTGGCCCCAGGCAGCCTCCGTGATCAGCTCCTGGAACGGCCGGTCGAAATCCGTCGATCCCGACTGGGTGCGATCGACATGACTGTCACCAAGAACGGCGCGTCGTGTCGCCATGCCCTGTAGGTAGCGCTCGGACGGGGCGAGGGGATCACTCATGGGCCTTTTTCTCCATGCAAGGCGAAATCGATGAAAGCGCGGATGACGGCGGTCAGTGCCTCGGGTTGTTCGACGCAGGGAATGTGCCCCGCGTCCTTAATCACCTCGTAGCGCGCATTGGGAATGAGCTTGGCGGTCGACAACACCAGTTCGGGCGACGTCGAGCCGTCGTGATCGCCGACGATGCAGATGGTCGGCACAGCGATCCTTTTCGCCGCCTCGGTGAAATCGGCATCTCGAAGGGCGGCGCAGGTGGCGACATAGCCTTCCACCGGCTGGCGGATCAGCATGTTGCGGTAGCCACCAAAGGCAGTGTTTTCTGGGCGACGATAGGCTGGCGTGAACCAGCGCTCGAGCACGCCGTTAGCAATCGGTTCGATACCCTCGGCCTCGACCTGGGCGATGCGGCTGTCCCAGCTCTCGGCGGTGCCGATCTTATGGGCCGTATCGCAAAGGATCAGCGCCCGCACCAAATCCGGCCGCCGCTGATAAAGCGACTGCGCAATCAGGCCGCCAACCGAGAGGCCGCAGATCATGGCATCCTTCACAGCAAGCAGGTCAAGCAGCCCCGCAAGATCGGTGGCATGATCCTCGATCGTGTAGGGCATCTGGCCCAGATCGGAGAGGCCGTGGCCGCGCTTGTCGTAAAGCACGATGGCAAAATCGCCCGCGAGCCGCACGATCACGTCACGCCAGATACGGAAATCGGTCCCGAGTGAATTGGCAAAGACAAGCACCGGCTTGTCGCCGGCAGCACCGATGATCTGGTAGTGGATGGTGACGTCGTTAATACGGGCAAACTGCACTGGAAATCTCCTCGACAACCAGATTGGAGGTTTAATCTGGTTAGGTAAAATGATATTTCTTGGCTTTTCAATAACTCCGGGGTTATGAAAACCATGATCGACTCCCGCGTCAAATTCCGCCATCTCCAGACCTTTGTCGAGGTCGCGCGCCAGAAAAGCGTGATCAAGGCTGCGGAGCTGTTGCATGTCAGCCAGCCTGCGGTGACCAAGACCATCCGGGAACTGGAAGAGGCGCTGGGCGTCGATGTCTTCGAACGCGACGGGCGCGGCATCAAGATCACCCGCTATGGTGAAGTCTTCCTGCGCCATGCCGGGGCGGCGCTGACTGCGCTCAGACAGGGCTTCGATTCTATTTCCCAGGAACGTTCCGGCGAAGCGCCGCCGATCCGGATCGGTGCCTTGCCGACAGTCTCGACGCGGATCATGCCGCGGGCGATGGAGTTGTTCCTTAAGGAAGAGACCTGGAGCCGCATCAAGATCGTCACCGGTGAAAACGCCGTGTTGCTGGAGCAACTGCGCATCGGTGACCTCGATGTCGTCGTCGGCCGCCTGGCCGGTCCCGACAAGATGACGGGCTTTTCCTTTGAGCATCTCTATTCCGAGCAGGTGGTCTTCGCGGTGCGGGCAGGGCATCCGCTGTTCGCGGCGAAACAATCGCTGTTTTCCGATCTCGGCAAATACACGATCCTGATGCCGACGCGCGGCTCGATCATCCGGCCTTTCGTCGAGAGCTTCTTGATCGCCAACGGCGTCGCCAGCCTGCCGAATCAGATCGAGACCGTATCGGATTCCTTCGGCCGCGCCTTCGTGCGGTCGAGCGACGCCATTTGGATCATCTCGACCGGCGTCGTCGCCAGTGATGTCAAGGACGGCTTGCTTGGCCTGCTGCCGATCGACACCAGCGAAACGAAAGGTCCCGTCGGGCTCACCATGCGCACCGACGCCATCCCCACCATGCCGCTGTCGATCCTGATGCAGACGATCCGCGAGGCGGCGAAAGAGGTGGCAAAAAGGACCTAGCTCGTCTTAATAGGGCAGGCCGACATAGTTCTCCGCGAGAGCCGTCGAGGCGGCGCGGGAGTGGGTGAGATAGTCGAGTTCTGCCTCTTGGATCTTCTGGTCGAAATCGCTGGTATTGGGGAAACGATGCATCATTGTCGTCATCCACCAGGAGAAGCGCACGGCCTTCCAGACGCGAGCGAGCGCATGGGTGGAATACGTATCCAAACCGGCGTTGGAGCGATCCTGATAATGTTCGGCGAGGCCGGAGAAGAGATAATGAACATCGCTAGCCGCAAGGTTCAGGCCTTTGGCCCCGGTCGGCGGCACGATATGGGCAGCGTCGCCGACCAGAAACAGGCGGCCAAAACGCATGGGTTCGGCGACGAAGGAGCGCAGCGGCGCAATCGATTTCTCGAATGAAGGTGCGGTGATCAGAGCTTCGGCATGGTGCACTGGCAGGCGGCGGCGCAGCTCATCCCAGAAGCGATCGTCGCTCCAGTTCTCGATTTTCTCATCCAGCGGACATTGTATGTAGTAGCGGCTGCGTGTCATCGAACGCATCGAGCACAGCGCAAAACCGCGCGGATGGTTCGCATAGATCAGCTCGTGATTGACCGGCGGAACATCGGCGAGCAGGCCGAGCCAGCCAAAAGGATAGATTTTCTCGAAGCTGCGGATCGATTTGTCCGGAACCGATTTGCGGCTTGTACCATGAAACCCATCACATCCAGCGATAAAATCACAATCAATATGGTGTGTTACCCCATCTTTCTCATAGGTTACATAAGGGGCACTTCCGTCGAAATCATGGGGCTGAACATTGACGGCATCGTAGATCGTTGGAGCGCCGCTTTGTTCGCGATGTGTCATCAAATCGCGGGTGAGCTCCGTCTGGCCGTAGACCATGACGCGCTTCCCATCGGTGAGACCGTGGAGATCGATGCGATGGTCGCGGCCGTCGAAGGCGAGTGAAAAGCCGTCATGCGGCAGGCCTTCGGCATGCAGGCGCGCGCCGGATTTCGCCTTGTCGATCAATCCGACCGTGCCTTCCTCCAGAACGCCGGCACGGACACGGCCGAGGATATGATCCTTACCGACGCGATCGAGGATGACATTATCGATGCCGGCTTCCGTCAGCAATTGACCAAGAAGGAGGCCGGATGGACCCGAACCGATAATGGCGACCTGAGTGCGCATGATGTCCTCCGCGCTTTGTCTTTTTCCGAATTCTGCGCGGTGGCGAGCGCGCCTACAATGGACATTTCGTCCAAGTAATTGCACAAATCGAACATGGTGGAGGGAGAGAACCTTGTCGAAACCGATACCGACCTATGAACTCTATGGCGAAAATACCGGCAGAAAACCGGATTTCTGGCTGCATTGCGAAACGATCCCGTCGCGCAGCAGCCTGCATCATTGGGAGATCCGGCCACATCGCCACGAGAGCTTCTTTCAGATCTTGTACATAGATGCCGGCTCGGGCGATGCGGTCTTTGATGGCGAGAGCCACGCCATCATACCGCCAGCGGTCATCACTGTCCCGCCGCGCCTCAATCACGGCTTCCGTTTTTCCAGAGACATCGACGGCTTCGTCATCACCGTATTGATCTCGCATCTCAAGGCAGCACCTGGCGACCGCAGTCGACTCGGCGAATGGCTGGCCGCGCCCTATCTGACGCGACTGGATATGAACAACCAAGACGCGGCTTACGTTGCTGAAACCTTGAAACGGCTCGGGGGCGAGTTCACCGATCGACGGAGCGGTCGCAACGACCTACTCGAAGCCTATCTTACCTCGGCACTGCTTTTGACCGCACGCCTTTCCCAACACGGAGGCGAAGGGCAGGGTGCGTCCGACGAAAGCGAGCGGCGGATGGAAACGCTTTATGGCCTCATTCAGCAGCATTTCCGCTCACACAAACCCGCGGCCTTTTATGCCGAAACGCTTGGCATCTCGCCGACACATCTCAACCGCATCGTGCGCGGCAAAACCGGCCATGGTGCACATGAACTCGTCGCTCGCAAGCTGGTCGATGAGGCCAAGCGCGAGCTGGTCTTTACCTTCGGCAGCGTGCAGGAGATCAGCTTTCGCCTGGGTTTTACCGACCCCACCTATTTCTCTCGCTTCTTCCTGAAGCAAACGGGCGAAACCCCGCGTGCCTGGCGCATTGCCGAACGCGCGAAGCTTGGAATGTAACTCGGCTTAGCGCAGAACCGGCCGCAACATCCTCTGCGTTTCCCGCAGCAGGGGCAGATAACGTTCCGCCATATCGGCAGCGGCAACATAGGCCGCCGGCGCGCCGATGTTGATGGCTGCAACCGTCTGCCCACGATCGTTCTCCACCGGAACGGCGATGGAGCAGAGGCCGATTTCCAGTTCCTGGTCGATGACGGCGTAACCCTGAGCCCGCACCCGGCGAAACTCGGCCATCAACGCTTCCGGATCCGTCTTGGTGTTCGGCGTGTTGGCCTTGAGCTCCGTGCGGGAAAGCACGGCGCGCGCCTCGTTTTCCGGCAAGGCACTCAGCAGGACGCGGCCCATGGAGGCGCAATAGGCGGGTAGGCGGCTACCGGGTGTGAGATTGATCGACATCACCCGGCGTTGTGACGCTCGGGCGATATAGACGATTTCAGTGCCATCCAGCACAGAAGCCGACGCGTTGTGACCGGCGCGCTCCGCAAGCTGGTCGAGATAGGGCTGGATGATCGTCGGAAGCGGCGTTGCCGAAAGATAGGCATGGCCAAGCCGCAGGATCTTCGGCGTCAGCGCGAAGAATTTTCCGTCGTAGTCTGCATAGCCGAGTTCGGCGAGGGTCAGTAATGAGCGGCGCACCGTGGCGCGATCGAGCCCCGTCAGCTTCGCAGCCTCGGCGATCGACAGCTTTTGGCGCGTTTCACCGAAAGCTTCGATCGTTTTCAAACCCTTGGCAAAGCCGCTTACGAAATCGGTCTCACGCATTGTCTTCCTCCAAGTCAAAGTATTTTGTGCGATATACGAACAAAAGTCAAATATCGCACAAATTATTTGACGCCGGTCGCTCGGAGGCGCTTATTTGCGTCTAAAGACATGGAATATTTTTGGGAGGCCCTATGGCGAAGATCGTATCGCTTTCGGAAGCGGTGGCGGAAAATGTGCGAGATGGCGATAGCGTCGCCATGGAGGGGTTTACCCATCTGATCCCCTATGCCGCCGGGCATGAAGTCATCCGCCAGGGCAAGAAGGATCTCTATCTGATCCGCATGACGCCGGACATTCTCTACGATCAGTTGATCGGAGTGGGAGCGGCGTGTGGGATGAAATTTTCCTGGGGCGGCAATCCCGGCGTCGGCTCGCTGCATCGTTTCCGCGATGCCGTCGAAAACCAATGGCCGAGGCCGCTGGAGATCGAGGAACATTCGCATGCGGCGATGGCCAATGCCTATGAGGCGGGTGCGGCAAACCTGCCATTCGCCATGCTGCGCGGCTATATCGGAGCCGACCTGCCGAAGGTCAATCCGAACATCAGAAGTGTAACCTGCCCCTTCACCGGCGAGGTGCTCGCCGCCGTTCCCGCGATCCGCCCGGATGTCACGATCATCCACGCGCTGCGCGCCGACCGGAAGGGCAATGTCTTGCTAGAAGGCATTGTCGGCGTACAGAAAGAGGCGGTGCTTGCTGCCAAGCGCTCGATCGTCACCGTCGAGGAGATCGTCGACGAACTGGACCCGCCGTCGCCGAATTCCGTCGTGCTGCCTACCTGGGCCGTGACCTCGGTGGCGCATGTGCCGGGCGGGGCCTTCCCTTCCTATGCGCAGGGCTATTACGCCCGCTCGAACGCATTCTATATCGCCTGGGATGAAATTGCCCGCGATCGCGACAGCTTCCAGGCCTGGATCAAGGGGAATGTCATGGAGGCTGGGCCGGAAGATTTCGCCAAATATGCAAAAAAGACGGCGGCGTGAGGAGGCACACATGACGGATTTCACCCCCACGGAGATGATGACCATAGCCGCCGCCCGCGCGCTCACCAATGACGACGTCTGCTTCGTCGGCATCGGCGCGCCGTCGGCTGCCTGCAACGTCGCGCGGTTGACGCATGCGCCTGACATTACCCTCATCTACGAAAGCGGCACGGTCGGCACCAAGCCGGATGTGCTGCCGCTGTCGATCGGTGACGGCGAGCTTTGTGATACCGCGCTCTTCACCGTCTCAGTGCCCGAGATGTTCCGCTACTGGCTGCAGGGCGGGCGCATCACCACCGGTTTCCTCGGCGGCGCGCAGATCGACAAATTCGCCAATCTGAACACCACCGTCGTCGGTCCTTATGATCACCCGAAAGTCCGTCTGCCGGGCGGGGGCGGGGCGCCGGAAATCGCCAGCAATTGCGGCCAGATCTTCATCACCATGGCGCTTTCCAAACGCGGCTTCGTCGAAAAGCTGCCCTTCATAACTTCGATGGGCCATGGTGAGGGTGGTAACCATCGCGAGCGACTTGGCATGAAGACGAAAGGCCCGACTCGGGTTATCACCGATCTCTGCATTCTCGAGCCTGATCCGGTGACCAAGGAGCTGACCGTTGTTTCGATCCACAAGGGTGTCACCCGGGAGCAGATATCGGAGAATTGCGGCTGGGCGGTCAAGTTTGCCGACGAGGTGATCGAGACACCGGTGCCCACCGAAACCGAACTCTCCGTTCTGCGCGACATCAATGCGCGTACCAAGAAAGCACATGAGGCAGCCTGATGACCGAAGCCTTTATCTGTGACTATATCCGCACGCCGATCGGCCGTTTCGGCGGTTCGCTCTCCTCCGTCCGCGCCGACGATCTCGGCGCAGTGCCGCTGAAGGCGCTGATCGCGCGCAATGGTTCCATCGATTGGGAAGCAGTCGACGACGTGGTCTATGGCTGCGCCAACCAGGCAGGCGAGGATAACAGAAACGTCGCCCGTATGGCGGCATTGCTCGCGGGCTTGCCGGTTTCGGTCTCGGGCACGACGATCAACCGCCTGTGCGGCTCCGGCATGGATGCCGTCATCACTGCGGCGCGTGCCATTCGCTCGGGCGAGGCTGAGCTGATGATCGCCGGTGGCGTCGAGAGCATGTCGCGTGCGCCATTCGTCATTCCGAAGGCCGACAGCGCCTTTTCTCGCAACGCAGAGATCTATGACACCACCATCGGCTGGCGCTTCATCAATCCTATGATGAAAAAGCAATATGGCGTTGATTCCATGCCGGAAACCGGCGAAAACGTCGCCGAGGACTACAAGGTCAGCCGCGAGGATCAGGACGCCTTCGCGGTCCGCTCGCAGGCCAAAGCTGCGGCCGCACAGGAAAATGGCCGTCTTGCCAAGGAGATCACGGCTGTGACCATTCCTCAGCGCAAGGGCGACGCGATCGTCGTCGGCAAGGACGAACACCCGCGCGCAACGACGATGGAAGCGCTGGCCAAGCTCGGCACTCCCTTCAAGAAGGAAGGCGGTACGGTGACTGCCGGCAACGCCTCCGGTGTCAATGACGGCGCCGCAGCGCTGATCATCGCCTCGGAAGCTGCGGCGAAGAAATATGGCCTAACGCCGATCGCCCGCATCCTCGGCGGGGCTGCCGCCGGGGTGCCGCCGCGTATCATGGGCATCGGCCCGATCCCGGCATCGCGCAAGCTGATGGCTCGCCTCGGCTTAACACAGGAGCAGTTCGATGTCATCGAACTCAACGAAGCCTTCGCCTCGCAGGGCCTTGCCGTGCTGCGCGAGCTCGGCATCGCCGACGACGATGCCCGTGTCAATCGCAATGGCGGCGCCATCTCGCTCGGCCATCCACTCGGCATGTCCGGAGCTCGCATCACCGGCACGGCGGCATTGGAACTGAAGGAGACCGGCGGCCGCTATTCGCTCTCGACCATGTGCATCGGTGTCGGCCAGGGCATCGCGATCGCCCTCGAGCGGGTCTGACAGCATCACAGGAATTTGACGGGGGACGGCCGGGATTTTTCCCGGCCGTCCGCTTTTTGTTTGCGCTGCATGCATTGCCTGATCGCGGTTTTGACTGATATTACCAATGCCAATTGCTTTAATCCCTTAGGTTTTTGACATTCAGGAGGAGCTGTCATGGCAGAACTCGCGCAACTACTCGCTTCCATCCGCATTCCCGATCTCGCCGGCAAGCGGGTGTTGATAACAGGCGCATCGACCGGCATCGGTGCGGCCCTCGCCCGCGCTTTTGCCCAGCAGGGAATGAAAGTCGGAATCCACTTCAACGCCAGCCGCGAGCCGGCCGAAAAGCTGGCAACAGAGATCACTGCCGCCGGTGGCGGCCAAGTGCATCTGATCCAGGGCGACGTTTCCAAGGATGGCGAGACCGAACGTGTCGTCAACGAGACGGCGGAGGCTTTCGGCGGCCTCGACGGCTTGGTGAACAATGCCGGCGGCATGCTTGGCCGCGTGCCGACCTCGGCGATGTCAGATGAACACTATGAGCGCGTGATGAACCTCAACGCCCGCTCGGTCCTTGCTGCGACCCGTGCCGCACATCCATATCTCAAGAAGCAGGGCGGCTTCATCATCAACACCACCTCGATTGCCGCCCGCAACGGCGGTGGCAATGGCGCGATCCTCTACGCGGCCTCCAAGGGCTTCGTTTCGACCATCACCCATGGCCACGCCAAGGAATTCGTCGCCGACAAGATCCGGGTCAATGCCGTTGCGCCGGGCGTCATCGCCACGCCCTTCCATGAGCGCTATACCAACGAAGAGCAGATGGAACTGCAGCGCAAGACCATCCCGATGGGGTTTGTCGGCACCTCGGAAGATTGCGTCGGCGCCTATCTCTTCCTCGCTTCGCCAACCCTTTCCGGCTACATCACCGGCCAGGTCATCGAGGTCAACGGCGGCCAACTGATGCCGTAACGCAGAGCCGGCAATCGACTTCTTGCGCCGGGCAATGGTAACCTTTGCCCGGCGCAGTCGTTTAGAACGGCGCAAACATCTACGATGGAGCGTACGCGGTATGGCAAAGACGCCCACTCAGGATCTTAAGACCTCCGTGCAACTGACCCATCCGGAGCGGATCTATTGGCCCGATGATGGCGTCAGCAAACATGATCTCGTCGATTATTACGCGCTTGCCTGGCCGCGCATGGCGTCCTTCGTCATCGACCGGCCCCTAGCGCTGCTGCGCTGCCCGGATGGCATAAAGGGGCCGCGTTTCTTCCAGAAGCATGCTTGGAAGGGCATCAATCCGCATATTGAAGAGATTGTCGATCCCGAGGACAAGGATGGTGAAAAACTGTTGCGGATCAGGGATTTCGACGGCCTTGTTGCGTTGGCCCAATCCGCCGCCCTCGAAATCCATCCCTGGGGCACGACGATGGCGCACTGGGAAAAGCCGGACATGATCATCATGGATCTAGACCCCGGCGAGGATGTTGCCTGGAGTGCGGTCATTATGGCGGCGAAGGAAATAAAGGAACGGTTCCAGGCTTTGGGCCTTGCCGCCTTCGTCAAGACGTCAGGCGGCAAGGGATTGCATGTCGTGGCCCCTCTCAAACCGAAGGCGACGTGGCCGGATGTGAAAGCTGCCGCAGAAGCGATTGCGGACGGCATGAGCGCCGACAATCCCGAAAAATATCTCTCCGTCGCCGCGAAGGCGAAACGGGTCGGCCACATCTTCATCGACTATCTGCGCAATGGCCGCGGCAACACTGCCGTCGCGCCCTATTCGACGCGCGCGAGGCCGGGGGCGGCGATTTCGATGCCACTCGCATGGGACGAATTGACCGACCGCACCGGCCCATCTTCATTCACGGTAAAAAATGCCGCACCGCGGCTGGGGGAACGATCCGCCGATCCCTGGGCCGATTTCTTCGAAGCGGCTGAGCCACTGAAAAGCTAGCCATACGCGACGAATGGCACCAGCGCCGGAGTCTTGGCTTTGTAGTCTGCATAGGCCTGACCGAATGTCTCGCTCATCCAGCGCTCCTCGATGCGGACACGACGCAGAACGGCATAGAGCATGAACGCGATCGCAAGCATCGCTCCGATTTGACCGCGGGCAAGCGCTGAGCCGATGATGGCAATCAGCAGGCCTGAATAGATCGGATGGCGAACGATGGCGTATGGGCCGGTGCGGATTAGCGCGTGATCCTCCTTGACTGTGATCACGCCGCTCCAATTGCGGCCGAGGTGATAGCGCGCCCAGACGGCGAAGGCGAGGCCGATGACGGTCAGCGCCGCACCAACGCCGTAATAAGTCAGATTTTGCGGTACGAGCTGGAACGACAAGGGGCCCAGCCAGGATGGCCGTACCGCCAGCAGAAAAGCGCCGATCCAGATGGGTGCAGTGTTCGATAGCCGCGACAACGGATCCTCGCTCCGCGTCGTCTTCTTGACGCGGAACGATGCGACAAACCAGATCAATGCCCAGATGGCCCAGCAGACCGGCAGGAACAGGGCCAGCAATGTTGCTTCGCTCATGCCGCGTTCTTATCCAACTCGGGATAGTGCCGGAAGATACCATCCTTGTTGAAGGGAATGCGGCGCTCGGATTTGAGATAGCGGGCGATGTTCGGCCGTTTCTCGACGGCATCATGCAGAGCCGTCAGATGCGGGTACTGGGTGGCCAGATGCGCTGTCGCCCGAGGGAAGGCGTAACGCAGTCCTTCGAATACCTGGAACAACGACAGATCGACATAGGTCAGCCGATCGCCGAATATGTGCGCCGGCCCTTGCGGATTTTGCCGCAGGACGCGCTCGAAATAGCCGAGGAATTTCGGCATGCGGTTATCGATGAACTCGGCAGCGCGGGCCTTGGCCTCTTCCTTCTGCTCCTCGTAATATTTCGAGGTGGCGATCGGGTGGTGCGTATCGTGCACTTCGGCAACGAGATCGGTAATCGTCAATTGCAGGCCGTTCACGACATGACGCAGCCCCTGATCCTCTGGCGTAAGACCAAATTTTGGACCGAGATACATAAGGATATTGGCGACATGAGAGATGACGAGATCGCCATCTTTCAGGAAAGGCGGAGCCAGCGGAATATGCGGCTCGGATTTGCTCTTCATCATCGCTATCATGGCATGAACGCCTTGACCCTCGCTCGCCAGACCGCGGCAGACGTCGATATAGCCGGCACCGGCTTCTTCGAGCGCCAGACGCACAAACTCGCCGCGGCCCTGGATGCTGTCCCAATAGTAAAGCTCATAAGGCATTCAAAAATCCTTCCGTCCCATATACAGTCACGTCTTTTTCGGCTCGCGGCCAAAATCCCTGCGCAGCTCATCCTTGGCGGCTTCGAGCGTCTGCTTCTGCCGCTTGCCGAGATGGCTGCCGGCGCGATTGATATAGAAACTTAGCATCGACATGGCAGAACGGAAGGGGTTGGACTTGCGGCGATTGCTCGCCTCTGCGGAATGCTTGAGGGAATCGGCAATGCCCTTGGGATCCCGTAATTTGAAGATGCCGTGTTGCAGATCCAAGGCGTCGCTGTTCTCGGTCACCTCGTGTGACCATTTCTTCTTTTGGGACCGGGCCATAGCAGACTCCTTTCCTCAAAATGCGTCGTTAGTGGTGAGCACGTTGCTCGTTGCGCTTGCGCGTCGCGGTAGCCTTCTTTGCCGATGCCGAACGTTCGCTTGCGGGGCGGTTCGCGGAGGTCTTGCCCCCGGTACGTCCGCCTTTTTCCGAGGATGCGTGGCTTTCAGCATGGCCTCGGCCGGAACCGGATTTTTTGCCGCCGCCGCTTTCCTTGTTGACGGTCGCCCAGGCCCGACGCTCGGCTTCTTCATCGGAAACCCCGCGGCTTTCGTAGCTTTCCTCAATATGCTCGGCCTTGCGCTTCTGCTTGTCGGTGTAGGCGGATTTGTCTCCTCTTGGCATGATCTCTCTCCTTATTGGACATGAGAAATCCAACCCATCGTCACGGAAAAAGTTCCGATTTTATGGGGAAGACAGCAATCAGTTCGAGGTGTCCGGAAGCGGCTGACGCGCGCCACGCGCATCGTCAGCCGACGCAGGAAACATAAAGCCGACAGAGCGGTCGATGATGAGGATCAAAACCAGCGCCGCAAAGAGATAAAGGATTGCGAGGACAAGGAGCGATGTCATGAAATCACATCGGCGTAGCCATATAGCGATGATCCGCCACCGCAACAGGCAAAACAAAGACGTCAACGTGATCCATCGGATTCTTGTTCATGGCGAAGCTCCCCCTTCGCCCAATACCATTGATGTGTGACATCTATTCCCGCGAGACGCGTAATTTGCCGAAATTCTTGCGTATTTTCGACGGCAAGGCACTATGAGGACACCGGCCCGATATCCAACATCCGGCCGGTCGTATCTTCAGCCACAAAGCTCACGTCAAATCTTCGCGTTGGGAGCCTTTTTCGACGCCCGTTTCGTCGCCGTGTCGCTGACCGCCGCAACCATGGCAGCGGCCGCCTTGCGCTTTGCCTTGGGTGTGACGTCGATCTTCTCGCCGTTGCGGGCACTTTTCTCAAGCGCAATGCGCTCACTGCTCGCCTGTTCCCAGTGAACCGTATCACGGCCGGAAGGATATCCTTCCTCCTCCCAGATGGCATAGGCGCGCTTCTTGATCCATTCGTCCCGGGATTCCAACATTGCTGTCCTCCGTTCGCATGATCGAACATGGTTGATGAAAAATGCCCGTTCTCAGAACGCGGGCTTTCAGGCCTTCCCGAGCAGCCGGTATGCCCGCTCTGATGGGCCATGAAGAAAACTCTCCATGTCTCAGCGCTCGAGCTGCGGCAGGCGCTTCGCACGAAAAATGCAATGTACCATGACGGACGAAAGCGAAGCGACCGAACCGCCAATATGACGACAGCGCGACCGCCGTTCAATTAAAAATATCTAATACACAGCCATTGCACACAGCCTTCTTTCGAACGGACCGGAAATAGAGGCTACGATCGATTGCAGCTTTCACGGGCAAAGTTATACTCCCCGCATGTTCGACCTAGTGATTGCCCATTGGGGCCAAATCCTCGCTGTCCTGTCCATCGCCATGGGGGCTGTAGCCGCCATACATGCGGCGATGACCAAGGAGGAGGTTCGCGCAGCCATCGGCTGGGTCGGCGTCATCATCCTGTCGCCCATCGTCGGGGCGCTGCTCTATGCCGTGGCCGGCATCAACCGTATCCGCCGGGCATCGCTGAGTTCACAGCGCAATGTCCTCTTCCAGAAGGACGCGACGGGCGCGCTCGCCACCTTCGACGCGCAGGGCGATATCGTGCGCAGAAACTTTGGCGAGCGCTTCGGATCGATGAAGACGCTTGGCGACCGCGTGGCGCGCTATCCGATGAGCACCGGCAACACCATCGAAATGCTGGAGAGCGGCGATGCCGCCTATGCCGCGATGAAGGCCGCCATCGACGGCGCTGAACGCAGCATCCTGCTCGAAACTTATATTTTCGATCGGGATCCAATCGGGCTGCGCATCGCCGACTCGCTGATAGAGGCCGTCAAACGCGATGTCAGCGTCCGCGTGCTGATCGACGCCGTCGGCGCCCGCTATTCTGTGCCGAGCATCATGGGGTATCTGAGAGAAGGCGGCGTGCAGATGGACGTCTTCAACGGCAATGTGATCATGGGCCTCAGGCTGCCCTATGCCAACCTGCGCACCCACCGCAAGATCTTGGCCATCGACGGCCGCATCGCCTTTACCGGCGGCATGAATATCCGCCAGGGTTTCACGAGGGAATTCGCCAGTAACCATTGCGCCCGCGACACGCATTTTTGCGTCACCGGTCCCGCCGTCGCCGATCTTTTCAACACGGCGGCCGAGGACTGGCGGTTTGCCACCGGCGAAGGGCTGAGCGGCGATCATTGGCGAATCGCAACACCGGCGAACGAGCCCGGCGCGCCGGTCTTCATGCGCGTCATTGCCTCCGGACCCGACCGCAGCGTCGAGACGAACCACAAAATGCTGATCGGCGCATTCTCGGTCGCCCGCACCTCCATCCGCATCATGTCGCCCTATTTCCTGCCGGATCGCGAGTTGATCAGCGCACTGGTGACAGCGGCGAGACGCGGTGTCGAAGTGGATGTCATCGTGCCAGCCGCCAACAATCTTGTTCTTGTCGACCGTGCAATGACCGCGCAGTTCGATCAGATGCTGAAGGATTATTGCCGCATCTGGCGCGCCGACGGCCCTTTCAATCATTCGAAGCTGCTGACGATCGATGGCACCTGGGCCTATGTCGGCTCTTCCAATCTGGACCCGCGCTCCCTGCGACTAAACTTCGAGGTCGACCTGGAGGTTATGGACCGCGGCTTCGCCAGCACGATAGACGCGCGTATCGGCGCAATCCTGGAAACGGCCACCCCGGTCGAGCTTGGCAAGCTCCGCGCGCGCCCCTTCATCGTCCGCCTAATCGAAAAAATTCTGTGGCTCGGTTCACCCTATCTCTGAACAAAATGGCGCAATACATCTTTCTACAGACAAGCCTTTTCACATGACAAGGTCGGCAATCACTTCATATACTCGTGAAGACGTAGCTCGGCGGGCTTTGACAACGGAAACGGTCGACGGACAGATGCGGAAAAAGAACGAAAGTCTCCGTGCAAGCATTTTCGAGACCTTGAAGAATAGAAAGAAGTCGCGGGCAACGCATGCCGGAGAACGGACACGTCCGGAAGGCACATTGATTGCCTCCTACAATGTCCACAAATGTGTCGGCGCCGACCGCCGCTTCGATCCGGAGCGGGTCAGCCGAGTCATCCATGAAATCGACGCCGACGTCATCGGCCTGCAGGAGGCCGACAGCCGCTTCGGCGAGCGCACGGGCCTTCTTGACTTGCGCCGGCTTGAGCGTGAAACCGGCCTTATTCCCGTCCCGGTGGCCGGTGCCACCAAAGCGCATGGCTGGCATGGCAATGTCGTGCTGTTCAAACAGGGCACGGTGCGCGATGTGCACCAGATCAACCTGCCAGGCCTCGAGCCGCGCGGCGCACTGCTTGCTGAAATCGAACTGGCCCGCGGCGGAGCGCTGAGGATCATCGCGGCGCATCTCGGATTGTTGCACAGCTCGCGCGCGCAGCAGGCACGTCTGATCGTCGATTTGATGAGCAGCGACAACGACACACCGACCATCCTCCTCGGCGATCTCAACGAATGGCGGCTCGGCGACCGCTCGTCGCTCAATACCTTCCAGGCCGCTTTCGGTCCGCTGCCGCCGGCAGTCCCGAGCTTCCCGTCCACCCTGCCGCTTCTGGCGCTGGACCGCATCATGGCCAATCGCAGCGGGCTGATCTCGACTGTGGAAGTCCATGACTCGCCATTGGCCCGCGTCGCGTCGGATCATCTGCCGATCAAGGCAGTCGTCAGTCTGGAGTCACTCAGGGCCGAAACAGAAGCGCGCGCCCAATCCGCTTGAAATCGGAAATATTGCGTTAAATCAAATTGGTCTGTTCATATCCAAATCCATCGCGCGAGGTCATCTGCGTGCACGCAGCCCAATACGTTGCGCGCGGTGCACTTCACATTCATGATGACTTCGATTTCAGATCAGACAACACGGACTGTCGATGCACATCTTTCTCGTTCGACACGGCGAATCCCTTGGCAACATCAGTGACCAGGCCTACCGGCAGTTCGGTGATCACAATGTCCCATTGACGCGGTGGGGTTATCAGCAGGTGCTGGAAGCCGGACGTCTGATCGCGTCCTATCTGGAAGGATTTCCAAGCGCTGAACCGCTGAAACTAAGTATCTGGTACTCGCCTTATTTGAGGACGCGACAGAGCAAGGATGCCCTGCTTGAGGCCTTGCCAGGCGAGTTGGTTGCGGAGGTTCGGGAGGATTATTTGTTGCGGGAGCAGGATTTCGGTCTCTTTACCGAAATCTACGACCATGCCGAACAGAGGCGGAAATTTCCCGAAGAATTCGAAAAATGGGCCAGACTGCGCAACAACAACGGGAAATTCTACGCGAGACCTCCAGACGGCGAGAGCAGGGCGGATGTGGCGCAGCGGGTTCGCCTCTTCCTTCAGACCGTCATGCACGAGGCCAGGCATGGCAGAAACAATGTGATCATTGTTGGCCACGGCGTCACCAACAGGGCGTTCGAAATGAATTTTCTGCACCATCCCGTCGATTGGTTCGAGCGCTCGGACAATCCAGGAAATGCAGATGTCACCTTGATCGAGGGAACGGCCACTGACGGTTATAGGTCAATCCTGATCCATAAGGCCGCCGATCGGGTAAAAGGACAGGAGAGCGAATTGCGCGATGCTTATGGTTCAGAGCCGTCAGCACGCCAAGAGCCGAACGATAGATCCATTCAGTAGTCGGCTCCAGCACGGCCGCCCGTTCAGCCTGGCGTGACCCAAAACGGGCTGTTTTGGGCCACGGACGGTGCGGATAGCGTTCGCCGCAAATGCCAGAAATTCCAAGGAGTCTATCTGACTCAATCCCGCAACCGATATTGCTCCAGCGCATCGCGGTTGATTTCAATGCCGAGACCGGGGCCGTCTGGGATGGCGACGACGCCGTTCACATGGTCCAGCGGTTTTGTCAGAACGGCCTGGCGGAACGGATTGTGCGTGCGGTCGAATTCCAGGATCGGCGGCCGGCCATTGCGGCGCGGTGGATCCGGGGGCAGGGCGGCGATGAACTGCAGACCGGCAGCGATGGCCACACCCGTTCCCCAGACATGCGGGACGAGGCGAACGCCGTTGATGGCAGCCATATCGGCGATCCTGCGCATTTCGCTGAAGCCGCCGGTGCCGCAAATGTCCGGCTGGATGATATCGACGGCGCGGGTTTCCAGCGGCTCGCGCATGCCGAAGCGGCCGTGCCAGGTCTCGCCGCCCGCAACCGGGATAGGCTGGCCGGCGCGCACCGCACGATAGGCGCTGAGCTGCTCGGGGATGACAGGTTCTTCGAACCAATCGACACCGTATTCCGCAACGGCCTTGCCGACCGTGCAGGCTTCCAGCGCGTCATAGCCATGATTGGCATCGATCATCAGCCGGATATCCGGACCGATCGCCTCACGCACGGCGCGGATGACCGCGATATCCTGATCGACATCGAAGCCGATCTTGATCTTCACCGCATGGAAGCCCTGCGCGACATAGGCGGCGGTTTCAGCGGCAATATCGGAGACCGGATCGACACCATCCTTGCGGAAGGAGCCGGTTGCGTAGGCCTTCACATCCTCGCGGAAGCGGCCGCCGAGCAGGCGCGACACCGAGGTGCCGCAGTGTTTGCCCTTGATATCCCAAAGTGCGATATCGATGCCGCTTAACGCCGTCACCGTCAGCCCGCGCTGGCCCTGGTCTCGCAGGAGATTGTAGAGTTCGAGCCAGATGATTTCCGTGTCGCGGGGATCGCGGTCGAGAAGGCGAGGGGTATAGGCTTTTACGACGGCGGCGTTCGGGCCGGCCGGGCCGAGGCATTCGCCCCAGCCGATCGTGCCGTCATCACAGACGATTTCGACAAGGCAATGTTGGCGACGATCGAAACGCATGGAGGCACTTTCGAAGGCGTGATCCAGTTTATGGTCGAGCAGATGGGTGTGGACAGCGGAGATTTTCATGGGCGGTACGGCCTGATCAGATCATCGAGCATCGCGACTTCCTGTTCGGTCAGGTCGGTCAGCGGCGGGCGAACCGAGCCGGGATCGAAACCGAGCAATCGAACGCCGGCTTTGATGGCCGACACAGCATAGCCCTTCTGACGGTTGCGGATGTTCATGAAGGGATAGAAGAAATCGACCAGCAGCTTGTTGGTCGTCGCCGTCTCGCCGGCGCGCAGCGCCTTGTAGAAATTCTGCGCCAAGGCCGGCACGAAATTGAAAACGGCCGAGGAATAGGTGGTCACCCCGGCGCCGAGATAGGCGTCGGCGAAAAGTTCGGCCGTCGGCATGCCGCCGAGATAGGTCAGCCGCTCGCCCATCGTCGCAGTGATCTTGCGCACCAGGCCGATGTCGCCGGAACCGTCCTTGAAGCCGACGAGGTTCGGGCAAGCATCGCAGAGGCGGGCGAGCGTTTCGGCCGTCAAGATCGAATTGTCGCGATTGTAGACCATGACGCCGATCGAAACGGCATCGCAGACCGCCTTGATATGCTGGAACATGCCCTCCTGCGGCGCCTCGATCAGGTAGTGCGGCAGAAGCAGGATCCCGTCTGCACCGGCTTTCTCCGCCGAATGCGCGATCTGGACGGCGATGCGCGTGCCATAGCCGCAGCCTGCGACGATCGGCGTATCGCCGGCGGCCGCCTTTGCAGCGCTGACGATGGCAGGGATTTCATCCGGTGCTAGTGAGAAGAATTCGCCGGTGCCGCCGGCCGCGAAAAGCACGCTGGCCTTGAAGCCCGAAAGCCAGCCGACATGATCGCCATAGGCATTGCGATTGAAACTACCGTCCTTGCCGAACGGCGTCACAGGAAAAGACAAGAGCCCGGCGCCGAGCGCGGCCTTGAGAGCTAACGGGTCCATGGACACGAGGATCCTCCAAATCCATCTAAATTAACGGGATCATAAATGACATATGATGACAGTCAATCAGTTATCATATGTCTATGTTCAAGAATTCTTTCGGATCAGGTTGCGGTAACGCTGCTGACTGCCTTTCAGATGCAGCCGCATTGCCTCGCGTGCAGCGTGTTCATCGCGATCCGATATGGCTTCAGCGATACGTCGATGCTCGGCCTGGATCTGCGCTAGGTATTCGGCAGTGGCGATTTCGTCCGGCTGATCCTGAAGAAAGGAGCGGGGAATCATCTTTCTGCCGGTCAATTCCAGAAACTCGCGGAAGCGAGGATTGTTGGTGGCGTCGGCGATGGCGAGATGAAACTCAAAATCGGCCTCCGACGTCGCAATACCGCGTTCCATGGCGCGATCGATATCCTCGAAGCGCTCGATGATCGCCTCATCCTGTGCTGGCGAACGGCGGGCAGCGGCGAGGCCCGCGGCTTCTGTTTCCACTGCAGCGCGCAGTTCCAGCATCTCGATGATGGAGGAGATCCGTCCGGTATCGGTCACCAGCAAGCCGGCAGCAGGGAAGGGTCTGGCATTGCGGACGAACACGCCGACGCCGTGACGCACCTCGACCAACCCATCGGCGCGCATCGAGGCGATCGCCTCGCGAATGACGGTGCGACTGACCTTATATTGTTCTGTGAGGCCGCTTTCGCTCGGCAACTTTTCGCCGGGCTTCAGGGCGCCGCCGAGAATCTCCTGTCGCAGTTGCTGACCGACGACATCCACCAGGTTGCGCCGGCCCGCCGGCCGTTCGTCACGCTCCCAAATCTTGATCGCTGCATCCCGCGGCATTCCGACATCCCCATGTTTCGACCATGGAGATTACAGATATATGATGACGAGCGGAAGCCCATATTATAAGTTCCGCTTCGATGATACCGATATGGGAGAAAACCATGCTGAAAACTCTGCTGATGACAGGTGCTGCCGGCGGCGTTGGCCAAGCGCTGAGGCCACTTCTTTCGCAGATCGCCGAGGCCGTCGTGCTCTCGGATATTACCTCGATCAACGATTTGCGTCCGAACGAACGCTTCGTTGCCTGCGATCTCGCCGATCGTAGCGGCGTCGAGGTACTGGTCACAGGCGTCGACGGCATTATCCATCTTGGCGGGATCTCTTTGGAAAAGCCCTTCGATCTGATCCTTCAGGGCAATATCGTCGGCCTTTACAATCTCTACGAAGCCGCCCGCGCCGCCGGCAAGCCGCGCATCGTCTTTGCCAGCTCCAACCATACGATTGGCTACTATCGCCGCGACGAGCGCATCGACAGCGCCGTACCGACACGTCCGGATTCGCTCTACGGGGTCTCGAAGGTCTACGGCGAAGCCCTGGCGAGCCTTTATTTCGATAAGTTCGGGCAGGAGACATTGTCGGTGCGCATCGGCTCCTGTTTCCCAGAGCCACGCAATCCGCGCATGCTGGCGACATGGTTCAGCGCCCGCGATCTGATGACGCTCTGCAGCCGTGCCTTCGAGACCCCTCGGCTCGGACACACGATCGTCTACGGCGTTTCGGATAATGACGAACAATGGTGGGACAACCGCAACGCCGGCTTCCTTGGTTGGAAGCCACAGGACAGCTCCTCGCCCTGGCGCGCGGAAGTGCTGGCGAACGCCTCGCCGGAAGACCCGAATGACCCGGCTGTCATCTTTCAGGGCGGTGGTTTTGCCGCAGCCGGCCATCCGGAAGACTGAGAGGGGCCAGAACTGCCGGAACGGCGATCCGCTCGCAAACTCTCAGTCGCCGTTTCGGAACAATCTCCAGCGCGTCGGCCTGAAAGCGATGCGGTTGCGGCCAAGCGCGCCGGCTTTGTCCGGCGGCAGCTCGATTTCGATACGGTCATGACTGGCGCCGATATCCAATTCGATATGGCGGGTGCCGGCAACACGGCGGCTGGAGGTCAGTAATCCGGCGATGCAGCTGCCATCGCCGTCGCGAAGCTCGATATCGTGCGGGCGAAAATAGAGATAGGCCTCGCCGTCAGGCTCATGCGGTGTGCTGAGCCCGAGAGGCCGGTCCTCGAACCAGATTTCGCCGTTGGAAATGCGCACCTTCACCCGGTTCGACTGTCCGATGAAACCATAGACGAAGGGCGAATTCGGCGTGTCGTAGATCTCGTCCGGCGTGCCGACCTGCTCGATCGCGCCCTTGTTGAGCACGACGACACGGTCGGCCAGCTCCAGCGCCTCTTCCTGATCATGGGTCACGAAAACGGTGGTGTGGCCGGTACGGTCGTGGATTTCGCGCAGCCATTTGCGCAAATCCTTGCGTACCTGCGCGTCGAGTGCGCCGAAGGGTTCGTCCAGAAGCAGCACATTCGGCTCGACCGCCATGGCACGCGCGAGCGCCACGCGCTGCCGCTGGCCGCCGGACAACTGTGCCGGATAGCGCTTCTCGAGGCCATTGAGCTGCACCAATTCAAGCAGCTCAACAGCACGACGATGGATTTCGGCGCGGGGAGGGCGGCGCGACGCTGTGCGGACCTTCAGGCCGAAGGCGATATTATCCAGCACCGTCATATGACGGAACAGCGCATAATGCTGAAACACGAAGCCGATGTTGCGCTGCTGGACTGTCTTCTTCGACGCATCCTCGTCACCGAAGAAAATCTGACCCTCGGTCGGCGATTCCAATCCTGCGATCAGACGCAGCAGCGTCGTCTTGCCTGAGCCGGACGGGCCGAGGAGGGCGATAAGTTCACTAGAGCGGATATCCAGGGAGACGTCATGCAACGCGGGAAAGCGACCGAATTCCTTGCGCAGATTTTGAACGCGAACTTCCATTAACAATTCCTTCAGTGACGCCGGCTGGCTGCGATTTCTTCGCTATAGCGCATTTCCAGCAGCGTCTTCAGTATAAGCGTTACAAGGGCAAGCAAGGCGAGAAGCGTAGCAACCGCGAAAGCTCCCGAGAAATTATATTCATTATAGAGAATTTCGACCTGCAGCGGCATGGTGTTGGTTTCGCCGCGAATATGGCCGGAGACAACCGACACGGCACCGAACTCGCCCATGGCGCGGGCATTGCAAAGGAGAACGCCGTAAAGCAGACCCCATTTGATGTTCGGCAACGTCACATGCCAGAAGGTCTGCCAGCCATTGGCGCCGAGCGACAATGCTGCCTCTTCGTCCGCGTTTCCCTGCTCCTGCATCAGCGGGATCAATTCGCGGGCAACGAAGGGGAAGGTCACGAACATTGTCGCCAGAACCAGGCCGGGAACCGCGAACAAGATCTGGACGCCATGGCTTTGCAGCCAAGGCCCGAGGACACTGTTTGAGCTGAACAGGAGCACGAAGACCAGGCCCGATATGACCGGCGACACGGAGAACGGCAAATCGATCAGCGTCGTCAGGAACGCCTTGCCCTTGAACTCGAACTTGGCGATCGCCCAGGCGGCGGCAACTCCGCAGACGAGGTTCAGCGGCACACTGATGCCGGCAACGATCAGGGTCAACCGGATGGCGGCAAAGGTCTCTTCATCCACTAAGGCGCTGAAGAACTCTTCGACACCCTTGCGGAACGCTTCGACAAAGACGGCGGCAAGCGGCATCAGCACCATCAACGCCAGGAAGGCGAGCGAAATGACGACGAAGGTCCATCGCGCAAGCTTGCTCTCGGTGATGACGGAATGAACCGCATCGGATGAGGAAACGGCATCATGTGCCATAGCCGTACCTCTTTCTGCTCCAGGATTGAGTGAGGTTGATGATCAGCAGCATGACGAAGGAGATGATCAACATCATGGTCGCGATCGCCGTCGCTGCCGCGTAATTATATTCCTCAAGCCGGATGACAATGAGCAACGGGGCGATTTCGGAGACATAGGGCTTGTTGCCGGCGATGAAGATCACCGAGCCGTATTCGCCGGCCGCACGGGCGAAAGCCAGAGCGAAACCGGTCAAGGCCGCTGGAGCCAGGCCGGGCAGCAGGACGCGGGTGATCGTCTGGAAACGATTTGCGCCAAGCGTCGCCGCGGCTTCTTCCACCTCGCGGTCAATCTCTTCCATGACCGGCTGCGCCGTTCGCACGACGAAGGGCAGGCCAACGAAAATCAACGCGATGATGATGCCGGCCGGCGTGAAAGCAATCGTGATGCCAAGTGGCGCAAGAAACTGCCCGATCCAGCCGTTCGGCGCGTAAAGCGTCGTCAACGCAATGCCCGCGACCGCTGTCGGCAAGGCGAAAGGCAGGTCGACCATAGCGTCGATGATGCGCTTGCCGGGAAAGCGGTAACGCACCAGCACCCAGGCAAGGATCAGTCCAAATACGGCATTGACGATGGCGGCGATGAACGCGCCGCCAAAACTCATGCGGAGTGCGTAAAGCGTGCGGATATCGAGCGCAATGGCCCAAAACTTGGACCAGCCGAGAGAGCTGCTCTTCCACAGTAATCCCGAGAGCGGGATGAGAACGATCAGGATGAGCCAAGTCAAGGTAACGCCAAGCGCCAATCCGAAGCCCGGAATGACACTCGGCTGCCGAAACCGCCACCGTTTGCGGGTTATTACATGCATTCAGAATTATTGTCCCGGCTTGTACATCTGGTCGAAGATGCCACCATCATCGAAGAACTTCGGCTGAGCTTGGGACCATCCACCGAAATCGTCAATCGTTGCAAGCTTCAAAGTCGGGAACCGGGCAATATCCTTAGGGTCGGCCGCTTCCGGCTTGATCGGCCGGTAGTAATGCTTGGCGGCGATCTTCTGACCCTCATCGGAATAGAGGTAGTTCAGATAGGCCTCGGCAACCTTGCGGGTGCCCTTGGTGTCGACATTGCCGTCGACGACAGCGACCGGCGGGTCGGCACGGATTGAAACAGAGGGCGTCACGATCTCGAATTTATCGGGGCCGAGCTCTTCGAGCGAAAGATAAGCCTCATTTTCCCAGGCGAGTAGAACGTCGCCGAGGCCGCGCTGAACAAACGTCGTGGTCGCGCCGCGGGCACCGGTATCGAGCACCGGCACGTGCTTCAGCAACTGCGTCACATAGTCCTGCGCCTTGGCGTCATCGCCGCCGTTTGTCTGCTTGGCCCATGCCCAAGCTGCCAGGATGTTCCAGCGAGCACCGCCCGAGGTCTTCGGGTTCGGCGTGATCACCTGGACATCGTTCTTGATCAGGTCCGACCAATCCTTGATGCCCTTTGGATTGCCCTTGCGCACCAGGAAGACGATGGTCGAGGTATAGGGAACACTGTTGTTCGGGAACTTGGACTTCCAGTCGGCGGGAATCTTCTTGGTTGCCTTGGCGATGGCGTCGATGTCGCCTTCCAGCGCCAACGTCACGACATCGGCGTCAAGACCGTCGATGACCGAACGGGCCTGTGCGCCGGAGCCGCCATGCGAGGCCTTGATGTTGACGGTTTCACCCGTATCCTTCTTCCACTTCGCGGCAAAGGCTGCGTTGAAATCCTTGTACAATTCGCGTGTCGGATCGTAGGAAACGTTGAGAAGCGTCTTATCCGCGGCCCATGTCGGCGCAACTGCCGTAAGCGAAAAACCGCCGATGAGAACTGCGGCGGCGAGAAGCCGCGAAAGCTTTATCGTCTGCATGGTGACCTCCTTCGTTGTTCTTAAACTCTATCAACTTGGTCGTATAAAGTAACGAAGATTGTTCCCGTCAGAGGCGATTACATAGAACGGCATCCCATAGAATCAAGGAAAGTGAAATCGCATTCTCGTACTTTGCCCGAGGCCAGCCCATGCCGCATCAGCAGATCGAGGCGGACATGAAAACCGAGTAGAGTTCGTCGGCACTTTTTGCCTGGCGCATGGCGGTCAGCACGCCTTCCGTTCTGAGCCGCCTGGCGATGGCGGCGAGCACATTCAGATATTCGCTGCGGCCATTTTCAGCGAAGAGCAGGACGAAGGCCAGGTCGGTTGGAACGTCGTCGATCGCCTCGAAATCGACGGGATGGCCGAAGCGGACCATCAGCCCTCGCGGTCTCGTCATCCCCATAATTGCCGCATGCGGAACGGCGATGCCGTTGCCGATTCCGGTCGTCCCAAGCTTTTCCCGTGCCTCCAGCGCCCGCAGAACCGAGCCTTCATCAAGACCCAGGCAATGAGCAGCTTTCGATGACAGGTTTTGCAAGGCCCGCCACTTGGTCGGCGCTGAAAGGCCGACGAAGACATGCTCGGGCAGGATGATGGTGGAAAGGTCCATGGTCATTCTCACGCTCGGACATCGATGGATTTGGCATAGCTCTGCGTCGCCGGCCCTCGCGAAAAGGCGGGCGATCGCGCGACACGGGTTTACAGCTTTAGTCCGGTTCACGCAGGCGATAGCCGACGCCGGTCTCCGTGGTGATGTATTGCGGCTGGTCGGGAATCTGCTCGACCTTCTGCCGGAGCTGACGAACGTAGACGCGCAGATACTGCACATCAGCCGCCGGCCCCCAGACCTGCTTCAACAGGAACTGATGCGTCAGTACCTTCCCCGCATGCTGCGCCAGTACCCGCAGGATGTCATATTCCTTCGGCGAAAGTTTCACTTCCTTGCCGTCGACCTTGACGATGCGTTTGACAAGATCGATCGACAGTCCGCCGGTTTGGAATATCGCTTTTTCGCCCTGCTGCTGCAGACGATGGCGAAGCGCGACGCGGATGCGAGCCGCCAGTTCGTTCATACCGAAGGGCTTGGTGACATAGTCGTCGGCGCCAGTTTCCAGCGCTTTGACGATGCCGGCTTCGTCGGTGCGGCTCGAGAGAATGACGACCGGCATCTGCAATCCGTCCTCGCGCCATTCCTGCAGGAGGTCATGTCCGGGCTTGTCGGGCAGGCCGAGGTCCAGCACGATCAGATCGGGCTTGTCTTCCTGTACGGAAAGCCGCGCCGCCGCGGCGTTCTGGGCTTCGTTGACGGCGTAGCCTTGGGCGGTCAGACCGACACGCAGCAATTTGCGAATCGGCGGCTCGTCATCGACAACGAGTATCTTGACGGCGGTCGTGGTCATTTCAATTCATCCAGCTTAGGTACATCTGTTGGTTTCGGCAGGCGAATGGTGAAGACCGCGCCTTGGCGATCGGTCCGGTTGCCTGCGGTGATTGTGCCGCCCATGGCCTCGATGAAGCCACGGCAGATAGAAAGGCCGAGGCCGGTGCCGGCCCGCACCTGATCGCCCTTGCGCACGCGATAGAAGGTATCGAAGACGCGTTCGAGATCGGCGGGCGGAATGCCTGGACCTTCATCCATGACGCGGAAAACGACGTTGTCGACATCGGCCCAGGCCTCAATGCGAATGGTGGAGTCATCGGGCGCATATTTGGCCGCATTGTCGAGCAGATTGAACAGCACCTGCTCGAAAAGCACGGGATCGACCCGCACCATTGGCAGATCGACCGGAATCTGCACCTCGGCGCGATGCCGTGCGAGGATTTTCGCGCCGCGCCGAAGCGCGCTGCCGACGATATCGCCGGCATAATGCAGGGCGTAATTTGGCTCCATCGCGCCGGACTCGATCTTGGTCATGTCGAGCAGATTGGCGATGAAACGGTTCAGCCGCTCGGATTCATCGACGACCGTGGACAGAAGATCGACGCGGTCTTCATCCGGCAGGGATTCCTGATAGTCGCGCAGGGTTCCGGCAGCGCCAAGGATGGCGGCGAGCGGCGTCTTGAGATCGTGCGAGATCGAGGTCAACAAGGCGGAACGCAGCCGGTCGGCTTCGACAGCCAACTTTGCGCGGTCGACATCGGCAACCAATTGAACGCGCTCGATGGCGAGCGCTGCCTGATCGGCCAACGCATCGAGAAGTCGCTGCTGTTCCGGCGTCAATAGCGGACCGTCGCGACGGTCGCTATCGAGGCCGATGACACCAACGGCCGTACGGCCGGTGCGCAGCGGCACGTACAGGCGCTTGGCCCCCGGCAGTGTATCGGCCCCACGACCGGCGGCATGATTGTGCTCCCAAGCCCAACGCGCGGCGGCGATATCGGCATCGTCGAGCGTATCATCCGGCGGATAGCCTGCCTTGACGGCAATCGTGCCATTCTCGGGCAGCAGCAGCACCACGCGGACTTTCAGCATCGACGCGAGCTGGAAGGCCGTCGCCCAGAGTACGTCATCGAGCGTTCCAGTGCCGGCAAGCTTCTTCGAGAAAAGATAAAGATCCTCCGTCGTCCGCGCCCGCTGGCGCGCGGCTGCGGCCTGTCGTTGCACTGTTGCGGTCAGATTGCTGGCAATGACGGCGACGCCGAGAAAGAAGAACAAGGCGAGCACGCTTTCCGGATCGCTGATCGTCAGCGTGTAGCGAGGCGGTAGGAAGAAGAAATTGAAACAGAGCGCGCCGAGGAGGCAGGAATAGAGCGCCGGCCGCAAGCCTTGCGTCACGGCGGTGGCCAGCACCGCCATCAGGAAAACTAGCGCCAGATTGCGGACATCGAGCACCTGGTCGAGGATGACGCAGAAACCGAGGGCAACGGCGACATAGAGTGTCGCCAGAATATAACCGCGCAACTGGAACGGTTGGGGCGAGGGCGCTGCGGCCTTGACACCACGGCTCGCCGCCGAGTCCTCTGCGTCATTACCGGAAATGACGTGAACGCTGATGTCGCCTGCCTTGCGGATCAATTCGTAGGAGACCGAGCGCTTCGACCAATCCCGCCAGGTGCCGATCTTCGGCGAACCGATGACGATATGCGTGACATTGTTGCTCGCTGAATGGCGGAGCAGCTCTTCGGCGACCTCGCGGCCGGGAATGGTGATGGCTTCACCGCCGAGCTGTTCGGCAAGTCGTAACGTCGCCGCAATGGTATCGCGTTGCGCCTCGGTCAAATTGATAGACCGGTTGGTCTCGACATAGACGGCGGCCCAAGGCGCGCGCAGTCGCGAGGCCATGCGGGCGGCGTAACGCACCAGCAAAGCCGAGCGCGGATGATGGTCAATCGAGACCAATACGCGCTCGCCCGCTGCCCAGGGGCCGGGGATCGCATGCGCCTGCATGTGGGTCAGAAGCTGGTCGTCGACCCGCTGTGCTGTGCGCCTTAGTGCCAGCTCGCGCAGCGCTGTCAGGTTGCCGGGGGTGAAATAGTTGGTCAGCGCTCGTTCGGCCGTTCTCGACACATAGACCTTGCCGTCGTGCAGGCGCTTGATCAGGTCATCGGGTGTCAGATCGATGATCTCGACATCGTCGGCCACGTCGATGATCGAATCTGGCACGGTTTCGCGCACACGCACGCGGGTGATTTGTGAGACGACGTCGTTCAGGCTTTCGACGTGCTGGATATTCAGCGTCGTATAGACATCGATGCCGCGATCGAGCAGTTCCATGACGTCGAGATAGCGCTTCGGATGGCGACTGCCCTGCGCATTGGTGTGGGCGAGCTCATCGACCAACACGAGGCCGGGCCGGCGCTTCAGGATAGCATCGAGGTCCATCTCGTCTAGTGCGCGACCCTTATAGTCGACATTGACGCGGGGAATGATCTCGAAGCCTTCGAGCAGTGCCTGCGTCTCGCGCCGGCCATGGGTCTCGACCACACCAACGACGACATCGACGCCATCGGCCATCTTCGCCTTGCCGGAGATAAGCATTTCATAGGTCTTGCCGACGCCGGGCGCAGCGCCCAGAAAAATCTTCAAGCGGCCACGCGTTTCCTGCCGAGCCTTCTCCAGAAGCGCGTCGGGCGAGGGCCTGCTCAGCGTGTCGCGGCTATCGTCTGGCATCGATTGATCTTTCCTGGCGAACGGAAGTAGAGGCGGCGGCGGCCGCCTCAACCCCTTGGTCCTACTGAGTCATAGAAGCATCCAACGTCTGGTTCAATGCCAGGACGTTGATGACAGGTTCGCCCAGTACGCCAAGTTCACGCGGCTCGACGGCGGCGTCGACGATCGAGCGGACCTTGGCCTCATCCATGCCGCGTGCTTTGGCGACACGCGGGATCTGGAAGTAGGCATCATCAGGCGAGATATCCGGATCGAGGCCGCTGCCCGAGGCGGTGACCAGATCGATCGGGACGGGCATATTCGGATTCTGCGCCTGCAGCGTAGCGGCGTCACCCTTGATACGGGCCATCAGGCTCGCACTGGTCGGGCCAAGATTGGAACCCATGGAATTTGCCGCGTTGTAGGGTGCGGCAACTGTTTTGGTTGCATCATTCGGGTCTGCACCGGTTGTCGCCGACGGTCGGCCGTGGAAATAGCGGTCGGAGGTGAAACTTTGGCCGATGAGCGTCGAACCGATCACCTTGCCGTCCTTCTCCACCAGGCTACCGTTTGCCTGGTGAGGGAAGAGCGCCTGGGCAACGCCCGTCATGGCAATCGGATAAAGAAGGCCGGTGACGGCAGTGGTGACGACGATCATCACGATGGCCGGTCTGATTTGTTTTAGCATGGAAATAACTCCTTAGGCGAGGCCGATGGCGGTGATCACCATGTCGATGGCCTTGATGCCGATGAAGGGCACGATGATGCCGCCGACGCCGTAGATCAAAAGGTTGCGGCTAAGCAGGGCGCCTGCACCGATCGGACGATAGCGAACGCCCTTCAACGATAGGGGGATCAGCGCGATGATGATTAGCGCGTTGAAGATGATCGCCGAGAGAATGGCGCTCTGTGGCGTCTTCAGACCCATGACGTTCAGAGCCTGCAGTTGCGGATAGAAGGCAAGGAACATCGCCGGGATGATGGCGAAGTACTTGGCGATGTCGTTGGCGATCGAGAAGGTGGTCAGAGCGCCGCGGGTCATCAGCAACTGCTTGCCGATCTCCACGATTTCGATGAGCTTCGTAGGGTCGCTGTCGAGGTCGACCATGTTGCCGGCTTCGCGGGCAGCGACCGTACCGGTGTTCATGGCGACGCCGACGTCGGCCTGCGCCAGTGCCGGAGCGTCATTGGTGCCGTCGCCGCACATCGCGACGAGCTTGCCCTTCGCCTGTTCCTCACGCATCAGCGCCAGCTTCATTTCCGGCGTTGCCTGGGCGAGGAAGTCGTCCACGCCGGCTTCCGCGGCGATGGCAGCGGCCGTCAGCGGGTTGTCGCCGGTGATCATCACGGTGCGGATGCCCATGCGCCGCAATTCGGCGAAGCGCTCGCGAATGCCGCCCTTGACGATATCCTTGAGCTGAATGACGCCGAGCAGACGGCCGTCACGGGCAACCGCAAGCGGCGTGCCGCCGGCCTTGGAGATTTCGTCCGCTATTGCCTGCAGGTCGCGGATCGTCTCGCTGTTGGTCCGCGACATTACGGTCGCGCCTGCGCTTGAGGCGGTAGCGGCGGCGGCGCTGCCGTTGACATAGGCGAGAACCGCGTCCACCGCGCCCTTGCGGATCGAGGAGCCTTCGACGTCGACGCCGCTCATGCGCGTCTGGGCGGTGAAGGGCACGAAGGTGGCCTTCAGGCTGGTCATATCGCGGCCACGGATCGCGTATTTCTCCTTGGCAAGCACGACGATTGAGCGGCCTTCAGGGGTTTCATCCGCGAGCGAAGCGAGCTGTGCGGCATCTGCCAGATCCTGTTCCGTCACACCCTTGACTGGGCGGAAAGAGGTGGCCTGGCGGTTGCCGAGAGTGATCGTGCCGGTCTTGTCGAGCAGCAGCGTGTCGACGTCGCCGGCGGCTTCGACAGCACGACCGGACATGGCAAGCACGTTGAAGCGAACCAGACGGTCCATGCCGGCGATACCGATTGCCGACAGCAGAGCGCCGATGGTGGTCGGGATCAGCGTCACGAACAGGGCGACGAGGACAACCGTCGGGATAGCACCCCCCGCATAGGCGGCAAAGCTCGGGATCGTCACCGTGGCTAGCACGAAGATCAGCGTCATGCCCGCAAGGAGGATGTTGAGTGCGATTTCGTTTGGCGTCTTCTGGCGTTCGGCGCCTTCGACGAGCGCAATCATGCGGTCGATGAAGGTAGAGCCGGCAGCCGCCGTGATGCGAACGCGGATCTCGTCGGACAGCACCTGCGTGCCGCCGGTGACGGCCGAACGGTCGCCGCCGGACTCACGAATAACCGGAGCCGATTCACCTGTGATCGCTGCTTCGTTGACCGAGGCGACACCTTCGATGACTTCACCATCTGACGGGATGATGTCGCCGGCCTCGACCAGGACGACATCGCCGACCTTCAGGCTGGTGCCGGGCACCATCTTGTAGTCGGTGCGGCTGGTGCCGGTCAGAAGCTTGGCCTGCGTTTCGGTGCGCGACTTGCGCAGCGATTCCGCCTGCGCTTTGCCGCGGCCTTCGGCCACGGCTTCGGCGAAATTGGCAAACAGCACGGTGAACCAGAGCCAGATGTTGATCTGGAGGGAGAAACCGAGATTGCCGCCGCCGGTCAAGAGATCGCGTAGGAAGAGGACCGTGGTCAGCATCGAGACGACAGCAACCACGAACATGACAGGGTTTTTAGCAAGGGTTCGTGGGTTCAGCTTCGTGAAAGCGCCGCCCACGGCCGGAATGAGGATGCGAGAATCCAAAATACTCGCGGATTTTGACTGGCTCATGAGAGACTCCAGCGTGAAGAGGGAACGGCGGATCGGGAACCCCGATCAGCCTAGTAAAATTCTGAGGACGACAACGCCAAGGAACAGCGTGACCATCGCCACCAGGATGACATCGGAAGTGCAGGCTATCCTGGCCGGGCCACGCCCCCTATCAAAGGGGCGTGGATCGATAAGCTTTCGAAGTCTGGCCAACATGGGCTGCGACATCACAGTCATTCCTTAGAAGGTCTGGCCGGCGATCATCGAGAGGTGTTCGACGATCGGGCCAAGGGCAAGCGCCGGGAAGAACGTCAGGCCGCCGACGATCAGGATCGTGCCGACCAGCAAGCCGACGAACAGCGGGCCATCTGTCGGGAAGGTGCCGGCCGAAGCGGGAACCGTCTTCTTGGAGATCAGCGAGCCGGCAATGGCGAGCGCCGGAACAATGACCAGGAAGCGACCGATGAGCATGACGATGCCGAGCGTGACGTTGTACCAGGGCGTGTTGCCGGAGAGACCGCCGAAGGCTGAGCCGTTGTTGGCTGCCGCCGAGCTATAGGCGTAGAGGATTTCCGAGAAGCCATGCGGACCAGGATTACCGATAGACGCCACTGCGCTGGGCAGGACCACGGCGATCGCCGTGAAGATCAGCATACCGAAGGGCAAGCAGAGCACGGCGAGCATCGCCATCTTCACTTCCTTGGCCTCGATCTTCTTGCCGAGATATTCCGGCGTGCGCCCGACCATAAGGCCGGCAACGAAGATGGCGATGATGACAAACATCAGGATGCCGTAGAAACCGGCACCGACGCCGCCGACGATGACTTCGCCGAGCTGCAGATTGATCAGGGGAATAAGACCGCCGATCGCCGTGAAGCTGCCATGCATGGCATTGACTGCGCCGCAGGATGCCGCCGTAGTGATGACCGCGAAGAGCGACGAGAGCGTGATACCGAAGCGGACTTCCTTGCCTTCCATATTGCCGCCCTGGACGCCGAGCGCATGCACCAGCGGATTGCCGGCGGCTTCAGCCCAATAGGTGACGATGACACCGGCAATGAACAGGACGCCCATCGATGCGAGAAGGGCCCAACCCTGACGCTGGTTGCCGACCATACGTCCGAAAACGTTGGTAAGCGCAGCACCGATCGCGAAGATCGCCAGCATCTGGATGAGGTTGGAGATCGCATCCGGATTTTCGAAAGGGTGAGCGGAGTTGACGTTGAAGAAGCCGCCACCATTTGTGCCAAGCATCTTGATGGCAAGCTGCGAAGCGACCGGACCGACGGCGATCGTCTGCTGCGCGCCTTCGAGAGTCGTGGCGCTAACGTAAGGTCCGAGCGTCTGCGGCACGCCGAGATAGACGAAGACCAGCGTCATGACGATGCAGGCGGGTAGCAGGATGTAGAGCGTCGCCCTGGTCATATCGACCCAGAAATTGCCGATGGCCTTGCCGGATGCACGCGAGAAGGCGCGAATGAGCGCGATCGCGATTGCAATGCCAGTTGCGGCGGAGACAAAGTTCTGGACGGTGAAACCGGCCATCTGCACGAGGTAGGACATCGTGCTTTCGCCGCCATAGTTCTGCCAGTTCGTGTTGGTCACGAAGCTGGTGGCGTTGTTAAAGGAAAGCTCCGGGCCGATCGAGGCCATGCCGGCGGGGTTATAGGGCAGGCTCGCCTGGAACCGCTGTAGGAAATAGAGCACGATGAAACCAGCGAGGCTGAACAGCAGCATGGAGATCGAATAGGTCGTCCAGTGTTGCTCCTCACGCTCATCCGTTCCCGCAATGCGATAAAGCCCCCGTTCCAACGGACCGAGGACGTAAGAGAGAATTGTGCGCTCGCCAGTGAAGACACGCGTCATATAACCGCCGAGCGGTTTGACGAGCAGAAGGAGGATCCCGATATAAATCAGAATCTGAAGCCATCCATTGAAGGTCATGGGGGTAACTTTCCCTACCCGGCGCTATGGAATTAAAAGCGCTCAGGGCGAATGAGAGCGTAGATCAGGTAAGCGGTGAGAAAGAGGGTCACGCCGCCACCGAGAATGTAATCCAGGAGCATTGGTGTCTCTCCGACTAGAGGCTGTCGCACGCTTTGGTGTAAGCGATGCACAGGGTGAAAAATAAAGCACCGATCCCGATAAGAAGAATGTCCATCATCGATCGTGAATCCTTGATTGTTCTTGTTGAACGCCGAAATAGACTGAAGGCACCTTCGAAGAAGGCGCCTTTCGTTTCTTCCTGGCGGGGAGATTATCTTGCCGATATCTCTGACATTAATATGCGGCCGAACAGCATTAAGGTTCGAGACGGCGGGACGGGGAAAGATATAAAAATCTTATAAATGCCGGCCTGAGCGGCTCGGATAAAATTCTAGTAGGACACAGGGCCAAGACTGCCGTCGAAACGCTCCACCATCCTGGCTTTTCGAGAAGTTTCTCTAATAAAATCAATGAAAACACGAGTCTCGGCGGGCAGCAGTGTGCGATTGGCATAATAAAACGAGATCGGCCCGGCATCTGCGTACCAATAGGGCAGGAGACTGACGAGCACACCGCTTTCCATATAGGGAAGGGCATCCCGAACAGCCGTAAGGGTGACACCGAGCCCCAGAATCGCCGCCTGGGGGACACTTTCTCGCTGTAAAACCAAACACAAAACGACCATGACAAGGCGATTTTCGGCATGCTCTCCGCCCATCCGGGTAATATCAATGTGATCAATCGAGGCGTAGTGTTCTATTTGGCTTTGATTTCGAGAGCCACACGAGGAGAATGCAATGCCTACAATATTGGCCTATCACGACGTCAAAGACGTCAAACACTGGCTCGCTTCACCGCGCCGTAAAGAGATTTTCGAACCCCTCGGCTGCGCAAACATTCGCACGTTTGTTGATCCGCAGGCGTCCAACCGCGTTGGCCTGGTCATGGACGTTGCCGACATGGACCGCTTGGCGGAATTTATGAAGACCAAGTCAGCGGCGGATGCGATGGAGTATGACGGAGTATTGCCGGAGACCTTGGTGATCCTCACTCAATCGTAGTGGGAGCCGCAGTATCGGTCAGGTGGTATTGCTTGCCGACACTGGGACTGTGATTTGAGGGCTGCGGCTAAGCGGCGGCGTGAATACCTTCACGCTTCGCCCTTTGGCCGGATGTGGATCGGTACTGTGGATCGCGGGACGTTTAGAGTTGGGTGACGGGTGCATCAGGTGACGAGACCCCCAGCCTTTCACCGGATCGGCAAACTCTATGATGTCGAGAAGCTATCCAACCGACGGCAACGTCAGGTCTATCTGGAAACAATGGTCAGACGGAGTTGACGATCCCGCAAGGAAGCTGAGATTGGCTAAGGCCTCAGTGCGGGTCCAGCTTATCAGCTTTAAAAAATGCGAGTACCGAGGTGAGGAATTCCTCCGGCTGCTCAAGATGGGCGAAATGGCCGCTGTGGGCAAAGCGTACCAGCTCGGAATTTCGAAGGCTGTCATGCAGGGTTTCTCCCCATTTGGGA